>ENA-ORLY01000027-ORLY01000027.1-human-gut-metagenome-genome-assembly--contig:-NODE-27-length-226258-cov-44.627232_pt1 | contig 226258 bp, 210 predicted proteins | sample MGYA00243071_ERZ508832 | MGnify/ENA primary metagenome ERZ508832 (study PRJEB26277, sample SAMN04329777) | human gut metagenome | biome: human-associated habitat | host: Homo sapiens | place: USA... | reverse complement strand
TCTGCGGAGCGCGACGATGGGCTCTGCCCCTCGACCCCGCAAGCGGCTGGCGCGCCGCTTGAGCACGCGCTTTTTTTGAATTCACGCTATGCGTTTGAGCGTGCTAAGCTGTTGCACCGCGGTTTTTACGGAGATTTGGCTTTGGTTTTGGCTTTACGTTTACGTGCCCTCCACTATCTTGAAATCCATACCGAGCTTCATCGTGCCGCCTACTATATCATCAAGACAATCAGGGTCGTTGCCCTCCAGCCATATCACTACCGTATACTTATCTTTCGCACCGGGCGCAAACTTCTCCCGCCTGCTCTGCATTACCTTCGTCGAGGACGCGAACTCTTCATCACAATCGCTCTCCTTGCCCCCGCCATTCGACTTCGTTTTGCCGTACACCGTCTTTTCGCCATTCACATACAGCGCTACTCGTATCGCTTCGTCAACATTATTTGTTACGTTTTCGATAGTCATTTCGCCGTCATACGTCAGCGTGTCTTTGCCCGAATTTATCAGATAAAACGTGTACGCGATATAGCTTTCGCCGTTATGACTGCCGTTCACTTTGTCGATGTTCGCTGGCAAGTCCTCGCCGCTGATGTTCGTCATGTCGTACACGATGTCCGCATTCAGCTTTGAATTTGTCTTGGTATAATCCGGCGTTTCCGAAAGCGTAAGCCCTTGATTAACCATATCGTACTTATTTATCTTGACTGTAAAGCTGCCGTACTTGTCGTAGAAGTACGAGATAGCGTAAACAATTGCAACTATCGCGACGAGAATTATCACCAATATGCCGAAGATTCTCATCAGCACCACATATTTCTTGGCTTCTTTCGCCGTGCGCCGCAGCTTTAAGGTGTCTACCACGTCGCTTTCGTGTACGTTTTGTACGTCCTGAACGCTTTCCGCGTTATTTTCGCTGTGTTTTTTCAAGGCCGTATCTCCCGTTTCGTTAGTTTCTTCTTCTTACATATCGCTCGGCGACGTATTTTCCCGCACCTGCGCCCGCGTAGTAGTAACAGCCCATATCGTGCAGGGTCTTTAACTGCTCGTCGTCGAATATCCCGCAGGCTATCGGCTCGGCTTCAATGCCGTTCACGAAGTCCAGCAGGGTCTTTACGCAGGTCAGCGCGCGCTCGCCGCCGCTCATGTTTTCCGTCGCGGCGGGGCTGAGCATTACAAAGTCCGCCTCCAGCTCGGCTATCTGCGTCAAGCCGCCGCCGTCGAACCCGCACACCATGAAGTGAAAGCCCTTTTGCCGCAGCACGCCGACGTTCACCGCCGCCGCCGTGTCGCCGAGGGCGTTTTGCGGTATCTCGAAGCAGATCTTCACGGGGTCGGCTTTCAGCGTTTCGCAGAGGTCGCAGATGGTTTTTACGCAGTCCAGCCTGCCGAGCGCCGCCGCGGGTATCGCGAGCGAGCACCACGAAAAGCTGATATCACGCGCGCGAAATTTTGCGATAGCCTGCGCCAACTGTACCAGCGCGAGCTTGAAGAGCGGGAAAGCCTGCCCGGTGCTCTCCGCCACGGGCATAAAGTCTTCGGGCGCGAGCACGCCGAGGGTAGGCCCGTTGAGCCGCATTGCCGACTGAAAAAACAGCACGTCGCCGTCCGCGGTACTGCGGATAGGTCGGTAGCTCAGCTCGATGGCGCGCAGACCGTCTACTGTGGAAGTTGCCGCCGCGATGGTCGCCGTGCCCGTGGTATCCTGTGCCATTTTTTCACCCTCTCTCAGCAAGTTTTTCTGTTACAGCGAACCAGTTCTGACGGTATGTGTCATCCCCGTGCCCGCAAAAAAATATTCGTATAATTCCAAAAACGCCGATTTGGGGTCGGCGTTTTCAGTGTTATTTTGTTTGATTTTGGTTATTCGCCAGCCTGAGCGGCAGTTTCATCAAGAGAGAAATCAAAGTTGATATTCCAATCCTGGTCAGCGGTAAGGTCATTACAAGAAGTGCTTTCGCCTTCGAGCCATACTCTTACGATAAAGCTTTCAACGCCGTATACTTCGTCAGTTGCGGCGGGAAGAGTAAATACAGAAGTTCTAGTAGCGGTTTTTCTTGTAGCATCTGCATCATTTGCAGTAACGACGTTAGTATCTCCAAGTGCGTCAACATATGTACCTGTTTTAGAAAGTACTTTGTTTGTATTATATGTAACTTTATCAAGACCGAATATGGTTGTAGTTCCTGCTGTTTCGGAGTTCTTAGTAAGCGCTGTAGCTGAATCCTTAGTTATTGCATTTGAACCCGTAAGGTCGGTCGCTTCACTACCTTTGTTAACAGGTATTACAGCAACACGAACAGCCTTCATAAGTTCTTCGCCATCATCTGTATTACTGTTTCCATCTTCGATGGTAACTGTGCAGTATACTTTACTTTCTGCCTTGTTACTGGATCTGATCCACATGGGAACGTCAACAAAATATCCAGTATTTGTATCTGTTTGCTCTAATTTTTTATCAGTGGTTGCTTTTCCAGGAGTAAGAGTAGCTGAGTCACCCTGTGTAACAGAAGCTATATCTGCGGTAGAAGTAACTTTTGTACCACCGGCATAAATATTGCTTTCGTCTGTGATTTTGTAAACGGTGTTTCCATCAGCAGAAGAAGCGGGTTTGAGTTTGCCAATCGTTTTATAAAAATCGCTTACTGCAATTTTCTTAGTCCATGTTGCGCTGCCCTTTGCAGGAGTTGCAACAGTATCAAGCTCGCCAAGTGAGATTTCAAGCGAGCTGCTGGTAGTTGCGGTCATCTGAAGTCCGTCAACCTGAACATCTCTATTCATCGTAAACCAAGCGTAAGTAGCGGTGGAGAGCATAACTGCTGAGGCTGTGAACATCGCTACGGCGGGTATCAGCTTTTTCTTTGCTGATGAGTTTTGTGCGTTATTTCTTTTCATATGAATACGTTCCCTTCATAAATTATTTTGCGCCGCGCCGCGCGCCCGCGCTTTTTTAGAGCGCCTCATTGCCGAATGGCGGCTCTTTTCCTTGGTAATATTATACATTATTCGACCTTTTCTGTCAACATTCAAAAACGTTTTCGCTTATTAAGTTTCTGTTTTAACTAATTATCAGCCAGTCTAAACAAAAACCGCTCCGCACGGCGCAGACCCTTGATTTTGCTGGATTTTCTCGCCATCGCGCCGCCGCTTTGCTATTTTTCACTGTAAATACGCAATGCTATTTTACTTATTTACAGATTGTTTACCGGAAAACGCGGGTTTTTCGTGTTTCCCCGCGCTTACTTATGATCTTGCTCAAAAAATAAAGCCCCGCGCCTTACGAAAATTTTCCGAAAGCGCGGGGCTGTTGAGCGTATGCTTATTTAGTTTTTACCTTTTTAGCGCTTGACCACGAGCTGTAATATTTCGTGCCGTTCACCGTTTTGTACGAACGCACCTTGACGTAGTAGGTCTTTTTCGCCGTCAGCCCTGTAAATGTCTTGCTTACAGTGGTGTTTTTCTTGACGTAAACGCTCTTGCCGCCGCTAAAGTCTGACTTCGTGCTGTACTTTATCTGGTAGCCGTCGACGTTTAGGTCTTTCGTCCACTTCACGGCGAAAGCTTTCGTTTTTGCCGTTACGCTCGTTATCACCTGCTTCATGGGCACTATCTTGAACGTTTTCTTGATAACGCCCGTGTACTTGCCCTTGCCCTTGATGGTGACGGTCGCCTTGCCGATGGCCTTGTTGTTGCTGTATTTTACCGTGTAGTCGGTGTTCTTTACAAGCTCTTTGCCGCTCAGCTTCACGGTAACAGCGGGCTTTCTCGAAGTGCCCGTGAACGTAACTTTGCTCGCTACCGTGACCTTCGCGCCCGAGATGTCCTTAGCACCCAGCGCGGGTATCTCAGCCGTTTGCAGTACCTTGCCGCATACTGTGCATTCCTTGTGCTTGCTGCCCTTTACGCCGATGTCGGGCTGTTTGTCGATCATCCAGCCGCTAGCCTTGTGACCCGTCGCCTTTATCGTCTGCGTTTCAGTGTTTCCGCATACTGTGCAAGACCGCTTCTGCGAGCCCGCCTCAGTGCAGGTAGCCGCTTTTGTTACCGTCCAGCTGCCGTATTTGTGACCCGTCGCCTTAATGACCGTCTGCGCCTTGATGACCTTGCCGCATACCGAGCAGTGGCTTCCCGCCGTCTTGCCGTCGGTAGTGCAGGTAGCCGCCACCGCGCTGTCCGCGACTTCGGTGTGGCCCTTAGCCTTTATAGTCTTGTTCTCGACGTTTTTGCATACCGAGCAGGTGCGTGTCATAGTGCCGGTGGCGGTGCAGGTAGCCGCTTTGGTCTCTTTCCATTCGCCGTACTTATGTCCCGTAGCCGGAATTGGCTCAAGGCGCTTTTCGCCGCAGCCGCTGCATATCAGTGTGCGCTCGCCGTCTTCCGTACAGGTCGGCTGAGTGGTCACTACGCCTACTTTAAAGCTGTGCGCGTGGCCGCAGACTATTGTGAAGGTGTGCGCCGCGTCGGGATTATACTTCGGGTAAACTTTCAGCGTTACGCTGCCGTTTTTTGTAAAAGTAAGCCGTGTGTAGTAGCTCTGCGGGTTTGACTGCACGGCTATATCGTCCGAAAGCTCTACGACGTACTTCTTCTTCATGTCCACCGTGTTGCCGTCAGCGCCGTAAACCATTATATCCAGCGTGTTGCCGATGGCGTAGCTGCTTTCGGGCGAGCTCCAGAAATATCCGGTGTCCGCGTTAGTTCTGTACCATGATTTGAAAGTAGTGTCTACTGTGAAAGTGTTTACATATCCGCAGACTTTGCAGGTCTGGGTAACTGTGCCGTTGGTCTTGGTAGCGTTTTTCGTAACGTAGTCGTGGCCGTTGTGGATTATCTTAGTGCTGTGTTTCGATATATCGCCGAGGTCTATGCTATTGAAAGTAATGTCGCCGTCGTTCCAGATATACCAGCTGACCTTGCCGTTCGCCGCAATGGGCTGGCAGTCTGAAAGCTCGCCCTCGAAGCTGTAAATGTCGCTCGTTACAGCGCCGTCAGCGCCCAGCTCGGCGTAATTCACCTTGCCCTCGCGCGTCCAAAGAAGCATAAGCTCGTCGTCATTTATCTTCACCAGCTGCGGGGTAGAGGCTGTTTCCGTGCCCTCAGCGTAATTCGTCAACTGAGTGAGCTCGCCCGAGCTGAGGTCTTTCGATACGCTGGATATGAAAATGTTTCGCGTGGTATTGTTCGTTATGTCCGCCTGGTCTACCGAATTCATCGCGGTGATGTAGTCGCTCGAAGTGACTTCAAAGCCGCCCATCGAGCCGCCCGTGATGTTGTAATTGCTCTGGTGTTCGGGGTAGGTCAGCATATCTACCACGCTGCATTTTGTATAGTAGTCGGGCACAAAAGTGCCTTTCGTGAAGTCGGTATTGTACTTTATCAGCACGGCTGAGCGCGGGCTTGCGTCGCCGTGGTCTGCCGCCACGATAGATGTTCCGTCGGTGCGTATGAACTGGTTGAAAGAGTGGCTGACGTAGCCGTAGCCCGTGTTCATTACATCTGAAAACGAGTCGGTTATCTTCATCGTGTCCATATCGAACTGTATCGTTACGTTCGACTGATGGTTCTTGCCGTCCTTAGAGGAAGTGTACATCTCGTGGCAGGTGCGTACCAGCAGATATTTGCCGCTCTGCGTAAAGCGCGCCGTGCCCGCGTTGAAAGGCTTGGTGGTGTTCGCACCGTAAAGCCCCGAGCTGCCCAGTCTGTTCCAGTTTTTATCGTACTTCGTTATGCGGAAAACTTCGGTGCTGTTATTCTCGCTTTTGTTGTTCTGACCCGTGAGGACGTAGTAACTATCGCCCGCCGAGTAAAATCCGCCGAAAATCGGCAGATCAAGATCTACGGTAACGGTATTTTGCAGCGTGAAGTCTGACGAATAGTACTCAGCCAGCAGCTTGCCGCTCACCGCGTCGCCCTGAACGCGCAGGTAGCCCTCGCCATCGGCAAAGAGGTATGAGTTTATCACTTTCGACCAGCGGTCGTAGGTCTGCGCGCCCGCGTTCGTGCCCTCGTAGCTGGCGCACTGTCCGCGAACCTCGGTAACGTCGGAAGCTGCGGCGGCGCTCAAAGAAGTATCCGCAGGCAGGGTGGGAAGCATGGTGAGCGCCATTGCTCCCGCCGCGGCGGAACTAATTATTCTTTTCTTCATATAATATTCACCCCGTACAAAAATCAATAGTGGTTGTATCTTATATATGTAATAATAGCACAAATATAATAGCCTTGTCAATGACAAAAGTACAGTTTTGAACATTTTTTTATAAAAAAAACCCCGCGGCATGGTTTCATACTGCGGGAGTGGGATTTTTGGCAAATGCTTATTCATAATACATTATAACATTTATATACATAAGCTTCAAGAAAAATGTAACCAAAAGTACGAAAATGTAACGAACGTCTGCAAATAATGTAATGAATTGTCTTAAAATGTAACGAAAACATTTTATATAACAAATTAAAATACTTTGGTTGAATTATGTCTAATATTGGTGTAAAATATTATATGGTATATTCAAAATAAATAATTTCTTAGGGGTGTTTTAAATTGAATAGTGAACTCAAGGTGTATATTTTTGACGACAACCGCGCGGCTACCGCAGAGCTGAAAAACTGTATAGAAGGCTTTTTGCAGAAGCACGGCTGCTACGCCTCATTTCGCTGCTTTGAAGAGCCGAAACAGGTGGAGGAGCTGCTGAAAAGCGGGCATATCGGCTGCGATATATTCTTTATGGATATAGAGTTGGGGCTTGACGTGAACGGGATAGAGCTGGCGGATATGGTGAGCCGCATGGAGCCTGAAATAAAGATAGTTTTCGTAACAGGCTACGCCGACCGCTACTCGCAGGCGATATTCATGCAGTCGCCCGCCCTGCGCCCTTTCGGCTACGTTACTAAGCCGATAGACCGCGCCGTGGTAGAGCGCATACTCTCGCTGCTGATAAAGGGCAGCGAAGAGGCTGAGGAAAAGCGCGTAGAGTTCAGCAAAAACCGCCGCGTAGTGAGCATAAATCTGCGCGAGGTGATGTACATAGAAAGCTGGCGGCGCAAGCTGATATTCCATATGCGCGACGGCGCTGAGGAAGAGGTGTACGCCAAGATCTCGGAGATAACCGACCGCCTGCCCGATGGCTTTTCGCAGTGCCACCGCAGCTACATCGCAAATTTGAAATTCGTACACTCGGTAGACGAAAAGAAGGGCGAGGTGAAGATGGTAAACGGCAGAGATCTTTTCTTGGGCAAGACGAAAAAGGACAGCTTTATGGAAGATTTCTTCCGCTACAAAGGGGGTATCTAAATGGGGGAGATGATATTTTACGCGCTGACATCGGCGCTTACCTGCATACCCTACTCATACTCGGTGCACTACTCGCTCACGCCGAAGAAAAAGACGCTGAAAAGTCTGCTTTTGTACAGTCTGCTGATATGCGTACTGCTTTGGATAAAGCTCTTTTTCGACGCGCGGTATAAAGCCTCGCTGGCTTCCATACTGCTGACAAATCTGGCGCTTTTCGCGACCATGAAGATATTTACGAAAGACTCATGGGCAAGGGTTTTCAAATTTTATCTGATACTTACGACGAGCATGATAATCAGCGAGTTTTTCTGCGCGCTGGTGTTTTTTGGAATGGGTCTGAATTTCGATAGTATGATAAACAGCCTGCCGGGGCCGGGTGTGCGCTTTTTCTCGACCATAAGCGTAAATATTTTCATGTTCCTAGGAATATTCGTATGGAACAAAATATCTAAAATAGAGATGAACACCAAACTATGGGAGTTCTTTGCCGTACTCGCCGTGCAGATGGTAATTTGCAGTCTTTTCATAATAGGCCTTACAGAATACGGCGAGAGCGTAAAAATGCTGAACGTAGTTATCTACGTCGGCGCGGCGTGGGTGCTGACCGACGGCTTTTTTATCAAAGCTATCTACGATAATCAGCAAAAAGCCGAGCTGAAAATGTCGCTCGACCAAGCGATGCAGCTGGAAAAAATGCAGTACGAGTATTACGAAAATCTGACAGAATCTGTCTACTCCATGCGTAAATTCCGTCACGATATGAACAACACTCTTCAAACTTTGTCCGTCATGATGAACGATCCCGACTCACCCGAGTCGCGCGAAAACGGCAGACAGCTTTTCGAGCAAATGCAGGAAAAGTACAAGCAAACGCAGATACCTTATTACAGCAGTAACCCTGTCATCAATGCGGTAATTTTGTCGAAATCGCTTGCGGCAGAGGAGAACGGCGTTAAGCTTACAGTATCTGTAAACGGAGAAAATTTAGACGGTATCGAGAACATAGACCTTTGCAGTATATTTTCAAATCTGCTTGACAACGCTCTCGAAGCCGCGAGGGATATTCGCGACGGCGAGATAGAGCTGAGTTCATGGAGCGAGGCGGGGTATTTCTTTATCAAGTGCGTGAACAGTTACGCGGGAAAATCCAGCCTCGCAAAAAAGAACGGCAAAAAGCTTACTTCCACAAAGGGCAGCGGCCGCGGGCTGGGCTTGTCCATAATCGAGAGCGTGGCAGGGAAGTACGATGGGCGCGTTGTTATCGACGCTGAGGAGAAGTTTTCGGTGCTTGTCGGCTTGAAAGTTGGTGACGGCGAATGATGGATATTCTCATCTACATACTGCTTTGCGTTATCACAAGCGTGCCTTACGTCTACTCGGTGCGCCGCTCGCTGACGCCGAAGTACAAAAGCGTGCGGGCGACCCTGCTCTACGGGCTGCTGATCTGCGCGCTGATGTGGTTCAAGCTTTGGCTTGATTTCCTGAAAGAGGATTCGCTTTTCACGATACTTTTCACGCAGACTATGCTGTTTTTCCTCATGAAAATTTTTACAAAAGACTCGTGGGTGCGCGTGCTGAAATTTTTTCTGATATTCAGCGGAAGCGCGGTGATAAGCGAGCTTTTTTGCGTGCTGGTGTTTATGGGCATCGGCGCGGACATCAGGTCGTCGAAAGCGGTGATGTATCTGCCGATAGGCCGCTTTTTCGGCACTATCAGCGTGACGATCTTCATGTTCATCGCGGTGTTTATATGGAACAAAATATCGGGGATTGAAATGAATACCAAAACGTGGGAGTTCTTCATGGTGCTTGCGGTGCAGATAGTGCTTGTCTGCGTTTTCCTCGTCGGCGTGACGATCAACCCGAAAAACGTGCAGATACTTCAAGTTGTAATTTGTGTCGGTGCGGCGTGGGTGCTGACCGACGGCTTTTTCATCAAGGCTATCTATGACAACCAACAGAAAGCCGAGCTGAAAATGTCGCTCGACCAAGCGATGCAACTGGAAAAAATGCAGTATGAATACTACGAAAATTTGACAGAATCTGTCTACTCCATGCGTAAATTTAGGCACGATATGAACAATACGCTTCAAACTTTGTCCGTCATGATGAACGATCCCGACTCCCCCGAGTCGCGCGAAAACGGCAGACAGCTTTTCGAGCAAATGCAGGAGAAATACAAGCAAACGCAGATACCTTATTACAGCAGCAACCCTGTTATAAATGCTGTAATCTTGTCGAAATCGCTTGCCGCTGAGGAGAACGGCGTTAAGCTTACAGTATCCGTCAACGGCGAAAACTTAGATGGCATTGAGAACATAGACTTGTGTAGTATATTTTCAAATCTGCTTGACAACGCTCTCGAAGCCGCGAGGAATATTCGCGACGGCGAGATAGAGCTGAGTTCATGGAGCGAGGCGGGGTATTTCTTTATCAAGTGCGTGAACAGTTACGCGGGAAAATCCAGCCTCGCAAAAAAGAACGGCAAAAAGCTTACTTCCACAAAGGGCAGCGGCCGCGGGCTGGGCTTGTCCATAATCGAGAGCGTGGCAGGGAAGTACGATGGGCGCGTTGTTATCGACGCTGAGGAGAAGTTTTCGGTGATGGTGGGGCTGAAAGTTGCGGAGAAGGTCTGAACGAGTGGACGATTTTTGCGGGCAAAAATGCCTTTCACCTCTTGCAATCCTGCGAAAAATATGCTATAATAAATGCGTATAACTACTTGCAAAAACTTCACACAGAAAGGTCGTAACCCAAATGTCAGATAAAAAACAAATGCCGCAGAAGCAGAAAAGCGATAAGCCGCTATTTATGCGCATAATCATGCTCGCGATCGCCGCTGTTATGGTGCTCGGTATCGTGATCGGCGCTATCGCCGGCTCTACCTCCGCTTTCTTCTAATGGTGCACATTGGAAACAGCTGGGACGCTCTGCTGGCTGACGAATTTCACGCGGATTATTACTTGAAGCTTCGCGAATTTTTGAAATATGAATATTCGCATTACCCCGTTTACCCCTCGATGTATGATATTTTCAATGCGCTGAAATATACGCCGTATGAAAAGGTCAAGGCGGTCATCATCGGGCAAGACCCCTACCACGGTGAGGGTCAGGCGCACGGTCTTTGCTTTTCCGTGAAGCGCGGCGTTGCGCCACCGCCCTCGCTGCAAAATATCTTTAAAGAGCTGCAAAGCGACCTCGGCATCGCTCCCCCGCACCATGGCGAGCTTACCGACTGGGCAAAACAGGGCGTGCTTATGCTGAACACCGTGCTCACCGTGCGCGGCGGGCAGGCTAATTCGCACCGCGGCAAGGGATGGGAACAGCTCACCGACGCCGTTATCCGCCTGCTGAACGAGCGCCCGCAGCCTACCGCGTTTATACTCTGGGGCGGCAACGCCAAGGCGAAAGCGCCGCTTATCACAAACCCCGCGCACGCCGTCTTTAAAGCCGCTCACCCCTCGCCACTCTCCGCGTACAACGGATTTTTCGGCTGCCGCCATTTCAGCGCTGTAAATAAGTTCCTTACAGACAACGGCATCGAGCCGATAGATTGGCAGATAAAGGATTGAAATATGTATTAGAAGAGCCTCTCCGTGGTTTTTGCGGAGAGGCTCTTTTGGGTGGAATTATTTAATTAAACGTTTATCACTTTTTACGCTTTACCTGTACAGCTGCGAGAGCGCCGCCTGCTATCAGCAGGGCAAATACGCTGGCTGTACCGCCGGTGGTCGGGTTAGAGTCGCCGGATTTGGAAGATGAAGAAGCGGTGCTTGAATTTCCGGAAGCACTGCTGGAAGTGCTCGCGCTCGAAGTATCCGTACTTGATGTATCAGAAGCTTCGGAAGAGTCCGCCGCGGAGCTTTCTGTATCGGAAGAGCTGTCTGCCGCGCTGGAGTCTTCAAGCAGTGTCAGAGTGAGCACCTGCGTGTGGGTAGCGGTGTCCGCCGTGATGGTGACAGTAGTCGAGAGCGGCTGATAACCGTCCGCTTCGACCTCTACCGTGTACTCGCCCGCGGAAAGCTCTACGGTATTTGACTCAAGCACTTCACCGTCAAGCTTGATCTCGCAGTCCATAAGCTCGGCGGGGTTGACTAGGAAAGTTACCTCGTACTTAGGCAGGGGCAGAAGCGGCGTACCCTCGGCGTTGAACCTGTAATCGCCGCCGTTTTCTACTATCTCGTTGTAAAAATCTTCGGTAGTCATGTATTCGTAGGTCTTGGCTTCGGCAATGTTCTCAACGCCGCCGCCTCCTGCGGTGATGTTTTCAGTTTCGGTGAAGTAATTGTTGCTGAAAACGCTGTTTTTGCCGCCCGCGCCATAAATCGCGCCCAAACGCGTAAAGGGAGCGGAAGCGGTGTACTGCGAAAGATCGATCTCGCCTGCAAAAAAGCTGTTTGTAATAGTTGAATTTTCGGACATAGTGCCTGTCAGACCGCCTGCGTCAGATGTGCCATTTCCGATAGGAGCAAATTTGCCGATGGAATAGCAGTTATTCATCTTAGAACCGTTGTAAAGCTCGCCTGCAACGCCGCCAACGTGCGAACCTGCGGACGTTATATCGCCTGTATTTGCGGAATACTGCACGGTACTGTTGGAAACATATGCCGCAACGCCGCCTACATAAACGCTTCCCATATCGCCTGTTATCTCGATATTGCCCTTATTTTCACAATATTCTATAGCGGTATTGTCTAAAGCATAGCCGACCATACCGATCGTTCCGTAAACGTATTTGCCGTTGTTTTTAAAATCAACATCGGAAACGCAGTCAGATATCATAGATCCTATCGAAACGCCTGCGATAGTGCCGAAAAAAACATAATTTCCGCCATTCTGCACATCCACATTGCCGGTAACTGTAAGTCCGGAGACCTCGCCGCCCTCAATATCGCCAAAAAATCCGCAAAGCGCGCCGTTTTCGTAGCATTCGGTAAAATCAATGTTAGAAACAGTGTGACCGTTGCCGAGGAATTTGCCGCTGAAATAAAATTCATCGTCATCTTCAACAGGGTAGCCGATGGGCGTCCATTCCACGCCGCTGAGATCAAGATCGGTCTCCAGCGAAACAACAACGTTGGTCTTGCCATTATAATCGCCGGTATTCACGTTCTTGGCAAACTGCATAAGGTCATCCACAGAGTCGATAATGATCTCCTCAGACGCTGCCGCAGCGAAAGCCGCAGGCGCAGCAGCCAGCGTCAAGCTAACGCAAAGCGCTCCGCTCAAAAGTTTTTTGAAGCATTTCATAAAAATTTTCTCCTTTTTAACTTACTTGATTTTTGCCTAATATGGTTCAAAAGCCAAATGCTTTACTTTATTATAACACGGAAATCGTTAATTGTCAAGACACATTTCGGCAAAACTAGATTAACATTTATCAAGGGTAGGGTGGCAAAAAAAAATTGCGGATAAGGTGAGAGTTCTTATCCGCAATTCACATATTAAAACGGCAGCTCTTTCAAGTCGTATTTGTCGAGAAGGTCTTTGCGCATATAGAGGTTGATGCTGTAATCTTCCTTGAAAAACTTAAATACTTTATTTCTCTCAAAGTTTGCTACACGAACATAATTTGCCTCTTTAAGGTCTTCTTCTGAATAATATAATTCGAGATTTATCTCCGCAAGGATCACATCAGGCATACCCTTGCTTACCCATTTATTTATCGTTTTTTCCGCTTCATCTTTATCAACTTTTCTGTATTGTGAATAAAGATAATTTCCGTTTTCATCGCCGTAATTTATAAATATCGGTTTATCAAAATAAGGCGAGACCTCAGTTGCTACACCCATAAGGTAGACATATTCATTACGCTTTTCTTTGATCTCTTTTCTATCCATGTACTCTATTTCGGCGCTTTCTATATCATCAAAATCCCATGCCCATTCTGAAAGTATTTTCAGCTCATCGAGATGATGCTCTTTAATAAAATCAGCAAGTTCTCTTGAATATGTATACGGTACCAAGACCTCGTTTACTGACGATACTACGCTTTCTGCAACAGGCATCAGCAGTGCTGCCGCAAGTATCACCGCAGTAAGCTTGCGAACGAAACCTGAGGTTATCTTTTCTTTAAAAGCTGCCGCAAGCTGTCTAAGCGCTTCATATCCTTTTGGCTCTAAGGTTATCCACATATAATAGATCATCATTAAAGTAAGTATACCGTAATGGTGCGGGTTACTGTAACCTATGCCCAAAAATACGATCAACACTAAGAATGGAGGAAAGAATTCAGAGAGAGTGTGTGTTTTTTTGCCGTACCACGCGAAAAATGCCAGTATAAGCGCACCGCCTATACATTCCGTTATCTTTGCCGCCAAAGAAACTCCGCCGACAATGCCTCCATAAGAAAAACATAAGCCCCATGTTGCCTCAAACGGAAGAAACAGTATACGATAGCTTTCTGATAATCTGTCCTTGAGCGTAATTCCGAAAGACGTATTGAAAGTATCTGCATTCGGCATTACTGAAATTATAAATACTGCCGCTATAACAAGCAGCCCAAGCAAAGCGTAACAGCGTTTGTCCTTAAATACAGCTTTTTTGTCGTCTGCGTGTGAAGCAAAGATCTTTACCATCCACACTACCGACACCATGCCGGCTATCATTATGCCCACCATCTGCGAAGCGCATAGCAAAGCCATCGAAAGCACAAAAGGCAGCGGCTTCTCATCGCGGTTTTTGTATGTAACAGCCATCAGAAAGATAGCGAGCATCATAATGCAGTACGGGCGAGAAAGCACGCCATACTGATAAAAAATGAAATATGTAAACGGCAGAGCGCAGCGCAAAAGTTTTGGAAACGGCGATCTGAATATCAGCAAAGACACCGCCGCACTGCATATCACGATATTGACAAATTTCAGAGAAAAAAGGTACGGCGCGCCAAGCTTTGCGAAAGGCACAAGCAACAAATGCCACAATTGCGGGTGACCCTCCCAATGCGGTATTTTGAAAAGAATGTCTTTTATGCTCGCCGAGCGCGCTATCTGCCACGCCTGCGCTTCATCGAACCAAGGCTCATGAAAATATGAAATAACTGATATGCCTACTATGTAGACAAGCATTATGATACATTCTATCCTGTATTTTTTTACAAAATCCGACAGCTTATTTTCTGACATTATAAATTCTCCCTTATTCGTGGATATTATTTACTATTATAACATATATCTTACAAAATTTCAATCCCTAAATTCAATTTACTCTCTCAACAGTATACCCGTCCTTTTTAAGCAGCTCGGGTATGCCCTCATCGCCGACAAAGTGCGAAACTCCCGCTATGAAAAACACTTGGTAGTCCTGCTCAAGATACTCTTTCGCCTTTTCAGCCATGATCTTGTTGCGGTCTATGACAAATTGCTGATAATATTTTTCCATTATCGGCTTTTCCTCATCAGTCAGTCCGCTGTAATCATACGTCAGTTCGCAAAGGCGCTCGGTGTCGCCCGTTTTCCATGCTTCATACTGCTCTTCCAGCGCGGCGGCGCTTTGCTCTTTGGTAGTTGTGCAGTGCTTCTTTATCAGCAGCCCGATAACGTCCTCGGGCAGACTGCTGTACATAGTGTCCTTAGCTTCATGGGTTTCTATGCTGAGATTTTCTTTGTCGTCGCAGTTTGCGCTTATCTTAAGAACTCTGTCGATTCCGATAGTCGCGGAAAATTCGCCGCTGCTTTCGCCAAGAGCGTTTAACTGCTGAAAAACATACCACGGTGCATATTTGTCATAATCGCTAATATCCATTCCGTTTTCAGAAAAGTAATTTTTTAGATCAGAATATTGTTCGTCAGTAAGGTGCTTTTTCAAACTGTCGTCTTTTTTTAGCGCAGGGTCGGGAGCGCAACTCTCATAAAACGGGTCGACGTCTACGTTATTTATCTCGCTCGCCAGCTTGTCGCAACTGCGGTAAGCCTGCTCTATGTATTCAGGAAGCGGGTAGCTTTCTTCTTTTTGGACGTGCATCGTGCCGAGCATATACATACTTTTTCCATTAGGCGCAGTGACCTGCCACATTGCTGGCGTGATGTCGGAAGTTTTTTCGCCGTCTTTAGCGAAAACGTCTATATTATCGGGGAGATTTGTGTTTTTCTTGAAATAAACAAGTGAATCGTTCTGCGGCGTTTCGTCAAGGTCATTAACATTGTTGTTTATCAGATATGCCGTTCCTGCGCAAAGTGCCAAAACGCCGACGGCTATAATAGTTATTATCGTCTTTTTCATAAAAATATCCTTAAAAAAACATAAGCCCTGTTTTCACAGAGCTTATGTAATAATCTGTATTAGCCAGATAATTTCACTTATCAGTTAGGAAGCTGCAGAAATAGTGGAGCTGCCCTTAGTGATGGTGAAGTTGCTGATAGTCTCATGAGAAGTCTCAGACTTCCAAGAATCCCAAGATACAGCGTCAGGATATCTACCAACCATTTCGTCGGAAGTATTCTTAGCCCAAAGTACAACGTAAGAAGCCTGACCGCTGATAGTAGCCTTAGCTACCTTAAAGCATCCAGCCTCGTCGCCGTTCTCTCTAAGAGCTGCAGCAATCTTCTCTGCACCGGCATCAGCCGCGCTAGCTTTTGCATCATATACAGTGCCTGCAGTTATCTTCCACTTAGAAGCGTCAGTTTCTGCAGTCAGAACTGCGGAAAGTGCATAACCATTGGTCTCAGCATCTGCTACGTTCTCTGCAACTGCATTGTAAGCGGTCTTAGCGTTTGAGTTTGCGGTCTTAAGTCTGGACTTCTTAACGTAGTTAAGCATCGAAGGAACCAGAATAGCTGCCAGTACGCCGATAATGGCAATAACTACTACAAGTTCAACCAGAGTAAAACCTTTCTGTGTCTTTTTCATAGAAAAATCCCTCCATAAAAATATTTGTTTTATAAAGCACCGCAGCGGAACTGCCGCGGAAAGCTTACTTTATGTACCGCTTTCGGCTCACATCTCTTTGTGCCCCTCAGCGTAATTACATTATACACCGCCTTCTCTGATTTGTCAATAAGTTTTCACAAACTTTTTTGAAATTTGTGCAATATGACAAATCGCTTGTCTGCGTTTTAGCAGTTTGAACAAACTGTAAACCGCAGACCCCATTTTCGGAGCGGAAGTATATGCCTGCTAAAGCATTTTTAAGCCGTGCTCCCTGCATTTTGCTGCATGTCCGCACGCTCTTTGTGTCCTTCAGCGTAATTTATTATATCTTAAAACAAATTATTTGTCAATAGGCACGAAACAATTTTGTTGATTTACACAAATTATTTGTTCATAAATCCCCCCACAATATTAAATGTGACACATATGTGAACAGCAATGTTGTTATTCGTTATCGGGAATATGACGAATGACCTCGCGGTGTATCTTTATCATAAAGAAAATGCTGGCAGAAAGCGACATTATCTCGGCTATCGGGAACGACCACCAGACCATGTCGGGGTTGCCGGTCTTTGCGAGCAGGAACGCCGCGGGCACGAGCACTACCAGCTGGCGGGCAATGGATATTATCATAGAATTTATCGGGTGACCCAGCGACTGGAACGCCGAGCTGAATACGATGGCGACGCCTGCGAATATGAACGAAACGCTGATTATCCTAAGCGCGGGCACGCCCCAGCGCAGCATCTCGCCGTTCGCCTTGAATATCTCAAGCATCTGTGCGGGGAATACCTGCATCAGCAGCAGACCCAGCAGCATTATCGACGTTGCGAAAAGTGCGGAGATCTTTATCGTCTTTACAAGGCGGGTGCGTTTGCCTGCGCCGTAGTTGTACGAGATTATCGGCACGGTGCCGTTGTTAAGACCGAATACGGGCATGAAAATGAAGCTTTGGAGTTTGAAATACGCGCCGAGTACCGATTGCAGAGTGTCTTTAAGCGCGCCAAAGCCCGCCAGTATAAGGTTGAGCAGGAATGTCATTACAGAGGTTACCGAAGCCATTATGATCGAGGGCACGCCTATCGCGTAAATGCTCTTTACAAATTTTTCCTCGGGGCGGAAGCCGCGCATATTGATGTTTATCTCGTGGTTGCGGGTGACGTTGAGGTATATGCCGAACAGCGCGCCGCATATCTGACCCACCACCGTCGCGACCGCCGCGCCCGCAACGCCCATTTTCGGGAACGGGCCAATGCCGAATATCAGTATCGGGTCGAGCACGATGTTGATGACTGCGCCAAGCCCCTGCGTGAACATAGAGAGGACGGTCTTGCCGGTGGATTGCAGCAGACGTTCGTTCATTATCTGCATAAACGAGCCGACGCTCAGTCCGCCCGCGATGTAGAGGTACTGTTCGCCGTAGCGGATAGTAGCGGCGACGTCGGTCTGCGCGCGGAAATATACCTTAGTAAAGCAGAGGGTCACAGCGAGGAACGCGAGGTAGCTGCATACGGCGAGGAAAATTCCGTGCCGCGCGAACTTGTTCGCCTTTTCAAACTTCTTTTCGCCCAGTGCGCGGGCGAGGTTAGCGTTGACGCCGACGCCCGTGCCCACGCCGACGGCTATCATCAGATTTTGCAGCGGGAAAGCGAGCGAAACGCCTGTAAAAGCGTTCTGGTTTATCTGAGAAACGAATAGGCTGTCCACGATATTATAAAGCGCCTGCACCAGCATAGACACCATCATAGGCAGCGACATTGAGAAAACGAGTTTGCCGACGGGCAGCACGCCCATCTTATTTTCCTTAACGGGAGCGGTGCTTTCGGAATTTTCAGTCTTTTCAAGCTCCGCAGTATTCATACAAATTCCTCCTTTTTACAGTCACATCTTACATATACATTTTTAAACACATATAAATTTAATTCTACCACACGACTGTTACTTGCATATTAAGAATGTGTGTATCGGCGGAGAAATTATCGTTCGGGCGCAAAAACAGCCGCTCCCAAAAAAGAGCGGCGGCATTTGACAAAACCCGACAAATATGTTACAATACTGATCAAGGCGTACTGCATAAAAACGGTAGGCGGTTCAAATCTTCCTCCAGAGATGGAGGTGAGCAAGTATGAGCGTGGAAACAGTAGTAGCAATACTAACGTTAATCGTTAACATAGTCGATTTAATCTTCGACATTTGCAATAACAAAAAGAAATAGCCGCCCCCTTCTACCTGAGCAGCTATTTATAAAAAGCTAAAACTTTGGAGGAGAACCGCTTACAGCAGTGCGCCTCTTTTGTTATCTTAATTATACCACGCCGAGCGCGGTTTGTCAAGCGTTTGCGCGGCGAATATCGCGGCGGGAAATGCGCATAATATTCCCATACCAAATATTGATAGGGAGTGTGCTCATGAATATTTCTAAAGACCGTTACAGCGATATGGTCAAACCCGCCTCGAAAAACAGCCGCTGGGCGGTGAACCTGCTCAAGGCTTTCGTTATCGGCGGGGGGATATGCGTTATCGGGCAGGCGCTTACCTCGCTTTACGCTTACCTCGGCGCGGACGAAAAAAACGCGGCGACTTGGTGCTCGGTCACGCTCATCGCCGCTTCGGTGCTGCTGACGGCTCTCGGGCTTTACGAAAAGATAGCTAAGCACGCCGGCGCGGGTACGCTAGTGCCGATCACGGGCTTCGCAAATTCCGTCGCCGCGCCCGCCGTGGAATTCAAGACCGAGGGCTACGTTCTCGGCGTGGGGGCTAAGATATTCTCGATAGCCGGCCCCGTTATCCTCTACGGCACTGCCGCAGGCGTTGTATACGGGCTGATATACTGGATATTCAAATGACCAAATAACGACACAAAACCCGCTTCGGGCCTTTCGGCTCTGGGCGGGTCTTGCGCTATAATTTATAAGTGGGATGGGGCAAAGTTAATACGGAGGATAAGTGTCCTCATCTCAATTAGCAGAAGTCTTTACTCTTCGTCCTGAAGTGCGTCGTAGCCGACAGCTCCCGTGCGGACTTTTATTACGTCCTCAACATCGTAAATGAATATCTTTCCATCGCCGATGCTGCCGGTGTAGAGAGCCTTTCTCGCGGTGTTTACTACCGTCTTTACAGGCACCTTGCTGACTACTATTTCAGCCTTTACCTTAGGCAGCAGCTTCGGGGTTATCTTAGCACCTCTGTAATAGTGCGTCTGACCCTTCTGCGTACCGCAGCCCTGAACGTTCGTAACGGTTACGCCCGTAACGTTTATGCCTTCCATTGCGGCGATGAAGTCGCCGAGGCGCTCTTCCTTGAATACCGCAACTACCTTTGTCAGCTTGTTTTCCTTATCTACTGCGAAGTCCTTTACGGGAACTGCGGTGTCGAGGTCTTCGAGTCCCGCGATCTCGGCTTCGTCATATTCGATAGTTTCATGTGCGAATACGAAGTCTGCGTATGCAGAGGGCAGGCCGTGTTCGCAAACATCCAGACCCTTTATCTCCTCTTCTCTGCTTGCTCTCAGACCAAATATCGCCTTGATGATGAAGAAGGTTATCGTGATGGTTACTGCTGTCCAGAGGAGGATAGCGCCTACGCCTACCGCCTGATATGCGAGCTGACCGAAGCCGCCGCCGTAGAACACGCCGTTCTCGGTATCGAAAAGTCCGCAGGCGAGAGCGCCCCAAAGACCGTTGCATCCGTGTACCGCTACCGCGCCGACGGGGTCGTCAACGTGAAGCTTGTTATCAACGAACCATACGCCGAATACTACCAGCACGCCTGCTACCGCGCCGATGATGGTCGCGCCTACCGCGTCTACTATGTCGCAGGGAGCGGTGATGGCTACCAGACCTGCCAGCGAAGCGTTCAGACACATCGAAACATCAGGCTTGCCGTACTTCACCCAAGTGAAGATCATGCAGACGAGAGTTGCGATGGCGGGTGCGATGGTCGTAGTAACGAGGATAGAGCTGAGCTGGCTTACGGTAGTAGCCGCAGCGCCGTTGAATCCGTACCAAGCAAACCAAAGAATGAACACACCGAGCGCACCGAGGGTGAGCGAGTGGCCGGGGAATGCGTTTACCTGAATTACCTTGCCGTCCTTATCGCGCTTGTACTTGCCAAGACGCGGGCCGAGGATGGCTGCGCCGATAAGCGCCGAAAGTCCGCCGACCATGTGTATCAGCGCCGAACCTGCGAAATCGTGGAACACCACGCCGCCGAAGCGCTCTACGGTAAGCCAGCCGCCGCCCCATGCCCAGTGAGCTTCGATGGGGTAGATGACGAGCGAGATAACGCCCGAGTATACGCAGTAAGAGATGAATTTCGTTCTCTCAGCCATAGCGCCCGAAACGATAGTAGCGGTGGTGGCGCAGAAAACGAGGTTGAAGAAGAATGCCGAGTAGTCAAAATTGCTCCAGTCGGTAAACATCTTAAAGGTAGGCGTACCGATGAATCCGCCGATGTCCTTACCGTAGATGAGTCCGAAGCCGAGCGGCATGAATACCGCCGTGCCTATGCAGAAATCCATGAGATTCTTCATTATGATGTTGCCTGCGTTCTTGGCGCGGGTAAAGCCCGTTTCCACCATCGCAAAACCGCACTGCATGAAGAATACCAGCACTGCTCCGAGTAAGAACCATATGCCGAATGCGTCCGAGCCGAGCTGCTCAGAAACCTGATCGACGATAGTTTGCAGATCATTCATATTATCATATCCAATCATAAAAAATTTTCACTGAAATAAAAAAGTCGTGCGTCAATGCACCCTTACGGATACATAAACGCACGACATTGTGCCTAATTTAGTTTAAAGCTTAAATTACTTTACATAAAAGAGAAGCTGTTCGTAAGTAGGATACGGCCAGTACTTCTCGCCGCAGATAGCTTCCATCTGGTCGGCAGGCGCTCTCAGCTCGCCCATCTTGGCGAGGATAACGTCGTGGTAATATCTAGCCAGCTCTTCGGTATCGGCAATATCGCCCGCCTTTACCTCTGCTTCTTCCAGCTCGTTCATAGCCTTGTAGGTGGAAGCCGCCAGCGAGGAAAGTCTGGTAACCAGCTCTTTTTCTACCGTCAGGTCAGCTCCGAGCGCGGTAGCGGTAGCGGCAGTCTCGCCCAGATCCTTAACGTAGCTCATAGCTGCGGGGAGAATATCCTTCTTAGCCATGTCGATCATGGTAAGAGCTTCGATGTTTACTATCTTTACATATTCGTCCAGCAGGATCTCAACGCGGGATTCCAGCTCTACCTTGCTGTAAACGCCGTGCTTCGAGAGCACCTCTACGTTCTTGTCAGCGAGGTATACGGGAACTGCGTCGGGTGTGGACTTGAGGTTCATAAGACCTCTCTTCTCAGCCTCAGCGGGCCACTCGGCAGAATAGCCGTTGCCGTTGAAGATGATGTTCTTGTTTTCGGAAATAGTTCTCTTGATAAGCGAATCGAGAGCGTCCTGGAAATCGTCAGCCTTCTCAAGCTCATCGTAGAACTGGTCGAGCACTTCTGCAACGATGGTGTTGAGAATGGTCATCGGGCCTGCGCAGGAAAGCTTCGAGCCGGGCATTCTGAACTCAAACTTGTTGCCGGTGAATGCGAAAGGCGAAGTTCTGTTTCTATCGGTAGTATCCTTCGGGAACTTAGGCAGTACGTCTACGCCGATCTCCATCTGCGTCTTAGCCTTGCCCTCATACTTGTGTCCCTCAGCCAGCGCTTCGAGTATTTCGGTAAGCTCGTCGCCGAGGAAGATAGAGATGATGGCGGGAGGTGCTTCGTTAGCGCCAAGGCGGTGGTCGTTGCCCGCGGTAGCTACGCTTGCTCTCAGCAGATCTTGATAATCATTTACAGCCTTGATGACTGCTACGAGGAATGTAAGGAACTGCGCGTTCTCAGCGGGGGTAGTGCCGGGGTCGAGCAGGTTTACGCCTGTATTGGTAGATACCGACCAGTTGTTGTGCTTGCCCGAGCCGTTTACGCCGGCGAAAGGCTTTTCATGAAGCAGGCACTTAAAGCCGTGCTTTCTCGCCGTTCTCTTCATGATCTCCATAGTGAGCTGGTTGTGGTCGGTAGCGATATTGGTAGTGCCGAATATGGGCGCGAGCTCGTGCTGGGCGGGCGCTACTTCGTTGTGCTTAGTCTTAGCGCAGATGCCGAGTCTCCAGAGCTGCTCGTCAAGATCTTCCATATAAGCGTTTACGCGGGTCTTGATAGTGCCGAAGTAGTGGTCTTCAAGCTCCTGACCCTTAGGTGCGGGTGCACCGAAAAGCGTTCTGCCTGTAAGGATAAGGTCTTTTCTCTTCGAGTACATCTCGCGGTCGATAAGGAAGTATTCCTGCTCAGGGCCAACGTTTGCGGTAACTCTTGTAACGTCGTCAGCGCCGAAAAGCTTCAGAAGTCTTACAGCCGACTTATTGAGCGCTTCCATAGATCTCAGCAGCGGGGTCTTTTTATCGAGAGCCTCGCCCGTGTACGAGCAGAAAGCGGTAGGTATGCAAAGGCTCTTGCCCTTGATGAATGCGTAAGAGGTGGGGTCCCAAGCGGTGTAGCCTCTTGCTTCAAAAGTAGCGCGCAGACCGCCCGAGGGGAAGGAGGAAGCGTCAGGCTCGCCCTTTACGAGCTCTTTGCCCGAAAACTCCATGATGATCTTGCCGTCGCCGATGGGCGAGATAAAGCTGTCGTGCTTCTCGGCGGTGATGCCTGTCATAGGCTGGAACCAGTGAGTATAGTGGGTGCAGCCCTTTTCTACCGCCCAGTCTTTCATAGCCGCGGCTACTACGTTCGCCACGTCAATATCGAGCGGCTCGCCCGACTGAATGGTCTTTTTCAGCGATTTGTAGACCGACTTAGGCAGTCTTTGCTGCATGACGTTTTCGTCAAATACGTCGATTCCGAAGATCTCAGGGATGTTCATAAGAAATTCCTCCTATTATAAATTATAGATGCGTGAAACTTTGTCACATACATTTTTTTGCAATAAAAAAAGGCACTGCGGACGTATCTTTCATCGTCCACAGCGCCATTGCTGTTTACAATACATAGTATAGCGCAACAAAGCGTTTTTGTCAAGGCTTTTTTTGCAATTTCGGCATTTTCGGCGTTTCTGACAAACCCGCCGCCGCTTTTGCGAAAACTTTTTGTGAAGTTTACGCAATCGAACATTTACGCATACGCCGTGGTCTGCTGAGTATAGCTGTAAACTATAAAGCTTTCCGCGTCGGGCGTTACGCCGCTCTGCTCAAAAAGCTGCGATATGGTAACGAAGCGGCAGCCCTGCTCTTTCAGCGCGGGTATTATCATATCCAGCGCCTGCACGGTCTGCTCGTTGCCCTCCATATCGTGCAGCAGTATCACTGCGCCGTCGCGCGCCTGCGCCAGCACCTTTTCCGCGCGCTGCCGCGCCGTTACCTCGTCAAGCCAATCCTCCGCGCCGAAGCCTGCTATAAAGGGCAGCTTCACGGTGTCTACCATAGTTTGGTTCACCGCTATATACGGCGGGCGGAAAAACCGCGGCTGCCTGCCCGTTATCTCGGCAACGCGGCGGCTCGTTTCGGCGATCTCGTCGGCTATCTCCTGCGCCGTCATTTTCGTCATGTCTGAGTGGGTGAGCGAGTGGTTCTCTATCTCGCAGCCCAGCGAGCAGGCGCGCTTTACCGCCTGCGCCGAGAGTTCGTTTATATTGCTGCCGACGAGGAAGAAAGTACCCACCGCGCCGTACTTTTCAAGCACATCGAGCACGCGCGGGGTAGTGACGGTATTCGGCCCGTCGTCGAAGGTCAAGGCTATTATTTTGTCCTGCATTTTATCCCACCCGCTTTATTTCATAAGTTCGCGCATTTCGCCGATAAGCTCGCCGAAGAGTTTCAGCGCGTCGTTTATCGGGGCGGCGGTGGTCATATCCACGCCCGCGCCTTTCAGCAGCGAGATGGGGTCTTTCGAGCAGCCGCCTTTTAGGAAGCCGATGTAGTCCTTAACTGCCTCTTCGCCGCCTGTAAGTATGCGCTGCGAGAGGGCTATCGCCGCCGAGTAGCCGGTAGCGTACTGGTAAACGTAAAATTCGTAATAGAAGTGCGGTATGCGCGCCCATTCAAGGTCTATCTCGCTGTCGATGACAACGCCCTCGCCGAAGTAGAGCTTGTTCAGCTCGCGGTAGGTGGAATTGAGAACGTCAGCCGTGAGGGCTTCGCCGCGGGCGTACATCTCGTTTATTTTCAGCTCAAATTCCGCGAACATGGTCTGGCGGTAAAGCGTTGTGCGGAACTGTTCGAGGAAGTAGTTTATCAGGTAAGCGCGCTGTTTTTTATCCTGCGTATTTTTCAGCAGGTACTGCATAAGCAGGGCTTCGTTGCAGGTAGAGGCTACCTCCGCCACAAATATCTTGTAGTCGGAGTAAACAACGGGCTGAGTGCTGTTCGAGTAGTAAGAATGTATAGCGTGGCCCATCTCATGCGCGAGGGTGAACATACAGTTCAGCGTGTCCTTATGATTGAGAAGCACATAGGGGTGTACGCGCGCGCCTGCGGAGTATGCGCCGCTGGTCTTGCCCTCGTTTTCGTAAACGTCTATCCAGCGTTCGTCGAAGCCTTTTTTGAGCACCGCGAGGTATTCATCGCCCATTACGGAGAGCGCTTTGTACACGGTATCTTTAGCTTCCTCAAAGCTTATCTTCATATCCACGTCGGAAACTATGGGCGCGTAGAGGTCGTACATATGCAGTTCGTCGAGCCCCATAAGCTCTTTGCGCAGGGCGGCGTAATCGTACATATAGTGCATATTATCGTGCACGGCGGCTATCAGATTAGTGTAAACATCGGTAGGTATCTCGTTGCCGTCGAGTGCGGATTCCAGCGCCGAGCCGTATTTTCTCGCCTGCGAGTAAAAGGCGAGGGTCTTTACCTGAGCCGCGAGGGTAGCCGCGCAAGTATTTTTAAAGCCATCATAGGTATGATAAAGGTTCTCGAAAGCGTTTTTGCGCAGGGTACGGTCAGCGCTCTGCATCATGGGGATATAGCTGCCGTGGGTAAGCTGGTGGGGGTTGCCGTCCTTATCGGCGGCGTCGGGGAATTTAAGGTCGGCGTCAGAGAACATTGAGAAGATATTCTCGGGCGACATACCCATATCTCCCGCGAGGGCGAGCAGTTTTTCCTCAGCTTCGGAGAGCACATGAGCCTTGCGGCGGCGAACGGTATCGAGCGCGCGGCGGTAAAGTTCAAGTTCGGGCTTATCCTTATAGAAGTTTTCGAGCAGGTCGTCGGGGATAGCGATAAGTTCGGGCGTTTCAAAGCTGCCCGCGGAGTTTATAGCTACATATCCGTTCATCAGGCGGGAGACCATAGCCTGATACTTAGCGTTCGCGGTATTTTCATCGCTTTTTCTCTGAGCGTAATTGCCGAGCGAGTCGCAGAGCACGGCTATCTCGTCCGAGAGCCGCAGAAATTCGAGCAGCGTATCGGCGGACTCAGCCAGTCTGCCCTTATAGCCCGCGATGGTCTCGGGCAGTTTAGAAAATTTAGCGAAGTCGCGTTCCCAATCCTCATCGGTGGGGTAAATATCGCTAAGGTCCCAAGTATATTTCGGGTCGAGTTCTTCGCGTTTAGGTATTCTTTCTTCGGTCATGAAAAGCACTCCTTTTATAATAGTATAGTTTATTGTTTATTTACTGAATTTTTGTGCGTGGGGGAAAAACTGCTTTTTGGAGCTTTTGGGTCGTTCGTTCAAGGGCGTGCGCCAGGCGTTGCTTTCGCGGCTTTTTAATAGTCTTATTCTATCATGCCCTCAAACAGAGCTTTTTAGTCTGATTTTATTATATCACGATGATGGGGTGTTGTCAATCTGCCCCACCTCTCCTTTCCCCTTTTCTTGCAAAAAAATTAAAATTTTTTCTAATTACCCCCTTGACAAAAATGTTAGTTTGAGTTATAATTATATCATTGTAAAAGAGAGTAGCTGACGGCGCTTAGCCGTATATGCAGTCGTCAATACACGATGCGGGCTTCGGCTGTGGTCGGGCTTCCTTCCGTTGCATACATAAACAGCGAGACTTTTACTAAAGTTATTATCATATGGTGCGGTAGGCACGGCTTTTTAGGCGGTATATTTCCCTATGCCCGCTTTTTGTCGCGCGCCCATTCGGTCATGGCTTTAGTAAACGTCCCGCTTTTTTTATGCCGCGATGTTTGCCTGCCCGCACCGCAACAGATTTATCTAGAAAGGAAAGATGTTTAATGGCAGACCGCTACAAGCAATCCCCCGAGGAGCTTTACTACGAGTTTTCTTCCTCGGCTACGGGCCTCACCTCCGCGCAGGTGAACGAAAACATTGAAAAATACGGCAGGAACGTGATAGCTCAGGGCAAGAAAAAATCGGCTGTGCAGATATTCCTCTCGCAGTTCGCCGATTTCCTCGTTATCATTCTGATCATCGCCGCCCTCATCTCCGCGATAACGGGCGATATGGAGAGCTTCTTCGTTATCATCGCCGTTATCACCATGAACGCTATCCTCGGCACGGTGCAGACCCTAAAGGCGGAAAAAAGCCTCGATAACCTCAAAAAGCTCAACTCCCCCAGCGCTAAGGTGCTGCGCGGCGGCGAGAAAATGATAGTTTCCTCTGAGGAAGTAGCCGTCGGCGATATTGTGCTTATCGAGGCGGGCGATTGCGTTCCCGCAGACGGCAGACTTATCGAGTGCGCATCTGTTCAAACCAACGAGTCGGCGCTTACGGGCGAATCGCTCAATGTTGATAAGACCGCCGATGTCCTTACAGACGACCTCCAGCTCGCCGACCGCAAAAACATGGTCTACTCCGGCAGCTTCGTCACCTACGGCAGAGGTTCTTTCATAGTTACCGCCGTCGGCATGGATACCGAGGTCGGCAAGATAGCTTCGCTGATACAGAACGCGGGCGAGCGCAAAACTCCCCTGCAGATCACGCTGGATAACTTCGGCAAAAAGCTCTCTATAGGCATACTGATAATATGCGCATTGGTATTCGGGCTTTCGATGTGGCGCGCCGACGTTATCAACTTCGACTCGGTAATGGATTCGCTGATGTTCGCCATCGCCCTCGCCGTAGCCGCTATCCCCGAAGCGCTCAGCTCTATAGTTACGATAGTGCTCTCATTCGGCACGCAGAAGATGTCGCGCGAAAACGCCATAATGCGCAAATTGCAGGCGGTAGAGGGCTTAGGCTCGGTATCCGTCATCTGCTCTGACAAAACGGGCACGCTCACACAGAACAAAATGACGGTACGCCGCGTGGTCTGCGACGGCCATATCATCACCGCGGACGACGCCAACATGGAAAACGTCGGCGAAAAGCAGCTCGTTATAGCTTCGGTGCTCTGCAACGATTCCAGCTGCCGCGACGGTGTGGATATTGGCGACCCGACCGAAACTGCGCTGATACACTTCGCGCACAAGGCGGGGCTTTCCGATACCGAGATCCGCGAGAATTACAAGCGCATAAGCGAGATACCTTTCGACTCAGACCGCAAGCTGATGTCTACCCTCAATATCGTGAACGGCAGCAAGGTCATGTACACCAAGGGCGCGGCGGACGTGCTTACCGAGCGCATGAACATCACCGAAACGGTGAAAAATCAGATACGCGAGCAGGTAGAGCAGCTCTCGAAACAGGGTCTGCGCATACTCTGCTTCGCCTGCAAGGAATTTGAGGGCGACGAAATTACAATAGACGACGAGAACGGTCTGGAGTACATGGGACTTATCGCCATGATGGATCCGCCGCGCGAAGAGTCGGCGCAGGCAGTTGCCGAATGTAAGAGCGCGGGAATCAAACCCGTAATGATAACCGGCGACCACATCGTCACCGCCTCCGCCATCGCGAAAGAGATAGGCATACTCGAAAGCTTCGACGAAGCGGTAGAGGGCAAGGCTCTCGACGACTACACCGACGAACAGCTGGTAGATTTCGTAAAGGACAAATCAGTATACGCGCGCGTTACCCCCGAGCATAAAATACGCATAGTAAAAGCTTGGCAGGCGCGCAACAATATTGTAGCCATGACGGGCGACGGCGTAAACGACGCACCCGCGCTAAAGCAGGCCGACGTAGGCGTGGCCATGGGCATCACCGGCACGGAAGTTTCCAAAGACGCGGCGGCTATGGTTCTCGCGGACGATAACTTCGCCACCATAGTAAAGGCTGTCAAAAACGGCAGAAATATTTACGACAATATCAAGAAATCTATACTCTTCCTGCTTTCGGGCAACCTAGCGGGAATAATCGCGGTGCTCTTCAACTCTATCGCAGGTCTGCCCGCGCCTTTCGCGCCTATACACCTGCTTTTCATCAACCTGCTTACCGACTCGCTGCCCGCCATCGCGCTAGGCTTAGAGCCGCATACCGACAGCGTTATGAAGCGCAAGCCCCGCCCCGCCAACGAATCGCTGATGACAAAGCCTTTCCTTTTCGGCGTATGTTACAGCGGCGTGATAATCGCGGCGGCTACCATAGCGGCGTACATCATAGGCTACCGCACCGCGGGCTCTCCCCTCGGCATGACTATGGCTTTCGCAACGCTCTGTATGTCCCGCCTTTTCCACGGCTTCAGCGCAAAGGCTGACGAGCCGGTGATCTTCACAAAGCGTATGTTCAACAACAAATTCGGCATAGGCGCTTTCGCGGCGGGAATGCTGCTGGTAAACGCCGTGCTGCTGATACCCTCTCTGCACAAGCTTTTCAGCGTTTCCGACGCTCTTCACGGCGCGCAGATAGGCATTATCTACGCCCTCAGCTTCGGCTCGATGTGCGTGGTTCAGATAGCAAAGGCTATCATACAGGCAGTCAAGAAAAACTGATGTCTGACAAATAAATACGCATAAACGCAGCTTGCCCCCGTCGGGATACACAACACCCGAGCGGGGGCAAACGCTTTCTTTTCTCTTGTTCTTTTTGTATTTTTGTTGTCTTAATATCTGCGTTAGTGGGTCAGTGTTTCATTCTCAGCACTACCGAAGTTATACGCTTCTCGACCGCATCGTAACCTTGTACTATCTTGTGCCATTGGTCGGTAGTCATAATGCCGTGCGGCAGTTCTGAGAGGTCGGCGTCCCAACCGAGCGGCACCCAACCGCCGCCCGTCGGTTCATTCGAGTCACTGCCCGCCGTGGTGCTGCCCTTTGAAGACGTGGGCTTTCCGCTGCCGCTGCTCGTGCGTGAGCTTTCGTCTGCGGGATCAACATCGTCCGCTGCCGTGTCTTTCTTTGTATCTGTTTCTGTACTAGTATCGGGCTTAGCGGACTGATCGGTCTGCTCCTGCTCATCGCTGTAAGTTCCGCTGTCCTCCTGCGCGTTTTGTTCGGCTCTTTCTTCATCGCCAAACTCGGCTTCATCGGCAGACTTCACCTGCTCGGCGGCTTCTTCACTGCTAACATTCTCCGCCGGCGAGCTGTAAACGCTTTTATCGGTCTTTTCTATATCCGAGCCGAGCGGCAGCTTATACGCCGCCGTAATTATGATCGCTACAGCCGCCGCCGTGCAGACCAGCCCCGCCGCCGACCTTTTCGCCAGCGCACGCCGCCTCAGCCGCACCGCCAAGCCATCGTCAAGCATTTCGGCGACCTGCCTGTCCGCCGCGCCGCCCACCGCGCGGTATACCTTATATAACATATCCGTTTTGTTGTCTTTTCCTATATCAAATTCCTGCTGCATGAGCGCACCTCCTAAACCTGCCAAAGATCTGAATTTTGCAGAGCCTTTTTAAGCTTTGCGCGTATGCGGTGCAGGGTAACGCCGAGGGTGTTCGGGCTTACGCCGTAGCGCTTTGCTATCTCGGCTACGGGTTCGCCGAGCCAGTAGCGGCGCATGAAATACACACGCTGAGCCTGCGGAAGGGTATCGAGAAAGCTGCTTATCAGCTGCGCCAGCTCGTTTTCCGCTATGGAGTCGGAAGGGGCGGAGTCGGGGTCGGGCAGACATTCGGCAAGCTCGTCTAGGGGCGTGAAAGAGGCATTGCGCTTCGCGGCGTTAGAGCGGCGGTAGCGGTCGATGGAGATGTTGCGGGTAAGCGAGCCGACAAAAGCCGCGAGCGAAGTAGGCCGCTTTGGCGGTATAGCGTTCCAGGTGTGCAGATAAGCGTCGTTCACGCACTCCTCCGCGTCGGGCGCAGAGTGCAGTATGCGCTGAGCGATGGTATGGCACATAGTGCCGTATTTAGTATCGGTCTCAGATATAGCGAGCTGATCGCGCGCGAAGTACAGCTCGATTATAGCAGCATCTTCCATAAAAGCACCCCTTTTTGCCCTTCCATAAATATAGACGTAAAACACCGTGCGGATATTACACATTAAAACAATTTTTTTGAAAAAAATTTCAGCCGCCGTCGGCGACCCGTTCCACGCCGCAAAATCAGCGGGAAACCGCTTGACAAACCGCGTTCGGCGTGGTATAATTAAGATAATAAGAGGCGCACTGCTGTAAGCGGTTCTCCTCCATATTGGGTTATGTTTATGTAACCGTCCTATGTGGTAGTGGGGCGGTTACTTTCTTTTTCTATCGCTAAAATCAAACGTTAGTCTGATCATGTCCATTATTAAACGAAGTAATTGTATTACAACTGATAATATGTCCACCAAGCTCACCTCCATCTCTGGAGGATAGAATTGAACCGCCTACCGTCTTTGCAGTACGCCTTATTGGTATTGTAACATATTTGTCGGGTTTTGTCAAATGTTTGTTTGGGCGTGCTGTGGCCACACAACATTTTTGTAAGATGTATTGACAAGAATCTTCTGAGAGAGTATAATTATAGTGGTGGTTACGATACAAAAAGATTGATAAATCGGAATTTGAAGAGGTTGTGTAAATGAAGAAAAGATATTGTATTGTTGCACAGATTGCATTGTTATTATGGTTTTCCCTTGATATGACAGGTTTGTATTTTGGAAACAAATGTTTAGTTACAAGGTCATATAAAGAAGATGGTATATTCTTTTTGATTTATTTGATTACAATAATACTGTTTCTTGCAAAGGAAAATATTGGAAAATATATTGTTATCGGGTTGATGTCAATGTGGCTTGTTATACAACTTATGTGTCACGAGTGGTATACTATCTTTAACAGTGGATTTATGGGATCATTAGATGGCAAAATCAAATATTTCTCAGAAACAATTCACTGGATTGATGTAGAAGGCAAATACATACCTGATGTATATCATACCATTTTACATATCTTAATTTTGTGTACATTAACTATAACAATTATCTATTCAATAAGGAACAGACGAAAAACTTAAATTCCAATTTGTATCGCTATTCTAACTCACCATTTTTCCTTTTCTGTTCAGGCTCATCACGCCCTTTGGCGAGTCGGGGTGGTTATTTCTTTTTATTATTGCAAATGTCAAATGTTTGTTTGACCGCTTGACAAACCGCGTTCGGCGTGGTATAATTAAGATAACAAGAGGCGCACTGCTGTAAGCGGTTCTCCTCCATGAACGATTTTGTTGTGATAACCGTCCTATGTGGTAGTCGGGCGGTTATCTTTTTTTATTGCAAATGTCGAGAACAAGTCTGACTATGTTAATGACTAAGTTGAGTATTGCTACTACTGTTGCCACGCTCATATTGCTCACCTCCATCTCTGGAGGATAGAATTGAACCGCCTACCGTTTTATGCAGTACGCCTTGATACTATTATAGCATACTTGTAGAAATTTGTCGAACGCGCAAAAAGATGCGCTTTGCGAAAATTTTCGTTTCCTCTTGATTTTACGAAATGTTTGTGATATAATTAGTGTATTGATACAACTTAATTATTGGAAAGGAAAATGTTGCTATGACTAAAAAGATCTTAGCGGCTGTGCTTTCGCTCGCAGTTGCCGCTGCTTGCTTTACCGCTTGCGGCAGCGACGACAGCTCTTCCGAGAGCAAGGCTGACACTAATTCTTCGGCTGCGGAAACTGCTGATTCTGCCGCTGATGACGCTTCTGCTGCTGATACCGACTCCGCGGCAGAGCTGAAAGCGCCCGTGAACGACGGCGCTGTTGACGTTACCAAGGGGGCTACGGATAATATGCTGACCAGATCGGTGCTCAATGAGGGCGATACTTCTCGCCTTGCTTCCAAAATAAAGGAAGCTCTCGATATTGCTAACGACGATTCGCTCGAAGTTGCGCAGAAAACTGAAAAGGCTACAAAGGTGGCTTTCCTCGGCGACTCCATCACCGCAGGTTCTGCCGCTTCCTCCAGCCAGAACCAGTACACTAAGCAGTTCATCTCTTGGTGGGAGGAAAACATCAGCTACTTCGTAGTAGGCACTAACGCAGGTATCGGCGCTACCGACTCTTATCTCGCCGTACACCGCGTAGACAGCGAAGTTCTCGCCGACAACCCCGACATCATCTTCATCGAGTTCATCAATGACGTTGATAATGATTTCTATAAGACCACTATGGACAGCCTTATCAGAAAGTGCCTTGCGCAGCCTAACAACCCCGCAGTTATCCTCGTAGAGATGACTATGGAGGACGGCACCTGCCCGCAGAACGTACATTCTGAGATCGGCGAGTACTACAATGTTCCGATAATCTCTTATCACGATGCCGTACTGCCCGAGGTAGAGGCAGGCAACATCAAGTGGACTGATATTTCGCCTGATAATATCCACCCGAACGACGACGGCCACAAGATGCTCGCGCAGATGCTTGAAAATTTCGTAGGCGGCATCAAGGACAATATAGATTCTGTTGATACCGAGGCTAAGGCTTTCGATACCTCTATCGAGTCGCCCACCGGCGATAAGTACGCTGACGCTGCTCTTGAGGATAAGAATTCTAAGAAAGTCACTGTAAAGGATGCCGGCGCTTTCACCGAGCAGACTTCTCCTTGGAACTTCCAGGACGGCTGGGCTGCTTCAAACGGCGGTTCTGTAACCTTTGAGATGGAGTTCAAAAATCTCGGTATGCTGTACTACAAGACTGTAGACGGCAAAAGCGGCTCTGCTACCGTTACCATCGACGGCGTTGAGTGCGCTGAGATAAACGCTGACTTTACCGGCGGCTGGGGCGATTACGCCTGCAATAACGAAATAGTTTCGTTTGATGAAAAGGGCAAGCACGAAGTTACCGTTACCGTGCCCGAGGGCAAGAAATTTGAGATACTCCGCTGGATGATAAGCTGATAATGGCTAAACTCAAAACATAATTTACAGCTATATATAAAAGGCAATGCTTGCGCGAAATGTGCGAAAAGTATTGCCTTTCGCTGTATATGCGGGTGTGTAAGCTAATTGTATCAATTCACGAAAAATTAACAGAAAAGCATATGCTAACCCACTTGACAAACGTACACCAATATGGTATACTTTAATTACGGTAAACGAAATCGATAAAAAAGAAGAAAAAACAACAGATAATAAAACTAAAAAAACAGGAGGAAATCATTATGGCAAAGTTTGTATGTTCCGTATGCGGTTATATCTATGAGGGCGAGGCTGCTCCCGCGGTCTGTCCCGTATGCAAAGCGCCCGCTTCTAAGTTCAACAAGATAGAGGAATCGGCAGAGCTGGTATGGGCTGACGACCACAAGGTAGGTTCGGCTCAGGGCCTTGACGCTGAAGTCATCGCTGGTTTGAAAGAGAATTTTGAGGGCGAGTGCAGCGAGGTAGGTATGTACCTTGCTATGGCGAGAGTTGCATTCAGAGAGGGCTACCCCGAAGTTGGTCTGTATTATGAAAAGGCTGCTCACGAAGAGGCTGAGCACGCGGCTAAGTTTGCAGAGCTGCTGGGCGAGGTAGTTACCGACTCTACCGCGAAGAACCTCGAGCTGAGATACATGGCTGAGAACGGCGCTTGCGAGGGCAAGCTCAAGCTGGCTAAGCGCGCTAAGGAACTGGGTTACGACGCTATCCACGACACCGTACACGAGATGGCGAAGGACGAAGCTCGTCATGGCAGAGCTTTCAAGGGTATGTACGACAGATACTTCAAGAAATAATTTGAAGGCTATATACTGAAATAAGCAAAGGGATACTGCGTTGGCGCGGTATCCCTTTTTGGTTGGGTATAAAAAAGACGCGGAACTATCACTGTTCCGCGCCCTATGCAAATATTTACTGATTTCTAAGATCGACAATGCGCTTCGCCTTGCCCTGAAAGCGCTGCAGAGTCTTGCAGCCTACTATCGTCAGCTTCGTCTGTATGCCGAGGACTATCTTCATCTCTTTCGTGATCTTCGCGTGAAGCTCGGAAAGGGCGGGGAAGTTGTCCAGCAGCGAGCTGTACTGCTCCAGCAGCTCTACTTTTATCTCCAGGTGGTCGGCAAAATTCTCGCGCGTCAGCACCAGCTGATAGTGCGGCGCTATCTCCTTAAAGCTCATCAGCACCGTTTCTATCTGCGAGGGGAATACGTTTACGCCGCGTATTTTCAGCATATCGTCCGACCTGCCCTTCGGCTTGTCCATTCTTGCGAACGTTCTGCCGCAGGCGCACTTCTCGTAATTTATCTTCGTGATGTCCTTCGTGCGGTATCTCAGTACGGGCATACCCTCTTTGGTAAGGGTGGTCACTACCAGCTCGCCCTCGCTGCCGCGCGGCAAAACATCGCCCGTAGCGGGGTCGATTATCTCGGCGTAGTAGTGGTCTTCGTTGATGTGCATACCGCAGCGCTCGCGGCATTCGCCCGAAACGCCGGGACCGTTCAGCTCGCTCATGCCGTAGTTGTCGGTGGCGAAGAGGTTCAGCGTTTTTTCTATGGCGTTGCGCATCTCGATGGTGCAGCCCTCAGAGCCAAACAGACCCAGCTTTAGCTGAAGCTTATCGAGCACGCCCTTTTCGCGCGCCAGCTCGCCGATGTACTGCGCGTAAGAGGGGGTAGCTACCAGCGCGTTCGTGCCGAAATCCTGCATCAGCATTATCTGCTTCTCGGTGTTTCCGCTTGAAGAGGGCACTACCGTAGCGCCTATCTTTTCCAGACCGTAGTGCAGACCCAGCGCGCCCGTGAAAAGTCCGTAGCCGAAGCATATCTGAACTATCGTGTTCTCGTCAGCGCCCGCCGCCATCGCCAGTCGCGCAACGCAGTCGCTCCAGTAATCGAGGTCATTCGCGGTATAGCCGACTACCGTAGGCTTGCCCGTAGTGCCCGATGAAGCGTGCATTCTAACTATCTTGCTCTGCGGCACGGCGAAAAGTCCGCAAGGGTAGTTGTCGCGCATATCCGCCTTGGTGGTGTAGGGTATGTACTGAATGTCTGAAAGAGTCTTTATCTTCTCAGGACATACGCCCGCCTCGCTCAGGCGCTTGTGGTAAAAGGGCACGTTGTCGTAGCAGTATTTTACCAAACGCTGCAGGCGCTCCAGCTGCATTTTTTCTATGTCGGCGCGCGGCATAGTTTCTATATCTTTCTGAAAATACATGGGAAAAACATCTCCAATTCAATAATAGTCACAAAAATTTTGCATATAAACGCATTATAACTATTATATCATATAAATCAGCCGATTGCAAGCCCTTTAAAGCTAAAAAGTACAAAAGCAGAAAAGAAATTTTCTCGGCGCATTTTTTTGACATATCCTCACGCGCATTTTACGCTATATATGGTGCGCGGGGGCGCTTTGCGGCACGAGATAAAAGGTTACAGATATTACAGATGTAAATTCTGGCAAAAAGTATGTGCAAAACCGCCAAAAACGCGCTTTTCGGACGAATTGGGAGTTTTTTTGGACGGATAATATTACAGCACGGTTACAACGGTAACTTTTTGGGTACAACTGTCCATTAAACCACCCGCATAACATTACGACAGTGTTACAAAAAGAATAAAAAATGAAACCATTTTTGAAAAAAATAAAAATTCACTTGATTTTTTGTTCAATATGTGTTAGAATAGTAAAGGTATTTGAATTTTACTTGAATTTTTCGCAGGCTCTTTGGAATGGCGTTTGACCTTTTTCAAGAGGGCCGACCAATATATGCTGTATTTCAGAATTTGTATCACGGCGCAAAATGCCGGACCGCCCCGCACTTCTTACTTGTCCTATCCCAGCGGGGAACGATGGGGGTCTGCCACAGCGCCAAAAAAATCAAGGGATGTGACGTTTTGGAGAAATATGTTATACACGGCGGTAAAAAGCTGGAGGGCGAGGTAACCATCAGCGGCGCTAAAAACGCGGCTGTTGCGATAGTTGCCGCTACTATACTCAGCGACGGCCCGTGTATCTTAGATAACTGCCCCCAGATCAGCGATATTACCTTCTGCATGAAGATACTCAGATCTATGGGCGCGGAGATAAAGCTGCTCAATAAAAATAAGGTGCGTATAGACACCAGCGGCATAGTTGTGCCCAAAGTGCCTTACGAAATGGCGAGAGTCATGCGCGCTTCTTCCTACTTCCTCGGTACTCTGCTCGGCAGATTTCACGAGGCGCACGTTGCCCTGCCCGGCGGCTGCGACTTAGGCGACCGACCCATCGACCAGCACCTTAAAGCTTTCCACGCGCTGGGCGCGGAGGATTCCATCGAAAACGGCGAGGTACACCTGAACGCCGATTCGCTCATCGGAAACCTCATCTACTTTGACATAAACAGCGTTGGCGCTACTATAAACGCTATGCTCGCTTCCGTAAAGGCAGACGGCTACACCGTCATCGAAAACGCCGCGCGCGAGCCGCACGTTGTAGACGTTGCCAATTTCTTGAACTCTATGGGCGCTGACATCATGGGCGCGGGTACTGATACTATTAAAGTACGCGGCGTGAAAAAGCTAAAGGGCGTAGAGTATTCCATCATCCCCGACCAGATCGAGGCGGGCACTTTTATGGTAGCCGCCGCCGCTACCCACAGCGACATCATGATCAAAAACGTTATCCCTAAGCATTTGGAATCCATCACAGCGGCGCTGCGCAAGATTGGCGTAGGCGTTGAGGAGTTCGACGAGGCGGTAAGGATATACCCCTGCGGCGAGCTGAAAAGAACATCTATAAAAACAATGCCGCACCCCGGCTTCCCGACCGATATGCAGCCGCAGATCTCTACTCTGCTGACCCTTGCACACGGCGCGAGCGTGGTGACGGACGATATTTTCGACAACCGCTTCCGCTATGTCAGCGAGCTTAGAAGAATGGGCGCTGATATAGTAGTGAACGACAAGGCGGTAATAATTCAGGGCGTGGAGAAGCTCAAAGGCGCTCCCGTTATGGCGCCAGACCTGCGCGCAGGCGCGGCTCTAGTTATCGCGGGACTTGCCGCCGAGGGCACTACCGAGATCGGCGATACCCACTTCATCGAGCGCGGCTACGAGAACATTGTGGAAAAGCTTCAGAAGCTGGGCGCGGACATTCAGCGCGTAGATAAAGAAGACCCCGAGGAATGTGTAGCAGTCAAGAAGCAGGCTTGATAAATAATTCTTGAAAATAATGCGGACGGCGTTTCGGCAGGAAACATCGTCCGTTTTTTGTCGGCAAATTTGCAGATATGTGAAAATTCGGCTTGACAAACTCACGAGTGTTTGGTAAAATAGAAAAAAGTAAAATATGAAACGGAGCTGAAAATATGAGCGAGTATATCAAAATTTCCCCCGCCGACCCCGCGCTGACCTATATGGGCAGAACTGAGCTTTTCGGCGGCTTCCCGCGGTTCGTTTTCGCGGGTACGAACGTTACCGTGCGCTTTATCGGCACAGAGCTGCGCTGCGTTATACGCAACCACAAATTCTACAACGTTATGGAGCTTGGCGTTATCATCGACGGCAGGCAGACCAAAGTCACATTCGAGCACGCAGAAGAGGACATTACCCTTACCCTGGCTGAGGGCTTGGAGCAGGGCGAGCACACCGTTATCCTCTACAAGCGGCAGGACGCTACCCACTATTTTGAGCTGAAAGCTTTCGAGCTTCCCGCAGGTTCGCAGCTTCTTAAAGCGCCCGAGCTGCCCGCGCGCAGAATGGAGTGCTACGGCGATTCCGTATCCGCAGGCGCGGTGGTAGAGGCTACCCAGTGCGTCGCTTCAAACGACCCCGAGGGACACGAGGGCGTTTACGATAACGCTTGGCAGTCATACTCGATGATAACTGCCCGCAATCTCGGCGCGCAGCTTCACAACATAGCGCAGGGCGGCATTGCGATATTTGACAATACCGGCTACTACCACGCCCCGAATTATATCGGCATGGAAACGGCTTACAATAAGGTATGCTATTTCCCCGAGGCTGAGGGCGGCATGACGGATTGGGATTTCGCAAAGTACACCCCGCACGTCGTGCTTTTCGCCGTTGGTCAAAATGACCCGCACAACGAGGGCGGCGAGGATTTCGACATTACCGACCCCGCCTACCGCGCGAAGTGGAAAGCCGCTTACAAGGCGATAATCACCGACCTGCGCGGCAAGTACCCTAAGGCGCGCTTTGTGCTGCTGCTGACGGTGCTGATGCACTCGCCCGACTGGGATAAAGCCGTTGACGAGATAGCCGCCGAGCTTGGCGATGAAAAGATAACGCACTTTATGTTCACCCGCACGGGCAAGGCTACCCCCGGCCACCCGCGCATCACCGAGCAGTACGAAATGGCAGAGCAGCTCACCGCTTACCTCTCCTCATTCGGCGACGCACTTTGGGAGGACTGACCTGCTCAAACGGATATTTGTGATCTCGTAAAAAAGGACTGATACAAAATGAAAAGTATGCTGAAAAATTATTCGCTCGGCGCTCTCGCCTGCATAGTGCTCGGCGTGGCGCTGGTAATACGTCCGCATATCATAACCGATGTGCTGAATACCGCGCTCGGCGTTATACTGATAGCCTGGGCGATATTCGGCATAATGGGCTACATCTTCTCCCGCGTGCGCGGCGGCGAAGAGCGCAGCATTTTCTCGCTCTTTTCCGAAGTTATACTGCTGATAGCGGGCATAGTCGTGCTCTCAAACAAGAGCCTGCTTGAAACGGTAGTGATGATAGCGCTGGGTCTGTACCTTATGTGCTCGGGTTTCACTAAGCTGGGTACTTCGCTGAGCGTAAAGCGTGCGGGCGCAGACGGCTGGCAGCTTCCGATGATAACGGCGGTGGTAACTCTTGCGCTTGGCATATTCGTGCTCATCTCGCCTACGGTGATAGCGGGCGGATTTATGCGCGTTATCGGCGTGATACTCGCGCTAGCGGGCGCGGTAAGCTTTGTCAGCGGTTTCTCGGCGAGCCGTGCATATTCGCACCTAGAGGAGCTTGAGAAAGACATTCGCTACAAGAGCGGCAGGGGCAGGGACGACCGCGACACCCATGCTGAGGACAAAGCCAACGCCATCGACATAGACGTTGACGATTAAGACGATTAAAAATCACAGCAATATTAAAGGCGTTCTGCATTTTTCAGCAGAGCGCCTTGTTTTTTATGTATCAGATCTTTTCCATCACTGCAATAGCCGCGAAGCGCCAATGCCGCCGTCGATATGCTCGTTTGAAATGTCCATATTTCTCGCTCCCTATCTGAAGATTTCGTCGATGTGATCGTCTATCAGCCGCTGCGCCGCCGCTTTGTACTCTATCACCGTGGTGCGGCTGCCGCTCTCGCATTTGGTAGACATAGCTATGCCGTGCAGCCCTCCGCGCGGGGTAACGCGCAGCTCTCCGCCGCGGCGCTCCAGATACCCGCCCAGCAGCAGGTAAGCCTCTATTGCGTGGGCGGCAAGCTCGGGGGATAGCCCCAGCCGCGCCGCCTGCTCGGCGGAGATCTCGCTCAGCAGTTTCGGCGAGGAGTATCTTCTTTTAGCGGCTGCATTTTCGCCGTCGGACGATTTATCGGATCTGGACGATTTGCCTGTTTTATAAGCCTTAGACTTAGCCGAGGGCTTCTGACTTTTCCTGCGGCGGTCGAGCGCTGCCGCCGCGCCGTCGGTATCGGCTTGCGAGCGGTCAACGCCGTTTTCCTCCATCCAGCGGGCTATCTCAGCTGTGAAAGCCGCGCCGTAGCGCTCGGTCTTGCTCTTGCCCACGCCCGAGACCTGCATAAAGTCTTCCTCGGTGGTCGGCAGCCGCCTGCACATATCGCGCAACGTAGCGTCTGAGAAGATGATGTACGCGGGCACTTCCGCTTCCTCTGCGAGCTTGGCGCGAAGCTGACGCAGCAGGCTGAAAAGCTCGGGGCGCTCCGCCGTTTCCGCAGCCGCGCGGCGGGATACTGCCGAGATCTCGCTGCCCGCGGTCGAGCGCTTGAAGTTCATCGTGATATGCTCGCCCTCAAAAAGCACGCCACGCGCCTTGTTGGTAAGTATCAGCGACTCAAAATCGCCGCGGCGCATATACCCCCGCCCGCAGAGTTCTTCTATTATCGCGCGTATCTTCAGCGCGGGCAGGTCGGCGGCTATGCCGTAGGTCGAGAGGTCATCCAGGTTGAACTGCTTTATGCGCTTTGTCTTAGCGCCGCGCAGTATCTCCGCCACCGCCGCCGCGTTCATCTGCAAATTCCTCTGCGCCAGCCTGTAAACGCAGGAGAGTATCTTCTGCGCCGCAAGGGTTACGTCCTCGCTCTCAAAGCCCGCCGCGCAGTTAGAGCATTTCGCGCACATAGTGCCCGATTTCTCGCCGAAGTAATTCAGTATGTAGTGCCGCAGGCAGTCCGCGCCGGTGCAGTAGCGCACCATGTCGTTCAGCCGCTTGTAATCGCGCTCTTTCAGCCGCCGCGCAGTTTCGTCGTCCAGCTCGGCGGCGTCGCCCGAATTTTCTATCAAAAAGCGGCAGGTCTGCACGTCTTTTCGCGCAAATAGCAGCGTGCAGACAGCCTCAGAGCCGTCGCGCCCCGCTCTGCCCGCCTCCTGATAATAGCTCTCGAGATTTTTCGGCATATTATAATGTATAACGAAGCTGACGTTTGATTTGTCGATGCCCATGCCGAAAGCGTTCGTAGCCGCCATTATCCGCACTCGGTCGTAGATGAAGTCGTCCTGATTTCGCCGCCGCTCCTCGTCGGAAAGTCCCGCGTGGTAGCGTGTGCAGGGCAGACCGTGCTCGTTTAGGTAGTCGCAGACCAGCTCGGTATTTTTTCGCGTACTGCAATACACTATGCCCGAGGCTTCGCCCGCCGCGCGTATCAGCCGCTCAGTCTCCGCCAGCTTGTCCTTCGGCTCGCTTACGGCGAAGTACAGGTTTTTTCTGTCGAAGCCCGTGGTGACGGAGTACGGGTCGCGCAGACCCAGCATATTTATTATGTCGCGCTTTACGGCGGCGGTCGCCGTGGCGGTGAATGCCGCTACTACGGGTCGGCGCGGCAGGCTTTCGCAAAACTCGCGTATTTTCAGATACGACGGGCGAAAATCCTGCCCCCACTGCGAAACGCAGTGCGCCTCGTCCACCGCGATAAGGCTTATGTTGGCGTTCTGCGCAAAATTTTTGAAAGAGGGCGAATCCAGCCGCTCTGGCGCTGCATATATTATCTTATAAGCCCCCTGCGCCGCCCGCGACATAGCCGTTTCGTACTGCGCGCGGGTGAGCGAGCTGTTTATGTAAGCACACCCCACGCCCGACTGTATCAGCGAGTTTACCTGATCTTTCATCAGCGAGATAAGCGGGCTGATAACTATCGTGATGCCGCCCAGCATCAGCGCGGGCAGCTGGTAGCATACTGATTTTCCCGCGCCCGTGGGCATTATGCCTACCGCGTCGCGCCCGCTCAAAATGCTGTCCGCCAGCTCTTCCTGACCGCTGCGAAAGCTTTCGTGGCCGAAAAACTGTTTCAGCAGGCGGTATTTTTGTGCGTTCATCTCATTTTTATCGTAAAACATATTCTGCTCATGCTCCCTTTTTACCGTTAATATTATAGCATATCAGCGCGACATTTTCAAGATTTGCGGCGCTTTAGAGAGTAAATGTCATAAAAAACGCCCAAATTTTTAAAAACTACTTGACATTTTGGCTGAAAAGTGAGATAATAAAAGAGGTATATTTTGAATGGCGGTATCACCGTTCAAGTATGAACTATGTAATATTACACATATGGAGGTTTTAGCAATGGCTAGAGTTTATAATTTCAGCGCGGGCCCGGCAGTGCTGCCCGAAGAAGTTCTTAAAGAAGCTGCTGAAGAAATGCTTGATTATAAGGGCACAGGTATGTCCGTAATGGAGATGAGCCACCGCTCAAAGGCTTTTGACGATATTATCAAAGAGGCAGAAAAAGATATTCGCGAGCTTATGAATATCCCCGATAATTATAAGGTAATGTTCTTACAGGGCGGCGCTTCGCAGCAGTTCGCAGCTGTACCTATGAACCTTATGAAGAATAAGAAAGCCGCTTACATAATCACAGGTCAGTGGGCTAAGAAAGCTTATCAGGAAGCGCAGAAGTACGGCGAGGCGGTAGCGGTAGCTTCCTCTGCGGATAAGACTTTCTCTTACATCCCCGATTGCTCAGACCTCGATATTCCCGAGGACGCAGACTACGTTTACATCTGCGAGAACAACACCATCTACGGCACTAAGTACAAGACCCTGCCGAATACTAAGGGCCACACTCTGGTAGCCGACGTTTCTTCCTGCTTCCTTTCTGAGCCGGTAGACGTTACCAAGTACGGCGTTATCTACGGCGGCGTTCAGAAAAACGTAGGCCCTGCGGGCGTAGTTATAGTTATCGCGCGCGAAGACCTCATCACCGACGACGTTCTTCCCGGAACTCCCACCATGCTGAAGTGGAAGACTCAGGCAGACGCCGACAGCCTTTACAACACTCCCCCCTGCTACGGCATCTACATCTGCGGCAAGGTGTTCAAGTGGATAAAGAAGATGGGCGGTCTGGAAGCTATGAAGGCTCATAACGAGAAAAAGGCTAAGATACTTTACGACTTCCTCGACCAGAGCAAGCTCTTTAAGGGCACGGTTGTTCCCAAGGACAGATCTCTTATGAACGTGCCTTTCGTAACAGGCGACGCCGAGCTTGATAAGAAATTCGTTGCCGAGGCTAAGGCTGCCGGCTTTGAGAACCTCAAGGGCCACAGAACAGTAGGCGGCATGAGAGCTTCTATCTACAACGCTATGCCTATCGAGGGCGTAGAAAAGCTCGTAGAGTTCATGAAGAAATTTGAGGCTGAGAACGCTTAATTTTATATACTTACCGAAAGGAAGTTTTTCACAATGTACGATATTTTAACTCTGAATAAGATCGCCGCCTGCGGCACTGATATTTTCGATAAGGCTGCTTACACCGTAAGCGACAACGCCGCCGACCCTACCGCTATAATGGTTCGCTCGGCTAAGATGCACGATATGCAGTTCGGCGAAAACCTGCTGGCCATCGCAAGAGCGGGCGCAGGCGTAAACAATATCCCCGTTGACAGATGTGCGGAAGAGGGCATTGTAGTATTCAACACCCCCGGTGCTAACTCAAACGCGGTAAAGGAGCTGGCTATATGCGCGCTGCTCCTCGCTTCGAGAAAGATAACTGAGGCTGCTGCATGGGCGGCATCGCTCAAGGGCACGCCCGACGCACCCAAGACGGTAGAGGGCGGCAAGAGCAAGTTCGCAGGCCCTGAGATCTACGGCAAGACCCTCGGCATCATCGGTCTGGGAGCTATCGGCGGAAAGATCGCGAACGCTGCGGTAGCGCTCGGCATGAAGGTCATCGGCTACGACCCCTACCTCTCGGTAAACGCAGCCCTGCACCTCGACCCCGCGGTAACTATCACCACCGACATCAACGATATTTACAAAGTATCCGACTACATTTCGATACACGTTCCTTACACCCCCGATACTAAGAACACCATCGACGCTGAGCAGATAGCTATGATGAAAGACGGCGTTCGCCTGATAAACCTTGCAAGAGGCGAGCTTATCAACAGCGCGGCAGTTATCAAGGCTATCGGCGAGGGCAAGGTTGCTAAGTACGTTACCGACTTTGCCGACGATGTTGTACTGGGCGAGGAGAACGTTATAGTTCTGCCGCACCTCGGCGCATCTACTCCCGAATCTGAGGACAACTGCGCTGTAATGGCAGCTCACGAGCTTATCGACTACATCGAAAAAGGCACTATCAGAAACAGCGTAAATTACCCGAACGCAGAGCTTGCAAAGACAGGCGACGAGCTGGTTTGCATCATGCACCGCAACGTTCCAGAGCTTATCGCGAAGATAACGGGCGTTTGTGCATCGACCGGCGCTAACATCGAAAATCTGGTAAACAAGTCGAAGAAAGAGTACGCTTACACCATGCTCGACATCACGGGCAAAGTAGACGCCGCGGCTATCGAAGCTATTGATGGCGTTATAAAGGTAAGAGTTCTCTAAGATATTCGAAAGAGGTCATTTCAATGGGAAAATTATTGATAATAGCGCTCTGCATAGCAGTTCCGATGGCGCTGGTACAGCTCATCTACCGCATTGCAGACCGCAAAGGCATGCGCACAGCGAAGCTTGCCGAAAAGCTGCCGTTTCTGAAAAACCACCGTTACGCGGTGCAGATAGGCGGGGCTATGGGCTTCATCGTGATATTCGGGCTTATCGTATGGATAACCAAGATACCCGCGGTGATATATTTCGCAGTGAGCGGCGCGGTGGTAGGTCTGATAAACGGCATGGCTACCACGCTTATGTACAACGATAATTAAGGCATTTACGACCTCTGCCGACCGGTTGACAAGTCAACCTAAAAAACTGAATACCATATAAAAGACAAAGGAGTCTGCTAACACCGCAACGGGCGGGTAGCAGGCTCCTTTTTGGGTATTTTTGGGTTAGTTGGTCAACCGTTCAACCGGTCGGCAGAGGATAGGTCACATATTCAGCGGCGGCTGTATATCGGGGTTGGTGATAACGCCTGTGAATGCCGTCATGAGGTCGTTCGTTTCGTACTCGTCGTCGGTGATGAGGCTTATGCTGCGCGGCGGTATCTCTTCTTTTATTTTTATGCGGAAGATCTTGCCCGCGCGTATGTCCTCCTCGGCGATGCGCTGCGGCACAAAGCCTATGCCAAGGCTGCTGCGCACCAGCGGTAGCACCTGACTTATCGAAGCAAGCTCAATATCGGGATTCATCATTATTCCGTGCTGGCGGAAAAGCTTGTTGAAAAAGTGGCGCGTGGTGCTGCCCTCTTCCAGCGTTATCAGCGAGTATTTGTTAAGCTCGGCAAGGGATAGCTCGCGGTCTTTCAGATAGCTGAATTCGCTGCCCGCTACCGCAATGTCCTGCAATTTGCAAAGCTCGGTGACGTTTAGCTCGTATGGCGAGGTAAAAGGCGTAGTGACCACCGCCATATCTACCACGTTAGTGTGCACAGCCTCTATCGTTTCGGGGGTGGACATATTGTCTATCTTCAAATGCACCGAGGGGTAGAGCGAGTGGAAAGCGCTGATGCGCGAGATAATGCGCTGCTGAAAAGCCGCATCGCTTACCGCTAGGCGCAGTACGCCGGAAGTTTCTTTCTGCATCAGCGAAAGCTCCTCCTCGGCGGAGAAGAAATGCTTGCAGGCTATCTTGACGTGCTTGTAAAGCTGCTGGCCCTCTGCCGTTAGCTCTACGCCCTTTTTCGAGCGGTTGAAAAGCTTGCATCCCAGCTCTTCCTCAAGATTTGCGATGCAGCGGCTGACGCTGGGCTGCGAGAGGTATAGCGCGTGGGCGGCGGAGGTTATGTTATTGAATTTTGCAACGTAAAAAAACACTTTGTAGTGCTCAAAATTTACATCGGACATATATTTATTATCCTTTCGGGATCGTATTTTCAGTTCCCTTTATTTTATCACAGTTTTCGCAAAATGTCAAATTTCTTTGGCGGAAAAATGTACGGAAACGCCTGATCTCACTGCAGCCATGTGATATGTGATAAAATATGCGCGGTCAGCTTCTGCAAATTGTGAAAAACGACGGCTTGACGCGAAGCATAGAAAAAGTGTATACTTACCATGCAAAATATGTATTTTACATATAAATAAAATTGTATTATAATAGTGTTTGTAAAGACCGGGCGCGCCGAAGAGCAAAAATATGTACTCGGCACGGCGAGTTTTATCGCATAAAATCAACGGAGATTTTATCCGAGCCTTTTTAGTGTTTCTGCAAGTTTGGGGCAGAGAAAATTCAAAAAAGGGTTCTCGGGCAATTTTTCACGGTTGGTTTTATTTTTTTCACCTTGTTTTTATAAGGTGCGGTCACGACGCTTTTTTATGGGAGGTGAATCGCATGATTCTTTCGGCAAATATCCCTGCGGCTGCCGCATCCGTCAGCTACTACGGCAACCATATCTCAGACGAGATAAATAAGCAGATAAGCTGCGACGTAGTTTTCCGCATACCCGTGCCTTTCGTTGACGGCGGCATACCGGTGTATGAATCTACCGTGGTAACGTGGTTCATAATGGCGGTGCTCGTGGTGCTCTCGATAATTCTTACAAGAAAGCTTTCGATAGTGCCCTCGCGCAAACAAATGCTGCTGGAAACTGCCGTTGGCTGGATACGCGATTTCTGTTACGACAACATGGGCAAAAACGGTATGCGCTATTTTCCCTACCTCGGCACGGTGCTTATCTACATAGGCTTCGCGAACGTGATAGGTCTGCTGGGAATGAAGCCGCCTACTAAGGATATGAGCGTTACCATAGCGCTCGCCCTGATGAGCATTATCCTCATCGAATACTCAAATATCCATCAGCACGGTATAAAGGGCTTCTTCAAGTCTTTTGTAAAGCCGCTGCCGCTGCTCGCGCCAATGAACGTGCTCGAGATCGGCATAAGACCGCTTTCGCTATGTATGCGACTTTTCGGCAACGTTATGGCGGCATTCATCATAATGGAGCTTATTAAAATGGTATGCGCGGTAGTACTGCCGCTGCCTTTCAGCTTCTATTTTGATATTTTCGACGGCTGCTTGCAGGCGTACATTTTCGTATTCCTCACCTCGCTCTTCATTCAGGAGTCGGTAGAGGACGACTAAAAGCTTATCAGTTTGTCAGACAACACTCGGCGCGCAGGCAAAGCGCCGCTGAAATAATAAGGAGATGTTTTTTATGAGCATAGCAATCGGAGCCGCTCTCGCGGTACTTACAGGTTTAGGCGCAGGTATAGGTATAGGAATGGCTACTTCGCACGCCTGCGACGCAATAGCAAGACAGCCTGAGGCTAAGGGCGATATAAACAAGGCGCTGCTGCTGGGCTGCGCGCTGGCAGAGGCTACCGCTATTTACGGTCTGCTGGTATCTATCCTTATCATCTTTGTGGCTAAGTAAACAAAACTGCTGACCACCCGCAAAGTAAGCCGCGGCGCAGCCCGCGGTAAGGAAAGGAATGATTCTTGAATGCTTAATATAGATCCCTGGGACATACTGTGGACTATCATAAACCTGCTCGTGCTCTACTGGCTGCTGAAAAAGTTTCTCTTCGGCCCCGTTACCGCCATTATGGACAGGCGCGCGAAGATGATACAGGACGACATCGACAGCGCTAAGGCTTCTAAAGAAGAGTCGGAGAATATGAAGAAGGAATATGAGGCGGATCTTAAAGCGGCGCACCAGCAGGCGGTGAAGATAACTACCGACGCCAAGCAGCGCGCAGAGCGCGAGTGCAGCGAGATGCTGGACGAGGCACGCCGCGACGCAGCCCGCATGAGGGCAGACGCCGAAAAGGATATAGAGTCGGAAAGAGCCAAGGCGATAGACGCCGCCAAGGACGAGATAGCGGGCCTTGCCGTAATGGCGGCTTCGCAGGTATTGGCGAAAAATATCGACGAGGAAAGCAACCGCCGCTACGCGGAAGAGCTTTTGTCTGAGGTAGGTGTTTCTGATGACTGATACCGCCGTAAAAAACTGCGCAAAGGTGCTGCTGGAGCTGGGCGTGCCCGAGGCAGACGCCGATAAAGCGCGCGGGGTATGGGATGAAAGCGAAGAGCTGAGGAAAGCGCTTTGCTGCCCCGCGGTAAAAAGAGAGGAAAAGCAGAGGGTAATAGACAAAGCTTTTCCCGAAAGTATGAAAAGTTATATAAAGGTAATGGAAAAATACGGGCACATAGCGCAGCTTTCTGAAATAGTAGAGCAGTACAAGCTGCTGAAGCTGGAGCAGAAGGAAGCCCTTTCGTGCACGCTTTACTGCGTGAGCGAGCCGAGCGCCGATATTCTCAGGCGCTATGAGCAGACGCTCATGAAAAAATACGGCGCAAGCTCCGTCGTTATCAAGGTCGTTATAAAACCCGAGCTTATCGGCGGCTGCATATTGCAGGTGGGCGATAAGGTATATGATAAGAGCGTGAAGAGCGCTGTGGCGGCTTTGCAGAGCGAATTATTACGGAGGTGATTTTTTTGAGCGGCAAGAATAACGATATTATTTCAATGCTCAAAAGCGAAATAACCAATTTCGACGCGAAAATGCAGGTATCTGAAACAGGTACCGTTATTACCATACATGACGGCATAGTAAACGTGTACGGTTTGAATAACGCTATGTACGGCGAGCTGATAGAGTTTGAAACAGGCGTAAAGGGAATAGTACAGAACGTAAACGAAAACTCGGTAGGCTGCGTACTGCTCGGCTCAGACCACGGCCTGCACGAAGGCTCTAAGGCTGTCAGAACCAAAAAGCGCGCGGGCGTGCCCGTTGGCGAAAACTTCATAGGCAGAGTGATAGACGCCCTCGGCGCGCCGATAGACGGCAAGGGCGAGATAAAAGAAGCGGACTACTACCCCGTAGAGAGCGAAGCTCCCGGCGTTTGCGAGAGAAAATCGGTATCTGTACCTTTGCAGACAGGTATCCTCGCCATCGACTCTATGTTTCCGATAGGCAGAGGTCAGCGCGAGCTGATAATCGGCGACCGCCAGACGGGAAAGACCGCGATAGCTATCGACACTATACTGAACCAAAAGGGTCAGGATATGATATGTATATACGTTGCGATAGGTCAGAAGGCTTCTACCGTAGCTAAGGTAGTGAGCGACCTCAAGAAGCACGGCGCTATGGATTACACGATAGTCCTCGCTGCTATGGCTTCCGACCTCGCGCCTATACAGTGGATGGCGCCGTACTCCGGCACGGCTATGGCGGAGTACTTCATGCACCAGGGCAAAGACGTTCTGATAATCTACGACGACCTCTCGAAGCACGCCGTAGCTTACCGCGCTATGAGCCTGCTGCTCGAGCGTTCACCGGGACGTGAAGCTTACCCCGGCGACGTTTTCTATCTGCATTCCAGACTGCTCGAGCGCTCTTCGCGCCTTGACGACGAGCACGGCGGCGGCTCTATAACCGCGCTGCCTATTATCGAAACGCAGGCGGGCGACGTTTCCGCTTACATACCTACAAACGTAATATCCATCACCGACGGACAGATATTCCTAGAGTCGCGCCTTTTCAACGCGGGCGTAAGACCTGCGGTAAACGTAGGACTTTCAGTATCGCGTGTCGGCGGTGCAGCGCAGACCAAAGCCATGAAAAAAGTTTCGGGCACGCTGCGTATGGACCTCGCGCAGTACCGCGAGATGGAGGTATTTACCCAGTTCAGCTCTGATCTGGATAAGACCACTAAAGAAATGCTTGATTTCGGCGACAGGCTGATGGAGCTGCTGAAACAGCCGCTTTACCGCCCTCTGCCCCTGCACGAGCAGGTAATACTGCTCTGCATAGCAAACCACAAGCTTATGCTGGACGTTCCCATCGCAGATGTAAAGCAGTTCCGCCGCGACGTGATGTCGTATTTCGAGGCTAACTGCGCCGACATCATCGACGAGATAAACGAGAAAAAGGTACTTACCCCCGAGCTGGAGGATAAGATCGTAAATGCGGCAAAGGACTTTAAACAGGGCTGATGACCCGCCGCGCACGGAAAGGAATGTTTACAGGCTATGGCAAATATGCGAGAGATAAAAGAGCGTATAGGCAGTATAGGCGATATAATGAAGATCACCAACGCCATGTACCTCATTTCTTCGTCGAAGCTGAAAAGGGCGCGCGCCGCTCTTGACGCTACCGAGCCTTATTTTGAAAACCTGCAGTACAGCATACACCATATACTAAAGCACACGGGCGATTTCAAGCATCCGTTTTTCGATAACGGCAGGGATAAGCCCGAGGACGAAAAGATGTACGGATATGTGGTGGTAACAGGCGATAAAGGCTTGTGCGGAGCGTATAACCACAATATAGTAAAGCTGGCGGAGCAGGAGATAGCGAAGCATAAGAACACCTGCCTCTTCGTGATAGGCTCTATGGGCAGAGCGTACTTTGAAGCGCGCGGAATGAACGTAGATACCGAATTTCTCTACACCGCGCAAGACCCCGCTATGTACCGCGCACGCCGCATACAGGAAACTATTACAGATATGTTCCTGAAAAAAAGGATCGACGAGATACACGTTATATACACCAAGCTGGAAAAGTCGCAGGAGATACCGCAGATGCTTAAGCTTTTCCCGCTGGAGAGAGAGCACTTTGAAGAGCGCAGGGTGGCTGACGAGATGCGCCACTCTACCGCGGTATTCGAGCCTTCTCCCGAAGCCGTTATGGATAATCTTGTGCCGAACTACGTAAAAGGCTTGATATTCGGCATACTCACCGAGGCGTTTTGCAGCGAGCAGAACGCGCGAATGACGGCTATGGATTCCGCTACGGGCAGCGCACGCGACATGATAGCCGAGCTGACGCTCGATTACAACAGGGCGCGTCAGGCGGCTATAACTCAGGAGATAACTGAGATAGCAAGCGGTGCGCGAAGCCAGAAAAACAAGTGAACACATAAGGAACGGTGATATAAAAAATGGAAAAGGGTAAGATTTTGCAGGTGCTCGGCGCCGTTATCGACGTAGAGTTTCCCTCGGGCGATCTGCCGATGATAAAAGACGCGCTTACCGTAGAGCTTGACGGCAAGACCAAGGTGATGGAAGTTGCTCAGCACATGGGCAACAACGTAGTGCGCGCCATAATGCTCGCCGCCAGCGACGGACTCAGCAAAGGCATGGAAGTTACGGCTACCGGCTCTTGCATAAAAGTTCCCGTAGGTACCTGCACGCTGGGCAGAATGTTCAACGTGCTGGGCGAAGCGATAGACGGCAAGGGTCAGCCGCAGGCGGAAACTAAGTGGGAGATACACCGCGAGCCGCCTAAATTTGAAGACCAAAGCCCCGTAGTAGAGATACTGGAAACGGGTATAAAAGTAATAGACCTGCTCGCGCCTTACGCTAAGGGCGGTAAGATAGGCCTTTTCGGCGGCGCAGGCGTAGGCAAAACAGTACTTATACAGGAGCTTATCAGAAACGTAGCTACCGAGCACGGCGGATATTCGATATTCACCGGCGTAGGCGAGCGTTCGCGCGAGGGCAACGACCTTTGGCACGAAATGACCGACTCGGGCGTTATCAGCAAGACGGCGCTGGTCTTCGGACAGATGAACGAGCCGCCCGGATCGAGAATGAGAGTAGCGCAGACGGGTCTGACTATGGCGGAGTATTTCCGCGATGTTGAGCACCAGAACGTACTGCTCTTTATAGACAATATATTCAGATATGTACAGGCAGGTTCTGAGGTATCGGCGCTGCTGGGAAGAATGCCTTCGGCAGTTGGCTATCAGCCTACGCTGGCTAACGAGATGGGCGAGCTGCAGGAGAGAATAACATCTACCAAAAACGGCTCTATCACCTCGGTACAGGCAGTATACGTCCCCGCCGACGACCTTACCGACCCCGCGCCCGCTATCACGTTCACCCACCTCGACGCTACTACCGTCCTTTCGAGAAAGATAGTAGAGCAGGGCATTTACCCCGCGGTAGACCCGCTGGAATCGACCTCGAGGATACTAGAGCCTGACGTGGTAGGCGAAGAGCACTACCGCATCGCCCGCAAGACGCAGGAAGTTCTCCAGAAGTACAAAGAGCTGCAGGACATCATCGCGATACTGGGTATGGAAGAGCTTGACGAAGCGGATAAAAAGACAGTTATGCGCGCGAGAAAGATACAGAAGTTCCTCTCGCAGCCTTTCCATGTAGCGGAAACATTCACGGGCGTTCCCGGAAAATATGTGCCGCTGAAAGAAACTCTGCGCGGCTTTAAGGCGATACTCGACGGCGATATGGACGAGTACCCCGAAGCGGCTTTCCACAACGTAGGCACTATCGACGACGTGATAGAAAAGGCGAAGAAGCTGGAGGAGGAATAAGCTATGGCTAAAACCTTCAAGCTGGATATACTTGCCTGCGACAAATACTTTTTCAGCGGCGACTGCGAGGAGGTAATTTTCCCCTCCATCGACGGCAGCCGCGGAGTAATGGCGGGGCACGAGCCTATGATATGCTGCCTTTCGGCGGGCGAGATACAGTACCGCTGTGACGGCGAATGGCACCGCGCGATAGTTTCCGAGGGCTTTCTTGAAGTAATGCCCGACTTTGTAAAGATGTTCGCCGATACGGTAGAGCGTCCCGAAGATATAGACATCAAGCGTGCCGAGGCGGCTAAGGCGAGAGCCGAAGAGCGCCTGCGCCAGCAGCTTTCCACCAAGCAGTATTACCACACCAAGGCTGCGCTAAACCGCGCCATGGCGAGAATAAAAGCTGCGGGCAAGCACTAACTTCATACACACGATTAGCCGTCTGCGCTGCGCGGGCGGCTTTTTTGTACGAGTAAAAGTTGACAAGAGCGCACTTTGTGTGTTATAATAAAAGAGAGTTTACACTGATCTATGAAAAAGAAAGAGGGAACGGCATCATGCACATTTTAAAGAAAGTAATTGCGGCAGTGGCGGCGGCGGCTTTTGCGGCTTCGGCTATCACGGGCTGCCACGATAAAAATATGCCCGAGCGCACCAAAAAGGAGTTCGATAAGGCGACCGCGAGTGGCGAGAGCGTTACTCAGCTTGGCAGTTTTACCATAACTCTTTACCCCGATGACGCGCCGATAACTTGCGAGAATTTTGAAAAACTGGTGAAAGAAGGATTTTACGATGGCCTGACTTTTCACCGCGTGGTAGACGACTTCATGGCACAGGGCGGCGACCCCAACGGCGATGGTACGGGCGGCGCTGAGGAAACTATAAAGGGCGAATTTTCGTCCAACGGCGTGGAAAACCCGCTGAAACATAAGCGCGGCACGGTATCTATGGCACGTTCGCAGGATCCGGACAGCGCTTCTTCGCAGTTTTTCATCTGCTATACTGACGACTGCTCGTTCCTCGACGGCGATTACGCGGCTTTCGGCGAAGTCACCGAGGGTATGGAAACTGTTGACAAATTTCTCGACGTAGACCGCGTTACAGGCTCTGACAACGCTGTTTCAAAGCCCCTCACGCCCATCACGATAAGCAAAGCGCAGATGATAGACGACGACAGCGAGGGCAACCCCCGCGCGCAGTTTGACATAACACTGGGCTAAATTTGCGGCAATACAGCGGCGGTCAGGCTACCGCCGCATTTTTTACTGACGAACAGATGAATATAGGTGTAAAAATATGAATGATTTGAACGTAAATGAACTTGAGCAGAGCGCTGTCCGCGCGCTGGCTGTGGGCTGCGGATATAATATATTCGTCTGCGACTCGGTAGATTCTACCAACAACGAGCTGAAACGCTGGGCAGCGAAAGGCTCTGAGGGCGGCTGCGTGCTCATGGCGCGCGAGCAGACGGCGGGCAAAGGCAGGCTCGGCCGCAGCTTTTTCAGTCCCCGAAAGGGCTTGTACTACTCGCTGCTGCTGCGCCCGAACACTCCGCCCGAGGAAACGCTGTACTTCACAACGGCGGCGGCTGTGGCTGTCTGCCGCGCGATAGAAGCCGCAAGCGGCAGGCAGGCGCAGATAAAATGGGTGAACGACGTTTACCTCGGCGAGCGCAAGGTCTGCGGCATACTTACCGAAAGCTCGCTTTCGGGCGGCTTGACCGAGTGGGCGATAATCGGCATAGGCATAAACATCACCCCGCCGCAGGGCGGCTTTCCCGATGAGATAGCCGGCCGCGCCTGCGCGATCTTCGATAACGAGGAGGACTGCCCCGCGGGCTTTGCGAACCTGCTGGCTGCGCGGCTGAGCTGCGAGCTGGAAAAGGCGCTGAGCGAGCCGCGCGCGGAAAACATAGCCGAGTACCGCCGCAGATCTTTCATAGTCGGCAGAGATATTACGGCGGTGGACGGCGGAAGAGAGCGCCGCTGCCGCGTGCTGAGCATCGACGACAAGGCGGAGCTGGAAGTGCGCTACGAAAACGGCGAGTTGGGCAGGCTCTATTCGGGCGAGATAAGTGTGAAGCTGTGAGCGGTGCGCTTGACAGAGCGGCGCTGGCGCGTGCTTTTGCCGAGATAGGCGTGCGGCGCGCCGCCTGTAAAAGCGTGGTACACTATTCAAGATATGACGTATCAAAAAGGCTTGATACGAGATGGATATATCGTAAATTGAAATATATGTATTTCAACATCGGCGAGGTGGTCGCGATTTACAGAAATGAGCTGGAAAAGCGCCCTTTCGAGCTGTATGGACTTACAAAGGAGTAAAACAATGCCTGAAAATATGCTGGAAATTGGAAAAATAACCTCTGTCTTTGGTATAAAAGGCGAGGTAAAGGTGCAGCCTTGGTGCGATTCGCCAGAGCTGCTCTGCGAATTTGAAACGCTTTACTGGAAAAGCGGCACGCCTGTAAACATCGAGCGGGCGCGCGTGCAGAAAAATATGGCGATACTGAAAATAGAGGGCGTTGACGACGCGAACGAGGCTCAGAAGCTGCGCAACCATGTGCTGTATATGGATCGCGCAGACGTGGAGCTTGAAGAGGGCAGCTACTTCATCGCCGACCTGATAGGGCTGGAAGTTTACGATTCGGCGAGCGGCGAGCGCTACGGCAAGCTGACCGACGTTACCGAAACGGGCGCGAACGACGTTTACCACATTACCGCCGAGGACGGCAGAGAGCTGCTCATACCCGCGATACCGCAGGTGATAGACAGTATAGACCTGGAAGAAAAGGTAATGAAGATAACCCCGCTCGATGGGCTTTTCGACATATAAAAAGGAGCATGGCGGAGTATGAGATTTGATATAGCAACGCTTTTTCCCGACTTTATGGAAAACGCGCTGAACGAAAGCGTGATAGGGCGGGCGCGCAAGAAAGGGCTTTTTGAGGCGCACTGCCACAATATCCGCGACTACACGCTCGATAAGCACCGCCGCGTGGACGACACCCCTTACAGCGAGCGGCAGGGAATGTTGATGCAGGCGCAGCCGATATACGATTGCTGGAAAGCGGTCTGCGGCGAGCGCAAGCCGCACGTCATATATATGTCGCCGCAGGGGGCAACGCTTACGCAGAAAAAGTCGCTGGAGCTGGCGCAGATGTCTGACATTTTTATACTTTGTGGGCATTATGAGGGAGTAGATCAGCGCGTTTTGGATAAAATAGTAGACGAAGAGATATCGATAGGCGATTATGTTGTGAGCGGCGGCGAGCTGCCCGCGCTGGTGCTGGTGGATTCGGTAGTGCGCGTGCTAGACGGCGTGCTCTCACAGCCCGACTGCTACGAGGACGAGAGCCATTTCAACGGTCTGCTGGAGTATCCGCAGTACACCCGCCCCGAGGTGTGGGAGGGCGAGGCCGTACCGCCCGTGCTGCTTTCAGGTCACCATGCCAATATCATGAAATGGCGGCACGAGCAGTCGCTGCTGAATACGGCAAAAAAGCGCCCCGAAATGCTGGACAAGTACTCGCTGACAAAAGACGATTTAGACATACTGCACAAAGAATTTGCAGAAAATTTGAAAGAAAATGTATAAATGGCTTTTACGGACAAGCAAGTGTAAACTTTTTATAAACACGTTAACACAAATTCTAAAGATATTTGGCAAGTGTGCACAAGTAAAACGGCTTTTGCGAGAATGCGTTTTGTTAAAACAACAGAATTTTTTTGAAACGGACAGCTTTGTGGAAATTTCGTGTTGACGAAGTGGAAAGTTTAGGGTATAATAGTTAATAGCAACTGAGAAAAGGCAGTGGGTCGGGCAGACCCAAAAGCCGGTGCGGTGCGCGGGCACTGCATTAAGTTACGCGAAAAAATGGCAATTTGAATTATGAATGGAGAGGTTTATTATGTACGTTAAAGACGTAGTTGTTCAGAACCAGGTTGGACTTCACGCGCGCCCTGCAACATTTTTTATCCAGAAGGCTAACGAGTTCAAGTCTTCCATCTGGATCGAGAAAGAGGACAGAAGAGTAAACGCTAAGAGCTTGCTCGGCATCCTTTCGCTCGGTATCGTAGGCGGCACTTCTATCAGAATTATTGCTGACGGTGCTGACGAGCAGGCGGCTGTTGAGGGTCTGGTAGATCTCGTAGACAGCGGTTTTTCTGAGGAAGCTAGATAATTCAATAAATAGATAAAGCCCGAGGCGAAAAAGCTTCGGGCTTTTTTTGCTGCCTTTTTTGCAGTCAGATGATATGATGGTCGGCGGTCAATTATTTATCATCTTCGGCGGTCGGCTGATCAGCTGCTGCCTCGCGGTATTTCTCAAGCACCGCGCCCTCGAGCGCCTTGCGCATCTCGCCGTTTATCGGGTGGACAATATCGCGGTAAACGCCGCCCTCGTCAAGCCTGCTGGGCATAGCTACAAAAAATCTGCTGCCGCCCTCTATCACCTTTATATCATGCACGGCGAGCAGCCCCTCAAAAGTAACGCTCACCACCGCGCGAAGCCTGCCGCTGTAAGTCAGCCGCCGTATCTTCACCTCGGTTATCTCCATATCTCAGCACCTCCATAAAAAAGTTTGACGATTTGCTGAAAATTATGCAAAAAGGTCTTTATTTTTTTCGCCGAATGTAGTATAATAAATATAATAGTATATTCACGAAAAACAGCACATAAAGGAGATAATCGCTATGCTAACGCTAGACGAGCTGAAAACGAAAAAACATCTGCATTTTATCGGTATAGGCGGTTCGGGTATGTATCCCCTCGCCCAAATACTTCATTCGCAGGGCTACTTTATCACAGGCTCTGATAATAACGAAACTGAAACGCTTCAGGCGGTGCGCAATATGGGTATAGAGGTGCACATGGGTCAGCGCGCGGAAAATATCGAGGGCGCAGACCTTATAGTCTACACCGCCGCTATCCTGCCCGATAACCCCGAGCTGGTGGCTGCCCGCGCGAGCGGCGCCGAGGTGGTAGAGCGCAGCGAGATGCTGGGGCTCATCACCGCGCTTTTTGATAACGCCGTATGTATCTCGGGTACTCACGGCAAAACTACGGCAAGCTCTATGCTCACCCAGATATTCCTCGAGGAGGGCACTGATATTTCCTGCGTTATCGGCGGTAAGCTGCCCGCTATCGGCGGTTCGGGCAGATTTGGCAAGAGCGAGAACATGGTCTGCGAGGCGTGCGAATTTCTCGACCATTTCTTAAAGCTCTACCCCGATACGGCAGTTATACTGAATGTAGACGCCGACCATCTCGACTATTTCGGCACGCTTGAGAACATCATAAAGTCCTTCCGCAAATTCGCCGAAATGGCTACCCGCTGCGTTATCTATAACGGCGACGACGAGAACACCTGCCGCGCGGTAGAGGGCGTGGATAAGCCTAAGATAACCTTCGGCTTCGGCCGCGGCAATGATTACAGCGCCGAGATAACGGGCGTAAAGGGCATGAAGACCTCTTTCAAGCTCTACCATAAGGGCGAATATGTGCGCGATATGGCGATATTCGTGCCCGGCAAACACAACGTGCTCAACGCTTTGGCGGCTACGGCTGCGGCGCGCAGCGCGGGCGTATCGTATGACGGCATAGAAAAGGGATTGAACGTTTTCCGCGGCGCGAAAAGGCGCTTTGAGCAGCTTGGCGAAGAGCGCGGCATAACTGTGGTGGACGATTACGCGCACCACCCCACCGAGATAGCTTCTACCCTGCGCGCGGCAAAGTCGCTGGATTTCAGAAAAGTATGGGCGGTTTTCCAGCCTTTCACCTACTCGCGTACCGAGATACTGATGGACGAATTCGTTCAGGCACTCGAGATAGCCGACACCGCTATAATCACGGATATAATGGGCAGCCGCGAGAAGAATACTCACGGTATCTACGCCGAGCAGCTGGCGCAAAAGATACCCGGCGCTGTATGGTTTGAAACAGACCACGAGCTTGTGGATAAGCAGACCGCCGAGCAGAAAGAGTACAATTTCGGGCAGGTGACCGACTACCTGCTTGAGCACGCGCAGGCAGGCGACCTCGTGATAACCATGGGCTGCGGCGACGCTTACAAGGCGGCGAAAATGCTGCTGAAAAAGCTGAAAGATAAGGACTAGACCAACAGGCGGAAGACCGCCGAAAGGGAGATGAGCATATGGAACTTACCGAAAACGAACGCAAGACCTACGAATATGTCCGCGACTGCCTGCAAGGCGAGGGCTATCCCCCCTCGGTACGCGAGATATGCGCATACTGCGGCTTCAGATCTACCTCTACTGCCCACCGCGCTTTGAAATCGCTGACGGAAAAGGGGCTTATAGAAAAGCAGGATAATCTCAACCGCGCTATACGGCTGGCAGGCTCGCCGACTATGAAAGTTCCGCTGGTGGGTACAGTTACCGCTGGTCAGCCGATAACGGCTATCCAAGAAATAACGGACTATATAGACTTCAATCCCTCGCGCCATTACGACGAGCAGCTTTTTGCGCTGAAAGTGCGCGGCGATTCTATGATAAACGCTGCGATACTCGACGGCGATATTGTTATAGCCGAGCAGACCCCCGTGGTGGATAACGGCGAAATAGCCGTGGTGCTGGTAGACGGCGACTCGGCCACGGTAAAGCGCTTTTATAAGGAAAACGGCCACTACCGCTTACAGCCCGAGAACGACTTTATGGAGCCGATAATTACAGATAACGCGGCGATACTCGGCAGAGTGGTGGCGGTAGTAAGATACTTGTGAGATACATATAAAGATATTTTTGGAAAGATGAAAGAGAGAACATTATGAGCAACAGATTTTGTACAGGCTGCGGCGCGCCGCTCACGCCTGATATGAAGATATGTCCGCGGTGCGGCAAGGTGGCGGCTGTAAGCGCGCGCCCGCGCCCTCAGCAGAGAGCGCCCAGACCTCAGCAGCCGGTCAGGAACGTGCGCACTGTTCGCACGGGGCAGACGGTTCAGAATGGGCAAACCGTTCGCAATAGTCAGCCGCAGGCAAGACGTCCGCAGACAGCGCCTCAGCGCAGACCTGCGCCCATGCCACGACCGTCGCCATCGCCCGCGCCCGAAAGGCAGGAGCGCGCGCCGAAAAAGCGCAGCAAAAAGGCAAGGCTGATATTCCACGCGGCAACGGCGGTAGTAGTGCTGGTGGGGCTGTATTTCGCGATATTTTTCGTGCAGATATTCCGCGTGAAAATATCTACCTACGATTTCAAGACGGAGATAAAGCTGGAAAGCTCAAACTACGGGCAGGCTATGGAAAGCTATTTTGAATCGGGAAAATGGAGCGTGAACCCGCTGACGGGCACCTGCACATACACGGGCACTACCAAGCACGGCGACGAATACGAGATAGTATACACCGCGCGGCTGAAAGTAGACGTGAAAAATATCTCGATAAACGGAAAAGACGTGCGCGCCGACAGGATAGAGAGCACGCTTATGGGAATGTTTATTTAAGGCAACACCGCACAACTACCGCCTAGCGGCTTTGTGCACATCTTGCTTGCGTTTTTGCGAAGCCAAAACAATTTTCCGTCATATCACCCAAAACCTCCTAGCTTAACGCGAGTTAAGCGTCGTCGGCTTTAGGCAATCTGACGAAAAATCTGACGACGCAATCTGCACACAATAGTTGTGCGGTATTGCCTTAAAAACAGAAGAAATGGAAAGGGAAAATAAATGGGGAAGGAAAAGGATATAGAAAAAAGCAAAAATAAATATCCGCTGCGGCGAAAGCTGAAACATCTGCTTATCTACATCGCCACACAGCGCACTGTCGTGATACTTATGCTGGTGGCGCAGTTAATGGTGCTCGGCTATATACTTTTCGGTATAGAGCGGCACTCGGCACTGGTGCAGTTCGCATTTCAGATAGTTGCGGCGGCTACGGCGGTCTACATCATAAACAGGGATACCGAATCGGAATTTAAGATAGGCTGGCTGGTGCCGCTGGTGGCTTTTCCGCTATTCACTGTGGCGATATATTTTATACTCTCAAACCAGTACGGCACGCGCATGATACGCAAAATGCACGCGAAAAAGTGCGAGAGCACAAAGCCCTACCTGCAGCAGGATAAAGCCCTGCTGGAGGAGCTGCGCGCGCAGGACGAGGACGTTTACCACTACGTCTGCTACATGAAAGACTACGCAGGCTACCCTATGCAGAAAAATTCTGAGGTGACGTATTTCCGCTCGGGCGAGGAGAAATTTGAAGTGGTAAAAGAACAGCTCAAAAAAGCCCGCCACTACATCTTTATAGAAATGTTCATAGTAGACCAAGGCAGTATGTGGGACGAGATACTGGATATACTGCGCCAAAAGGTCGCCGAGGGGGTAGAGGTGCGCTTTATCTACGACGGCTTAGGCTCGCAGCACCTGCTTCCTTTCAACTACCACAAAAAGCTCACTGAATGGGGCATACAGACGCGCGTTTTTCAGCCATTTATCGCCATGCTCTCCTCTACGCAGAATAACCGCGACCACCGCAAGATAATCGTTATAGACGGACACACGGGCTTCACGGGCGGCGACAATATAGCGGACGAATATGTAAACCGCATAGTGCGCTTCGGCTACTGGAAAGACACGGGCGTGATGCTGCGCGGGGACGCTGTTTGGAACTTGACGATGATGTTTTTGCAGATGTGGGAGGTAATATCGCCGCGGGAAAAGCCCGCCGATTACGACAGATACCGCCCCTACCTGCACCGCGTGGAAAACGTGGTTTCCGACGGATATGTGCTTGCATACGGCGATTCGCCGCTTGACGACGAGGCAGTAGGCGAGCTGAGCTACCTGCATATACTGAGCACCTCGAAGAAGTATTGCTACATCACCACGCCGTACCTTATACTGAACGAAATGCTCTCCTCCTCGCTGATATACAAGGCGAAGAGCGGGGTAGACGTAAGGATAATCGTGCCGGGGATACCCGATAAATGGTATGTAAAAGTGATGGGCGAGAGCTACTTTGAAGACCTGATAAAAGCGGGCGTGAAGATATATGAGTTTGACGGCTTTATACACGCTAAGACGTTCGTTTCGGACGATGAGAAAGCGGCTGTCGGCACGATAAACTTAGATTATAGAAGTTTGTATCTGCATTTTGAAAATTCATGCTATATGTATAAATGCAGCGCCGTGGCAGACGTCAAGGCAGATTTTGATTACATGGTGGGGAATAAGTGCAGGCAGGTAACGCTGGAAGATTGCAGGAATAGACCGAGAAGCAGGAGGCTGATGGCAGGACTCTTGAAAATCTTAGAGCCAATGCTGTAAAAAAGAAATAAGCTTTGAATAACGTAATGTTTTCCCAAACAAAGTAAAAGTCTCTGTCAATAGAAGCGGTTGCAAGGCACGTGGAAAATTGGCTTCGCCAAGTTTCCTAGAAGTTGTCTTCGACAACTTCCCACAAAGAGAACCCTCGCAACGTGGCTAAAAATTAAAAAGCGCGGGATGCAACGACGCGCCAGCCGTTGCCGAGGGGGTCGAGGGGGGCGAGAAGCCCCAATCGTCGCCGTCCGCAGACGGCGAAATCCCCCAATCCGAAGGGAGCTCCGAAAAAGGTGAATTTTAAAACAGTCCGGTGGACTGTTTTAAAAGAGGAAAATCCCTGCGATAGAGGGATTTTCCTAGTATGTCGCCCGTAGACAACCCCCTTCAAGGGCGCACGCCCTTGAACGAACTCAAAGTAAAAGCCAAAGACAAGAAATAACCTAAAACCAAAAAAGCGCATAGCTGCCCCCAAAAACAGCCATGCGCTTAATTTATGCACATAGAAAAAAGATGTAAAAAGAAAATTCACCCCGCCGAAGCGATCTTCTTTATCTTGTTGATGTTCTCGACGATCGCGTCAAGCTCGCCGTTTATGCGCTCCATCTCTATGCGCTCCTGCTCGTCGATAACGCCGTCTTTCATTATGTCGATGAGCTGCTCGGAAATGTCCTCCATATCCTGCGCCGAACCCAGAAAACGCAAAACTACCCGCTCTAAACGCTCTTCCTCTATATCCTTGCTCGTCTTTGCGTTTTTCAGCAGAAAATCTATCGAAACGCCGTAAAGCTCGCTTATCTGTACCAGCTTCTCTATCTCGGGATACGTCGCGCCAGACTCCCACTTCGATACCGTTTGTCTGCTGACTTCCAGCTTGTCCGCTAAGTCCTCCTGCGTCAGATTATTTTTCTGCCGCAGATAAAGCATCTTTCCTCCAAAGATCGTGTTCATATTCTTTCACCTCGGTAAAATTATATCATAAAGGCACACGAAAATCAATCGGCAAATTGCCCTATAAACGCCGCTCCTATTTGACAAAACAGTCGTGCTGTGATATAATTATCCAAAGGACTTTTCTAAGATAGAGGTGCATTTGTTTGAAAGGATACAGAATAACTTTTATACGTCACGGCTTTACTCAGGGCAACGTTGACGGAAAATATATCGGCACTACCGACCTGCCGCTCGCCAAAGAGGGCGCGGAACAGCTTTACGATATCGCCGAAAAAGCCGACTATCCCTCGTTTCAGAAAATTTATATCTCGCCGCTGAAACGCTGCCTGCAAACAGCGTATATCTTAGCGCCGAACTGCTATATGGTGGAAATGCCGCAGCTGCGCGAGATGGACTTCGGCGAATTTGAGGGCAAGACCCCCGACGAGCTGAAAGACCGCGAGGATTATAAAAAATTCTTAGAGGGCGGGCTGGATAATCCCCCTCCCGGCGGCGAATCGGTGCGCGAGGTGGTCGGCAGATGCTACGACGCGCTCAGCGTAATCATCGGCGATATGATGGAAGAGGGCTTGACGAACTGCGCCGTTATCACCCACAGCGGCATAATCATGAATATGCTCGCCTGCTTCGGGCTGCCAAAGCGCCGCGCGATAGAGTACGCCTGCGGCTTCGGCGAGGGCTTTGAAGTAATGGTGTCCGCCTCGATGTGGCAGCGCTCGGGCGCTTTTGAGATAATCGACACTTTTCCGCACAGCGAAGAGCCTTTTGAGGACGACTATGCCGACGATCATGCTGATGAAGATGAGCATGACTGCGATTGCGGCTGTCATCACGAGCACGAGCAAGGATAAGGACAAAAATTACCGCTAAAAAAGGGGAGGGCGGAGAAATTGACCAGTAAGCAGATAAAGAGGGCGGCGGCTTCGCAGCTGCGGCAAAACTTTGAAGGAATATCTATGGCGGTGCTGAACCAGTTCGCGCTGATAACCTTTATGCTGCTGATAGAGGCGCTGATATATATAACGTCAGAGCTTTCGGACATCGACTACCGTCCGCTACAGATAAGCTACTACCGCGAGTCGCGCGTGCGGATATTTACGATGTGCGGGCGAATGCTGGGGTATTTGTTTTTAAACAGCGTTTTGGTGTATATACAGCGGCGGCGGTTCATAAACACTGGCGAGGACGGCGGCGTGGTAGAGCGCTACATTGCGATGCATCCGAAGCGGATAATGCTGCCGGGCGTTAAGCTTTCGATACAGCTGCTTTTTTACAAGATATTGGTACTTTCGCCGATGTTGATAGGCATATACGGTGTGCTGCACTTCAGCAGCAAAGAGGTCGTGAGCAGCATCAGCTTATTCGGCATGGTCTGCTTCATGCTTTCGATAGGTTTTTCGATAGTATGGCTGGGGGTATGCATACATTATTTCATGTCGCTTTCGCTGGTGCCGTTTATCAGCCAGCTCAATCCGCGCGCGAATTTTTTCGACGCGTGCGACCTTTCGGTAAAGCTGATGGAGTCGAAGCACATGAGGCTCGTCTCTTTTTACATATCATGGCTGCCGTGGCTGCCACTGGCGGTGCTGATATATCCTTTGATATTCATTTACCCGTACTACTCAGCGGCGCAAGTTATACTTGCGCGGGAGATCATGGGCGACTACTGGCAGGACAAGCTGCCTGCTATGGCTCGGCGGTGGCAGAAAAATCTTTACTAAACTTTATGCTTTTTTATGGGCGCATGGCTATCTGTTCGGTGGCTATGCGCTTTTTGTTTGGGCTATTACTGTTGTTCTTTCAAGGGCGTGCGCCCTTGAAGGGTTTTGTCTGCGGGCGACTTACTAGGGGCAGCCCTCTCTTGCAGGGCATGCCCCTCTTGAAAATCAGTCCACCGGACTGATTTAGGAAATTCGGCGAAGCCGACTTTCCCATTCACCCTATGCGGAGCGCCCTTCGGTATGGGGAGTTTCGCGCTCTGCGGAGCGCGACGATGGGCTCTGCCCCTCGACCCCGCAAGCGGCTGGCGCGCCGCTTGAGCACGCGCTTTTTTTATCTTCACGCTTTACGGTTGTTCTTGCTCGGCGTTTCTGCCGCGACTTTTACTTCGTGTGGAAACGCTCTTTAAAACAAAAAGGGAAGCCGTCCGTTAGACAACTTCCCTTGATTTTATTCTTTATTCATGATGCGAATTTTCCTCAGCGTCAGCCGAATATCCGCCGCAATTATAAAACAGCTCGCGTATCGCCAGCGCACAGCCGCTCAGGAAATGGTGCTTATCCTCGATGCAGGAAAGCGTTACGCTCTCCGCTACCGCCTCGCCGCCTATCTCCGCGATCGTCTTTTTCAGTCTTTCAAAGTCCAGCGGCGTGCCCGGCGCGCTGAATCCGAACTTATGCAGCACTATCTTCTGCGGGTTCGTCGAAAAATACAGGTTGTTTATCAGCACCGCCATCAGCATGAACACGTTGTCGATGACCTCGGTAACGCCTGCGTCGCGCTTGCCGTAAGCTGCGCCAATCAGCTCGCGCGTTATCGCGCTAGGCTCGCCTTTCGCCGCCTGCCAAAGGAACGGCGTCTGCTCTTTCGAGAAATTCCGCTTTATCTTTTTCAGCACCGCCGCAGGCGCGATCTCGTTCTCCACGCAGCCGCGTCTGCCGCATTCGCAAACTTTTTCCGAGCGCGGGTCGATTATCATTTTGTTTACAAAGTCTGTACGGTTATCGTAAGCGACTATCGGCTCGTTTAAGTTGGTGAAAACGAAATTCAGGCTTTTGCCGTACTGCAAAAATGCTATGTTCCTGCGATTCGGGCCGCTGTTTTTGCGGAAGTCGATGTTCGCCATAGCCGTGCCCTTTACCGAGTTGTCAAATACCATCGGCAGGCTGGTGTAGCTGCTCATAAAGCGCTGCAGGCGGCTGAAATCGGGCTTTCCGCCCGTAGTCGCTATGTCTATCCGCTGGTACATCGAGGGGTAGATGGCGAAGCCTATGCCCAGCAGCGAGCTTTGGTCTAGGCAGTTATCGCTGAGCACCTCATTCATCGACTTTACAAAAAATGAGTATATTGTCTTTTTATCTGTAAGTTCGCTTATTTTTAGGTTGCGCTTATCGAGCACGTCGCCCGAAAGGGTGGATAAGCCTACGCTTACCAGATTTTCCTCTACTGTCATTCCCAGTGCGAATTTGTAATGGTTGTTTATGTCGATAAGTATTTTCTTTCTGCCGCGGGGAGCTTTTTCGCTGATGTGCTTGTACTCGCCTATCTCTGCGATTATGCCCTGATCTATCATTTCGTTAGTGATTATCGTTACCGCCGCGCGCGTAAGCTCCAGTGCCGCCGCTATGTCGATCCTAGAGGTCGGGCCCCTCTGTTTTAATATTTTGAGCACCTGCATTCTGTTGCGGCGCTTGAGATCCAGCTTGCTTATTCCGTGCTGTTCCACTTGATTTCCTCCGTAGGTGATTTGAAATGCCTATATTCATGTAGGCACAATGTATCCGTAAAGTTTTTCATATTCTATGATAACAAACAAAAATGAAGTCGTTGTTAATAATTGACTAACTTATAACTTTTAGCATTTTGTTTAGATTTTATTTAGATTTACATTTACGCTGTTTTCACGGCAATTTTCTGTCCGAAAAAAATCCCTTTACCCTTGACATATTTTATTAAAAATGATATACTTATATATGAATGTTTTTTTGTCAAAATGGCTTGAAGCGTTCCGAAAACGTTTGATATTTGCCGTATTTGCGCGGTTTTTGTGATACATAAAAAGGAAAGTATGAGGAGATAGTTATGGTTTTTGCAGACGAATTGTTCCTGTTTTTGTTCCTGCCACTATGTTTGGCATTTTATTTCATAATGCCGAAGGTGCAGATGAAAAATAATGTTCTGATAATTTTCTCGCTGCTGTTTTACGCGTGGGGCGAGCAGCTTTATCTGCTGCTGCTCATCGGCTCTTCGCTGATAAACTACGCCGCGGGCAGGCTTCTGGAAAAGCACCGCGATACTAAGCAGGGCAAGGCTTGGCTGGCGCTCGCGCTCGTAATAAACATCGGGCTGCTCGGCGCTTTCAAGTACAGCGGCTTCATCGCCGATAATCTGAACCTTATCCCCGGTGTGAACATACCCGTGCCGCAGCTGCATATGCCCATCGGAATATCTTTCTTTACGTTCCAGAATATCTCATACACCCTCGACTGCTGGTGGGATAAAATGCCTGCCCAGCGCAGTTTCAGAAAATACCTGCTTTACATCTCGATGTTCCCGCAGCTCGTCGCCGGCCCGATAGTCCGCTACTCGCTCATCGCGCATGAGATAGACGACCGCCGCACCACGCTGGAGGATCTCTCGGCAGGTTTCAGCCGCGTTATCATCGGCATATCCAAAAAAGTCATCATCGCCAATAATCTCAACTCCGCCGTTACGGCGTGCCTCGGTCAGTCCTCCGACGGCTACGCTGCCGCCTCAAACCTCACCGCGCTGGGCGCATGGTACGGCGCGGCGCTTGTTGCCCTTTGGTACTACTTCGATTTCTCGGGCTACTCCGACATCGCCATCGGCTTGGGACGCATTTTCGGCTTCCATTTCGACGAAAACTTCAACTACCCCTTCATCTGCAAGAGCATAGCCGAGTTTTGGCAGAGATGGCACATCTCTCTCGGAAGCTTTTTCCGCGACTACCTGCTCTATGTGCCGATATTTGGCAGACGCCGCAAGTACGGCGGACTTTTCCTCGTTTGGTTCTGCACGGGTCTTTGGCACGGCGCAAGCTGGAACTTCATTCTTTGGGGACTTTACTACGGACTTTTCATCTTCATTGAAACGCTCATCGGCAAGAAACGCATGAAGAAAATGCCAAAAGTCGCCGCGCATATCTACACCAAGATCGTCATTATCGCAGGATTCGGCATATTCTATTTCGAGAGCCTGCCCGCCCTCGGCAACTTTTTCAAGGCGCTCGCGGGCTTCGGCAGCGGCTTTACTAACGCCATCACCAACGCGCTTTTCATGCAGTACATATTCCTGTTCGCGTTTGCGGTGCTGTTCACCATGCCCGTTATCCCCGCGATAAAGAGGCGTGCCGAGCGCAGTGCGGGCGCTTCCGCGGCGGTATCGGTGGCGGGTATCGTGCTCAACGCTGCTCTGCTGCTGTTCTGCGCGGTGCTGCTGCTTAATTCTACCAACAACCCGTTTTTGTATTTCAGATTTTAAAGAGAGGAGAGCGCCGCTATGAGCGATAACAAAAATATCCATGATATGACAGAAGAAGATATAATCGACTCGGTAAAAAACGTTGATATAAAGATACGCGATTACCGCGCGGACGATGATTTCGAGCAGATGCTTGCTCAGCTCAACAGCCGTAATAAGCCGAAAGAGCCAGCTCTCGCAAAGTCTGAAACTAAGCCGGCTAAGCCCGCCGAGTCTGCGAGATCTGCAAAACCTGTTGAACCTGCTGAACATGCTGAACATGCTGAACCTGCTGAACCTGCTGAACCTGCAAACCCTGCCGGCGCGGACAAGCCTGTTCAGCATAAACAGCCGCCGAAGAAACGTCCTGCGGGTCAGAAGCCTGCGGGCAAGAAGCGCCCTGCGGGTCAAGCAGGTCAGACAGGTCGGTCGGGTCAGAAAAAGCCCGCGCCTGCCAACGCCAACATTAAGAAGCCCGTGAACGGTGCAGATCCTGCTAAGTCAGCGCCGCCAAAGCAGGCTAAAAAGCCCGAAAAGCAGCCTGCGAAAGCTCCCGAAAAAGAGCCTGAGCAGCCGCTTATCCCAAATCTGGAAGAGATATGGAAGAACCCCAACCTTGCAGATGGCGGCAGAGTAGCCATGAATATCAAGACCGACCTGCGCAAGGAGATAAAGATAACCATTCCGAAAGAGCTTGCCGAGAAGCCGAAGCAGAAGCCCGCGCCCGTGAAGTCGGATAAGTCGGAAAAGGCTGTAAACGCTGACAAGAGCGCAGACAGTGCGAAGTCGGGCAAGGCTGAAAAGCCCGCCGCCGCGGAGAACGTGCCCGCCGCTTCGTCAGAGCTTGCCGCGCAGCTCAAAGCCGCTAAGATGGCTAAGTCTGCGCAGTCGGCAAAATCTGCGCAGTCAGCCGGATCTGCACCGAAAAAAGCGGCTGAAAAAGCCGTGCCTGCAATGGCCGCCGCCACCCTGCCTATGGACGCGGGTATCAGCGGCAGATCGGCTAAATCTGAAAGATCATCAAAATCTGGCATAAAGCGCAAAGCTCCCGCGCAGACCGCGCCCGTGACCATGACCAAACAGGAGATAGCGCACAAGCAGTTCGCGATCGTGAACGTAATTGTCTGCTTTGCGATATTCTTCGGGCTGGGATTTTTTCTGCTGGTATGCCAGCGCGAGAGCGGCTTTATCCAGTCGGAAAACCGCAACCTCGCCGAAAAGCCGAAGCTGACGGTGCAGGCGCTGCTTGACGGCAGTTATTTCACTGATATTTCCAAATGGTACACCGATACCGTGCCGGGAAGAGAAGAGCTAAAGCCTGTATCTTCCAATTTTTCAAAGCTTTTCGGCATTACACTGCACGATGTAAAGATAAAGGGCGACCTTGCGCCCGCTGTAAAGGAAGAGCTTGACGAGGCGCAGACCAAGAAAACGGAGGAAGTAACGATAAACACCGACTTCTCCAACACGCAGACTACGGCTAAGAAAAAGAAGAAGAAAAAGACCAGCGAAAAGCTGGCTGACGTGCCCGAAAACCTCGACGACGGCGAGTGGATGGGCAACGTAGTAGTATCGGGCAAAGGCAAGAACGTGCGCGCTATGAGCGCATTTTACGGCACTTTCGATATGGGCAAGAAGTATGCCGAAACGATAAACAAGTACCGCGATGACCTTACCGATCAGATAAATATGTACACTATGAATATGCCCACCTCGGCGGCTTACTATATGCCCTCGAACCTCGCCGACCAGTTCACCTCTCAGCACGACTGCATAAAGAACATCGGCAATAATCTGAACGGCATAGTCAACGTAGACGTGTACAGTACCCTCGACGAGCACAAGAGCGAGTACATCTACTCCCGCACCGACCATCACTGGGCACCGCTGGGCGCTTACTACGCCGCTAAGGTCTTCGCCGAAAAGTCGAAGGTAGATTTCCCCGACCTTAAGACCTACGAGGAGTGCAAGATAGAGGATTTCGTCGGCACGATGTACGCTTACAGCGATTATGATGAAGAGCTGGCGAACAACCCCGATACCTTTATCTACTACAAGCCCGACAATAACTACACGGTAACCTATTACGACACCGCTTTCCAAAACGCGCAGACGGGCGCTTCGCTCTTCTTCGACTACGCTTCGGGCGTAAACTGCTATTCAGCGATACTGGGCAGAGATGACGTGATAGCCGAGCTGGATACCGACTGCACCAACGGCAGAACGCTGGTTATTTTCAAAGACAGCTTCGGCAACGCGCTCGTGCCTTTCCTCACCCACAGCTTCTCTAAGATATACGTTTGCGATTTCAGATATTTCGACCTCAACGCGATCGATTTCATCGAAAACGTGGGCGCTACCGACGTGCTTTTCGCGGTATCGATCGCGGCGGCGCATACTGAGTCGCACATAAACGCCATCGGCAACGACCGCATACAGACCGACAGCACCGCGAGCGCCGATACCGACGCGGACGCTAACGGCAATGCCAACGGTCTGCCCGAAGAGTATATCCCCGGCGACGACACGCAGGGCGGCTCTGACGGCGACGACGGCACAGGCAACGGCGATACGAACAACGGCAATGATTACGGCGGTCAGCAGTGGTGACATCTGACAAGTTGCCCATCTGCCCCACTGACAGCCGAATAGACGGGAGATAACAGCTATGCTGAAAGAATTGGAATACCCATTTGACGCGAGCCTTATACTCAAAAAGCGCCGCGCCTTTAAACGTACTCTGCTCGCCGACGGCAGCAGCCGCATACGCAGGAAGATCGCCGTGCTGGGCGGCTCTACCACCGATGACGTAGTTTCTGCGGCGGAACTTTTTCTGCTGAATTTTGGTATAGAGGCGGAGTTTTACCAGTCGGAATACGCTATGTTCTGGGAGGATGGCGTTTTCGGCAATGAGGAGCTTGAAGCTTTCAAGCCCGACCTCATATATGTTTGCACATCTGCTGTAAATTTACAGTTTCGCAGCGACCCCGCGCTCACGAAAGAGCAAGCGGAGGAGATATTCGCGGCGCAGTATTCGCGCTTTGAAACGCTTTGGCAGAAGCTGGAGCGCTTCCGTTGCCCGATAATACAGAATAATTTCGAGCAGCCGCCATACGCGCTGATGGGCAGCATGGATAGCTGGGACTACCGCGGACTGGGATACTTTGTAACCCGCATGAACCTAAAACTGGCGGAGTATGCGCAGTCGCACGAGGGATTTTACCTGCTAGACCTCGCCCGCACCGCCGCGGAATACGGTCTGAACGAGTGGCACGACCGCAGTTATTGGTATATGTACAAATATATGTGTGCACGGCTGGCTGTTCCAAACATCGGCTACAAGCTCGCGCTCATCGTCAAGAGCATTTACGGCAAAAACCGCAAGCTGCTCGCGCTAGACCTCGACAACACGCTTTGGGGCGGCGTAGTCGGCGACGACGGAGTAGAGGGCATAGCCATAGGGCAGGAAACGGGCACGGCGCAGGCGTATTACGAATTTCAGCAGTACGTCGGCGACCTAAAAAAGCTCGGCGTGGTGCTCACCGTCTGCTCGAAAAACGAGGAGGAGAACGCCATTGCGGGGCTGGAGCACCCCGAGGGCGCGCTGAAGCCCGCCGATTTTGCCGTGATAAAGGCGAACTGGGAGCCGAAAGACCGCAATCTGCTTGAAACAGTGCAGGGGATAGGTCTGCTGCCCTCGGCGATAGTATTTGCCGACGATAACCCCGCCGAGCGCGAAAAGGTGCGCCGCGGAGTGCCCGAAGCCGCCGTTCCCGAACTGGACGAGGTGTACCGCTACATCGGCGAGATAAGCGGGGCGGGCTATTTCGAGCCGGTAAGCATCTCGGCGGACGACCTGAAACGCAGCGAGATGTACCGCCAAAACGCTCAGCGCGCGCAGCTGCAAGCGCAGACGGAGGACTACGGCGAATACCTCGCGAGCCTGAAAATGCACGCCGAGATAGCGCCTTTCAAGCCAATGTATATCCAGCGTATAACTCAGCTTACAAATAAAAGCAACCAATTCAACCTCACCACCCGCCGCTACACGCAGAGCGAGATGGAGCAGCTAGCTCAGTCGCCCGAGTGCGTGACGCTTTACGGCAAGCTGGCGGATAAATTCGGCGACAACGGCGTAGTTTCCGTCATCGTCGGCGAAAAGCAGGGCAGCGACCTCAACATCGCGCTTTGGCTGATGAGCTGCCGCGTGCTGAAGCGCGACATGGAGCTCGCTATGCTCGACGAACTGGTGAAAAACGCTGCAAACGCAGGCATTTCGCGGCTCATCGGCAGGTACATACCCTCGGCGAAGAACAAGATGGTGAAAGATCTTTACCCCGAAACGCTCGGCTTTTCGCCAGTCAGCGCCGATGAGAACGGCGTTACCGTGTGGGAATTAAAGCTGGATAATTATGTTAATAAAAACAAATATATAGAGGTCAACTGACACAGAAAGGAAGAAAATTATGAGCGAAAAGGAAATTTACAGCAGACTCAAAGAGGTTTTCAGCGATGTTTTTGACGAGGACATCAGCCTTACTGCCGCCACCACCGCCGACGACATCGAGGATTGGGACTCCATCGAGCACATCAACCTCATCGGCGCAGTAGAGGACGAATTTGGCATACGCTTCAAAATGGGCGAGGTCAGCGGCATGAAAAACGTGGGCGAGATGGTAAAAATTATAGCTTCGCGCGCTAAATAATGCCAAAAAATGCGCTCTGACAGCCAAAAATGCTGAAAAATCACCCCGCGAATTTGTTAAAACAGCCAAAAATAAAAATTTTGGCGCGAAACCTATTGACAACCGACGAACGATTTTGTATAATATATGTACGCTGATAAATTAGTTTACGTAAACAACAAATTCAGATTCGGAAAAATCAATGGTCGAAAATGACCTTGCATAATTTTAGGAACAAAGGAGTTCACCTTTTGCGTACCGCTTTTCGCTGCAACCGCATTTGCAGCGGATAAGGATTACAGCTGCGGCAGGCAAATACTGGTGGGCTCTTTTTATTTTGCGAATTTTGCAGCTTTCTAGCTTTCTATGATTTATAAGCAGTTTGGGAGGAAATACTAATGAATGCAGATATAGGCTTTGTGCTCATTTGCGCGGCGTTCGTTTTCTTTATGACGCCCGGTCTTGCCTGCTTTTACGGCGGACTTGTGCGCAAGAAAAATACGGTAAATACGATGATGACTTCCATTTTTATCATCGGCACGGGAATAGTTATGTGGGTGCTTTTCGGCTACTCTCTCTCATTCGCGCCGACAGATAACGGAATCATCGGCAATTTCAGCTGGCTGGGACTCGAAGGCGTATCACTGGATAAGGGTTACACCGAAGGCGCGGCTATACCAAATATGGTGTTCTGCGCATTTCAGATGATGTTCGCGGTCATCACCCCCGCGCTTATCACGGGCGCGGTAGCGGGCAGAATGAAGTTCAAGTCGCTGTTTACATTCATCGTTCTTTGGAGCATCGTGGTCTACTACCCGCTGGCGCACATGGTCTGGGCGCAGAACGGCGTGCTAGGTCTTGACGGTATCGGCGCGCTGGACTTCGCGGGCGGCGACGTTGTACATATCAGCTCGGGCGTTTCGGCGCTGGTGCTCTGCATACTGCTCGGCAAACGCCGCGACTACGACCACGCAGCTTACAGGATACACAATATCCCGACGGTAATGATCGGCGCATCGCTGCTGATGTTCGGCTGGTTCGGTTTCAACGCAGGTTCGGCGCTCGCCGCTGACGGTCTTGCGGCACACGCTTTCATGACCACCGCCGCTTCCGCAGCCGCCGCGCTGCTCTCTTGGATGTTCTGCGACGTTATCAAAAACGGCAAGCCTACCCTCATCGGCGCTTGCACAGGCATGGTCGCTGGACTTGTAGGCATCACCCCCGGCGCGGGCTTCGTGCCGATATGGGCGGCAGTCGTTATAGGTCTTTCCACCAGCCCCGTTTGCTTCATGATGATCTCCTTCGGCAAGAAGAAGTTCGGCTTCGATGACGCGCTCGACGCTTTCAGCTGCCACGGTACGGGCGGCATATGGGGCGGTCTGCTGACGGGCATATTCGCTAAGGCTTCTGTCGGCGGATATGACGGCGCTATCTATGGCGACTGGGCGCAGTTTGGCGCACAGGCAGCGGGTATCGGCATAACGGTAGTAGTTGCAGTAGTCGGCACGCTGATCTGCTACGGCATCACCCGCGCGCTGTCCGGCAAGATACGCGTAGACGCTAAGGACGAGATGCTTGGTCTGGATATTACTCAGCACGGCGAAGTGGCTTATCCTTCCTTCAACGGTCTGGAATAACGGCATGACGGCATAACGGCATAACGGTATGATATAAGTGAGATTGGGGTGCATAAATATGGCAAATGAAGAAGTTAAACTTATTAAAATAGAGGCGATAGTGCGCGAGGAGGCTTTCCTCGACGTTAAAAACGCGCTTTCGGACATCGGCGTAAACGGAATAACGGTCTATCAGGTGGTGGGCTGCGGCGTTCAGCGCGGACTTTCCGAATATGTGCGCGGTCAGAAGGTAGACGTTCAAGTGCTGCCGAAGATCAAGTTTGAGATAGTAGTCAGCTCGGAGGAGTGGGAGCGCAAGACCATCGAGGTCATCAAAAAGGCGGCTTACACCGGCAACCCCGGCGACGGCAAGATCTTCAGCTACGAGATTCGTCAGGCGGTGAAGATACGCACGGGCGAGACCGGCTACGACGCGGTGCAGTCGCCGAAAGAGGAGCGCTAAAGCCCCTCGGATAAATCAAGCTTACGAGTTATGATCTCCATACAAATAGTTACATCAGGTAAAGCGGCGGCTCGAAAGGGCTGCCGCTTTTCCGTCGGAAAACTGCGCAAAAAAAACAGCCGATATTCTCGGCTGCTAAAGGATCCCCTTAGAAATGTTCCCTCATAATTTCACGCGAAAACTTAGGCGAAGCCGCACCCCTTTGCGCCGCCGACAAAATTCGCCGTGCCGCAAAAACCAGTATCGCTTGCAGACCAAAGTTTACTACAATATTTATTATAATACTTTAGAAATAAATTGTCAATGAATATGGATAAAATAATTCTGAAAATTTACCATTTAGACAATTCACGACCTGCATTTTATGCAATAGTTACAAAATTGAACAAAAGACAAGCGAAAACGTTTTCGGAAATGCGGCTTTTTTACGAAAATTTCAGCGGAAAAGCTCGTTTATCGGCGGGGGAGCAGGGGCTTTGTTCTCGGCAGTAAGCCTGCGCTGTACCTCGAGCTGGTTTTGCAGCGCGGGCGGCAGGCTGGAGAAAAAGTTGAAATTGCGCGCCGTGCGTTCTTTATCGTCCATTTGAATACACCTCCCTTTTTCTGCATATTGTGCACGGCTTTGGACGAAAATATTCGCGCCGATTTTTTTGGCAAATGCGCCCGAGTGTCTTGAAATCGTCCGCAAAACGGTTGACTTTTTTTGCGGATGTGTTATAATATCTAATATGAACAAAACAAAGCTGCGGCGGCAGAAAGGACGGAAATTGTAAAGATATGAAAAAAATGCTATTTGTTTATAATCCCCGTTCGGGAAAGGGACTGATACGCAACAATTTATTTGACATAATTAACACATTCACTCAGGGCGGCTACGAGGTAACGGCGTACCCGACTCAGGCGCTGATGGACGGCTACAAAAAAATACAGACCTCGGCGCAGGATTACGATATGGTGGTGGTCAGCGGCGGCGACGGCACGCTGAATGAGGCGGTAAAGGCGCTGATGTCGCTGCCCGTGAAGATACCGCTGGGCTACATTCCCTCCGGCTCGACCAACGATTTTGCCTCCTCGATGAGTATTCCGAAAAAGATGACCGACGCCGCGCAGGACATTATGGACGGCGTGTTTTTTGAATACGATGTCGGCAAATTCAACGAGGATTATTTTGTGTATGTGGCGGCGTTTGGAATGTTTACCGATGTTTCCTACGAAACTCCGCAGGAGCGCAAGAATATTTTCGGCCACGCCGCCTACATCGCAGAGGGCCTGAAGCGTCTGCGGACGTACAAGGGCATCGAGCTGACCGTCGAGCACGACGGCATCGAGGAAACGGGCAACTTCCTCATCGGCATAGTTTCAAACTCGACTTCGATCGGCGGCATGAAGTTTCTCATCAGCGACAGCGTTTATTTCGACGACGGTTTGTTTGAGGTGACGCTGGTGCGCACGCCCACAAACGCCATTATGCTCCAGCAAACGCTCAACGACGCGATAATAAACAGGCTCGACACTAAGAATTTCCTCACGTTCAAGACCTCGAAGGTCACTTTCAAGAGCGCCGAGCCGCTGCCGTGGACACTGGACGGCGAATCGGGCGGCAGCCACAAGCTCGCCGTCATCGAAAACTGCTGCCGCGCCATCAAGCTGGTGATAAAGGCGGACGACAAGACCGACCAGCAGATGCAGATCGACAACATGGCGAAGCAGGAAATGGAAAGCCCCGCGTGGCGCGAGGTGATCTTTGAAGATCAGCGCGGGATAGAGCAGTAACAGATGTTATACGAATTTACAGTATCTGCCGAGCGTGACGGCTGCAAACTGGGCGACCTGCTGCGCGCCGAGGGCTACTCGCGGCGGCTGGTGACCTCGCTCAAGCGCACCGAGGGCGGAATATTGCGCAACGGCGAATTTGTACGCACGGTGGATATTTGCCGCGCGGGGGATAGGATAACCCTCACCCGCGCCGACAGCACCGCGCCCGAGCCGAACCCTGCGCTGAAAGTGCGCTTGCTCTACGAAAACGAGCGCTGCGCCGTGTTCGATAAGCCCGCCGGTATGCCCGTGCACGAGTCGATGAAGCACCGCGGCGACTCGCTGGCGAACGCCTTTGCCGCGCGGTACGAGGGGCTGACCTTCCGCTCGGTGAACCGCTTAGACCGCGAAACTTGCGGCTGCGTGATATGTGCAAAGGACGCTCACGCGGCGAAAGTCATGCAGAGAAGCTATGAAAAGCGCTACATCGGCGTGTGCGAGGGCGTTTTAGAGGGGCAGGGCAGCGTGCGCGCGCCCATCGCCCGCGAGAGGGAGTCGGTGATAACTCGCTGCGTCCGCGCCGATGGCAAGCCCGCCGAAACGCTTTGGCGCGTGATCGAGCGGCGGGGGGACTTCACCTTGCTAGAGTTCACATTGCTGACAGGCAGGACTCACCAGATAAGGGTACACATGGCGCACATCGGTCACCCGCTGGCGGGGGACAGCCTTTACGGCAGCGGCGCTTCGGCAGAGTACCCGCGCTTGGCGCTCTGCTGTAAAGAGATAGCCTTTACATTGCCCGACGGTGAAACAGTCGCCTGCCACTCGGGATTTGAAATATGAAAGACCTGTACACGGCTAAATGTACAGGTCTTTTTTGTCTAAATTCAATTTTCCAGCCCGCCGAAACGGCTCTCGCAGCTCTTGATAAGCTGCAAAAACTGCGCCGTCGCGTATTCGTCAGGCTCTAGCGCGGCGCGCTTCACGTCCTTCGCGGTGCGCGCATATGCAGCTATTTTCCGCGGCTCGTCCGCCAGCAGACGTTCCAGCCGTGCGAGGTCGTCGCCGCCCAGCGAAAATATCCGCTCGCTGTTGTGCGGATTGGCGAGGTAGATGTTCCTCAGCAGCAGGTAACAGCATAGGCTGATGTAATTTTCTGCCGACTGCACCAGTTTATCGCTGCCCGAACGCCCCGCAAACTCCAGCAGAGCCGTCAGCGCTTCCGCCGCGCTGCCCTCTTTCAGCTTGGGCAGCGCCGTTTCCGCGATGTTTTCGCCGTACACCGCCGACATTTTCAAAGCCATGTCTGCCGAGAGCCGCCGCCTGCCGTTTTCCAGCATCGAGAGCTGCGACTGCGTTATGTCAAGTGCGCCCGCCGCCTGATCCTGAGTCAGCCCGCTGCGCTTTCTAGCGTCGCGAATGGCAGCGCACAGCAGCGTGCGCTCGGTATTTATGTCAAATTCAGGTTTCATAGTAAATGTTCCCCGTCAGCAAAATCCGCCGCCGTCTACCTTTATCGAAGCGCCGCAGATGTAGTCCCCCTTGCCCGAAACGAGAAAAGCCGCCGCGTTCGCAACGTCCTGTGCCGTACCTGCGCGGCAGCAGGGCACGCTTTCTATCACTTCGCGCTTGTCCTCATCCGTCAGCGCCGCGTTCATGGGCGTGTCGATAAAGCCGGGCGATATGCAGTTTACCAGCACGCCGCTCGGCGCGACCTCTTTCGCCAGCGCTTTCGTGAAGCCGATAACGCCCGCTTTCGCCGCCGAGTACGCCGTTTCGCAAGAGCCGCCCTCTTCCCCCCATATCGAGGAGATGTTGACGATGTACCCCCTGCCGCCGCGTATCATGGCGGGCAGCAGCCGCTTTGTAAGCTTCATCGCGCCGGTAAGGTCGGCAGCCATTATGCGGTCAAGCTCGGCGTCGGTCATGTCTTGAAACAGCCCGATGTACTCCGCGCCGCCGTTGTTTATAAGTATCTGCGGTTCGCCGAACTGCTCGCGCAGGCTCTCCGCCGCAGCGTCAAGGCTCGCCGTATCGGTAAGGTCGATGTGCAGGGCAAGCGTTTCAGCGCCGTACTCGCGGGCAATTTCCTCCGCGTGCGCTTCCGCCGCCGCCTTGTTTTTCGCATACCCCAGTGCGACCTTGTGACCCATAGCCGCCAGCTCGCGCGCGATGGCGTACCCGATAGCGCCCGAAGCGCCCGTTACCAGCGCCGTCATTCTGCCGCTCATCATTCAGCCGAGATGATGTAGTAGTACACGGGCTGACCGCCGCGCGTCATGTTTATATCCATACCCGAGAATTTTTTCGAGAGCATGGCGTGCAGGTTCTCAGCCGCTTCGTCGGTAACGTCCGCGCCGTAAAGCACTGTGATGAACGAAGTGTCGCCCTTTACCAGCCGCTTCGTCAGCTTGTAAGCGCCCTTGTTTATGTCGCGCTCGGTGAAAGCCAGCTTGCCGTTTTCCATGCAGAGTATCTCGCCCTGCTTTATGGTGTGGCCCTCAAAATCGCTGTCGCGCGCTGCAAATGTCACCTGCCCCGTGGCTACGCGCTCAAGGGCATTGGTCATCTCAAGACGGTTGGTGCTGAGGTCGGCGTCAGGGTCGAAAGCCATCATAGCGCTCATTCCCTGCGGTATCGAGCGGGTCTGGAGCACGCAGACTTTTCTGTCCGCCAGCTTTACAGCCTGCTCAGCCGCCATTATGATGTTCTTGTTGTTCGGCAGTACGAATACTGTTTCGGCGGGGCAGCTCATTATAGCTTTCAGAATGTCGTCGGTAGAGGGGTTCATCGTCTGTCCGCCGCGCACGATGCAGTCTACGCCGATGTCGGTGAACATCGCCTCTATCCCGCTGCCCGCCGCCACCGCTACGAAGCCGTATTTCTTTTCGGGCTTAGCGGGGGTGAAGTCTGCCGCTGCAGACCTCTTGCGGTTCTCGTGCTGCAATTTCATATTCTCTATCTTAGGCAGATTTATGCAGCCGAATTCCAGACCCTTTTGTATAGCAAGTCCGGGGTCGTTTGTGTGAACGTGCACCTTTATTATCTCGTCGTCCTCTACTACCACTACGCAGTCGCCGATGGTCTCCAGATAAGCGCGCAGCGCGTCGGAAGAGCCGCAGCCGTGCTTTTTGGTGATTATCATTTCAGTGCAGTAGGTGTAGTGTATCTCGCTGTCGTACATTCCTACGGCGTCTTTGAAAGAATCTATCGTGATAGCCGCCGATTTGTCGGCAGGCTCGGCGGGCGCAGCTATCTCGCCGCCCTCGAATACACGCTTCATTTCTTTGAATATTATCAGCAGACCCATTCCGCCCGCGTCAACTACTCCCGCTTTCGCAAGCTGCGGCAGCAGGTTAGGCGTGTTGTCCAGCGATTTTTCCGCCTGAGCGCACATCTCGCTCCATACCATGATAGGGTCGTTGGTAGAAAGCGTGACCTCGCGCGCTTTTTCCGAAGCTTCGCGCGCTACTGTCAGTATAGTGCCCTCGGTAGGCTTCATTACCGACTTGTAAGCGCCCTTTACGCCAGCTTCCAAGCTTTCGGCTATCAGTTCGCTGGTAAGTTCGTCGCGGTCTTTCAGCGTTTTCGCAAAGCCGCGGAATATCAGCGAAAGTATTACGCCCGAATTTCCGCGAGCGCCGCGCAGCATACCCGAAGCCGTTTCTGCGGCAGCTTCGCCCACGGTAGCTGTTTCGGGCAGGGCTTTAAGCGCCGCCGCCGCATTCGATATTGTCATAGACATATTTGTGCCCGTATCGCCGTCGGGTACGGGGAAAACGTTTAGCTGGTCTACTGAGCTTTTCTTATTTGTAAGAACGTTTGCCGCGCTTATCACCGCGCAGCGGAAAACGTTGCCGTTTATAGCGGATCTCAATTATATAGTCCTCCTTAATATCTCACAAGTGCCTTTTAGCCTTTATGAAATAATGTTCTGCGTAAATATCTCTACCGAGCGTACCTTTACCCCCGCCTGCTTTGTGAGCACATAGCCCACCTTGTGCGAAACTGCGTCTGCTACGGCGGGTATGTTCACGTCGTCCGCCGCGGTAACGGTAAGCTTTACGTCAAGCGAATCATCGGCGTTCTGGTATACCGAAACGCTGTGCAGCCCAGCTATGCCGAAGCAGCCCTCAGCCGCCGATGCCGCAAGCTTTACAAGGTATCTCTTTGAAATACTGATGTTTCCCAAGTAGCTGCAAATTTTTATCATGATAAGGTTCGCCTTCCTTTCGGTGTTTAAAAAACAGCATTATACAGGCAATAGCGCACATCTGCCGCCGAAAAGCCGTAGGAGCGCAGTTGCCTATAATATTATACATCAAATCATCGCAAATGTAAAGTGATTTAAGTAAAATTTATCGGTCAGGCAAATTCGTCATGCCGAAAGCCTGCTGCTGCGCGAGGTGAAGTACCGCGCTACGCAGAGCAGCATGGTGATGAGCCATGTAAGCGCCGTGGTCGCCCATACCGAAATGCAGCCGATCTGAAGGACTTTTGCCAGCAGCAGCGAAAAGCCTATCCTGCCCGCTACCTCGCAAAGCCCGTTTATCAGCGCGAAGTTTACGTCGCCGATACCGTTGAGCAGACCGCGGGTGAGGTGTATCATGCCGAGGAAGAAGTAGAAAAGGCAGTTTATCCGCAGACCTTTCGCCGCTATCTCGATAACTGCGCGGCGGCTTACGAAAAAGCCCGCTATGCCCTCTGAGAATATCAGGAAGAGCGCCGTCATCACCAGCGAAAAGCCCAGCACCAGCAGCGTGCAGCGGCGGTAGCATCGGTATATGCGCTCGTTTTTGCCCGCGCCGTAGTTCTGCCCCGTAAAGGTAGCCATAGCCGAGCCGAGCGATGCGTAAGGCTGCTGTATGAGCTGCTCTACGCGCATGGAAGCGGTGTATGCCGCCATTACGTTCTTGCCAAAGCCGTTCGCCGTCTTTTGCAGCGAGATCATTGATACCGAGATCATAGCGTTTTGCAGCGCTATCGGCACGCCGGTTTTCACGCACTTGCCGCATATTGCCCTATCGAGCCGCGTGTGCTCAGCCGAAAAGCGGAAAAAGCGGTTTTTCGCGAAGGCGAATATTATGCTCGCGACCGCCGATACGCCCTGCGATAATACCGTAGCCAGCGCTGCGCCGTTTATGCCCATGCCCAGCGGTATCACGAAAAGCAGGTCGAGCGCTACGTTCAGCACGCTGGACACTACTAAGAATATAAGCGGCGTGCGCGAATCGCCCAGCGAGCGCAGTATAAAAGCTATCCAGTTGTAAGCCGCCACGGCGATAGTTCCCGCGCATGAGATCCTCATGTACCCCGCCGCTTCGTCAAGTATGGAAGCGGGCGTGTTCAGCAGCGTAAGCAGCCACTTCGCCGCCAGTACCGAGATCATGCTTATCGCGACGGCAAATCCGCCGATGACGTAAGCTGAGTTTACAATGGTCTTTTTCACGCGGTCGTCGTCCCCCGCGCCGTAGTGCTGCGCGGTGAGTATGCCCGCACCCGTGCCCAATCCCAGACAGAGGGTGTAGAAAAGGTAGGTTATCGAGCCGGTAGAGCCTACTGCCGCCAGCGCGTCAGAGCCGAGGTATTTGCCGACTATCACCGAATCGACTACGTTGTAGAGCTGCTGAAACAAGTTTCCCGCCAGCATAGGCAGGGTAAACATGACGATGGCGGGCAGCTCGCTGCCAACTGTCAGATTTTTTTCATAAGCTTTCATTTTTTCTTCTTCACCGATATATGTATCATTTTTCCCGTATCATATAAAACTGTTCATATCTGTTCCGCCGATGGGCATATCTCCCGCAGGGTACATTCCCTGCAGCGCTGCCCGCGCGCTTTGCACACCTCGCGGCCAAAGAGTACCAATCTGTGGCAGAAGTCTGAGGATTTCTCGGGCGCGATAAGCTCTTTCAGCTCGCGCTCGGTCTTTGCTGGGTCGTCTGAGGTGGTAAGCCCCAGCCTGCGCGATATGCGTATGCAGTGGGTGTCTGCGACTATGGCGGGCTTGCCGTAAATGTCGCCCATTATCAGGTTAGCCGTTTTCCTGCCGATGCCGGGCAGGGTGGTAAGCTCCTCTATCGTCTGCGGTATCTCTCCACCAAAATCTTCCATTATCTTTTTGCACATACCTATGACGGACTTCGCCTTTGTTTTGTAAAGACCGCAGGGCTTTATTATCTTCTCCACGTCGCCGAGGTCGGCGGCGGCAAATTCGGCGATGGTGCGGTATTTCGCGAAAAGCTCTTTCGTCACTATGTTCACGCGCGCATCAGTGCACTGCGCCGAGAGCCTGCCCGCTATCATAAGCTCGTGCGGCTTTTGGTATGTCAGCGAGCATAGCGCGTCGGGGTATTTATCCTCAAGCAGAGCCACCGCCTGCGCGGCGCGCTCTTTTTTTATCTCAAATTCGGTCATTTCGCTCATATCTGTCATATCACTCGCCGCCTATGATGCTCTCTACGGGGGCGTTGTCGCGCTCAGCCTTTTCGCGGCGCTTGCGGCGTATGGTTATGACTATGCTTATCACGAGCAGTATCAGCGAAAACAGCAGCGTAAGCATCATCGGGTAGTAGCGTATCATGTAGTCGCGGTACATATTCTGCTGGACGGGCGCGACGTACTGGGTATCCATCATGGTTTTCAGCGTTTTCATCATGTAGCGCACGCCGTGCATATACACCGCGCTGCCCGCCAGTACGCCGATGAATGAGGCGATGTATTTCTTTACAAAAGCGAGAATTATCGCGACGAACACCACCGCCGCGCCCGCAAGCGCGCAGTAAGCCACCCAGTGCGGCATAGTCTTGTCCTTAGCGATGTAGATGTTCTCGCCCAGCACCGCCGCCGCCAGAACCCCGCCGTGGAAAAATCCCGACCAAAGGAAAGCCGCCGTCATCAGCAGTTTCAGCAGCATTTGCCAAACGCCTATGTAGCCCCGTTTCGCGCGGCGGCGCATTTTTTTCGCACCGCGGCTCTCTTTGTGCTTCGCCGCTTCCTTTTCCTCAAGCTCTTCGAGGTCGGCGAGCTTTTTCATATTGAGCTGTTTTTCTTTTTCTTTTTTGAGTTTGTCTTTTTTTGACATATTGCACCACCAGTATATTGTATAATTGATATTACGAAAAATAAAAGTTTAAGGCAACACCGCACAACTACCGCCTGTCGGCTTTAGGTAATCTGACGAAAAATCTGACTGCGTAATACGTACACAATAGTTGTGCGGTGCTGCCTTAAGCGTGAATACACTATATTATATCACACCGCGCTGAGAAAATCAATAGCTATTTCTGTCACTATATTATTAAATAAATAACATCATTTCCAATGAAAATAATACTTGTGCGAGCGGCTGTATGAAAGCGGCGATGAAGTCAAAAATAAAATTATCACTAAGATTTTTTTTGAAACGGCGAAAGCGTGCCTATTATATAAGGTATACTGCGCCGCGTGAGGAGAAAGGGCGGAGAGATAAGGAATATGTACAAGCGAAACATTTTCGGCAGGCTGGCGCAGTCGGCGGCGGCGGTAACGGCTGCGGTGTGCGCCGCGGTGATGACTACCGTTGGCTATTACAGCGCGGCGCTGCCTGACAGCTACACCTGCGCATACGGCAGCGAGATAACGGCAAATACCGTGCTGCCCATTACCGCGCAGGAGCTTGCGGAGAGCAGGGCGGCTTTTAAAAACGTGAGCGCGGGCGGGGCGGGGCGCAGCAGCAAAAACGTGAGCCTGCGGCTCTTCGGCAGCGTGCCGATAAAGGACGTAAAGGAGGAAACGGTGGATAGACCCACTCTTGCCGCAGGCGGCAGCGCTTTCGGCATACGCTTAGTCACCGATGGCGTAATGATAATCGACATGAAAAGCGTCAGCGGAAAATGCCCCGCTAAAGATGCGGGATTGAAGATAGGCGACGTTATCGAGGCGGTGAACGGCGAGCGCGTAAGCACAAACGACCGCGTGAGCGAGATAATAAAATGCTCGGGAGGCAAGAAATGCACCGTGCGCTACCGCCGCGGCGGAAAAAAGCACGAGGTAAGCGTAAAGCCCGTGCTGAGCGAGGGCAGCTACCGCGCGGGTATGTGGGTGCGCGACAGCTCGGCGGGCATAGGTACTATGACCTTCTTCGACCCCGAAACGCTGGCTTTCGCAGGACTGGGACACGCTATCTGCGACAGCGATACTCACGAGCCGCTGCCGCTTTCAGAGGGCAGTATCTCGGACGTTAAAGTAAACGGCTGCAAAAAAAGTGAAAAGGGCGAGCCGGGGCAGCTTGTCGGCGAATTTACGGGCGGAGAAACGGGCAGCCTTTCCGCCAACTGCGACGGCGGCGTTTACGGCGCGCTTTACAGCCTGCCGCAGGAGTACACGGCTTATCCGCTGGCGTTTTCGGGCGAGGTGCATGAGGGCGCGGCGGTGATACTCTCGCAGACCGATGGCGGCGAGCCGCAGCAGTACGACATCGTGATAGAAAAGCTCAGCGCGGGCTGCGACGGCCACGATATGGTGATACGCGTGACGGACGAGGCGCTGATAAGCAAGACGGGCGGCATAGTTCAGGGCATGAGCGGCTCGCCTATAATACAAGACGGCAGGCTGGCGGGCGCGGTGACGCACGTTTTCATCGACGACCCCGAGGGCGGCTATGGTATTTTTGCCGAAAAAATGTACGACTATGCGTGCGCCGCCGTTAAAGAGCAGCAGCTTGCGGGTTAAGGCAGTTTACTGAACTAAAGCGTAGAAGTTTAATATTTTTGCATAATTATGTGCGTACCCTGCGGATATTTGGAAATTCGCGGGGTATCGGCGTATATAAAAACGAATTTGGTCGAAACGGCGTACACTTTGAGATATAAGCAAGTATTATCACTATATGTGATAATACTTGTAAATCAAGCTGCAATCTTGGTGCATTTAGTACAAATAAGTCGATAAAAAATTGACGTAAATTCTAAAAAACTATTGCTTTTCACGAAAAATTGTGATATGATATAGTTACAGCAATAAAGGCTGGCAGCTGAAAATAATACACCGAAGAAGCTTCAAGAGTAAATTCAAGCGGAGGACAGAATAATGAATGACAAAATTAAAATTTTAATAGGCGACGACTCGGCGCAGTACGGCGTGAACTGCGCGGCGGCTTTGCGCACCAGCGGATTTTTCGTGATAACCCGCCCGAAGGACGGCATGACTATATTTGAGGCGATAACGAGCGAAGTGCCCGACGTGGCGGTGATAGACGCGGTAATGCCGGGGCTTGACGCCATCGCGCTGATAAAAAAGATAATGGCTTCAAGCTACAAAAAGCCGTTTTTCATCGTCACCAGCGCTTACGAAAACGCTTTTATAGAGCAGCAGGTGATGCAGGCGGGCGCTTCTTACTTCATGATACGCCCTTTTGACGTGAAAATGCTGGGCGAGCGGATAAAGGCGCTGCTGGACATCGACAGCGATATTTCGGGCAGCGCGCCTGTAAGCTCGCGCGCGGGTGCGCACCCGAACCTCGAGATCATAGTTACCGATATTATCCACCAGATAGGCGTGCCCGCGCACATAAAGGGCTACCACTACCTGCGCGAAGCGATAATGCTCTCGGTAGGGGATAAGGAGATGCTGGAAAGCGTTACAAAGCTATTATATCCCGCCGTTGCCAAAAAATTCTCGACAACGCCCTCGCGGGTAGAGCGCGCAATTCGCCACGCGATAGAGATAGCCTGGGACCGCGGAGATCTCGACATACTAAACGGCTTTTTCGGCTACACCATAAATACAGGCAAGGGCAAGCCCACAAACAGCGAATTTATCGCGCTGATAACGGATAAGATATGCCTGAAATACAAAGCCGCGCTTACCGCGTGAGCGCCGCCGTACCTTGCATGGCAATGGCAGGGTGCGGCTTTTTTATTGGTGAAAATGCAAGAATTTGTTTGGAAGAAATGCACAAATTGCTTGGAAAACACTTGACAGGGGGGTACAATTTGGTATAATATAACCATAGATATATAAACACGAAAAGTGTAGAACAAAGAACAAAAAATCATCTGAGAGGAGAATACTGCTATGAAAAAGATCAATTGCAGAAAAAAGCTTGCGGCGGCGCTGGCGCTCATGATCTGCGCTTCATTCGCATCATGCGGGGCGCGGGCAAATGACGAAGCTCAGCCGACAAATCAGACAGAAAAAGCATCGCAGACCACAAAGAGCACAAACAACGAAAAGACCGAGGAAGCGCAGACTCAGCCCGCTGTTTCGGCAGAGCCGACTGCCAATAAGGAAAGCGAGCACGCGCCCGATGAGCTGGTCATCGAGGATATTTATTTCGATAACGATGGCGGTATCGGCTCGGTGGAGTGGGTCGCCGACGGCGCGGCTGAAAAGACCATCAAAAAGATACTGACGGAAAATTTGGGGAATACTAATCCCGAGAAGACGTATGAGAATGTAAACACCCCCGAAAACTGCGAGGGTCTGAAATTCAGCTATGACGGCAATACATACTTTTTAGCGGATGACCTCGCGGCTTGCTATGAAAACGGTACGAACGAGTTTTGCGTGAACGGCGAATATTCATGGCTTACTGCCCGCGAATATGAAGAGCTTAAAGCCGCGGCGGAGGAGAGCCGCCCGCGCGATTATTCCGCGGTAAGCGACGGCTGGGAGGACAGAGATTACCTTATCAGCGACCCCTCGCTCGAAGTATTCACCATCAGCGATAAGCGCGACAAGCAGAAGATAAACGACTGGGCGGCAAAGGTGATGGCTGTCGCAGACCAATTCCCGCGGGACGAGCGCTTTGAGGACGCAAGCGGCACCGGCTACATTATAAAGACCAACGGCAAGAAGTACGAGGAGATGTTCTTTGTAGAATTTGGCATCGAAAGACCGAGCAATTTCTCAAATAACTTCAACGAAGCTATGATACCGCAGAAGTACGTTCGCGAGATCATCGACATAATCCAGCATTCGGAACATTCATACGAATAATTACCACAAACGGGCGGCTTTTTTACAGCCGCCCGCTTTTTTTGACAATACTCATTTGACACGTCCGCTGAATTTGTGTTATAATTAAATAGTAATATGATATAAGTGGATGAGCATGGGGAAAGACAACTGCGAGGGAGGACATTTTTAGATGACGGAATTTGCCATTATTTTATCCGTAACAGCCGCCGTGATAGTGCTTTGTATATTGAGCGGCGGGCTTTCTTCAAAAGCAGGGCTTCCCGTGCTGCTGATCTTTATCGCGATAGGTATGCTTTTCGGCTCAGACGGCGTTTTTAAGCTGGAGTTTGAGAATTTTGAGTTCGCCGAGCAGATATGCACCGTAGCGATGGTCTTCATAATCTTTTACGGCGGCTTCGGCGCTAAGTGGTCTGAGGCGAAAAAGGTCGCCGCGCCCTCGCTGCTGCTCTCCTGCGGCGGCACGCTGCTTACGGCGGTGCTTACAGTGGCTTTCTGCCATTTGGTGCTGCGCATGGAAACGCGGCAGTCGCTGCTTATCGGCGCGGTGCTCAGCTCTACCGACGCCGCCTCGGTATTCAACATACTGCGTTCTAAAAACCTGAACCTGAAATACAACTCCGCCTCGATATTAGAGATCGAGAGCGGCAGTAACGACCCCTGGGCGTATATGCTTACGGTGATAATGCTCGCGGTGCTGGGCAGCGGCGGCGCTGCGGGCGGCGAGATAGCGCTGATGTTCATAAAACAGCTTGCATTCGGCACGGCGATAGGCGTGGGCTGCGCGCTGCTGGGAATGGGCTTGCTGAAAAACGCCCGCATGAAGATCTCGGGCTTTGATACGATGCTGCTGGCGGCGATAGCGCTGTTCTCATTCTCGCTGCCCAGTATCGTCGGCGGAAACGGCTTTTTAAGCTGCTACCTCGCGGGAATAATCCTCGGAAACTCGCGCATCGGCAACAAGAAAGCGATAGTGCATTTCTTCGACGGCGTTACGGGGATAATGCAGATAGCGCTGTTTTTCCTGCTGGGTCTGCTATCTACCCCCAGCGAGCTGCCCGCGGTGATAGTGCCCGCCCTGCTGATAGTCCTCGCAATGAATTTCGTGATACGCCCGCTGGCGGTGACGGCGGCGCTAGCGCCCTTTAAGGCAAAGGCGCGGCAGATAGCGGTAGTTTCCTTCGCGGGTCTGCGCGGGGCTACCTCGATAGTTTTTGCAATAATGGTAGTAGTCAGCGACAGCCAAAGCCGCACCGACGTATTTAATATAGTATTCTGCGCGGTGCTTTTCTCGATAGGCATACAGGGCACGCTGCTGCCGTGGTTCACCAAGAAGATTGATATGCTGGAAGAGGGCGACGTAATGAAGACCTTTACCGACTACTCCAACGAAACGCAGATACAGTTCATACGCCTGCCCGTGCGCGCGGGGCATAAGTGGCTGGGCAAGAGCGTAGAGCAGATAGACCTGCCGCCCGAAACGCTGCTTGTCATGATACTGCGCGGCGAGAGGGTGGTTATCCCGCGCGGCGGCACGGTGATATGCGAGGGGGATATAATTATCCTCAGCGCGCTGGGCTACGATGGCAGGGGAGATGAGAGCCTGCCGCTCACAGAAGAGCAGATAGACGAAGCACATGAATGGGCGGGCAGGACGATAGCCGAAGCTGTGCCGAAAAACGTGCTGGTGGTGCTGATAAAGCGCGGCGGCAAGACCAAGATACCAAACGGCAGCTCGGTTATACAGACGGGCGACGTGCTCGTGATACACACCGCCGAGCGCGAGCTGATAGAGAACTGACAGAACTGACAAAATTGGAGATGTTTTGCTATGGAAAAAGCTATGAACAAAAACGATGAGATGATGCAGCGCGAGAAAGAGGAGTTTGAGCACGATATTTCGCGGCTGAACGATATGATAAAGATAAGCAAAAAGATAGTTTTCTTCGGCGGGGCGGGCGTTTCTACCGAAAGCGGCATACCCGACTTCCGCTCGCCTAACGGTCTTTACCGCGATTACCTCGACCCGCGCGTAGTACCGCCCGAGGTGATACTCAGCCACACATATTTTGAGGAGCACCCGAAGGAATTTTTCAAATTTTACCGCGAGAAGATGCTCTACCTTACCGCTTCGCCCAACCGTGCGCACAAAAAGCTCGCCGAGCTTGAAGCCGCGGGCAAGGATATTACGGTAGTGACTCAAAATGTGGACGGTCTGCACCAAAAGGCGGGCAGCAAAAAGGTGCTTGAGCTGCACGGCTCTGTATACCGCAATTACTGCACCGGCTGCGGCCAGTTTTACAACGTGAATTTCGTGGCGAACAAGAAATACCCCGTGCCCGAATGCTCCATCTGCGGCGGTATAATAAAGCCCGACGTGGTGCTTTATGAAGAGAGCTTGCGCGAGCAGACCATCGTGGATACTGTGAAAGCTATGGAAGAGGCGGATATGCTGATAGTGGCGGGCACATCGCTTACGGTGTACCCCGCGGCGGGCTTTCTCAATTACTTCCGCGGCAGATACACGGTAGTAGTGAACCTCAGCCGCCACGAGCGCGAGGACAGAGCGGATATTGCTTTTCACCAGCGTGTGGGCGACGTTTTCTCGCGGATAGATACCGATTACTGCACCGATAAAAAAGATACTATTTAAGTATATATTTAGGCTCTTTCGTTTAACTAATTGTGCAAAGCGTACAATTTATGCGCCGCGGTTTTTATATCTACAGACGGCAGACACCCTTGACAAACACAATATGTAGTGCTATAATATATACTACACCACAAAGAAATGTGGTGAAATGAAACAACTGATAATGATAGCATAGATAAAAAATGTTTGGAGGAACTTAAAATGGTAAATGTAAATGTAGTAAACGGCGAGCTTTCGCAGGATGAGATCAACGCTTATATCGCTCACGGAAAAGAGCTTTACCCTGAAAAGACCATTGAATCAATGGATATAAAGCTTGACGGAGAATATGTTGACGTAGACTACCACTTCGCCGACGTACCTTTTCAGCGCATAAGAAGAATAACAGGCTACCTTGTAGGAACTCTCGACCGCTTCAACAACGCTAAGAGATGCGAGGTAGAGGACAGAGTAAAGCACAGCCTTGCGCACTAAATCACGCAAAATAAGCCTATACCTTAACCTAAAATAAAATAATTACTGATAAGCCGCTCGTTTCACAAAAACGGGCGGTTTTTTTCAGCTTCGGCTTAAAAAATTATCATTTTATTATCACATTGGCGGGTATAATTATATACAGAACAAGAAAAGAGCACGAAAAGCTTAGAAAACAGCTTGTTCACACGAAAGCATTTTTGAACACACGAAAAAGCACGGGCGGTAAGCGCTTGCGGTTCGCAGCTTTTTTCAGATACAGGAGGAATTGAGCTATGAACGATTTTAATGACAACAACTTCAACAAAAACGGTATGAACAATATGAACGGCATGAACGGCGCTGACGGATACGGCTATAACGCTCAGGGCGGTCAGAATCAAAACAGCAATCCGTATACATCAAGTATGAACGCCAACAATGCAAACAATGTCTACGGCGCAGCGGGCAGCGCTCAGAATACGCAGTACACCGAATACGCATACGGCGCGCAGGACCCTCAGCAGAACGAGGTATCCTACCACCCTACTAAGAAAAAGAAAGCCCGCAAGGTGCTCAACGGAGTGCTCGCGGTTCTGTGCGTAGCTGCTATCGGCGTAAGCTCCGCCGTAGGATACTCTATGCTCAACGAAAAAGGCATTATCCTGAAAACTTCCAGCTCCAGCTCGGAAGCTTCTAACATAAAGCAGAGCGCATCTGACAGCAGCACTTCAAGCCGCGACAAAAGCAACCTGCCTACGCTGGAACAGATAGCTACCCCCGACGACGCTATGAGCATTCCCGACATTGTAAACAAACTTTCGCCCTCAGTAGTAGGAATCTCCTGCATAACGGGCGGCTCGCAGGTATCGGGCACGGGCATCGTAATGAGCAAGGACGGCTACATCATCACCAATGCGCACGTTGTAGATGGCGCTTCGGCAATATCTGTAGTTATGACCGACAAAACTAAGTCGACCGACAGCTCTTCAGACAGTTCCTCGAAATCAGTAGCCGAGCAGATACTTGATAATCAGAATAAGTCAGACAGCGACGAAAACACCATCACCGCCGAACTGGTAGGCATGGACACCCAGACAGACCTCGCGGTGCTTAAGATCGACGCTGACGACCTTACCCCTGCCGAATTCGGCACATCGAGCGATATACAGGTAGGCGAGATCTCGATAGTAATAGGCAACCCGCTCGGCTTCGACCTCGCGAACACCGTTACCGCAGGAATAATCTCCGCTACCGACCGTACCCTTACGATAGAGGACAGAACGATGAACCTTATCCAGACCGACGCTTCGATAAACTCGGGCAACTCCGGCGGCCCGCTGATAAACGCATACGGTCAGGTCATCGGCATCACCTCGGCTAAGGTATCTTCTTCATACGGCGAGGGCTTAGGCTTCGCTATCCCGATCGACGAGGCTAAGGATATAATCGACGACCTCATCAACTACGGCTATGTAAAGGGCAGACCTACCCTCGGCATCAGCGGCGAGAACATCAGCAGCTTCTATGCGCAGTACTACGACGTACCGCAGGGCTTTATAGTCCGCAGCGTAGAGAGCGGCAGCGCGGCTGACGAAGCGGGCATCAAGGAAAACGATATAGTAGTCGGCATAGAGGGACAGCTCATAAACTCAATCGAAGAGTTCAACGAGATCAAGAGTCAGTATAAGGCAGGAGATAAAATAACTGTATCGGTATACCGCGATAAAGAGATAACCGACCTGAATGTAACGCTGGGCGAAGCGAAAGACACGAGCGACAGCAGCTCGCAGAACAGCAATGATAACCAGCAGGATCAGCAGGGCAACGGCAACTTTGGCGACTTCTACAATTACTACTATAATAATAGATAATAGCCGAAATAATAAAGCATTCTTCTAATAATTTTTTCATATTCTTTTACTTCATGCAGAGAGCCGCACGGACGAGAGTTCGGGCGACTTTTTGTTTGTGAAGATCTTGATAGCGTTTAGTGCAATGCTGCAATTTTTTCAACAAAGTGAAAGCTCATGTCAATAGAAGCGGTTGCAAGGCGCGTGGAAAGTCGGCTTCGCCGAATTTCCTAAATCAGTCCGGTGGACTGATTTTCAAGAGGGGCATGCCCTGCAAGGGAGGGCTGCCCCTAGTGAGTCGCCCGCAGGTAGTTCTATTCAAGGGCGCACGCCCTTGAACGAACAGACGTAATAGCTAAAACAAAAATAGCGCATGACTGCTGAGAGAATAGCCATGCGCAAAATAATTGACAAAATTCTACAAGTGTGATATAATACCAATAAGGCGTACTGCAAAAACGGTAGGCGGTTCTAATCTTCCTCCAGAGATGGAGGTGAGCTGTATGAACGTATCAACGGTAATAGCATTACTTAATCTGATTATCAACGTAATCAGACTTGCGTTATATATAAGCAAAAACAAAAAGAAATAACCGCCCAACTTCCACATAAGGCGGTTATTTTTAAAATAATCAAACTTCGGAGGTGAACCGCTTACAGCAGTACGCCTCTTTTTATTTATTATAGCACTTTGCGGGGAAGTTGTCAAGCGGGAACGGCGGTTCGTTAATAAAATTTTACCGAGGTGTGGCGGGGTCAGCCATATTTTACGCAAACTTTACTTTCAGCGCGATTTGTAAAAATAAATATTACTTTGGATTTACAAGAGGGCGGTTTGGCTTTTTACATTCGGCGTGTATTATATATATTGTCGGATGAATAAAATTTATTGACTGCGACAGATCAAAGAGTGCACACGGTACTCTGCATTATTGAAAGGAAAGAATCTGTATGAAAAATCTTGTAAAAACTGTTTCGATCTTCTCGGCGGCTGCGGTCGCGCTCACAATGGCTTCCTGCGGAAGCAGCGACGGCGAGCTGGGTACTATCAGCGTTATCTCCCGCGAGGACGGCTCCGGTACTCGCAGCGCTTTCGTTGAGATAACAGGCGTTGAGGAAAAAGACGCCGACGGTAATAAGACCGATAAAACTACTACCGAGGCTATGGTCTGCAAATCTACCGACGTTATGCTTACTCAGGTAAAGGGCGACCTTAATTCCATCGGCTACGTATCCTACGGCTCGCTAAACGACACCGTAAAGGCGCTCAAAGTTGACGGCGTAGAGGTTTCTCCCGATACTATCAAGGACGGCAGCTACGGCATAGTTCGTCCTTTCAATATCATCACAGGCGATGGTCTTTCCGACGCGGCTCAGGACTTTATCAATTATATAATGAGCAGCGATGGACAGACTATCATCAAGGACGAAAAATACGTTGCGGTAGATGAATCCGCCGAGGCTTACAAGGCTTCTTCAGCTTCGGGCAAGGTCACGGTAGCAGGCTCTTCCTCCGTAGGCCCGGTAATGCAGAAGCTTGCTGAAAAGTACATGACTGTAAACAGCAACATCACCGTAGAGGTACAGGTCTCCGACTCCACCACGGGCGTTAAGTACACTCAGGACGGCACCTGCGATATAGGAATGATCTCCCGAGAGCTGAAATCTGAGGAGACCGGCCTTACACCTACCATGATCGCTCAGGACGCCATCGCAGTTATCGTAAATAAGGATAACCCGATAGACGACATAACCTCCGACCAGATAAAGAGCATCTACACCGGCAAGACCACCGAGTGGGCGGACATTACTAAGTAAGGATATATAGAGAGATTGAGAGTGTGATAAAAGTGAAACAAGCATCTACATCAGGCATTACTGCACCGATAGTTGTGCCCGCTGCGCCGAAAAAAAGCAGTTTTTCGCTGAAAACGGCGGCGGAATATTTCATGCAGGCAGTTTTTCTGGTATGCGCCTGCATATCTATACTCTGCGTAGCGGTGATATGTATATATATGTTCGCCAAGGGCTGCCCCGCAATCGCGAAGATAGGCGTTGCGGAGTTCTTAGGCGGTAAGGATTGGTTCCCTACCAATTCGCAGCCCAGCTTCGGAATTTTCCCGATGATAGTAGGCTCTATGTACGTTACCGCGGGCGCTATAATGATCGGCGTGCCCGTGGGTCTGCTGACGGCGGTCTTCCTCGCGAAATTCTGCCCCAAGCGCCTCTATAAATTCGTGCTCCCCGCAGTAAACCTGCTGGCGGGCATACCCTCCATCGTATACGGCTTCTTCGGCATGATAGTAGTAGTACCTTTTGTAAGAAGCGTGTTCGGCGGAACGGGCAACAGCATAATCACAGCTTCATTCATCTTAGGCATAATGATACTGCCGACAGTTATAGGCATGAGCGAAAGCGCACTGAACGCCGTACCCTCGCAGTATTACGAAGGCGCGCTGGCGCTTGGCGCTACTCACGAGCGCTCGGTGATGCGCGTAGTGCTCCCCGCTGCAAAGTCGGGCGTGTGCGCGGCGATAGTCCTCGCGATAGGCAGAGCCGTAGGCGAAACTATGGCGGTAGTAATGATAGCAGGAAATCAGCCAAGACTTCCGCACCAGCTCACTCAGGGCGTGCGCACCCTTACCGCAAACATCATCATGGAAATGGGCTACGCGACGGGTCTGCATTACGACGCGCTGCTCGGAACGGGCGTAGTGCTCTTTGTATTCATCTTAATGCTCAACCTGCTGCTCAGCGCCGTTACCTCAAAGAAAGAGAGATAAGTCATGAATGAACAAATGAAAATGACATATAAGGCTCACCCGCTCTCATTCGTGATGAAGCTGCTGGTGTGGATATGCGCGGCGGCTACCGTGGGCGTGTTCCTTATGCTGGTGGGCTATGTGCTGGTAAGGGGAGTGCCGTATCTTTCCACGAGCCTTTTCAGTCTGCACGGCACTACGGATAATGTATCTATACTGCCATCTATAATCAATACGCTTAAAATGGTGGGCATCGCGCTGCTGATAGCCGCGCCGCTCGGTATTTGCTGCGCTATTTACTTAGTAGAGTACGCAAAGAAGGGAAGTAAGTTCGTGAAAGCGATAAGGCTTACTACTCAGACGCTCTCGGGCATACCCTCCATTATATATGGTATCTTCGGAAGTATGTTTTTCGTCACGGCGCTGAAATGGCGGCTCTCGCTGCTCTCGGGTGCCTTCACGCTGGCGATAATGGTACTGCCCGTTATAATAACCTCGGCGGAGGAAGCGCTGAAGTCGGTAGACGACAGCTACCGCGAGGGAAGCTTTGGTCTGGGCGCAGGAAAGCTGCGCACCGTGTTCCGCGTGGTGCTGCCCTCAGCGGTATCGGGAATACTCTCTGGCGTTATCCTCGCGATAGGCAGGATAGTCGGCGAAACTGCGGCGCTGGTATTTACCGCGGGCGCGCTCACTAAGATAGCGGGTCTGAAAGACTCGGGCGCTACCCTCGCAGTTCATATGTACAACCTTTCAAACGAGGGTCTGCACATGAACGAAGCGGCCGCCGCGGCGGTGGTACTGCTGGTAACGGTAATGCTGCTGAACGCTTTCGCCTCGTTCGCCGCTAAGCGCATAAAAAAGACCTCCGGCGAGATCTAAAGATATAAACTGATAGATGATAGTTTGATAGTTGTTTGACAAATAAACTGGTGAAAAAAGTATGAGCTATAAATTTGAGATAAAAGACGCAAATCTTCATTACGGCAGCTTTCAGGCGCTGTATGATATAAACCTCGACGTTCCGCAAAAGCAGGTAATGGCTTTCATAGGCCCTTCGGGCTGCGGAAAGAGCACTCTGCTGAAATGCCTCAACCGCATGAACGATCTGGTAGAGGGCTGCAATGTAGAGGGCGACTTCCTGCTCGACGGCGAGGATATTTACCGCGATATTGAGGTCACTTCGCTGCGCAAGAGAGTAGGAATGGTGTTCCAGAAATCAAACCTCTTCCCCATGTCGATATACGATAACATAGCTTTCGGCCCGCGCACCCACGGCATAAAGAAAAAAGCCGAGCTTGACGAGATAGTTGAAACTTGCCTAAAGCAGGCGGCTATCTGGGACGAATGTAAAGACCGATTGAAAAAATCGGCGCTGGGAATGAGCGGCGGTCAGCAGCAGCGGCTTTGCATAGCCCGCGCGCTGGCGGTAAAGCCCGAGGTGATACTTATGGACGAGCCGACCTCCGCGCTCGACCCCATCTCGACGCTGAAAGTAGAGGAGCTTTGCACCGAGCTGAAGCGCAAGTACACCATAGTGATAGTTACCCACAATATGCAGCAGGCGATGAGGATAGCCGACAGAACAGCCTTTTTCCTGCACGGCAGGATAGAGGAGGAAGGCCCTACCGAGCGGATATTCAATAATCCGCAGAACGAAAAGACCCGCGAATACATCGGCGGTCAGTTCGGATAATCAGCGCGAAAATATCTTATCTTCCGCGTTTCTTTACACACTTTTACGCACACTCCATATCTATATATCATATATCCCCATAAGATCCGCGTGAAAAAATTTACGCGGATTTTACAATAGACGTGTAGAGTTTTTACATTAGTGCGATATAATAAGCCGTGTGTAAAGAAAGTACGAAAATTGTAAAATTGGAGGATAAGATTTAGTATGGACATTTTTGCGGTGCTTACCCTGCTTGGCGGACTTGCTCTCTTCCTTTACGGAATGAACATAATGGGCGGCGGTCTGGAAAAGATGGCAGGCGGTAAGCTGGAGACCATATTTGAAAAACTCACCTCAAACCCCTTGAAAGCAATGCTGCTCGGCGCAGGCGTTACGGCTGTGATACAGTCCTCATCCGCCACTACGGTAATGCTGGTAGGCTTTGTAAACGCAGGCCTTATGAAGCTGCATCAAGCTATAGGCGTTATCATGGGCGCAAATATCGGCACCACCATCACGGCGTGGATACTCTCTCTTTCGGGACTGGACGGCGAAAGCTTTTTTATCAGAATGTTAAAGCCGACCTCTTTCTCGCCGATACTCGCCGTTATAGGCATAGCTTTTATAATGGTAGCGAAATCAGATAAGAAAAAGACGCTGGGTACTATATTTTTAGGCTTCGCGATACTGATGTACGGCATGAACATGATGTCCGGCGCGGTAGAGCCGCTGAAAGACTCGCCCTCGTTCACCAATATGCTGACATGGTTCTCTAACCCCGTATTCGGCGTGCTCGCAGGAGCGCTGCTCACGGCTATAATACAGTCCTCCTCCGCTTCGGTAGGAATACTTCAGGCGCTTTCATCTACCGGCGCTATCAAGTTCGGCACTGCTTTGCCCATAATATTGGGTCAGAATATAGGCACTTGCGTTACCGCGATAATCAGCTCAGTAGGCACAAGCAAAAACGCCAAGCGCGTAGCCGCCGTGCACCTCAGCTTCAACGTTATCGGCACGGTTCTTTTCCTCACGATATTCTATATACTCAACGCTATCTTTGATTTCTCTTTCATGACCAGCGTGGTAGACGAAAAGTCGATAGCGATAGTGCACACTATATTCAATCTCGTTACATCTTTCATGCTGCTGCCTTTCGTTAAGCAGCTCGAAAAGCTGGCTTACCTCATTGTAAAAGAGGATAAGAACGAGAAGAAGCAGGCAGAGGGCGATATGCTCAGCCTGCTGGACGACCGCTTTCTCCGCACCCCTTCGGTAGCGGTAGAGCAGACCAGAAACGTTATTGGCGGCATGGCGCACTCGGCGCAGGAAAGCGTTACTTTAGCTACCGAGCTGCTTTATGATTACGACGAAGAAAAGGCAAACAGCGTTTTCGCTATGGAAAAGCTGGTAGATAAGTACGAGGACGTGCTGGGCAGCTACCTGGTAAAACTCTCCTCGCTTGAAATGAGCCATAAAGACGCGCAGACGGTAAGCACGCTGCTGCACAACATCAGCGACCTCGAGCGCATTTCAGACCACGCAAGAAACATCGCACTCGCCGCTAAGGAGAAGCACGATAAGGACATCGACTTCTCGAAAAAGGCTAAGGACGAGTTGGGCGTGATGTGCAGCGCGGTAAATAAAGTAATAGAGTACGCGGTAAAAGCCGTTTGCGACCAAGACCTTTACGCAGCCTACGAAGTTGAGCCGCTTGAGGAGGTAGTAGACCAGCTGCGCACCAAGATAAAGAACCGCCATGTAAAGCGTTTGCAAGCGGGCAAGTGCACGATAGAGCTGGGCTTTATCTTCACTGATCTGCTGACTAGCTTAGAGCGCATTTCAGACCACTGCTCGAATATAGCGGTATGCTTAGTTCAGGTGAACGACGATAACTTTGAAACTCACGAGTATCTGCGCACCGTAAAGACCAGCGGTCAGGAATTTGACAGCGAGGTAGAGAAATTTCAGAAAGAATTTCCGCTGCCTAAAAAGGAAGAATACAAGCTCGACCTCGCCTGATACACGCGGCGAGCCGATATACATTACAGGAGATGACATAAATTGCCGACGATATATTGTGTAGAGGACGATAACGGTATTCGCGAGCTGATAAGCTGCGCGCTGAGATCGGGCGGCTACGGCGTAAAGGCTTTTCCTATGGCGAAGCCTTTTTACGAAGAGCTTGAAACAAGTCTGCCCTCGCTGATACTGCTGGATATAATGCTGCCGAACGAGGACGGGCTTAGCGTGCTCTCGAAGCTGAAAGCCGACCCTAAGTACAAGGATATACCCGTGATAATGCTTACGGCGAAATCCAGCGAGATCGACAAAGTTTCGGGACTGGAGCTTGGCGCGGACGACTACATCACAAAGCCTTTCGGCGTTATGGAAATGCTCTCACGCATAAAGGCGGTGCTCCGCCGCACCGCAAGGCAGGAGGACGACTCGGAAGTGCTGACGATACGCGAGGTATCGCTCGACGTTTCAAAGCGCATAGTTACTGTAAACGGGCAGGAGGTAGCGCTGACCTACCGCGAATTTGAGCTGCTGATGTACCTCATGCGCCATGTTTCGATAGCCGTTAGCCGCGACAAGCTGATGGAGCGCGTTTGGGGCTACGAATTTGCGGGCGAAACGCGCACGGTGGATATGCACATAAAGACCATAAGGCAGAAGCTGGAAGCCGCAGGCTGCACCGACCTTATAAAAACGGTGCGAGGAGTCGGCTACAAGGTCTGAAAAAATCTATTGGCGGCTGTTATTGCCGCCTTTTTTATTCATAAATTTTCGGGAGATGATGGAAAATGCAAAAAAAGCTATTCACCAGCATGATGCTGCTGGTGTGCAGCGCGCTGACGATATTTGCGGGGGTGGTGGTGTTTATTTGCTACCATACATACCGCGGGGCGGCTTTTTCAGAGCTGCGGAATACGGCAAATATAATCGCTATGACCGACGCCGACCCCGCCGTTATAGGCGATAAGATAGACAAAACGGTGGAGGAGTACCATATTCGCGTTACTTTTATCGACTCTGCCGGCAAGGTGGTCTACGACAGCGACGAGGACATAGCCGATATGGATAACCACGCCGACCGCCAAGAGGTGAAGCAGGCGCTGAAAGAAGGCGAGGGCGAGGACGAGCGCCTTTCGGAAACGCTGGATAAGACCTACTGCTACTACGCGATAGCCTACCACGGCGGCGTGCTGCGTTTGGCGCGCACCCGCAGCAGCATGATAACGATAGTAGGCTCGGTATTCGCGCTGCTTATCTGCGCGGTGGGCATACTGCTGGTGATAGCCACCGTCATCTCGATAAAGCTTTCGGAAAACGTGATGCGCCCGATACACGAGCTGGTGCGCCGATTCGACCTCTCGGGCGAGAGCGAAACGGACGGCGAGGCTGCGGAAAAGCTGGATAAGGGCAACGTTTACGAAGAGCTTGAGCCGGTGGCGGAAACGGCTGAAAAGCTGCTCGACGAAACGCACCGCATAGTCCGCAGGCTGAAAAAAGAGAAAGAGAAATTCTCGCTCATCACCGAAAAAATGGCGGAGGGCATGATCTTGCTCGACTCTGACAACACCGTGCTTTCGGTGAACCGCACGGCTTTACAGCTATTCAACCCGAACTACGACCCCGCTTCAAAAATGAAGCTCTACGATTTCACCACCGAGCCGCAGCTATGGTCGCTGCTCGAGGGGCTGCACGACAGCAATTCGGCGCGCGGGATAATCAAGATGGGCGACCAAAGCTGGAGGACTTTCCTCAACAAGACCGAGTACGCGGGCAAATTCGGCATAGTTATAATACTCGCGAACGTCACCGAAAGCCTGAGAAGCGAGGAGATACGCCGCGATTTCTCGGCAAACGTATCTCACGAGCTGAAAACGCCGCTGACCACGATAAAGGGCTTCGGCGAGATGATGGAAAACGGAATCATCACCGGCGCGGACGACATAAAGCGCTACGGCGGCACGATCTACCGCGAGTCTGAGCGCCTGCTTTCGCTGATAAACGATATAATCCGCCTTTCGGAGATAGAGGACGAAAACAGCCGCTCGCATATGGAGCAGGTAAATCTGCTCGCCGCGGCGCGCGACTGCGAGGAGATATTGGCGAACAAGGCGGAAACGCACGGAATAGAGATAGCTGTTTCGGGCGAGGAAGTATCGGTAACGGGCGACCGCAGCTACCTTGTGGAAATGCTGCTTAATCTTATGGACAACTCCATCAAGTACAACCACGAGGGCGGACACGTTCGCACCACCATAAAGGCTATGGAAAAGGGCGCGCAGATAGAGGTGGCGGACGACGGGATAGGCATAAGCGAGGCCGACCGCGAGCGCGTTTTCGAGCGCTTTTACCGCGTGGACAAGAGCCGCTCGAAAGAAACCGGCGGCACGGGTCTGGGCCTTTCGATAGTAAAGCACATCGTGGGTCTGCACGGCGGTACGCTGGATATAAAGAGCGCGCTCGGCAAGGGCACGGCTATTACGGTATTCATACCTTATTCGCACGATGACGCCGAGGAAGAATAATATTGCTGCGGACGCTGATGAAAATATCGGCGTTCGCTTTTTATGTGAAAATTTTTTCATGAAAAAAATATTTGCAATCTCTTTACAAAGTTTTTGAAGTGTGTTATAATAATATAGTATAGGTTGACAGAAAGGCGGGTGCGGGATATGCACGCGGATATTTTGCAGGACGGGCTGAGCGGCATTTTCGATTCGCACTGCCATTACGACGATACAGCTTTCGACGGCGACCGCGCCGAGCTGCTGGGGGATATGCTCTCGGCAGACTCGCCCGTGAGCTTTCTTATGCACGCCTGCACCGACCTCGCTTCGGCAGAGTACGGCATAAAGGCGGCGGGGGTTTATCGTAATTACTACACATCGGTAGGCATACACCCCGAGAATATGGAGAATCTAGACCCCGAATATGCCGAAAAGCTGCGTGCGCTGGCGCTGGAAAACGCTAAAGTAAAAGCAGTTGGCGAGGTGGGGCTTGATTATCATTACGATGGGTACGACCGCGCGGCGCAGATAAAGCTTTTTGAGCGTCAGCTTGAGCTTGCGGCGGAGCTTGACCTGCCCGTGATAATGCACGTCCGCGACGCTAGCGAAGACCACCTCGCGATAATGCGCGAGCACAAGCCGAAAGGCGTGGTGCACTGTTTCAGCGGCTCGGCGGAAACGGCTGAGCAGCTTCTTGATATGGGGCTGTACATAGGCTTTACAGGCGTGCTCACATTTAAAAACGCGAAAAAAGTAAAGCGGGCTTTCGCCGCAGTGCCTGCCGACAGATTGCTTTTTGAAACAGACTGCCCGTACATGGCGCCCGAGCCTTTTCGCGGCAAAAGGTGCAACAGCAGCATGATAGCAAAAATAGCACGCGCGGCGGAAACGCTGAGCGGCGTGCCTGCGCAGCAGCTCATAGACATTACAAACGAGAATGCACGCAGACTATTTGATATATAGGAGGAACAGCAAAATGGAAGAGAACAAAACAACCAACAGCGCAGAGATAATGTATATAGTGATACCCTGCTACAACGAAGAGGAGATGCTGCCGATAACGGCTAGGGCGCTTGTAAAAAAGCTTGACACCCTCATAGCAGACGGCAGGATCTCGCCCGCAAGCAAGGTGATGTTCGTAGACGACGGCTCTAAGGACAAGACTTGGCAGATAATCGAGCGCCTGCACCGCTCATGCGAGCTTTTTACGGGACTAAAGCTTTCGCGCAACAAGGGTCACCAAAACGCGCTTCTTGCGGGACTAATGACCGCTAAAAATTACGCCGACATAATAGTTTCTATGGACGCCGACTTGCAGGACGATATAAACGCGATAGACGGCTTTCTTGATAAGCGCGCAGAGGGCTGCGAGATAGTTTACGGCGTGCGCTCTTCCCGCGAAACGGATACGGGCTTCAAGCGCTGGACGGCGCAGAGCTACTATAAACTGCTGGAGCACATGGGCGTAGAGATAACCTACAACCACGCCGATTACCGCATGATGAGCAAGCGCGCGGTGGAAGAGCTGGAAAATTTCAAGGAAGTGAACCTCTTCCTGCGCGGCATAGTGCCTATGATAGGCTTCAAGACCGACATCGTGACATACGAGCGCGCGGCGCGTCAGGCGGGCGAGTCGAAATACCCGCTGAAAAAGATGATCTCATTCGCGGTAGAGGGCATAACCTCGCTCTCGATAAAGCCGATAAGATTTATCACCACGCTGGGCATAGGCATATTCTTTATCTCGATAATAATGCTCATCTACTTCCTAGTTATACACATAATGGGCAGGACGGTACACGGCTGGACTACCACCGTGGTATCGGTATGGGCGCTGGGCGGCTTGCAGCTTTTGGCAATAGGCGTTATCGGCGAATATATAGGCAAGATATATCTTGAAACAAAATCAAGACCTAAATATATCATAGAAACAAATCTCGAAGAGAACGAGTAATAAATTTAAAGGAGTTTTGAATAACATGGCAGAAAATGAAAACGCTATCCGCAACGACGAGCTGCTGGAAGCTATCGACGCAATGAGAGCTGACTTTAACGTACAGACCCAGAGCAAGGTGATAAACCTCGCGCTGAGAGGTACATATGTAGTACCCGCTATCATCAACAAAAATACTCAGCTGATACAGGATAAGGAGAACCACCTAAAGTTCGAGGACAAGCCGCAGGCAAAGTTTATGCTGGTAAAGCACAAGACAAACGGCACTTTCTTCCCCGTATTCACCGACAGCGAGGCTTTTGAGAAACTTCAGAACAACGACGGCTTCCAGCCTGTAAGAATGAAGTTTTCCGATATCGCCCAGCTCACCGAGCAGACCCCGAACGTAGCGGGCTTTGTCATCAACCCCATGACCACAAACCTGCCTTTCCCCAAGGCTATGCTCGACCAGATCAAGCAGCAGCTTATCAAGCACCGCCAGCAGCACGAGGCTGAAAAGGCTAAAGAGCAGGCTGAGGCGCAGGGCATTACCATGACCTCTGCATCCGAGGGCGAGGGAAGCGCTGAATAATAATCCCAATATGCACACAACGAGGTGCGCCGCGCAGTTTTTTTGCAAGCGGTGCGCCTTTTTTATTGCCCTTTTGTCAGAATTATTTTACAATTCAATAAAAATCGCTTTTTATCTGCAAATTTTTTAGACAGTTTTGACTAAAGCAGTTGACAAACGAGGGAAAATGGGGTATAATAGAAGTGTATTACAATGGCTATACCATCATACAAAATAAAGGATTTGATCTTATGAGCAATGAAAAAAATTACAAACCAACGGAAAAGCTTACAGTCGCGGGTATCGCGGCGGTAATAGTAGTGGGCGTTTTTGTAGTGTGCGTTATACTCATACTCGCGAAAAGCCTTTTCCCCTCTAATAACGACTCCACCCCCGAGGGCGTTTACACAGGAACGAAATCCTCGCAGGCGCAGGTAGTTACCTCAAAGCCTGACAAGAAGGACGAATCCTCCGCCGCAGACGCCGACACCAGCACCGCTGCCGAAAGCACTGCTGACTCGCAGGCGGAAGAGAGCAGCTCGGCGGCTGAGAGCACCGGCGAGACCGCTACCCTGACCCAGACCGCATATCTGCGCGCCTCTAACGATCAGAACAGCGACCCGATACTTTCGATAAATGGCGGCGAAACTGTAACGATAATAGAGCGCCCCTCTGACTCGGAATACGTTCACGTTTCTTACTACGATTACGAAGGCTGGATCTGGAACGGCTATTTACAGTAAGATCTAAAAGGCGAGGATAGATGAAAAAGCTTTGCAGCACCGAGCTGGGCGGCGTAAAGACCGACTATATGCTCGATATAGGAAAACGCTCAAACGGATACCTCTGTATAAAAGACGGGGTGATAACTGTGCGCCTGCCAATGACCGGCTCGCAGCGTGCGGCGGAAGAGATGCTGAAAGCTCACGAAAGCTGGATAATTGAAAAGCTGAAACAGAGCGAAGAGCGTTCGCGTATGCCGCAGGGCTTTTACAGCGGCGAGAACTTTTCGCTGCTGGGCAGAAAGCGGCAGCTAATAATAGAGCACTCGGCGGAGTACCGCGAGCCGCTGCTCACCGAAAACGCGCTGACGGTGTATATATCGCCGCAGATGAAGGAGAGCGAAGCGGGCAGGCTTTTCATGCGTTACGCGGCGGCATTTTGTGAAAAGTGCGTAAAGGCGGCTTTCGATAAATATTCGCCGATACTGGGGCTTTACCCGAAAAAGGTAACGCTCAAAAAAATGACATCGCGCTGGGGAAGCTGCTCGTCAAACGGCAGCATCTCGATAAACGTAGACGTGGTATGCTTTGAGCAAAAGTGTATCGACTATGTGGTAGTGCACGAGCTTTGCCACCTAAAGCACATGAACCACGGCGAGGAATTTTGGCGGCTGGTAGCAAGCTGCTGCCCCGACTACAAGGCGCTGCGCGAGCGAATGAAACACTAAAAAACATAGCGGAGCTTTTTATCGAAGCTCCGCTTTTTCGTCATATTGCACAAAATTTCATCTGAAAGCTGTATGCGGTAGACAGACATAAAAAAATGTGATATAATAATATTAACTGAAACGCTGCGGGCAGCCGCAGTGTTTAAAATCTTAGAGGAAAGGGATCCTGTAAATGCTGCATGAGAAATCCTGCGGTGGGATAGTTTACAGAAAATATCACGGCAATACCGAGATCCTGCTGATAAAGCACATAAACAGCGGGCACTGGTCGTTTCCGAAAGGCCATGTAGAAAACGGCGAAACGGAAGTGCAGACGGCGATGCGCGAGATCAAGGAGGAAACGGGGATCGACGTGCTGGTAGACCCCACATTTAGGGAGCTTGTGACATACAGTCCGAAGAAGGATACGCAGAAAGTGGTAGTTTATTTTATAGCAAAAGCGAAGAGCGGCCCGCTGGTACCGCAGGAAAACGAGATAGCGGAAGCGAAATGGGTAGAGATAAACTTAGCGGCAGATATGCTGGCGTATGACAACGACAGATGTATAGTCAACAAAGCCAAGAAATGGATACCGTAATCCATAATCCGTAATCAAAGTCAGGGGAACTGCCGTAAGCGGTTCACCTCCGATAGTAAGAGTTATTAAGAAATAACCGTCCTATTGTGAGTGGGGGCGGTTATTTCTTTTTATTGTTGCTCATATCAAACACAAGTCTGATTATGTTAATGACCAAAGTAAGTATTGCTACTATATCCGTCACGCTCATAAAGCTCACCTCCATTTCTGGAGGAAGAATCAAGGCAGAATATCGCAAAAATTTCACACGCCTTGCTTGCATATTTTCCGCCATAGCGCCCTAAAACTCCTTGACTAACGCGAGTTAGCCTGCGTCGTTTTAGAACGCTCTGACGAAAAATTTGACTGCGCAATTCGTATAAAATTTCTGCGATATTCTGCCTTGCCGCCTACCGTCTTTGCAGTACGCCTTGAAACTATTATAGCATACTTGTCGATATTTGTCAAACATGGAGAGCTTCGGCTCTCTTTTTTTGTCGCAAAATGAATTATTAACAAAATATCTGTTGAAATAGACGCGAGAATATGCTATCATAAAATAAGTATATATTGTAAAGGTTATGCTAAGATGAAGTAAACTTGCCCCGCTCGACAGACACGCTGCGGGGCGGTAAAAAGGAATGATGTAGTAATGAATAACTTTGACGTCATTATATGCGGCGCGGGCGCTGCGGGTCTTTACGGCGCTTACAATCTTTCGCGCGACCTGAACGTTCTCGTTATCGCTAAGCGCGAGCTTACACTCTGCAACTCCTCTCTCGCACAGGGCGGTATTGCAGGCGTTTACAGATCGCCGGCTGATTCCCCCGAAAAGCATAAGCACGATACTTTTGTGGCAGGCGGCTTTGAAAACGACCCCGCCGCTACCGATGTGCTGGTAAACGAAGCCTGCATCGACATCGGCAAACTGATAGAGCTGGGCGCGGATTTTGATAAAAAAGAGGACGGCGATTACCACCGCACGCTTGAGGGCGGCCACGGTATGCACCGCATTTTCCACCACGCTGACTCTACCGGCTTTGAGATAGAAACTACCCTGCTGGAAACTGTAAAGAAGCTGCCGAACGTTACTATATGGGAAAATACGCTGGTCTGCGATATGGCTAAGACCCCTACCGGCTTCTCATTTTTGATGCTGAAGGACGGCGAATACATTACCGCAAACAGCCACTTCGCTATACTGGCTACCGGCGGTATAGGCAGAGTTTATGAATACACCACCAATTCCGCTATCGCTACGGGCGACGGAATAGCTATGGCTTACCGCCTGGGCGCTGAGATAAAGAATCTCAGCTACATACAGTTCCACCCCACGGCCTTCAACGACCACCATACCCGCGAGTGCTTCCTTATATCCGAAGCGGTGCGCGGCGAGGGCGCTTATCTGAAAAACTGCAACGGCGAGCGCTTTATGCAGCATTACGATAAAAGGCTGGAGCTTGCTCCGCGCGACGTAGTTTCGCACTCGATAATCTTTGAGGCTAACAGAACAGGCAGCAAGAATTTCTACCTCGATATTACCCACAAAGATCCCGAATTTATCAGAAACCGCTTCCCGATGATCTATAAAAATCTGAAAGATGTCGGAATAGATATGACTACCGATATGATACCGATATACCCCTGCCAGCATTACCTGATGGGAGGCATAAAGGTAGATACTTACGCGCGCACAACTATCCCCGACCTGTACGCCTGCGGAGAATGCTCCTGCACGGGCGTTCACGGAAACAACCGTCTGGCGAGCAACTCGCTGCTGGAAGCGCACGTTTTCTCGCGCCGCGCCGCCGCCGATATAAACGAAAAGGCAAAGACCGCGCCGAAAGCTTACGCGCCGCACATCTTCGACCTGCACGAAAACGCGCCGAAGATACCCCACGGTTACAGAACGCAGATACGCGCTATAATGCAGAACACCTATTTCGTTATCCCGAATGTAGACGAGCTTATGAACGGGCTGGAGCAGGTTACGGATATACTCACCGTGCTGGATAACGGCGTTTTTGAGATAAACCGCGACTATGTAGAGGCGCGCAGCCTTGCTACTGTGGCGTACATAATACTCACCGAAGCTTTCAAGATATGCTCTGAGAGCGAGGAGCTGCCGAATATGCCTATATTTGAAGCCCCCGATGAGGACAGATATTAACGGAGGAGAACGATATGAGATTGATGCAGTTTCAGATTGACGATATGATAAAGACCGCGCTGGCGGAGGATATAAATTACATCGACGTTACCACGGACTACCTTGTGGACGAGGATAAGGTAAACACCGCGCAGTACGTTGCGAAAGCTGAGGGCGTGCTCTGCGGAATAGAGATAGCGCTGAGAGTTTTCACCTTGCTCGACCCCACGGCGACCTTTGAGGTGCTGATACACGACGGCGAAGAGGTGAAAAAGGGCGATATAATCGCGAGGATGACCGCCCACACACGCGCTCTGCTTAAAGGCGAACGCACCGCGCTCAATATTTTGCAGCATATGTCCGGCATAGCTACGGCTACCAACAAGTGCGTGAAACTGGTAGAGGGCACGCGCGCAAGCGTTGCGGATACCCGAAAGACCCTGCCGGGACTGCGCATTTTCCAGAAATACGCGGTAACAGTCGGCGGCGGCAAAAATCATCGCTATAATCTTTCCGACTGCGCTATGCTGAAAGACACTCACCTCGACGCTTACGGCTCGATAACCGCGGCGGTGAACGCGCTGCGCGAAAAGATGGGCCACACAGTGAAGATAGAAGTAGAGGTCGGCACGCTGGAGGAGCTGAAAGAGGCGCTGGCAGTAGGCTGCGAGATAATAATGCTCGACAACATGAGCTGCGAGCAGATGGCTGAGGCGGTAAAGATAACCGACGGCAAGGCTAAGCTGGAAGCTTCGGGCAACGTTACCGAGGAAACGATAAAGGCCATCGCGCAGACGGGCGTTGACATAATCTCGATGGGTGCGCTTACCCACTCGGTAAAGGCTTTCGACATCTCGATGAAGATGTTGAAAGAGTAATTTTCAAACAGAATATTTATTCGGAGGGCGGAGAATATCCGCCCTTTTTTGCACCCTAAAGGCATATCCCGCCGCTTGTTTCATACATTTTATATATGAACTTGACTATCGGAGGGCTTTGAATGGCGGAGATCGAAGACAAAATGCGGGCGAGGACGGGCGGGGCGATGGCGCTCGCGGCGGCGGTGCTTTGGGGATTTATCGGGCTGGCGGTGCGGCCGCTGGGCAGGTTGGGGCTTACGGCAGTGGAGCTGACATTCGTGCGCTCGGCGGCGGCTTTCATCGGGGCGGCGGCAATGGCGCTCTGCCGCGGGGAAAACCTGCGCATACGCCTGCGCGACCTATGGATATTTCTAGGCTCTGGGTTGGCGAGCGTGGTGTTTTTCAACGTCTGTTACTTTTACACGCAAAAGAACCTGCCGTTGGCGGTCTCGAGCGTTTTCCTATACACCGCGCCGTTTTTCGTGGCGGGTATATCGGCGGGGGTGTTTGGCGAGCGGCTCACAGCGGGCAGGCTGGGCGCGCTGGCGGCGGCATTCATCGGCTGCGTGATGGTCAGCGGCGCACTCTCTGGCTATTCTTCTGATATGCCGATAACGCTGAAAGGCGCGGCGGCGGGGGCGGGCTCGGGCTTCGGATACGCGCTTTATACAGTATTTGGACGATTGGCGGCGCGGCGGTACAGCGCCGAGGTCTTTATGGCGTACACGTTTTTCATCGCGAGCTACGCGCTAACGCCTTTTGTCAGCGTGGGGCACATAGTCGGCGCGGCGCAGGGCGTGGGAGGGGCGGCGCTGGCGGCTTTCGCGCTGATCTTCACGCTGCTGCCCTATCTGCTTTACACCGCTTCGCTCGGCAGGCTGAGCGGTTCTACTGCTTCCGCGCTGGCGTTTGCCGAGCCGCTGACATCGGCAGCGGTGGGGTATGTATTTTTCGGCGAGCGGCTGACGGCGGTGCAGGCGGCGGGCATCATCCTTACGGCGGCGGCTCTGCGAAAGGTGTTAAAGTCAGAATAAAATAATTGCATATCAAGCGAAAACGTTTACTTATTTTTATATACTACAAATGGTTTTGATTTTGTAATAATTTGTCGAAAAGCTACAACCACGCCCTCTAAAACCCCTGAAAATTCTTCATATATAACGTTGAAATAATTTGCCGCACCCCCTTGACATACCCGAGCAAGAAGTATATAATACCAATTAGCCTTAAATTTTTTTATTTCAAATATTTATATAATTAGGCTGAGTAAAAGATGTTGAAAGATGAGGAGGAAGAGTGATATGTTTCAGATACAATGGCTGTGGCACAATCTGAAAGGGTATAGGAAAATATACATCGCGGCGCTGGTGCTCTCGCTTGCTTGCAACGCGCTGTATCTCACAACGCCGTATTTCAGCTCGAAGATAGTAGATACATACATCACGGGCGAAAACGCCGCCGCGAATTTGCAGGCGGATAAGCACGGCTTTATAATGCTGCTGGTGGGCATGATAGGCTTTACGCTGCTGCGCACGGTCTGCCAGTATTCCTGCAACATGACCTACGAAATATCTTCGCAGGGCATGATATACAAGATACGCAACCGCCTTTTTCAGCGCGTTCAGCGGCAGGATATGGATTTTTACGATAAGAACCGCACGGGCGACCTTATGACCCGCCTGACGGGCGACCTCGATATGGTTCGCCACGCGGTATCTTGGGTATTCAAGGGCATTGTGGAATCGCTCTCGCTCTTCACCGCCTCGATGGTGTATTTCTTTATCATAAACTGGAAGATGGCGCTGATGCTCTTCGCGGTAACGCCCTTTATCTTCGTGATAACGGTTATGTTCAAAAAAGTAGCCGGCCCCGTTTACGTTGAGCTGCGCGAAAAACTCTCGAAGCTGAATACCGACGCGCAGGAGAATATTTCGGGCAACCGCGTTGTAAAAGCATTCGCGCGCGAAGATTTCGAAATAGAGAAATTCGGCAAGGCGAACCGCGAGTATTCGGAAGCGAACAAGAAAGCTTCGCTGATGTGGCTGAAATATTCGCCGTATATGGAAACGCTGGCGAACGTGCTTTCGGTAGTGATGCTGCTGGGCGGCGGTATCTTCCTTATAAAGGGCAGCCTTACTATGGGTCAGTACATAGCTATCTCGGGACTTATCTGGGCTATATCGAACCCCGTAAGAAATTTGGGTATGTACGTCAACGACCTTCAGCGCTTTATGGCTTCCGCCATGAAGATAATCGAGATATACTACTCTCAGCCGAAGATAGTAGACCGCGACGATGCCGAGGATATTGACGGCAGACTGCGCGGCGAGGTAGAGTTTAAAAACGTAAGCTTCAAATACGGCAATAAAACAGTGCTGGAGGATATTAGCTTCCACATCGCGCCTGGCGAAACGGTAGCGATAATGGGCGAAACAGGCTCGGGCAAGACTACGCTGATAAACCTTATCCCCCGCTTTTACGACACCGCGGGCGGAGAGGTGCTGGTAGACGGCGTGAACGTGCGTATGCGAAAGCTCTCTCAGCTTCGCAAGAACATAGGCATGGCTACGCAGGACGTTCTGCTGTATTCTGATACCATAGACGGCAACATAGCTTACGGCGATTCTTCAATGCCCGAAGAGGACGTGAAGCACTACGCCAAGCTTGCGGCTGCGGACGGCTTTGTCAGCAAGATGCCGGAGGGGTACGAAACGCTGATAGGCGAGCGCGGCGTGGGTCTTTCGGGCGGTCAGAAGCAGCGTATATCGCTCGCACGCGCGCTGGCTATAAAGCCCGCCGTGCTGATACTCGACGACACCACTTCGGCGGTGGATATGGAAACGGAAAAGCACATACAGGAAAGCCTGCGCACACTGGATTTCCCATGCACTAAGATAATCATAGCGCAGCGCATATCATCCACCAAGGACGCCGATAAGATAATAATTTTAGAGGACGGAAAGATAAAAGAAATGGGCACTCACGAGCAGCTTCTTGCGCAGAAGGGCTACTATTACGACGTTTTCCGCCTGCAAAACGAAGGCTTCGGAAAGGGGGCGGAGTAAATGGCACGCAACAGATACGATGTGGACGAGGTTCTTGAAACGCCGTTCGACTTCCGCCACCTAAAGCGCTCGTTCGTTTACATGAAAAAGTACAAGGGCAAGATGATACTGGCGCTGGTGCTCAGCGTTTTCGCGGCGGTATCGGGCCTGCTGGCGCCGCTCATCACACAGTACGCGCTGGATAACACCATACCGCAGAAAAATATCCCTCAGCTTTTCCTGCTGAGCGGACTGCTGGTGCTCACGATAGCCGTATCGGTAGCTTTCTCAAATATCCGCTCGCGCATAATGACAGTAGTGGGTCAGGATATTATCTTCGATATTAGAACAGACCTCTTCGCGCATTTGCAGGAGCTGCCTTTTCAGTACTACGACGACCGCCCGCACGGCAAGATACTTATTCGCGTAGTAAACTATGTAAACTCGGTATCCGATATGCTCTCAAACGGCGTTATCAACGTTATACTCGAGTTCCTGAATATGCTTTTTATAATGGTATTCATGTTCTTTGTAGACGTTCGCCTTTCGCTGGTGGTGCTTTCGGGCGTGCCGATATTCGCGCTGGTTATGATGGCGATAAAGAAGCGCCAGCGCCGCGCATGGCAGGACGTTTCAAACAAAAGCTCAAATATGAACGCATACTTGCAGGAAAACATAGTCGGCGCTAGGGTAACGCAGATATTCACCCGCGAGGAGGAGAACGAGGGAATATTCGACCGCCTCTCGAACAAATACCGCAAGAGCTGGATGACTGCCGTTACCTACTCGAATATGGTATGGCCCGCTACGGATAATATATCCACGCTGGTGCGCGCCGCGATATTCTTTGTGGGACTGCTGGTGCTCTCCCCCGCGAGCGTTACGCTTGGTACTATCGCCGCTATGACTAGCTACGCTTCTAGCTTTTGGCAGCCGATAATGAATCTCTCGAACCTATTCAACAACTTCATCAACAACGTAGCGTACTTAGAGCGCATATTTGAAACGCTTGACGAGCCTGCTACCATTGCTGATAAAGAGGGCGCGAAGGACATCGGCGAGATAAAGGGCGCTGTACGCTTTGAGGACGTGACATTTGCTTACGAAGAGGGCAAAAACGTACTCGAGCACGTTTCCTTTGAGGTAAAGCCTGGCGAGAGCGTCGCGCTGGTAGGCCCTACGGGCGCGGGCAAGTCTACTATAGTTTCGCTCATCTCGCGCTTTTACGACGTATCCTCCGGCAGGATAACGGTAGACGGCAAGGATATAAGCGCCGCCACACTGCACTCGCTGCGCTCGCAGATGGGTATAATGCTGCAGGACAGCTTTATTTTCAGCGGCACTATACTCGACAATATCCGCTACGGCAAGCTGGACGCCACTAAGGACGAAATAGTAAGCGCAAGCCGCACGGTATGCGCCGACGAATTCATCAGCGAAATGGAAAATGGCTACCTTACCGAGGTGAACGAGCGCGGCTCGAAGCTTTCGGGCGGTCAGAAGCAGCTAATATCTTTCGCACGCACGCTGCTTTCCGACCCGCGCATACTTGTGCTTGACGAGGCTACCTCCTCCATCGACGCGCGCACCGAGCGCCTGCTGCAGCAGGGCTTGAACGAGCTGCTGAAGGGCAGGACATCTTTCATAATAGCCCACCGCCTATCCACCATAAAGAACTGCGACAGGATAATGTACATCGACAACAAGGGCATTACCGAAAGCGGTACTCACGAAGAACTTATGGCGAAAAAGGGCGATTACTACAAGCTTTACACGGCTCAGCATATTTGATATAAATATATATGACAAAAGGCTCTCCGAAGTTTTATCGGAGAGCCTTTCGTTTATGCTGTATTTAGGGGATATTTTGCAGGTATGTTTGTTCGCGTTATTCGCGGTTCTTCAGCACCTCTGCGGGGGTCATCTTTTTCAGCTTTCTTACCAGCAGGGTGTTTATTATAAAGTACAGCGCCATTACCGCCGCGAAAAGTCCGAGGTACATATACCATGTGAAGTGCAGGTTCATTCCGCAGGCGGTGTTTGAGATAAGGAATGGGTACATAGCGTCGGAGCAAAGCTTAGAGAGCGGTATGCAGATAGCCGCGCCTATCGCGATGATGTATGTGTTGCCGTTTAGGTAAAGCTTTCTTATCTCGCCCGTGCGGAAGCCGAATATCTTTATAAGCGAGATGCCGAAGCTCGCGCGGTCTGTCATGACGTTCAGCATGAGGAACATTACCATAAAGAATATAGCTGCCGAAGCGCCTATCAGCGTGGCTATCATCGGCATCATAAGCTCGATGAATACGTCGGAGGCGCGCTCGATGTCGGCGCGGGTGGTAACGCTGTAAAGTCTGCCTTCGTCAATGTCAAGCTCTTTGTCGGAGAACACGGTGTTGTAATGATCGTCCTTCTGACCGAAAAGCTCGCGCATACTGTCAATATCCATGAATACCATCAGTCCCGCCGAGTAGTCGCAGATGTCCTCTACCGTAAAGGCGTAGTCCATATCGTTGGTGTTGTCGGAAAGTATAAGCTTATCGCCCTTGGATAATCCATACTTCTGCTGTACAGATGTGCTTATAGTCACGCTCGATTTTCCCTTTGCGGGGCGGCAGGTGAAGTAGCGGTAGGCGGAGTCGCTGCCGTCTATGCCCAGTACAGTGAGGTCTACGGTATCGCCGTAAGCGGATTTAGAGAGCGACTCGGCGTAAGCGGGCGTGCCGCCTTTGGGTACTGTCTTTTCGGGATATTTCAGCGAGTACATATACTCGTACTTGGTGTATTCTTTAGTATCGGAAGCTACGTTTTTGCAGAGCACATAGCAGTTCACGCCCAGCATGAATATCAGCAGGGTTATGAACATAGCGGCTACTACCGTTATGCCGGTGCGCACTTCGCGCAGCATTTGGCGTATGCGGAAAGCGGTGACGAATTTCTTTGTTTTGAGCGTTACGTTCTTCACGCGCGACTGCTTCTGCTCGTTTTTTATGAGTGAAAGCGCTGTCTGCGAAAGTTTTTTGTTTATTACTATACTGTTCACTATCATAGCGGCAACGGGGGGCATAACTATTCCGTACACGAAGAGGTAGGCGGGAACTACTACATCGAATTTCGGGATAGAGAAGTAGTTGTAGCTATCCACCATCTCGCTCGGTATCTTGTAAATACCTATTATCGTGCCGATAATGCCGCCCGCCAAAGCTATCAGCGCAGGCAGGGTTATGTAGTGGCGCAGCAGGTCGCGCTTTTTAACGCCCAGCGCATACAGTGCGCCGATAACGCTGCTTTCGTTCTGTATGCGGTGGATAACGAATACTGAGATAACGTAGGTGAAGAGCACCATGAGTATAACGCCCGCCAGCGCGCCTATCTGCTTATTTTTCGCAACGTCGTTCTCAGCGCCGCGTATGCGCAGGTTGTCGCTCGCTTTTACGAAAGATGTAAGGTTATCGAGGTCGATGGTGAAATATTCGTCGAGCAGCTCGGCGGTCTTTTCGTCAAGCTTCGCCACGCCGTCAGCCAGCTCGCCCGCGCCCTCGGCAGCGCTGTCTACGCCATCTGTATAATCCACCGTGCCGCCGCGCAGCTTATCCGCAGCCGCGAGGGACTCTTTAAGCTGCTTTATGTCGGCGCTTTTTGCAGCTTTGTAAAGCTTATCGAGGGTATCGGCGTAATTATCGGCGGTAAGCTCAGCCTTTACGCCCGAAGCGGCAAGGCTCTGATTTGCCTGAGCAAGGCAGGTTTCAAAGAGCGCGTTCATGCCCTCGGTAAGGCTGCCGCTCGAAGCTTTCAGCTCGTTCAGTCCTTCGTAAAGCTCTTTCGCGCCGTCGTTAAGGTCAGCCACGCCCTCTTCTATATCTTCCTTTTTGCCGATGGTGTCTTCTGCCGTTTCCTTGAAATACTGATCTTCCACGGCGGAGTAATCGAAATCGAATGAGCGCAGAAGCTCTTTTATCTCCTTATCCTCAGCGCCGTTCTTTAAAACGTATGAGTAGCTGAGGTCTTCGGCTTTCTGACCGCCCGCGCTAAGTATAGCGTCATACTGGTCGCCGCTGACGAAAGCCAAACCAAATCCGCTGCTTTCAGCCGAAGCGTCGGAGATGTTTTTAACGGGCATATCGTAATCGGGCACGCTGCCGATACCTGTAACGGTAAGCTCGGTATCCGCAAGCGTTATCTTATCGCCTATCTTGATGTTGTTTTCCTCGCAGTAGCGCTTTTCGAGGGTGACTTCGCCTGCTTTATCGGCAAGCTCGCCGTCGTCGAGAGTCATGAGGTTTATATCTGTGCGGTTTTTCATAACGCGCAGTATCTTGTTTTTGCCCGACTCTATATCCATGCTGAATTTTGCTTCGACTTCCGCGCCGGCTTTATCCAGCTCGGCTATCTGCTCATCGGTAAGGGGCAGGAATACGGTAAATTCGCCGTCCTCGCAGTTTTTATCGCGGCAGTTCTGCTCAGTGCCAGCGATTATAGTTTCCGCACCGCCTATCATGCTTATTACCAGATACATACCAAGCACTATCATGACGAACAGGGCGAGGTTTCTCAGCAGGCTGTTTTTCAAATCGCGCGGTATGCGCTTTCTAAGTACCTTGTTCATCAGAGATCCTCCAGCTCGGCGGCGGGAATGCGCGTTTCGTTCTCGTATTCTTTCTTTATCATGCCGTCTTTAAGTATTATTACTTTGTGTACCATGTTTTTGATAGAATTATTGTGGGTGACTATAAGCATGGTAGTGCCGTACTTTTTGTTTATCTCTTCAAGCAGAATAAGTATATCGCGCGAGGTCTTTGAGTCAAGAGCGCCCGTAGGCTCGTCGCAGAGCAGCAGCTTAGGATTTTTTATCAGCGCTCTTGCAATGGCGCAGCGCTGCTGCTGACCGCCCGAAAGCTGCGATGGGAATTTGTTGCGGTGCTCGGAAAGCCCCAGCGTTTCCAGCAGCTCTTCCATATCAAGCGGGTTTTCGGTAAGGTATTCGCAGACCTGTATGTTTTCTCGAACGGTGAGGTTCGGAACGAGATTGTAAAACTGGAATATGAAGCCTAAGTTGTCGCGGCGGTAATCGGCGAGCTTATCGGCTGAAAGACCGCCTACCTCTTTTCCGTCTACCTTTACCGAGCCGCTGTCGATATTATCCAAGCCGCCGATGCAGTTGAGCAGGGTAGATTTTCCCGAGCCGCTCGTGCCCTGTATTACGCACATCTGCCCCTTTTCCACGCCCGTGGACACTCCCTTGAGCACCTGCACATAGCCCTGATCTTTACCGTAGCTTTTTTTCAGATCTTTTACCTCTAAATACATCTGTGAATACCTCCTGTATGCCTGGTCAACATAACAATGTTATGTTGACGTTATGTAAAAAGCCGAGTGTTGATACGGCTAAAATTTACTATTTTTGTGTTTCGTCGGGGATAAGGATCATCTTAGTCCAGCCCGTAACGATGTAGTCCATTATCTGGCTCATGTGCTCGATGGCCTTAGCCTCGTCGCACTCGTGCGTCAGCAGGTGTATAAATGCGTCGATGTTCATATGCGTCAGCCAGTGCAGCATATATTCGTTCACCTTAGTGCCGGGGTGAGCTGAAGCCATCTGTTCCGCCATAACGTGGTAAGAGCTTTCCATAAGCTCCACCACCTCGTCAACGGCGTTTTCGTAAGAAGTTCCGTGCGCGCGGGTGAGCAGCAGCAGGAACGCTTCGCGGTTGGAGTAAAGGTGGTGGACAAGCATACGCGCGAGGTCGTCGTGGTCGCCCTCCTGCTGGGTGTAGTCGGCGGCAGCGTGGCTGTCAAACTCGAAATGCTCTTCCAGCGCGGTGACAAGCCGGCGGTAAGGCTTTTCGACTATAGAGGAGAAAAGGTCTTCCTTATCTTTAAAGAAGAAGTAGAGCGCGCCGGTAGTAACGCCCGCGTCTGCGCATATCTTGCGCAGAGAAGCTTTTGTGTAGCCTTTTTCGAGAAACTCCGCCCTCGCGGCTTTCAGCAGCAGCTCTTTTGTTTCGCCGCTTTGTTCGTGGTTTCTGGGTGACATATCCGCCGACCTCCTTTTGCTCAACTTGCACTTATTCAGCGCTTTGCATAACGCTGTTATGTCGGATAACAATGTTATGTTACCACAATATCCACCGTTTGTCAAGCTATGCGTCGAAAAAAACGCGCATTTCTCCGATTTTTACAAAAATTATCCCGCCGCGGGGCTGAGTTTTATAAATATAAGCATAAATTTGCCCTTGATTAGCCGTAAACAGTCGTTAAAAGGCTTAAAACCTGCCTTAAAATGCGTAAAGACCGTGTAAAGGTTTGGTATAATCATTATTAGTACATTGAAAGTTTACAATTAGTACATTTACAGTCTACCGAAAGTTAGTATAATAAACTGGTATTCATGAATATTTACTCTGGAGGGCTATTATAATTATGAGCATTACTAAGATCTTAACAGATAAGCTTTCGGCTGCTTTTGCCGAATGTGGTTATTCTGCCGAGCTGGGCACGGTAGTCACTTCCGACCGCCCCGACCTCTGCCAGTTTCAGTGCAACGGCGCTTTCGCGGGCGCGAAGCTTTACCACAAAGCGCCCCGCATGATAGCCGCCGACGCCGCGGCGAAGCTTGAGGGCGACGCCGACCTCGAAAAAGTTGAGGTAGTGGGCGCGGGCTTTATAAACATCACCGTTTCCGACGAATTTCTGCTGGGCTATGTAAAGCAGGCGCTGGCGGACGAGAACCTCGGCATACCGCAGGCTGAAAAGCCCGAAACAGTAGTGCTCGATTACGGCGGCCCAAACGTCGCGAAGCCGCTGCACATAGGCCACCTGCGCTCTGCCGTTATAGGCGAAGCGCTGAAAAGGCTGGTGCGCGCTACGGGCAGAAAGACCATCAGCGATGTGCACCTCGGCGACTGGGGCTTGCAGATGGGTCTGGTAATGGCTGAATTGCAGGAGCGCCACCCCGAGTGGGCTTGCTTTGCCGAAGATTTCGACGCGGAGAACTTCGCGGGAGTAGACCTCGACGCGGAAAGCCTGAACGTGATATACCCCTTCGCGAGCGCGAAGAGCAAGGAAAATGACGACTTTAAGCAGAAAGCGCGCGCTGTCACCGCGAAGCTTCAGAAGGGCGACCCCGGCTACACTGCGCTTTGGCGCGAGATAATCCGTATCTCTGTAGCCGATATGAAGAAGAACTACGAGAACCTTAACGTAGATTTCGACTACTGGTACGGCGAGAGCGACGCGGAAAAGTACGTTCCCGAGCTGCTCGATGTGCTAAACGAAAAGGGTCTGCTGCATGAGAGTCAGGGCGCTATGGTAGTAGACGTGGAGGAGGAGAGCGATAAGATAACCATTCCCCCCGTTATCATCAAAAAGTCGGATAATTCCAACATCTACGCTACCACCGACCTCGCTACGCTTATCCAGCGCGAGCACGATTTCAAGCCCGACCAGATATGGTACATAGTTGACGCGCGTCAGGGTCTGCACTTCACGCAGGTATTCAGATGCGCGAAAAAGGCGGGCATAGTGCCAGAGGAAGTTACCCTTGCGCACATCGGCTACGGTACGATGAACGGCGCGGACGGCAAGCCCTACAAGACCCGCGAGGGCGGCGTAATGAGGCTCGCGGACTTTTACAACACCGTTTACGAAGCGGCACTTGAGCGCGTTTCGGCCTCGAATTTCAGCAAGGACGCGGACAGAGAGGACATTGCCCGCAAGATCACGGTAGCTACCATCAAATTCGGCGACCTCGTGAACTACTGCATGAAGGACTACGTTTTCGATATGGATAAATTCATGGCGCCCGATGGCAAGACCGGCTCGTTCCTGCTGTACACTATCGCTAGAATAAATTCGATACTGAAAAAGGCTGAGGGCGCGGGCGAGCAGTTTGACTCGTCGGCGGTATACACCGACTCTGAGCGCGACCTGCTGCTGAAAATATCGCTCAGCGGCGAGGCTTTCGCACTGGCTTACCGCGAGAAAGCGCCCAGCGTGATCTGCGAAAACGCTTACCAGCTCGCTTCGGCATTCTCAAAATTCTATCACGACAACCACATCCTTACCGAGGAGGACGCGGACAAAAAGCGCGCTTGGCTCAACATCTGCGCGGCGGTTCGCACCGTGCTTGAAAAGCACCTCGACGTTCTCGGCATAGAGCCTGTTGAGATGATGTGATCTGCATACGATCATACAAACAGACATTCATATATTTATACGGAGATAAAGAAAGGGACAAAATTTTATGCTGATACTCAATATGTTCAGAGGTTTCTGCATGGCGCTGGCGGACAGCGTTCCGGGCGTTTCGGGCGGCACTATCGCTTTTCTGCTCGGCTTTTACGATAAATTCATCGGTTCGCTGGACGCGCTGGTATCGGGCACTAAGGAGGAGCGCAAAGAGGCGTTGGTATTTCTCGTAAAGCTCGGCATTGGCTGGGCTATCGGCTTGTGTTCTTCGGTGCTGGTGCTTTCAAAGCTTTTTGAGAGCCATATATACATACTCAGCTCGGTATTTTTCGGCTTGACGCTTTTCGCGATACCCGTAGTGGCTCGCGAGGAAAAAGACTCGCTGAAAGGCAAGTACTACAACCTGATATTCTGGGCTCTGGGCACGGCGCTTGTAGTCGGCATAACCTACCTGAACGGTCACTTGGGCGCTTCAAAAGACTTTGAGCACATTACCGTTGGCTTAGTGATATATGTATTCATCGCGGCGATGATAGCTATTTCGGCGATGGTGCTGCCGGGCATCTCGGGCTCTACCATGCTGCTCTGCTTCGGCATTTATCTGCCCGTTATCAACTCGATAAAGGAATTTCTGCACTTTAATTTCAAGTATGTGCCGATGCTTTTCGTATTCGGTTTCGGCGTTATCGCGGGAATAATAGTTATTATAAAGTCGGTAAAGCGCTGCCTTGAAAAACACCGCAGCAAGACCATCTACACGGTACTGGGACTTATGACAGGCTCGCTTTACGCGATAATACAAGGCCCGACAACGCTCGACACGCCTAAGCCCGCGCTCTCGCTGAGCACTTTCAGCATCGTGGCGTTCATCGGCGGCGGCGTACTGCTTTTCCTGCTGGAGCTTTTCAGATACCTTATGGAAAAGAACGCGGCGAAAAAAGAGCTGAAGGCAGCTATCGAAAAGATCGACTAAAAACGCAAAGCCCGACGGAAAAGGTCGGGCTTTTTATACTATTATAAAAGGGGGCTTGCAGAATGGCGGAATATATGCATCTGGTGCACTGCTTCGAGCCGGTGTACGACGAAAACAGCCGCGTGCTGATACTCGGTTCGTTCCCGTCGGTGAAGTCGCGCGAGGAGGGCTTTTATTACGGCCACCCGCGGAACAGATTTTGGCGGCTCATCGCCGAGCTTTACGGCGCGCCGCTGCCGCAGACCACTGAGGAGAAAACTGCATTGCTGAAAGCCAGCGGCGTGGCGCTTTGGGACAGCATAGCCGAGTGCGACATAGCGGGCTCTGACGACTCGTCCATCAAAAATGCGAAAGCGGCGGACATAGCGGGTCTGCTGAAAAAGTGCCCGATAGAGCGAATTTATGCCAACGGTGCGGCGGCGGCGAGGGTGTACGCGAAGTTCCAAGAGGAGCGGTGCGGCATGAGCGCGGTGACCCTGCCCTCGACCAGTCCCGCCAACGCTGCATGGAGCTTCGAGCGGCTGAAAACGGCGTGGGAGCGGGTGACTAGAGGGGAGTGAAAAGAGCGCAGCGCAGCAAGTTGTAAATAAAGTGTAAATTTTTGCGTAAGTCCTTGCAATATCGGTAAAAGTGATGTATAATATATCTTGCGTGACTGCAACGGATACGTTCGCCAGGAACGTATCAAAAGATATGCGTTGAAGCGGGAGGTTGCTGACGGTGCGTCAGGTAATTTCCGCCGAGTATGTCCGATTTTAAACCGGGCGGCTGTAATAACGAAACACTGTGTGTGCTTGTACTTCTTGCGAAAGGCGGTATGTCCGCTTTTAGTATGGGCAGGCGTGTGTCTTATTGGGTCCGGGAGCGTTAATGGTAATGCTTTCGGTATTTTTTATGACTAAAGCGCGGAACACACGGATGAGTGGTTAAACGTTAAAACAGTGATTTGCCCCCAGAAAACATCATTCATGCGCACAAGGAGGCGATTTAAAGTGGCAGTCAATGAAAAGATCAGAATCAAGATCAAGGGTTACGAGCACGCTACCGTTGACGCGGCAGCAGCTAAGATCGTTGACGTTGTAAAGCGTTCGGGTGCTAAGGTTTCGGGTCCTATCCCGCTCCCTACCGATAAGGAGATCGTTACTATTCTCCGCGCTGTACACAAGTATAAGGACAGCCGTGAGCAGTTCGAAATGAGAACTCACAAAAGACTTATCGACGTCATCAGACCTACCAAGGAAACTACATCTACTCTTGAGAACCTTGAACTTCCTGCCGGAGTAAGCATCGTAATGGAGATCAAGTAATTTCCGAAAGAGATCGCGGGCGATCTCGAAACGAAAGCTTAAACGCAGGTCATGTTGGAGCCTCAGAGCTTCAACCAATAACCATTAGGAGGAAATTAAAATGCAGAAAGGTATCATCGGAAAGAAAATCGGCATGACCCAGATTTTCGATGAGTCGGGAAAAGTGATCCCCGTTACCGTAGTAGAAGCAGGCCCCTGCGTCGTAGTACAGAAAAAAACTCTGGAAAACGACGGCTACGAGGCTGTACAGCTCGGCTATGGCGACGTAAAAGCTAAGAATGTAAACAAGCCTCTTGCAGGTCACTTCAAGAAGGCTGACGTAGCGGCTAAGAGAACTCTCAAGGAATTCAGACTTGAAGATTGCAGCTCTCTTAACGTACAGGATATTGTAAAGGCTGACATCTTTGCAGCAGGCGACATCGTAGATGTAAGCGGCACCAGCAAAGGTAAGGGCTTTGCAGGAACGATAAAGCGTCACAACAACGCAAGACTTAAGGAAACTCACGGTACAGGCCCTGTTCACAGACATGCAGGATCTATGGGAGCTTGCTCCTCGCCTTCGAGAATCTACAAGGGCAAGGGAATGCCTGGACATCTCGGCGCTGAAAAGGTTACCGTACAGAACCTTGAGATCGTAAAGGTAGACGCAGAGAACAATCTTATCGCAATCAAGGGAGCTATCCCCGGTCCTAAGAACGGCACCGTTACAATAGTAGATTGCGTTAAGAAGGCTTAATGGAAGGAGGAAATCAATATGTCACAGATTTCAGTATTTGATATGAAGGGCAGCAAAGTTTCCGACCTTGAGCTTAACGATAAAGTATTCGGAATCGAGCCTAACGCGGCAGTAATGCACGCAATGGTTGTAAATTATCTGGCTAACCAGCGTCAGGGCACACAGAGCACTCTTACCAGAACAGAGGTAAGCGGCGGCGGAAGAAAGCCCTGGAGACAGAAGGGTACCGGTCACGCTCGTCAGGGTTCTATCAGAGCACCTCAGTGGGTACACGGCGGCGTTGCACTCGGCCCTAAGCCCAGAGATTACAGCTACTCGCTTAATAAAAAGGAAAAGAGACTGGCTATGAAGTCGGCGCTTTCTTCTAAGGTAGCTGAGAGCGAAATGGTAGTAGTAGACTCCATCGCACTCGAGGCATACAAGACCAAGACTGTTGTTGAGATGCTCAAGGCACTCGGCGCAGATAAGAAAGCTCTTATCGTAACTGAGGGAGTAGACGCAAAGCTTGTAAAGAGCGCTGCTAACATCCCCGGAGTTAAGACGGCTACGGTAAACACCCTCTGTGTTTACGACATTCTCAACTGCGACAAGTTCATCGTAGTTAAGGACGCCGTTGCTAAGATCGAGGAGGTATATGCGTAATGGAAAAGATTGCTTCTGATATCATCTTAAAGCCGATCATCACCGAGGACTCTATGGAGCGCCTTGAGAACGGCAAGTATACCTTCAAGGTAGCAAAGGACGCAACTAAAGTCGAGATCGCTAAGGCTGTTGAGACCCTTTTTGACGTAAAGGTGGCTAAGGTAAACACCATCAGCGTAAAGGGCAAGGCTAAGAGAATGGGAAGATTCGTAGGATATCGTCCCGACTGGAAAAAGGCGATCGTTACCGTAGAAGGCGACAAGACCATCGAATTCTTCGACGGAATGTTCTAAGATATAAATGTATAGGCGAGAATATCACGCCTGCAAAACCCTAATTAAGGAGTGAATTTGAAATGGCAATAAAGAGCTATAAGCCTACTACTCCCGGCAGACGCGGCATGACCGTTACTGATTATTCGGGACTCAGCAAGGCAGCTCCCTGCAAGAGCCTGTTAGAGCCTATGGATAAGCACAGCGGCAGAAACAGCTACGGCAGGATCACCGTACGTCACAGAGGCGGCGGAGTAAGAAGAAAATACCGTGTTATAGATTTCAAGAGAAACAAGCTCGATATGGACGCAAAGGTACTGACTATCGAGTACGATCCTAACAGATCTGCATTCATCGCACTCGTAGAATACGAGGACGGCGAGAAGAGATATATCATCGCACCTAACGGACTTAAGGTAGGCGATGTAGTAAGAGCCGGCGCTACCGCGGACATCAAGCCCGGAAACGCACTTGCACTTGCAAACATCCCCGTAGGTACTTTCATCCACAACCTTGAGCTTTATCCCGGCAAGGGCGCACAGCTCGTACGCAGCGCCGGCAATATGGCACAGCTTATGGGTAAGGAAGACACCTACGCACTCGTAAGACTTCCTTCGGGCGAAATGAGAAAGCTTCCCATCAACTGCATGGCTACCATCGGCCAGGTAGGCAATATCGACCACGAGAACGTGAACATCGGTAAGGCAGGAAGAAAGCGTCACATGGGCTGGAGACCTACCGTAAGAGGTTCGGTAATGAACCCCTGCGATCACCCCCACGGCGGTGGTGAAGGTAAATCACCCGTTGGACGTCCCGGACCTGTTACCCCTTGGGGCAAGCCTACACTGGGATACAAGACCCGTGCAAAGCATCATCGTTCCGATAAGTATATCGTAAAGCGCAGAAACGGTAAGTAATGCTGAAAGGAGGCAGATGATACATGGGAAGAAGTGTTAAGAAGGGACCTTTCGTCGAAGAGTCTCTTATGAAAAGAGTTTTAGCAATGAACGAGGCAGGCGAGAAGAAGGTCGTAAAGACCTGGAGCAGAGCTTCCACCATTTTCCCTGACTTTGTTGGTCATACATTCGCTGTTCACGACGGACGCAAGCACGTTCCTGTTTATGTAACCGAGGATATGGTAGGTCATAAGCTGGGCGAATTTGCTCCGACCAGAACCTACAAGGGTCACGCCGGTTCAAAGACATCGAATAACGGCAAGAAGTAACGGCGGAAAGGAGGAATTCAAATGGAAGCAAAGGCAATTTTAAGAAATGCCAGAATCGCCCCCAGAAAGGTACAGATCGTACTGGATCTGATAAGAGGTAAAGATTACGAAGTTGCGCTTGCAACAGTACAGCATACACCCAAGGCTGCCAGTGAATATCTTGAGAAGCTTCTGAAGTCCGCCGCTGCAAACGCAGAAAACAATCACAACATGGATAAGAATAACCTCTATGTTGCAGAGTGCTACGTTTGCCCCGGACCTATAATGAAGAGATTTATGCCAAGAGCACAGGGCAGATCCTATAGAATTCTGAAGAGAACATCTCACGTTACCGTGGTTCTCAAGGAAAAGGAATAAGCGTAATAGAGGAGGTAAACTATGGGCCAGAAGGTTAATCCGCACGGACTCCGCGTCGGTGTAATTAAAGATTGGGATTCCCGTTGGTTTGCAGACAAGAGCACTTTCGGCGATACGCTTGTAGAAGACTACAACATTCGTAAATATATCCTGAAGAAGCTCAACACCAGATCTAAGAATCCTGCAAACAAGACCGTTTATGCCGGTGTTCCTAAGGTAGAGATCGAAAGATTTGCCGACAGCGAGGGCGGTCAGAAAATAAAGGTACACGTACACTGCGCAAAGCCGGGCCTGGTAATAGGCAAGGGCGGTGCAGAGATCGAAAAGCTTCGCGGCGAGCTCGAGAAGATGACCGGCAAGAAGGTTTCGATCAATATAGTAGAGGTAAAGCAGCCTGACATCAACGCACAGCTCGTTGCTGAAAAGATCGCTCACGACCTCGAAGACAGAGTTTCCTTCCGCCGTGCAATGAAGCAGTCCATCGGACGTGCAATGAAGCTTGGCGCAAAGGGAATAAAGACAAGAGTAAGCGGCCGTCTTGGCGGAGCTGAAATTGCAAGAGCAGAAAGCTATCACGAGGGTACTATCCCCCTGCAGACCATCAGAGCCGACATCGACTACGGTTTTGCTGAGGCAAACACCACCTATGGCAAGATCGGCGTAAAGGTTTGGATATACAGAGGCGAAGTTCTGAAGGGCGAAGTTGCTGCATCTGACAGAAAGAGCGACAGAAAGCCCAGAAGAAGAAACGACGACAACCGTCGCGGCGGCAGAAGAAACAACAACCGCGGCGCAAACAGAGTAGAAGGAGGTAACAACTAATGCTGCTTCCAAAGAGAGTAAAGTACAGAAGAGTACAGAGAGGTAGAATGAAGGGCAAGGCTACCAGAGGTAACAAGGTCACCAACGGTGAATACGGCCTTCAGGCTCTTCAGCCGGCATGGATAACTTCCAACCAGATCGAGGCTGCCCGTATCGCTATGACAAGATACATCAAGAGAGGCGGACAGGTATGGATAAAGATATTCCCTGACAAGCCCGTAACTGAGAAGCCCGCCGAGACCCGAATGGGTTCAGGAAAAGGCTCGCCTGAGTACTGGGTAGCAGTAGTAAAGCCCGGCCGCGTAATGTTTGAAATTGCAGGCGTCAGCGAAGACGTAGCACGCGAGGCTATGAGACTTGCGATGCACAAGCTTCCTGTAAAGTGCAAGTTCGTCAAGAAAGAAACGGATGGTGAACAGTAATGAAAGCAAGTGAACTGAAAGATTTATCGACAGCTGAGCTCGAGCAGAAGCTTGCAGAACTGAAGCAGGAGCTTTTTAACCTTCGTTTTCAGCACGCTGTAAACCAGCTTGAAAATCCCATGAGAATGAAAGCTGTTAAGAGGGATATTGCTCGTGTAAAGACAGTTCTTCGTGAGTCTGAGAACGCTTGAAGGGAGGACTTTTAAATGAGCGAAAGAAATCTTAGAAAAACCAGAGTAGGAATGGTAGTTTCCGACAAGATGGATAAGACTATCGTAGTAGCTATCGTAGATAACGTAGCACATCCTCTCTATAAGAAGATCATTAAGAGAACCGTAAAGCTGAAGGCACACGATGAAAACAACGAGTGCAAGATAGGCGACAAGGTAGAGGTAATGGAAACCAGACCTCTCTCCAAGGATAAGAGATGGAGACTTGTAAGAGTTCTCGAGCAGGCTAAGTAATTAAAATACTTCGCCGCGAAAAGTTCGGCGGAAAAGAAGCGGCGCGGCGTAAAAAAAAGCGCTGCGAAGGTTTTCCGCGAAAATGACTAAAAGCTTAAAGCATTTTTTGGATTTTTTGAAAGGAGGAACGCACTGTGATTCAGATGCAGACTTATCTCAAGGTTGCAGATAACTCCGGCGCTAAGGAGCTTATGTGCATCAGAGTATTAGGCGGTACACGCAGAAGATATGCAAACATCGGCGACGTAGTAGTAGCTTCTGTTAAGAAGGCAACACCGGGCGGAGTTGTTAAAAAAGGCGATGTAGTGAAGGCAGTAATCGTTCGTTCAGCCAGCGGTCTCAGAAGAGCAGACGGAACATACATCCGTTTCGATGAAAACGCTGCTGTAATTATAAAGGAAGACAAGAACCCCAAGGGTACACGTATTTTTGGACCGGTAGCAAAGGAACTTCGTGATAAAGATTACATGAAGATACTTTCGCTCGCTCCCGAAGTACTTTGATTAGGAGGCGTCGTTAATGAATAAGGTACACGTAAAGACCGGCGACACCGTAGTAGTTCTTTCCGGAAAGAATAAGGGACAGCAGGGCAAGGTACTTGCGGTTTCCCCGAAGGAAGGAAAGGTAATCGTTGAGGGACTTAACAAGGTAAAGAAGCACGTAAAACCCAGAGCAATGGGTCAGCAGGGCGGCATAGTAGAGGCCGAAGGCGCAATGTACGCCAGCAAGGTACAGGCTGTATGCCCTAAGTGCGGCAAGCCCACCAGGATCGCACACAAGATCCTCGAGGACGGCTCCAAGGTCAGAGTTTGCAAGAACGAAGGCTGCGGAGAGGAATTTTAATTAAGGAGGAGACATTACGATGGCAAGATTAAAAGAATATTATGTTTCAGACGTAGCTCCTGCCCTGATGAAGAAATTCAAGTATGAAAACGTGATGCAGATCCCTAAGCTTGATAAGGTAGTTATCAACGTAGGCTGCGGCGCGGATAAGGATAACAAGAAGGTTATCGACGCTATAATGGCGGATCTCGCGGCAATCACAGGTCAGAAGCCGATCGTCTGCAAGGCGAAGAAATCGGTAGCAAACTTCAAGCTCAGAGACGGACAGGTCATCGGCGTAAAGGTAACGCTGAGAGCTGACAGAATGTACGAGTTTGTAGACAGACTTTTCAACGTAGCATTCCCCAGAGTACGCGACTTCAGAGGAATCAACGGCAACTCTTTTGACGGCAGAGGAAACTACTCGACCGGTATCAAAGAGCAGCTCATCTTCCCGGAGATCGAGTATGACAAGATAGACAAGGTGCGCGGTATGGATATCAACTTCATCACTACCGCAAAAACAGACGAAGAGGCTAAGGAGCTGTTATCGCTTCTGGGCGCACCGTTTGCAAAGTAAGAAGGAGGGTATTATAAATGGCTAAGAAGGCTATGATCAACAAGCAGCAGGCTGAACCTAAGTACTCCACCCGAGCTTACAACAGATGCAAGATCTGCGGTAGACCGCACGCATATTTAAGAAAATACGGAATCTGCCGTATCTGCTTCAGAGAACTCGCACATCAGGGCAAGATTCCCGGAGTTAAGAAGGCAAGCTGGTAAAAGGGAGGTTAATCAATAATGCAGATTACTGATACAATTGCAGACCTGCTTACGAGAATCCGTAACGCAAGCACTGCAAAGCACGCAACAGTTGACATTCCCGCTTCCAACATGAAGAAGTCTATTACCCAGATCCTCCTTGACGAAGGATACATCAAGGACTACAAGGTAATCGACGACGGAAAGCAGGGAACTATCAGAGTTACTCTGAAGTACGACGAGAACAGAAACTCAGTTATCACTGGTCTGAGAAGAGTTTCTAAGCCCGGTTTAAGAATCTATGCAGGCTGCGAAGATCTGCCTAAGGTAATGAAGGGACTTGGCGTAGCCATCATCTCTACTTCCAAGGGCGTTATCACCGACAAGAAGGCAAGAGAGCTTAACGTAGGCGGCGAGGTTCTCGCATTTATCTGGTAAGGAGGACTATACTATGTCAAGAATAGGTATCAAACCCATTACAGTTCCTGCCGGAGTAGATGTGACCATTGCAGACGGAAACGTTGTAACGGTAAAGGGACCTAAGGGTACACTTACAAAGTCCTACAACAAGGACATGATAATAAAGTGCGCTGACGGCGTTATCACAGTAGAGCGTCCCAGCGAGGACAAAGCGCACAAGTCCCTCCACGGACTTACAAGAACGCTCATCAACAATATGGTAGTAGGCGTTACCGAGGGCTATTCCAAGCAGCTCGAGATCGTCGGCGTAGGTTACAGAGCACAGAAGCAGGGCAAGAACGTAAACCTGAACCTTGGTTTTTCTCACCCCGTAGTTATCAGCGAAACTGATTCCATCAAGCTCGACGTACCCCAGCCCAACCAGATCGTTGTATCGGGTATCGATAAGCAGGAGGTTGGTCAGTTTGCCTGCGAGATCCGCGAGAAGCGTCCGCCTGAGCCTTATAAGGGCAAGGGAATCCGCTACGCCGGTGAATATGTCATCCATAAGGAAGGCAAGGCCGGTAAGGGCAGCAAGAAGTAATTAGAGAAGGAGAGAATAGCAAATGGTTAAGAAGCTTGACAGAGCAAAGGCAAGAGCAAAAAGACACTTCAGAGTCCGCAACAAGATCAGCGGTACAGCAGAGTGCCCCCGCCTTAACGTATTCCGCTCCTCGAAGCATATATATGCTCAGATTATCGACGACGTAAAGGGTGTAACACTTTGTGCAGCTTCCTCGATGGATAAGGCATTCGAGGGCAACGGCGGCAACAAGGAAGGCGCACGCAAGGTCGGCGAGATGATTGCAAAAGCAGCCGCTGAAAAGGGTATCTCCGAAGTCGTATTCGACAGAGGCGGTTACGTTTATCACGGACGCGTTCAGGAGTTAGCAGAAGGAGCCCGTGAAGGCGGACTCAAGTTCTAAAGGAGGTTTTACTTTTGGCTTTAATAGATGCGACAGGATTGGAGCTTGCCGAGAAGGTAGTTGCAATCAATAGAGTATCCAAGACCGTAAAGGGCGGCCGTATAATGAAGTTTTCCGCGCTTGTAGTAGTAGGCGACGGAAACGGCATAATCGGCTTTGGTCTTGGCAAGTCGGGCGAAGTTCCCGACGCTATCCGCAAGGGTATCGAGGACGCTAAGAAGAACCTTGTCAAGGTTTCCCTCAAGGGCACCACGATCCCCCACGAGATCGTAGGCAAGTTTGGCGCTGGCGAAGTACTTCTGATGCCCGCCGCACCCGGTACCGGTGTTATCGCCGGCGGCCCCGTAAGAGCCGTAGTAGAAGTAGCCGGAATCAAGGATATAAGAACAAAGTCGCTGCGTTCAAACAATCCTTCAAACGTAGTAAGAGCTACCATAAACGGTCTTGCTTCGGTAAAATCCGCCGAGGAGGTTGCCGCTAAGAGAGGCAAGTCCGTAAAGGAAATCATAGGTTAAGGAGGACAAGGCAATGGCAAATCTTAAGATCACTCTTGTAAGAAGCCTCAACTCTAAGTCTGAGAAGCAGATTGCAACCGCACATTCCCTTGGTCTTCGTAAGATCGGCGCTGAGACCGTACAGCCCGATAACGCACAGACGCAGGGCAAGATCAAGGTTATTTCACATCTTATAAAAGTAACAGAAGCGTAAGTTAGGAGGTGCAACAGATAATGAAACTGCACGAATTATCACCTGCTCCCGGTTCTGTTAAAGACGTTAAGAGAATCGGCAGAGGACACGGTTCCGGTCAGGGCAAGACCGCCGGAAAGGGTCACAAAGGTCAGAAGGCACGTTCCGGAGGCGGCGTAAGACCCGGCTTTGAGGGCGGACAGACCACACTCGCTAGAAGAATCCCGAAGAGAGGATTCAACAACATTTTCAGAACCGAGTATGCTACCGTTAACGTTTCGGATCTCGAGAAATTCGTAGACGGCACCGTAGTAGACGCAGAGCTGCTGAAGGCTTCGGGCCTCATCAAGAAGGAGCTCGACGGCGTAAAGATCCTCGGAAATGGAGAACTCACTAAAAACCTTACCGTTAAGGCTGCAAAGTTTACCGCAGCTGCTAAAGAAAAAATTGAAAAGGCAGGCGGGAAGGCTGAGGTGATGTAATAGTGTTACAGACGTTAAAAAATGCCTGGTCGGTACCTGAGCTTCGCAAAAAGCTTTTGTACACACTACTCATCATCATAATTTATCGAATCGGCGGAGCTATCCCCGTGCCGTTCCTCGACACGGCGGTAATCAAAAGCTGGTTTGAAACACAAAACAGCAACGGAAATATATTCAGCTACTTAAACGTACTTTCGGGAGATAACTTCTCGAAAGGTACGCTGCTGGCTCTTTCCGTTTCACCTTATATCAACGCACAGATCATCATTCAGCTTCTTACTTACGCACTGCCGCCGCTCGAAAGACTGGCTAAAGAGGGTATGGAGGGCAGAAAGAAGATCGACAAGGTCACAAGATATGCGGCGCTCGCTATCTCGGTTTTCCAGGCTTGGGCTTACTACCTCACCCTGAAAAATCAGGCGCACGCGCTTGTATACACCGGCAGCGGTTTCGACAAAGTATTCTCTGAGATCGTAATTATCATGTGCTTCACGGCAGGCTCTTCGCTCACCATGTGGCTGGGTAATCAGATCAGCGAGAAGGGTATCGGAAACGGTATCTCGATACTGCTGTTCGCAGGAATCATCGCACGCATCCCTTCCGATATGGTAAGAGATTTCGGTTACATGACCAGCGGCGATACCAAGTACAAGATACTTGTTCCCCTGCTCTATGTGATCTACATTTTCATGATTGCGCTCATCGTTTTCATGAACAACGCAGAAAGACGTATCCCGATCGCTTACGCCAAGCGCGTAGTAGGCAGAAAGCAGTACGGCGGTCAGAACACCTTCCTTCCTATAAAGGTATCTATGGCGGGCGTTCTCCCCATAATCTTCGCTATGGCATTTATGTCGCTGCCCTCTACTCTGGAGCTTTTCATTACTCCTAAGGCAGGCGGTTTTTACGAGAAGGTGCTGAATGTGTTCAGCTACAGCCACCCCGTATACGGCGTTCTGTATTTCATTCTGATAATCGCGTTCAACTACTTCTATATTTCCATGCAGTATAACCCGCTTGAGATCGCGAACAACCTTCGTCAGTCAAACGGCTCGATACCCGGTATAAGACCCGGCAAGCCTACGGTAGATTACCTGCGCCGCGTACTTTCTAAGATCACGCTGCTGGGCGCTTTCTTCTTAGGCCTTATCGCGCTGTTCCCGATAATCTTCGGTTACGCGACTAAACTGCCTGTTTCGATGGGCGGTACTTCGATCCTCATCGTAGTAAGCGTTGCACTGGAAACTGCAAGAACAATGGAATCTCAGATGATGATGCGTCATCATAAGGGCTTCCTTGAATAATAAAAGACAGTCTGAGTTTAGATAAGGAGGACACCACTGATGAATCTTATTTTATTAGGCGCTCCCGGCGCCGGCAAGGGCACTCAGGCAGAAGTTATCTGCAAAGAGCTCGGCATACCCACTATCTCGACGGGCAATATGCTCAGAGCAGCCGTTAAAGCCGGTACCGAATACGGTCTGAAAGCTAAAGCTGCTATGGACGCAGGCGACCTTGTTTCCGACGACATCGTTATCGGAATACTCAAGGATAGGATAAAAGAGCCCGACGCACAGAACGGCTTCATTCTCGACGGCTTTCCCAGAACTGTTCCTCAGGCTGAAGCGCTCGACGCTATGGGCGTTACCATCGACAAGGTAATTGAAATATATGTACCCGATGAGAAGATCCAGCAGCGCATGAGCGGTAGAAGAGTTTGCCTCGACTGCGGCGCAACGTTCCACACAGATTTCAAGCCCCCCAAGCAGGAGGGTATCTGCGACGCTTGCGGCAAAGAGCTGGTTATCCGCAAGGACGACGAGCCTGAAACAGTAAAGAGCAGACTTAAAACTTACCACGAGCAGACAGCTCCTCTTAAAGATTACTACAAGGCACAGGGCAAGCTGACCACCGTAGTAGGTCAGGAGGAAGTTGCCGATACCTCTAAGCTCACGCTTGAGGTGCTCAAGGCATAAAAACTTGTTTTCGGGATCTAGAAAGAAGTTTAAAAAATGATTTCTGTAAAATCACCTAAGGAAATTGAAAAAATGCGCAAAGCCGGTCTTATCACAGGCGGCGCGCTGGTGGCGGCGGGCGAGGCTATCCACGCGGGTATGACTACCAAAGAGCTGGATACCGTAGTTCGCAAATACATCACATCGCACGGAGCAAAGCCGAGCTTTTTAGGCTACGGCGGCTTCCCCGGATCTGCTTGCATTTCCATCAACGATGTGGTTATCCACGGAATACCCGGCCCTCAGGTAATAAAGGATGGCGACATCGTTTCGGTGGACGTCGGAGCTTATATCGGGGGATTTCACGGTGATTCCTGCAAGACCTTTGCAGTCGGCGAAGTTTCCGAAGAGGCAAAGGCACTGATGAAGTCGACCGAGGAAAGCCTTTACCTCGCGATAAGCATGGTAAAGCCGGGCGTAAGGCTCGGAGATCTCGGAGCGGCTATTCAGAAATACAATGAGGATAACGGATACGGCGTGGTTCGCGAGTTCGTAGGCCACGGAGTTGGAAGAGATCTGCACGAAGACCCCGAAGTTCCGAATTTCGGAAAAGCGGGTCACGGCGTAAGACTTCAGGCGGGAATGGTAATAGCCATAGAGCCTATGATAACCGAGGGAAGCCCCAAGGTGAAAGTAATGGGCGACGGCTGGACTACTAAAACTGCCGACGGCAAACTATCCGCTCATTTTGAACACACCATCGCAGTTACAGAAACAGGCTGCATGATTCTTACAAAGCCTGATTAACTCGAAAAACGTGTTCACACACACTACTTTACAATCGAAACGTGAAAGATCGAGGGCAGTCTTTTTTGCCGCGGCGCGAAACGTTGCGAAGCGCCGAAAAGGGAAGAGAGCATTTCACTGCCTGAGATCATAATCGTTTTGAATATAATAAGCGCAAGCTGATATCGGAGTTTAAAACCCAAAGCGAAGAAATCGGCAGACCGTTCATAAACCTAAAGAACGGGAGTTGTTTTAAATCCGATGATTTTCGATCCTTGAAAGGAATGTGGATCTATGTCAAAGGAAGATGTAATCGAACTCGAAGGAGTAGTAACAGAAGCGCTGCCTAACGCAACTTTCAGAGTAGAGCTTGCTAACGGCCACAAGATTCTGGCGCAGATCTCCGGAAAGCTTCGTATGAATTACATTCGTATTGTACCCGGTGATAAGGTAACGGTCGAAATGTCGCCTTATGATCTTACAAAGGGAAGAATCACATGGAGAGCGAAATAATAAGCTTTCCGTCATAAGTCAAGTGCGAGGCTTTTGAAGCTTCGGCGTTTATATTTGAAGGAGGTATTTCAAATGAAAGTAAGACCTTCAGTTAAGCCCATGTGCGAAAAGTGCAAAGTTATCAAGAGAAAAGGCAAGGTAATGGTAATTTGCCAGAACCCCAAGCACAAGCAGCGTCAGGGTTAACAAACCAAATTTGGAGGTGCAGCTATAATGGCTCGAATTGCTGGTATCGACCTGCCCAAGGATAAGAGAGTAGAAATCGGACTCACCTATATTTACGGCATCGGTCAGAAGACTTCCGCTAAGATTCTTGCGGAAACAGGCGTCAATCCCGACATCAGAGTTAAAGATCTGTCGGAAGACGACGTAGCAAAATTACGTGAATATATCGATCACAATTTAACGGTAGAGGGCGACCTCAGAAGAGAAGTTGCGCTCAACATTAAAAGACTTGTAGAGATAGGCTGTTACAGAGGCGTTCGCCACAGAAAGGGTCTGCCTGTAAGAGGACAGAGAACTAAGACCAACGCCAGAACCCGCAAGGGCCCTGTAAAGACCATCGCTAACAAGAAGAAGTAAGGAGGGACTAAAAGAACATGGCTCAGGCTAAGAAAGTAATTCGCCGTCGTCGCGAAAGAAAGAACATTGAACAGGGACAGGTTCACATCCAGTCCACCTTCAACAACACCATAGTTACTATCACCGATATGCAGGGCAACGCTATTTCTTGGGCTTCCGCAGGCGGTCTCGGCTTCCGCGGATCTAAGAAGAGCACTCCTTTCGCAGCACAGACTGCTGCTGAGACCGCTGCAAGAGCAGCTAAGGAGCATGGCCTCAAGATCGTAGAAGTATACGTTAAGGGACCCGGAGCAGGAAGAGAAGCAGCTATCCGCGCTCTTCAGTCGGAAGATCTTGAAGTAAGAATGATCAAAGACGTAACTCCTATCCCTCACAACGGTTGCCGTCCTCCTAAGAGAAGACGCGTATAATAAGACAATTTGAGTGCAGTTTACTCAAAGTCGGGCAGTCGGCAAAAAAGCCGCAGAGGCCCGATACAACATTAAAAAACGGAGGTAATTACAATGGCAGTAAACAGAAAACCTATCCTTAAAACTTGCAGAGAGCTCGGCATCAGCCCTATGGTCATGGGCGTAGGCAAAGAGACCAAGCGCGATCCTAACGCGGGCAAGAGAAAAAAGGTTTCCGAATATGGAATGCAGCTCAAGGAAAAGCAGAAGCTGAGATTTATCTACGGCGTACTTGAGAAGCAGTTCTCCCACACTTTTGAGATCGCTCAGAAGATGGAAGGTCAGGCCGGTGAAAACCTCATCACCTGTCTCGAGTCCAGACTCGACAACGTAGCATTCAGAATGGGCGCAGCTCTTACCAGACGCGAAGCTCGTCAGCTCGTTGCACACGGCCACTTCCTCGTAAACGGCAAGAGAGTAGATATCCCTTCTTACAGCGTTAAGGTAGGCGACGTTATCTCCCTTTCCGAAAAGAGCAAGAAGAGCGAAAAATTCAAGCAGATCGCCGAAGGTACGGCTGACAGACTCACTCCCGCTTGGCTTGACGTAAACAAGGAACAGGGAAGTGCTAAGGTACTTCGCGCTCCTGTTAAGGAAGACCTTGATTACGAAGTTGAAGAGCACCTTATCGTCGAGCTGTATTCTAAGTAATAACTTAGAATACGCTGTAAACGGCGTTATGTTTTGCAGACATCCACTCGTAAACGTGAGAAAACTAAGCAGAGTTTTTGAAAACAGGAGGGTTTTAAATGCTTGAAAAAATAGAAAAGCCTGAAATTGAAACAGAAGAGCTTAAGAGCAACGGCACATACGGACGTTTCGTGCTTGAGCCGCTTGAGCGTGGCTATGGCATCACACTTGGCAACAGCTTAAGAAGGGTGCTGCTCTCCTCGTTACCGGGCGTAGCCGTTACATCGGTAAAGATCGACGGCGTACACCACGAGCTTACGACGATTCCGGGAGTTAAGGAAGATGTAACAGAGATCATCCTGAACCTCAAGGGACTTACAGCAAAGTTATACGGCGACGGACCCAAGACCATTTACATTGAGGCTGAGGGCGAATGCGAAGTTACCGCAGGCGACATCAAGGCTGATTCGGAAGTGGATATTCTCGTTCCTGATATGCATATCGCTACTCTGGGACCTGACGCAAAGCTGTATATGGAGATCGTTATCGACCGCGGCAGAGGCTACGTTTCTGCCGAGAAAAACAAGTCCCTTACGCCAAACGCGCCCATAGGTGTAATTGCGGTAGACAGCATTTATACCCCGGTGCTGAAGGTAAATTATACGGTAGATAATACGCGTGTTGGACAGATCACCGACTACGACAAGCTTACTTTAGAGGTATGGACCGACGGTACTATTTCCGCTAAGGAAGCAGTTTCAATGGCAGCCAAACTCCTCAACGAGCATCTTAACCTCTTTATCGACCTTTCGGAAGAGGCGAGCGTTGTAGAGATCATGGTAGAGAAAGACGACAAGGGCAAGGAAAAGATCCTTGAGATGACCATTGAGGAACTTGACTTATCCGTTCGCTCGTTCAACTGCTTGAAGCGTGCGGGTATCAACACCGTAAACGATCTGATTGAGAAATCGGCTGAAGAAATGATGAAGGTTAGAAACCTTGGTAAAAAGTCATTTGACGAGGTCAAGGAAAAGCTGCATTCGCTTGGATACGACCTCAGTTCCGAAGAAGATAATTAAGTTATAAGTAAGGAGTGAAAATCTATGCCAGGCACAAGAAAGCTGGGAAGAGCTAGCGACCACAGAAAGGCTATGCTGAGAGCTATGGTCACTTATCTTCTTGAAAACGGTAAGATTGAAACAACTGTAACAAGAGCTAAAGAAGTCAGCGCTATGACCGAGAAAATGATCACTCTGGGCAAGGCGGGCGACCTCCATTCCAAGCGTCAGGTACTTTCCTACGTTACTAAGGAATCGGTTGCAAAGAAGCTTTTTGACGACATCGCTCCGTCCTATTCCGGACGTAACGGCGGTTACACCAAGATCGTAAAGATCGGACCCCGCCGCGGTGACGCTGCTGAAATGGCTATCATTTCGCTTGTATAAGTTTTTCGATTTAATATCACATAAAAAAGACCTCCCGAGTTTTTCGGGAGGTTTTTCTTTTGCATTTGTGTCGGTTTACTGCTTCATTTTCGTTGTCTGGCGCTGCGCCATTACCAGCTTGTAGTAAACGCCTTTGTGCTTCATAAGCTCGGTGTGCGTGCCGCACTCTGCCAAATGCCCTTTGTCGAGAACTATCAGCCTGTCCGCGGCGCTCAGGGTCGAGAGTCTGTGGGCTATCGCAATGGTAGTCCTGCCTGCCGTCAGCTTGCCGAGCGCTTCCTGTATCTGCTTTTCGGTCTGGGTGTCGAGCGAGGCTGTCGCTTCGTCGAGGATTATTATCTTCGGGTCGTGAAGTATCGCCCTCGCGATAGCTATGCGCTGGCGCTCGCCGCCGGAGAGCTGGTAGCCTTTGTTGCCGACGCGCGTGTTGTAGCCGTCGGGCAGCTTTGTTATAAAGTCGTGCGCGTTCGCTATCTTCGCCGCCTTTATGACCTCCTCAAAGGTCGCGTTCGGCTTGGCGTAGGCGATGTTTTCCAGCACGTTGCCGTCGAAAAGAAAAGTTTCTTGCAGCACCACGCCCACCTGCGAGCGCAGGCTGTGCAGGTCTATCTGCTTGATGTCAACGCCGTCGATGCGTATCTCGCCCTGCGTGCAGTCGTAAAGCCGCAGGATAAGGTTTATCATAGTCGATTTGCCGACGCCCGAGTGACCGACTATGCCGACCATCTCGCCCTGCTTTATGCGGCAAGTGATGTCTTTCAGCACAGGGTCGTAAGATTTGTAGCCGAAGTACACGCCGTCGAACTCTATATCGCCCTTTATGTCGAGCTTTATCGGGTCGGCGCAGTCGCGCACGTCGCTCTCTTCGTCCAGTATCTCAAAGACCTTGCCCGCCGAAACGGAAACGTCCGCCAGATTACGCGGTATCTGTATCATCCAGCGTATCGGCGTGTACAGCATCGCAACGTAGGTGGTGAACTGTATGAGCTGACCGAGCGACATTGTTTCGCCCAGCACCATTCGTCCGCCGAAATACAGCACAAAAAAGTTGCCGATGGTGAGGATAAATTCCGAAATGGGTATCGTCAAGTACCACATTATCTCGGCGCGGGTGCAGCTTTTCGCCCACTCCTCAGAGCAGCCGGAGTAGCGCTGTACTTCGCGCCATTCGTTGCCGTAGGATTTTACTACCCGTATGCCGTTGAGTATATCGTGCAAGGTTTCGCTGTGGCGGGTCGAGTTTTTCCAAACTCTGGTGTAGCGGATAGCCATAGCGTTGAAAAGCTTATCGACTATCGCGAAAACTATCGGCACGGGGAGGACAGTCATGAGCGCCAGCCGCCAGTCCATGAAAAATACCAGCACGCCGATTATGATGAGCGAGAGCGTTTGCACCACCGCGTCCTTGCCGTTTGCAGTGATGAAGTCCTCTATCTTCGCCGCGTCGTTGGAAACGCGGTTTATCAGCTCGCCCGCCGTGCGCTTCGACACCGCGCTCATCGAGAGCGTCTGCGATTTTTCAAAAACTTCCTCGCGCAGGTCTTTGCCCAGCCCCAGCGCCGTGCGAAAGCTGAATTTCATGTTGATGAAGTCGAAAATACCCGTCATGAGTATCAGCCAGACTGAGGTCACCGCCAGCGCGATGAAGCCGCTCCATTCCTCAAAGCGCGGGGTGACGTAGCGGTCGATTATTAGTCTGTTGATGTAGGGCGTGATGACCCAGGTCGCTTCCGAAAGCACCGCGCAGATGACGGCTATCGTGAAAATTTTCTTGTACGGGGCTACGCGCTTTATCAGCCGCAGCAGCGTGCGGCTCTTGCCAACGCAGTAAATGCACTCCTTCGCGCCCTCCAGCGGCATACCGCATTTCGGGCAGTTCGGCTCTTCGCCGCCCGTGTCTGTTATCAGCTCGGCCGTGCGCACATAGTGGTCGAGCAGCTTCATCATCTCGGCGAACCGCAGGAATTTCTCTTGCGTAAACCCGCAGAAAGCCAGCGTTTGCCCGCTTTTGTCAATGCCCTGCGCCATAGAGCTTCCCGCGCCGCGCGTTACTTTAAATTCAGTGAAGTCGCTTATCAGGTACTCCCGCGCAAGCTCGCCGTTTTCGTAGATGAGCAGCTTTTCACGCGTAGCGCAAAGGCAGCCGCCGCGCTTTTCGCCCCCGGCGGTGAAGTCCGCGGGCAGCGAGTACACCACGCCTTCCGGCGCGTTTTGCGGTACAGATATACAGAGATCCATTTGCAGACCCCCTTTCGTTAGATTTTATTAGGTAAACATCTCCAGCACCTGCAAGCTTTTCTTGTCAAGCTTGCTGATGTCGGGACAAAAATATTTGTTGCCGTCGGCGTCGTTGACGTAAAGATAGCTGCCGTTCAGCAGTCGGAAATTCTGATACCAGTCGCGAACGCATATCGTCTTTTCGCCCGCTGTGGTGTCGGTCTTTACGAATATCGCGCCGCGCATATTGTCGCGTATCGAGTAAACGCGCGTTATCTCGGGCATGAAATATTTGTACTCTAAGTAGCCGTTCAGCAGCTCAAACTGCTCGGGAGGCAGCTCCGCCATGTCTTTTATAACGCCCACTTCGCGAAATTCGCGCTCCTCGTTCTCGTAATGCAGGCTGATGTACTGCGTTTTTGAGTAAAATGGTATCAGCCGCGTGGGGTCTATCTTGCGGTACGTTTTGCCGCCGTACTCCAGCGTCAGGTAGCCGCTCGGCTCTTTTTTCAGATGTATCTCTGCGCAGTTCAGCAGCGTTAGCTTGTCCACTTCGTAGACTTCGGCGGTGTTCATTTCTTCTGACATATTCTCATCTCCCTCATTCCTGTATGAATTGCAGCGCTTCGGCCTGCAGCTTGTAAAGCTCGAAATACTTGCCCTTGCGGCGGATAAGCTCGTCGTGCGTGCCGCTTTCTTTCAGCTCGCCGTTTTCGATAACGCAGAGCATATCCGCGTCGCGCAGGGTCGAAAGCCTGTGGGCTATCGAGATTATCGTGCGCCCCTGTTTCAGATTGTCGATCGCCGCCTGTATCTTGCGCTCGGTGCGGGTGTCCATCGCGGCGGTCGCTTCGTCGAGTATCAGAACGTTTGGCTTTTGGATTATCGCGCGCGCTATGGATATGCGCTGTTTTTCGCCGCCCGAAAGGGAAATTCCGCCCTCGCCTACGCGCGTGTTGTAGCCCTCGGGCAGCTTGGTGATAAATTCGTGCGCGTTCGCCGATTTCGCCGCTTCTATTACCTCCTCCATGCTCGCTTCGGGGTCAGCGTAGCGAATGTTGTCCGCGATAGAGCCTATAAAGAGGTAGGTTTCCTGCGAAACTATGCCGATGTTGCGGCGCAGGTCTTCAAAAGCTATCTTGCGTATCGGCACGCCGTCGATGGTAATTTCGCCTCCCGTAACGTCGTAAAGCCGCGCCATCAGATTTATGATGGTCGATTTTCCCGCGCCCGTCTTGCCGACTATTCCGTACATCTTGCCCGCTTCGACTTTCAGCGATACGTTTTTGATTATCGGGTGGCCTGCTTCGTACTCAAAGCTTACGTTTTTCAGCTCTATCTCGCCGCGCATGTTTTCTATCCGCACGGGGTGCTCGTCCTCTTTTACAGTGGGCAGGGCGTCGAGTATCTCAAACATTCGCGAGGCGGCGTCCATGCACTTCGCCCAGCGGTCGCCTATCCATGTGAAAAAGTTTATCGGGTCTACCGCCATTTCGGTGTAGGAAAGCAGCGCCGAAAGCGCGCCGAAGAGTATGTGCCCCTTTATGACCATTACCGCGCCGACAAAAAATACCAGCTTGTTCACCACGCGGTAAAACGTCCATATCACAGGTATGGTGTTGGCTATGCGCAGATTTATGCGCGAATTTATCGTGTACGCTTCGGTATTTTTCAGGCTGTAACGCTCTATCTCGCGCTGCTCGCGGGCGAAAGCTTTCACCACGCGCTGACCGTTCATCACGTCGGAAAGCACTGAGTTTGCCGAGCGGGTAGCCACGTCAAACTTGCGGTAAAGCTTGCGCTGGCTCTTGTAAAAGCGGTGCTGAACTATCTCGATCATTGTGATGGTGAGGATGATCCCCAGCGAAAGCAGGGGCGATAGGGTAAGCATTATCACCGCTATGCCGACTATCTTAAAGACGTTCGTCAAGCCGTAGGGCACTATGTCGGTGAAAAACCAGTAGATGTTCTGGCTGTCGCGGTCAACTCTCGACATCAGCGAGCCGGTCTGCTTGCCTGTAAAAAAGTCGAGCGAGAGCCGCTGCAGCGAGCTGAAGATCTTCACGCGCAGGCGGTGGGTGACTACCGGCACGATCTTTGAGGTGATTATGCCCGAGATTATGCGTATCAGCATACCCGCGAGGTCTACACCCGCTATCAGCAGTACTATCATGAGTATCTGCCCGTAGTATTTTCCGCCCTCGGCGAGCACGTCGTCGTAGAGCATCTGCGAGCCGAATATCGGCGAGAGCACCGCGAAAATGCTGCTGACTATGATGGTGAGCAGTATCATGATGGTCGCGCTGCGGAAGTCTTTGAATATCGAAAGCAGCCGCTTGAAAACGCTGCGCCTGTCTACGCACCGCGGACAAACGGGACGGTTCGGGTCGGGGTAAGGCTCGCCGCATACTGGGCAGTGGGTCTTTATCCCCTCAATCAGCGAATCGTCAGGCGTTTCGCCCGCCGATACCTGCGTTACGCGCTGAGAAAATTTCTCAAATTTGTCGGCAAAGCCGAGCGAAAAGCGCGCTATCGGAAACTCCGCGCCGCTTTTGTCTTTTACCATCAGCCGTGCGGAATCGTAGTGGCGGTCGGCGTACATCTCGGCGATGTCGGCAAGGGGGTATTCATCATACCCGACGGTCTCAAACGCCGTCAGCTCCGCGCGCTTCGCACCGCGTTTCAGCTTGCCGTACCGCTCGTAACCGCGCAGTACCGAGAGCGTTTCGCGTGTGAAAGTGATGTACACGTCGATATAGCAGCCCTCGCCATCGAGGTCGGCTTTAACGCAGTAAAGCAGCTCGTCGGTCATAACGCCGCGCTTCAGCAGCTCCGCCTCCGCCGCAGAGGGCAGCAGGTCGAAGTATTTCATTTGTTGCATCTGGTCAGCTCCTTTCATTTTCAGGCGTTTGCGCGCATCAGCACGCAAAAAAAGCGCCCGACCTTATACGCAGTCGGGCGCTCACAGCCTATATCATGGGCAGGGGAATATCACAAAAAAGGCGATAATATCACTCTGCTAAAATAAAAAGGCGGGGCCGCGTGCCTACGCTAAGGTCAATATTCTTATACTCCGAATTCAAGATCTCAGTAGTTATTAGATTAAGCATCTAGCTCGCCTCCTTTCATATTCTTAAACTTTTGATAAACGTATGTACATTACGCATTTTTGATTATAACACCCTTTTTGTGATTTGTCAATAGCTTTTTTCAAAAAACATCAAAAATTTTTTCCTCACCCTGCCGCCGTGCTTGACATTTGCCGCAAAAAATACTATAATAATAGTGTACATTCAGAACTAGTGAAACATGGGGCGGCTGTGGAGAGATTTTTAAATATGGGGTAATATGCCGATAATTAGGAGGCCTTTTTTATGAACGAAGTTATTGAAATGATGAAAACGCGCAGAAGCATACGCAAATTCAAGCCCGACGCGCTGCCCGATGAGATCATCGAGCAGATAGCCGAGGCGGGAACATACGCCGCTACCGGCAAGAATTTGCAGTCGCCGACAATAATAGCGGTGACGAACAAGCAGCTTCGCGATAGAATATCTGAGATGAACCGCAAGATCGGCGGCTGGCAAGAGGGCTTCGACCCGTTTTACGGCGCGCCCGCTATGCTGATAGTGTTGGCGGACAAGAACGTGCCTACCGCGGTCTACGACGGCAGCCTTGTAATGGGCAACCTTATGCTCGCGGCGCACTCGCTTGGCGTCGGCAGCATATGGATACACCGTGCGAAGGAAGAGTTTGAGAGCGAAGATGGCAAGGCTATATTGGCAGAGCTGGGCATTACCGGCGATCACGTCGGCATAGGTCACTGCGCGCTAGGCTACATCGACGGCGAAGAGCCGAAGGCTGCTCCGCGTAAGGAAAACTGGGTGTATTACGCTAAGTGATAGAGTGAACAGCAAAAAACGCACGGAGCGCTTCTTAGCTCTGTGCGGTTTTTTATCTGCAAAATTCAGTTTTCCTGCGCGGTTTCACGCTCGCGGTGCTTCATGAACCTGCGGCTGATGCTCTTGTTCAGACGAAAACTCAGCACCGCCGTCAGCGCGATAAGCCCTATCATCACCAGCACCGACTTCACGCTGAAACTGTTCAGCTTGCCGCCGATGTACGTTTCGACAAGCATTTCGGGCAGTATGCCGACCAGCGAGCCGATGATGAACGAGGGGAACGGCATCTCCATCGCGCCGTGGAGCATACTCACGAGGTCGTTCGGCACTACCGTCACCGCGCGCGAGGCGTAGACGGTGAAAAAGCTGTTCTCCTGCCCGTAATTTATCAGCTTTTTCGCTTTTGGGTAACGCTCGGTGAGCGCCTCGACAAGCTGCGAGCCGGAGTACCTGCCGATGTAGTAGGGCAGTGCAAAGCTCACCGCCAGCCCGATTATGTTGATGATAACGGCGACCCAGTAGGGGTAGATGTGTCCCGCGACGACGAAAAATACCGTGGCGGGAAATACTATCGAGAGCGATTTCAGCGCGTAAAACGCCCAAAGCACCACCGCCGCGAGGAAGTAGTTGTGCGGAGTGTATGCGAGTATATCTTCAAAATCCCATTTCATGGCGAATATGGCGCAGAGTATCACGAATATCAGGCTGACCAGCAGCGGCGTGAGTTTTAGCGGGTCTATTTTTATGCGGCGCTTTTTCGGCGGTTTTGCACTGTCGTTTTTATCCATTCGGCAAATCTCTCCTGTAAAAATTAAGATAAATTTAAGATTTGAAGATATTATAGCACATAAGCAAAAAAAATTCAAGCGCAATTCACGAAAATATGCGAAAATTTGTCCGCTTTTCCGACTTTTTTATTAAATTGGTGAAAATCCGCACGCCTATATTTTGTATATAATTACAAAAAAGCGCATGACAGTCCTCGTGACCGCCATGCGCATTATTATTCAGATAAGCTTCGTGCCCTCGTTGTCGATGTGGAACTCGCGCACCTGCCAGCCCGTAAGCCCCGCGTTTTCCAGCGAAAATTTCATCTTGCCCTCAAAAAATTCGTTGCTCTCGTCCGCGATAGCCATGATGGTCGGGCCTGCGCCGCTGATGAAAACGCCGTATGCGCCGTGCGTGTACGCGATGTCGAATACCTCTCGGCAGTTGGGAATAAGCTCCATTCTGTACGGCTGGTGCAGTTTGTCATGCACCGCGGTGCGCAGGTTTTCGAACTTGCCTGTCAGCAGCGAAGCGGAGAAGAGCGCCGCGCGCGATAGGTTGTACACCGCGTCCTTATGCGAAACCTCTTTCGGCAGGCAGGCGCGGGCTTTTTCGGTCTTCAGCTCGAAATCGGGTATCAGCGCGGCGAATTTCAGCTTTGTGAAAACTTCCTGCTTTACCCAGTGTACCTTTCTGCCGTCGAAAACGGCAGTTACAATGCCGCCCAGCAGCGCGGGCGCGGTGTTGTCGGGGTGACCCTCTATCTGCGCGGCGAGGTCTACCAGGTCGTCGGTGGTGAGGGGGTTGCCGAGAAGCGTGTTTGCGCCGACAAGTCCCGCTACTATGCAGGCGGAGGACGAGCCTAAGCCGCGCGCCATAGGTATATTGTTGGTCTGACGCAGTTTCAGACCCTCCAGCTTTTTGCCGCAGACCTCGAAAAGGTCTTTTGCCGAAACGTAGATGAGGTTGCTTTCATCAGTAGGCACGGCAATATCGTCGGCAGAGGAGATCTCTACTCTGTCAGACTCTTCCATTTCAACGTAATTATAAAAGCTCAGCGCCAGACCCAGCGCGTCGAAGCCCGCGCCCAGATTTGCGCTGGTGGCGGGAATGCGAATTTTTATCATTTTAAAAAGCGCCTTTCTTGGGCAATAGCCCGAAATTTTTTGTCACTTTACTTTATCACTTTGCCGAGCAGCTCAGCGCTGTGCAGCTTTATGTGCTCCAGCATATGCCCGATGTTGCCCTCGCCCGCGTAGTGCTTCATATCGAAGAAATTGCGGCGCAGGTCTGTCCACACAAGGCGGTTTTCCTCGCCCTCGGGCTTTATCGGCTTGTTCAGCCTGCCGACGTACACTTCCACGAAGCAGTCGTCGAGCGGGTAGCAGTAATCCATAAGGTGCACCAGCTTGATGTCGTCGGCGGTGATGGAAGTTTCTTCTTCCAGCTCGCGGTAGGCTGCCGAGAGGTGCTCTTCGTCAGGCTCTATCTTACCGCCGACGAGGTTGAGCAGACCCTTGTATGGGTCTTTTTTTCTCATGCACATCAGCCATCTGTCGGCGTCCTCGTTGAACACCGCTATACAATTGTAACCCTGCATTTTTTCATATCCTTCCACTAGGGCGCTTATCTGCCCTATGCTCATGTTTGACTCAGCAAACATTGCGCTCTAAAAAGCAAAACCACACGCCGCCCTTTGGCGAAACGTGCGGCAAAGCTTTTAATTTATCGACAATATCAAAGAAGTCTGATCTTGCTCTTTATCTCAGCCGAGTGCGAGAGTATCGCGAGGTTGGCGTCGATGTCGCTCTCTACCATGGTCGGCGTGATGAATGCCAGCTCGTTTTCGGGGCGGTTCTTGCGCTCGATGTATGTCAGCTTGCCGAACATTTCCGAGATAGAGGCTTTCAGCTCGTCGGCGTTCTCGGCGTTTATGCGAACGTACATAGCCGTTTCAACGCTCTTGTAGTCAACTACATAGCCCTCTTCGTGGCAGTCTTCCCAAGAGATCATTACCGAGCGGTCTTTGTGCTTTAAGCAGTCGATTATGTCGCCCACTACTGCGGAAGCGGTAGGCAGCTTGCCCGCGCCCTGACCGTAGAAAAGTACGTCGCCAACGCCGTCGCCCGTAACGGATATAGCGTTGTAAACGCCGTCTACGGTAGCGAGCAGGTTGCTCTTAGATACCAGTCTTGGGCAAACTATCGCGGAAACTTTTCCATCGCCCGCAGGCTTTACCGAGCCGATGAGCTTTATAGCAAAGCCCGCGTTCTCAGCGTAAGCAACGTCGTCGAGCGTTATCTTTGAGATACCCGAGCAGTGTACGTTCTGCGGGTAGATGTGTTTTCCGTAAGCCAGCGAGCCGAGAATGCAGATCTTGCGGCAGGCGTCGTGGCCCTCAACGTCGGCAGTGGGGTCTTTTTCGGCGTAGCCCAGATCCTGAGCCATTTTCAGCGCAGTTTCAAAGTCCAGCTGCTCTTTTATCATCTTAGTAAGTATGAAATTGGTAGTGCCGTTTAAGATACCGCTTATCTGCTCGATGGTGTTTCCGGCAAGGCACTTGTTCAGCGGGCGGATTATAGGTATGCCGCCGCCTACGCTTGCTTCAAAGAGATAGTTGCAGTTGTGCTCGTGAGCTATCTTGAGCAGCTCAGCGCCCTTGTTTGCAACAAGCTCTTTGTTTGAGGTAACTACGCTCTTTCCTCTTTCGAGCGCCTGCTTAGTAAAGGTATAAGCGGGGTTGATACCGCCGATGACCTCGGCTACTACCTCTATCTCGTCGTCCTCAAGAACGGTGTTGTAGTCCTTTACCATTTTGTCGGCAAAGGGGCTGTCGGGGAAATCACGCAGGTCAACGATGTACTTTATATCGCAGTCTCTGCCGACCTTAGCGTTTATCGAATCTCTGTTTTTCTCAAAAAGCTCTACCGTACCCGAGCCTACTACTCCATATCCTATAACAGCTACATTTTTCATACTAAGTAATTCCTTCCTATTCTTTGAAATACGCAAATATTTACTTATTTACAAGCATCTTGCTCTTGCCCGCCGCAATTTTCACATCGAGCACGCCGTCTATCGCCGATAAGATTTCTGAAAAGCCCGCGGTGTCTGAAGCGTCAGCCGAGTTTTCCGAGCGGTTTTCCTTCTGCACTGAGATGGATACCGCCGCTACGCCGTCTACGGGCGGGTTTTGGTTTATCTCGATTATGTTCACGCCAAGCTCGTAAAGCTTTGATATTACAGCCGAAAGCACGCCTTGGCGGTCTGAGAGCAGCATATTTATCAGCATAACGCTGTCCTCGCCGCGCTCGTTGTATCTGAAAACCGAGTCTTTATACTTGTAATACGCACTGCGCGATATGCCCACTATTCGGCAAGCCTCAGAGGAGGACATCTGCTGCGAGGCGGCGCGAAGCTCTTTCGCGTGCAGCACCTTTATAATAACTTCTGGCAGGGCGCTATCAGCCACTACCACAAAACCGCTGCTTTTTTCCATCTTGAAACAGTCCACCTCCAACGCACAACTGTATCTGCGTAATATACACATTATTTTATCACATTTTCCCCCGCTTGTCAATAGCAATACTGCACAAAGAAACTTTATTTTTTATATAGTCACAGTAAAAATGAAACCACAAAACACTCATTATTCTCCATAATTATATTGTTAGACAATTGTTTTTATAATTTTGATTTTGTGTTTTTAAAGAATAAACTGCTTGAATTCTGATTCAAGAAGTTTATTCTTTGCATATAATGTTATATTGAACTGACTAGTTACAAATATAGAAATAAAATAATACTCATTTTTCTCTCTTGAATATAATAAAAGTATACGGCATAATATGAAGTTGGGTAGGTTTGTAAAATAACATGATTGAAAATCTGTATATTTGTTTTATTTTTACAAAAAAATCATTTCCCATCTTATCTTTTATAAATAATGAAGTAGGACCATCAGATACTTGCAAGATTTTATTCTCTTTTAAATAATTTAATATTTCTTTTTTTGTTTCTTTTTTCATCTTTTTATGTTTATACCTTTCTTGGTTTTATCAAATTTTCACCGATGCGCTAGCATCTCCTAAATAAGCTTTACCACCTACTACGGTTGTAATATATACATTTTTCCAACTTTCACTTTTTTTGTGCTTTTAGGAATTTTAAAAGAATCTGTTGAGCCTGATGCTAAATTGTATCTGCCTTTTAGATCTTTATATTCAGTAATTTTAGATGAATAATAATTTTTTGGTTTAATTATTGATGTATTTTTGCAGTATATTTTCCCAGTGACTTTTTTTATTTGAGTTCCAGTTGCACTCCAATATAGGTGAGCTTTTGTTTTTGAATCTCTTACAACACCAACATGAAATGGTCCAATATCAATAACTTTTTTCAGTATTATTCTTTGGGACGGTGTTATGGCATCTAGCTTATCGCCATTTTTAATAATTATTATGTCCATTCCTTTTTCTAGTCTTGAAAATGAAACATCTTTTTGGAAATTCGAAATCTTAGCTTAATTTACGTTATAGCGTTTGCAGGAATTGTAATAAAGCTGAACATTATTACACAGAAAAAAATTGATATGATTTTAGTTTTTATTCGCATAATTACTTCCAAAAAAATGAAATATAGTAATTATATAATAACATGATTATACTTATTTGTCAATAGAAAAATTGATATATTTGAAATTATATGTTACTATTTCAATAAAGTATAAATTTTTACTGCACAAAGAAACTTTATTTTACAAGCCTCGCCTCAATACTATGTTAAACATATAACGATATGAAAAATAATAAAATTTATGTGATAGCATTGACAAACGGCGTTTTTTTGTGTACAATATATATTGTAAACGTTCCCGCAGTGGAACGATTTGTTTGAAATATTTTTTTGGAGGTTCAAAAAAATGGCTGAGTATTTTGCTAATATCCCGAAGATACCTTATGAAGGTCCTAAATCTACTAACCCGCTTGCATTCAAGTATTACAACCCCGACGAAGTAGTTGCAGGCAAGACTATGAGAGAGCAGCTCAAATTCGCTCTTTCTTGGTGGCACACTATGGGCGGCGACGGAACTGATATGTTCGGCTGCGGCACTACCGACAAGACCTGGGGAAAGGCTGACCCTGCTGAAAGAGCTATCGCTAAGGTAGACGCTGCTTTCGAGATCATGGAGAAGCTTTCCATCGACTACTACTGCTACCACGACCGCGACCTCTCGCCCGAGTACGGCACTCTCGCTGAGACCAACGCGCAGCTCGATAAGGTAGTCGCTTACTGCAAGAAGAAGCAGGAAGAAACAGGCAAGAAGCTGCTTTGGGGCACTGCTAAGTGCTTCGATCACCCCCGCTATATGCACGGTGCTGGCACTTCGCCCAGCGCTGACGTTTTCGCTTACGCTGCCGCTCAGATCAAGAAGGCTGTTGAAACAACAGTAGAGCTCGGCGGTAAGGGCTACGTTTTCTGGGGCGGAAGAGAAGGCTACGAAACTCTGCTCAACACCAACATGGCTCTCGAGCAGGACAACATGGCTCGCCTTATGAGAATGACCGTTGACTACGCTCGTTCCATCGGCTACACCGGTGATTTCTACATCGAGCCTAAGCCGAAGGAGCCTACCAAGCACCAGTACGATTTCGATACCGCTACCGTTCTCGGCTTCCTGAGAAAGTACGGTCTGGATAAAGATTTCAAGATGAACATAGAGGCTAACCACGCTACTCTTGCGCAGCACACCTTCCAGCATGAGCTGAGAGTTGCCCGCGACAACGGCGTATTCGGCTCTATCGACGCTAACCAGGGCGACGTTCTCCTTGGCTGGGATACCGACCAGTTCCCCACCAACGTTTACGACGCTGCTCTCGCTATGTACGAAGTGCTCAAGGCAGGCGGCTTTACCAACGGCGGTCTGAACTTCGACGCTAAGGCTAGAAGAGGCTCTTACACCATGGAAGATATTTTCTACAGCTACATCGCAGGTATGGATACCTTTGCGCTGGGTCTGAAGATAGCTGCCAAGATGATCGAGGACGGTAGGATCGACAAGTTCGTTGAGGACAGATACGCCAGCTGGACTACCGGTATCGGCGCTGACATCATCAGCGGCAAGGCTACCATGGCTGACCTTGAGAAGTACGCTCTCGAAAAGGGCGAAGTTACCGACAGCCTCACCAGCGGCAGACAGGAGCTTCTTGAGAACACAATGAACCAGATCATGTTCACCATCAACGTTTGATCTGCTGAAATTACTGCATAAAATAAGAACTGCACTCTTTTTACGGAGTGCAGTTTTTTTGTTTGTTAAACTCTCTTTTCGCCGATGGTCTTGTTCGGCGAGATGACGAAGCAGGTCGCGCCGTTTACTTCAAGCGTGCCCGTGACGTATTTGACGCAGCTGTCCGCGTTTATCTCGGGCGGCGGCAGCAGGTCTTCGTCCGCGCACTGCACCGAGCCGTTTATGGCGTCCGCCAGCAGCGCGCATTTTATGTACCGCTCGTCCTTATCCTGACCGCTAAGCTCGTCGCTTTCGCTGCCTATGTCGGCGACTATGTAGCAGGCGCGCGTTCTGTCGCCCGCTTCGCCCAGTCCGAAACGCTTCGCCGCGTCGATTATCGGCGTTATTTCGCCGTCGATCTCCGCCGTGCCTAGCATATAGTCGGGAAAGCCCGGTACGGGCGTTATCTCAGCCGCACCGCCCCCCGCCACAGGCTCTATCCTCAGTATATCTTCAAAAGCGCAGGCAAATCTGCGGTTTGAAACAGTAAATAGCAAGAAATTTTTCATGCAGCGCCCTCCTTATCCTTTCAGCAGTCGGCAGATCTCGCCCGCGATGTTTTCCAGCGCGCATTGCTTTTCCACCGCGCCCAGCTCGAAAGCCGCTTTCGGCATACCGTACACCAGCGAGGTCTTTTGATCTTGCCCGATGGTTCGCGCGCCGCGCTCTCTCAGCTTTAGCAGGCCTTTCGCGCCGTCGCTGCCCATACCTGTAAGCAGCACGGCTATCACCTTTTCAAATTCCACCTGCGCCGCCGACTCAAAAAGCGCGTCTACCGAGGGGCAGTGTCCCGAGATCTTCGCGCCCTCTGCCACGCTCAAAAAGCAGCCTTTCGCGTCCGCCGCTATCCGCATATGCTTCGAGCCCGGCGCGATGTACACGCTGCTGCGCTTCGGCCGCTCGCCGTTTTCCGCTTCTTTTACCCGCAGGCCAAGCGTGCCGTCGAGCCGCTGAGCGAATATTTTCGTGTAGCCGCTAGGCATATGCAGCGAGGCGGCGATGGGCGGAAGGTCTGCGCCGCGGCGGTTTTCGTCCAGCATTTTCAGCAGCTCGGGCAGCGCTTCGGTGCTTCCCGCAGAGCCGCCTATCAGTATTATCTCGCCCCCCGCCGACCTGCGCGGCGTTTCGGTGCGGCGTTTCAGCTCGTAGACCACCCCGTTGCACTCCACGCTGCGCAGTATCAGCGCGCTTTTCATCGCCTGCACCAGCGTTTGACGAAACTGCATGAAATCGTCGGGATTATCGGCAGGCTTCGGGATAAAATCCGCCGCACCCGCTTTCAGCGCCTTGCTTGCCGCCGCGCGGTGCGATGTGCATACGATAACGGGCACTGCGTACTGCGGCAGCAGCGAGTGTAAAAAGCTGATCCCGTTCATGCCCGGCATTTCGATGTCGAGTATCACAAGGTCGGGCTTCTGCCTGCCCACCTCGTTCGCCGCGGCGTATGCGTCGCGCACGCTCGCGCAGACGGTAAAGCCCTTTTCGGCGTTTACGATGCGCTCCAGCACCTCGCGGAAAAGCTGCGAATCGTCCGCTATAAGAACCTTTTTATCCATGCTTCTGCACACCTCCCGCCTGAGTTATCTTGCGGTATACCGCCGTTTTTTCGCGCACATACGGGCAGTCCTCGGGCACGGCCTCCGCGTGGCCTATGTAGAGGTAGCCGCCCTCGTTAGTAGCGTCGTAAAAGCGCTTTATAAGCTCTGACTTCGTTTTCTGGTCGAAATATATCATAACGTTTCGGCAGATTATAAGGTCGAACTTTTTCTTGAAGCTGATAGGGTCCATCAGATTATGGTACTTGAACACCACCTGCGAGCGTATCTCGGGCTTTACGGTGTATATCCCGCCCTTGCCCGTGAAGTATTTTTCTACCCACGCCGCTGGCAGGTCTTTCAGCGCCGCTTCGGCGAACATTCCGTGCTTTGCGGCGAGGATAGCGTTTTGCGAAATGTCGGTCGCGAGTATGCGCTTGTCCCAGTCCGCCCCGCGCGACTGAAAATACTCCTCGGCGCACATCGCGAAATTGTAAGCTTCGTTGCCGAAAGAGCAGCCCGCGCTCCATATGCAAAGCTCTTTATCAGTCTTGTGCTTTTCGGCGTAGGGCAGAAAAACGTCGATAAAGTGGCGCATATGCTCCTGCTCGCGCATGAAATATGTGTAATTTGTAGTCAGCCTGTTGATTATATTCGCCATCTCGTCGCCGCCGTTTTCATACACCGTTTCCAGATATTCTGAAAAAGAATGAAATCCGCGGTCAACTATGTAAAAGCAAAGGCGGCTCTCTACCATTGATTTTTTTCCTTCCAGGTTCAGCCCGTAGCGCTGCTTTATAGTGTACGCCAGCCGCTCGAAATCCTCGTTGCTCATGCCGGCGGGCGTTTTCTCGAGAAATATCGAGTCGTAAGCGCTGCCGCTGAAAAAGTCTGCCGTGTTCGCCATTTTTAGTATTTTCACCACCCCGCGTCTGCGCGCTTATTTTTTCTCAAATAGCATTTCTGTTCGTATAAGCTGTATCTTCTCGCCGCCGTCGGTAATGTACCCCGCTATCACGCTCTTGGGGTCGGGCAGCGGCAAAAAGCTTTCAGGCAGGTAGCGCTTTGATGTAAGCACCTCGTCTACCTTTATCGCGGCGCTTTCTTCGCCGTGCCGCAGCACCATAAGGCAGCTTCGCGGGCCGTACTCGCAGTCCTCAAAGTCCAGCCGCCGCCGCAGGTCTATCACGGGGGTAACGCTGCCCATCAGGTTTATCACGCCCAGTATGTAGTCGGGCAGGCAGGGCAGGGGGGTGAGGTCGGTGCGGCTGTTTATTTCTATTACGTCCTGCATAGGCACGGCGAAAAGCCCGCCTGCGCTGCGGAATATTACCGCCGAGCTTACGCCCGCGGGGTTTGCGCTCTCGCTCATTTCCTGCTCACCTTCTTTATTATCTCGTTTACGTCAAGTACGGGTATTATGCTGCCGTCGCCCAGCACGCTCGTTCCCGAAAATCCCGCTTCTTTCAGCCCGAATTTCGAGAGATAGGCGGAAAAGGGCTTTATCGCTATCTGCATCTCTTCCAGTATCCCGTCCGCCATCAGCGCCGCTTCGCCCGATTCGGCGGTGCAGAGCAGTATTATGCCGCCCTTCGGGTCGCTCTCGCAGCCCTCCAGCCCGAAGTGTTCCGAAAGACGTATCATGCGGTAAAGCTTGTCCGAAAGCACCGTTTCCCTGCCGTCGGGCGTTACATTCAGCTGCTCGGCTTTCGGGCGGAATATCTCTTTTATCGCGCTGACCGGCACTGCGTACTCTCTTCCGCCCAGCTGTATCACCATGCAGTCGCTTATCGAGAGCGACATCGGCACGCGTATCGTGAATACCGAGCCTTTGCCAAGCTCAGAGTCTACCAGCAGCGCGCCGCCGACCTTCTCCAGGTTCTTGCGCACTACGTCCATGCCTACGCCGCGCCCCGAAAATTCCGTTACCTCGGTGTTGGTGGAAAATCCCGCTTTCATTATCAGCTCAAGGCACTCGCGGCGGGTGTACTCCTGCTCGGGCTTTTCGAGCATACCCTTGCTGCGCGCTTTTTCGAGCAGCTTTTTCGGGTCCATGCCTGCGCCGTTGTCGCGTACTTCTATCAGCGCGTCGTTTGATTCATATCGCGCGCTCAGCGTTACGGTAGGCTGCTCTGTCTTGCCCGCTGCCGCGCGCTCTTCGGGGCTTTCGATACCGTGGTCTACCGCGTTCCGCACTAGGTGCATCAGCGGGTCGCCTAGCAGGTCGGCGGCGGATTTATCCACCTCGGTGTCCTCGCCCTCTATCACTAGCGTAACGTTTTTGCCTAGCTTTTTATTCATATCGCGCACTACGCGGTTCATCTTTGAAAATACCGTGTTTACGGGCACCATTCGCACCGACATTACTACGTCCTGCAATTCGTCGGTCAGCTTTTTCAGCTCGCGCGCCGATTTGTAAAAGTTCGGTATCTCGCTGCGGTAGGGCAGCAGGTCGCGGCTGTGCAGTACGCCCGATTCGGCTATAACTATCTCGGTCGCGAGGGTCATCAGCCTGTCTAGCTTTTCCAGTTTTACCGAGATCATAGCTCCGCTCTTGTCGTCGTGCTTTTTGGCTGGCGCAGAGGGTCTCGCCGAGGGTTTTTCGGCTTGCTGCGATTGCGCAGGTTGTGCAGGTTGTGAAGATGGCGCGGGGGTAGGCGCAGGTTCAGTCTTTTTCGCCTGACGCTGTATCTGCACGGCGTTTTCTACGTTTATGCCGTTTTTCAGCTTTTCGAGCACTGCTTCGGGCGAAGCCGCCTTTACTTTTATAACAAGCCCCTTTGCCGATATTTCGTCGCCCGCGCTGTCTGCGTCGAGGTCGGCGGGTATGGTGCTTACAAGCTCGCACACCGCTTTCAGATGTTTCAGCAGCACCATCGCGCGGATAGAGGGCATTAGGCAGCTTGACTGATACATCACGCGGAAAGCCAGCACATCCTCGCCGTCCTCTGCCGTGAATACGCCGTCCGCTTCGCCCGCGCTCTGCTGCGGGGCGGCCTCAGCCGCGGGTGCTTCGCCTTTCATAGCCGCCGCAAATGCGCGGTTTTTCGCTATCTGCTCGGTGAAGTCGGTAAGCGGCACGCTTTCGTCTGACAGATTTTCTATCTCGCTCTTCATTCCGTCAGAGCCTGCGTAAAGCAGCTCGTAAAGCGCGGGTTTGTCGAACTGCACGTTCGGGTCTTCGCGGATTATCGAGAAAAGGTCTTCCAGCGAGTGTGCCAGCTTTGAAACGTTGTGAAGACCCATCATCGCCGCCGAGCCTTTTACCGTGTGCATTATGCGGAATATCTCGCCCACGTCCTCCTCGCCCAGCGTGTCTGACTCGGTGCGGATAAGTATTTCGTCGAGCTTTTCCAGCAGCTCGTTTGTTTCAAACAAAAATACGTCGAGCATACCCTCCATGCTCTGTTCATACTTTGCCATTCCGTCACCCCTTTTTATTCAAACATGATGTAGCCCTCGCGCAGACATATCTTCTTTATCTCATCGTAGGGCATGAATTTCATTTTATGGCATTTTTCTTTTTCGCCGCAGGTGTATATCATAAGCGTGCACCTGTTGTTGAGAAGCTGAAAAGGCGTTCTGCTTATGCGTATCTTGCTGATATTCGCCTTTGGCAGAAATACTTTGTGGAACTGGTACAGCTTGCAGTAGCTCATAGCGCAGCCGTTTTCGTTAAAGCCTACCGAGGTGTTGAACGAAGCGGCTACTTTTACTATAATGAGCCATATCAGAGGTATGGTTATGATTACAAGCAGTATGTTGAATTCCCGCTGCCATATGCTTACATACTTGTTCAATATGTACAGCGCGGCGGGCGGTATGGCGCATACTATCATCGGCGTCCATACAAAGTCGCTGATGTTTTCTCTGCCAGTTTTTATCTCCGGCCGAGGCTTAGGCAGGTCGGGCACTAGCATTTTCAGCGAGGCGTTCATCTGCTGATAGGTGGTTATCGGTATCAGCGCTGAGATCTCGCGGCGCGATTTTCCGTAGCCGGTGCAGTCCAGCGTTACCGAGCATATCTTAAAGGCTTTCATAAGCAGCGTTTGCTGTAAGTCGTAGTAATTTATCTTGCTGCGGTTGATTATGTGGCGGCGCTTTATCAGCACTCCGCTTTTTACCAGCAGCTGATCTTCCGTGCGCGATATGGTGAAAGACCAGTGCCGCGCGAGAGTGGCTATGAAAGATATAAACCAGCCGCCTATTACCAAGCCCCCCAGTGCGAGCACAGCCTTAGGTATAGTCTGCGAGAGCTTGAAAAGCCGCGAATCTATCCGCGTAAGCTCGCTGTTTACTTTCAGCATCAGCTTTTGCTCAAATTCCAGACCGATTATTTTGTAGGCCTCGAACATGAACATTCCGTACAGCAGCATTCCCGAAAATGCCGATGAAAACAGCAGCGAGAACATCAGCAGGTGTGTCTTTCGCGGCGAGAAGGTCACTTTCGGCGCGCTTTCCTCGCTGTCGCGCACGAAGTCGAAAAGCAGGTCTGCGTTTCGCTTTGAGATGACCAGGCGCATATCTTCGCTCGAAAGCGTTCTCGCGTTCGTTTCGATGTACATGGTATAAGCCTTAACCGGACGGTTTATCCAGCTTTGGCAAAACGTGAGCGTGGTTATCTCGTTATAGTAAACTTTTGTGCGAACTATGCCGAAAAGTCCCGTGTGCGCCGTGATCCCGTCGCACTCTATCGTGAAGCGCACGAATATCCAGCGCAGTACCGCCAGCGCGAAAATGCCCGAGATCGAGAGTATGTCTACCCAGTTAGTGCGTATCCAGCTCTGAAAATCGAAGCGCGAGGCTATCAGGTACTTGGTAAGCGGTATCAGCAGCAGCCACAAGTTCTTCGAGGTGTAGTCCAGCATTTTTACAGGGTGCTGGCGGTGGCGGAAGAAGTGCGATACCGCGGCGCGGAAGCCGTGGCGCATTTTATATTTCAGCTTAGTCATACAGCCCCTGCGCCCCCGCTCCTTTTATTTTCGTTGTTGTTGGTTTGCTCATGCTCATGCTCATGGTTATGGTCATCCGCGCGCTTTTGAGGCTGCCTGCGTGTTTTTTGCGCGCGGCGCTGCGTTTCCTGCGGCTCTTCGCGGCTGCGGATAAGCGCGTTTATAGTTTCCGCTATCTCGGTAAGGTCGCTTTTTCGCATAAAGCATATCAGTATGCGCGCGCCGAGGGCGTTTATCACGGCGAAGTTAAAGCCTGTGAACCGCCCCAGCGGCGTTATTATCACCGATATTGATTTTATCGAGCTTATAGGCATATAGTCGTTCTTTAGGAATATAAAGCCGCCCGAGGTAGCTATCTCGTTTTTCGTGATTATGACCTTGGCGTGCAGAAAATAATGGGGTATCACTATCACCGCTATCAGCAGTATCAGCACCCATACCGCAGCCGCGATCATTTTTACCAGCTCTTCGGGCAGCATTGTGACGTAGCGGTATATCACCACGTTCAGCGCCGCGCCCGCAGCCGCTATGAGCAGATAAAACATAAGCATCGCCCTCTTGGCGGGCAGAAATCTTTTCAAAAGCTGCGTTCTCCTTTACAAATAGTACAAGTACAAAATGTACAGCCGTCAGCCGTTCCGAATGTTATCAGATCTCGGCTTCGGCGTGGCGGGTAACGTGGCAGCCCACGTTTACTGAAACGGGCAGACCCGCGATGTGCGTCGGGGCTTGCTCGATGTTTACGGCAAGGCAGGTCTGCGTACCGCCAAAGCCCTGCGGGCCTATACCCAGCTTGTTTATTTTATCAAGAATTTGCTGCTCAAGCTCGGCGTAGAGGGGCTTGGGGTTGCGCTGCGAAACGGGGCGGCAGAGCGCCTTTTTCGCAAGGTAAGCGCATTTTTCAAAGTCGCCGCCAATGCCAACGCCTATCACAATGGGCGGACAGGGGTTAGAGCCTGCCTGCGCGCAGACGTTCACAACGTAGTCAACTATCTCTTCGCGCGTAACGGATGGGGTCATCATTTTAAGCTGCGACATATTCTCGCTTCCAAAGCCTTTCGGCGCACAGACTATCTTCACGCTCTCGCCAGCAACTATTCTTATGTGCAGCACCGCGGGGGTGTTGTCGCCCGTATTCACGCGCTCCAGCGGGTCGGAAACTACCGATTTTCTCAGCAGACCGTCAGTGTAGCCCGCCGAAACGCCTGCGTTTAAAGCTTCTTCAAGGTCGCCGCCGACGAAGTGCACGTCCTGACCTATCTCCATAAAAATAACAGCCATGCCCGTGTCCTGACAGATGGGCAGAGTTTCCTGCTCAGCCGCTTTCAGATTATCGAGAATGTCGTCGAAAACGCCCTTTCCTACGGGCGACTTTTCCGCCGCCGCGCCGCGCTTTATGCACTCGCACATATCCTGCGGCAGCACGCGGTTTGCTTTAATGCAAAGCTCTTTTACCGTCTGCGTTACTACGCTTACATCTATCTCTCTCATTATATTATATTCAATCCTTTTCTGCAAATTCCGTTTTAGTATCTTATCTCTTTGCGGTACTTGATGAGCGTGCCGTTTATCATTACAAGCTTCGGTTCGCTCATAATTTCAAAGGGGCTGCCTTCGAATATCACCATGTCGGCGCGTTTGCCCGCCTCTATCGAGCCTGCGAGGTCGTCTATACCGCCTATCTCCGCCGCGTTTATCGTCACGGCTTCAAGCGCCTGCATGAATGTCATGCCGTTTTTCACCGCAATGCCCACCGTGAGCGGCAGGTACTCTATCGGCGTTTCGCTGTGGTCGGTGCATATGGCGGTCTTTACGCCGTGCTGCGCCAGCAGACCTGCGTTTTTCGGGGTGATGTTGGCAAGTTCGGGCTTGCAGGGGTCGCAGATTATCGGGCCGACGACCGCCGCAGCGTTCTCCAGCGCCAATTCGCCCGCGATAAGATGACCGTCGGTGCAGTGTATCAGCACATAGTCAAGCCCAAATTCACGGCTTATGCGCAGGGCTGTGAAGATGTCGTCCGCGCGGTGGCAGTGGAAGTGCGCTTTCAGCTCGCCGCGCAGCAGGGGTATCAGCGCCTCGCTCTTCGGGTCAAGCTCGGGCAGGTCAGACTCGCTCTCGGCGGCTTCCTTGTCCGCCATATACCTCTGCGCTTTAAGTAGCGCTTCGCGGATCATCGCGGCTATCGCCATGCGGGTGCAGGGTGTTTCGTCGCGGTTCATGTATGTCATTTTCGGGTTCTCGCCGAGCGCGAATTTTATGCCCACGCGCCGCAGAAGCATATTGTCGATGCGCCTGCCATCGGTGGAAACTGCTACGATGTCGCCCGCCACGGGGTTCATAGAGCCGGGGGAGATAAGCACCGAGGTTATGCCCGCGTTTCGAGCCTTTTCAAACGACTCGTCGAATGGGTTTATCGCGTCGATGACCCTTAGCTGCGCCGAGCAGGGCTCGCTCTCCTCATTAAAATCCTCGCTCTCGATGCCGACGCCGTTCGTAGTCAGTCCGACGTGCGTGTGCGCGTCGATGAAGCCGGGGTAGAGCGCCGCTCCGCCGCCGTCGATGTCAACGTCCTCAAAGCTTGAGGGCGTGCCCTCGCACACGGCGGTGATCTTGCCCTCAGTTATCTCGACCCAGCCCTTTTCGATGATCGAGCGGGCTTTGTTCATTGTAAATATTTTAACATTGTATATTTTCATAGAATATTCCTTATCGTTCAGTTCGTTCAGTACTTTCCCGTGCTTCCAAATCCGCCGCTTCCGCGTTCGGTATCGGTAAGCTCTTCACATTCCTCTATCTTGGCGAACACCGCGGGCGTAACCACAAGCTGCGCTATGCGCTCGCCGTTCTGCACTGTGTACGCTCCTTTGGAAGAATTATGCAGCGGTATAAATATCTCGCCGCGGTAATCCATGTCTATAACGCCGACGCAGTTCGCGGGTGCAAGCCCGTGCTTGGCCGCCAGCGATGAGCGCGCGTAGGCCAGCAAAACGTACTCGCCGTCGCAATCAAGCTGCACCGCCACGCCCGTAGGTATCATGGCAGTTTCGCCCGCGCCGATGGTAACAGCGCTTTCCAGACAAGCCGTAAGATCGCAGCCCGCGCTGTGCGCCGTCATGCGTTTCGGGATAACTGCGCCTTCACGCATTTTTTTGAATTTTAACTTCATATTTATCCTTTCAATCCGCGGTAATACAAACCTCTTGTTATGGTTTCACCGTTTATCGCGGTACATTGCTTTTGATATTTAAACATATTTATAACTTCCGCCGCTCGCTCCGCCGACTCGTCAAAAAGCTCTATCTGCACGAAATCCACCGCGCGGAAATCCGCCATTTTGTCCGATATGCAGAGCAGGTCGGAGTTGAGCAGTTCGGTGTATCCGAGCCTTTTTGAGCACTTTATCGGGAATCGCCTGCCCGTTCTGTCGTAGACCGCGCCGGTGCATTTTTTGCAGCCGACCGCCGCGCGTATCGGGCAGTTGACCGTCAGCATGAGCGGCAGCCTGCCGTAACCTTCCGCACCGATGGGTATTTCCGGCGCTAGCGCGCTGATCTGCGAAGCTTTCATTTCTGGCGAGATCACCGCGTCCGCTACGCCGAATTCGCGCAGCTTTTTGAGCGCGAGCGAGTTTGCAATGTTCAGCCCCGCCGCCCCATGAGGCGTAAGTCCCAGTTTTTGCGCGGTTATAATGTGTGCATAATTCGTGCATAAAATGTGCTTAATATGCGTATGTTTTGCTTGCTCAAGCAGCGCAGTCTGACTATTTTCATCTAACGTGAAGCGCGGCATTGCCACGCCGAGCTTCTCGGCAGGGAAGCGCTCCGCAGCCTTTTTGATCTCGTTCATATCTAACGGCAGCCACGCGATCTCGATGTCCTCGGGGTCGAGCATGGCAAGCTGCTCCGCTTTACAGACGTTTACGCGCAGCCTCGGCTCGCCAAAATCGCGCTCGCGCGGTTCGGGCTTCGGGATATTCAGTACAAAATCCACGCGGCGAGAAAAATGCTCCTCGCGCAGGGCGCTGATTTTTTCGCAAAGTTCGCGGCGCGCAGCGTTCAGCTCTCCCGCCGCGACTGCCAATCCGTCGTCAATTTCGCAGTGCATATCGCCCAGTTCAAAGTAAGTATCTCCCAGCTTGCCCAATTGCTTGCGCAAGAACGCTTCATCGCAGGGCTTGTTTCGCGCCTGTTCGGGAACTTTGCCAATAAATTCCGCTCGCAGACCGTTCTCGTCCGTCGCTGTGATGTGCAAAGGCTTGCCGCGGCGCACCTCGGCGGCAATATCCAGCCGCGCGCGCTTGTATTCGCGGCGGTAAAGCTCGTGAATGGCGGGGTAGGCGGCGGCGGCAGTCTTGGCGTCCTCGGCGGTGCGTGTGCCAAACATTTCCGCGCCCGTGCGCCGTTTCAAATAGCCGTCGGTGAAGCCCCCGCGCGAGAACACGTCCGCCAGCAGTCGCTCGTCGTAATCCTCCCCCGCCAGCGCCTTTTTCGCACAGTACGCCGAAAGCGCGGAGTACTCGGGGCGCTTCATTCTGCCCTCGATCTTCAATGAATCTACGCCAAATTCAGCCAGTTCGGGCAGATCGTGCAAAATGCTCATGTCTTTCAGCGAAAGTACATGGTCTTGTCTTCCTTTTTTTACTGAACACGGCAGACGGCACGGCTGCGCACAAATGCCGCGGTTGGCGCTTCTTCCGCCGACCACTGCGCTCATCAGACATTGCCCCGAAACGGACATGCACAGCGCGCCGTGCACGAAGATCTCAATTTCCATATTTTGCTGCTTACACAGCTCTTTTATCACGTCCGCGGGCAGTTCGCGCGAAAGCACCGTGCGCGTGTAGCCCAGCCGCCGTGCAAATTCGCAGCCCGCCGCCGTGTGCAGGGTCATCTGCGTCGAGGCGTGCAGTTCCAGTTCGGGGCAGCAGCTTTGCGACAGTTCCGCGACCGCCGGATCTTGCACGATCGCTGCGTCAACGCCAGTTTCACAAAGTATCCGCAGCGTTTCGGCGCAGTCGGCAAGTTCGCCGTCGAAAAGCATCGTGTTCACCGCCGCATAGACTTTCACACCACGCTGATGGCAAAAACTTACTGCTTCTTTGAGCTGCTGCTCGTCAAAATTCACCGCAGAACCGCGCGCGCTGAAGCGTTTCAGCCCCAGATACACCGCGTCCGCGCCGCTTTGCACCGCCGCAAAAAGCTGCTCCGGCCCGCCCGCGGGCGAAAGTATCTCCGCCATCACTTTTTCGGCGGCAGACCCAGCGCACCGGTGATGCTGCTCTTCAAGATCTGCTCGGCGGTGTTCTCATCGACCGCGAATTTCGTGCGCAGCTTCACTTCGCTCTCCAGTTGGCGGATGCGTTCGCGCTGGCGTTCGACCTCTTTTTTCAGCTTCTCGCACTCGTCGTGCGCGTCGTTTGCCGATTCGACGTAGGCGCTGATCTGCGTGCGTATATTTTTCTCAGTCTGCTTATTCTTAACAAGTTCGTCAAGACATTCCAGCGAGATTATCGCCGCCGCGTCCTGTATAGAAAGTGTTCGTTTCGCCTCTTGAAGCGCCTTCATGCGCTCGTTCAGCGTGTTTGCAAGGCGCTGGGTGTACTCCTCGCTCTCGTCGGTCATCATGGGGTAGCTTCTGCCATATATGTTTACTGTTACCTTATTTTTCATGATATACAACCTCCTTAGATCTTTTATCTGCGGTCAAAGCGGCTCAGCGCCGCATATCTGCATACTCTCTTTTATTATAGCACATTTGACGAGTGTTTTCAATGGTTTTTTTACATTTTGTACACTTTGTTAAATAAAAAAGCCGAGCTTTCGTCGGCTCGGCATAAATCTCGCTGCTGATTTTCAATTTCGAGGCTCGCTCAGTTTTTTTCGGTACTCCGCCGCCAGCTCGTTTATCTTTGCGATCACCCGCTGGTATCCATCGTCGGAAAACTCTTCCTCAAATTCCGTCGAGATCTGCCCCAGTTCAAAGCATATCTCCCCATACCAAACGCTGACTTTCAGCGCGGGCGGCTCGGCTTTTTTCAGCGGCTCTATTCTGTAATTCATATCGCCGAGCAGACTTCCCATCCATATATTGCCGAAATCGAAGTACGCAAACGTCGGTACATCTATCAATCCATGATACATATTCTTACTCCTTTTCCTCTATATCGCAATCATCTTCATCTATTCCGCCAAAAAGCTCCTCAAATTCCAACACTATGCAGGTAACGTTGTCCATTCCGCCGTTTTTGAGCGCCTTTTCGGCCAGTACACGAGCCGCATTCTTGCAGTCCGCGGTCTGCGAAAGCGTCTGCGCGATCTCCTCTCGGCTGCACATATCCGTCAGTCCGTCGCTGCATATCAGCAGTTTCACGCCCGCCTTTGCCGGCACGGGCATACAGGGCTGCGGGTCAAGTCCCATTCCGCCGCTGTCAGCACCAAGAAAACTTGTCAATCTATGGTGGTCAGGGCTGTTCTCCGCCTCGTCCGCTGTGTAAACGCCCGCCTTTATCTTGCGCACGGCAAGCGTCTGATCTTCCGTTATCTGTAAAAGTGTGCCTTCATCGTACAGGTAAATTCTGCTGTCGCCAATATAAAATGGAAACGCCTGCCCGTCCTTCACGCACACCGCCGCAAATGTGCTGCCACCGCGCGAGCCCCTTTCGGCGCACATATCGCAGATAGCGTCGTTCGCGGCGCGGGTGTACTCGTTCATGTAGTAGGGCAGGTCAGATGACGCGGCAGTTTTGAAGATGTCCGTCATACCCTCCATTCGCGCGGCGGCTAGCGCCGAAGCCGTTTCGCCGAATGCTTCGCCTCCCATGCCGTCAAATACGCTGTAAAGATGCGTTTCCGTGGTCAGCTCGATGTACGAATCGCATTCATTTTTGCCATAATTATGGTGATATTTGCCGTCTATGTAGAAATTATCCTCGTTATTAGCACGCCGTTTGCCAACGTCTGTCGCAAAGCTGACTTTCAGATACAGGTCTTTATCCTTTTTCATGGTACTGTTAGCACTTATAGGTATCTGCAACGGCGCGCTGACAGCCACTGCCTTAGCAGGCTCGTCCTCAGTTTTGGATTCGTTTTTCTTAGATTTTCCAAAAAGCCGCTTGAACCATTCCCGACCCATAGCCGCAGACCTCTTTCCCAATAAATTCACTACTACTATTATAGCACAAAAATTGCCGTTTTGCAACGGTATTTTATCACAGTTTTCGGATTTCGTCGGTTGACACACCTCCGCTAAAGTGTTATTATTTAGATAGAGGCATTTGCTTTGAAGGAGATGTATATTTATGGAAACTGCAAGACCGCAGAGCGCGAAACGTTACACGCTCGGCGAAGAGATATTCAATTCCGTGTCGCACGGCGTCGGCGGGGGGCTATCCATCGCGGGAACAGTGGTGCTCATCGTGCTCGCCGCTATCCACTCCGATGCTTGGGGCGTTGTCAGCTCGGCGATATTCGGCGCATCGCTCATAATTCTTTACACAATGTCCACGCTTTACCATGCGATAACCAACCCGCGCGCGAAAGCGTTCTTCCGCATAATGGATCATAACACGATCTTCTTCCTCATCGCGGGAACGTACACGCCGATAACGCTCGTGCCGCTTCGCGGTGCGTTGGGCTGGGTGCTCTTCGGAATAGTTTGGGGCGCGGCGGTGCTCGGCATCGTGTTCAACTCCATCGACCTTGAGAAATTCCGCAAGCCGTCGGTAGTCTGCTACATAGCAATGGGCTGGGTCATCGTCATCGCGATCAAGCCTATGCTGCAAAAAGTCAGCCCGCTTTCGCTCTGGTTTCTGCTGATCGGCGGACTTTTCTACACCGTCGGCGTTATCTTTTACGTCAAGAAAAAGAAGAAATACTTCCACTCGATATGGCATCTGTTCACCATCGCGGGCAGCGTTTTCCACTACTTCGCGGTGGTCGGCATGATAGTCGGCGGATAATTTGAGCAACTCGAATATCTAACGGCAGGCGCGCAAAACGCCTGCTTTTTTTTGGCGCAAAAAAAAAGACCCCGCATCTCTGCGAGGTCTTTATTATTCAGTTATGAATTACTTCTTAGCCTTGTCAGCGGGAGCTTCTTCAACGGTGTTGTAGAGCTTTGCATATCTCAGCAGGTAGTCATATCTGTCGTTAGCGTTCTTGATAGCCTTGTTGAACAGGTCTTCTGCTCTCTCAGGATTCTGTCTTGCCAGAGCGTTGTAACGAACCTCTCCCATAAGGAAGTCCTTATAGTCAGCAGTAGGAGCCTTAGAATCCATGATGAAAGGATTCTTGCCCTCAAGCTTGAGAGTAGGATTGTATCTGTAAAGGTGCCAGTAGCCTGCCTGTACAGCCTTCTTCTCCTCGGTCTGCGCGATCTTCATACCGCCCTTGATGCCGTGGTTGATACAAGGAGCATAACCGATGATGAGCGAAGGACCGTTGTAAGCCTCAGCCTCAGCGATAGCCTTGATGCACTGGTTGTAGTCAGCGCCCATTGCGATGTGAGCAACGTATACATAGCCGTAGGTCATAGCGATGCCTGCCAGATCCTTCTTCTTAACTTCCTTACCGGCAGCAGCGAACTGTGCGATAGCGCCGGTAGGAGTAGACTTAGAGGACTGTCCGCCGGTGTTGGAGTAAACCTCGGTATCGAATACGAAGATGTTTACGTCCTCGCCCTGAGCCAGTACATGGTCCAGACCGGAGAAGCCTATATCGTAAGCCCAGCCGTCGCCGCCGAAGATCCACATCGACTTCTTTCTCAGATAGTCAGCGTCCTTCAGTATCTCCTCAGATGCCTTAGTCTTAGACTTCTTCAGGGCAGCGATAAGAGCGTCGGTAGCGGGCGAGTTGGTCTTGCCGCAGTCGATGGTAGAGAGATACTCTTCGCAAGCAGCTTTGAGATCCTTAGCCTTAGTGGTCTTAGAAAGCTCGAGTACCTTAGCGATGGTTCTCTTTCTGATGGTATTCTGTGCGAGGAACATACCGTAGCCGTACTCAGCGTTATCCTCGAAGAGGGAGTTTGCCCAAGCGGGACCCTTGCCGTCCTTATTCTTGGTGTAAGGAGTGGAAGGTGCAGAACCGCCCCAGATGGAGGAGCAGCCGGTAGCGTTAGCGATGTACATTCTGTCGCCGAAGAGCTGGGTTATCAGCTTAGCGTAAGGTGTTTCACCGCAGCCTGCGCAAGCGCCGGAGAACTCGAGCAGGGGCTGCTTGAACTGCGAGCCCTTAACGGTGGTCTCCTTAAATTTCTCGTGAACCTCAGGCTTGTCCTTGAGGGTAAGTGCGTAGTTGAATACTTCCTGCTCAGCGAGCTGCTCGTCGAGAGGACGCATAGAGAGTGCCTTTTCACCCTTCTTGCCGGGGCATACGTTTACGCAAGAGCCACAGCCTGTGCAGTCGAGCGCAGACATGGTCATTACGAAGTAGTAGCCGGGCATACCGGTGCAGGCAACTGCCTTCTTCTTAGCAAGTTCGGGAGCCTTCTTCAGCTCGTCCTCGCTCATGATAACGGGACGGATAACAGCGTGCGGACATACATAAGAGCAGAAGTTACACTGGATGCAGTTTGCGCCGTTCCAAGCGGGAACGTCTACCGCGATTCCTCTCTTCTCAAATGCAGCCGAGCCCTGCGGGAAGGTACCGTCTGCCATGTGTACGAAAGTAGAAACGGGGAGCTTGTCGCCTACCTGAGCGTTGCAGGGGATCTGGATCTTGTTTACGAAGTCCTCGAGAACCTTGTCGTCGCAGGTAACTGCTGGCATACCCATAGGAGTATCTTCGCAGTCCTTCCACTTTTCAGGAACCTTAACTTCTACTACCTGATGGCAGCCGGCGTCGATAGCGTCGTGGTTCATCTTTACGATGGCCTCGCCCTTCTTAGAGTAAGAAGCGGTAGCAGCGTCCTTCATGTACTTGATAGCGTCGTCTATCGGGATGATGTTTGCAAGCTTAAAGAATGCAGACTGGAGAACGGTGTTTATTCTGTTGCCCAGACCGATCTCTTTACCGATCTTAACGCCGTTGATGATGTAGAACTTGATGTTGTTCTGAGCGATGTATCTCTTTACCTGTCCGGGGAGGTGCTTATCCAGCTCTTCCTCAGTCCACTGGCAGTTGAGCAGGAAAGTTCCGCCCGGCTTGATGTCGGAAACCATATCATACTTGTTGATATAGGATTCGTTGTGGCAAGCTACGAAGTCAGCCTGGTTGATGAGGTAGGTAGACTTGATAGGAGTCTTACCGAAACGCAGGTGAGATACAGTTACGCCGCCCGACTTCTTAGAGTCGTAAGCAAAATATGCCTGTGCATACAGGTCGGTGTGGTCACCGATGATCTTGATGGAGTTCTTGTTGGCGCCAACGGTACCATCTGCACCCAGACCCCAGAACTTGCAGGCGGTAGTGCCGGCAGGAGCGGTGTCGAGCTTAACGGAGGAATCGAGCGAGAGGTTGGTAACATCGTCTTCGATACCGATGGTGAATCTGGGCTTGTATGTATCCTTCCAGGAAGCGTTCCAGTAAACTGCCTTGATCTGTGCAGGAGTAGTATCCTTAGAACCAAGACCGTATCTGCCGGAGGTAACGGGAACGTCGTGGAACTTAGTGCCCTTGAGCGCAGCAACAACGTCGAGCCACAGAGGTTCGCCGAGCGAGCCGGGTTCCTTAGTTCTGTCGAGTACCGAGATCTGCTCTATGGTGTCAGGCAGAGCCTCAACGAGCTTATCAGCGCAGAAAGGTCTGTAAAGACGTACCTTAACAAGACCGAGCTTAGTGCCCTCTTTCTCGTTGAGGTAGTCGATGGTTTCTTCGATAGTATCGCAAACAGAGCCCATAGCTACGATAACGTGAGTAGCGTCGGGTGCTCCGTAGTAGTTGAAGAGCTTGTAGTCAGTGCCGATCTTGGCATTTACCTTGTCCATATACTCTTCTACTATTTCGGGGATAGCGTTGTAGTAGGTGTTGCAAGCCTCGCGAGCCTGGAAGAAAATATCAGGGTTCTGGGCAGTACCGCGAAGTACAGGGTGCTCAGGGTTGATAGCTCTCTTTCTGAACTCTTCGATAGCCTCGTAGTCTACCATTTCAGCTACGTCTTCCTTATCCCAAGTCTCGATCTTCTGGATCTCGTGAGAGGTTCTGAAGCCGTCGAAGAAGTGGATGAAAGGTACTCTGCCTTTGATGGTAGAGAGGTGAGCTACTGTGCCGAGGTCCATAACTTCCTGCGGGCTGCAGGAGCACAGCATTGCGAAGCCGGTCTGACGACATGCGTAGATGTCGGAGTGGTCGCCGAAGATGTTAAGAGCGTGAGAAGCTACGCATCTTGCGGAAACGTGGATAACGCAGGGAAGCAGCTCGCCTGCAATCTTGTACATATTCGGGATCATGAGCAGCAGACCCTGCGAAGCAGTGTAGGTAGTAGTCAGAGCGCCGGCTGCAAGTGAACCGTGAACAGTACCCGAAGCGCCCGCCTCGGACTGCATCTCGGCTACCTTTACGGGAGTTCCGAAGATGTTTGTCTGACCCTTGGCTGCCCACTGGTCAGTAACCTCTGCCATAACGGAAGAAGGTGTGATCGGATAGATAGCAGCGACTTCTGTAAAGGGGTATGACGCCCATGCAGCAGCGTTGTTTCCGTCCATGGTTTTCATTTTTCTTGCCATTTAAGAATCATTCCTTTCTAGATTCCGGGAAAGCGATGATATCTGCTGTCCCTTTTCTGAATTTCCCGGCACTTTGTAAATGCCATAGAAATTTTCGCACCGCCTTCACTGTGCCATTTTATGGTCGGTTCAAGCGGGCGTGGAAAGGCCATAGCGCAGCCCTCCCTACTGAATAATATTATAACACTTCTTTTCCGTTTTGTAAATACCCTTTATCAATTTTTTCACTTTTTTCACATGATAATTAACAAATCCGCGCTCATTTTTGGAGTTGCTTTATGCTAACTCACCAAAAAAAATAAGAGGAACAGCCTTTTTCGTGGCTGTTCCTCTGAATACTTGTTCATATGAATTTATGTGGCTGTATCTGCCGCGGTTCACATAGGCACTTCGTCGTTCGGGATAGAGTCGGCGGCGGAGCTGTCGGGTACGGTCGAGGTATTCTGGTCGCTCTCAGTCTGGTCTATCGGCGCGGGGGTCACGTCTACCGTGCTGCTCGATTCTGCCGAGCTTTCGGAAGAGCTGGAGCTGTCGTCGCCCAGCAGGTCGTAAACGGGCAGGTAGCGCTCGGCTATCGTGAGGTTGTCGCTGGTAGCCGTTTCCGCGGTGGTGGACTTCATGGTAACGCAAACGTAGTAGGTGTCCTCTATCTTGTAAACGGAAGCGAGCGAGTAGCCCGATTCGTCGGTAAAGCCCGTCTTGCCGCCTATGATGTCGGCATCCTCTTTGCCGTCCTCGTCGCGGTCGATGTAGAAGCCGTCGTATCTGCTCATGAATATGCTGCTGAGGGGTATGCCCGCCTCGTGCTTGTTGCTCTTGTAGGTGGTGTAGTCTTTAGCCGAGATTATCTTGATAAATTCGTCGCTTATCTTATCGTTGTTCAGCGCGTACTCTACTATCATAGCCATATCCAGCACGGTAGAGTAGTGGTCGTCGTCGTGCAGACCGCTGGCGTTGGAAAAGTGCGTGCCGGTAAGGCCAAGCTCTTTCACCTTAGCGTTCATCAGCTTTACAAATTCTTTTTCCGAGCCTGCAACGTAGTTCGCCAGACCCAGAGTAGCGTCAGCGCCGCTGGGCAGCATAGCGCCGTAGAGCAGGTCTTCTACCGTTACCTTTTCGCCCGCGGAAAATCCCGCTACTGAAGCGTTCGCGTCGGAGAGGGACTTTATATCGCTCTTTGTGAATTTGTATGTATCTGAAATATCATCGCAGTTTTCCAGCGCGATGATAACGGTCATAAGCTTGGTGAGTGAAGCGGGGTAAGCTTTTTTCTTGTAATTCTTTCCCGCGTATATCTTGTTGTTCTCGCAGTCGAGCAACACGCCGTACTTAGCGGTAAGTCCGTCAAAAGAGATCTTCTGGAACTCGTAGTCCTTCTCGGGGTACTCCATAAGCGCCTTAGGCTCTTCCTGTACAGGCTCCTGCTGGTCTACGGCAGAGGATTCATCGGCGAAGGATACCACGCCGTTTGCGGGCATATTCTGATTTTCATTTATGCTCGTTCTGCCGGTTACGACAAGCGCCGCCGTGCCTATCGCGAGCAGCATTATCATTATAAGTATAGCGCAGAGCGCGGCGTTGCCCGCGTAATTTCCCGCTATCTTCGTCATTCTTTTCATCTTTAGCTTTTTCATTATAGATCTCTCCTTATATCAGTACGGCAGCTGTATCAGTCGTACATCTCGTCCTCTTCAAGCTGTTCGCCCAGCTCGTTGCGTTCATACTCGGGCAAGAAAACATCTCCGTGCGCTTTCAGCGCCTTGCAGCATTCCTGTATTATGTCGCGTCGGGTGACTATCCCGATAAAAATATCGCGGTCGTCGATAACGGGCACGAAGTTTTGGTTCATAGATATTTCCAGCAGGTCTTCTATAGTCGAGTAGACGTATACCGGCTCGCACTTTACTCTGCGGGGAATGTCTTTCAGCGAGTAATTCTCCAGCTCGGTTATGTCGGTTATGTGCTTATCCAGCATGAACCACAAAAAGTCGCCCTCGGCGATGGTCTTTACATAAGAGCCGTCTTTGTTTATTACGGGCACTGCGGTGTAGCCGTGGTGCTTCATCTTCTCTATCGCCTGCCGCACGGTGCAGTCCTCGTAGATGTATGAGGTCATAGCTTTCGGCTTCAGCAGCTGGAGTATATTTTTTATATTCATTTTATGCGCTCTTTTCGTTGCGTTTGTCGTTATTTCTTCGGCTTTGCGTATGTGCACACCAGCTCGAAGAATTTATCGAAGCTTATTTTCTTCAGGTCGTCGGTGGTTATGTCCATCTTGTACATATCGTCGGTGCTGATATTGTAGGTGGCGCATACCCCCTGGCAGAAGCCGAGCCTTGTGTCCTCCGAGATGTTGTCGAAGTCGGTCATGTCCTCGGTAAAGTCGGTGTCAAAAAGCTTTTCGTCCGCCGAATCGGTTATCTCCTTCACCTTTACCGTCTGTATTATGTCATCATCGCCTTCGGTGATGTAGGTGGCGGTGTATTTCTTTATATCGCCCGTTTTCTTGCTGAAATACAGGTCATAAACGGTGATGTATGTGTCGCCCGTGTAGGTGTATTCCTCCACCTTGCAGCCCTCGGTGTCTTCGGGGATATGAGTAGAGGTAACGTCGAGCTGCTGGTCGATGATCGCCTGATAGATATTAAGCTCCTCAGCACTTGTCTTTGACGTAAAAGCGCTGGTGTTGTTATCTATATAGTAGCTCTTATCGCCCGAGCGCAGATAGGTGAAGTCCTCGGCAAAGCCGCTTTCCGTCACCGACTTGTTGTTCTGGTAAAAATTCTTGCCGTCGCTCGCCTGAGTCACCTCAGAAACGTTGCCGGCGGCTTCGTCGGAGTAGGTCACTTCCGTCTTGTAGGTGTAAGCTCCGCTGAAAAGCGCAGCGGTCTTTTCCAAGCCCTCGCCGGGGGTAAATTCCTTTTTCGGCTCAGCCTGCGAGCTTTCGTCAGCCGTGCTTTCAGCCTGCACGACGCTGTTATCAGTATCGGCGGTATCCGCCTTGCTTTCGATAACGGGCGCGGTGGTGGTCAGCGCGCTGGAGGTATCTTTTTTATCGCTGCCCGCGCAGCCCGCCGCGAAGCATGAGCACATAGCAGCTGCCAGACAAGCACATATTTTTATATTTTTGTAAGTCATTTATCGACTATCCTTTCAAAGATGTTCGTAATTCAATTATACATCAATTTGCAGGCATTGTCAAGAGCGCCGCATGAAAATGCGGGGATAATGCGGGTACATTATTTAATATTAGATAGTCTAAAAAGCGCAGGCAAGCAAATATATTTGTTAGCAAAAATTTCACAAAAAATTCTTTAAAAAAGCTGCGACCAAACCTGCTGCTGAAACGTCTTATTTATAGCAGGTAAAATTGCAATGCTGCATTAAAGGAAAATGGAGAATATTTGCGCGGCGGTGGTGGCTTCGCCAACGCCCACAAAGGAGATATGCGAATAGATTCGGGTATCGACTCCGCCGAAAGCACCGTGAGTATATATACAGAAGAGCAAAGCTCGGTAAACTCTCTCAGCGAGAGCGTGCTTACGTCTTCGCTGAGCATATCGAACATGGCGCAGAGCAATATTCTTAGCAATTCGCAAAATGAAGCAGTCAATACCGATACCAGTACGCAGAGCAATTACGATACTTATATAAATACGCCGAATAGTAGTAATTATTATGATATTCCTTATACGTCAAGTAATGACTCAAATTCATCGAGCAGGTCAAGCAGCAGTAATTCGAGCAGAAGAGGTTCACGATCCTCATCTGCTGTTTCAAATTCATCATCTAGTGAGGGCTTGGAATCAAGCTCAGTTGCGGATTCATCAAGCAATTCGGAATATCTGGATGCGGATTTTTTTGCAATATTTCATTATTACATTGATGATGACGGTATTGTCTTAACAGGTTATGCGGGCGATGATATACAAAAGAGATGTTCGTCACTGGAAAAAGTGGACTTTCTGAGCAACAGCTTAGAAAATATAGGAACTGGTGCTTTTCGTTTTTGCAATAATTTTTCTGAAATAAGCGGTCTGGATGATCTGAAATGGGTGGGATCTGAGGCTTTTAAAAAAACAGCTTGGCTCGCTGCAAAAGAGTAGGACTTAAAAAGCGAGTTTGCAGTGAATGCGGAGATGAATATCTTGTTACTTATGGACCGGTACACAAGTATGAATGGGAATCGGTCACCGAAGCAACTTGCGAGAATCAAGGAAAGGACAGCGGCGTTACGGGCTATCAGGTGATGTACAGCACAAAGTCAGATCTTTCCGACGGCAAGAGCGTTTACGTCACTAAAAATACATCGGTCAAAAAGACGATAAAGGGTCTGAAAGCTAAAAAGAAGTATTATGTAAAGGTACGCTCTTATAAAAAGGTAGGCAACAGCAAATATTACGGCGCGTGGTCGGATACTCAGAAAGTAAAGACCAAATAAGCGCGGCTTTAAGGCGATGAAAGGAGGCGCGCTGAATGTCAGACTACACCGAAAAAACATATCCCGCCGCCGAAATGCGGCACGAGATAGTTATCGGCAACCCCGACGTGGTGCTGCAAAAGGCGGCTCGCGGCAGGTTTTCTGTTTGTTATTAAGAATTGCGGCGGCAAAAAAACGCTTACTCTTGCTTTATCTGCGTAGCCAATGTGGTTTTTTCAGTGCGCTTTTCGGGGATAAACGAAACGTAGTTTCCCCGCTTGATTATCTCGTCAGCCTCGGCGGTGTTTAGGTAGATGTTTTCGTTTATGGTGTAGCGCTTGTTGTCATCGCCTGTGATATACGCGTACTTGCTGGTCTTGCCCTGTCCCACGCGGTCGATCTTTCCTCTTATGCGCTTGTCTGAGTCGTCCGCGGGGGCTTTTACGGTCACAACGGTCTTAACGGCGTTATCTGAAAGCTCGGGGTGCTGTCTGCCGTATTTGGTGATGACTTCGTAAGTTTTTGATACTACTTCGCCGCCGTTTTCGAGGTACAGCTGCTTGTCGCCTATCAGATAAAATTCTTCTTTCGCGCGGGTAGCCGCTACGTTCATCATATTAGGCTCGCTTACCGCCCACCTTGCCGCGCCCGCGCTCTGCTTATCCGCGCCGAGGACCATAAAAACTATCGGCGCTTCTTTTCCTTGAAATGTGTGTATAGTTCCAACGTTAGTAGGCTTTCCGCTGTTGTCAAACCGCGTGAAGCCTATCTCTTTCAGCTTCTGAGCCAGCTGGTAGGCTACATTTGCGAAAGGCGATATGACGTATATCACGTCCTTGGCGCTCTTATCGCCTATGGCGGGGTCAGCCTCCATCATCTTCTTTATCTTTTGCAAAAGGAACTCGCCCTGCGCTTCCACATACTTGTCAGCAGCCTTGCCCTTTACGTTGAACCAGCCGGTCTTGCCGTAGCCCTCTTTGCCCTGCACCATGAATCCGTTGTAGGAAATTTTGTTTGAGATTGTGAACATGGGGTAAAGGCACCTTCTGTGCACCCAAAGAGGTATGCCTATCCATGAATCTTCCGACCTGTCCTGCTCTCTGTAAAAGCCGAATCTGCTCGCCGCGTCGGTCAAGGTCTGCACCGAGGCAGAGGCAGAGAGGTATTTTTCCGTTACCCCGAAATGTCCGTTCAGCATACTCAGCACGCCTGGATCCAGCGTGAGTACGGGCTTTATCTGCGAGGGGTCGCCTACTGCCATAACGTGGCGGCTTCTGAATATCGCGCCCACGCCCGCCTGCGGAACAGCCTGCCCCGCTTCGTCGATAAAAAGATGACCGAGGGTGTTTGGCTCCAGATTTTTGCACATACGCGAAAAGCTCGCAAATGTTGAGCTGATAACGGGTATAGTCATATTTATCCAGCTCCAAGCGGCGGCGATGATGTGTTTCTTTTCGAGGTAATTGCCCTGCATACTCCATATCAAAGCCGCCGCCCTGACATTCTTTCTGTTGTCGTACAAAAACTGCTTGCGCACCATTAGCGCTTTTATAAAAAGCCTTGACTGCGCGACTCTGTATTCTTCGCCGAACCACGGGTTTGATAGATGCAGTTTATCGTAATCCTGCGTCATGTTCAGCGGGCTGACCTTGTCAATATCAAAACCGCGGCTAAGTTTGCGGACTTTTTCTTCCAGCCCGGCAATTCTCTCCTCGGCAGAGGTTTTCCATGAAGCGAGGTCTTGCCGCAGGGCTTCTGTCTGTTTGGAATACTGCGCGCCAGTGTTTGCCAGCTTTTTTATCCTACCGCGCAGATCGTTTTCCTTTTGGCTGCGGAGAAGCTCTTTTTCTCTCAGCGCTTTCAGCTGCGCGGAAGCTTCGGCCGTTAGCTGCTCGTGCTCCAGTTTTCTGCTTTTTGGGGCAAAAAATCCCGGCTTTTGTTTCAGCAGCATATTGCTGTACTGATATGCGCTTTCCATATCCGTTTGGTTCTTTCTCTGCTGAACGGCGATCTCTTCGATAAGCCGCTCGCTCTGCGCGCGCTCTTCGGCATTTGCTTTCAGCGCGTTCTCGATCTCAAAGATCTTTCCGTTGAGCAAAATGTTCCTGTTTTTCAGCTCGGCGTCGAATTCCCGTTTTAGTTCGTCAAGCTTCGCGCAGTTTTCGCGGTATGATGCAATGGTCTTTGAAAGCTTCTGCATTTTGTCGCGAATACCCTTGACTTCATCGTACTGCTCAAGAAATTCTGTATATACGTCGCTGTCGGGTTCGTATTCTTCATTCAGATATTTAAAAACGCAGTTTATATTTGCTAAAATGCTCGCCATATTGGCGGACTTTCCGCCCTCGAGCGAAAAAAGACCCCAGAACTTATCTTCGCTCTCGTTAGGCTCGATATTATACTGCAAGTATTTTTTGCCGTTCTCGTCCTTTTCCCATTTAGTAGTCACTTTCGAGTTGGCTAGCTTGCTGAAATAGTCGGCATTTTTCAGCTCGTCCGCAAATTTTTCATCTATCTGACCTTCTATGAGCGGAAGCTCGTTCACGATGTTCTGCACAGCGCCGTTGTTGGAACTTGCGACCACGATGCCGTTTTCCGCGATGTTTTCAGGTATCACGCCGATGGAAGCGCTGTTGTAATATACAGTTTTTTCCGTCCCCCCTATCGTGTGCTTTTTCAGCGCGGCGATGTCGCGCGCCTGCTTTACTATAAGCTCGGCGAAAATATCTTTCAGCAGGGTAGTCTTGCCCGTGCCGGGAGGGCCGTTTACGCTCCTGATAGTTTCGGTATCATATCCTATGGAAAGATTTACCGCTGCTTGCTGCATGAGCGAGAGCGCATATTTTGTGTTGCCCGGAAATCTGCCCAGCGGATAATTTTTAGGCTGAAGTATATCCTCAAAAACGGACGGAGCGAACTTTGCGGAATCCTTTTTGCTGTCAAGGTCAACTCTGTTCTTTGTGTTTCCATAAAGATATTTCTCAAGATTTTGGGTAGAGATATTTTTCGCTTTTTCGAGGTCGTTGATGAAAAAAGAGTGGAGGTTTACAGCGCCTGTTTCCACATTTTTTAGAAACTGTATCCTGCAATTATCCGTGCTCATATTAAACTTCTCGAGCAGCCTGACGAACGCTTCGTTGAATTTTTCCGAGCCATTTGCAGTTTCGGAAAATTCTTTGGAAAACTCATTTTTCAGATCATTCTCAAAAGCTCTGAATTCGCTCTCGTGCGGAACTTTCTTGTAATAACGTATGTAAGCGCTTTCGGTAAAGAACATCATATCGGGCATATAGTTCAGATCTTTGTCGAAATACAGGGCGAATCCGAACTTTTTGCCCGAAGTAATCTCCTCTTCGGCAGGCTTTAGTTTATACTGTTCGCGCAATATCGAAACAACTTCCATGAAGTCGAAAATATCAAAATACAGCACTACCCCGCCGGTCTTATACTTGCCGATCTTGCTTTTAAAGATCTGGCGTTTGAACATAGAATAAAAGTCAAGGTCTATCGGCGTTTCAAGGGTGCGTATGGCGGTATCCTTTTCGTTGAAATTGCCCTCGGATAAATGTTCTGACATTATCCAAGCTTCCAGAATTTTATTTTTATCGATCATTTTTTTCTCCCGTGATAATAATATTTGCGGCTTTTTTGACCCTATTTTACCGTTATGAGAATAATTGTTATACTTATTATACCATTTTTTCAGTTGAAAAGCAAGGGGGTGAGGGATTTACTGCAACAAAAAAAGACCGCCCGGGCGGTAAAACCATAGACGATGCGCCGAAGTATTTTACGCCGTTTACAGTCTTGTACGAGCGTGCTTTTACTAAGCAGGGCTTTTTGCTCTTTAACGAAGTCGGCGTCGTATACTATGCCGCCGGGGTCGATGGCGCTTTTTCCGTTTATCATTCATAATGTCAAATTTACCGAGGCGCTAAAAAAGCCCTCTATAAATAAGACGTTTTAAAACGGATCCGGTTGCAAAAAAAATTCGTCCGGAATTATTAACTGAAATTTTATTGACAAACCCACGGGCATAATATACAATAAATATATTATTATTTTTGAAATTGGAGATGCTCTATGGAAAAATCTAACGAACGAGCCACTTTTCAGTCGCGGCTCGGGTTTATACTTGTGTCCGCGGGCTGCGCTATCGGGCTGGGCAATGTCTGGAAATTCCCCTATATCTGCGGTCAGAACGGCGGCGGAGCTTTTCTGCTGCTATACTTGCTCTGTCTCGCGCTGCTCGGTATGCCTATCCTGCTCTGCGAATTCGCCGTCGGCCGCGGCAGCCGCAAGAGCCTTTCGCGCGCTTACGATATTCTCGAAAAGCCAGGCAGCAGATTTCACCTTACAAAATACGCCGGCGTGGCGGGCAATTACCTGCTCATGATGTTCTATACTATGGTCACGGGCTGGATGCTTTACTACGCTTTTCGCTACCTCACGGGCGGCATACAGGCGGCTGATACTCAGCAGACCGCAGCCGCTTTCGATAGTATGCTCGCCTCGCCGCAGCAGATGTTCATATTCTCCGCGGTGGTCATAGCCCTCTGCATAGGCATCTGCGCGCTGGGTCTGCAAAACGGCATTGAAAAGGTCACTAAGGTCATGATGATACTACTCATGGTGCTTATGGTAGTGATGGCGGTCAACTCCCTTACCCTTAAAGGCGCGATGAAGGGCTTGAAATTCTACCTGGTGCCCGATTTCAGCAAATTTTCCGAGATCGGCTTCCCCACTGTGCTTTTCTCCGCTATGACGCAGGCTTTCTTTACCCTCAGCATCGGTATCGGCTCGCTAGAGATTTTCGGCAGCTATCTCAAAAAAGACCGTACCCTTATCGGCGAATCGCTCAACGTTATTATCCTCGATACCGCCGTTGCAGTAGTCGCGGGACTCATAATAATCCCCGCCTGCTTCGCTTACGGTATCCAGCCCGACTCAGGCCCTTCGCTGCTTTTCATTACCCTGCCTAACGTTTTCCACCATATGCCTTACGGCAGGGCATGGGGCACGCTTTTCTTCATATTCATGTCATTCGCCGCGCTCTCGACAGTTATCGCCGTTTTCGAGAACATCATCACGATGATCTCAGAGCTTAGCGGTATCAGCCGCCGCAGCTCGCTGCTGCTCAATCTTGTGCTGATCACTGTCCTCTCGCTCCCCGCAATACTGGGTTACAGCACCCTTTCGGGCATACAGCCGCTTGGCGATGGCAGCACCATAATGGATCTCGAAGATTTCCTCGTTTCCTCAAACCTCTTGCCGCTAGGTTCGCTCACCGTCGCGCTCTTCTGCGTTAAGAAAAACGGCTGGGGCTGGGAGAACTTCTCCGCCGAGGTCAATACCGGCGAGGGCAAACGCCTGCCCGACTGCCTGCGCGGCTACATGACATACATCGTGCCCGCCGTTATCTGCTTCATCTACCTCAAGGGCTATTACGATACTTTCGCAGGCAGCGGCACGCTCACGCTTTTCCTCTGGATGACGTTCGCGGTCGTACTGCTCGCGCTGGTTTTCGCCGCCGCATTCACCCGCCGCGGAAGCGCTGCCGAAAGCGCCCGCCGCGCCGTAGAAGAGCAGTAAGCTCGGCAATATCCGCACAAAAAAATATCCCCGACGATTTCCGCAGACCGTTTTGCCTGCCAAACGTCGGGGATATTTGCATTTTGGGTCATATTTCGAGCTGCATTTCGATGTGCGGTATGCCGTCCTCCAGAAACTCCTCAGATGTCTTCCGAAAGCCCACGCCCTCGTAGAACTTCCGCGCGTATGTCTGCGCCTCGATGGTGAGCCTGTCTGCGCCGAATTTCTCTTTCGCGACCTCTATGCCCTTGCGCATCAGCTCGCTGCCCAGCCCGCACCGCCGCTTCATCGAGATAACGCGCCCCAGCGCCGCTGTCGGGAAAGTTGCCCCCTGCGGCAGCACGCGCAGGTAAGCGTCGAGCGCGCCGTCCTCGCCGCGGTGAAAAACGTGGTAAGCGCAGCCGTCGTTGCCGTCGATCTCGGGGTAAGGGCACTCCTGCTCCACCACAAAAACGTTCACCCGCAGCCGCAGTATATCGTAAAGCTCCTCGTTAGTAAGCTCGCTGAAATGTTTTACTGTAAAATCCATGCTATGAACCTCGCTTAGCTGTATTAGTTGTCCTGCGTTATGATTTTAGCACGAAATATGCACAATGTCAATCATACAGAAGTCAAATGTGTAAATTTCCCGAAAGTTCAGCCTTTGGCTCTTGAAAAATACAGCGCGGTGTGTTATAATTAAAAAGATTGTAAAATAGGGGAGTTATGCTCCCGCGAAAGGAGGGGCGCTTGTGCGCATACTCGGTATCGACCCCGGCTACGCGATAGTCGGCTACGGGGTGATAGATTACGTCGGCGTGAAAGTGTCGCTCGTAGATTACGGCGCTATAACCACCGCGGCGGATATGCCTTTCGAGCGCCGCCTTGCTGCCATTTACGACGATATGCGCGTGCTGCTAAATACTTATAAGCCGCAGGAGATGGGCATAGAAAAGCTTTTTTTCAATACTAACCAGAAAACGGGTATCGACGTGGCGCAGGCGCGCGGCGTGACTCTGCTGCCCGTGATACAGGCGGGCGTGCCTTTTTACGAATACACCCCGCTTCAGGTAAAAAGCTCGATAGTCGGCTACGGCAGAGCGGAGAAAAAACAGGTGCAGGAGCTTGTGCGAACTATACTCCACCTAAAAGCTGTCCCAAAGCCCGACGACGCCGCCGACGCTTTAGCCCTCGCGATAACTCACGCTTACTCGATAAACTCGCGTAAGCTGCTGGGCGGCAAGTAATTTATCTGAGGAGATCTTTGTTATGATATATTCCGTCAGCGGAAAACTGATACATACCGAGCCTGAGCTTGCCGTGGTGGAATGCGGCGGCGTTGGCTACGGCTGCAAAACTACTTTCAATACTCTGCAAAAAATAGCGGGCGAGAGCGAGGTAATGCTCTACACATATCTCAGCGTGCGCGAGGACGCCGCCGAGCTTTACGGTTTTGCCGACCGCGAAGAGCTGAAATGCTTCCGCCTGCTCATATCCGTTTCGGGGGTAGGCCCTAAAGCCGCGCTCTCGATACTTTCGGGCATGAACACTCAGCAGTTCGCCCTCTGCGTAGCTACCGCCGATTCAAAGGCGCTGACTAAGGTGAAGGGCATTGGCGCAAAGACCGCTCAGCGCATAATCTTAGAGCTTAAAGATAAGCTGGCGGGCGAAACTATCTCGGTGCGCGGTCAGTCGGCGCAGCCTGCGGCAGTTTCCGCGGCGGGCTCGAATATTGCCGAGGCAGTCACCGCGCTCGAGGTGCTGGGCTATACCGAGGGCGAGGCGCTTAGCGTGCTTTCAAAGCTCGACCCCGCGCTGCCCGTAGAAGAGCTTATAAAGAAATCTTTAATAGGTCTTGCAAAATTTTAATGGAGAACGAATATGATAGAACAAGGCGAATTTGATTTTGAAAACAGGCTGGTGTCCCCCACCGAGCAGCCGCCCGACTCTACCGATGATTTTGAGGTAGGTCTGCGCCCGAAAACGCTCGATGAATACATCGGTCAGGACAGCGTTAAAGAGAATATAAAAATATGTATAGAAGCTGCCAAGCAGCGCGGCGACGCCCTAGACCATGTGCTGCTCTACGGCCCTCCCGGTTTGGGCAAGACCACCCTTTCGATGATAATAGCGCACGAGATGGGCGTGAACATTCGCACCACTTCCGGCCCTGCGATAGAAAAGCCGGGCGACTTAGCGGCGCTGCTGACAAACCTCGAAAAGGGCGATGTGCTCTTCATCGACGAGATACACCGCCTTTCGCGGCAGGTGGAGGAGATACTTTACCCCGCGCTGGAGGATTACGCGCTGGATATTATCATGGGCAAAGGCCCTGCGGCGCGCTCGATACGGATAGAGCTGAACAAATTCACGCTTATAGGCGCTACCACCCGTTCGGGTCAGCTCAGCGCACCTCTGCGTGACCGCTTCGGCATAATCGAGCGGCTGGAGCTTTACAAGCCCGAGCAGCTCGCGGATATAATCCAGCGCTCGGCGGTGATACTCGGCGTGCCCTGCGACTTAGAGGGCGCGCGGGAGCTTGCCTGCCGTTCACGCGGAACGCCGCGTATAGCCAACAGAATGCTGCGCAGAACTCGCGATTACGCGCAGATAATGGGCGACGGCAGGATAACGAAAGACATAGCCCGATTCGCGCTCGACAGGCTCGAGATCGACGATCTTGGGCTGGATAAGCTCGACAGGCGTATGCTGAAAATGATAATAAACGGCTACGGCGGCGGACCGGTGGGTCTGCAAACGCTCGCGGCGGCAATCGGCGAGGAAGCCATAACGCTGGAGGACGTGTGCGAGCCGTACCTGATGCAGCTCGGATTTATCTCAAAAACGCCGCGCGGCAGGGTAGCCACTCAGCTTGCTTACGACCACCTCGGCATACTGAGGGACGGTCAGACGCATTTGTAACGACGACCGACAACTACAATTTACATAGAACTAAGGGAGTAATTTATAATGGGAAGATTATTTGGTACAGACGGCGCGCGCGGCGTCGCGATAACTGAGCTGACCTGCGAACTGGCTATGCAGATAGGCAGAGCGGCGGCTATGGTGCTGGCTGGCGAATGCGGCCACACACCGAAGATAATAATTGGAAAAGACACGCGTATCTCGGGCGATGTGCTCGAAGCGGCGCTTGCGGCGGGCATATGCTCGGTCGGCGCGAACGCGCACATTCTCGGCGTAGTGCCCACACCTGCGGTGGCTATGCTGGTGAAAAAGTACGGCGCGGACGCGGGCGTTATGATCTCGGCTTCGCACAACTCCGTTGAATTTAACGGAATAAAGCTCTTCTCGGGCAGCGGATTCAAGCTTCCCGATAAGACCGAGCAGGAGATAGAAGCGCTGATACTCGACACCCCCGAGAAAATGCAGCTAAAAGACGGCTGCGATATAGGCAGGATGGTGTTTGAAGAAAACGCCGTGAACGACTACGTTGACTATATAAAGTCGGCAGTGGCGGGTGATATGAGCGGCATAAAGGCAGTTATCGACTGCGCGAACGGCTCGGCAAGCGCTACGGCTCATCAGATATTTGAGGGTATAGGCGCGCAGTGCGAGTTTATATCCTGCGAGCCTGACGGCACTAACATAAACGAAAACTGCGGCTCTACCCACCTGGGAAACCTGCAAAAGGCAGTCAAGGAGCGCGGCGCGGATATAGGCATAGCATTCGATGGCGACGCTGACAGATGCCTTGCGGTAGACGAAAACGGCGAGATCATCGACGGCGATAAGCTGCTCGCGATATTCTCGCGCTATATGAAAGACTGCGGAAAGCTGAAAAACGATACCTGCGTGGTAACGGTAATGAGCAACATCGGCTTCTTCAAATTTGCCGAGAGCGAGAACGTGAACGCGAAGATAACCGCCGTCGGCGACCGCTATGTGCTGGAAGAAATGCTGAAAAACGGCTATAATCTCGGCGGCGAGCAGTCGGGACACATAATCATGCTTGACCATGCGAACACGGGCGACGGCGAGCTTACGGGCGCGAAGCTGCTGGAGATAATGGCGGCTGCGGGCAAAAAGGCGAGCGAACTTGCCGCCTGCATGGAAAGCTACCCGCAGGTGCTCGTGAACGTAAAGATCACCGCCGACAAAAAGGGTATGTGGAGCAAGACCGCGGCTGTCACCGAAGCTATTGCGAAAGTAGAGCAGGCGCTGGGCGCTGACGGCAGGATACTGGTGCGCGAATCTGGCACCGAGCCGCTGGTGCGCGTGATGCTCGAGGGCAAGAATACCGAAGAGATAACGGCTTTCGCGAACGAAGTCGCGGTGCTGATAGAGCAGATGTAAGTGCATGAAAATTTGCATAATAAACGGTCAGAACCACCGCGGGTCTACCTACCACATAGGCAGGATGCTGGCAGATAAGCTGGCGGACGCGGGGGATATAACGGAATTTTTCCTGCCGCGCGACTTCGGCGAATTTTGCTGCGGCTGTACCAACTGCTTTATGAAAAGCGCGGAGAAATGTCCGCATTACGAGAAGCTTTCGCCGATCACCCGCGCGGTGGACGAAGCCGACCTGCTGATACTTACCTCGCCCGTGTACGTTTACCACTGCACAGGCGCGATGAAAGCGTGGCTCGACCACTACGGCTGGCGCTGGATAGTGCACCGCCCCGAGGAGAAGATGTTCTCAAAGCGCGGGGTGGTAATATCGACGGCGGCGGGAGCGGGTATGCGCCCGACGAATAAAGACATGGCGGACAGCCTGAGCTTTTGGGGCGTGCCGAAGATATACAAGCTGGGCTATGGAGTGCACGCGACGAGCTGGAGCGAAATATCGCCGAAAATGCGCGCGAAGATAGAGCGCGGGGTGAGCGCAGTAGCAAAAAAGCTGGAGAAGGACGATTTTGCGCCGCGCGTGAGCATAAAAGGCCGCCTTTTTTTCACGGTGTTCCATTTTGCGAACAAAAAAGGCTGGAACCCTGCCGACAGCGAATACTGGCGGGAAAAGGGCTGGACTGAGGACGTAAGGCCGTGGAAGAAGTAATACGTAAGGAGTTGAGATAGTGTTTACGCCAGAGGTCATCGAACAGCTTCAATACTATGTATATCGGCTTATCGACCCGAGGACGGGAAATACCTTTTACGTTGGAAAAGGCAAAGGCAATCGTCTTTATGCGCACATAAACGATGCTCTGAAAAATTACGCTGGAGAGTCGTATATGGAGAACGACGAAAGCGAAGTTTCAGCTAAGATACAACAGATACGAGAAATAAGAAACGCGGGCTTACAGGTCATTCATGTTATACAGCGATATGGGCTTTCAAAAAAGGAAGCGCTTGAAGTCGAAGCGGCGCTGATAGACTGTTTCCCTGGATTGACGAATATCAGTAAAGGGTATTCTTCTGTAAGAGGGGTCACTAACGCGGAGACCTTGCAGCGCGATCTTTCCTGCGAGGAATACAAAGAAAACCGTTTCTTGGAATACTGTATCATTAAGATAAATAATCAGAAAATATCAGAGCATGGCGGGTCTATTTACGAAACAGTCAGAAGCGCATGGAAAGTTTCTGAAAGAAGAATAAAGAAAATAAAGATCGTCTTGGCTGTAAATAACGGTATCGTTAAAGAAGTATACCGCGTGAACCGCTGGCGCAGAAACATCGAGGAACCCGACAGATTCATGTTTGACGGAGTTATCGCTGAAGATGAAATACGAGATCAGTTTGTGAACAAACGTATTCCCAAAAATTACAGAGTGAAAGGAATGGCTTCGCCGCTTTTATATCATGATGAATGTAATTGTGAGGATATAAGGGAGATGAAAGCCCGACAGCGTGCTTCTGAATAACACCTGCGAATATTATAAAAAGGAATGAGCGGAGTAAACATATGAGAATTGCAAAAAACTGGAACAGCAGCGAGTATAAGATAATAGATACCTCGGGCGGCGATAAGCTCGAGAGCTGGGGCGGCAGGCTGCTGGTGCGCCCCGACCCGCAGATAATCTGGAAGACCGAGCACCGCTCGCCGCTTTGGAACAAGGCGGACGGCGTTTACCACCGCTCGAGCAAGGGCGGCGGCGAATGGGAGTTCCGCAAAAAGCTGCCTGAGAGCTGGGTGATCTCCTACGGCGCACTGCGCTTCGTTATCCGCCCCACGGGCTTTAAGCACACGGGTCTTTTCCCCGAGCAGGCGGTCAACTGGGATTTTATGGCTGATAAGATACGCGCCGCTAAGGAGCAGGGCAGAGAAGTCAAGGTGCTCAACCTCTTCGCGTACACGGGCGGAGCTACCCTCGCCTGCGCTGAGGCGGGCGCTGCGGTAACGCACGTTGACGCATCAAAGGGCATGGTCTCTTGGGCTCGCGACAACGCCGCTGCGAGCGGGCTTTCAGATAAGCCTATACGCTGGCTGGTGGACGACTGCGAGAAATTCGTAAAGCGCGAGATACGCCGCGGCAGCCGCTATGACGGCATAGTTATGGATCCGCCCAGCTACGGCAGAGGCCCCGGCGGAGAGGTCTGGAAGCTGGAGGACTGCATCTACGATCTGGTAAAGACCTGCGCGCAGGTGCTAAACGACGAGCCGATGTTTTTCCTGCTCAACAGCTACACTACGGGGCTTTCGCCGTCGGTAATGGCTTACATACTCAGCGAGGTGCTGAGCGAGAAGTTCGGCGGCGGGGTGACGGCTGACGAGATAGGCCTGCCAGTAGAGATGTCGGGTATGCCGTTGCCATGCGGGTCTACCGCTATATGGCAGAAATGAGCCTGCGAGAGCCGTGGCTCGGCTGGGCGATAGAGATACAGAGCATAGCGCAGAACGGGCTCGCCTACTGCACCAACGCTTACGATATTGAGCGTTACGAACGTCTGCGCGACATAGCGGCGGAGATGCTCAGCGAAAAAACAGGCGTGCCGAAAGAGCGGGTAAAGCTGCTTTTCTGCGGCGAAAAGGGCTACCAAACGCCGAAGATAGACACCCGCGCGGCTATTTTTTCGGAAGGGCGTATACTTCTGGTACGCGAAAACGACGGCAGATGGTCGCTGCCCGGCGGCTGGTGCGACGTGCTGGAATCAGTAGCCTCAAACACGGTGAAAGAGGTGCGCGAAGAGGCGGGCATTACCTGCGAGCCGCTGCGCATAATAGCAGTGCAGGACAGAAACCGCCATAATAAGCCGCCTTACGCATACGGCGTTTGCAAGATATTCGTGCTTTGCAGGGCGCTGGGCGGGGCTTTTGAGGAAAACTGCGAGACCACCGCCGCGGAGTATTTCGCGCCCGAAGAGCTGCCGCCGCTGGCGGAGGAAAAGTGCACTGCCGCGCAGATAACCATGTGCTTCGCGGCGAACTCGCAGCCCGATATGCCGACTTTGTTTGACTAGAGAGGTATAAGTTATGACATACGAAAAAGACTATGTATATATGTACGGACAGATACTGAGCACATACGCTTACCTGCTCAGCGGCGTTTTTCCCGAGGCTGACGGATACGCCGAGATAGCCCGCAAATGCCATATCGTAGGCGGCGAAACAGGTACTGCCGCCGCAGTGCTTTGCAGTTTGGGAGTTCCCATAAAGCTGGGCGGCACACATCTGGGCAGGGCGAACGCCGCGCTTATCACAGACTATTTTGCGGATAAGTGCGCCGATATATCTGAGCTTGAATATGAGGATTTTGAGGGCGTGAGCGACTACGTTATCATCGACAAAAATACCCGCACCTGCTTCGGCGAATGGGAAAAGCTTTATTCGCGCGGCAAGCCTTTTTATGAGCCGCCCTGCGAAAACTCGATAAAAAATGCGAAGTGCGTTGCCGCAGACCCGTATTTCGGCGATGAAGCAGCTGAGCTTTGCGTAAAGCACGGCGTGAAATATGTAACGATAGACTGCGCCTACGACAGCTATACGCATAAGCATTGCGCGGTGAACTGCATTTCTCATCAGCACCTTGACGTAGATTACGCGGGCGTGAGCTATGAAGAGCTCTACCTGAGGTATACTGAAAATACCGAGGGACTTGTGATATTCACGCTGGGCGAGAAAGGGGCTATGTACGGCAGAAAGGGCGAGCCGCCTAAGTACTGCCCCGCCTGCGGCGTGGAAGCGGTATCTACACTGGGCGCGGGCGACTGCTTTAAGGCGGGCGCAGTGTACGGACTGTATAAAGGCTTTGCCGACGACGAGCTTGTGCGCTTTGCCTGCGCCTGCGCGGCGGCTGCGATAACCCGCTTCCCCATAGCGGAGCATCCGCCGACTTTGACCGACATTAAAAGCTTATTATAAAAAAGGAAACTCAATGAATAATTTTATCCAAGCGAAAAACTTAAAATTTTCATATATAAACGAAATGGAAGAGCCGCCTGTAAAGACAGAGGTGCTGAAAGACGTCACCCTCGACGTGAAAAAGGGCGAGTTTCTCGCGGTGCTGGGACATAACGGCTCGGGAAAATCGACGCTGGCTAAGTGCTTCAACGCCATAAATATCCCCGAAAGCGGTACGGTAACGGTAAACGGGCTGGATACCGCCGATGAGGATAACCTGCTGGCGATACGCAAAAGCGCGGGAATGGTCTTTCAAAACCCCGATAACCAAATAGTGGCTACCATAGTGGAAGAGGACGTGGCTTTCGCGCTAGAAAATTTGGGCGTAGAGCCTGCCGAGATACGCCGCAGGGTGGACGAGGCGCTGAAGACCGTGGGTATGTACGAATACCGTCTGCACGCCCCGCATAAACTCTCTGGCGGACAGAAACAGCGCGTCGCGATAGCGGGCGTTATAGCTATGAAGCCCGACTGCATACTGCTGGACGAGCCTACCGCTATGCTAGACCCGCGCGGCAGAAAAGAAGTTATGGACACAATAAAACAGCTCAACCGCGAGCAGGGCGTTACCATAGTGCTGATAACACACTACATGGATGAAGCCGCGCAGGCTGACAGAGTAGTGGTCATCGACGAGGGCGAGATAATGCTGGAGGGTACGCCTAAACAGATATTCTCGCAGGTGGATACTATGAAAAATCTAGGGCTCGACGTGCCGCAGGTGACCGAGCTTTGCCATCGACTGCGCAAGGCGGGCTGCGACCTGCCCGCAGACGTTATAACCGAAGAGGAGTGCGTGAAAGCGCTCGCGCAGCTGCTGAGAAAGGGGGCGCAGCCTTGAGCATCATAAAAACAGAGGGGCTGACCTACGTTTACGGCGAGAATACCCCTTTCAGAAAAGTCGCGCTGGATAACGTTGACCTCGAGATAAATGAGGGCGAGATACTCGGCGTTATCGGGCACACCGGCTCGGGAAAATCGACGCTGATACAGCATTTCAACGGGCTGATGAAGCCTACCTCGGGCAGGGTATTGGTAGACGGCGAGGACTTCGCCGCCGATAAGGAAAAGCTGCGCGCCGTGCGCTTCAAAGTAGGGCTGGTCTTCCAATATCCCGAATATCAGCTTTTTGAGGAAACGGTGTATAAAGACATCGCCTACGGCCCGAAAAACATGAAGCTCGACGAGCAGGAGATAGACCGCCGCGTGCGCGAAACAGCCGAGCTTGTCGGCCTAGACCCCGAGATACTCGATAAATCGCCCTTTGAGCTTTCGGGCGGACAAAAGCGACGCGCCGCGATAGCGGGAGTTATGGCGATGGAGCCGCGGGTGCTGATACTGGACGAGCCTGCCTCGGGCCTAGACCCGCAGGGCAGGGACAGGATATTTGAGATAATAAAGCGCTACCACGAGGAAAAGGGCAGCACTGTGCTGATAGTTTCGCACTCGATGGAGGACATAGCGCGCTTGGCGGATAGGATACTCGTTATGAACGAGGGCAAAGTTTTTTGCTGCGCCGAACCGCCCGCCGTTTTCAGCCGAAGCACCGAGCTGGAGCAGATAGGCTTATCTGTACCGCAGGTAACGCGCGTTTTTAATGCGCTCAACGAGATGGGCTTCGGTCTGCCGCAGGACGTTTATACCGTGAAGTATGCTGAAAAGGTACTGAGAGAAAGGCTTGAACAGGAAAGTTGATACGGGCAGTGCCGCACGATAAATGTGAGGTATTGACTAAAAAAGGAAAGTGTGAAATAACTTGCTTAAAGATATAACTCTGGGACAATATTTTCCGGGCAGCTCGGTGATACACCGCATGGACGCGCGTGTGAAGCTGGTGCTGACGATAGTATTTATAGTAATGCTTTTTGCCGCACATAATATATGGGGGCTGATGGTGGGGGTAGCCTTTACCATAATAAGCTTCGCCATATCGCGCATACCCGCGAGCATGATCGGCAAGAGCCTAAAGCCTATAATACCGCTGGTGATATTCACCGCTCTGCTGAACGTACTTTTTGTGCGCACGGGCGATGTATACTGGCAATGGAATTTTATAAAGATAACGAACGAGGGCGTGAGCACGGCGGTGTACATGGTTATACGAATAGTGTGCCTTATAGTAGGCTCGTCGCTGCTGACGTACACGACCTCGCCGATAGACCTTACAGACGCGATAGAGCGTCTGCTTTCGCCGCTGAAAAAGATAAAAGTGCCCGTGCACGAGCTGGCGATGATGATGACGATAGCGCTTAGATTCATACCGACGCTCATCGAGGAAACGGATAAGATAATGAACGCGCAGAAAGCGCGCGGCTCGGAGCTGGATACGGGCACGATGGGAGATAAAGTAAGGGGAATGATACCGATATTCATACCGCTTTTCGTATCGTCATTCAGGCGAGCGGAGGAGCTTGCGACGGCTATGGAGTGCAGATGTTACCATGGCGGCGAGGGCAGAACGAGAATGAAGCAAATGAAAACGGCGATGAGAGATTGGGTAGGCTGTGGGTATACCGCGGTGTTCATGGCGGCAGTAGTAGTTATGAATATTGTGATTAAGTAAAAAAGTCATACACCTAAACAAAGTAAAAATCGCGGTGCAACAGTAATAGTACGCTCAACAGCATGGCGTGAATTTAAAAAGCGCGGGATGCAACGCCGCGCCAGCCGTTGCCGAGGGGGTCGAGGGGGGCGAGAAGCCCCAATCGTCGCCGTCCGCAGACGGCGAAATCCCCACCGAAGGGCGCTCCGCATAGGGTGAATTGAAAATCAGTCCGGTGGACTGATTTTCAAGAGGGGCATGCCCTGCAAGGGAGGGCTGCCCCTAGTATGTCGCCCGTAGACAAAACTCTTCAAGGGCGCACGTCCTTGAACGAACAAACCAAAAGCTCAAAACCCATAAGCCCCCGCACTCCGTAAAAACGAAAAGCAAAAAGCATAAATCAAAAAGCACAACAAAAGAGTGAAAAAGAAAATGAGAAACTTCAAAGTAAAAATGGCGTACCGAGGAACAGCCTACCACGGCTTTCAGCGCCAGAACAACGCGTATACCGTGCAGCAGGCAGTGGAGGAAGCGCTCTCTTCGCTGTTGGGGGAAAACGTTACGATATACGGCTGCTCGCGTACCGATACGGGCGTGCACGCCAGAGAATTTTATTTTAACTTTTATACCGAAAATACTATTACCTGCCGCGGGATAGTTTTTGGCGCAAATTCACGCCTTGGCGACGATATTGCGCTGCTTTCATGCGAGGAAGCGCCCGAGGATTTTCACGCGCGCTACCTCTGCCGCGGTAAGGAATATGAATATATAGTACATAACAGCGAGTATAAAAACCCATTCTATATAGATACCGCTTACCGCTCTTGGTACCCCATAGACGCCGAAATGCTTGACGCTGAGGCTAAGGACTTTATCGGCGAACACGACTTTAAAAGCTTCTGCTCGGCTGACTGCACTAAGGAAAATACAGTGCGCACTATTTATGACTGCGGCGTTAGGCGCGAGGGCGAGCTTGTGATATTTACCGTTTCGGGAAGCGGCTTTCTGTATAATATGGTGAGGATAATGGTGGGCACACTGCTGCATATCAACGAGGGCAAACTGCCCCGCGGCGCGATAAAAGACCTGCTAACTAAACGCGACCGTACACTCGCGGGCAGAACAGTTCCCCCGCAGGGACTTTACCTTAATAAAGTGTATTACGATGAGGATATAGATAAGATAGATAACGCAGACGTAAAAAGAAAGGAGAGCATGGGAAAATGAGCGATAAGGATAAAAACGGCAAGGGCAAAAAGCAGACGGGCGCTGATATAAAGAAACGCAGCGTTTCCGCACCCGCTTCGCGCCCCGAGAAAAAACGCGCGGTGCATACCGATCTGAACTCGGTGCGCAAAAATGAGCGCTCTATACGCAATCTCAAAAAGATACTCGCGGTGCTGATAGTGGTCTTCGTGGGGCTGGGCATATACGTTACCTACCCGAAATGGCTGCCGAAACTGGAGGGCATTTTCGATAAGCCCGTTTCCACTATCACAAACGACGGCGAGCTGGAGGACGGAAATTTCCCGTTAGAGCAGGACGACGCGTCGGTGAAGATATACGCCGTGAAAAACAGCCTGCTAGCGGCGGATTCGCACACGCTTACTTTTTATGACGAAAACGGCAAGGAGCGCGGCTCGTACAACCACGCATTCTCCACGCCCGTAGCGAGGGTCAGCGGCAAACGCGTGCTGGTTTTCGACAGCGGCAAAACTGATTTCAAGATCTACAATAAGGGCGGCGAAGTATACTCAAAATCCGCCGAGAACGATATACTTACCGCTTCGCTTGGCGAGGACGGAACGGCGGCGGTGCTGGTATCGAGCGAAAAATACCCTACCACTCTGCTGATATACGACAGCGAGGGCAAGCTCATCTACCGCTACAACTGCACGCACAGGATAATGTCCGCGGCGGTAGACCCCGACGGTTCGGGCTGCTACGTTACCACTTTCGCTTCCGAAAACGGCGAGGTGTACTCGCAGGTGCGCAGGATAGATTTTGACAGCAGCGATGAAAAAATGATAAGCGAAAAGCTGAACTGCCTGGCGCTCGACTGCGTGGAAAACAGCGCGGGAAATATCACAGTAGTCGGCGACTCGGCTATATACACGCTCGACGGCGACGGAAAGGTGATCTCAAGCGCGGCGTATGACGGCAACCTTACCGCCTACGCTATGGACGAGGACTGCACGGCGGTATCGCTTTCAGGCACGGTGAAAAATTCGGGCAAGCTGATAATAGCGCAGGCGGACGCGAAGTCTGACGAAAGCTACCGCGTGATAAGCGACACCGAGGACGTGAGCGCGCTGGAGATAGCTGACAAGCGCATAATAATGATAAGCCCGACGCAGGCGCTTGCGTACACATTCAACGGCACGCTTGCGGCGAAAGCGACGCTTACCCGCGAGTACTACGGCTGCACGTACATCAATTCGGGGCTGTACCTTATCAGCAAGCACGGCATCGACAAAATGGCTTTCAAGATGGAGTAGACCACAGATATATAAATTCAGGAGATAACGATGAAACTTTTGATCTCGATAATACTTGACGTGCTCGCGGTGATGGTGCTGCTGATACCGATGATCCACGGGTTCGCAAAGGGCATGAAGCGGCTGATATTTTCTATGCTTTCGCTGGCGGTGTCAACGGTAACGGCGTTTGCGGTATCGGGCATATTTGCCGAGCCCGTATACCAGCGGTATTTTAAGGAAAAGGTGCACACCTACTGCGAGAACGCTGCGGAAAATTACGACATCACGGCGCAGACCGGCGATATGCTCTCGCAATACGGCGTAGAGATACCCGAGGAGGACATACGCAGTGCGCTGAGTTCGGCGGAGAGTTTGCCGAAGTCGATAAGTTCGCTGGCGGCAACGTATGGTGCTGACGCGGAGAGTGCGGCGCAGCTTGAAAAGGACGTTGACAAGATGCTCAGCGAGGACATTCCCGCGGAGATAAAGTCTGCCATGCCGCAGGGTATCCCGAGCGGATCGCTGACGAAAGGGCAGATATACGACGCGGCGCGGGCGCTAGCGCGTTCCCCGCAGGAGGCCGCCGACTATGCCGAGAGCGAGATAGCAGCCCCCGCAGCAACGGCGGTCATCAAAACGGTGCTTTTCTTCATCGTGCAGGGCTTGATGAGTTTGATAATGCTTGCGGCGTTTTTCATATTCGGCGTAGATTTCAAGTCCGCACCGAAGACTGCGGGCGACCGTGCGGGCGGCGCGGCGCTGGGGCTTGTACAAGGCGCGGCAAGTCTGCTGATACTTGTAATGGTAGTCGGCGCGGCGGAGCAGGCGAGCGGCGGGCTTTTCGACATTGAGAGCCTAAGCTCGAAGATATTTCTGCCGATATTCAACATACTTTACTGACTTTGCTGTTTTGCTTTTTTGCTGTTTTGCGATTGTGGTAAAATGATGAAAGTTTGCGGGTATGTATTGCAATCTTGATTAAAATGGTGTATAATTAAGGGTAATCTGAATGTGGGGGTTCTGGTTTGGGGCTTTTACTGGGTTCGTTCAAGGGCGTGCACCCTTGAAGGTCGTGTTTGTTGGGCGACGGACTAGGAAAATCCCTCTATCGCAGGGATTTTCCTCTTTTAAAACAGTCCACCGGACTGATTTAGGAAATTCGGCGAAGCCGACTTTCCCATTCACCCTATGCGGAGCGCCCTTCGATAGGAGATTTCGCCGTCTGCGGACGGCGACGATTGGGGCTTCTCGCCCCCCTCGACCCCCTCGGCAACGGCAGGAAATTCGGCTTCGCCGACTTTCCACGCGCCGCGCCTTATTCGGTGACTTGGATTATTATTTTAGACTTCTACTATTTTTATATATACTGGCTTTTTGCCTAAGGAAAGGATGAAATGAAATATGCTGATGTGCTCTAAATGCGGCAAACGCCCTGCCGTTGTCTTTATTTCCCAAATGGGCGCTCACGACCACAACGAAGGCGGCAACGGCCTCGGTAAAGGCCTCTGCATCGTCTGCGCCAAAGAAGCGGGTATCCCGCAGGTCGATGAATACATTAAAAGAATGGGTATCAGCGATGAAGATCTGGAGGAAATGGCTAACGCCACCAGCGACCTCTTCGACGAGGGCGAGTCTTTTGAAAACGGCGGCAGCAGCACCCTCCCAGAGCTTTTCGGAAACCTGATGGGCAACGTCGAAAAACTCTTCGGCGGCGCGGCTATGCCCACCGCTCAGACCCCAGAGGGCGAGCCTGCTCAGTCGGGTACGTTCGCGAAAAAGCCAGCAAAGGATAAGCCGAAGCCAAAGCTGAAATACCTCAACACCTACTGCACCAACCTCTCGGAAAAGGCTGCCAGCGGCAATATGGACAACGTCATCGGGCGCGAGCGCGAGATCGACCGCGTTATTCAGATACTCTCGCGCCGTCAGAAAAACAACCCATGCCTGATAGGCGAGCCCGGCGTCGGCAAGACCGCGATAGCCGAGGGCATAGCTCAGCGCATCAGTTCGGGCGACGTGCCCTACCGTCTGCACGACAAGACCGTTTACCTGCTCGACATGGCTGCGCTGGTAGCGGGCACGCAGTTCCGCGGACAGTTCGAGAGCCGCATGAAAGGGCTTATCGAGGAAGTCAAGCGGCTGGGCAACGTTATACTTTTCATCGACGAGGTACATTCAATAGTCGGTACGGGCGACTCTGAGGGCAGCATGAGCGCTTCAAATATCCTAAAGCCTGCGCTTTCACGCGGCGAGGTACAGGTCATCGGCGCGACTACTTTCAGCGAGTACCGCAAGTACATCGAGAAAGACGCGGCGCTCGAGCGGCGTTTTCAGCCCGTAACGGTCAACGAACCGACGATAGCCGACGCCTGCCGTATGCTCGAAGGCATAAAGAAATATTACGAAGCGCACCACAAGATACACGTTTCGGATGCGATGATCCGCGAGTGCGTGCAGCTTTCTGAGCGCTACATTACCGACAGATATTTGCCCGATAAGGCGATAGACCTGCTGGACGAAGCCTGCGCATATGCCTCCACCCGAAACAGCGCGCTGGAGGAGTTTGAAAAGCTGACGGACGAGTCGGCGGCGGCAGACCTCGCGGTAGAGGAAGCCGAAAGCAGCAGCGAAAAGGAAGAAAATCCCGATTACGAAAAGATCGCCGAGCTGAAGATGAACCAGATGCGCATTTCAAACCGTCTGGAAGAGCTGAAGCCGCAAGCGGACGCCGCGCAGGTAACGGAAAAAGACCTTGCGCAGGTGATAGAAGTTTGGACGGGCATACCCGCCAGCAAGATCGAGGCTACCGAGTTTGAGAAGATACGCAGCCTGCCTGAGATACTTTCGGCGCGCGTTATCGGTCAGGAGGAAGCCATAAAGGCGGTCAGCGCAGCTATCCGCCGCAGCCGCATACATCTTTCTAAGCGCATACGCCCCGCCTCGTTCATATTCGTAGGCCCTACCGGCGTCGGCAAGACCGAGCTTGTAAAGGTGCTGGGCGAAACGCTCTTTGACGAAAACGAGCCGCTGATAAGGGTAGATATGTCGGAGTACATGGAGAAGCACTCGGTGAGCAAGCTCATCGGTTCACCTCCCGGCTACGTCGGCTTTGACGAAGCGGGTCAGCTAACGGAAAAGGTTCGCCGCCGCCCGTATTCGGTAGTGCTTTTCGACGAGATAGAGAAAGCGCACCCCGACGTTATGAACATTCTTCTTCAAATATTGGACGAGGGACAGATACACGATTCGCAGGGCAGACCTGTTTCGTTCCAAAATACAGTTATAGTAATGACGTCTAACGCCGGCTCTACTGACAGAGATACGGGCGTTGGCTTTAACAAAACGCAGGCTGAGATCTCTAAGGACAAGGCTATGAAAGCGCTGGGCGAGTTCCTGCGCCCCGAGTTCCTCGGCAGAGTGGACGAGGTAGTAGTTTTCAACCCGCTTACGGAGGAGGACTACGGCAAGATAGCCGCCCTGATGCTGGACGAGATGCGCGAGCCGCTTGAAGAGCAGGGAATATCACTGGCATACAAGCCCGCGGCGACCGCGCTCATCGCGAAAAAGGCTTACGGCAAAAAGCTCGGCGGAAGAGATATACGCAAGGTCATTCGCGAAGAGGTGGAAGACCCCCTCGCCGAGATAATGGTGGAAAAGGGCGAGAGCGGAATTAAGCTGGTGCTGGTAGACGCGCAGGATGATAAGCTTATCGTTAAGGCAGAGTAAGGCATAGCGGCTTCTCCGCAAAATATATATGATCTCCACGAACGGACGGCGAAAAAGCCGCCCGTTCTTTTTTTTGCTTTATTTGACTAATTTGCGGCGGCGTACTGATTAGGAATAGTGAAATTCTCCAAAGATTTATTTTGATAGGCACTTTTAACAAACTTGCCACTTGACATATGTGCAGTTTAGACATATAATAGTATATGGGGCATTATGCACGGGTTTTCATGGACGAAATCACGCGCAAAAAAATGTAATCAATTCACGTTTTGTTGATGAAATTGCGGGCAAAATGTGGTATGATAAAATAAATGTATCGGTCAAACGTTTTCACAAGAGCTATCTATGGCTTTTTTGTATGAAGTTGAACGCTGCCGATGCGAAAGGAAATATAGGAGGAAATGATATGGCTAAAGCAGTTAAAGCACCGGAGCCGAAAACGATCTCTAAAGAAGAGCTGAAACAGAAATTCGTTCAGGTACTTCACGACGACTTCCAGACGACTCCCGAAGAAGCTTCCGACCAGCAGGTATACGAGGCTCTTACCAAAATAGTAGTAGGTATCTTAAAGGCTAAGCGCCGCCACTTTACAGTTAAAAACAGATCTGAGGGTAAGAAGAAGATCTACTACCTTTCGATGGAGTTCCTGATGGGCAGAAGCCTCAAGACCAGCATCTACAACCTTGAGATGGTAGACGAAACAGTCGCTATGCTCAAGGACTTCGGCATTTCTATAAACGGCATTTACGAAATGGAGCCTGACGCAGGTCTGGGCAACGGCGGTCTGGGAAGACTTGCTGCCTGCTACCTCGACGCGCTGGCTGCCGACGGCTACCACGCTACCGGCTACTCCATTCTTTACGAATACGGCATCTTTAAGCAGAAGCTGGAAGACGGCTGGCAGACCGAGCTGCCCGATAACTGGCTGCCCGGCGGATCCGCTATGCTCGTTCCCGTGCCCAGCGCCGCTATCGAAGTTAAGTTCGACGGCAACCTTAAAGAATACTGGGATAACAATTTCCACTGCGTAGAGCTGGAAAACTACACCTCTGTACTCGCAGTACCTTACGATATGTTCGTTTCGGGCTACGACAGCGAGGCTGTTTCTAAGCTGCGCCTTTGGAAAGCGGAAGTTCCCTCTTTTGATATGGCTATGTTCAACAAGGGCGATTATTCTAAGGCTCTTGGCAGAAATATCATGTCGCAGGCTATCACTAAGGTGCTTTATCCTAACGATAACCACGCTGAGGGCAAGTCGCTGCGTCTGCGCCAGCAGTATTTCCTCGTAGCAGCTTCCGTAGGCGATATTGTAAACACCCACATGAACGTTTACGGCACTATGGATAACCTTGCCGATAAGGTAGCTATCCACATCAACGATACTCACCCCACCCTCGCTATCCCCGAGCTGATGAGAATACTGCTCGACGACTGCGGCTACGACTGGGACAAGGCTTGGGACATCGTTACTCACACCTTTGCTTACACCAACCACACCGTAATGCCCGAAGCTCTCGAAAAATGGGACTGCAACCTGCTCAAGAGCGTTACACCGAGAATCTTCTCCATCATCGTAGAGATAAACGAGAGATACTGCAAGAAACTTTGGGATATGTATCATGACGAGGGCAAGGTCACTCATATGTCCATCATCGAAAACAACATGGTAAAGATGGCTACCCTCTGCGTACACGCTTCGCACCATGTAAACGGCGTTGCTAAGATACACTCTGAGATAATAAAGAAGGAAACTTTCAAGGACGAGTACCAGTACACTCCCGAAAAGTTCACCAACGTTACCAACGGTATCGCTTACAGAAGATGGCTGTATCAGTCGAACGAGGGTCTTACCTCGCTGCTCAAGGACTGCATAGGCGACGGTTTCCTCAAGGACGCTTCCGAGCTGAGCAAGTTCAAGGCATTCGCCGACGATAAGGCAGTACTCGAAAAGCTGACCAAGATAAAGAAGGAAAACAAAGAGCGCTTCGCTAAGTATGTAAAGAACCAGTACGGCGCTGCCCTCAATACCGACTCTATCTTCGACGTACAGGTAAAGCGCCTGCACGAGTACAAGCGCCAGCAGCTCAACGCCCTCAACATCATCGCTGAGTACAATTACCTCAAGGCCAACCCCGACGCACCCTTCGTGCCCAAGACCTACATCTTCGCGGCTAAGGCTGCCCCCGGATACTACATGGCTAAGCAGATAATCAAGCTGATCTGGAACATCTCGCAGGAGCTGAGAAAAGATCCTAAGCTGAATAAGAAGCTGAACGTTATCTTCATGGAAGACTACTGCGTATCCCTCTCTGAGATACTCATGCCCGCCGCCAATATCTCCGAGCAGATCTCGCTCGCAGGTACTGAGGCTTCGGGTACCGGCAACATGAAGCTTATGATAAACGGCGCTATCACCCTCGGAACTCTCGACGGAGCTAACGTAGAGATACACGAGCAGGTAGGCGACGAGAATATCCTCCTCTTCGGCATGAATGTTGACGAGGTAGAGGCCGCTAAGCCGAATTACAAGCCTATCGACGTTTACAACTCTAACGGCGTGCTGAGAGCCGCTGTTGACAGACTCGTTTCCGGCATAAACGGCGAGCAGTTCAATGAGATAGCAAATTCGCTCAAGACTACTGACACCTACATGGCGTTCGCAGACTTCGCTTCCTATCAGGACGCGCAGAGAAGAGCGAGCGAGAGCTACTCTGACACTGAGAAGTGGGCTAAGATGAGCCTTATGAACATCGCAGGCGCAGGCATATTCTCCGCTGACAGAGCTGTTGACGAATACGCTAAGAACATCTGGAACCTTACTAAGTAATTTTCAGAATATATTTTCGCTGCGGGAAGAGTACCAAAAACTCTTTCCGCAGCTTTTTTTGTTTTGTGAAAACTGCGTGAAACAATTTGGAAAAAAGAATGTTAATTTCAGTTAACATATCATAAAAGAAAATTTACAATGATTGTACAGATTTTACTACAGCGCTTTTTTGAAGCCGATGAATTGTTGTTTAATCAGCCAAAATTTATTTTTTTTGCTCAAAACCCTTGCATTTTTCGACATATGGTGATATAATTAAATCAAGCTAAAGAGGACAACACCTCAGAAAGCTGATAATAAATTTCCGACAAAGAAGTCGCTCGAATGTTTGGATAATCAGGCATGGGCGGCGATTTTTCTTTTATGGGGATAATTAAATATCATTACCGACAATGGCGTCGCTTTCCGCATAAAGGCTCTGAAAAGGGTCGGCGGAGAAGCGGCGTTTTTTTTAGTTGGCAGATGGGCGAAACTAAAAGCAAAACCAAACGAGTTGACAAAGGCGTCATTTCCGCAGGCAGGTCTGAGCGATAAGCTTGAAGCAGACCGCGCGGAGAGGACGCTTTTAATTATAGTCTGAATAGTGAGCGATGGGGAAAACGCATTTCAAAAGGTCACCGGCTGCAGCGAAAAAAAGCCTTTTGATGAATAAAAGCATCGTGAAGCAAGCAGACGAAAATATCTCAATTCTATAAGGAGTGGTCAAAAATGAAAAGAAGTTTTAAAAGGGTACTCGCAGCGATCACAGCCGGTTGTCTTTGCGTGGGAATGTTATCTTCCTGCGGCGGCAGCGATGGAGATTCGTCTAAGGCGGCGGCTGACGGAAAGGTTCTCAGAGTAGGTATGGAATGCGCATACGCACCTTTTAACTGGACGCAGAAAACCGAGGACACCCCCGACGGCGGCAAGGCTGTACCGATATACAATCAGGACGGCAGCTACGCTTACGGCTACGACGTAATGGTAGCGCAGAAGATCGCCGATGAGCTGGATATGGAACTCGAGATACATAAAGTAGAGTGGGATTCAATAGGCCTCAGCATGGATTCGGGCGAATATGACTGCATCATCGCAGGAATGGGCAGAACCGCTAAGCGCGAAAAATCTTACGCTTTCACCGAACCTTACTATTACAGAGATAACTGCATAGTAGTAAAGGCTGACTCAGACCTTGCGAACGTTACGGGACTTTCGCAGCTGAAAGGCAAGAACGTTACCGTTACCACGCAGCTCGGCACCGGCTGGGTAGACCTGCTCGACCAGGTTCCCGACGCAAAGCTCGGCTCTAACTACGAAACCACCGCAGAGGTATTCCTCGCGATCTCAAACAACGTTGCGGACGTAGCCGTTATCGACGTTCCTACTGCTGAGTCGGCGCTGCTGACCAACAAGGATCTCAAACTCATCAGACTTGACGAAAACGACGCTTTCCAGAACGACCAGGAAATGACTAACGTCTGCATAGCTACCAGAAAGGACGATACCGCGCTTCGCGACAAGATACAGGGAGCTATGGATAAGCTGGAGTGGAATGACAAGGCAAAGATGGACGAGCTAATGGAAACTGCAATATCTTCGCAGCCTGCGGCTAACTAAATCAGACTTCTGACTGATAAGAATACAATACCTGAAAACTTGGAATGACTGATGAAATGCGGTCATTCTGAGCCGTAAGGGCAAAATATCTATCTATAGTTTATAAACTGAGAAAAGGGGAAATGTTATGAATTTCAAAGATCCTACCAACATGATCGAGTGGATCGTGTATATAGCTCTTGAATACAAGGATATGTTCCTGCAAGGCTTGTGGATAACGCTTTACATTTCAATAGTCGGCACGCTGGTCGGCTTCATCGTTGGCTACCTCGTGGGCATAGTACAGGATATTAAGATAAACAAAGATGACAATATCATAAAGCGCATACTTATGCGCCTGCTAAAGATCATCTGCCTTGTGTATGTCGAGATATTCCGCGGCACGCCTATGATAGTACAGGGCATGATAGTTTATTACGGTCTGCTGAAAGCGGAGGTAAACATCACCCCCGTGCTTGCGGGTATAATCGTTACCGTTCTCAATACCGGCGCTTACATGGCTGAAACGGTGCGCGGCGGTATCAATTCGGTGGACAAGGGCCAGAAAGAGGGCGCTTGGTCGCTGGGCATGTCGCCTATGAAGACTATGCTGCTGGTAGTTTTGCCGCAGGCTTTCAAGAACGTAGTTCCCGAAATGGTAAACACCTTCCTTACAAACCTCAAGATGACCTCGGTACTGAACGTCATCGGCGTATCGGAGCTGTTCCTCGTTGCAAAGACGGCGGGCGGTACATACTACAAGTATTTCGAGGCTTACCTCGTTATCGCAGTCATCTACTTCGTTCTCTGCTTCATATTCAACAGAGTATTTATGGCGCTGGAGAAGAAGCTGGGCAACAAGAGCGACTACGTTCTCGCTACCGAATACATCGAAGAGAAAATGTAACTGGAGGGATCTGAAATGGCTGAAACAAAATATAACGATAAAGTAATAGCGATAGAAGACCTGAGCAAATCTTTCGGAGATCATCAGGTGCTGAGAAAGATAGATTTTACCGTGGGCAAGGGCGAAGTCATCTGCATAGTAGGCTCTTCCGGTTCAGGAAAATCTACCCTGCTGCGCTGCATCAACAAGCTCGAGCGGCAGACTGACGGAAAGATATATTTCAACGGCTGCGTAGTCGCCGATAAACAGCGCGATATAAACAGCTATCGCTCAAAGGTGGGCATGGTTTTCCAGTCCTTCAACCTCTTCAACAACATGACGGTGCTGAAAAACTGCATGATAGCCGTAACTTCGGTGCTGCATGAGTCGAAAGAGGAAGCCCGCGAGCGCGCGATAAAGCACTTGAAAGCAGTAGGCATGGCGCCTTACATCAACGCTTACCCCGCTCAGCTTTCGGGCGGTCAGAAACAGCGCGTTGCGATAGCGCGTGCGCTCTGCATGAATCCCGAAGTGCTGCTTTTCGACGAGCCTACCTCCGCGCTCGACCCAGAGATGGTCGGCGGCGTGCTCAACGTAATGAAAGAGCTGGCGCAGACGGGACTCACCATGATAATCGTAACGCACGAGATGGCTTTCGCAAGAGATGTTTCCACCCGCACGATATTTATGGATAAAGGATACATCGTAGAAGACGCGCCCCCGCAGGAGCTTTTCTACCACCCGAAGAACCCGAGAACGAGAGAATTTCTCTCACGCTTCCTAGAGGGCGACGGTTCGGATAGCTCTGACGGCAATGGCAAGGAGGCGGCTGGCGCATGAACAATATCGTTATCACAGTAGCCCGCGGCTTCGGCAGCGGCGGTAAAGAGATAGCCTCGCGCGTGGCGAAAGACCTCGGTATCTCCTGCTACGAGAACCGCATCTTAACGCTCGCCTCGCAGCTTAGCGGTCTGGATCAGGAGCTTTTCAACGAGGTGAATGAGAAGATACGCGAAAAGGGCGGCTTTTCGGCATTCATGAAAGGTCTGCCTAGGGCGCGCAGCTACATCACAAAAGGCAAGTTCGTTTCCGACGACGCGCTTTTTGAATATCAAAAAAAGATAATCCTAGATCTGGCGGAAACGCAGTCCTGCGTGATAGTCGGCAAATGCGCCGACTGGATACTCCGCGGCAGGGATAACGTAATAAGCCTGTACATCGAAGCGCCGCGCGACTTTTGCTTAAAGCGCACGATGGAGCATATGCAGGTAAACGAAGCGGTGGCGGAAAAGAACATCGTAACTACCGATAAGTACCGCGCGAATTATTACAAGTACTACACCAAGGGCAACTACTGGACGAACCCCATCAACTACGACCTTACGCTAAACAGCGAAAAGGTAGGCATAGAGCAGTGCGTTCAGCTTATTGAAGATTATGTCAAGATAAAGATGAATTATCTCGGCATAGAGAAACTATAATTTTTGGGAGGGTATTCACCATGAAACTGAAAGACACAGGACTTACCGCAGAGGAGCTTAAAGGGCTGGTAAACAAGTATATGATAGAGACCTACGAGCGTTTCGATTTCATTGCGGAAACGGCTAAGGGTATGTACATCTACGACGAAAAGGGCAACGCTTACCTCGACTTTTACGCAGGCATCGCGGTAAACAGCGCGGGTAACTGCAACGAAAAGGTGATCGCGGCTATACAGTCGCAGGCGGCAGACCTTATCCACACCTTCAACTACCCATACACCATTCCGCAGGCGCTGCTGGCTAAGAAGATCTGCGACACCATCGGCATGGATAAGATCTACTTCCAGAACTCGGGTACTGAGGCGAACGAGGCTATGATAAAGCTGGCGAGAAAGTACGGTATCGACCACTACGGCCCGAATAAGTACGAGATCATCACCGCTAAGATGGGCTTCCACGGCAGAAGCTTCGGCTCGATGTCGGCTACCGGTCAGCCCGATACCGCTATACAGCAGGGCTTCGGCTCTATGACCCCCGGCTTCAAGTATGCTGAATATAATAATTTGAAAGCCTTTGAGGACGCCATCACCGAAAACACCATCGCCATCATGGTAGAGCCAGTACAGGGCGAGGGCGGCGTAAACCCCGCTACTAAGGAGTTTCTGACCGGACTGAGAAAACTCTGCGACGAAAAGGGACTTCTCCTCTGCCTCGACGAAGTTCAGACCGGCTGGTGCAGAACGGGCGAGGTAATGGCTTACATGAATTACGGCATCAAGCCCGACATCGTTTCTATGGCGAAAGCTATGGGCGGCGGACTTCCCATCGGCGCTATCTGCGCTAAGGAAGAGGTCGCGAAGAGCTTTACCAGCGGTTCGCACGGCAGCACATACAGCGGAAACCCCGTAGCCTGCGCAGCTTCGCTCGCACAGATAGGCGAGCTGCTAGACAGAGATCTTGCGGGCAACGCTAAGAAGATGGGCGCTTACTTTATGGACAAGCTGAGAGAGCTTGTGCCGCACGTCAAAGAAGTTCGCGGACTGGGCCTTATGGTAGGCGTAGAGTTTGAGGAAGGCTTCAACGCAGTGGACGTAAAGCACGCCTGCTTCGACAGAAAGCTCATCATCACAGCTATCGGCTCTAGTGTTATCCGCATGGTGCCCCCGCTGATACTCACCGAAAAGGAATGCGACAAGGCTGCCGAGATAATCGCGGAAGCTGTAAAGTCGCTCGAGAAATGACGGTATATTAAAATATGAAACTGCAAAGAGGGCGTTAGTTCGCTCTCTTTCGGTTTAAACGGTTTAAAGTGGAGGGCTTTTACTATGGATTTCAGTTATCATATGCCCGCCGACCTGCGTTTCGGCAGGGGCTTGGCGGATAAGATAGGCGATATTTGCAAAGAGATAGGCGGCGAAAAGGTGCTTGTGGTAACGGGCACGGGCAGCACTAAGCGCTCGGGTCTGCTGGACAGAGTGCTCGATTCGCTCAAAGCGGCGGGGCTGGGCGCTGCGGTTTTCGACAAAGTTACGCAAAACCCGCTTACTACCACCGTTTACGAGGGCGTTGAGCTGGCTAAGGCTGAGGGCTGCGGCGTTATCCTCGGCGTGGGCGGCGGCTCGATAATGGACGCGGCTAAGGCTATCGCTTTCTGCACCGTGAACGCGGGCGATGTTTCCGACTACATTTTCGGCAAAAAGCAGGGCGCGGGCGCACTGCCGATAGTGCTGCTGCCGACCACCTGCGGCACGGGCAGCGAGGGCAATCAGATTGCCGTGCTGACCAACCCCGAAACTAAGGACAAAAAGGCGCTTTACACCATGCAGGTGATGCCGCGCGTTTCCGTCATCGACCCCGACGTCATGACTACTATGCCGAAAAGCGTGCTTTCATCCGTCGGCTTCGACGCTTTCACACATTCGCTCGAGGCATATACCTCGAAAAAGGCGAACCCCATCACCGACGCGCAGGCGCTGCTGGGTATGCAGCTTTTGGCGGATGATCTGCCGAAGCTTGTGTCCGGCGAGGGCGGCGCGGCGGAATGGGAAGCCGTAAGCTTGGCGGCAACGCTGGGCGGAATGGTGATCGGCGCGGCGGGCGTTTCGGCGGCGCACGGTATGGAACACCCCGCTTCTGGTCTGAAAAACATCGTCCACGGCAGGGGACTTGCGGCGCTCACCCCGCCGATAGTCGAGCGGCTGGCCACCGCCGACCCCGAAAAATTTGCGCGGGTATCGGTACTGCTTGGCGGCAGCGGAGCGGAGGACTGCGCCGACAGCATACGCCGCTTCCTCAAAGCGATAGACCTCAGCGTGAAGCTCGGCGACCTGGGAATCACGGCGGAGGACGTGCCTTGGATGACGGAAAACTGCATGAAGATCTCGATAGGCAACCTCAAAAACGCGCCCGTGACGTTCAGCCGCGAAGAGGTAGAGCAGATATACCGCGAGGCGCTGTGATTTTTAATGGCAATATTTCGGCAGACGTTTGCATTTTCGGCAGACGTCTGCTTTTTTGTATAAAATACATCACGAAGAGTCGGCGAAATTGTTCAGGTATACAAAAGTGATGGATTTGTCACTTTGACTATTGACAATCGACGAAATTAGTGATATTATTATCACATAAGGTGATGAATAAGTCACTTTACAAGACCGGACGAAAGGAAATGGATAAAGCTATGAACGAGAATATAAAGAAAGAAAAGATAACAAAACCCATCACTCTCTGTGATTACCATAAGGCGCGGCTGGCGGGCATGGCGAGCTTATTCGTGATGGAGGTGCTCACGCTGATATTCGACCATGCAAGGGTCAGCGGCGGCGCGGGTCTGCGTGCGCTGAATTATGCGCTGATAATCATTTCGCTGGTGCTGCTGGTGCGCTGGGCGTTTATGTCGCTCATCAAAAAGCGCCCGATAGAAAAAGAGGACGAGCTTTCGCGCGAGAACATGGTGAAAGCGCACGAGAAGATAGGGCTGGTGTTTTGGCTGATGCTTGGCGCGGTGCTGATACTTTCTATGTTCTGGAAAGGCAGCATAACGATACACTTTGACAACGAGTTGATGAACAGCATATGGTTTATAATTTTCAGCGGATATTTTTCACTCGAGAGCGGCTTTTTCATCTACTACGACCGCACGGCGGCGGGCGATGATTGTGACGATGATGACGATGACGAAGAGAGCGCGGGTGACGAGTGATGCCGCAGCTAAAAACGAAACTGAAAGAGTACCGCGCGCGGCTGAATATGAAGCAGGGCGAGCTTGCCGAAAAGGTAGGCGTGCGGCGCGAAACGATAATCCGACTGGAAAAAGGGCAGTACAATCCCTCGCTGAAACTGGCGATGGATATAGCGAAAGTTTTCGGCGCGGCGGTGGAGGATATTTTCTCATTCGAGCCCGACCCCGCCGAGGATTATCAGGTGTTTGAAAATAAGTACGAAAATTAAGGAAAAAGACCCCTGTTTCAGCGAACAGAGGTCTTTTTTACTGTATTTAAGGCAACACCGCACAACTACCGCCTAGCGGCTTTGTGCACATCTTGCTTGCGTTTTTGCGAAGCCAAAACAATTTTCCGTCATATCACCCAAAACCTCCTAGCTTAACGCGAGTTAAGCGTCGTCGGCTTTAGGCAATCTGACGAAAAATCTGACGACGCAATCTGCACACAATAGTTGTGCGGTATTGCCTTAAATTTGCGGGATATGCTTTAGTTCACGGCGGCAGCGCTTTTTTTGTTTGCTGACTCGATATAGCAGCGTAAATAATAACTTTTTGTGAACGAGCCTCTGAAAACTGATCAGAACATAATAAAAACCTTGTATTTAAGAATTAACACTTGAAATATGAGAAAATATGTGGTATAATACATTTTAGAAAGATGTAAATATTTACAGCAATGATCCGTACTACAAAAATGAGGATATGAAAAAATGGACTTTGATTATGCAAGATATGTAACGCTGATGAATAAGTTTTCTAATACTTGCGGCAAGATAAGAACTTTCAGAGATCCTGAGATAAAAAGATCGATCGTGCCGCTTTGTGAATTTTTGCGCATAGCTGCTTTTGAGGTGACTGTGGACAGCGCCAACAGCTCTTCCCACAAACCGCTCATGCAGCCTTTTTTCTACTATTTCAAAGGAACAGCAGACAGAAAGCGTGCACTTAAGATAGATGAAACTATTTATGATGGCAGCGTGGCGCACTATAATATACTGCCCTCATTTGGTGAACCTGATTGGAGCGAACAGGAATTAGAGCAGATACGGGCACTTGAAAAACAGGTGGCTATGCATAGCGAACGAGGATACATAATGAAACTTGCTGAAGAAAAAGGCAGGATAGATGAGACGTTAGAGATATACCTGCTGCCATATTTTTTTGAATATATCGGCAGAGTGATGGCAGAAGGCAAGCTCGATAAATACGGTGCGGTATATTTTAATCTAAAGCGCTTTTCTTTGGTAAATGAGTATTTTAGCCGTCGTGTAGCTGATGATATAATGCGCTCTTATATCAGAGGGCTTGAAAGATCTGTGAAGGGCGATAAATGTATATGTCGTGTTGGCGGAGATAATTTCGTTATGCTATATGAAAAAGCTGACCTCGATGCTGTTGTGGAGTATTTGCTAGGCAAAAAAGTGAAGCTGAATGGTATAGAAGTAAACGTTTCCGCAACAGCGGGATACTGCACCATAACCGAGGGCGTGAGAAAGCCGACTGATGTTATGGACAGAATAAGCGAAACTATACAGATGGCGCGTACTGTTTATAAAAAGCCGTATGCTTTTTATGACCCAAAGATGGCTGAGCAAAAAAAACGTATGAAGGAAATAGAAAATATATTTCCCGAAGCCATTAAAAATGAGGAATTTAAGGTATATTATCAGCCAAAGGTGCGTATAGAAGACGGAAAAATAATAGGCGCAGAGGCTCTTTGCCGATGGGTCAGAAACGGCAGCATAGTTCCGCCAATGCAGTTTATTCCTGTGCTGGAGCGCAGCTCTTCTATATGTGTGTTGGATTTCTATATGCTGGAACATGTTTGCTGTGATATACGTCGCTGGCTGGACGAGGGAAGGAAAGTCGTAAAAGTTTCTGTTAACCTCTCTCGTATGCATTTAGGCAGCGAAATGCTGCTGGAAAATATACTCGGCATAATCGACCGCCACGGTGTTCCACATGAATATTTAGAGATAGAACTTACTGAAACCAGTGCAGATGTTGATTTTGATGAGCTTAAAAACATCGTTAATGGTCTGCATGAAAGCAACGTAAGCACTGCGGTCGATGATTTTGGCACGGGCTTTTCTTCGCTGAAGCTGATAACTGAGCTTCCTTGGGGCGTACTGAAGATCGATAAGAGCTTTATACCAGAAGACAGCAATGAGCACTCTAAACGTGAAAAAATACTGCGCCATATTATAACAATGTCGAACGATCTGGGAATGGAATGTATAGCTGAGGGCGTGGAAACGCTTGATCAAGCTAGGCTTTTACACCAAATGGAATGTTACTTGGCTCAAGGCTTTTATTACGCAAAGGCAATGCCCTGTGAGGACTATGAAAAAAATCTTATGTGTGAGTGATCAGGTAAAATATCCCTCTGCGGAAAAGGCAGGGGGATATTTTTTTGCTACGGAATCCGTTTTTATATGGACTGTATGGGCGTGATATAATATAGACACACAAAAGATACAGCTTAACCAAGCTGAGCCAAAAATAAAATTCAGAGGAGATTTTTAACATGAGTGAACAAAAATTTGGCACGGAAAACAGCACGCAGTTCGTACCCGCAAAGTGCACCGCCTGCGGCGGCGAGCTTGAGGTAGACCCGAAGCAGGAAACAGCGGTGTGCCGTTACTGCGGAGAAACTTTCGTAGTATCAAAAGCGGTGAATAATTACAATGTAGAGCACAACACTTACAATACCAAGATAGTTAACGAGCGCAAGGGCGACATGGAGTCGATGCTGAACTTTATCAGCGACCGCGAGGACAAGAAATACGCGCGTGCAAAGGAGCAGAAAGCGGAGCGCAGCAAGCGCAACAAGACCCTGCTATGGGCGCTGGGCTGGATATTTATATTTCCCGTACCGCTGACGATACTGATGCTGAGAAACAAGAAGCTGGCGGACAAGGTGCGCTACGGAATAATCGCGGCGGCGTGGGTGGTATACATACTGCTGCTGGTGATAACGCAGATCACCGGCGACAAGGACAGCGATAAAGCGGCAGACGTTTCAAGCGAAACAAGCTCGGCGGCTGAGAGCGAAGCGGACGACATAGACCTCGACGCGATAGTTGACAAATTAAAGGACAGCGAAGCGGAAACGAAGCAGACGGAAGCGCCCGCCGAGAGCAATCCCGAGAAGGAAACAAAGGCAACGAAAGAAACGAAAAAGACCGAGAAAGAGACGAAGAAAACTGAGGAAGAGCCTAAAGAGAGCGAGCCGAGCCTTGACGACATAAAGAAGGCGATAGAGGGCGGAGATTACTCGCTGGTATCGGCAGACTTCAAGGAAGTAATGGACGGCTACGAGGCATTCTTTGACCAGTACATCGAGTTTATGAACAAGTACAATTCGGGCGAGGGCGACCAGCTTGAAATGATGAATGATTACATGGATATGGTATCGCAGGAGACGGAGTGGATGGACAAGATAAACGCCATCGACGAAAAATCGCTGACAGTAGCCGACGACGCGTACTATATAATAGTTACGACGAGGGTGCAGAAGAAGTTGGCGGACGCTAGTTTGTGATAGAAGATCCCCTAATATAAAATGAAAAAACCGGCAGTCTGTACGAGAATGTACTGGCTGCCGGTTTTTTGAGGGGGATTATTTTTTTATCATATAGAATAATAATCCTTTTTTCCAAAAAGTGATTTTGTCAATAAAACTTGACACATTGACCGCAAGGATCTTGAAGTTAAGAAGCGATGGTCATAGCCGAATCTGCCCGCCCCGCACTAAATATCCCAGTGAAATATTTCTTTCAAAACTTGTTGATTCTCAGTAACATCCATAAAATGTTTGTTTTTTATTATTGTTGTTGTTAAGAATTTCTGATAAAATGTTAAGAAAGGTAGGCATAGCGCAAAAAAAGCGCGCTTTTGACTTTGATTTTTGGATTATTGGAGGAATTTTTATGAAAAAATTTGTAGCAGGCGTTGTAGCGCTGACGATAGCGTTCGGCGGAATGGCACTGCCGGCGGAGAGCGGCTTTGCGGCGGTATCGGCAAACGCTGAGGAGATGAGCGAAGCTAACGTTGATGTGCAGGCGGCAGACGATGTGAAGATCGCGGGGGATTCATTTGTTTATGGAGATTTCCATTATCAAATTCTTGATGATGGTACTGTTGAAATCACCTACTATTTAGGCGCGGATAAAGAAGTTGTTATACCTAGTACGATCAATGGTAAAAAGGTTACAAGCATTGGTCATGGCGCATTTATGGAATGCATCAATATTGAAAAAATAACAATTCCTGATAGCGTTACAACTATTGATTATAATGCATTTTCAGACTGCCCAAATCTTGTAAGTATAACTATACCTTGCAACGTTACAAGCATTGGTGCTTATTCATTTAATGGTTGTGAAAAGCTTACAAGCATAACGGTTGATTCAAAAAACAAATTTTACTTATCAGAGGATGGAGTGCTGTTCAATAAAACGAAAACGGAACTTGTAGCTTATCCTGCTGGTAATTCGAGGAAAGAATATACTATACCCGATGGTGTTAAAAGTTTAAATAAATGTGCATTTTTAGGAGCTGTCAATCTTACAAGCATAAAAATACCTAATAGCGTTAAAAACATTGGTGAAAACGAATTTTACGGCTGTAAAAATCTCGAAAATATTAACATTCCAAACGGTGTTACAGATATATATTCATTTACGTTCTTTCTCTGCGAAAGCCTTACAAATATAACTATACCCGATAGCGTTAATAGCATCGGTGCCGGGGCATTTGCATCTTGTTCGAGCCTTAAAAGTGTAAAAGTTCCCGAGGGTGTTACGGTAATTGATGCTTACACATTTAACGGATGCGCAGGCCTTACAGATATTTCATTCCCGAGCACTTTAAAATCTATTGGTTATGAATCTTTTACTGATTGTAAAAAACTCAAAAGCATAACATTCTTGAATGGCCCGACTTTTATCAACTCATCTGCATTTCAGGGTTGTACAAGTCTTGCAAATCTGGTTTTGCCGGACAGCATGGAAGAGATCGGAAGCAATGCTTTCTATAACTGCTCTAGCCTTTCATATGTAGTAATTCCGAAGAACATAAAAAAGATCGACTCGCTTGCATTTAGCAGCTGTAAAAAGCTTAAAGACGTATATTACAAAGGCTCAAAAAGTGACTGGAAAAAGATCAAGAACGAGGGTTCACAAAGTATAGATACAAACGCGGGAATAAAGGACGCGACTATCCACTACAACTACACCCCCGACGAGCTAACCGTCGATAAGGTGAAAACCACCAAATTCACCTGCACCGACAAGGCAATAAAGATCAACTGGGAAAAGGTCAACGGCGCGGCGGGCTACCGTGTGTATGCATATAACGCAAAGACTAAAAAATGGAGCAAAGCGGCGACGGTCTCGGCGTCCACCCTCAGCTTCAAGCAGACGGGTCTGAAGTCGGGTACGACTTACAAATACAAGGTCAAGGCTTACGCGAAGCAGAGCGGCAAGACCTACTGGGGCGAGGCTTCCGACACGATGACGACCACCACGAAGCCCGCACAGCCCGCGATAAAATCTACCTCGGCTTCGACGAGCGCGGTAAGGCTAAACTGGAACGCTGTTTCTGGCGCGAATGGTTACAGAGTGGTGAGATATGACGCTAACGCCAAGAAATGGGTGTCTGTCGGCACGATCAAGACCACATCGTTCAAGGAAACGAAGCTTAAAGGCAAGACTTCGTACAAGTACAAAGTCAAAGCGTACCGCAAGGTAGGCGGCGCGACTTACTGGAGCGAGTACAGCGCAGTGAAGAGCGTAAAAACTAAATAACAAAATCTCAGCAGTCTGCACTAAAAATGCGGACTGCTGTTTTTATGCCACTTTTCTTGACAACCATCTCTCAATGCTGTATAATAATAACAACCGCAGACATTCCCCCGCGAGTGCCTGCAAAGTCCCTTCGGAGCGCTCGTCTGAGGGGATTTCTTATTTGCGGCAATGGTCAGCGCCCGCGGAATGGAAATTTATATCCGCCGCGAAATGCTTGTATAATATTAAGGGTAATCCCTATCGAAAGGAGGTCGGCGATATGCTGAATATCGGCTGTGAATTTGAGGTTGAGGGCAGGCTGTATACCGTACTCGAACTGCTCGGCAAGGGCGCTAACGCCGCCGCTTATCTTGCTCAGTGTCAAAACGGCGGGCTTGCGGCTAAGTGCATTTTAAAAGAATATTCACCCCCAGACCTCGCTGAGAGTGACCCCGCTTTTGCTGAAGGCAAGGCGCGCTTTGTTGCGGCGGGCAGGGCGCAGAACCGCATACGCCAGATCTCCGCGCTCGGTAATCAGACCCCGCCCGTCAACCGCATTTTTGAAGCGAACGGCACAGCTTATGTCGAGGTCGCCTGCTATAACGGTACTGCGCTCGATAAGCTGATAGCCGCGGGCGCGCTCACTCTGCCGCAGTATATCGCCATCTGCCGCACCATCGCGAAGACTGTCGGCGGCTACCACGCGGCGGGTATGCTCTGCCTTGACCTAAAGCCTGAAAATATTTTTATATTGCAAAATTCGCCCGATGATACCGTCACCCAGCTTGTGGAATTTATCGACTTCGACAGCGTTCGCGAACTTTCTCAGCTCGGCGCGGGCGCTGCGTATACTCGCGATTGGGCCGCCCCCGAACAACTGAATATGCAGACGGCGGGCAGGCTCGGCTTCGCGGCGGATATTTACACCTTGGGCGAGATAGTTTTTTACATACTTTTCGGCAGACATTCTGCGGCGGCGGAGCACCGCGGCTTCTCAAAATACCCGTTCGATAAATGCCGCCGAAGCTGCCTGAAATACACCGAGCGTCCCGATATACAGTCGCTATTCACACGCTTTTTCCGCGGCACACTGCGCTCCTCCGCCGCTAACCGCTTTGAGAACATCGGCATGGCGGCCGACCTGCTCGGCGAGATAATAGAGGAGCTGGAGCGCAAAGAGTGCGTTATACCATCTCTGCCGCCCGTTTCGCCAGATTTCGTCGGCAGGGATGCCGAGCTTTCGCAAATAGCAAAGAGCCTTTCGGCAAACCCCGTGCTCTACATCACAGGCGTGGGCGGTATCGGCAAATCTGCACTGGTGAAAAATTACATCACGCGGTACAGGGCGCGCTATGAGGTGATAGTCTACCTTGAATATGACGGCGAATTTCGCCATACTTTCTGCGACGATATGCAGCTTCAGATCAGCACCATCTCGCGGCAGGATGACGAGCCGCCGAGCGATTATTTTGAGCGCAAACTGCTTGCCTTTAGGCGTATATGCGGCGGCAAGCGCGTGCTTTTTGTGCTGGATAATTATACCGATAGGCTCACGAAAGACCTCAGCCGCATTATCAACTGCGGGTTTGAAACAATGATGGCGACAAGAAATCAGCCGCCGAAAAACAGTTTTGCACATATGGAAGTCACCGCCCTGCGCGATAATACCGACCTGCTAAAGCTCGCCGCGCTGAATCTGGGTCACCCGCTTTCGCGTGAAGAACGCGCCTGCTTTGAGGAAATGATAAGGCTGATACAGGGGCACACGCTGGTGCTCGAGCTTATCGCGCGGCAGATAGCGGCGGGCAGGCTTGACGTTCGCACCGCGCTGGAGCTTATCCGCGAGAACGGCTTTTCACGCTTTTCAGACGAAAAGATAGGCAACATAAAGGACGGCGAAGAGGTATGCGATACCCTTTCGGCGATTATCTCGGCGCTTTTCGACGCGGGCACTGTAAGCATGACCGAGCGCTTGGTGCTGAAACGGCTCGCCCTGCTGAACGTTAGGGGGATAGAGGCTGAGCTTATAGGCAGATTTTTCTCAGATATACAGCCGAAAACGGCGGAAAAGCTGGCGGCAAACGGCTGGCTTTACGACGGCGGCAGAGTGCGCCTGCACCCAGTTATCGCGGAAACGGTGCGCGGCTGGGAGTGGCAGGCGGACGACCTTACTGTGATGGAATATCATCAGCAGGCGGTGGATATTTACGTCGGCATGGGCAACGCGGCGCAGATAAAGTCGATTTTGCGCGAAGCGGAGCGTTTTGCCGTGCAGCACCCGCGGCATATCATCACGGCGATGTACCACAACATGGTGGGATCTTACTATGACGCACTGCTTGGCGGCGCGTATTATACGGAAACCGCCGAGGAGGAAGCCCTGCTTGAAAAGATGATAGCCTCAGCAGACGCGGCGATAGCTGAGGCGGAGCTTTCGCAGGACGAGCGCAAGGGCAAGTATCTGGCGCAGTACTGTATATCGCTGGCGAGCGTGCTGATACGCAGTATGCCGGATTGCGAAAACGAAGCCGCTGAACTGCTCGACAGGGCGCGCGGGCTGATAGAGAGCGAGCCTGCGGCGAGCGAGAACCGCTGTTACTACTGCATGGCGGCGGCGTGGTATTTCACGCTGATACGCCCCGACCTAGAGGAAACGCGACGGCTCATCGACCGCGCCGAGCAGATAGCGAAGCAGGTATTTTCGACCGAGCTGGAGCTTATCGACATCATAAACATACCCGCGGCGAACTGCTGTTTTTACCACGGCGAGCTTGACTCGGCGGCGGAAAAGATAGATGAAGCGGCGGAAATGTGCGGCGGCCACCCCGACTCACTGCCATACATCGACAAAAAGGCGGAGCTGCTAAACATCTTGATAGACATTTACCTCGAGATGGGCGACTTAGAGCGCTGCCGCGGGCTTGCGGCGGAGATCGACCGCATGAACGAGGAGTACGGCGAGATGGGTCTGCGAAGAGAGATCTCGCCGGATAAGCGCGAAAAGATAGGCATATAAAAATAAGAACAGCAGTCTGTAACGAAACGCAGACTGCTGTTTTTTTGTGTGTTAAATTTACTTTCTGCCGCTGTTGATGACGCTGTAAAGCGCGTCGATGGGTTCGTTTGAATTGGCGCAGTACATCAGCAGGCAGTCGAATGGGTGGCAGACGTAAAGCTTGGAAAACCCGCAGGAATCAAGGGTAGCGTCAAGCTCGTCGCAGAAGTCGAGCAGATTCCCCGCTATCTCGTTCGGCTCGCTGTTGTCTGCTTCGTAGTAGAAATTGTAAAATTTCAGCAGTATCAGCGTCTTGCGGAGCAGGTCGTAGGAAGCGGTATTGCCGTTCAATATCCTGCCAAGGGTAACGTCGTTCGGCAGCGATTCGGTAAATCGGCGGGGCAGAGTGCGGCGGTCGAGGCGAGTTTCGGTCTGATATTTGTAGCCGAGCAGCGTTTCGATAGTCAAACTGCCGAGCCTTTCCTTTGAAAGCCGCTGTTCGTAATCATATTCGATAAGTCTGGAGTGCAGTATATCGACCTCTTCTCTGATAAGCCGTCTTGCGAGCTGAAACTGCTGTTCGTTATTGTAGCAGTGCGCCGAGAGGTAGCGCAGGAACTGCTCTTCGTCGGCGGTGGTGATTATCGCGGAGAGTATCTGCGAAGTAGCGGTGTGGGCGTTTTCCTGCGGCACGAAGCCCTGCGAGCTTTCAAGCAGGCGGACGGCGGCGGAGTAGGGCAGTTTATGGTAAAGGGTGTACATAAAAACGGCGTCGGTACGGCTTTTTATGTTGAAAGGTATGGTGAGAAAGTGCTTTTGGAAAAAATCCTCGGTCTGCCGCAAGTCCATCTCGAGTGCGCAGCAAAGGTCGTAATTGTTCCGCCGATTGGTGACGCCGGGGGTAGTTCCGCGCACCCATTCCAGCACGGTACGCGGGCAGGGGATACCTAGCAGATCTTTATAGCGTCGCTTGACCTCGGCGAGCATGATATTCTCATCGGCGGCGGTGCAAGGCGTGCCCAGCTCGGTAAGCCTAGCGGCAAGCCCCTCAAGAAAAACGGACCGCGCCTCCAGCGCCATAGCGCGTTCAATGCCCGCGGCGATGTCCTCAGCGCTTTCAGCCTCAGCAGGTTCGCCGAAGCAGGTAGTATCGTATACAAATTCAGTATATTCGCCGCGCTCAGCTTCAGCGGCGATCTCTTTTAGCATCATAAACAAAACCTCGCTTTTTGCTGCCGCATATGGCAACAGGTGATATATTATGAAGATATTATAACATTTTTGGGGGTGGTTTGCAAGGGGGAGGATTTTTTTATAGGCATTTTCAGCAAAAATTCCCACTAATAATCCCCCATCTGACCGCAGATAATATAACTGCAACCCCGATACAAAATATTTTATTGAAAGGAAGTAATCATCATGAAAGGCATTACTACTCCCGAAGGCAGACAGACTCTGGAACAGTTTAAGATGGAGGCGGCTAACGAAGTTGGCGTAAACCTCAAGCAGGGCTATAACGGCGATCTTACCGCCCGTGAGGTAGGCTCGGTCGGCGGTCAGATGGTCAAAATGACCTTCCCCGAACGCCGATGGTTATTTTCCAGAAACAGTGTAAAAGTAACAGGACGTGTCAAGGATATTACATATGAAATGGGATTGACAGCATAAAATGTATTAAGAAATGTTGATCTGTTGCATTGATTTTACAGCATTTAACTGCAAAATCTTTCTGGGCAGATCATTGGTCGGCGGTAAGATCAAGTGATGATAATATCCGTGACGATGGCGAGGATTTAGTAAACCACGGCAGAAGATTGGTTGGGTCACATCAGTCTTCTGCCGTGGTTTTTTGTGACAGATTTTCTTCCACCCTTGCTTTCCCCGCAGAAAAATGGTATAATAGGAATAACAAATATTTTCAAGGAGGCAGACTGTGTAAACATATACGTTGATCCTGATCATGCGGATTTTCATCGTTGCTTGTAATAAACTGTTTATTCAAAAAGTTTGCTGATCGGCAGTATACGTCCGTTTCGCTTGTGAATAATAGCTATAAGGAGATGGTGTTGTGCTTAGAATATTTTTTGGAAAACACCCTAAAGAAATATACAATACTGAGGTTTATTATGCAAATCAGTATGATAAAATGTGGGTCACGGAACCATTTGCAAAGAAGATCATTAAGGATATTGATGACTCAACTGTAATTGGCCCCGATCTTATAGAAAACGATATTTTTGGCAAATTCAATTCGACGGAATTGTCAGCGGGCGTTAAGACTCTTCTGCTGATATATAATCAGCCTAAAAAGATCTTCAACATTTCAAACTGCGGCGATAACTGTGCAAAGTATCTGCTTGAAATGGCTGAAAACAGGGATATTACAGTATCATTGCATCATTTGATGGACTTTGGAAAGTCTTTTTCTGTGAAAATAATAAATGAAGGAAAAAGAAAAGTGATTACAGACCCAATTGAATATTTGATGCTTGCAGATAGATATTTGAGGGGTGAAGAAAATGAGGGGTAAAATAAAAATACAAATAAAAAACAGGCACATAACGTTTAATTTTACTCTTGAGAGAAATGTAACGATATTGACAGGGGACAGTGGCACTGGAAAAACGAAACTCATCAATATGGTGAGAAACTACTCCGAACTTGGTGAACAAAGCGGTGTAACTTTAAAGTGCAGTAAGCCTTGCCTTGTATTGTCAAATGCTAATTGGGAAACCATTCTTGAAAATACTCACGAGAGCATTGTTTTTGTTGAAGAAAGTACGCAATTTCTATCTTCATATGAGTTTGCAAAAGCGATTCAGGGTTCTGATAATTATTATGTTCTTGTAACAAGAGAGCCGTTGGCACAAATTCCATACAGCATAGATGCTATTAGGAAAATCCATAAAAATGGTGCAAAACCGAAGTTCGATAAGATATATAAGAACATTTCAAAAAAGGATATATCAGCATTTCCGTATGATATTGTGATCGTTGAAGACAGCAGGTCGGGTCTTCAGTTCTTTAAGAAAGCAACTGAAGATTGTGATCTCGAATGCGTCAGCTCTAACGGAAAGAGCGGAATTGTAAAATTACTGGAACAGCATAAAGGTAAGCGTATTCTTGTAATAGCCGACGCTGCGGCGCTTGGTTCAGAAATCAAAGAGCTTATGTATTTAAGGGCTGTATCAAATAATAAGATCGATCTTTTTTTGCCGGAGAGTTTTGAATGGCTTATTCTTCGCTCGGCGATTTTTGACCGTAACGATAATGTTCAAGAGATTTTGGCTGACCCGGCAGAACATATAGATTGTGAAAATTATTTCAGTTGGGAGCGTTTTTTTACTGCATTGCTGGTAGCAGAAACTAATGGCAGAGCAAATCTTGAGTATCACGAGAACAAGAGCCATATCCCTTCCGGATATTTATCCGAACAAAATATTTATTCTATTTTAAATGCAATGAAAAAATAATAATAGACAAGCCATACTCTGTGTTGATTTGATTGCACAGGGTGTGGCTGTTATTTCGATTCAGCTTGCTTTCCCCGCAGAAAAATGGTATAATAGGAATAACAAATATTTTCAAGGAGGCAGGCTGTATGGGCATCTACGTTAATCCTAATAATGTGGATTTTCAGCGTGCAATAAATTCACAGATATATGTTGATAAAAGTGGACTTATAGAACTTACAAACGCAAAACTTTTTACCGAACAGCAATTTATTTGCGTAAGCCGACCACGACGTTTCGGCAAATCAATGACTGCAAATATGCTCACTGCTTATTACAGCCGCGGCTGCGATTCCCGTGAAATGTTTTCTGAGTTAAAGATCGCAAAATCAGCTGGCTTTGAAAAGCACTTGAACAAGTATAATGTTATCCATATAAATATGGTGAATTTTCTCAGCGAATCAAAAGATATGAATGAATTGATTGATTTCGTCAGCGATACAGCAGATAAAGGACAAGAATTATCCTGATTGTTTGAAAAACTACTCGGGCGAGGTTTTGCTTATGCACTGTAAGTCCACTGCTTTTCTGTGCCTGGATCTGGGCTGACCATTCGGTCAGGCGAAATTCGTTCTTTACCGTTGCGATTGTTGTTTTCATTATCTTTATCTCCACATCTAATTTGCTCTAAGCGGCTCTATAGACTTTTTGAGATCGTATAATTTACTCTATGGAGTTGCTTGAAGTTTATTATACTTCTTTAGGCATCGGTGGGGTAGATGCGGAGGGTTTGACGGTTACAGTAAATCAAGGGTTTGTGACGTTTTTTAAAGATACGAAAAGGCAAAGTGGATATTTTCCTACATTTTCGTGTATTCAATGAAACCTTAAAAGCTAGAATATTGAAATCATTTTTTTGTGCGGTTTATTGACATGATGTGTGTGATTTGTTATAATAAAATAAAGTTAGCAAAGTGAAATTATGAGGTCGAAATTGACTAGTATTTTTACTTGCGCCGTATGATGTATTAAAAAATTGTGGAGGGTCTAAAATGAAAAGCCGAGTCTTTGGAACACTTGCCAGTATAATGATGATAATAAGTCTGTTGACCTATTTTCCAGCTGTTGGCGCTAGTGCGGAAGAGACATTAGTGAATGACAGCAAAAGCAGTGTATCTGTGAATAACGATGATTATTCTGTAAGCGGTACTACTTCTTTTGGTAAAATGTTTTCTGATTCCATTGATGAAAAATCGCAGGAACAGGAAGATAACGACGGATACAATGTTTTTGCGGCAGAGTATTCAGAGCAGAATTCATTTTATGTAAGCTTTGAAACTAAAGAAAACTGTACTTTGCTCGTTGGTATCTATGACGAGGCGGGCGAAAAAATGCTCGCGTCAGGCAGACAGGCTGTAACGTTTGACGAAACTGAAAAGATCGTTGAGATAGATACAGGCGTTATTCCTGATTATTACTATTTGAAAGTATTTCTTGTAGATGATAATTCTCTCAGACCTTTGTGCAAAGCGTATCAGTCGCCTAATTATACACGCGAAATGCAGGAGTTTTTCCAAAAGGATACGGATGATTTCGAGGATGATAAGGTTCTGAATTTCGACAGCGATAAGGATAATAATTTCGCGGTCTATTCTGATGATACTATAATCATCGACAGAAAAGACGGCGTTAATGATGTTGTGCTGTCTGATCTGGAAAACGAAAAATACACTATAGAAAATATCGACAGCTCGATATCTTCTTTAAAAGAGGGAGACATTTTTGCTTATCAGTATTCTGATGATGATGCTCTCATCGTAAAGATCAAGAGCATTGACATCGACGGAACTACTGCAAACATCACAGGCGATGATGTTGATATGGAAAATGTCTTTGAATATGTGAAGATTGATGCCGAGCAGGGAGCTGCTGACGCTGAGGTCGATACCAGCGGGTGCGATGATTCTACCGTATATAAGGGCGTTGAGATCGAAGATCAGAATGAATCAACTCCTGATACAGAGAATGGCATTCAGCCACAGTTGTTAGCTGCAGATGCAGACGCAAGTCTGAAGGGTACTTTTGTATATGAATTTTTGGGCGCAAAAAATAATGAAGATGACCCCGATTCACATTTAAAAGGCTCTTTAAAAATGGGCGTAAGCGCAAATATCAAATTGTATATATCGGCAAAGTATCAATACCTTGAACTTAAGCTGAGTGCTGATGTAACAATAAACGTTTCTATTGAAGATAAAGCGTCACTTTCTATACCATTAGGTGAAGCTAGATACATACCAGTTACAGGCGTAACTATAAAATACAAAATGGCATTTGTTGTTGAGGTCAAGGCTTCACTGAAATATGAAGTAAAATATACTCTTGCGTCTGTAGGTTTTTCTGTTTCGAGCGATGTCGGATTTAAAAATCTAACTAAAAAACCTACTACAGAGTATACACCTGAATTGAGCACATCGATATCTGCCTTTATTGGAATGCAATATACCCTAAAAGCTTCTTTTATCAGTGAAAAAATTGTTGATGCCTCACTAACTACACGAATAGGCTTCACAATAAATGCTAGTGCTGTTATTGCAACTACTAATGATTCAGTAATACATGATTGTATTCTTTGCTTTGACGGAGATATGACGCCTGAGATATCTTTCGTTGCTAAATGCAAATTGTTCAACAGTAATAAGCTGTCGTGGGAAGCACAGTTGTTTGATTTGAAGCTAAAAGTATTAAACTTCTATTACTGTAATGACCTTCATAAATTTGGATGGGGCGAATGTCCGCGGAAAAAATATAAAGTAACATATACGGTCTATGATGAAAACAAAGATCCTGTGAAGGATGCAGTAATAGATACAGGTGTGAAAAACATCGAACCGCTTACAACAGATGATTCAGGTACAGCAACAGCATACCTAAAAGCAGGCACCTATAAAGCTACGCTGGAGAATTACAAAGACAGCAAAGAAAAAGAATATGTTATAAATGAAAAGCGCACAAGCGTTAGGTTAAGCACCAAAGGCGCAGATCTGAGCGATACTGTTGATGATTCCAATTATGAAAATGATGAAAAAAATTTTTATATAGATAGACATTCTGATGGCACTTGCATGATCATGAATTATTATGGCAAAAAAACCAAGGTAAAAATACCGAAGGAAGTAGACGGTTATATTGTTACTGATCTGCACTGGTTTTGGGGCAATGACAAAATAACTGATATAATAATTCCTGAAGGAAATTTTGATTTTAACAGTCAAGCTTTTTCAAATTGTCGGTCGTTAAAGAATATTTATGTAGATCCGAATAACAAACGTTATTCATCTGATAATGGAATTATGTTCAGTAAAAATAAGGACAAAATCCTATGTTTCCCAAAAGGCAGATCAGAAACCGAGTATGTTATACCTGATAGTGTTATTGAAATAGGTAATAATGCTTTTGAAGACTGCGGCAATTTATTAAGTATTACGATACCAAACGGTGTTACTACTATAGGAAGTGCAGCATTTGAATGTACTTCAATATCAGCAATTGATATTCCTGAAAGTGTGACAGAAATTGGGGGATCTTCATTTAGACAATGTGTTAAACTTGAAGAAATTGACATTCCTAAAAATGTTGAATATATTGAATCGTATACGTTTTACTATTGTAAGGCACTTCAAAAAGTTACGATTAAAGGTAATATAACAGGCATAGGATATTATGCTTTTTCAATTTGCAGCAGTTTAAAAGAAATAAACATACCAAATAGTCTTAAGGAAATCGGCGATTATGCTTTTGGAGACTGTAGTAATCTCGAAAATATAGAATTACCTGATGGCTTTGAAAAACTTGGAGAGAAGGCATTTGTAGGTTGCGAGAAATTAACTCAAATCAAAGTACCGAGCACTGTAAATGAAATTGGCGAATATGCATTTGCGAGCTGCTCAAATTTAAATAGCATTGATCTTTCTACTGGCATTACAACCATATCAAAAGGTGCTTTTAAAGATTGTAGATCTCTTTCTTCAATCGACATTCCTGACACAGTAAAATATTTAGGCGAAAGTTGTTTTGAAAACTGTACAAGTTTGAGCGCAGTTAGTCTACCAAATCAAATCACTTTAATTTTTGAAAGATTGTTTTATAATTGTTCAAGCTTAGTAAATATTGATCTACCGGATACTGTTCAGGATATAATGAGAGAGGCATTTGCATCATGTACGGCTTTGGTAAGCATTGAGCTTCCAAACAATATTACAGAGCTAGGTAGTATGGCGTTTTCTAATTGTAGTAATCTTGAAAACGTTAATATTCCGAACAAAATTACATATATTAATTATGGTTTGTTTAAGGATTGCAAAAATCTGAATCATATTATAATACCTGAAAATGTTGAGCAAATAGATGATAGAGCATTTTCAGGTTGTGAAAGTTTAGGAGAGTTGACAATACCAAATAGTGTTCATACTTTGGGTAAATATGCGTTTGCATACTGTTCATCTTTTACGGAAATAATTATTCCTGATTCTGTTATAACAATAGGCAATTATGCTTTTGTCGGCTGTTCATCGGCAACTAAAATAACTATTCCTGATTCCGTTACGACAATAGGAGATTCTGCTTTGGAGCGATGCTTATCATTAACAGAAGTAATTGTACCTGATTCAGTATCTAATTTTGGAAAGGCAGTATTCTCTGAATGTACAAATCTGGAACGAGTAAAATTACCAAAGAATATTGATGGCATTCCCTATAGAACCTTTTTTACTTGTGAAAAGCTAACTGATATAACATACCCTAATAGTATTAAATATATTGGCATAGGAGCTTTTGTATGGTGTAAAAGTCTTAAGAATATTGTAATACCAGACGGTGTAACAGAAATAGGTGAAGAAGCATTTGCATGTTGCAATTTTGTTTCAATATCTATACCTGACACAGTCACTTCAATAGGTTCTACTGCATTTAGAAGCTGTGAGTTTTTAGAAAACGTAAAGCTTTCAAATCAATTGCAGGGATTAGAACGCGGTACATTTGAATATTGCTCATCATTGACTAACATAACTGTTCCAAATAGTGTTACTTATATAGGTACTGAGGCGTTTATTGAATGCAAATTATTGAAAGATATTCAACTGTCGAATCAATTGAAAAATATAGGTGATTATTCGTTTAAAAGTTGTGTTTCGTTAACACATATAACCATCCCAAATACTGTTACATATATAGGTACTGAGGCGTTTAACGGCTCTGGTCTGAAAACAGTTACAATGCCTGATGGGGTTTATTATGGATGGAGCGCTTTCCCCAGCGGTGTAGAATTCACCTACACGACCCCTGCAAGCTCAACTGCACAAATGGCTTTTGATAATTCAGAAGTGAACACACTCACTGCTGACAGCGCAAATACAGTAGTTCTTGATGAAACGAGCAATGTTTCTGAGATAAAAACACAGAGCGAAAGCGTTCAGCCTGAAAGCCGGTATGCTTATTTTAAAAATCTTCACCCAAAAGAGATCTATAATTTCTATGTTATAAAATCATTCTCTACCGATGATTTAATGTCAGCAGATAATCTGCTGTACATAAGTCAGGTAGAAACAGACGAAGATGGCAAGCTTTCTATTTTGTATGCTCCTTTAAGCGATTATGATGACGCTCAGGTTTTTGTGATTCCAATGAATCAGACGGATATTTCTGATGCTGAGATCACCATTGATGAAATACAGCTTGACAATGGAAAAACTTCATTAGTTCCGCAGGTCAAGCTCGGCGAAAAAACTCTCACAGAGGGTCTGGACTATGAAGTTTATGGCGAAACCTTAGTAGATGATGTATCTGAATATGCTTTGACAATAAACGGAATAGGTCTCTATTGCGGCACCGTCGAAAAGCAGGGCAAGGGTCACACCTTCAGCGATTGGACGATCACTAAACAGCCTACCTGTACGGAGGAGGGAGAAGAGACAAGAATTTGCAGTGATTGTGGCAATATCGAGACTAAAGTGATTCCTGCAAATGGGCACACAATAGTGATCGACAAGGCTATAGCCGCAACCTGTACATCAACTGGAAAAACCGAAGGCTCACATTGCTCAGTTTGTGGAACAGTTATTGAAGCACAGCAAATCATTCCATTGTCCAGCCACAAATCCAGCAATTGGATAGTAGACAAGCCCGCGGCTATCGGAGTTAAAGGCTCGAAGCGCAAAGAGTGCACGGTTTGCGGCAAGGTGCTTGAAACAGCCGAGATCCCCGCGCTTTCAAAGCAGAACATTTCGAGCGCGACTGTTACGCTTTCAAAATCGACCTATGTTTACGACGGCAAGGCTAAGAAGCCAAGCGTGACTGTTAAACTCGGCGGCAAGACTCTCAAAAATGGTACAGATTATACAGTATCTTACAGCAACAACGTCAAGGCCGGCACTGCGACCGTAAAGATCACGGGCAAGGGCGATTACACCGGTTCGGTCACTAAGAATTTCAACATTAAAAATGATTTCAAGCAGGCGACTATCACCGGCATTTCCAATAAGACCTACAATGGCAAGTCTCAGACTCAGAAGATCACTGTCAAGTTCGGCGGCAAAACGCTGAAGAATGGCACGGATTACACGGTTTCGTACAGCAACAACAAGAAAATCGGCACGGCGAGCATGAAGATCGTCGGCAAGGGCGACTACGCGGGCACGATCGAAAGGTCGTTCAAGATCAATCCCGTAAAGCTGAGTATCAGCAAGCTTAGCGCGAAATCGAAGGCGTTCAAAGCTAGCTGGGCTAAGAACGATCAGGCTACCGGCTATGAGATCAAGTACGGCACGAATTCCAAGTTCAAGAGCGCGAAAAAGGTAGCGATAACTAAAAAGACCACGACTGCTAAAACCATTACTAAGCTCAAGGTGAGCAAGAAATATTATGTTCGCATGAGAATTTATACCACATCGAATGGCAAGAAGTACTATGGCGCTTGGTCGGCGGTCAAGACGGTTACTACTAAGAAGTAAGGTTTAGTTGTAAGTATATTGTCCCCGCCCAACAACCCACCACCCTACCCAGCCAACTCCAAATAGAGTAAACTAGAATTATCTAAGTAAGTCGAACCGGAGTTGATCAGAATGAACGAAATAGCAAGGATAAAGAACGAAGTCAGACTAAAGCAATGGGCTGAAATGGTCAGGCAAAGAAATGAAAGCGGCTTGAACGTTTCACAGTGGTGCAGACAGAATGGCATAAATCAGAAAACCTATTACTACCGCCTGAATCGGGTGCGTAAGGCTTTGTGCGGCGAAGTTGAAAAGCATGAGATCGTTCCGGTAAGTACTGAACCGGAAATCGCAGTATCACACGAACAGATATCTTTGTCCGTAGGAAACGTAGTCGTCAATCTGCCCGATGATTTCAATGAGGACACTCTGAAACGGCTGCTGGGAGTTCTTCGATGATAGGTGATGTGAGCCATGCGGAGCATATCTACATTGTGTGCGGATACACTGATATGCGTAAGGCAATAGACGGACTTGCGGCTATCGTGCAGCAGAATTTTGGACTCGATGTTTTTTCAGGAAGCCTCTTTCTGTTCTGCGGGAAACGATGTGACCGCATCAAAGCTCTGCTCTGGGAAGAGGACGGTTTTGTACTGCTTTACAAACGCTTGGAAAACGGTAAATACAAATGGCCACGTGATTCCAATGAAGCGAAATTGATAACCCGGCAGGAATTTCGCTGGCTGATGGAAGGTCTTTCTATCGAACAGAAAACTGCGATCAAACCCGCAAGAACAGGCTCGGTCTGCTGAGTTTTCAACAGAAAAAATGAACATATAGGTTGATAATATTTCTATGCCCGAAATGCCCTGAAACGCTGGACTTTTCGGGCTTTTTGCGGTATAATAGATGTAGTGGATTTCTTGTTTTCGGAGGTGAGTACAGTGATAGAAAGAGGCAATATGACAAAAGAGGAATATATCGCTGCACTTGAAAAAGAGATCAGAAAGCGTGATAAAAAGATCGACAAATTAGAGGTCGAAAATGAATGCCTCAGAAAAGATAATCATATCTTCCTTGAAGCGCTGATACTCTCTAAGCATAAAATATTCGGAGCATCAAGCGAGCGAACCGAATGTGAAGATCAGCAATCTTTCTTCAACGAGGCCGAACAGGAATATGCAGAGAAAACGGAAGAGCCTGTAAAGAA
>ENA-ORLY01000025-ORLY01000025.1-human-gut-metagenome-genome-assembly--contig:-NODE-25-length-236015-cov-11.833444_pt1 | contig 236015 bp, 202 predicted proteins | sample MGYA00243071_ERZ508832 | MGnify/ENA primary metagenome ERZ508832 (study PRJEB26277, sample SAMN04329777) | human gut metagenome | biome: human-associated habitat | host: Homo sapiens | place: USA... | reverse complement strand
TAACGGAGACGGATGCGTTGACTCACTCGATGCGCTTCTTGTGCTTCGCAGGAGCATTGGCGCAGCATAACCGTATCGCTGACCACGCCCTTCTCGATGACCTTCACGAGGTTCGCAAGGCTTTTCTCCACTTCCCTGCGCTTCGCTTCCAGCGCTTCGAGATACGCGGTGTCGTTGTGGCTCTTCTCGTAATACTCCGCCGCATCCAGAGCGAGCGCCGTCACGTTCTCCTCGTCGTCAACGATGTTGTGCAGGGCGAACAGCACCATGTCCTCTAAGTCCTGCTTGCGGGCCTTGTGCAGGTGGCACTCTTTCCTGCGCTGGGCGGAGCAATAGTAGTAATACGTCCGTCCGGTCTTGCTCGTACCGGACACGCCCTGCATGGTGCTCCCGCACTCACCGCAATAGAGCTTGCCCGTAAGCCAATAGCGCGGAGCCTCGTTCTCGTCCATGCCGTGCGCCCGCTGGGAACCCTTGCGCTTGTTCTCGGCGAACCGCCTTTGCGCCCTGTCGAAAGTCGCCTTGTCGACAAGGACGGGCATTCCGCCCTCGACCACGATGTCGCCGTGGTGATACTCGCCGATGTAGGCGCGGTTTTTGAGCATCTTGTTCAGCATGTTCACGCTGAACTTCGCGTTCCTCGGCGTGCGCAGGCCCTGCGCGTTCATCTCCTCGGCAATGGTCTTCAGCGGCTTGCCCGATGCGTATTCCCTGAACGCCCACTGCACGAACGGCGCTGTGTTCGGGTCAGGGATGTACTTCTTCGTGGACCTGTCCACGTATAGCCGAACAGCTTGTGGCCGTTGTACAGGGCGTGCTGCGCGTTGTAGTCCATGCCGCGCTGGATGTTCTGCGACAGCTGGCGGCTGTAATACTCCGCCATGGCCTCCATCAATCCCTCGATGAGGACGCCTTCGGGTCCCTCCGTCGGGATATTCTCGGCGAGCAGGTGAATCTCGCATCCCGCGTCGCGGATTTTCTTCTTCGCCATCGCCAGAACGTACTTGTCGCGTCCCAGGCGGTCGGTCTTCCACATGATGAGGGTATGGGGACGAATTTTTGCGACCTCCGACAGCATCTGCTGGAACCCCGGTCGTGCGTCCGTGGTGCCGGATATTGCCGCGTCCTCATACTCCTGCACGATTTTGAAGCCGTGCGCATCCGCCCATTCGTGGGCAAGGTCGCGCTGCTGGTCGATGCTTGCGTCGTTCTGCGAGTGGGACGAAAAGCGATAGTACGCTATCGCAAGGTTGTTGTCGTTCGGTGCGAATCTCTTCTTACGTGCCATAGGTTCACCCCATCCCGTAATTTCTGCTTATAGGCTTTCACGTTAGTTCCTCCTATATGATGAATTGCGTAAATACGCATTTAATTATAAAGCCCGCCACCCAAAAGAGTGACGGGCTTGTCTTGCACTTAGCCGATTGGTTGCATAGCAGACAAGTCGGACTTTGTACATTCCATTACAGTCCGCATGTACTCGTCCATGTAAGCCCAATCAGGCTCGCCTTCACGAGTACAAGGCAATGTCACAGTCAACAGCTTCGCTTTGTCCCATACACACTTATCGTCATAGCTAAACTTGTCCTTGATTGCCTTTTCGAGCACAGTCGCAAGGAACATCAGTGTAAATGCTGAATCAATCTCTGCTTTCGGCTTCACCAGATAGGCATCCCATAAGACACCCGTTCTCTGCGGTTGCGCATACACATCGCCTGTCGCAATGGCACCGTTCTGCACAATATCAATCGTCATCTCGGCAGTTTCAAAATCAGCCTCGCGCCCGTAATACATGATGCCGTTGTTGCCATGCTTGGCGTTCACAAGAGGCAAATTGAATTCATCTGTACGCTCCTCTGATACGTCGAACGTCTTATTGAAGTCCTCCTTCTTAATGTCAAGTTGGAGCTTTTCAAACAAGTCACCAATGATGAACTCCTGCCACTCGTATACATTCAGCGCATGTTTTTCCTCGTCAGCTTGTCTCAGATTCTCAAGGCTTGTCTCAGATTCCTTCACGACCGCCGACATGTACTCGTCCATGTATGCCCAGTTAGGTTCGCCGAATGCATCGACAGGAAGTGGAACCTCCATACAAGACGCTATTTCGCGAGTAAATTTATAGGCATAATCAAAACCGCGAATAACAGCGGCTTTTCTGAACGCAGCCACAAAAAACAGCAACTGCGGTTCTTTCCAATTCGCAGCGTATGCGCCCTTTGGGTACATCCCCTGCACATGCGGATAACCAACAAAATCATTGGGCTGATAGAAAATCGCATCAGCTGTCGTAGTATCGCTGAACGTAATCATTCCGCCCTTTTCGGTGACAACTTGTGATGAATATCCACCGATGCCATTGTTGTAACTCGAATTGACAACAACTGGATTATCGCCATCATCCATTAACTGCGCGTTTGTCATCTTATACGCTTTTGTCGGATGAATATCGAACAGTTCTCCGACGATAAACGGCTTCCACCCTTTTGCATCAATCTTCGCCATCGCCGTCACCGCCTTTCCGCATGGTCAAAGTCACGGACTCGTCATCGGCGCTTACACGGCTCGAATACATCGCCGTGTCCAGCAGCTTCTCACCGAATGCCTTCGCGTCGATGCCCTGCTGGAACATCAGATAGTCCATCGCCGTCTTACGAAAATCCTCCTCGAATATCTCGAACGGCTTCTGCGGCATCTGATAGGACAGGTGCTCGGCGGGATTCACCCATTTGCACGTATCGTCGCCGGACTGATTCTCAACCACATCGACCCAATGAGCCTCAATGGCAGCCCACTTGCCGTAAACATCATGACGTCCCTTGTTCTTGACCGTCGCCAGACCGTCGGACTCCATGTAGCAAGCGAAAAACTCCTTGCCGTCCTGCGCTACGCCAGCCTCGAACACAAAGATGCTCGTAGTCACGCCCACGCCAAAAAACAGGTCTTCCGGTAGCTTGATGACCTTGCGCAGACGATGATTCTTCAGAATGCGCTTCATCTGCGTCTTCGATGCTTTCTCCAGCTTCTTGTCCGGCAGAATGAACGCACACTGCGTATGCGCCGGAACGCTGTCCAGTACGTTCTCGACGATGGTCATGCAGCCGTACTTGTTCTCATACGGTGGGTTCATCAGCACTTTCGTGATGGGCTTCGACCTCATCCACTCGCGAGCCGCCTCGGAGCGGGTATCCATCTGTTCGAGATTCGTCTTGCCGTCCTTATGAATCAGCATGTTCGCGCACGACAGCGCGTAAATCTCGCGGTCAAACTCGATGCCGAAGAGCTGCTTGGACTTAATCTCGCCGGCCTTCTTCGTCTCCATGCCGCCAGCCTCGCGAATCATGTTCGCCATAGCCTTCACAAGGAAGCCGCCGGAACCGCACGTGGCGTCCAGAATGCAGTCATCCATGTTCACTTCGAGAATCTTGTACATGAAGTCCGTGATGTGCTCGGGCGTGAATATCTGCCCCGATTCGGATTTCTTCTTGTAACGATTGAACTCGTTGAAGAAGATGCCCATCACGTCCTCGCCGCGCCATTCATTCGAATTGACACACTCGGAAATCTCGACAACCCAGTCGATAAAATCGTTGATTGCCTTCTGGTTATCGGTCGTATTCATCTTGATGTCGGAATACTCTTCCAACAAGATGTCAATCTTCGTATTCTGCTTGCGGCTGTCCTCCAGCGACTTGGAGAGCGTCGAGTGAATCGCGGTGTGGAACGTTGCATATCCCAGATTCTTCAGGCGCTTCAACCCGGCACCGTACCGCTCGGCGACCAACGCGCACGCCGTGAAAATCATGCGGTGATACAGGTTCTTAATGCCGAACTCGAAATGCAAGCAGTTGTTAATACGCGCTGTCAGCTGGTAGATGCGCTCCTTGTCGATGCTATCGACGGTATAGAGCGACAGGTAATAACCGGCATGCTGTAACTTGTCGGGCGTCTTGATTTCCTCCTCGCCCTTGAACACTCGCACATCCTCGCCGTTGTACAGAACACCGACAACCTTCTCGTACTGCGTTTGTACAATGCGGACATTCTTCAGCACCTCGTCCACCTGCGCCTTGCCAAGGGCAATGCGCGTCGCCTTCGTCTCCAACACCAGCGCTACATCTGCCTTGTTCTTCGGCAGATACCAGCCGTCCGGCTTGTCCGCCACACCCGCGAACCCCAGCTGATTGAACGTCGTAAGCTGACCGACACCCGCACGCGCTACGTCGCTGTCGGCAAGTCCGAGGATATTACGTGCCAAATCGCGTACCGCATCCTCCGTCAAATTCTTCGCCATTTACTCAGTCACCTCCTGACTGCGCTTCTCCAAATCAATCAGCTTGCCATTCTCTGCCTTGTAGACGCCCGGAATATTAAGACGACCGCGAGTGCACGACATGCCGACCACATACGATTCACTCACTGGATTTTCGCCGATAAACGTCATGGGTGCCGCATGTTCAAGGTTGTAAATATACGAAACAATCTTCGGCATCTCTGCCAAATCGCAGCAATCAATCTCGATAGTGGACTCAGTGAGCGCATCGAAGACAGAAAGCGTCCATCCGACGTGTGCATGCTCCTTAACAAACGATTTCATCGCAGAATATCCAGCATCGTTCCCGGCCAACTCGCCCTTCCACATAACGCCACCCATAGGCGACAAAAGCTCAATAAAGTTGTTACTCATTACTCATCCACCTCCTTCAGATGCTCCTGCACCCACTCATGGATAATTGCGGCAATCGTCGTCTCGCGCTCCGCAGCCATCATCTTGAGCGCCTTCTTGTCGCTCACGGTGAGCGACAGCGAGAGCGTCGTACGCTTCTCGTCCGCCGTCGTGTCGGCGACGACGGCCTTCTCTATCTTCTTCTGCTCGACCTCGCGGTCGGCAGCGTATTTCTCGAACATGTTCGCCATTGCTCGACCTCCTTTAATCATTTACACATTTGCACAATTATACATCATAGAGACGCATTTGTCCATACGCAACACGCCTCTGACCTGCGGTTATTCCTTCGGGAACCCCGCAGCCTCGCGCACCGTGCCCACCAGAGCGAGAGTCGCCTTCGCCGCCTTGCCGCGTCGGTCGAACTCGACCACGGACTTGCCAGCGGCTCCCGCCTGAACGAACGCCTCGGACTGGGGCAGCGTGGCCACCGTCTGGTCGCCCGCCAGACCCTCGAACCACTCCATGAAGTCGCGGGACGCCTTGAAGCGGTTCCACCCGTTCATCACGTAGACAATCTTCGCGTGGCCGTTCTTGAACACCGCCTTGCGCATGCGCATCAGCGGCTCGATGTTGACCGTTACGTTTTTAACAATAATAGTCTTTTTTGCCAAACAGGAGCGTTTCAAACTCGTTGCAAGGAGCATATAAGCCGATACTCATTTTTTTTGATATAATTCCATCGCTTTCTTTTTCCGCAGTCGGATCTACCGATTGAATCCATTCGATTATCTCCGGACACTTCAGCGTGAGTTCTTTTCCGTTTACAATTACAAGCGTATCTGAACAGATTTCAATTGCCTCTAAGGCATTTTCAGCAGAGTAAAACAATTGAAAACAGCCGTAGTCATCAGTTGTATTCTTGCTGGAGCTGCTTTTTTTAAATTCGGCATAATCATTACCGAACGCATGTCTTACAACAGTGCGATCTGTTCCAAACGCAACTCCGTTAACGGATTCGGTTAATTGTATTTCGAGTTTTTTCATTAAATTTTGCCTCCTTGTTCCAACTTGTCTACGTATTCAAGCATTTCCTTAATTTGTGCATCATATTTATCGCCGAATTTCCCTCTGATATCATCGATATCCATTTGAATTGCTCCTCTGAAATCACCCTTATCTATCAGCTCCTTTTGTTTCGCTCTATACTCTCGCGCCTCTATGGAGTTTCCGCAACTGGCTGTCTTGCGATGGTCCTCTTTTTTCATTTCGATGCAAGGTCCTTCCGTGCGATCCAAAGTAGAACTTGCATCGGCCGGCATATGGTGCGCTTCCACATTCTCATGTTTGTTTTCCTGAGAGTAATTTTTTACGTCTTCATAGCTTCCGCCGCCATACTTGACTGGGTTGTTTTCTTTATCGAACTTACTGTCCCAATATTTTTGCGCCTCGTGTGGTGTCATTTTGCTTTGAGGCTCAATGCATTTAAAACCGTCCGCAGTTGGTTTCTTCATTTCTGTCAATTCTGAGGACCTGTTAATCTCAAGCATTAAAACACTCTCCCTTCTTTGCTGTAAATCTCTGTGAAACGGCAAAAAATGTTCTGATACGCTGAATCCCGCAACGATTGCTCGTAGAGAATCATTGATAATACCAAATCAATTTGCTCACTCGAATAATTCGTGATTAGCGGTTTCAAACCGGACACCACGGAATGAACCCAGTCCATTATTTCGGAGCAATGCTCGGAAGCTTTGATAGCTTCTCCGGCGGCGAAAAAATCATAGACCAGACGTCTCAGTGCTCCGAACGCATTCTCTTCAGAAGAAGACATATATTCGATGAAATCTCGCTTCACGTTTATATCCAGCTTTGACTTAATAATCATGAATTTCAACTTTATAAGATCTTTACGATTTTTTTGTTGAAAGATCTCCCTGTTCATAATGCAGTCGAGCAGCGACTCTGCAGCCATACTTCCATCGTAATCCGTCTGCGGCCCTTCATTATCGGGCGAATAAGAATACATTTCCTGCGGCATTTCGAATTTGTTTACTTTGCACAGAACGGGCTGTATCCACTCATTCTGATAAATTGCCGCAACACCGCACGGCAGTTTTGCCAACTCAACAATTTGATCATCGTTCAAGTTTGCTGCTCCGCCCACAAGCTCACGATCGCTGCGATCCGGAAGGCGCATTATAATCTTGGTATTCGTATTTCGAATTACGGAAAGGTCAAGCAACCCCGGAGCTTGATCCGCAATGATGAAACCCTCTCCGTAAGTACGCATTTCCGCTATGGCGTTGGCAAGCATTTCAACGCTCTTACCCATCAGATTGGCACTTTCGGAAGAAATCTCGGTTGATGTACGTTTCAGCAGGTTATGGGCTTCTTCAAGAACCGTTAGATGCTTCAATTCCGAATTCATACCCGCTGCGCCTGCCATGCGATATTCCTGAAGCTTTAATACAAGCATTCCCATAATAAGCGATTTTGTTTCGGACGAACCAACCCTGCTCAAATCAATGATCACATTTCTGTCAAACAGCTCCCTGTCTGAAATATCGTCACAGGTAAAAATCATGCCGTTAATGCCGTTTGTAAGTGATTGTAATCTTGTCAGCAGTGAACCCTTATAAGCACCTTTGTTCTCTGCGTCATACTCGCTTGAATCAATAATCTCTCTGATATTTTTTGCAACATCCGCAAAAGACGGATACAGCATTTCTTTGTATCGATTTTGGGAAAGGGTAAGATTCCAACCGCAGTCCGCATACGACTTCTCAACGGCGCTTTTCAATACGGCGGGCATGGCTGCATACATCGGCCAGCAAACATTAAAAATCTCAACCAATCTGTCCAGATGTTCCAAAATATGTATGCCCTGAGGGAAACTGAACGGATTGATTCTCAGAAGCGGACTGACTGCCGGATTGGTTCCGTACACATACACATCATCCTGCGTTCCGAAAACATGCTTATACTCGCCTTTTGCAGGTTCAACAACCATGAACTTGACATTCTGATTCAAAGCTTCGTTAAGAATCTGATAAACGGTGTTGCTCTTGCCGGAACCGGTACTGCCGGTAATAAAAGTATGCGATGCAAGAGAGCTCTTCGCCAGTCGAACATCGGTTTTTTCGATATGATTCATATGAAAAATTTTACCGATGTCAAGCTCGGTTTTTACGGTTGGTGCCGAGTCGTAAGAAACGATGTTTCTGCCGAATTCGGCGCACTCAATAACCGGAAGCCCGGCAACGGACTTTCGGGGGAAGTTAAGGGAGTATGCCAATTCTTTGCCCGAAAGACCGGTTGTTGCGGTTACAATTGTCGGATATACATTGAAAGTCGGGTCCTTCTGCGCAATGCCGGGATTTAACCCAAACAAAGGGTGGCGCAGTTCACGAAGGTAATTGCAAATCTCCCGTGCGTCATCACTGGTTTCACCCATATCGCCGCGCCATAGGTTAATTGCGGACTGCGACATATAGGATTCTTCACCTTGCGTCAGCGCAATATAAGAATGTGCAACATTGTTTGCCGTATTTTCATCTTCACTGAGAACATAAGCCGCAAAGTCCCACATACCCAAAGCAGTGCTGAGTTCCAATCTCTTCATTTGAGACTCAAGGAGCTCAAGTGCATGTTTAATATTGTAATTCACAAAGCTCTGAGTGATGCCTTCACTCTTGCCTATCGTTGCGGTAACTGTTGAGCTGCGGGCAAAATTGGCACCGAAATTAGCACCGAAATTGACACTTCGGAACGCACCTGCGGTTCTTGACAACGAGTTGCTGACTGCCCGTCCGAGCGTTTTTGCAACGGCATGGCCGACGGACGAGTTCACTGCTTGGTTGGTCAGGGCGGAAATTGCCGTGCCTGCAGATTTTGCAATTGCCTTACCTGTGGATTCCGATATGCTCTTTGATACGGAATCGGATATTCCCTGCGTCACCGCATCTGAAGCACTCATTCCGATTTGGCTTGCTGTGCTGCTTTGCAATGCCTGACTGTAGTTCGCCGTTACGCGGGTTCCGCTAAAACCAACACTTGCTGAACCTCCGAGTGTTTCGGAGTCTCCGACGGTATCCGTTTGCGAGGAATTTACTCCCTGAGTGTGGGTGCTGCTGCTTGTTTCGGCGGTGCCGGTTGTGTCCGTAACGGAACTTCCCGTTGAATCTGTCACGGATTCTCCGGTTGAGTCAGTAACTGTTTGCCCGGTCGTATCTGTGACACCGTCGTTTGTGGAATCGGTTTCCGTCCCGCCGGTTGAGTCCGTGACACCGTTTGTATTGGTTGTTGCTTGATTCTGTCCGTTCTGAATGCCTGCGCTTGCACCGATATTTATGCCTACCGTAGCGGAAGAACCGGCGGAATTCTGTTCGGTGTATGTAAAATTCGTTGTCCACGACGCGTAGGGAGCAAGCCCCGAATACATTTCGGAAAGTTTGAGCTTTCTGTTGTCAACATCGTGAACAGGTGTTGCAAGCAAGATAATGATGTATTCTTTGGCACGCTTGTCCGGAACGATGCCGTCAAGCAATTTTTCTATTGTTTGACTGATAAACTTTTCTGACTTTTCCGCAGGCACGTTGGAAGCAATTGCAACGGAATACGGAATATCATTCCGAAGGCAGGGCAAAACTCCGATGCCAACCTTATCCGACCATTCTGAACCCGGAAAATTGCCGCGGATCGCATCTGCCAAACGAGCCCTGTAATTTTCGGAGTCAACGTTGTTATCTGCATTCTGCGTGTTGGTAACAGCCAAATACACATGCGTCGATTCGTATGTTCGGTGAAAGACCAAAGAAATATTGCAGTTATCGTTGGATAAAACTTGGTAGACATTTATAAGTTTCTCGATGCTGTTTTCGTTTTTGTCGGTTACCCACTTGGTTATATTAAAAAAACGAATGTTCCGCGCCGTATCAAAACTTGTACCATATTCAAACTCCCTCTCAATCGGAACATACAGTTTCTTGAGCTGGGTAAGATACGATTTATAAATTTCAATGCTGTTTGCCGCAAGAAGCCGTTCTGTCAACTTCTCTGCGCTGCTGTCCGTCGGGTCCGGCATTTGAGAGAGATACGCATCTCTTTGCTGTTGAACCTTTTGCAGCTGTTCCGGGCTCAATGAAGACAGCCTTGAAATACCATCGGCCACTTTGCCGCCGGCTCTGGAAAGTAAACTTTTCGCATTCATTATTCAATCTCGCTTTCTGTGAAAATAGTCTTAGTTAACTTTGAACGAATCAATATTCTTTCCAGTCCATCATCCTTCGAATTTGCTCCGAGTACTCCCGAAGTTTCAGCTTTCTTGATTCAAGTTCCGCAATTCGTTCCGTTTCTTCTCTTATTATTTCAGCTTGGTTATAAAGCTGCGGACTGAATTCAACAATATTCTCGATTACAGTATCGAGCAAATTGTTCATCCATTCGTCAAAGCTGTTTGCATGGCTGCTTTCAAATGAGTTATAGATTTGCTGAACCATCAACCGCAGCTCGCTGTTGAAACGTTTGGTCAGCTTGTCGATATTAATGCGGTTTGTGTCGCCGAAAAATTTGTAAACGAACGCCGCTTTCTCGAAAATCGATTCCGCATGATTCTCGAAAGCCAATGCCTGATACTGAATGATAATGCCTGCAAGCTCACTGCGCTCTTTCTCGTTCAGTGCTGAGGATTGCGTCACGATTTTTGCCATCGCATCTTTGAAGCAGGATGTTCTGTTTTCCCAATATGCGCGGGACTGCTCCTCAAGAAGCGTTTGCGCCTGTGTGACATAGTCTGTAAATAAATCCTTCACGGCATTCATAAGTTCATCGGAGGAAATGCGGTCAACTTCTTTACGGGTTTCACGCAATTCTGCTTCATTGTCACGAATAGCTTTCGCATCCTCGAAAACGCGCTTTCCGGCTTTTTTAATGGACGGAAAGACTCCTTCCTTAGGCATGTTTGAAAAATATTTAAGGAAGTTGGCCCCAAGGGATCTCCTGGAGTCACGCAACTTGTTTTTGCGTTCCTCCACATCTTTTGAATCTGCATTTATGCGAAGAAATTCTTCTTCCTTCTCCTTTAGTGTCGCCGCATCAACTGCAACATTGACTTCATCAACATACTGAGCCATGTGCCCCGCATAGTTTTGCAAAAACTCTGCTTTCATTTCCTGACTTTGCTGTTGAATTTCAGCGATTAAAGCTTGTTTTTCTTTTTCAAGATTTACATGAACGCGCTCGCGGTATTCTTCACGCTTTCTGGTTGCAGCGGCAATTTCTTCCGATGTGATTCGAATAACACGGTCTAAAAACAGCCGGGATTGCTGGCACTTATTGTAAGGCGAAAAAACGTCTGCAAATGAACTGACAGCCTGCTCAACACTGTACAACCCACTGTTTGCATACACCAGGTTTTTATTTTCGGCGCAGCGTTCATTATAGCGGCGTTTGATTTGCTCAGGCATAATGTTGTAACGATACAACTGTTTATAGAAGCGAGATGACGGATTGGAGTATTTGTTGTACTGATCCTCAAAAATCTCTGCATTGTGATCATCAATAAATCTCTGGTCGTTCTTTGCTCCCAAACCCATGATGGATGACACAAAATACAAACCGCCTGCATACATTTGTCTCGGTATTGCAAGACTCAGAATACGATCCTGATCATCTTCGTTAAAACCGTCCTTTTTGAGCGATGCAGCATCAGCCTTGTTTACAACAATCATGGTAAAGCGATTATCAAGCTCCTTCATATTGTTAATTGCCTGATACAGTTTATCGTTATCGGTGCTGTCCAGAGTATTAAATTCCGAAACAAAAATCGGCAAGCCGTTCGACAAATCCTCCATCGCTTTTTTTAACACATGGTAATGATTCAGGTTTGATGCGGAGTTCGATCCGGGAGTGTCGAAAATCACAAACCTCTTCTTAATGTCCCAATTTCCGTCATCATCAAACGGAGCATCAATTTCGATCAGATCGGAAATTTCTTCTCCTGCTGTCCGGTTGGCATATGCATTTATAACACTTAGAACGCGATGCAGCTTTAACGGAATGCTCTCACGCTCAATTTCATTCAAAACGCTGTTCAAATGTTCTGCCAGCGGATTGTCGTGACTGTCAGTAAGGAATTTATAGCTCTCTGCAGAGAATCGGATTCGAACACTCCTGCCGTCAAATTCGAATTTTACCACTGCTCTGTCACTCTGATCCGATTGCGCAATTTTATAAATCTTAGCCGTGGTTGGTTCATCGCTGCTCGGCAGCAGTTCATATCCTACCAATGCGTTAATAAAAGTGGACTTTCCGGAGCTGTAATTGCCTATTACGCAAATCGGTATAATGTCATTGGATGCATCGGAGAATTTATCAAGTTCTCTCTGAATTTTGCTTTTGTCTGAAACGCTTTCGGAAACAAGGGGAGCGAGTTCTTTGAAAACATCAATAACGTCATGGAGAATATCACGGGCATTTTCAAGACATATCGGAGATCTGCTCAGTTTCGCTTTGTCCGAGTATTCATTGTCGCTGCAAACAGATTCAAGCTCATGATATTCGTCGTCGGTCCCCTCGAACACAATCTCAACCTTTTCAGAACCTGCATAATATGCGCCGATAATTGCATCAACAATTTGTTTGACCTTAAACGGGAAGAAACCAACCGCAAAGTCTTTTTTTAACAGAGGGCTGTTGGGGCATGTATTAATATCAATACTTATCCACTCATCCAAAGCATCATCCCATGTCTTGAATTCCGTCTTTTTGTGATACGGGTTGCTCTTAATCTTTATCTTCACTGTTATTTCCTCCTCCTCGCAGATAATGCATTAAAAACGCGAAATCCACATCAAATATTTCACATCTGTACATATTCTCGATGTTTTGATTCACGTTACGAGTTTCACGGCACATCGAACAGCAGAAACATTAAGTTGAGCAGGAACTGCATTCACACCGATGCAATACACCGATGCAATACACCGATGCAATACTTCCTTGTTTCCGATATTCGGCACAAAATTACCCTGTCGAAACCTCATAGCATGAGATTTAAAAAACTTTTCAGTCCGCAGGCTCGCATTCGCGGCCGAATCAACCGCATCAATTGATTTGCCGCATAAAGAATACTCCTTCGCGATCGCAAAACATTTTGTGCTCTTTTTCGGCAGAAACTGCCTTTGTTCGATATTGTTATTATAACATATTCATAAATAGAATGGTAGACCGAATAACTATATTTTCATTGTTTTTTCAAACGAGCTGACCGGCAAAACAATCGTGCGTATGGTTTCAATGCAGGTGATCCGCTTCGAATGCAGACAGAAGCGGTTTCCGAAAACTCTGCTCCGAAAAGCATCATCAGAAACAAGTGGGATGCAGTCGTTGCCGGAAAACGGTGGTGAGTACGTTCACGACTTACATGCCAGGCAGTCTTGCGGTATAATCTTGTTGAGGTATAACGATCCTCTTTGATGAGTTTGGTTTTTCTACGCCGTATTCTTCATCAATTCGGAGAGTTTTGCCTCAACTCTTGATCCCCATATTTGGTATAGCGCCAATTTAAACAGCCCCGTTCCCGCATTTGCGCGGGTTCGGGGCATTTTGATACAGTCGAAGAAAGGTTCGATTATTTACCTGAAATCATAAGCTTTTCAACAAGGAGACTCGGAGAGCCGACTCTGCCGCCGCCGGGAAAGCCGAAACGCAGGTCGCTGCCTGCGGCGATAACGGAATTCATAAGCGAGAGAAAATTGCCGGCACAGGTAATCTGGTCAACGGAACGGATGACACTGCCCTGTTCAACAAGCAGTCCTTTTGCAATCAACGAAAAATCGCCGCTGACGGGATCGAGTCCGCTGTGAAGGCCGCCGAGTTCGGTAACGACAATTCCGCTGTCAAGTTCGGAAACAAGCGCATCATAGCTCTTTTCGCCTTTTGCAATGAAAAAGTTGCTGGGAGAAACTCCGACCGGAGAGGCGACACCGGCGCGTCCGGCGTTGGAGGTGGAGGCAACCCCCGCCTTTCGTGCGGTTTTAAGATTGTGAAGAAAGCTCTTAAGTATGCCGTCTTCAACAACAACGGTTTTTACGGAAGGTGTTCCTTCGGCATCGAATGCGCGGGGATTATCCTCCTCGAACGGATCGTCAATGATTGAAATGCAGGGATTTGCTATGCGCTCGCCGAGTTTGTCTTTCAACAGGGAAAGTCCCTTTTGAACGCTGTCTGCGGAGAACATGCCTGAAAAAGCGGAAAGCAGATCCGTTGCTGCATCGCTGCGCAGAAGGACACGATATTCACCGGAATCAACGGCAGAAGCATGGAACTGCATCAGTGCATTGTCGACACTCTCTTTGATAATGTCCCCGCAATCCAACATGCCTGAGCCGAATTTGAAAGCAAAACTTTCGCGCTCGTCTTCACCGATGCGCAAAATCGGTTCAATGACAGCAACGGAGTATTTGTTTTCCTTATCGGCACAAAGTCCGTACGTGTTATGAATGCGCGTGGTCTCAACACCCGTTTCAACCGCACAGTAAGCAACACGGTTCACCCTGTCGTCAAAATCGAGAGTATCGCGTTCAAGTCTCAATGCAAGCTCGATTTTTTTGCTTTCGCTCATGTCCGCAACAGGGTTCTGCTTTTGATTTATTGTCGGATACTCGCATTTGCTCTGCATGGGGTTTTCGTCATTGTTTTCAATAACACGGGCATTGTCGATTGCACTTTCAACAAGAGCATCGGCGTTGTCGAAAACTTCGGTGTAGGCATAACCCGTTTTGCCGCCGAAAACGACACGCAGATTGAGTCCGCAAGCGTGTGCGGAGGTGTATTTGCTGATTTCGGAATTCAGCACATTAACCGAAAAGGACTCATCTTCACGGAAAAAAACTTCAGCGGCTTCACAGCCTTTTTCAAGTGCAGCCTTAAAGCAGGCTTCTTTAAAGGATTCAAAAGTCATTACAGCGCGCCTCCTTTGCCGCCGACAGTGATTTCACTTACGCGAATGCGCGGCTGGCCGACATTTGTCGGAACGCTGCCGGATGATGAGCCGCACATGCCCTGACCCATCCACATCCTTCTGCCGATGCGGTCGATTTTCATAAGAACGTCCGCGCCCTTGCCGATGAGCGTTGCACCGCGGACAGGGCAAAGAATCTTGCCGTTTTTAACCCAGTAACCTTCAAGAACGGCGAAATTGAATTCACCGGTGAGCGGGTTCACGGAGCCGCCGCCCATCTTTGCGGCGAACAAACCGTCGCCCATGGTTGCAAGCATGGCCTCTTCATCGTCAGTGCCTTCAGCAAAGAAAGTGTTGGTCATGCGGGAAGTGGGTGCATATGTATAATCCTGTCGCCTGCCGCTGCCGGTGACAGGGTGGTTCATAAGGCGTGAACCGAGTATGTCAACAAGGTAGCTCTTGAGGACTCCGTTTTCAATAAGAACGTTGCGCTGAGCGGGATGGCCCTCATCGTCAAAGCACATGCTGCCCCATTCGCCGGGCATCGTCCCGTCGTCAACCGCCGTCACGATATCGCTTGCGATTTTTTGACCGAGTTTGTTGCAGAAAACAGAATTCCCGCGGCCGACGCTGGTGGCTTCAAGCCCGTGCACGCAAGCTTCATGCAGAATAACACCGCCAAAGCCCCCGTCGATAACAACGGGAACCATTCCTGCCGGGCATTCGGGTGCGTGAAGCATTGTTACCGCAATACGTGAAGCTTCTTTGCCGACGGTTTCCGTGTCGATTTGCTGATAAGCTTCGAATCCTTTTCCAAGCCCGGGGCCTTCATAACCTGTTTGCGCTTCGCCGTTTGCCATTGCAACCGATTGAATCATCAGCCTTGTTCGCGGCCGACGATCCTCGGCATAAACGCCCTCGCTGTTGCAGACCGCAATGCGATGGTCGCAATCCATATAGGCTGCAACGACCTGAGTGACTTCGTTTGAATAGGCCTTTGCTGCTGCTGTGCCGCTGCGCAAAAGCGCGATTCTATCCGCGTTTTTTATGGTTGAAAAGGGTATTTTCTGCTCGTATCCGCCGATGCGTTCAACGCAGACGGATTTTGCCTCGAATTCCTTTGCTTCGTTAAGTGCGGATGCCGCCGCCTTTGCAGCTGCAATTAAAGCGCTTTCGCTTGTGTTCGCAGTGTATGCATATGCGCTGCGCGTGCCTTTGAGGACACGCACGCCTGCGCCGGCTTTGCGCTCATAGCTTGCATTGTCAACTGCTCCGTCAACCATTTTCACCGTGTTGAATTCGGTATCCTGCATGTAAAGTTCAGAAAAATCCCCGCCCGTCCTGAGTGCAGCCTCAAGAACGGCCTCTGAAATGCTCTTGTTTATCAAGCCGTAACCTCCATGATTTTGTTCCAAGCATATTATACCAATTTTATACTGAAAACACAATAATATTGTGTTGCCTGCGCATTCGGCGAAAACGGAGAAAAAACTACTTCAGTTTCGCCCGTTTCAGCCGCAATGCATTCGTAAGCACCGTAACTGAGCTGAGGCTCATTGCGAGTGCAGCAAGCATGGGGTTAAGCAGCGGTCCGCCGAATGCATACAGCAAACCCGCCGCAACGGGAATGCCGAGACAATTGTAAGCGAATGCCCAGAAAAGGTTTTCCTTAATGATTCTGAGCGTTGTGCGGGAGAGCAGAAGCGCATCGCTGATTCCGGTGAGTTCACCTTTTGCAAGCACAATATCCGCACTTGCGGCAGCAACGTCCGTGCCGGTACCGATTGCAATGCCGACGTCGGAGAGCGCGAGCGCGGCAGCGTCATTTATGCCGTCTCCGACCATTGCAACAAGGTGCCCTTGTTTTTGAAGTTCTGCAATGCAATCGTTTTTGTCGGAGGGGAGACAGCCGCTCTTCACATGCTCTATGCCGACTTGCTTTGCAACGCTTTCGGCCGTGTGCGCATTGTCTCCGGTGACGAGCCAAACATCGATGCCGTGTGCTTTAAGTGTCCGGACCGCTTTTGCGGAGGAAGGCTTTATTGCATCCGCAACGCCGATTATTCCGCGGTACATGCCGTCAACGGCGAGCATCAGCGGTGTGCAGCCGGACAAAGTAAGCTCGTCGAGTGCGGCTTTATCGTATTCGATTTCCGTTTCGGAAAAAAGTCGTTCGTTCCCGATAAGAATGCTTTTGCCGTCAACGATCGCTTTCCCACCGCGTCCCGCAAGGGCTTCGAATTCCTTCGGTGCGGAGAACGGAATACTTTTTTCAGAAGCATAGTCCGTGACTGCCCGCGCAAGCGGGTGTTCGCTGGAGGCCTCACCGCATGCAAAAAGGTGCAGAAACTCTTTTTCGTCAATGCCGTGAGGAATAACTTTTTCAACAACCGGGCGCCCCTCTGTGATTGTGCCCGTTTTATCAAGAATAATCGTGTCAATTTTGCAGGCATGTTCAAGAGCTTCACCGTTTTTGATAAAAATGCCGAGTGATGCGCCGCGCCCCATGCCGACCATGATAGCCGTCGGAGTTGCAAGCCCGAGTGCGCAGGGGCAGGCGATAACAAGTACCGAAACGAAAATCTTAAGCGCAATGCCGAAGCTTTGCCCTGCAAGCAGCCAAATGACTGCGCTTACGAGTGCAATTGCGCCGACAGCGGGCACAAATATGCCGCTGATTTTGTCTGCAAGTCCGGCAATGGGAGCTTTACTGCCCTGCGCCTGCTCAACCATGCGAACCATTCCGGAAAGAACGGTATCATCGCCGACGCGGCGCGTTTTGTATGTGAAACTGCCGCTGAGATTGACGCTGCCGCCGATGACCTCGTCCCCGGGCTGTTTATCGACAGGAATGCTTTCGCCGCTGAGCATGGATTCATCGACACTTGTTGTGCCGTCGATTATTTCGCCGTCAACGGGGATGCGCTCACCGGGGCGAACGCGGATGATCTCACCCACAACAAGCTCATCAACGTCAACCTGCTTTTCGCTTCCGTCTTTTGCAACAACACATGCGGTGTCCGGTGCAAGCCCGATGAGCTTTGCAATGGCATCGCCCGTGCGGGATTTTGCCCGCTGTTCGAGGTATTTGCCCAACATGACGAGAGTGATGATAACGCCGGCGGATTCGAAATACAGCCCTTCATGCATCATATGATGCTGTCCTTTGAATATCAGTACGGTTGAGTAAACGGAATAGGCAATTGATGCAATTGTGCCGACGGCAATAAGCGAATCCATATTCGGGTGCAGTCCGAATATCGCATTGATTCCGCGCACATAGAATGCTCTGCCGGCAAAAAGCACGGGCAGCAGCAGAATCATCTGCGTAACGGCGAAAGCCCGCGGTTCGGTGATGAACGCGGGGACAGGAAGCCCTACCATGTGCCCCATTGAAATATAAAAGAGCGGAATTGCAAACACTGCGGCAAGGATAAGGTTGCTGCGCCTTTTTTTGATGTCAAGCCGACGCCGCTCGGCATCGATAGCGGATTGCTTCTTCGCCGAAACGACCGGAGCAATGCCGAAACCGACTTTTTGCACGGCGGCAAAAATTTCATCGGAAAGGTCTTTTGCACTTCGTACAAAAAGCTTTTCTGTTGAAAGATTGACGCTTGCAGCGTCAACTCCGGAAATACGGCGAACGGCGCGTTCAACCGAGGCGGAGCAGGCGGCGCAGCTCATTCCGCTGATTGAATATTCCTTTATCATAGAAAGAAAACCTCCTGTAAGCATAATTGCGGATTGCCCGATGCAAGGCATGATGTGTAAGCATGGGCTAACCGCAGCTCTATTTTACAACATTTTCCGTTTGGGGGCAACGGGTTTCGATAAAAAACAGCGTTGAATCCGCTGTCGATTCGGGAGCGCTGTTTTCATGGAAACAATAAATTCAAAGCCCTTTTGCAAAGCCAGATTGTTATGCACACGCATGATATATGATTACTTTGCGCAGCCGAATTATGCAGAACAACATATAATGCACGGGTCTGCTCATATTATTATTGCATGAGGAACGAAACAGAATGCAAAAAATATCGCATGAGCAAGGCAACGGGTGCTTTGCTGACGAAGCTTGATCTGCCGGAGGGTACGCTTGACAACGTGCCGTGCATACGCATATTCGGAAGAAATACTGCGGAAATAGAGAATCACTGCGGCGTGCTGGAATTTTCGGATTCAAAGGTTCGGCTGCATACCGCACTCGGAATACTGAGCATTGCCGGAACCGAACTCAGAATCTGCTGCGCGGATAAGCAGACCGTTGTATGCACGGGCGAAATAGCTGCGGTCGAATATGAAAGCTCACGCTGAAGACCGTGGTCGGCGGGCGCGGAAAATGATTCGAATACATCATTCTGCAAAGAAAAATAGTAAGGAAATCGGAGCGGCGAACAGATATATGTTTTTGTGGAAATTTACTCGGGGATATGTTAAAATAAGGATGAGATGCATGCGCCCGGAAAAAATGGTTAATCTTTTGCTGGCGGAGGGCATATCTCTGCACAATATCGAGCGCGAAAATAAAAGCACGATAACAGCCGTCACGGAGACAGGCAACTGCATGCCGCTTGTTGAGTTGACGGAATTGCACGGCGGGGAAGCGTGCGTTCTTGAACAGCGCGGGCTGCCTGTGCTGCTGAGATCACTTAAATCGCGTTTCATGCTGATTGCAGTATTGATTATCGGCTTTGCAGCCATGTGCATATTGTCGCACCGAGTGCTGCTGATTGATATTTCCGGATGTGATGCGTTGGAGCCGTCCGAAATTCTTTCGGTGGTTGCGGATTGCGGAGTACGCATAGGAATGCCGTCAGCCAAGTTGAATGCTGAGCGCGTTGCCGATTCGCTTCTGAATGCGCTGCCGACGTTGAGCTTTGCGGATGCGGGTATTTGCGGCGTTGTGCTGAAAATCAACGTCAGTGAATACAATTCCGCTGCTTCGACGGAAGAAAACACGGAACCTTGCGGCATATATGCGGACAAGGACTGCGTAATCCTCAGCATAGTTGCAAACAAAGGCAATGCTGCCGTCAGGAAGGGCGCAGCTGTTCGGCAGGGACAGCTTTTGATTGATGGGGATATAACCCCGGAAGGTTCGTCGGAGCGCGTACTTGTGCATTCCCGCGGAACAATAACGGGTCAGGTTGCTTATCGGTTTTCTGTTGAAATCGGAAAAACAGCTCCCAAACTTTGCCAAAGCGGGAACAGCTGCGAATACACGCAAATAAGTTTTCCGACCCTATTTAAAGGAAAGAGAATTACTCGGGAATCCCGCGTGCTCTATGATGAATTTGAAATTACGCTTGAATCCTGCGAAACATTGGATGCAGGGCTTCTGCCTGTCCGTGTTTACAAAGGCAGGGCGCATGAGCTTGTTGTTGCGGAAAAAAATCTTACATACGATGAGATGACAGCAGCAGCGAACGCGAAGCTTGACGCCGAAATGAAATCATCGATTCCGAAGGATGCAAGAATAATTGCAAAATCAACCGATTTCATACAGCAAGCGGACGGAACGCTTATTGCCGTTTTGAATGTTCAAACGATTGAAAACATCGGATACATTCAGTATTACTGATTGAAAATCAACAAGGCGCGAAGCGGAAAGTTTGAAATTGCTTTAAACGATACGACCGATGCGAAAGTGTGTTTATTCCGCGGCTTTTAAGCAAAAAGTCCGACCGAGGTTGTAATCATAAAAAACAGGATATGCAAAATAAGGGAAAAGAACATATGCCGACTGAGAAAAGATACGAAATAAACGAATTGACGGATACGGAAAGCACTGCCGATGCAGGCAATATGCTCAACGGCAAGGCAGTTGTTGATGAACCGACCGTGACCGAATTTACGGAGATTGAGTCCATGGACGAGATAATAAAACTGTTCGGCGTCTTTGACGAAAATCTCAAAATAATCGAAGCAGAAACCGGCACGAACATCGCTGCCGATTCCGAAAAGATCAATATCAGCGGAAAGCAGAGCGCAGTGGATATTGCGCGCAATGTAGTTGAAAAACTGCTTTCGCTGATTAAACGCGGTGAGAGTATTGACAGAGGGCGCATACGATACGCAATTGACCTTGCGCGGGAAGGCAATTCGGAGCTGATTCTTGAGCTTGCGGATGATGTCATTGCATTCACAAGCAAGGGCAAGCAGATAAAGTGCAAAACACTGGGGCAGAAGCGTTACATAAACGCACTGAAACACAACACAGTCGTTTTCGGAGTGGGTCCTGCGGGCACGGGCAAAACATATCTTGCGGTTGCAATGGCCGTGCTTGCATACAAAAACAAGGAAGTCAGCCGAATCATCCTCACAAGGCCTGCGGTGGAAGCGGGGGAGAAGCTCGGATTCCTGCCGGGAGATCTGCAAAACAAAGTTGACCCTTACCTGCGACCGCTCTACGATGCGCTTTATGATTTTCTCGGTTCGGAAAACTTCCGCATTTTATCTGAGCGCGGGGTGATCGAGGTTGCCCCGCTTGCATACATGCGCGGACGTACGCTGAATGATGCGTATATTATTTTGGATGAAGCACAGAACTGCACCGTTGAACAGATGAAAATGTTCCTTACGCGCTTTGGCGAGGGTTCACGTGTCGTTGTGACGGGTGACATTACTCAGATAGATCTCCCGCGGGAAAAAACAAGCGGACTTATTCATGCGCTTCGCGTTTTGAATGACGTTGAAGGTTTGAGCATCGTTTATCTCACTGCGCGGGATGTTGTTCGTCATGAAATGGTTCAGCGCATTGTTCGTGCGTATGAAAAAGCGGCGGAACGTGCCGCAGAACGTGCGGCGGAGCGCGCTGCTGCCGTTCGTGACGGAGAACAAGTCAACGACGGAGAGCACAGCCGCTCCGGTTCGCGAAGCGAACGGGATGACGGTTTCAGACCGGCAAAACGCTGAAAAGCTTTGCGAAAACTTTGCTTCAAGGCAATGCACGGCGGAAGAGAACGGTCGGGGTTTTCTCCGATTTTTATAATCAGATAAAAGCAACAGGAGGATAAAATGCAGAGACGAGCCAAAAAACGCAGCGGAGATGCCGGCGGGGCGGGCGGAACAAAAAGGGCCGTCACCCCGCGAAGCGCGTTTATCGTGCTTGCTTGCACGGCAATTGCAGAGTATTTCGCCTTTTATCTGCGTCTTGCGGATGCGGGCGCAAAAGCGGGAATTCCACACGGCGGGTATGTGATGTGCGCATTGATTTGCGGAGTTGCTTCACTTGCAACAACGGCGGGATTCGGCTTGCTTTTGTTTGCGGAAAGAAACCGTATAACGAAAAATCTTAAGCAGCTGTTGATAACAGCAATTCTTCTTCTTGTTTCAACGGTGCTGAGTGTGTTTACGACCTGCGTCGGATATGCTTTTACAGCGGCATTCCTCGGGATTATTCTTGCCGCATTGCTTGTCGGAAGACATTGTGCGTACGCATGCACAGCCATGCTGGCAGTATATGCAGCTCTGTTTGCCTGTTTGCCCGATGCTGCTCTTGCATATAAGCCGTTGTCAATGCTTGCTGCTGTTTCCGCCGGCGGTTTTGCTGCGGTGATTGCACTGAAAATCAACAAAGGAAGAACTTCGCCGATTATTTCCGGCGTCATCGGCGGGATTGTTTCAGGTATTATCCTTATCTGTGTACAAGCCTTCTTCGGTGTCCGTATTACCGATGTGCTTCTTGACGCCTGCATCCTGCTTGCAAGCTCTGCGTTGTGCGGCGTGCTTGCAGTCGGGCTGATGCCTGTGTGCGAAAGCATTTTCGATGTAACAACCGAAACGAGACTCAATGACCTTTTGAACAATAACAACCCGTTATTAAAGCGGCTGATGTTTGAAGCACCGGGGACATATCATCATTCCATTCTTGTTGCGGCACTTGCGGAATCGGCGGCGGATGAGGTGGATGCGAACTCACTTTTATGCAAGGTTGCAGCGTATTACCATGATGTCGGCAAACTCACAAGCCCCGCACATTTTATAGAAAATCAGCGTGACTATAACATTCACGATGAACTTCCGCCGGAGGAGAGTGCACGCCGGATAATTTCTCACCAAAGTGACGGAGTGACCTTGCTCAAAAAGCATAAATTCCCGTCCGACGTGATTGAAATTGTTGCGCAGCATCATGGTGATTCAATAGTACGCTTTTTCTATAACAAGGCCTTGAATGATGCGGGTTCGCCCGAGGAGGTTGATGCCGCTGTTTACCGCTACAAAGCAAACAAACCTTCCACCAAGGAAAGCGCGATAATAATGCTTGCCGATTGCTGCGAGGCGGCTGTGCGCTCGATGAAAAATCCGACTCATGAGATGATTGCGGATAAAGTTCACGAAGTGATAAACGGCCTTTGGCTGCGTGAGGACGGGCAGCTCAGCGAATCACCGCTTACGGCAAAAGATATCAAAAAAATTGAGCAGAGTTTCTTAAAAACTCTTTCGGCTCAGTATCATGAAAGGGTGGAATATCCGCCTTTAGAGGAAAAAACAAGTGAACAGCAAGTATGAAGACACAATAAAAAAGAACGGTGAAGACCGAACCGAACGGAACATTAAATCCTCTGCGGTGAGCATTGAAACAATGAATTTTGATGCGGCGCAGTCGGAAACCGATGCGGTGCAGAGGGCCGCGCTTTCCGCTCTTGCGATTGAGGGTGCGGCCGGGCGCGGCGTTTCGATCGTTTTGACAGACGATGAAACGATTCATGCTTACAACCGTGAATATCGCGATGTTGACAGGGCGACGGATGTTTTGAGTTTCCCTGCGGATGAAGGTGATGAAATACTCAGCATTCCGGATGATTTTCTGGGTGATATTATGATTTCGGTTCCGCGCGCTGCGGAACAGGGCGCAGCTCTCGGGCATTCGACGGAGCGCGAACTGATGTTCCTTACCGTTCACGGAGTGCTGCATCTTTTGGGCTTCGATCATATGCGGCCGGAGGATGAAACGGTTATGCTTGAACATCAGCGGAGAATAATGTCCGCAATTGCAAAACAAATTGATGGATGCACGGAGTAAATATGAATGGTTTTGAACTGACGGAACAAAAGATTGATCAGCTCGTTGAACTTGCACTTAGGGCGCGCGAACGCGCATATGTGCCTTATTCGCATTTTCGCGTCGGGGCTTGCCTGATGTCAAAAAACGGAACGCTGTATTGCGGCTGCAATATAGAAAATGCCGCTTATACGCCCACAAACTGTGCGGAACGGACGGCGATATTTAAAGCGGTTTACGAGGGGGAACGTCAGTTTTCAGCAATTGCCGTTGCTTCGGACAGCGATAATTTTACGGCTCCGTGCGGGGTATGCAGGCAGGTGCTTGCGGAGTTCTGTGATGCGGAAATGCCTGTTATTTGCATAAACAGGGAAGGCAAATACAGAATTCTTTCCCTCGGCGAACTTCTGCCCTTTGCGTTCTCAAAAAAAGATATGGAGTAAACAATGACACAAACACAGAATAAATCAGCATACAGATCCGGATTCGTAACGATAATCGGTTCTCCGAATGTCGGAAAATCAACATTGATGAACCGCATGGTCGGGCAAAAAATCAGCATTGTTTCCGACAGAGCGCAAACAACGCGCAACAGGATAACGGGCATTGTGTCAAGAAAGGATTACCAGATAATTTTTCTTGACACTCCCGGAGTGACGGCACCGAAAAATCGTTTGGGCGAATACATGCTGAAAGTCGCATTTGATGCCGTGAACGAGGTTGAAGCGATACTTTTAATGCTTGACGCTTCCGTCGGCATACGCGAAAAGGATGAATTGCTGCTGTCCCGGCTCGGCGAACGATGCGGAAAAACAGCTGTGGTTGCCGCAATTAACAAAAGCGACCTTGTGAGTCTCGGAGATATCGACGAGATTCGCGAACGGCTTGAAAAAGAACCTTACATAAAAGATATTGTTGCAATAAGCGCGGAGACGGGCCGAAATGTGGATAAACTTGAAGCGATTCTTTGCAAATACCTGACCGAAGGTCCGCAGTATTATCCTGACGATATGGTGACGGATCAGCCTATGTGGGCGATCTGCGGTGAAATGATACGTGAAAACGCATTGAAACTGCTGCGGGATGAGATACCGCACGGCATAGGCATAGGAATTGACAAAATCAAGCTCCGTGAAGACGGGATACACGATGTTTTTGCAACCATTTATTGCGAGCGCGAAACACACAAAGGCATCATAATCGGACACGGCGGGAGAATGCTCAAACGCATCGGTTCGGAAGCGCGGCGTGATATAGAATGGCTTTTCGGAACAAAGGTGAACCTTCAGCTTTGGGTAAAGGTTCGTCCCGACTGGCGCAACAGTGCTTCCGCGTTGAAAGAATTCGGCTTTACTCCCGATTTTTAAGCGACGGACGACATTTGGCGGAAGAGCGGTGCCGATTTTGCAATAATCGCCGATTATTCATCCTTGCGCTGCCCGAAGGCACGGCGGTACCTGAGATAAGCTTCAACATTTCCCGTTGCGGCAAAATCGGCCCAAAGAGATTTTTGTGCTTTTTCGCTGCTTGGAGCCCTGTCGCTTTTTTTGCGAAATGTTTCGGAAAAGAGCGGTTCCTGATTGTCCGCGGTGCCGCTTTCTGTGACTGAATGGTTCATCATGTCCTCCTTTTCGTTGCGGTAACAGATTCGGGAATACTTCGAGCTGCCTTATCGAAGTGAGCTTAGTGTTCCCGAAAAACGAAAAAAAAACACATGGGCTTAAAACGTGCTTACCGGTGTCGGTAAGGTGTGCGGAGCAGCGCGATACGGCGGTATGAATTCAACATGGCATTTGAAACACTGAACGGAATAGTATTGAGATATGCGAATTATCGCGACAACGACCGTATACTGACCGTCCTCACGCAGGAACGCGGTGCGGTCGCAGTTACCGTGCGCAACTGCCGAAAAAAAAGCTCCGTTACAGCTGACGCAGTTTCAGAGCAGTGCTGCTACGGTGAGTTTGTTGTGTATGAACGCGGCGGAATATTGTACGCTTCGTCAACAGCAATTAAGGAATCGTTTTATCCGATAAGGGAGGATTACGAAGGGCTTGTTTCAGCAAACCAGATTCTTCGTTTTGCAGAAATTATTGCGTATAACCATGGCGGCGCGGAACTTTTTCCTTTGTGCTACCATGCACTGAGCTTTCTTGCATACGGAGACAACAATCCGATAGACATTGAACTCTGTTCCACGGCCAAAATGCTCTGCCTTGCCGGCTATAAACCCGTCCTGACGCATTGCGTGCGCTGCGGGAAGGATTTGCGAAAGCAGAAGGAGGTTGCATTTTCAAAAGTGCAGGGAGGAACCCTTTGCGATTATTGCGGTGTCGGCTGCCGCGTGATCAGCGCGCTTTCGGCTGAAGCGCTGCGCCGCATGATTCTGCTGCCGCTGCCGCAGATGGGAAGAGTTAAACTGCCCGACAATGTACGAAAGGAGCTGGATTTGATTATCTATGAGTATGCGGAGTATTCCTTTGAGCAAATAATCAAAGTGCGCGGAAAATAAATATATTATCAAAAACCCTTGCATTTTAAATCGCTTTGAGGTATAATAGCAACTGTTGAGAAAATAGTATTCCTCCTTAGCTCAGTCGGTAGAGCATGCGGCTGTTAACCGCAGTGTCGTTGGTTCGAGTCCAACAGGGGGAGCCACAAAACAGCATTTCCTGTTGAAATGCTGTTTTTTTTATTTCATTTTAATCCGTGAACGGAGCGGGGTATGAAGTGCAGAAATAAGGTGCTGCATGACAATGCGGCAAATATTGTCACTTTGACGAGGATTGCTGTATAGGCTGCATTGTTTCCGATTAAGTACGGAACAGTGCAGCTCTGTATTGTGTATGCATACTGCGGATTGTATGATATGCTCGATGACATACAAATTGCATACAGAGAGTGAAATGGGCGCGATACTTGACGGCATATCGGATTTATGCTTTGCGGCATCAGACGCAGCTAATGTTCTGCCGAAGCTGCAATTCGACAATTGGGTTATTTGAGTGATTGCTGCTTTTATACAATTTGTGCTTGCAGCGTTGCTGCGGGATTCGTCACGCTGAGATGGTTTATTATGAGGCACACCATCGCAAACAGGATTACCGGCTGCTTGCTGTTCTTGCTCCCGTTTGCAAACATGCTCTTTTCCGGCAAAGAGCAGGCATTGACTGCAATTGCTGTTTGCAATGCCTGTGCCTGTTTCGCTGCTTTGACAGCAGCGGTTTGGAAAGCGATGATGACCTTCATGGAGATTGCCGGAAATTCAAACGGGAATGCAGGCGGCGGTTGATTCATAAACACAGACCTATGCTCCAAACAAATACAAATATTATATTGAGCCCGTGCAACAATGAGCACGATGTTATATTTGCAAAAGGGTATTGCATAATACGTCCAATGGGTGTATAATACATCTTGTTCGAAGGAACTGATGTTCAAATTCAATATTCCTCCTTAGCTCAGTCGGTAGAGCATGCGGCTGTTAACCGCAGTGTCGTTGGTTCGAGTCCAACAGGGGGAGCCAAAAGCCTTTTGCCGATCGGCAGAAGGCTTTATTCGTACTGTTTTTTGTTTCAATCAAGCCCTCGCCGAATGCCGCGGCGAGGGCTTGTGCATAATGCTATGTTAATTCAATGATTGCTCACCGTGATTGCTCACCGTCTGAGCGGCGTTCTTCCCGCGGACATGTAGCCATCCTTTTCATACATCGCAATGTAGTTTTTGAAGAGCGTGCAGAATTCGGCATTGGTCGGTGCTTTTTCAAGCATGTTGATAACCTGTTCCGTAACTTCTGCTGTATTTCCGCCGGAGAGCATCCTGCGCATACGGGTGACGCAGTCAAGCTCATCATCCGTGAGAAGCAGCTCCTCGCGTCTTGTGCCGGACTTATATATGTCAACGGCAGGGAAGATGCGCTTTTCGGAAAGCTTGCGATCCAGATGAATCTCCATGTTTCCTGTGCCTTTAAACTCTTCATAGACCATATCGTCCATGCGGGAACCGGTTTCAACAAGTGCGGTTGCAATAACCGTGAGACTTCCGCCGTCTTCAATGTTGCGTGCAGCACCGAAGAAACGCTTGGGTTTATGCAGCGCACCGGGATCCATTCCGCCGGACAGGGTTTTGCCGGTGGAATTGATGGTCAGGTTATAGGCACGGGCAAGCCTTGTGATGGAGTCCATAAGAACGACAACATCCTTGCCCATTTCAACAAGACGCATGGAACGTTCCATAACCATTTCGGCAACGCGGGTGTGATGCTCGGGAAGTTCGTCAAAAGTTGAATAAACAACTTCGCCCTTAATTGAGCGCTGCATATCGGTAACTTCCTCGGGACGTTCATCGATTAAGAGAACAATAAGATGAACATCGGGATAGTTTTGAGCAATACCGTTTGCAATGGACTTAAGCAGGGTGGTTTTTCCTGCCTTGGGTTGAGAAACAATAAGGCCTCTCTGACCTTTGCCGATGGGGGAGATCAGGTCTATAAGCCGAATTGCAAGCGCCTTTTGGCTGTTTCCGGGTGTTTCAAGGGTGAAGCGCTCGTTCGGGAAGATAGGGACGAGATCCTCAAAAGGCTTGCGCAGCGCGGCTTCCTCGGGACTTATGCCGTTGATCGCCGTGATGTACATAAGAGCAACATAGCGATTGTTCTCTCTTGTCTGGCGCGTTTTGCCTGTTACAAGATCGCCGGTGCGGAGGCGGAAACGGCGGATCTGGGAGTTTGAAACATAAACATCGTTCGTTCCGGGAAGGTAGTTGTCGCGCCTGAGAAAGCCGTATCCATCGGACATAATTTCAAGGATGCCCTCGGCATCATCGCATTCACCGGCTTCGATCATTTCGGGAACGGCAGGGTTGCTCGTTCCGTATTCGGCGTTGTAGTAACCCTCCTGCCTTGCAGGATAATTCGCACCGGGCATGACGGGATTGGTATACCCTGCCGCAGGCTGACGATAGGCACTGTCCTGCTGCGGATAAGTGGGCTGGAAACCGCTCTGGGGTTGGGCAGTATAACCCTGCTGAGCATAAAAATCCTGCTGCGGGAAAAGGGTTTGCTGCTGATAAGGATCCTGCGGCTGCTGGCGGAAAGAATCATTTCCGCGCTGCTGACGATAGCTTGAATCGTTGGAGGAATACTGCTCGTTTCTGGGCTGACGATAGCTGCCTGAATTGTTGCCTGCGGGGTAGTTTTGCCCGCTGCGGCTGTAACTGCGGCTGTCACGCGCAGAAGAATAAGCACTGCGATCATAGCCTTTTGAATAAGGCTGACTGCCGTAATTCTGCTGCCGTGAGCTGTTGTATCCGAGTGTAAAGCCCGAACGCGGGTTTTCCTGTGCGGGTGCGGAGTGAGACTGCATCGGGATTGAAGCGGCCATTTGAGCCGGTGCGGAAACAGTTCCCTGAGCGGGCTTCGGCGCGGCAGGCTGGAACTGCGGAGCCGCGGAAGGCTTGGGCATTTCAAAGGTCGGAGCGGGTATTTGGGTCGGAGCGGGTATTTGTTCCGACACTGTTTTTGCAGCGGCGGCAGCGGGCTGCGGTTCCGAGGGTGCGGCAGCGGGCTGTGTGCCGGCAGCGGGCTGCGAGGTTTCGGAAACAACGGGGGGAGTTCCTGCATCCTTTGCAGCTTTGGCAGCTTGCTTCGCTCTTGCGGCGGCAATGGGATCAGGCATTTGACTGAGTTGACTGTAAGCACCGAAAATCGGCTGGTTTCTGGCGACAATGCCGCCGTTCATAATAATCTCAACAAGTTCTGCTTTTCGATATTTAGTAATAGATTTAACGCCCTGAGCTTTTGCAATTTCGCGCAAGCTTTCCAAGCTTTTTTCGAGCAGCTGCTCTCTGGTCATAGTATTACCTCACACAAAGTTTAGTCTTTTTATATCAATGGTATGACATATTCCAATAGCTCTGACGAACGTGAAAAACGGAGCTAAGAATTCAATCTGTTTTCAATTCAGCATACCAATATCTCGCATTCATATCATACTCCCGAAATGCATTTTCGTCAAGAGCAATTTTTCCGTTCCGAGCGGGTTATCTTGCCGTTTGATACAAGTTTTTGCTTTTTTCCCCACAAAAAAACTCAAAAAGCAAAAATATATTTTTAAACATGCAACGGCAAAGAAAAACCAACGCCGCCACAGTGCGGACAGACTGATAAAATTGCAGCATAAATGCTCTTTATAACACCTATGCGCGCACCGTAAATGATATAACCGGAATTGAAAACCGACATAAAACATCGATTATTTGCTATAAAACTACACGTTTACTTAATATCGAAAAGACTTCGGCCGAGTCATCGGCTTCAGCATAATGCCGTGCAGGCATGCATACAGTGTAAAGGACACAGGGGGGAGACCGGTTACGGATTTCCCGAGAAAACAATGAACAGTTCAGTGTATTCCGAAAAGGAAAGCTTGAGCTGTCGGTGTTGTTCCGAAGCCTGTCGGCAGATAAGCCGCAGTTTCGGCAGTAAAAAACATATAGAAGAGAGAGGAGAAACAAAATGAATGACAGACCGTGTATCGAAGGGAGCACGCTCAGGCTGCGCACGCATTCCGTGCATATTGAGAACAGGGAGCTTGCAAGCATCACAGGAGTTAAGGATGTCGGCAGTTTCAACGAAAGCATGGTTGTGCTTATGACGGAGGGCGGAGGACTTACAGTGGAGGGAACCGAACTCCACATTACGAAGCTGAACCTTGATGAAGGACAGGTTATCATAGAAGGACAAATTATTGCCTTTGAATATGATGATGTTCCCGTTCAGCGCGGCTCGTTTTTTTCAAGAATGTTCAGATAAACCCGCGACAGCCGCGGGCAGTTTATGTCGAAACGGCTGAAAGCGAAAGGAGGTAAAACGTGCAGGATGCAGAACACCCTGAACCAGATACCTGTTTTTTTGTGCTGTCTTTGGTGCGGATTGGCAGCAGGCATCATTTATGATTTATTCAGATTGGTAAGGATAAGGGGAAATCGATTTGTGACAGCGGCGGCGGATACGCTTTTCGGTGCAATTGCAATCGGCATTACGGCGGGCGCACTGCTTTATTGCGACCACGGCAAGATAAGATTTTTCACGCTGTTTGCGATTGCCGCAGGTGCGCTTCTGTGGCAGATCCTTCCCGGAAAGCTGCTCAGGATAATGATTATGAAGCTTAAACGCAGCATTGGGCACTGAACACAAAAAGCCGCACAATTGATTAAACACATACATAAAAAAGCGGGTGCATCGTTTTGGTGCATCCGCTTCTTTTGCCCGGGAACATTCCGAACAATTTGCTCATTGCGAAAAAGGCTTAAATTTTCGGCATTTTTTCGCGGGTATACAGTTTAACGGAATTTTCCGAACTCTGCTGCTCCGTATAGTGCGAGAGGAAGCACTCGTTAACGCACGGTAATGGCCGCGCGGAGTGCGGTGAGTGCATCTTCAACGGTGATAAGTCCGTCGCCGTCCATGTCCGCAGCTGCGGCCTGTGCGGGAGTGAACTCAAGCAGCTGCATGGCATTGCGCATTATCATGAGAGCATCGGATATTGTAACGGTTCCGTCCCCGTCAACATCGCCCAAAACGCCGACAGCCGGAAGAATGCCCACCTCGTCAACATAAACGCAGTCATCGCCCTGATCGCGTGATCCATCCTTTTGATATGTCCATTCAAAGATGTATTCACCGTCTGCGGGCACCGTATAGATGAAGTTTGCCCAATCGTTGTCGGTGCCGCCCGTCGTTGCTTCAACATTTCCGTTGGCAATGAAGGCCGCATAGTCCCAAGTGCCGCCCTCGCTGCTTGCCAGCCAGTCAAAACTGAGCCTGTCGCCTGCATGAAGTGTTCCGGCATTGAGCCTGATGCCTGTTGAAGTTCCCGCCATGCCGTTGATAGTTGATTTTGCAGCCGTTCTCCCCGCAAAGGTTTCGCTGTCAACCGCCCATGGATGAGCGGTATCGTTCGAGAAAACGAGTGAACCGCCCGAAACGTTAAGTGCATCGCTGATTGGCGCATCAATAACGGCGGAATCAACGACCGTAAGGGAACAGCTGTCGGTAAAGCCGCCTTCGGTCGTTGCTGCAATGATATCGGCGGTGCCGGGTGCAACGGCGGTAACAACGCCGTTCGAATTGACGGTTGCAACTGATTCATTGCTGCTGCTCCAGGAAACGCTTGCATCGGCAACATTTGAGGGGTAAACCTCTGCATTCAGCGCAAGCTGTCCGCCGGTGTACATCTCGGCAGTTTCGGGGGTAACGTTGACACCTTCCACCGGTGAAGTGCTTTGGCTTTCAACAACAAGGTTATCGACCCAGCTCATATTTGAGCCGTCAACGGGGGAGTTATCCTTGTGAAGATTCCATGTGATGACATATTGCCCCGTTACGGGAATGACATATTCGTATGTGAGCCAGCCGGTTGAACCTGTGAGGTTTGCAACGTAGTCGTTATTGAACCAAAGAATCCAGCCGTGGAACATATAACGTGTGTCCGTCTTCCAATCAAAACGCACAACGCTGCCTGCGGTAAGAGTGCCGAGGTCAACTTGAAGCAGTGCTTCACCCTGAACGGTCATCGTTGAAGCAGCGCAGAGCCTGCCGTCGCGAATCTCTGTTTCAAAGGGGTAATTTGCTGCATTGTTATAGGTATAGTTCGAACCCGTTCCGTTGACTGCATCATCAAGGGTCAGTCCGTCCGTGCTCGAAACAACGTTTACAGTGCAGGTTTTTATCTTGCTGCCGTCGATGCTTTGGGCGGTTACAAGTGCCGTTCCGGTTGAAACTGCGGTCATTTTGCCGCAATTGTCAACGCGGACGATGTTGGAGTTTGATGTTGCCCATGTGACTCCGCGCTCTGCATTTGCGGGTTCCATATATGCGGAAAGCTGTGCGGTCTGTCCGGGTACCATGTATGAAGTGTCAAGGTTAAGGTGCATATCCGTGAGCGGGAATTCGGGCGCATCGTAGAAATCGGGAACGGAGTACAGGCAGGTGACCTGCATCTTGCTGCCGTAAATGTTGCCGATAACGGTTGCGGTTCCGTCGATGGTATTCAGCTCACAGAGATTGCCCATGGTTGTATAATAGGTAAAAAGGTGGGGAGTGGTTGCACAGCTTGCCCAATAGAGCGTGTCGGTATTGTGATCCCATGCCATGGATTGAAGTCCGTCCGCAATGACGCCCGTAAAGCCGCATACCTCGCCCATGCCCTCGGTTTTTTCGATTGCATAAAGATTGCAGTCGTCACCGATACCGTAAAGCTGTCCGTCGGTGGAGCAGGCGAGAGCAAGCATTGCATCGGGGCCGACGAAACCGACCTCGGTAAGCGAACCGTCCGAAAGATTTACCGTGCAGAGAAGATCGCCGCTGACAGCATACATTGTATCGGTTGAATAGTCGTATGCCATATCGGCGGCAACGGCTTCGGATGTGCCGAGAATGGTTTCTTCAAAAGTGAACGCGTTCACTTTGCAGAAGTGGTAATTGCTTTCCTCCGCATAGCGATAGCCGTAAACGTAGCCGTTGTAAAATTCACCGGCAACGTAACCGCTTTCCGTAAAGTCGGATATGAAGCTTGCGCCTTCCGGATTGCCGGACGCCATTGAGACCCAGCCGTAAGGCCCGCCCATGAATTTTGAGTCGTGGTAAAAATAGCTGAATCCGCGAAGTGTATCAGCCGGATGCGAGGCGGATTTGGAATCGCCGTATCCGTCGGATGAGTCGGCGGAAGCATGTGTCGCCGGGGCCGACAGTACGGGCAAAAGCCCGAATACCATAAGCACGGCGATGAGAAGCGAGATAAGTTTTTTCATTCTGAAACTGTCCTCCGTATATTTCTTTCTGCCCGACAGAGCATCGGACGCATGTCGATTTTAGCATTGCGTATATTGAATGTCAACAGATATATTAATCATTTATATTGCATTTCCGCAAAACATGATTCGGAACGGGAGACAGAACAAAAAGGATGGCCCGAAACAACGAAAAGCGTCAAAACAAGTCAAAAAATGTATATTGTTGCGGAACTGTTGACAATGGGGCGGAAAAGTGTTTTAATATGCCTTGAGTTTAGCAATGCTTAACTCAAGGTTTAGCTTTCATGTTCGGCGCAGGGGGTGCGGAACTAAACACGGAGTTTAGTGATTCAAAACATCCGAAAAGCGCGGACTGCTGCTCGGAAAGGAGAGCGATACGGTGATCGACATCGGCGATAAAATCAAGCGAACTCGGCTGAAACTCGGACTGACGCAGGAGGAACTTGCGGCAAGAACCGAGCTTTCAAAAGGCTTTATTTCGCAGCTTGAACGCAATCTGACCTCGCCGTCCATTGCAACTCTTATCGACATCCTTGAAGCTTTGGGCACCGATATTGCCGATTTTTTCACAACCGGGGATGCGGATGAAAAAGTTGTCTTCACCCCGGACGACATGTTCGAAAGCGAAGATTCCGACCTTGGCTCAAAGGTCTGCTGGCTTGTTCCGAACGCTCAGAAAAATGATTTGGAACCCATTCTTGTGACGCTCGGCGAAGGAGGCAGAACTTTTGAGGATGAACCCCACGAGGGTGAGGAGTTCGGATATGTGCTTTCCGGCAGTGTAATTCTTGTTATCGGCAGCAGAAAGCTTAAACTTCACAAAGGGGACAGCTTCTGCTTTAAACCGACGGAGAATCACTATATTGCCAATCTCTCAAAGCGCGAAGCGCGCGTGTTGTGGGTCGTGACCCCGCCGTCCTTCTGATAAAGATGCAGGATGACTTAAGGTTTATGTTCGTAACTGCTTTTGCGGCAATGACATGACCCTCTTGAATGCAGTTGGGCTGCGTCCGCCGAATACGCGGCAGCTCAGGTAAAAAACGAAAGATTCCCGCGTATGCCGACGGCACGGTGTGCGCAGACCGAAGGAACGTGCCGAAATCGGAGAAAGGGTGCTTTCGCAGCTGCGGAAGCGGGGTATAAATATGGAAAACAAACGCCTGATAGAGCTTGTCAATGTTTCAAAGGATTATGACGGTGATGTTGCGCTTAACAACATTAATCTTTACATCCGCGATGGTGAGTTTTTAACCCTTCTCGGCCCTTCCGGCTGCGGCAAAACGACCTTGCTCCGCCTTATTGCGGGTTTCATTATGCCGTCATCGGGCAAAATAATGATGGACGGAAAGGAGCTGACAAATGTTCCGCCGTATAAACGCAGAGTCAACACCGTATTCCAGAAATATGCGCTGTTTTCTCATCTTAACGTATTTGAAAACGTTGCTTTCGGCCTGAAAATACGCAAGCTGCCGAAGGATGAAATCAAACGCCGCGTCACGGAAATGCTTGAACTCGTTAACCTTGCGGGATATGAAAAACGTTATATTGACCAGCTTTCCGGCGGACAGCAGCAGCGCGTTGCCATTGCGCGTGCGCTTGTGAACGAACCGGAGGTGCTTCTGCTGGATGAGCCCCTCGGCGCACTCGATCTCAAACTCCGCAAGGAGATGCAGATAGAGCTTAAGCGTATGCAGAAAAAGCTTGGCATAACGTTTATCTTTGTTACTCACGACCAGGAGGAAGCCCTCACCATGAGTGACACCATTGCCGTTATGAATCACGGCATCATTCAGCAGATCGGCTGCCCGACAGATGTTTATAACGAGCCCAAAAACCGCTTTGTCGCAAGGTTCATCGGTGAGAGCAATATTTTTGAAGCAACCATGCGGCGTGATTACCTTGTGAACATTCACGGAATTGATTACGAATGCGTGGATGCGGGGTTCGGCACGGAACAACCCGTTGATGTTGTTATCCGTCCCGAGGATGTTGATTTTGTGCCGATAGGCAAAACTCCGCTGCACGGCGTTGTAACGAGTGTTCTTTTCATGGGCGTTCACTATGAATTCACCGTGGATTGCGACGGGCGCATATTCAAAGTTCATTCAACGGATTTCGTGCCCGTCGGCGAAACCGTCGGAATCGAAGTTCTTCCGGATGCTATTCACATTATGAACCCGGAGCGCAGACAACCGACGGAAGCTGCGGCGGAAGAACCTCAGCAGAACTTATGAACGGAAATATGCAGCAAATAAAAAGGAGGCAAAAAGCAAATCGATGAAAAGAACCCGTCTTGCTTACCCGTATATTTTCGTATGGATGCCGCTGTTCATAGTTGCTCCGATGCTTTTTGTTGCATACTATGCGTTCTTTGACAACGGCACATTCACAACCGAATACGTCAAACAGGTTTTTTCAAGCACGACCTATCTTCCCGCGCTGTGGAACTCCATCTGGATCGCATTGGCAACAACCGCCGTGTGCCTTCTTGCGGGATATCCGGTTGCGTATATTCTTTCGAACATGAAAAAACGTACGGCGGCATTGCTTTCGATACTGTTCATAATGCCGATGTGGATGAACATGCTGCTCAGAACTCTTGCGTGGAAGATAATTCTTTATGATGACGGAATTGTTGCAACGGTGCTCTCTTGGTTCGGCGCGACGGACGTTCAGCTCATCTACACGCCCGGCGCGGTTCTGATTGCAACAATATATGACTTTTTGCCCTTTATGATTCTGCCGATTTATACAACGCTCATAAAAATCGACAGATCCCATATCGAAGCGGCGCATGATCTCGGTGCGAACGGACTGAACACATTCCTCCGAGTTGTGCTCCCGCAGTCCGTTCCGGGAATCATTTCCGGAATAACCATGGTGTTTGTTCCCGCAATGTCGACTTTTGCTGTTTCAACAATGCTCGGCGGCAAAAAAATCGTGTTGTTCGGTCAGCTGATCGAGGAAAAATTCCTCATTAACAAATCGTTCGGTGTCGGTTCAACATTGTCGCTCGTGCTGATTATTCTTGTTATAATTTCAATGGTCATAATGCGCAGAGCGGACAGAGACGAAGGCAGGGAAGGAGGAACCCTCTGGTGAAAAAGTTCGGCAAATTCTTAAAGGGAGCATACCTCGGCATTGTCGTGCTGTTTATGTATCTTCCCATTGCGGTAATGCTCGTTATGTCGTTCACCGATTCGCGTTCGGCTGCAATATGGAACGGATTCTCGTTCGGTGCATACACTGCGCTTTTCTCCGACGGCGATGTTATGGATGCATTGCTGACAACGCTGCTCGTTGCAGTGATTTCAAGCATTCTTGCAACCGTTATCGGCACGGCAACAGCAATTGGTCTGCATTCCATGAAAAAGCGTCCCCGTGCCGTTGTTGAGTCGATAACTCAGCTCCCGATGGTCAATCCGGACCTTGTGACCGGTATTTCAATGATGCTTCTGTTTGCATTTATTGGCATAAAACAAAACGTGGGCATAACTCGAATGGTGATTGCACACATAACGTTTAATATACCGTACGTAATCTTTTCTGTTCTGCCGAAACTGCGTCAAAGCAGCGACTCGCTGTATGAAGCGGCGATGGATTTGGGATGCAGCCCGGTAAAAGCTCTTGCAAAGGTCGTTATTCCCGATATCATGCCCGGAATCGTTTCCGGTCTTCTGCTTGCGTTCACGCTCAGCATAGATGATTTTGCAATAAGCCTTTTCACCGGCGGAACGAGCACGAACCTTGCAATGCTGATTTATTCAAAAACGGCAAAGGGAGGCGTTCACACAAAGTTCTGCGCGCTTTCGGCATTGATGTTCGTGGTTGTCGGCACGCTGCTTCTGATTGTAAATCTGCGCAGCATTCGACAGGAGAAGGAAGCCGAACAGCAGCGGCGGAAAGTTGCACAGAAAAACTGAATTCCGGCGCCGCACAGCCCGTCTTTTGCGGACAACGGCAGCAGCCGGTTAAATCTATTGGTTATTTTGCTGAAAAGCATAAAACATAAAAACGGAGGAAAAATAATGAAAAAACTTGTTTCACTGCTTCTTGCGGCAGCAATGCTCGCGCTGGTCGTTCCGGTTTTTACCGGCTGCAGCTCGGACAAAACTCTCAACCTTCTCAACTGGGGCGACTATCTTGAGCCTTCTCTGAAGGATGAGTTCAAACGCCGCACCGGGATAACAATAAAAGAAAAAGTCGTCACCAGCAACGAGGAAATGATGATTCAGCTTCAGGCCGATGATTGTCCGTATGACCTTTGCATTCCGTCCGATTATGCAATTGAGCGCATGATCGGTGAAGGCCGCCTTGCAAAGATTGATTGCAGCAGCCTTAAAAACTACGAGAACATCGGTGAGGCATACCGCAACCTTGCATATGACCCGACGAATGAGTATTCGGTTCCGTATACATGGGGAGTTCTCGGCATTCTGTATAACAAAACGATGGTTGATGAAGAGGATCTCGGGCACTGGAATGTTCTTTGGAATGAAAAGTATTCTCAGGAAATATACATGTACGACAGCGTTCGCGACGCAATGGCGGCAGCACTTATTTACTGCGGCTACGATATCAACACCGACAATGCGGACGAAATAAAGCAGGCCGCCGATGCTCTTATTGAGCAGAAACCCCTTGTTAAGGCGTATCTCACGGATGATGTTAAGGACAGCATGATTCAGGGCAGCGGCGCACTTGCGCTTGTTTATTCCGGTGATGCCGTATGGTGCATGCAGGAAAACGAGGATCTCGGATTTTTCGTGCCGGAAGAAGGCAGCAACATCTATTTCGACAGCATTGTTATAACCGCAACAAGCAGCAAAAAGGAAATGGCGGAACAGTTCATCGATTTCCTGCTTGAACCCGAAGTTGCGGCGAAGAACATCGAGTTCATCGGATACTCTTCCGCAAACACAAAGGTTCTCGACATTCTCGGGGATGAGTGGGCAAACAACACTGCATACAATGTTCCCGAAGAGGCCGTTAAGAAGAGCGTTATTTATCGCGATCTCAGCGACAAGATCGATATCTATAACGCACAATGGGATAGAATTTTCAAATAAGGCCAATCCTTAATAGTATGAGCTTATACGCCGCAGCCGGAACCGACAGCAATGCCGCAGCCGTGTCTGCGGCGGTTTGCACAGCGAACGAGGATAAAAATATATAATCATTTATCTTGCAAAAAAGGAAGAATTATGATAGAATTCTTGGATAATTACAGTATACGAGGTGCAATATGATAAGGTTGTACGAATTGCATAAATGCCCCGAAAAGTATGTGGGCGATATTGAGGTTTCCGGCTGGATAAAAACCGCACGCGAGAGCAAGAACGTCGGCTTCATCGAGCTTGGCGACGGTTCGGCTTTTCGCAGCGTTCAGGTTGTTTATGAGCACGGCGAAATTCCCGAGTCCGTTTCAAAGTTTTTTGCAACCGGCACTGCAATAACGGTAAAGGGTGTGCTTGAGCTCACTCCAGAGGCAAAACAGGCGTTTGAAATCAAGGCCAACGAGGTTATCATCGAGGGCGAATGCCCCAACGATTATCCGCTTCAGAAAAAGCGTCACTCAATGGAGTATTTGCGCACGATTCTGCACCTGCGCCCCCGCACGAACACTTTCCAGGCTGTTTTCCGTGTTCGCAGCGTTGTTGCACAGGCAATCCATCGCTTTTTCGATGAACGCGGGTTCGTTTACGTACACACCCCGATTTTCACCGGCAGTGACTGCGAGGGAGCGGGCGAGATGTTCCGCGTCACGACCCTTGATATGGATAATCCTCCCCGCACCGAGGACGGCAAGGTGGATTTTTCAAAGGACTTTTTCGGAAAACCCTGCAACCTTACCGTCAGCGGCCAGCTTCACGGCGAGGCATTTGCACTTGCGTTCCGCGATATTTACACGTTCGGACCCACATTCCGTGCAGAAAACAGCAACACCGCACGTCATGCCGCGGAGTTTTGGCAGATAGAGCCCGAAATGGCTTTCTGCGACCTCAACGGCTACATGGATACCGCGGAGGCGATGATTAAATACATCATCAAAACTGTTCTTGAGCGTTGCCCGGATGAAATGGAATTCTTCAATCGATTCATGGACAGCACCCTTCTTGAAAGGCTTAACCATGTTGTGAATTCCGATTTTGTTCGCTGCTCATACACAAAAGCTGTTGAGCTGCTTCAGGCATCCGGCAAGCAGTTCCAGTATCCCGTTTTCTGGGGCTGCGATCTGCAAACCGAGCACGAACGCTATATCTGCGAAGAGGTTTACCATTGTCCTGTGTTCCTCACGGACTACCCCGCAGAAATCAAGAGCTTCTATATGCGCCTCAATGATGACGGAAAAACCGTTGCGGCATCGGATTTGCTTGTTCCCGGCGTCGGAGAGATCATCGGCGGCAGCCAGCGCGAGGAACGTTATGATGTTCTCAGGAAGAAAATTGAAGATCTCGGCATGGACATGAGCTATTACGAGTGGTATCTTGACCTTCGTAAATACGGCGGAGTTAAACACGCCGGTTTCGGTCTCGGCTTCGAGCGCATCCTGATGTACCTCACGGGTATTTCCAATATCCGCGACGTAACCCCGTATCCCAGAACGACCGGCAGCATGGAGCTGTAAGCGTTTGCGATAGTTACGGAGCGGGTTTTGATTTAAAACCGAAAACGATTTGAAAATAATAAAGGGCTCAATGTCGGCGGTCAAATTAATGACTTGCAGGCATTGAGCCTTGTTGCTTATTTAACTGTGTTTCACTTGCCGAGAACCTGCGGAACACCGAAACGTTCGGCATCCTCAATTGCTTTTGAAACATCAACAGTGAACCACCGTCCGTTTTCATACAGAATTTTTCCCTGAACGATTGTAAGGCAAACGTCAGAACCGCAGGCGGAATAGACGACAGTTCCGCATGGATCATAAACGGGACGCAGACGGGGAGAATGTGTGTTAACCATGATTATATCGGCATCAAATCCGGGAATCAGCCGCCCGATCTCGTTCTCTCTTCCCTGTGCATACGCTCCGTTCACGGTTGCGAGTTTCAGCGCAGAATATGCGGGAACGGCCGTTGGGTCAAGGCTTGTGCTTTTTGCAAGCAGTGCGGCGAGCTTCAACTCTTCGAACAAATCGTGCGAATTGTTTGAGGCGCAGCCGTCCGTGCCGAGGGAAACGTTGACTCCGCTTTTGAGCATCGCGGTGACATTCGCAATACCGCTTGCGAGCTTAAGGTTTGATACGGGATTGTGTGCAACGGAGACGCCGCGCCGAGCGAGAATACTCATATCCCGATTCGTCAAATAAACTCCGTGCGCCGCAAGTGTGCGTGTGTTGAAAACACCGTTTTCGTTGAGAATTTCGGTTGGGGTTTTGCCATAGCGTGCGATGCATTCATCGGTTTCGCGTTTTGTTTCGGAAAGGTGAATTTGCGTCACGAGATTATGCTTTTCGGCAAGCTCCGAAACCTTGCGCCAATGCTCGGGTCGGGATGTGTATTCGGCATGTATACCGACGTCGGCACGAATGCGCCCGTTTGCGGCAAGATGCCAGTCCCGAATCAATGCACGCGTTTCAATAACGGCTCTGTCCTGTTCAAAATCATAATCATCGCCGAGAGCGAGCACGGAATTGCAGAGCGAAGCGCGAATGCCGATTTCGGCTGCAACAGCGGCGGAATCAGGTTCAAAAAAATACATATCGGAAAAAGAAGTTGTTCCGCTTGCGAGCATTTCCGCAATTCCCAAACGAACGCCTGCAAGCACTGCTTCGCGCGTGAGCCTTCCTTCAACGGGGAATATTTTCTTGAAAAGCCAGTCATTAAGCGCGTAATCATCCGCATAACCGCGCATTATGCACATCGCTGTGTGCGCATGGGTATTGATAAACCCGGGCATGACAATATTGCCGTCAGCGTCGATGATGCGTTCGGCCGCAATTTGCATTTCGGGCGAATTCTTGTCGGAAACAAAGCTGATTTTCCCGTTTTCTATGCCGATGCAGCCGCCCGAAATAACAGGCAGTGCATCGTTCATTGTGATGATGTTTGCGTTTTTAATTAAAATATCCAACATAATTCAATTTAAACCAACAAAGCCGACTCACAGCCGTAAATGCTTCGGCAGAGCCGGCATGGAGCAGATGTTCGGTTAATCAAGCGGCATGCGCCTTAAAAACTCCGCAACGTGCGAAACGAAGCGTTTGCTTGCGGCGTTTCCGGCTTCAATGACCTCTTCACCGGACAACGGTTTGTCCAAAATTCCCGCAGCCATGTTTGTAATAAGCGTTATGCCCAAAATACGCATTCCGCAATGCCGCGCTGCAATGCACTCAGGGACGGTGCTCATTCCGACTGCATCCGCACCGAGTGTACGCATTGCACGAATTTCGGCGGGTGTTTCGTAATTCGGACCCATGCAGTAGAAATACACGCCTTCGCGCACGTTTTCCCGAGCATCCGCACATACTGAACGGAAAAGTTCCATGTAGTCCCTGTCAAAAACGCGGCTCATATCCGGGAACCGCGGGCCGAATTCGTCTATATTCCGACCTGCCAGCGGGTTGACACAGTTGAATTTGATAAAATCAGAAATGAGCATCAGCTCACCGACTTTAAAATCACGGTTTATTCCGCCTGCCGCATTGGTTATGATCATTTTGTCAATGCCGATAAGCTTTGCGAGCCTGACGGGGAAGACAACTTCCTCTGCCGACCATCCTTCGTAAATATGAAGTCGACCCTGCATTAAAAGCACACGCTTGCCGCCGAGCAAACCCGCAATGAAGCGCCCTTTATGACCGATTGCGGTGCTTGTCCGCATGCGCGGAATCTCCCCGTAGTCAATGAAAATCGGATTTTGAACATTTTCACCGAGCGAACCCAGTCCGGAACCGAGTATAATAAGTACATCTGGTTTAAATCCGCTCAGTTTTTCGCGCAGAACTGCCGCGCTTTCAACATAATCACTGTAGGTAAACATATTTTCCTCCAAAAGGTCGAATTACCGAAAACTTCAAAGGCTTGCATCACAGCAATCCGATGATGAGCAAAACAACAACGCCGGGAACTCCGAATATGCCGGTTATAAGTGCCGTCAGCCATGTTATGTTAATATAAAAGAAGCTTAGATTCAGCAAACCCGCAAAAACAAAGTTAAAAACAAACAGCAGCGCTGCACCGATAAGTGCATTGATAAGCAGTTTGAAAAAAATCTTGATGCTCAGGTTGAAAATTTTGAAAATGATAAATATAACCGCAAGCACGATGATGAACGTCAGAATCTGAGGAGCCATAAAAAGAGTATCCTTTCCGGTTGATTTTAATCTTGGCGTTCGAACAATCGCTGCATCGGTAACCGGCGGGAACAGACAGAAAAATCTTAACCCGAGTCGGTTGCCGGCATTGAGCATGCACACGCCTATTGCTCTGCACGCCTTTGCTCCAGCAAAAAGATGTACCGCCTTCGCGCCGCTTCGACTTCAAGCGCAACGATCTTTGCTTCATCCGGTGCAGCGGCATCAAACCTTGCCATTGCAGCTTTCCATTTGCGCAGTGCTGCGGCGGGTTCGTCGCTGAATGCTTTTTTGCTGTGCTTATCCATATTTTACAATACCTCCCTGTGCTTGTCAAATGATATGAAAAGCATCTGCAAAAAATGCGGGAAATATACATATTTTCAATAAAATCCAAAATGCTCGGCGTGACGATGATTGCAATGCGGATTAATGTGCGGCGATTTCTTAATCTTAAGCGCAGCACGGTAATTCAGGTGCGTTGATGCAAAAAAACCGGACAAACCGCAAGGGCAGTCCGGCATGATTGACATATGGAATTTCTGAAAGAATTAATCCGTTGATTCGAATATTCAATAAGATTATTTCCCGTTAAGGTAGGCTTCCTGCTCCGGTGTCAGCGAATCGATATGCAGCCCCATTGCATCAAGCTTCATGCGAATAACTTCATTGTCTATCTGCTTCGGAACGTCATAAAGGCCGGGTGCCGTTTCTCTTCCGTGTTCTGCAAGCCAGCATGCGGAAAGAGCCTGAATTGCAAAGCTGAGATCCATTATCTCCGCAGGGTGTCCGTTGCCTGCAACGATATTAACGAGCCTCCCGTCCGCAAGCAGGTTCAGTATGCGTCCGTCTGCCGTTCTGTATCCGGTTATGAAAGGTTTGCGCTCGATTTTTTCAACCGCAATTTTCTCAAGATCTTCTTTGCTGACTTCAACATCAAAATGCCCGGCGTTGGCAAGAATGGCATTATGCTTCATCTTTTCGAAATGCCTTGCGGTAATGACGTCGCGGCAGCCGGTAGCGGTAACAAAAATATCGCCGATAGGTGCTGCCTCATCCATAGTCATAACGCGGAATCCGTCCATTACCGCTTCAAGTGCGCGGAAAGGATTTACTTCCGTAACAATAACATTTGCGCCCAGTCCTTTTGCGCGCATTGCAATGCCGTTTGAACAAAAACCGTACCCTGCAACGACAACGGTGCGCCCGGTTACCATGTTGTTTGTCGTGTACATGATTCCGTCCCAAACGCTTTGCCCCGTGCCGTGGCGGTTATCAAAAAGGTGTTTGCAATCAGCATCATTGACCGCAAGCATGGGGAAGGGCAGTGAGCCGTCCTTTGCCCGTGCACGGAGCTTGTGAATGCCGGTGGTCGTTTCTTCACAGCCGCCGATAAGGCATTCTGCATATTCGGGATGCTGTTCGGTAAGCATCGTCACAAATTCACCGCCGTCATCAATAATGATATGCGGTTTGAACTCAAGGACGCGGCGAATATGTTCATAATACTCTTCTTCGGTTGCGCCGAAAAATGCATGAACATCCATCCCGTCCTCGACAAGTGCGGCACAAATATCGTCCTTTGTTGAAAGCGGATTGCTCCCGGTCACGGAAACCGTTGCACCGCCGTCGCGCAGTACGAGCGCAAGATATGCGGTCTTTGCTTCAAGGTGAACGCATACCGAAATCCGCAGCCCGCGGAAAGGCTGCTCGCGGACAAAACGTTCCCGCAGTGTACTCAAAACGGGCATAAAGTCCTTAACCCATTCAATACGTTTATGCCCCAAAGGAGCAAGGGATATGTCACGAATAGTACTCATTGTTTCCTCCCTGCCGCTTGCTTGCGCAAAACGAAACTTAACCTTTTCATAATTTAATAAAACATCTTTGAAACAGCTGCTGCTTCAGCAAAAAGAATTCTACCATATATCAATGCAAATAGCAATATATTGAACCATACGAATGCTCCGGCAGGGTAATCGAAATGATATAATGTTCAAACCTCTTGCAATGCCGCAAAAGAGGTTGTAAAATAATAAGTTGTGAAAAATCGGGGAGACGAACAAAAACACCGATTGCTGAGCCGATATTTTCGGTGAAAGTGAAGCATTTGAATATTAAAAATAGCTGAAAGGACGCTTTCGCAGCGGCGGAAGCGGTAACTGTAATATTATGAACGAAAAGATTCGCAACGTTGCGATCATTGCGCATGTTGACCACGGTAAAACGACCCTTGTTGATCAGCTTCTGCGGCAGAGCGGTGTTTTTCGCACCAATGAACAGGTGCAGGACAGGGTAATGGACTCCAATGACCTTGAACGTGAGCGAGGCATCACAATTCTTTCCAAAAACACGGCGGTAAACTACAAAGGCTATCGCATAAACATTGTTGACACTCCGGGTCATGCCGATTTCGGCGGCGAGGTTGAACGCATTCTGAAAATGGTTGACGGCGTACTGCTGCTTGTTGATGCATTTGAGGGCTGTATGCCGCAGACAAGGTTCGTTTTGCGCAAAGCATTGGAATTGGGCAAGGTGCCTGTTGTTGTCATCAACAAGGTTGATCGTCCCGGTGCGCGCCCGTACGAGGTCGTGGACGAAACACTGGATCTTTTCATCGAACTCGGCGCAAGCGAAGAACAGCTGGATTTCCCGATAGTATATGCTTCGGCACGCAACGGAGTTTCAGGCTTTGAACCCGATGAAATGACCGAGAACATGCAGCCTGTGTTTGACACGATTATCAACCATGTTCCCGCTCCGGGGGGAGAGGAAGACGCACCTCTTCAGCTGCTTATTTCAACGATTGATTACGATGACTATGTCGGCAGGATAGGCGTCGGCAGGATCGAACGCGGTGTTGCAAACCGCAACCGTGCCGTGACGGTCTGTGCCCTCGGCGGTGTTCCCCGTGAGGCAAAGCTTTCCCGCCTGTATAGGTTCGAGGGATTGAAGCGCGTTGAGGCAGAGTCCGTCGGCGCGGGTGATATCGTTGCCGTTGCGGGCATTCCCGGGATTTCAATCGGTGAAACGGTATGTGACACCGCATGTGTTGAACCGCTGCCCTTTGTTCATATCGACGAACCGACTGTAAGCATGGATTTCATAGTCAATACAAGTCCTTTTGCGGGCAGAGAGGGAAAATACGTAACTTCACGCAATCTGCGCGACCGCCTGTTTAAAGAGGTGGAAACGAATGTTTCAATGCGGGTTGAACCCACTTCTTCAACCGATGCTTTCAAAGTCAGCGGCAGGGGTGAGCTGCATTTGTCGATTCTTATCGAAACCATGCGCAGGCAGGACTTTGAATTTGCAGTTTCCCGTCCGAAAGTAATAATGAAGCGCGACGAGCAGGGGCATCTGCTTGAGCCCATTGAGGAGCTGACAATCGACGTCCCGCAGGAATACATGGGCACGGTTATGGAAAAACTCGGAACGCGGCGCGCTGTTCTGAACAACATGATTAACGAAAACGAGGGAAGTGTTCGCTTAATTTTCGATATACCTGCGCGCGGACTGATGGGCTATCGCAGTGAGCTTCTGACCGACACAAGGGGCAACGGCGTAATGAGCCATATATTTAAGGATTATGAACCTTACACGGGCGAAATTGCGGAGCGTACACGCGGTTCGCTTATCGCTTCCGAATCCGGCGAGGCGAACTCATACGGTCTGTTTAACACTCAGGAACGCGGAAGACTGTTTGTTCGTCCCGGAGATCCGATTTACGAGGGACAAATTGTGGGTGAATGTTCCCGCAACGAAGATATTGTTGTTAACGTTTGCAAGCGTAAACATGTCACGAATATGCGCGCTTCCGGTTCGGATGAAGCTCTGCGTCTTACACCGCCGGTTGATTTAAGCCTTGAACAGTGCATGGAGTTCATTCGTGACGATGAGCTGGTTGAGGTAACGCCGAAGAATATCCGTATGCGTAAACGCCTTTTGACGAAGGACCAGCGGATAAAGGAATTTAACCGCAAGCAGTCACAGACAACCGAGTAAAATTAAGCGGTCACAGACAATCGACCGAAACTGATTCGAAGAAACAGCTGCTTGCGGTCCCGCAAGCAGTCACAGACAATCGAGTAAAATTAACTCGCCGAAACGGATGCTTGCGGTCCCGCAGGCAGTCACGGACAATCGAGTAAAATTAAGCGGTCGCAGACAATCGATCGAAACTGATTCGAAGAAACAACTGCTTGCGGTCCCGCAAGCAGTCACAGACAACCGAGTGAAATTAAGCAGTCGCAGACAATTGAGTGAAAATAATCGGCAGAAGCGGCAGCCTGTGCGGACTGACGCAAAAGCACTGAGAACAGATCGGACAAGGAGGAGAGGATGAACGAATTCTTGAAATCATTGGCAGAAGCGGTTGCGGACAAGCTTTGGCTTGCACCTGTTATTGCAATTGTTTCAGGCGTGTTGACCTCGCTCATGCCGTGCTCATTGTCAACTATACCTTTGGTAATAGGTTTTGTCGGCGGGCAGGATTTGCCGCAGAACGGAAAGAGCTCGCGCCGTGCATTGCTGTTGAGCATTCTGTTTGCCGTTGGTTCAACCGTAACTTTCTGCATTCTCGGAATGCTTGCTTCAGCACTGGGCGGGCTTTTGGAACGCGCCGAAACCGTCCTTCATTTTGCGATGAGCATATTGCTTGTGCTGATGGCACTTCAGATGTGGGAGGTAATTCGAATCATCCCTTCCGGAAACTCGGTGCTTGCAAAAAGCCGTTTAACAGGCGGCGTCGGTGCGTTCATATCCGGAATAATTGCCGGATTGTTTGCTTCGCACTGTGCGCTGCCGATAGTTTTTGCTTTGATGGCGATTGCTGCTGATGCGGGCGGCGGGAATGTTCTGTTCGGATTTATTCTTTTGCTCCTGTTTTCGGCAGGACATGCAGTGCTGTCTGTGGCGGCAGGCACAAGCGTTGGCTTTGTTCAAAGATTAACTTCAAATGCAAAATATGAAAAAATCAGCAGAGTAATTCGCATTGTACTCGGCATAATCATCATACTTGTTGCGCTTTATCTCGCGTATGAAGGGCTGACGGAGTGCCTTGCACATAATGCGGCGTAAGACAGCATCGGTTTCAGATATAAAAACAGGCACAATAAGCCCGTGCTGCCGACGGGGGAAGGGAATTCAAAAAGATGTATTCCGCAAATTGTAATGATTCAGCAAGCGAAACAACAAGAGCTTGGGCGGAGATCGATCTCGGCGCGCTTAAGCATAATTTTGAATATGCAAAAAAACGTTCCGACCGCAGGGTTATATGCGTTCTGAAAGCGGATGCGTACGGACACGGCGCGGTTGAATGCGGGCGATTCCTTCAGCGGAACGGAGCCGAAATGTTCGCGGTTGCGGCATTGAGCGAAGCTGTCGAACTGCGCGAAAACGGCATTACGATTCCGATTCTGATACTCGGTTACACCGCTCCCGAATATGCTGAAACCCTCAGCAGGCTGAATCTCGAACAGACCGTTGTGGACGAAGCTCATGCTGCTGCGCTGAATTGTGCGGCAGGCAGGCTTGGGGTCAAGGTGATGGTTCATATCGCACTTGACACGGGTATGTCACGCATAGGCATATTCGCCCAGAGCAATCACTCCGAGGCTGTTGATGCGGCGGAGCGCATTTATCACATGAAAAACCTTGACACTGTCGGAATGTATACGCATTTTGCCGTTGCGGACGACCCTTCGCAAAAGGCTTTCACCGATTTTCAATACAACAATTATCTTGCCGTTTTTAACGGACTTGCCGCGCGCGGCATCCGAATCAAAAACTGCCATGTGAGCAACTCTGCTGCAATACTGACGGATGTGAAGCATTTCGATTCCGTTCGCGAAGGTATTATGCTTTACGGCATGTACCCCGACAGCGAACCGGTCGAGAACGGCCCGCTTAAGCCGGTTATGACGCTCAAAGCGCGCGTTTCACAGGTTCGAAATCTGCCCAAGGGCGCAACCGTGAGCTACGGAAGAACATATCGCGCCGAGGAAGGCATCACAAGTGCCGTAATTCCTGCGGGGTATGCGGACGGCTATCCGCGCAGGCTTTCGAACATGGGAAAGGTTTTCATAAACGGAAAAGCATACAACCAGATCGGGCGCATATGCATGGATGTCTGCATGGCGGATGTAACCGGCGGCGATGTGCGGCAGGGTGATGAAGCGATTCTGTTTGGGCGGGGCGGCATGAGCATTGAAGCCGTGGCTCAAATTGTGGGAACCATAAACTATGAATTGACCTGTCTCGTCACTGAGCGTGCAAACCGTGTTTATGTCAACAACTGAAAAATAATTAATGCCGAAATTGATATTCGGGTAAAAAAATGCTTGACAAGAGAATATAAATGTTGTAATATAGCATCATTGAAGACTGTTGCACCGGAATGCGGGCAAGGTTTTTATTGGTGCATGAAACTGCACCTGCCTTCAAAAACATAACACTGCTTGACTGTTCGCTTATTTTTTAAACAGTTAACCTGAAATATTTTATTGTTTGTTTTCAAATTTTAAACATATTATTTTTTGAATTCGCAGGAGGGGGAATATGGACTTTGACAGTTCGATCTACGAAGCTGTAAAGACGATAATAGATGAATGGTATCCCCATGGACTTGTGTCCTGCTGCTGTGCATCGATCCATGAATTCGGGGCTGAGGCGGCAATGATAGCTGTGCGGATCGAACCGAACATGAACGTTCGGCAAATTTCGGCTGTTATAAGCGATGTTTTTAACACTCAGTTTCCTGATAAAATCTTAGCAGAGCGGAAATGCCGCGCACCGGCAAGGCGTATTTTGCGCAGCATTAAAGAGCTGAAGTGCGGAAAAGATCCCGCGGCAACTGTGTGCAGGTACAATAAGCAAAGATAAATCTATGAAAAATTAAAAACCACTTAAGTCGTTTGCAGAACACACAAAAGAGCGGCGGTGCAGCTTTGTGCATCGTCGCTCTTAAATTTCAGCCGGAAAGGGGCATGCGGTCCGACTGAACGGAATTGAACAGTATGACGGCGTTATGCCGGCTGAACAGTATCTTTTTTGTAATATTGTGCCTGAGCATTCCAAAGTTCAAAGTATTTGCCGCTTTCATCCGCAAGCAGGTCGGAATGGGTGCCCTGCTGAATCACTCTGCCGCTGTCAAACACGGCGATCTCATCACAGAATTTGCAGGAGGAGAGGCGGTGGCTGATGTAAACCGCAGTCTTATCACCTGCAATTTCATCGAATTTTGAATAAATCTCCGCTTCGGCAATCGGGTCAAGTGCGGCCGTCGGTTCGTCAAGGATAATGAACGGCGAATCCTTGTACAATGCTCGTGCAATGGCGATTTTTTGCGCTTCACCGCCGGAAACGTCAACGCCTTCCGTGTCAACACTCTTATAAAGGTATGTGTCAAGTCCGTGCGGCATTTTTGCAAGCTTCTCGCCGAACCCTGCCTTGTTAAGACAGTCGAGCACACGTGCGGCATCGTATGTTTGGCTTGCTGCAACGTTCTGCCCGAGGGGCAGTGCCAGAAGTTGGAAATCCTGAAATACCACAGAGAATATCTTCATGTAGTCATCGTAACGATATTTTCGAATATTGATGCCGTTGAGCAGTATTTCGCCTTCGGTCGGGTCATACAGACGGCAAAGCAGCTTTATGAAGGTTGTTTTGCCGCTGCCGTTCATTCCCACAACTGCGAGACGGCTGCCCACTTTGAACTTCATGTTCACATGGCGGAGTGCATACGCTTCACTGCCGGGATATTTGAACGACACATCACGAAATTCAACATCATACTGAATATCGCTGCGCTTTTCGGTGGTGAGGCTGCCCTGATACATTGTGTTCGGAGTATCCAAAAGCTCAAACACTGTGTCAAGGAAACTTGAATTGATTCGCATCACGCCGATGCATTTCATCAGTTCCGAGAAGCCTCCGAAAAAGCTTGTTACCGAACCGATATACTGCGTTGCGGTGCCGAGACCGAATGCGCCCGCCCATGCCTTTATGCAAACAAGCAGATAAATCAGACCGGTCAGAAATGCGGACACGCAGCTTGAAAGCGCAATGAGCAGCCCCATGGGTCCCTTTGCATATTGTGCAAAGGTGGATTTCATGCTGAATGTATTGTTATTTTCAAGGTAATACTCGGCAATGGCCTGCTGCTTATAAAAGCGCATATCCGCCATTCGGGCTCTGTTGGAGGAGGCACTTGAAAAATAACCGAACACGCGGTTGCCGAAAGTGCCCTGTTCATCGTTGCGTTCCCAATAGGAGTTGCCTTTTGTTGCGCAGACGGGTGCAGCAAGTGCAGCCGCAAACAGAAGGGCAATAAAACCGACGGTGAAGAGCGGGGAGTTCAGAAAGCCGAGCCCGGATGCCTGAGGAATCTTCGCAAAGAACAAACCGAGGGAAAGTCCGATGCCGCCGAGGATCTGAAACAGTGCATTGCAGCCGGAGCGAAAGATTTCAATCGATTGCATAAGGCCGTATCCGGTGAAGTTCTGGCTTTGCCATATCTGCGATTGAAGCTCGTAAACGCGCTGACTGTCAGCATTCGGAAAATCCATATCAAGTCTTTTTTTGCCGAATACGGACTGCATCTTGGCATAAAAAGTGGATTCCTCCGCTTCGCGCCAATGCTGCAAAATCGCATTGAGCAGCATTATCCCGGCGGTCGCGCCGAGCGTCAGCAAAACCCAATTGCGGAGTGCGGCAGGGTTTCTGCTGCCTGCAAGCTCATTCAGCAGCTGAGCTGAAAACCAGATCGTCACAAGCGGGCTTGCGGCGGCTGTGAGTGCGCTCAAAAATATCGAAACAAATGTTCCTTTGCAGGGTTTAAACAGTATTTTCCATGCGCGCAAATTGTTTTTGAACGCAGCGGCGAAACTTGTTTTTTTGTTGGTATTGTTACTCATTTTCACTCACTCCTTTCATTTGATTGCGGCGTCGGGAGAACCGTCTGACGTGCCGTCCTGATTGTCACTGCGGTAGTACTTGCTTTGAACTTCGAACATATAGGCATAGCCTCCGCCGTTTTTCAAAAGCTCGTCATGTGTGCCTTCCTCTGCAATTTTCCCGCTGTCAACAAAAATGATTCTGTCGCAAAAACGCGTTGAGGCAAGGCGGTGAGAGATGAAGAACGAGGTTCGTCCGTGCGTCATATCATTGTATTTTTGATAGATGTCATTTTCTGCAATCGGGTCAAGTGCAGCGGTAGGTTCGTCAAGCACGAGTATCGGTGCGTTTTTATACAATGCCCTTGCAAGCATGAGCCTCTGCGTCTGCCCGCCGGAAAACTCAACTCCGTCCTTAAACACGCGCCTGCCGAGATGCGTTTCAATGCCCTTGGGGAGGGACTTGATTTTTTCGGTCAGACCTGCCTTATCAATGCACTGCCAAACGCGGGCTTCATCGATTCCGTCAACACATTGCGCAACGTTTTCCTTAACGGTGACGTCAAGCACGGAGAATTCCTGGAAAACAGCCGAAAAGAGAGCGTAATAGTCGTTGCGGTTAAACTTGCGGATATCTTCTCCGTTAAGCAGTATGCGTCCTTCGGTCGGGTCAAGAAAACCGCACACAAGCTTCACGAGCGTTGTTTTGCCTGCGCCGTTAAGGCCGACAATTGCAAGCTTTTCACCCGGATGAACGGTCAGGTTAATGTGAGAAAGCGTGTCTTTATCCGCTTTCGGATAGCGGAAGGAAACATCATCAAGCCTGATTTCGTATTGTTTGTTCGGTTCAAAAGCGATTCTTTCGCCGCCGTTAAGGTCGAAAGGCTCGTCCCAATCAAGAAATTCGCGAATCGTGGAAATATCAAGGCTCTGCTTGTGCATTACGGAAAGCTTATCCAGAATCTCAACGACCCACTGTGCGAAGCCGCTCAGTGCCGCAAAGTACAGAAGAAATTGGGAGGCAGGCAATCCGTTTTTGACGGTGATTCCGATAAGAAACGCATAAGCGATGCCGTTGCGCAAAAAAGTCAGAACGATATCAATGATATTTGCCCAAATATATTTGCGCTCGCGCTTTGCACAAAACGCACTGTACAGGCGCATTGTGCTGCCCCAAAGATCTTCCAACCAGCCGCGCAGGCCGAACATGCGGATATCCTTTGCAAACTCGCGCGATGTTGCGGTTTTGTTTGCGTATTCGATTCTTTTTGTAAGCTCAAGCTCCTCGCTGCGATGAAGATAGCCCCATTCGTTGATGCGTTTGCTTGCAAAATAGCTGACAGCCGTTGTTGCGGCAACAAGTGCGGCAAGCCAAAGGTTAAGGTTCGTCAGCAAAGCAAGATAAACGACAAAGCCGACACATGACGTCATCAGATCCGTCAGAGTCGTCCAGATGGCTTCGGATGACTCTGAGTTGCCGGCGCAGGCAGCACTTGCCTTTTCTCCGAGGGCAAGAAAATCCGTGTTCAAAAGGTTCGGATAGGATGTTTCGGCATATTTGCGGGAAATGCTGAGATAGATTCCCTGGCTCCGAACGGCGATTCTTCCGAACAGCGCATTCGTATCAACATAGGACCGAAGCCCGGAAAGCAGCATGAGCACCAAGGCAAATGCCGCAATTGTGAAAACAACACTGCCAAGGGATGCGGAAAGCTCGATTTTGTTCAGAATTGCAGGTGCAATAAGCAGTTCGGCAACGCTTTTGCCCGCGCTGAGCAATGCAAGCACGATGCAGAGCGGGAAAACACTCTTTGCGTACTTTCTGGATGTGCGCAGCATGAACCCCGTGTTCTGCCAAAGATTGTACTTCGGTTTCGGTGTTTTTTTTGCGTCGTGTTTGGATTGAATTTCTTTTTTTGTTCTTTTGTCCATTGTATCAACCGCCTTTCAGCTTTTTGATGTTTGCATTATAGCCGAAATTCGTTCGAGCTGCATATTTCGGGGACGAATTGTTGATTGGCGGGGACGAATTGCAGCCTTGCCGCAGCGGAAAGCGGACGGCTGCGTGATATGCAGCAAAAAACATTCGAATGCAATGCTGCATCGAATGTGTGAAAAAGATAAGTGAAAATACAGGCAATTATTCCTGCGGAAGAAGTATTTCCGCAGTGAACGCTCCGTCTTCGGAGTTAAAGCTCAAATATCCGTCATGCTTTTCAACGATGTTCTCAATGCGGGAAAGCCCGAGTCCGTGCCCCAAACCCTTTGTTGTTGCAAAAACGCGGCCGAGTTTGCCGAGCTTTTTTTGAGAGGTGAAATTTGTGAACGAGATATAGAGCCGGCTGCCCTTCATGTCCATATAAACACGGATGAGCCTGTTTTGCGGCGGAAGAGCCATGCTTGCATCGATTGCATTGTCGAACAGATTTCCGAGAATGCAGCACAGGTCAATTTCGGATATTTTAAGTTTCACGGGAATATGTGCATCAACGCGGACATCGATTTCCCGTGCTTTTGCAAGTGAAACTTTGCTGTTCAAAATTGCATCCGCCATGGAGTTTCCCGTTCGGATCGAACTGTCAAGAATCGAAAGGTTCGTATCGAGCTCGTTCAGATATTCCCTTATTCCGACAATATCATTGTTTGCGGCAAGAAACTTGAGCGTTTGAATATGGTTGTGATAATCGTGCCGCCATCCGCGCATTTTTTGATACATGTTTTCAACTTCGCGATAATGCGTCTCAATAAACTCATTTTGGTCGGCTTCAAGCTGCCTGTCATAATGCTTTTTTAAAATGCACTTTAAAAGGCTTTTCATTGATTTCACTCCGTATATATGGAAAATCTGTTTCACAAGTGCGCAATTATCGCACGGTTAAGCGGTTCGTATGCGCCGCGGGGAAGGGGAAGCACGGTTCCGTCCGAAAGCTGAACTTCGGTTTTTGTAACGTGTGCAACGAACTTAAGGTTCACAATAACAGCTCTTCCGATGCGGTGAAAACCGCTGCCGAGCTCCTGCTCAAACTCGCTTAATGTGCGCTTGACCGTGTATTCGCGCTTTGCGTGAACGGTAACGTAATTGCGGAAAACTTCAAGGTAGCGTATCTCGTATACCGGAATGCGAAGCATTTCGCCGCCGCTCTCAAAGCATATGCAGCGTTCGTTCTGCGTGATTTTTTGAGCCGCCCGGTTCAAAACAGAGAAGAATTTTTCCTTGTTGAGCGGTTTCATGAGATAGTGCAGTGCGGCAACATCATAGCCCTCGGCAATATAATCCGAATAGCCGGTGATGAACACGATTTGAACAGCTTCATTTTCGCGGCGAACCTTACGCGCCGCCGACACACCGTCCATCCCGCTCATTTCAACATCAAAAAGCAGGATATCGAAAGCTTTATACTCGTCGTAACGAAAAAGAAAGCTTTCCGCAGAAGGGAAAACCTCAATCTCAACCTCCGTACCGCGCTGTTTTGCCCATTCAAGCAAAAACGACTGCACGAGTGCTGCATCGGTTTTACTGTCGTCGCATATTGCAATGCTGTATTTCATACGCATACCCCCGAGGCTCTCCGAAGCCATTATATTTATTGTATCAAAAAGAAGCATCATCCGCAAGCAACCGTTGTTTGATATCCGAAAAAAATTACAACGGCAAATATATTTCACGGGAAGAAGGAGCTGCGCCGGTGACCCTTTTGCTCAGAGCATTCTTTCGCCGTCCATAAACACGGCTTTAAGGTTTAAATTCGCATCAAACACAGCAAGATCCGCAGCGCGGCCGCACTCAAGTCCAAACGGAGCGGAATCGCCGAAAACGGAGGCGAAAGGTGCATACGATGCAGCAAAGAATGCGTCGGACGGCGAGATGCCGAACGAAACAGCGTTGCGAACCGCATCGGCAAGGGATATTGCAGAACCCGCAAGCGTGCCGTCCGCAAGAGCGGCGCATCCGTCGGACAAAACGAATTCCTGCCCGCCCAAGCTGTACCGACCGTCGGGCATTCCTGCGCAGCGAAGCGAATCCGATATCAGGCAGGTTTTTTTGCCGAAGACCCGAAAAACTCCACGAACCACGGCAGGGTGAACATGCAGCCCGTCACAGATAAGTTCAACGGGAATTCCGAGATCGGCTGCCGCGCCTGCAATACCGGGGGAACGGTGCAGGCAGTCGTTCATGCCGTTGAAAATATGCGTAACATGGGAAGCTCCGGCTTGAAATGCGGCAATTGCCGTGTTGTAGTCAGCCGCACTGTGGCCTTCCGAAACGGTGCAGCAGCCCGAAACGCTGCGAATGAATTCAAACGCACCGGGCAGTTCGGGCGCAACGGTGACGAGTTTTATTCGACCGCCGCTTGCGGCATTAAGCTGATGAAACAATGCTGCATCGGGCGCAAGAAGATTGCATTCGGCCTGCGACCCGCGCTTACTGCTGCTGAGAAAAGGTCCCTCAAGATTTATGCCGATGCATTTTGCGCCGGCAAGGTGATGCAGCCTCTTCGGAGTGCGTTTGATGAATTCCTCGCGCATACGGCAGAACGCATCGATTGAATGCATGGCGGCAAAAAGCTCCTCTGCACATAAAGTCATTGTTGTTGCAAGGAAAGAGGTTACGCCTTGGCTGAGATAGTATCGCGAAAGGCGGAAAAGTGTGGAATTGAGCGGAAAACTATCGATATTAAACTCATTGCATTTGTAATTGCTGCATTCGTGAATGCTGCATTCGTGAATGTCGTTCAATACATTTCTGTCCGAAAAATCAGCATCCGAAAAATCTGCGCCGTATGCCCCGTGCGTGTGGATATCAAAAAGTCCGGGAACAACAAAGCCGCCGTGCGCATCGAGCGTTTCGCATTCGCAATCGGGCGCATAGGAATCGTTGCTTCGGTGCAATGCAGTTATTGTGCTGTCAAACTCGATACTACCCATTTGCAGTCCGCAGGGGAGCAGCAGAGAGGCATCTTTGATAAAAAAACGTTTCATTATATTAAATACTGACCTTAGCCGATGAATGTCGAAATTCGCACGCTTAATTCAAAATAATTATTTATTCTGCATCATCTGTGCAAGTCCGATCTTTGCACTGCGCAGAAGCAGACGAAGTGCATGCGAAACGGATTTGCGGGTATCCTCATCCATGTTTTTAAGCGAGCGGAGCATTGTTTTGACGCATACGAACCAATTGCCTGAAATATCTCGGAGCGTCTTTGCATTTGTATCCTGCATAACGGCGTAAACGGTATCGACAAATTGCTCACGCTGCCTGTTATCCATTCCTGCGAGCCAATGCTTGAGCGTGAAGTCGATAAACATGCTGCTGTTGTTGACCTTTTCAAGATAGGTGAACTTGTCGCACAACAGTTCCCAGGAATAAATATCGTGCTGCATGATGCCGCTTTCGGTACTGTGAATGATTGTATACTTTTCTTCGTGACCGAGAAGCATTCCGACAACGGATGACTGCGGAACGAAAGTGTTCACAAGCACGCAGATGCTTTTGTAGCTGTCCGAATTCAAAACATCTTCCGTGAAGCCCGGGCCGTCATAATTATAAATATGAGTGATTCGGCGGCGGGCAGCCTGTTCGCAAAATGCTGAGGCATAAACGGCGAGGTTGCCGCCTTTTGAGTGACCGCCGACGGTTATATCGCCGCCGTTTGAAGCGGCAATACGGTTCAGATAGTCAACGGCATTGCTTTGGGCAGGAACGGGACAGACAAAACACATGTTGAAATCCTCCTTCCAACCGACAAGCGTGCTGTCGGTTCCGCGAAAAAAAACATACAGCTTGTTCTTGCTCGGACGGAATGTGACGGCGGAAAACTGAGTTTGCGTTGCGGCATCAAAAAGGTATGAGTAGCCGAAGAGCTCAATGTCCCGAAACCGGCGGCTGTTTAAAAGCATTTCAAGCAGTTTTGCATCGTTTTCCTTGCGCAGAGAGCCCGGCTTTTTTATGTTCAGCGAAATAAGCGCCGCTGCGGCATCCGCAATGGTGACGGAAACCGGGGAGTCACAGGGCATGATAAGCTCAAACGGCAAATAGCTCAGCCGTGCAAAAACGGCACCGTCAACCTCGTTGAAAGGACTGACGGAGAGAGGAAGGTCGCCGCGCCATATGAGATAGTCAAATATGTTTGCCAATATTAATCAAAACCTTTCCAAGGATTCGGCAATAACCGCTTAACGGAGCGACAACGGATAAAAAACGTATGAAATGTGAAACAACTGCAAACCGTTGCTCACTTCAGAACTTTTGGGTTATCCGCTGACGAATGTATTTCAACTAAACCATTGTCGAAACTCCGCAATTGAATTATAATGTAACCGACGGCAAAAGGTCAAGCCCTGTGCCTGAATTTGCCGCAAAACAGCCGAAGGCTCTGTGCTGCGGCGCAGTTAAAACGGATACGGAGAGAAATATGCTTCTTGAAAATGTCGAAAAATACATGATTTGGCTCTTCTTTTACAGTGTGGTAGGTTGGATTTACGAAAGCACGCTGTGTTCTGTTCGTGCTCATAAGTTCATTAACCGCGGCTTCCTTAACGGTCCGTACTGCCCGATTTACGGCTGGGGGGCAGTGCTCGACATTCTGATACTCGGAAAAGTTCAAAACCCTGTGCTGTTGTTTTTCCTCGGTGCAATTGTAACGTGTTCTCTGGAATATTTCACCTCATACATCATGGAAAAACTTTTTCATGCGCGTTGGTGGGATTATTCAAAACGCAAATTCAACATTAACGGACGCGTTTGCCTGCTCGGTGCGGTTGTGTTCGGAGCATTTTCGGTTATTTTGATAAAACTTGTTCATCCGCTTGTGTCCGATGTTACGAACAGCCTTCCCCGTGCTGCACTGCATTGGCTTGCGGCGGTGATGTTTGCAATAATTGCGGCGGATGAATGCGTCACGATCGGCGGCATTGCGGGATTTAATAAAAAACTTAAGGAGCTTGCCGCAGCGATAGAAAACGTAAAGGCAGATATAGGACTGAAGCTGCACGATAAGGGAGTACTCGGAAGCGAAGTGTACAACGCGGTTCATAATGCAGCGGCTGTGTTTGTTCAAAAACTGAATGCGCAGCAGCGGCGTATACTTGCGGCATTCCCGAAACTTCGAACCATGGAACATAACGATATTCTGAATGATGTTCGCAGGTTGATTGCAGATGTCGAAAATCGGCGCAGGAAAAACAAAAATAAGCATAACGACTGACAAGTGAGCTTGCCGCAGCCTGCGGAGAGAATGCAGTTCTGCCGGGCGATTCGGGCGGCAGAATAAGAATAAACAAAGGAAAGGACACAAAAAATGAAAGTTCTGATAATGAGCTGCGACACCGGGGAAGGACACAACAGTGCGGCGCGTGCGCTCGTGGGTGCATTTAACAGACGAAATATCGATTGCACTTTGATTGATCCGCTGATATTCCGCGGGCGCAAAGCAAGTGAAATTGTCTCTGCTTCCTACACTGCAATGCTGAGGAAAGCGCCGGCGTTGTTCGGGATTATTTATAAAGCAGGCGATATTTACAGTTCAACGAGAATCGTGTCCCCTGTTTATTATGCAAACTCAAAGTATGCTCCCGGCCTGCGTGAGTATATCGAAGATAAAGGATTTGATGCCGTTGTTTCAACGCATCTTTTTCCGATGGAAGCGTTGACGGCAATCCGAAAAAAGGGAGGGTTCAACATTCCGTGCTACGGTGTGCTGACGGATTACACCTGCATTCCGTTTTTCGGCGAAACAAAACTGGACGGGTATTTTATTCCGCATGAGGAGCTGCGCGATGAAATTGCAAAATGCGGAATACCGAAAGAGAAGCTGTTCGCAACAGGCATTCCCGTAAGCAAAAAATTCGCTGTACACGAATCAAAAGCGGCGGCAAGAGCGGCACTCGGACTTCCGGCGGACAAACCCGTTATGCTCATCATGAGCGGGGGCGTCGGCTGCGGAAACATCCTTGAGCTTTGCGACACGCTTGAGCGGTGCAGCAGCGGGGATTACCTTGCGTGCGTTCTGACGGGGCATAACGCTTCACTGAAGCAGAGCATTGATGAACGATTTGCTTCGGCAGGGCGGATAAAAACCGTGAGTTTCACAAAACAGGTGAATCTTTACATGAATGCGGCGGATGTAATGCTGTCCAAGCCCGGAGGGTTGACAAGCACGGAAGCCGCTGTTGCAAACGTCCCGCTCGTGCAAATGCTGACATATGCGGCATGCGAAGCTAAAAACATTGCTTTTTTCACCTCTCACGGGCTTTCGATACGTGCTGCGAATGAGCGTGAAGCGGTTTCGGCAATGTGGAGCTTAACAGACGACAAACAAAAAGCGGAAAAAATGCGTGCAATGCAGCGCGCCTGCATAAACCCGAATGCGGCGGACGATATTGCGGCAAAGGTGGCTGAAGGATGGACATAAGTTCTTTTGCACGGTGTGCGGCATATGCGGCGTTCGGCTTTGCCTGCGGCGGAGTTATGTTTTGCAGATTCATGCCGCTGCTGCTCGCAAAAAAAGATATAACAAAGCTCAGCTCGGACGGGAATCCCGGTTCTGCAAACGTATTTATAAATTGCGGGATACCGCTCGGGCTGCTGTGCCTGTTTCTTGATATGTTTAAGGGTTTCCTGCCCGTGCTTCTTGCGGAAGAAAACTATGATGTTCGTCGATTGTCCTTTGCGATTCTGATTGCGGCCCCGGTGCTCGGTCATGCGGTTGCTCCGTTCGACCGTTCAAAGGGCGGCAAATGCATTGCAACAGCTTTCGGCGTCCTGCTTGCGCTGATTCCGCAAACAAAAATCGTGTTCCTGCTTGCCGGGTTGTATATACTGTTTTCAACTGCAATCAGGATTTCTCCGAATCGTGTGCGCAGCACAGTAACGTTTGCACTGTTCGGAACTTTTGCCGCCGTGATACTGCTTTTAAAACAGCGTGCGCCGCTTGCAATGGGCTGCCTGCTGGTTTCTTCAATTGTAATTGTGAAACATTCAAAACTCTTTTGCTCGGACGAATGTGCCGAAGAGGGCAGCGCCGTAAGTGAGGACGACGGAAACAAGGCAAAAATATAAAACGAGAAAAAGTGAAATTAAAAATGCAGCTTTACAGCTGAGACGTGTCGGCAAATTCGAAGACGCGGTGAACGGCTTGAAAATGCATAAATATGTCATAAAATATCGTCAGGCTATAACAAGCTATAACAAACCCGTATGTGAACAGGGGTAAACGGAAGAATTATTCCTGTTTAAGCTGATTGCATATATCATCCAAATCCAAGGCTATTTCGTGCAGTGCGGAAATAAGCTTTTTCGTGTTGTTCAGATTATAATTGCTGCGTCCGAGCAGATAGTCCGTTGTGACATCAAAAAAATCAGCAAGACGCAGTATAGCTGTGCTGTCCGGATTCGTTTTTCCGGTTTCATAATTGGACAAAGTTTTTTGATCTATGCCGGTTGCGCGAGCAACGTCTATTTGACGAAGATCGCGATCTTCACGCAGTTCACGTATTCTGTTCGCCATTCTACGATTAAAGCCTTCTTTCAATGCATGGTTTAATACAGTCTTATCATGCGCTCGGAATTCGATGCTGTTCGTTCTTTCGACATAATGCGACTGTCATTTGCGGAATTATACCAAAAAATTACTCACACCCCCTTGACATACTAAAATAAGTATGGTATCATTCGCTTGTACTAAAAAATTAGTATAATACACGTTCGCAAGGAGCATACACATCATGTACGGAAAAAACATCAGGCAACTCAGAACCAGATTATTCATCGCACTCGCAATTGCAGCAATTGCAGCCATTGTAATGGCAGTCGCAACGTTGGTGGACGGAGAAACGAGCGTCGGAGGAATGATTTTCACGCTTTTGTTGGCTCTGCCGATACTCTTCCTTGAATTCTATGGCCTTTTAATTGCACCCAGGCTTTGGCTGGATTATTATAAAGCCGGTTTTAAGGGAGTTGCGGCATGTTTTGTGGGCATGGCGGTGGGCAGTTTTTTCATCGCCATATGGGGCATTCTCAAAATGATGTTCGGCGGATTGGTCTGCGCCGTAAAGTCTCTGGTAGTCGGAGCGCAGGGAACAGCTTATGTAATCAAGAACCGCGGCATGGCGCAGTAAAACATTTCATTACACAAGTTTCAATGTCGAAAAAAATTAACCGTGTCGAACGGGAGGTAACTATGCAAACCATGTCAGATGAGTTGCTTCAACCACTGCGGGCATACAAAAACGTACTTAAAAAGCGTCACGAGGTATACACACGCGATCTGTTTGAAGAACTTGTTAAAAAATCCGGAATAGACGTTTCCGAAAACCACAGAACAGTTCAGGCATATAATGAGGAACAGGAAAAAATAAAGAACATTGCCAAAAAGCTGTCGAAACTGCGCACACTGCGCACACTTATGATATTTTTGGTTGTTGCGGGCGCAGTTGAAATTATCGGCTGCATTGTTCAAAAATCATATCCGTGGATAGCTTTGGGTGCAGCGGTTGCAGCGATTGCAATTTATGTTTGGGTAAAAGTGCTGAATCCGAAGGTCAAGAGCGGAGATGCGCTTAAAGCCGAATATGAAGCGAAGGCAAAGCAGCTGTTGGATAAAGCTTGGAAGCAAATGGCTCCGCTGAATGCGCTGTTCGACAGTGACATGACACGGCAGCTTGTTCAAAAAACTATTCCCATTGTTAAAATCGACAGAAATTTTACCGTTGCAAGGTATGCACAATTGCGCAAGGAATTCGGGTATGCCGAACAGGAAGCATTTGAGCAGATTTCAACAGTTTCTGCCGTGTCGGGTGAAATTCAGGGTAATCCGTATATTATCGAAAGGTACCTTTGCCAAGCGATGGGAACCGAGGTCTATACGGGTGAGCTTTACATCGAGTGGACGGAATACTACACGGATTCCGACGGAAACGAGTGCAGAATCGATCGATCCGAAACGCTTCATGCGTCCGTCACAAAGCCTAAGCCGTATTACTATTATGAAACTATGCTGACATACGGAAATGAAGCAGCACCAAATCTGAGCTTTTCACATGACAGAACCCACGCAGAGAAAATGAGTGATAAGCAGCGGACCCGATATATCAAATCCGAAGCCAAGCGCATTCAGAAGCTTGCGCGCAGGGATTTGACAAAGGGCAATGCAAGCTTCACGCCCTTGGGCAACGATGAGTTTGATGCATTGTTTAATGCAACGGATCGCAGCAACGAAATGGAGTTCCGGCTTTTGTTCACACCGATGGCGCAGAAAAACATGATTGAACTTATGACGGATTCCGATTACTACGGCGATGATTTCAATTTCCGTAAGCACAAAATGATTAATACCGTAGCGGCCGAACATGCCGATTCATGGTGCATGGAAACAAGCACCGGCAGGTATAAGAACTATGATATAGATGCATCACTTGCGAGCTTTGTGAATTTCAATACCGAGTGGTTCAAGCGTTTCTATTTCCAGTTTGCGCCGCTGCTTTCGATTCCGCTGTACCAGCAGCACAAATCGCATGAATTTATATACAGGCGCAGCAGCGTTGACGAAAGCAACTACACTCCGCACGAGGCTGAAATTCTTGCAAACTGCATCGGGCAGCGAGTGTTCCAACACGTGGATTCCGCAACGCAGGCAATTCTGAAAACACAATTTGTGCGTGCCGAGAACGACAGCGATGTTGTGAACGTGACAGCACATTCATTCCGAGCGGTTGAACGCTGCGATTATGTTTCGGTTTTCGGCGGTGACGGGCATTGGCACGATGTCCCGGTTTATTGGGATGAGTATATTCCGATTCGCGCAAGGAGTGCAATGGAGATGCGCGAACTGGGATTAAACGATGCGGAATTTGCCGGCAAAAAGAGCGAAAAAGCATTTGCCGACTATCTTGATTCACATGTTAACCGATGCGCCTATTGTGACGGTATTTTTGCAGGAACATTAGCGGGCGGGCATCGGATAACGAATATATAACAAAATTACACGGAGGAACAAAAAATGGCAAACCCACTCGGCGGACAGAAGGACAATATAAGCAGGGAAGGAATGAATATCTACGTTAAGCAAAAAGAAATTGCAATTACCGTAGGAATCGGTTCGAAACTGTTTGAAATCTGGATGTGGCTTTGGGGTGTGATTCCCGCAATAATCTGCTTTGCGGCAAAAACCCCGATTTACATCCCTGTCATTGTGCTCGTTGTCGGCGCATTGCCCGGCATAATCTTTCAGGTTAAAAAGGTTAAGGCAAAAAATGCGCTCGACACGCAGATGCAGAAAATCCAGCATGATGCTTCCCTTGTAGGCAACTACTACCAGAAGAAACTTGCAATAATTCAGGACCTTGTGAAGATTGTCGATAAATCAATCGATTTCGACAAGAGCACTTATGAAACAATCGCCGCATATCGCGGCGGAAGCACGCCCCAAAGCGGTGCGCAGCTCAACGAGTATGCTCAAAATGTTGATAAACTTTCAAGAAATATCAACATTGCGTTGGAGAATTATCCGAACCTTGAGTCTCACAGACATATCGAGGATCTCATGCAGCAGGTGAAATACCTGAACAGCGAGATAGTTGCAGCGCGAGAAGTGTATAACGACTCGGTATATATGTGGAACCGTATGGTTTATCGCTGGCCGACGATGATGATAGTTGCGGCCAAAAACGGCTACACAACAATGATACCGTTTACTGCGGATGCCGATGTTATCGAGCGGGCAAGCGGTTCCGTACTTTAAGAGGCACGGCAAAACTTTCGATTGCATCATATAATGCGGCATACATTGCGCAGCCGCATTCAGCTTTCGGCTCTGCAATACCCAACATACTTCATATTCACTCCCGAATAAGAACCGCGAAGGAGCTGCTGCAAAAGGCAAGTTGTGCCTGCGGCAGCTCCTTCCATGGTTCGGCGGTGAATGAATTTGACTCGCTTAATTTTCAAACGGTCAAAAGTTGGTAAGGCTGCATTTAAGGCAGCTGTCGGAAAAGCTTTGCCTATTTGAACAGGCAGGAGAGGGCACTTCTTTATCCGACTGCCAGTTTATTCGTCTTCTTCAGGAATTTCGCCGGAATCGGACGATCGAGCTTCCACGTGATATTCATTGGCCTGCTGCCCTCGTGTTTCACATAGCTTGCCGTGCCGAGATAGGTATATGCTTCAGCACCGCCGGTCATGCGGCCCGACTTGAACTCGCGGACGAACAGCAAAACCTTGCTGCCGCGTTCGCGATGATGTATATAACGCTGCCCGGTGGGCGAATTTTCCGCCGTGGTACTCTGGCTCTGCCAATGAAACAGACTTTCACTGATGGAATAGTCGTTATACATGGTGGTGGGTGAATAGTCCTTGTCCGCTTTGTTCAGCGTCACGAAAAACACATCCAATTGCTTATCCGGCAGCCACTTGACACCTTCCCGCACGGTTGCGGGCTTCATAAAGTCCATGATGAGCCGCAGGCCGCTCCACTTGATAAAGGATACCAACATGTCAATTCGGTCGGCCGAGATAATTTCTTTTTTGAGCTCCGTGAACATCTGAGGTTCATGCACCGCACCGGTAAAGAGCGAGCTTTGTGCGATGGATGTTTCCGGGCGCTCTATGTCCGTCGCAGTTTTTCCCACGGCAAGCCGCGGATCGGCTTTTCGCAAAAGTGCAAAAAGCTGCTCGGCACGTTCGTCAACACCGAGTGCGGCAAAGTCGGGTTCCTTCGTTGTGCTTTGAATTAGGTTAACGATTCTGTTGCTCAATTCTATCTGAGCCGAGATGTCGCCACCGTTGTCAAGAACGTTATCCAGTCCTTTCTGAATCACGTCCGCCAAATATTGCGCCAACACCTTGGAGGCTTCTGCCTTGTCAATCGGGGCAACAGCCTTGCGAGCCTCCGGAATTTCCGCAAGCTCGCGGGTCAATGCGTTATTGATGACTTGTTCGTATAGACCGGGGTGCAGCATGGCAAAACCTCGCTTCTTTCAAAAATCAAAAACTCGATTTTAAACTTACAACATATCTTATCAATCACAATCCGAATCGTTTCGGTCGGTTTCCTGTTCGCCCCATGGGTTTGCGGCGGCATCCTCGGTCGGTTCATCGGAATCGACGGTATCGGCGAACGAATCAACCTCAGCGGAGAGCGGAGCGGACTCTTCTTTGCTGGTGCATTCTTCGTCAGCCGAATTGGCGGTTTTCAGGTGCTTCTTTGCAAAAAGCGGAAACACGGGACGGCCCATAATCAGGTTTGCAAAAGGCTTTTCAATTAAATAAGTTGCCAGTATTGCTGCCGCAAATGCGAACACTGTTATTACAACAGCATATCTGTTCATCCAGTAGGTGATATTCAGCATGTTCGGAGGAATTTCTCCCGACCATTTCGGAATGCGCCAGGTGTTTTTGCACTGAACGGCAAGCCATTGATGCCAAATATACAAATTGTAGGATATTCCTGAAAGAAAACGCATGAACTTGTTTGAAAACAGCCAGCGATACCATTTGCTTGACAGAGCAGTGGTGATAATAAATGTCATGAACACAAAGGCAAGCTTTGAACGCTCCGTAACCTGCCAAACCTGCCGTTCCTGCGTGGCGACGCAATCGTTAATCAAGTAAATGATGAGCAAAATGCTGCAAACAGAGAAAAGGGTGTTTACCGCATTAAAAATTCTGCTGCGTCTGCAATTTTTTGCAATCAAAACAAAAGCCGACGCTCCGAGCATTCCGATTGAATAAACTCCGAGAAACGCAGGGAACTGGTTTATGCGCATTGCAAGATATACATTGTCCTTAAGAACAAAGTTTTCGGTATAGACATAATTAATTATGTTAAAAACGGCAAAAATGAAGAAGATTCCGTATGCGGGGGTGAAACTCTGCCGGTTTTTGTTCCGCGGTCCTTTGATGAATTCGGCAACGAACGGAAAAAGAACATAAAACCAAACCTCGATTGCAACCGTCCACAGCACAACATCCAGCGGAGTTGCAATATATGTGTTGACCCAAAGCGTTTGGGTAAAGGTCAGGTGGGCAAAAAGATCCTTTAAGGCGTCCGCCGTTGTTGCATATGCCCCGGTCGGAAGTGCAGAGGCAAAGAAAAGCAGCAGCACGGCAAAATAATAGCTCGGCACGATTCGCGCAATGCGTCTGCGCGCGTAGTTTTTCCAACTTGACATCTCTTCGCCGAGAATAATGCTGCGCATCAGCGGCAAAAACAGCAGGAAACCGCTGATAAGAACCATCATATCCACAAAAAGATATCCGACTGTTGCGAAATTTGAAAAATCTATTTTGGTTATTCCGACGGAGGCGAGCCACGGCGTTTTAATTACGGGAAAAATCCATGTTTGCTGCCAAAAATGGAAAATCAAAACAATTATAACGCTGACAGCCCGAATTCCGTCAAGAACATCAATGTGCCTGCAGTCTATTCTGCTTTTTTCTGCTGTAACCATAATTCTCCTAACAGTTCTTTTCTGCGCAGAGCTGTGCCGAAAGACATTTTCTGCGTGTTTTATTATATCAAACGCCGTATTTAACAGTCAAGTACTCTGCTGCGGAAACAACATGCGCTCCGAAAAGGGGATTAAAGCTGCGGCGGCAAAGACCGAAGCCATGCATCTGCCTGTTCGCGGCGGTTGAAGATGCGGCATTCGACATCCCTATGTGCGGCAATAAGCTCAAGTACCTTGGGACGGGTTTGAACTCTGTACCTTTTCACAAGCTCAACAAGCTCCGCGCTGAGCTCGTTTTCGACCCACGGCATATCCGCGCGAACCTTTCCGACCCGTGAACGAATGCCCTCCATGCACTGTTTCTCACTGTAATCAAGAAAAATCACGGTATCGCATTTTTCAAAACGTACAGCATAAGTTCGATTGTAGTCCCCGTCAATTATCCATGAGTCACCCTGCATTATACGGTTCAGCTCCGAATCGAACTCTTCGCGTGAGATGTGAGTTCTGTCCGCTTTCCACCATATATTATCAAGGTGAAACAGCGGTATTTTTGTTTTGCGGTGCAGCTTTTCGGCAAAGGTGCTTTTTCCGCTGCCCATGCATCCGATGACAATAATCTTTTTCATTTTGAACCTCTTACTGTTTATTCAGCCTACTTTAACATGCCGTGAACGTTGTTGTCAATTTTTTTCTGTTTACCCCTTGACCCTGACGCCGCGTTATGCGATAAAGCAAGCAATGAAATCATGAGTATAAGACAGAATGTTGAAAAGCAGTATACACCGTTTAACATATTTTTCGAATACATATCATTCGGATGTTTCGATTATTTTAAGTGAGTCGGATTGAACCGTGAGAGGGATACAACTGTCATAGGAACGAAAAAAGCCTTTTAATAAGCCGCGATCCATGTTATAATACCCAATGATAACATGAGTGCAGTGTGTCCGTTTCAACTATGCGGAAAAAGACTTATCGCTGAAACGGTGCAGTGCGCGACTTGAAAGGACGGTTCGGATTTCAATGGCTATACGAAAGATTTTTACCGATGATGCGGAGTGTTTATACAAAGTTTGCAGGCCTGTGGAGCATTTCAACAAACGACTCTATGACTTGCTGGATGACATGGCGGAGACTATGTATAATGCGGAGGGAGTCGGGCTTGCAGCGCCGCAGGTCGGCATTCTGCGCCGCGTTGTTGTAATGGATTGCGGTGACGGATTAATTGAAGCCATCAATCCCGTTATCATCAGTGCTTCGGGAGAGCAGGGTGATTTGGAAGGCTGTCTGTCGTTCCCCGGGAAATCGGGTTATGTAGTCCGCCCGAACCATGTTGTGATGCGCGCCTATGATCGTGACGGCAGCCTTATTGAATACGAGGCGGAGGGTTTGCTTGCGCGCTGCATAATGCATGAATGCGATCATCTGGACGGGCATGTCTACCTTGAAAAAGTGACGGAACCGCCCGAAGGGTTTGACGCGGGACAGGCGGAGGAGCAGGAATAAAACAGCGTCCGCGAAAGAGCGGGGCTGATTCCTATCTCGGATTTTATAAAGATAAGGAACAATAACAATATGAGAATCGCTTTCCTGGGAACGCCGGAATTTGCTGTTCCTTCACTCAAAATGCTCATTGAACAGGGGCACGAAATCGAAGTTTTCACTCAACCGGACAGACCGCGCGACAGAGGGCACGGGCTTGCAATGCCGCCTGTGAAGGCTGCTGCACTTGAAGCGGGGATTGCAGTGCACCAGTTCGAACGGATAAAAAACGAAGAGGGCGTCCGTGCGCTGAAGGTTTTTGCGCCGGAACTTATGGTCACGGCTGCATTCGGACAGATACTCTCACGGGAAAACCTTGAAATTCCGAAATACGGATGCATAAACGTTCATGGCAGTCTTCTGCCGAAGTATCGCGGAGCTTCCCCGGTGCAGTCTGCAATCATCAACGGCGAAAAGGTAACGGGTGTCACAACGATGCTGACCGATATCGGCATGGATACGGGAGATATGCTGCTGCAGCATGAAACAAAAATCGGAGAGAACGAAACGTACGGCGAGCTTTATTCCCGTCTTGCCGTTATCGGTGCGGAAACTCTGCGCGAAACGATTGAAAAACTCGCTGACGGAACGCTGCCGCGAACAAAACAGGATGATGCGCTTGCAACAAAATGCGCAAAAATTAAAAAAGAGGATGCATGCATAGACTTTTCAAAATCTTCACAACGCATTCACGACCTTGTTCGCGGGCTTAATCCGGAGCCGTGCGCATTTGCGATGCTCTCGGGGCAGAAAATCAAAATAATTTCAACACGGCTTGTTCCCGATGAGAAGCAGAATCAAATTCTGCAAAATGCATCGGTATGCGGTGAATGCGTCATTGCCGATTCGAAAAGGGGTCTTTTCGTTCGGACAGGGGACGGTGTGACGGAAATCACAGAATTGCAGTTTCCGAATTCAAAGCGCATGAATGCAAAAGCTGCGCTTAACTCGAAAAAAATGCTCGGCTGCATTTTTAACGGTTGAATCGATGCCGAATAAAGCAAAAGCGCAAAACTGTCCCAAAACGTCCGCGCAAAGGAATTTAAAATGACACAAAAAACGATATGCAGCACACGGAAACAGGCATATGATGTTCTGAACCTTATCATGCGGGAAGGAGCATATTCAAACCTTGCGCTGAAGGAAGCACTGAAAAACACGGAGCATAACCACGCTGCGCGGATAACGGCACTTGTTTACTGCACTGTCGAACATTGCAGCTACGCCGATTACCTGATTGCTCATTACGCAAAGGGACGCATTCACGGAAGCGTGCGGATCGTGCTTCGGATGGGCATTGCCGAAATGCTTTTTATGAACACCCCGGATCATGTCGTTTGCAGTGAGAGCGTGGAACTTATACGAAGCATCGGCAAAGGTGGTCTGTCCGGCTATGTCAACGGCGTTCTGCGCAGCATTGCACGCGGCAAAAATTCCGACGGTCTGCCCGAACTTCCGTCCGAATCGGCGAAAAAACTGCATGTTCTTTACGGAGTGCCGGAATTTATGGCTCGTGAATACATCGGGGAATACGGGTTTGATTTTACCGATGAAATGCTTGCGTCGCGCGTGCACAACTTCACGGTGAGAGCACAGTATCCTTTCACGACCGAACAGCTTTGCACGGAATTGGACAGGCTCGGCATTGAATATCGTCGCGGAAAATATGTAAAGGATGCACTCGTAATTACAAAGTCCGGCGAATTGAATATCAGCGGGAGTGCATTGTTTAACGAAGGCAAAATTGCAATTCAAAGCGAGAGCGCGATGCTTTGCTGCCTTGCCTGCGGCGCGGAATCCGGGATGAAGATTCTTGACGCCTGCTCCGCACCGGGCGGAAAAACCGCCTGCCTTGCGTCACTGATGAAAAACAACGGACAGATTGTTGCAGAGGAGTTTCATCCGCACCGCGTGAAATTGACGGAAGCGACACTCAAAAGACTCGGCGTTTCAATTGCGGAATGCATATGTGCGGATGCGGCGGAGTTCAATCCCGAATTTGAAAATGCGTTCGATGTTGTGCTTGTTGATGCGCCGTGCTCGGGCATGGGCGGAGGGACGAAGCCCGATGCCTATCTCAATCGAACGGAAAACAATGTTTGCGAATTAGCTTTCCTACAGCAAAAAATCCTTGAGGCTTGCTGCCGCTGCGTAAAACCGGGCGGAAGGCTTGTGTATTCGACATGCACCGTTTCAAAACGCGAGAATGCGGATACGGTGCAAAGCTTTCTGATGAATCATCCGGAATTCACTGCCGTTTCGCCGTTTGACTGTGTCGATTCGAATAAGCTGCGGCAGAATGAGGATATTCGCCGACGCTCGGCGGACGGAATGCTTCAGCTGTTTCCGAACCTTGACGGAATGGATGGGTTCTTTATCGCTGCGGCGGTAAAATCCGGGGCAGAAATGCGGAATGCAAAATCGGAATCCTGACGTGATATGAAATTTGACATCCGTATTGTTTGAACGTATCGGAACGCAAAAAGATAAGCCGAAAGGCAAAAACGAAAAGAGAGAAAAATGAACGAGCTTGCATCAATTACAACAGAGGAACTCGGCTTGCTGCTTGAGGAACTGCACGAACCGAAATTCCGCACATCGCAGGTCATGAAATGGCTTGCAAAAGGTGTGCCACCCAAAGAAATGCTGAATATCCCGAAAACGCTGCGCGAAAAGCTTTCCGCCTTCCCTTTCGGCGGCGTCGGCATCATTGAATGCAAACAATCAAAAAAAGACGATACCGCAAAAATGCTTTACGAAACCGAGGACGGCAACGTTGTTGAGGGTGTTTTGATGCGATACTCGTACGGAAACACACTCTGTATTTCAACCCAGGCGGGCTGCCGCATGGGCTGTGCTTTCTGTGCGTCAACACTGAACGGCAAGGTTCGAGATCTTACGGCGGGGGAAATGCTTTCGGAAATAACCGCTGTTGAACGCGCTTTCCCGCACGCTGACGACAAAAAACGAACTGTCACAAACATTGTAATGATGGGCTGCGGAGAACCTCTCGACAATTACGATAACACCGTCAGGTTTCTGAAGCGTGCAGCGGCGGCGGACGGACTCGGAATCAGTCCGCGGAATATTTCGCTTTCAACATGCGGTCTTGTACCGAAAATCTATAAACTCATCGAGGATGCACCGCATGTAACGCTTTGCATTTCGCTTCATGCGCCGAACAACGATATCAGAGACAGACTTATGCCGGTGAATCGGAGCTATCGAATGGAGGAGCTGATACCTGCTGCAAAACACTATGCGGACGTGACGGGACGAAGGGTGATTTTTGAATATGCATTGGTTGCGGACGTGAACTCATCCGAAGAATGCGCAGCTGAGCTTGCATCAAAGCTTCGCGGCATAAATTGCCATGTGAATCTTATTCCGCTGAATTCCGTCAAGGAACGCAGCCTTAACGGGGTCAGCCGTGCATATGCATACAAATTTGCGGAGTGGCTTGAAAAGAGGCATGTTTCCGCAACGGTTCGGCGCGAATTGGGTACCGATATTGACGGTGCATGCGGGCAGCTCCGAAGCAAGCATATCGGTCAGGACGGGCTGATAAGCAAACCCGAACAAGAATAGATTTGATTCCGGCCGCAATCGGTTTATTATAACAAACTCGTAACCGGTTGAGCGAACAAATGTGCTTGTCGGAATAACCGACGAAACATTCAACGAGGAAAGTCAGATGATTTATGCTTACAGAACTGAAACGGGGCGGCGAAGTGCGAATGAGGACTATTGCAGCATACCCGCCGAAAACGAAAAACCGATAGCGGTTGTTGCCGACGGCATGGGCGGACACCGCGCGGGAAATATCGCGAGCTGCATTGCGGTTGAGTCGATTGTGAAATACGTCGAAACAAGCACAATAACAAACACAAGAATGCTTTTGCAGCATGCAATTTCATATGCCAATAAACAGATTTTTGATGCAGCGCAGCAGGATGAAAGCTGCGCGGGAATGGGAACAACGGTCGTTATGGCATATGTTCGCCCGCAAAGGTTCACCTTTGCAAACGTGGGCGACAGCCGACTTTATCTTTTTAACGGCGAAAGTTTGAAGCTTATCACTCGGGATCATTCGTTCGTTGAAGAACTTGTGCGTTCCGGAGTCATAACTCGGGAACAGGCGGAGACGCACCCGCAGAGAAACATCCTTATGCGTGCAGTCGGAACAAGTCCGTTTATAAAGGCCGATACGGGGATTGTTGAATGGAAAGACGGGGACATAATCATGCTTTGCAGCGACGGTCTGCACGGAAGCATGAATATCAGCTTGGCGGAGGAGATACTGAGCAGCGAAAGCAATCTGTTGACGGCGTGCGACAGACTGACGGACGCTGCACTTGCAGCGGGTTCATCGGATAATGTGACCGTTGTGCTTGTTAAAAATGCCGGGGGGATTGGCGCATGATAGGTGAACTGATAAACGGAAGATATCGCATTGAATGCGAAGCGGGCAGCGGCGGCATGGCGGATGTGTATAAAGCCCATGACTTAAAGACCGACAGAACCGTTGCATTGAAAGTTATTAAAAAAGACTATTGCATGGATCCGAAATATGTGCGCAGATTCGAACGCGAAGCGCAGGCGGTGCTGTCGCTGAAAAACGCCAATATCGTGCGCGCTTACGATTACGGAATATACGATTCGAGAAGCTTTATCGTTATGGAGTTTGTGAAAGGATGCACACTGAAAGAGTATCTTTCCGCAAAGAAAAAGCTTGATGTGAAAACTGCCGTCGGAATTGCAGAAAAGATTCTTGACGCACTTGAGTGCGCACATAACGCCGGATATATTCATCGCGATGTAAAGCCGCAGAACGTACTGATTTCAACAACGGGAGAGATAAAACTCACAGATTTCGGCATTGCCAAGGATGCCGATGCAACAACAAAAACGTTCGACGGGAAAAACGTTGTGGGTTCGGTCCATTATATTTCCCCGGAACAGGCGAAGGGCGAGGAAGTCGGAACGGAAAGCGATATATATTCCGTGGGAATAATGCTTTTTGAAATGCTTGTGGGGAAACCGCCTTACGAAGGGGAAAATCCCGTGCAGGTTGCACTGCGGCATATAAACGATACCGTTCCCGCACCGACAGAATTTGATTCGGCAATACCTCCGGCTGTAAGCGATGTTGTGCTTAAAGCAACGGCAAAAAAAAGAGAGGAGCGATACAGCTCGGCAGCAGAGATGCGGCAGGATCTGGAACGCGCAATGGCTCAGCCCAAAAAGCATATTCTGCTGAAGAACGCGGTTCGGAATGCGAACCGCAATGCGCAAAAGACCGAAAAACATGGGAGGCGGGCAAAGCTTTGGCATGTTGTGCTTCCCGTATCGCTGATGGTTGCATTCATAGTCGGAATGTTCGTGTTGTGGTATGTTTACATGTACGGCGGTGCGGGCAACGATAAGCTGTCCCGTGTGCCGTACGTGCTCGGTGAAACAAGTGCAGAGGCGGAGAGAGTGCTTGAAAACAGGGAATTCAGAATTCGGGTTGCGGGAACGGAAGCAAGTGCGGACTATCCAGAGGGAACCGTTTGCCGTCAATCGCCCGTAAGCGGTGCGGCGCACGACAAAAACGGTTATGTTGATGTTTGGCTGAGCAGCGGACCTCCGCAGGAAACCGTACCAATGCCGGATTTAACCGGAAAAAAACTTGACGAAGCGTCATTGCTGCTGAGCGAGATAGGAATGTATATTGAATCCGTGGAATACGAGCCCAATGATGCCGAACCCGGAACAATAATCTGGCAATCGGTGCCGAACGGAAGCGAAATTTTGCCCGGCGAGGAAACAATTGATGTTCGGATAAGCGGCGTTTCGGGGGAAACAATGCTGCCGATGCCGGAATTGTCCGATTACGACAGCCTTGAGGAAATAGCAGCGGTACTCGCTGCATACGGCATAAGCGATTACTGTTTCAGGTTTGCGGAGGATTATCGCGATTCAAACATAAACACCGTTGCGGTTCAATCGTCAAACGTGTTGGCTGCGGCACAGAACCCGAATGCGGGAATCCCCGTTTTACCCGGGTCGGTTCATGTTGATGTTTATCTCGGAGAGCAAATAAAAAAGTCAACATTTGCTCATATGTCAACGGATGTTCTCGCCGATGCAGCCGATTCGACGTTTACTGTGGTCCTGATTTCAAACATCGGACCTTCCGAAAACGGCGGAAGCAGATTCGTGGTTTACGAGCAGATTCTCGGTGCCGGACTGCACAGCCTGAGCTTTGATGCGGGTTTTATTGCGGATGGCCTGTTTGACTGCATAATCTATATGAACGGAACGGAAATCAAACGTATGCCCGTCAGGTTTGAATAAGACGTAGGCGGTGCAATTCGGAACGAAAGCGCACACTCTGCCGATGCGGAGGGCGACCCGATTCGAACATGCACTGCACAGGAGCAAAAAGTATGAAAGTAACCAAACAGGGAAGAATCATTAAGGGCATAGGTGGGTTTTACACCGTGCTTGCCGATGACGGCTCAACCTGCGTCTGCAAGGCGCGCGGACTTTTTCGCAAACAGGCAAAAACGCCTCTTGTCGGAGACATTGTCGAGTTTTCATATGATGAAGAACGCGAAAAAAGAGAACGCACGGCTTCGGAGTCTTTCTGCGATGCGGCCCATACCGCCGGAGGAAGCAACGGATATCTTATGAACCTGCTTCCGAGAAAAAACGAGCTTATTCGCCCCGCAGCCGCAAATATTGACAGATTGCTCATAGTTGTTGCGGCAAGCCGTCCGGAACCGGATCTGCTTTTGGCGGACAAGCTCCTTGTCTGCTGTGAAAAACTTAAAATAGACCCTGTTATAGTCATCAATAAATGCGATGAGGATGCCGAAGGTTCGGCGGAGCGCATTGCGGCCGAATACGAACGAACGGGCTACCGAATTCACAGAGTGTCAGCTGCGGGCGGGTGGGGTATTGCCGAGCTTAAAGCGGAGCTTGAAGATGCTGCTGTCTGCCTTGCGGGGCAATCCGCCGTCGGGAAATCTTCCCTTCTGAATGCGCTGCTGCCGGGCATCGCACTCAAAGTGGGTTCGCTTTCGGAAAAGACGGAGCGCGGAAGGCATACGACGCGGCATACGGAACTTATACCTGTGGGGAACAGCGGTGCGGTTTTGGACACTCCGGGGTTCAGCTTGCTGGACAATATCGAAATTGAACCGCGGGAAATAAAAAATTGCTATCCGGAGTTCCGCGCCGTGCGCGGGGAATGCAGGTTTAACGGCTGCATCCATGTTTCCGAACCCGGCTGCGCCGTCAAAAAAGGCGGCGAAAACGTCATAAGCCGGGGGAGATACGAACGGTATGTCCACCTTGTTAAAGAGGCGGAAGAAAATAAACGCAACAGATTTTAAAATATAACACTGCTTAAGACAAATAAAAGGGGAACAGGAAAAATGATAAAAATTGCACCTTCAATACTTTCGGCGGATTATGCGTCACTCGGCAGCGCGGTGGATGTGCTTGCCGATTGGGGGGCGGATTATGTTCATCTTGATGTTATGGACGGTGCGTTTGTGCCGAATATCACTTTCGGCGCACCGATGACAAAAGCATTGCGCCCGCATACGGAGCTTGTTTTTGATGCTCATTTAATGGTGGAGAATCCTTCAAAATGGGTTCAGCCGTTCAAAGAGGCGGGTGCGGATATTGTAACGATACATGTTGAAGCGGATAAGCATGCGCACAGGACCCTTCAGCTCATTCGTTCGCTCGGTATGAAAGCAGGAATTGCACTTAATCCTGCAACACCGCCCTGCATGGCGGAATATCTTTTTGACAGCTGCGACCTTGTGCTTGTTATGACAGTCAACCCCGGGTTCGGCGGGCAGAAATTTATCCGCACTGCGGCGGAAAAGATAAAAACCATACGCAGAATGCTGGATGAGCGCGGCCTTACAGATGTTGAAATTGAAGTTGACGGAGGCGTGAACCCTGAAACCGCAAAAATCTGCCGCGAATTCGGAGCCAATGTGCTCGTTGCCGGCAATGCTGTTTATTCTGCTTCCGACCCTGCCGCAATGATAAAAACCCTTCGCGGGCAGAATTAAACATATTTGCGGCGGGTTTGACCGGCGGCTGCACACACCCTGCGTTTGCTGTGTGCGTTTTTACGATGCAATAAAGGAACGAAATAACAGGTAATGGCAAAAAAAAACCAAAACGAAAATATAACCCCGAAAAATCCGATAATTGTCCAAAGCATGGACGATGTGATGCGTTCTTCAATGATGCCTTATGCGGAACATGTAATTCTTGAACGTGCTCTGCCGCGGGTTGAGGACGGATTGAAACCCGTTCAGCGCAGAATTCTTTACACAATGATGGAACTGGGGCTTTCCCCCGATAAGCCGCACAGAAAATCGGCGCGTATCGTCGGCGACTGCCTCGGCAAATATCATCCGCACGGCGACAGTTCCGTTTACGACGCGATGGTTCGCATGGCGCAGGATTTTAACATGCGCATACCTCTTGTTGACGGGCACGGAAATTTCGGCAGCATGGACGGCGATCCCGCTGCTGCAATGCGTTACACCGAGGCGAGAATGACGGAAGCTGCGATGCGGATGCTTCGTGACCTTGAAAAGGACACGGTCAAATTCAGCCTGAACTTTGACGACACACTCAAAGAACCGGATTTGCTCCCCGGCTGTTTCCCGAACCTGCTTGTTAACGGCTCAAACGGCATTGCGGTCGGATTGACGACTTCCGTTCCGCCGCACAACCCGACGGAAGCGATTGATGCCGTGATCGCGAAAATTAAAAACCCCGAAATCAGCCTTGATGACCTTATGAAGATATTGCCCTGTCCGGATTTTCCCGTCGGAGGATATCTTTTGAACACAGCGGAAATTCGCACGGCATATGAAACGGGCAGGGGAAAGCTCATCAATCGCGCAAAAACACATTTTGAACCGCTCAAAAACGGAAAAACCAATATAGTAATAACAGAGTTTCCGTATCAGGTCAATAAGGCTGCCGCGCTTGAGAAGGTGCTTGCGCTCGTTCAGCAAAAAAGCAAATCGGTATTCGCCGGCATCAGCGATATAAGGGACGAGTCCGACAGAACAGGCGTTCGCGCCGTTATAGAAGTCAAAAAGGATTTCGATCCGCAGAAAGTGTTGAATGCTCTGTTTAAATACTCCGATCTGCAAAAAACCGTAAGCGTTATTATGGTTGCCATTGCGGACGGAAAGCCCAAACTTCTCGGGCTTTCGGATGTGTTGGATTATTACATTAAACACCGCGAGAACGTTGTAACACGCCGCAGCAGATACGAACTTGACGCCGCCGAACGCCGCGCCCATGTCTTGCAGGGGCTTATCATTGCGCTTTTGAATATTGATGAAGTAATTGCGCTGATTCGTGCGTCGAAATCTCCGAAAGCTGCCAAGCAGGGCTTGATGGAGCGGTTTGATTTAACGGCGGTCCAAGCGGATGCGATACTCGATTTGCGTCTGCAAAGGCTCACCAACCTTGAGCAGCTTGAGATTGAACGCGAATTCGACAGGCTCAGCAAGGAAATAAAGCGGCTGAAGGGGATACTTGAGTCAAAATCAAAGTTGGATAAACTCATCATTGACGAACTGACGGAAGTTCGGGAGCTGCTGGCTTCCCCGAGACGCACTAAGCTTATAGATGCAGTTCAGCCGAATGACGACGAAACCGAAGAAAAAGCGACTGCGGAACCCGCTTTTGTGATGTTCCTTCCCGATAACAAACTGCGCAGGCTGCCTCCGAAACTTGCAGCGGCGGATTTTATCGCAAAGGAGCAGCCGATACGAACTTTTGATACTTCAACGGACGGCGTTTTGCGCCTGTTCACGTCGCATGGTGCATGCTTAACGCTGCGCGTTGAAGATATTCCCGAAACCAAGCCGCAGGCAAAGCCGACAAACCTTTCCGCAGTTTTCGAACTTGAGCAGGACGAAAAGCTTCTCGCGATATGCGATGAGGATTTCTCTGTCGGCAAGGTGTTCTTCTATACCCGCGGCGGACTGGTCAAATGTACCGAGGCTTCCGAATACATAACAAAGATGAAACGCATTGCCGCCGTCAACCTGAAGGAGGGCGACGGGTTGGTGCGTGTCGAATACATGCGCGAAATAACGGCCGACAGCAGCATCCTGCTTGTGACGGAGGGAGGGATGAGCATTCGTTTTGCTTCCGACACGGTTCCCGTCACAGGCCGCGCAAGCGCAGGTGTGAAATGCATAAAGCTTGATGACGGAGACGGTGTTATCTTTGCAGGGCATGTTCCGGAAGAAGGTGAGCTGCTTGTTGCTACCGACCGAGGTTACATGAAGCGCAGTTTCATATTCGATCACGAAATTCAGGGCAGGAACGGCAAGGGACTGCAATGCTTCGGCTTTAAGAAAAACGGCTCAAACGGAACGCGTATTGCCGCCGTAATGCATGTTACCGATCCGCTTGACCTTGCAGCAGTTCAAAAAGACGGAACGCAAACCGTGTTCAACACGGAGGAAGTTCGAATTGAACCGCGTGCGGGCAGGGGGCAGCCCATGGTTATGGTTCTTATGGATAATACGGTTGCGGAACTGAAGAAAACAGACAGCTCCGCGAAAAACAATGCCGAGAAAAACCCGATTTGAGTTTTGCGATAGGATTTAGCTGAAGCTTTTTCCTGCATAAACCCGAATTGTTCAGCGAATTCTGGTGTTCGGAAAGAACAAAGCGTTTTTATGTGATTTTGCTGAGGATCGCATTCAGCTTCTTTGCCTGTTCGGCGTTCAGCATCGGCAAAATGCTGTTTGCGGCAGCCTGTATCCCTGCCGAATCGAGAGTTCCGTCCTGCTTCTGCTGCTCTGTGACGCGTAGCAGCTCATCCATAAGCGAACTTTCGCTGCGGTTCTTATATTTGTCCACCAGCCTGCCGATATCCGCTTCAGTGCGCGGGTCAATGTTGGCAGCGGACGGATCCTGCTGCCTGTCGTCGGCTGCTCTTTTTGCTGATTTTTTCAGACTTTTTACCATTGCGAAACCTCCGTTGCAACTGTAATGCTGAGAAATGGGGCATGAAGCGCATCAGCATACTTAATACGCACTGAAACGCACCGCACCGCTTGCTCTCAATAAATAATATGCACATGCAGACAGGTTTGTGAATAGAATGTATTCCGAAGGATGTGTTCGGCGGTTTAATTCCGATTAATTGCAGAAAACATCGGGAAGCGAGGTTTTATTCATGCAGCGTGTGCCGACAAGACAGAGACAATTCGTTCCGAACGGGAACGCAGCAAAACGTCCGCAGGGAGGTGAAGCTTCGCCGTTCCTGCGAATCGCAAGACGAATTCGGGAGGAGCAGGGCATTGAGCAGCTTCGAGCCTTCCTTGCCGCAATGGTTCCCTTTGTTGCGCCGAATGAGCTGAAAGGCGTATGTACAGGGTTCGGATTGGACTATGATTCGATTGTTTTGCTGCGAAACGAACAGACATCAAGGCAAGCTTCAAGGATGAACCGCGGGGAAAGTGCATCGGGGAATGTGAATGCCGGCGGCATGAACGGATTTATGAACCCGTTCGGCAGTTTCGGCAGCGCAGGCGGTGCGGTGAACGGAAACATGGGAAGCATGAATTCGGGTGCGGCAATGAACGGAATGAATCCGTTCGGCGGCATGAATCCGTTCGGCGCAGCAGGAGGACAACAGATGCAGCTTATTCAAATGCTTATGGGAATGCAGAATATTATGAAGAGCGGAAAAGGCGATATTTCCCGGATAATGAATATGATGGGCGGGCGATAGACAAATGCGCCCGAATGTGCTAAATTATGCGTGTATCGGTGCGGCCGAAACCGGTAAGCTCTTTTACGGGAGTTTTTCGGCAAAACAAAATCGGTGCAATGGTGTAAACATGAAACAAGAAAAAAGAAATGAAAACGAATGTGCGGTTCGGTGCAGTCCGCAGCAGGTGCAGGCAATTCTTGAAGGGCTTGCCGCAGCACATCCGGATGCAAAGCCCGAATTAAATTTCAGCAACCCGTTTGAGTTGTTGATTGCAACCATTCTTTCCGCGCAATGTACGGACAAGCAGGTAAATAAGTGTACTGCTCAGCTTTTTAAGGCTTATCCAGATGCGGAGTCCATGGCGGCAGCCGATGAAGAAACACTGAAAAAATACATTAAGCCTTGCGGTTTTTTTAACACAAAAGCAAAACACATACTGTCGGTCAGCCGCGATTTGACCGAAAAGTATCACGGTGTTGTGCCGAATGACAGGGAGGCTTTGCAGTCGCTTGCGGGTGTGGGACGAAAAACAGCAAGTGTCGTGCTTTCAAATGCGTTTAATGTTCCGGCGATTGCTGTTGACACGCATGTGTTTCGCGTCAGCAACCGTTTGGGACTTGCCTGTGCGGCAAACGTTGAAGCGACCGAAAAACAGCTCATGCAATGCATACCTGAGGAGAAATGGTCAATTGCACACCATTGGCTGATATTTCACGGCAGACGCGTTTGCTCTGCGCAAAAACCGAAATGCGATATATGCACACTGAAGGAATTATGTAAATACCACAAGGAGAACAGATAAAATGCAATTTGTTGATAAGGCGAGGATAATTATAAAAGCAGGCAACGGCGGCGACGGATGCGCAAGCTTCCACAGAGAGAAATACGTCAGTCACGGCGGACCGGACGGCGGAGACGGCGGCAGGGGGGGCAATGTTGTTTTCCTTGCCGATGAAAACATGAACACACTGCTCGATTTCAAGTTTGCACGATTCTTCCGTGCACAGAACGGCGAAAACGGCAGAGGGAACATGCAGTACGGCAAAAGCGGTGAGAACCTTGTAATTAAGGTTCCTGTCGGAACACGTGTGCGCGATGTCGAGTCAGGCAAGATTATTGCTGATATGAACAGCCCGGGCAGGGAACGTACTGTTCTGCGCGGCGGCAGGGGAGGCAGGGGAAATGCCAAATTTGCAACGCCGACAAAGCAGGCTCCGCGTTTTGCCCAAGGCGGACAAAAGACAAAGGAATATGAGGTTGAATTGGAGCTGATGACGATTGCGGATGTAGGTCTTATCGGCCTTCCGAATGTCGGCAAATCCACCATTCTTTCTGTTGTCACAAGCGCAAAGCCGAAAATTGCGAATTATCACTTCACGACGCTGACACCGAATCTCGGCGTTGTAAAGCGTTATGACACATCATTTGTTGTTGCTGATATTCCCGGCCTTATCGAAGGCGCAGCGGACGGCGCAGGACTGGGGCATGATTTTCTGCGTCACATAGAGCGCACACGGATGCTCGTGCATGTGCTCGATATTTCCGGTTCGGAAGGGCGTGATCCGTTTGAGGATTATTGCCGGATTCGCAGTGAGCTGATGCGCTACAGCGACAAGCTTGCGGAACTGCCGGAGCTTATTGTTGCAAATAAAATGGATATAACCGGTTCGGAGGACAACCTTGAGATTTTCCGGGAAGAGCTTGCAATGCATATTGAGGAGGATAAAGCGCAGGGTAACGGCGGACAGGACGAGCTGCCGCGTATTTTCCCCGTTTCGGCTGCAACCGGCAAGGGGTTTGAGCCTTTGCTTGATGCAATTGTTGAAATGCTTAAGGAGCTGCCTGCAACAAGAGAGTTTGCTGAGGATGATATAATTGAAACCCCGCAGTACGAACGCGGCTTTGCAATCAGCAGGGAAGGTGAGGTCTACACCGTAACGGGTGGAACCGTTGAATATATTTTGGACACGACGGATGCCGATGACGAGGAATCTATGCGGCGTTTCCAGCGTATGTTGAAGGCTGAAGGCATAATTGATGCTCTCCGCGAGGCCGGAGCGGGCAACGAAAGTATTGTGCGCATGGGTGAATGGGAGTTTGATTTCATCGAATAAACGGATTATATTGAATATATTTAACGCTGATAACGGGTTGTTTGATGCATTTCGGCATTGAACAGCCCTGTTTTTTAACAAATTATGCATAAAAACGAAAATCGAAATGCTAAACAAAATAAACAAAAATAAGAAACCAAAACTGAATACTAAAAAATATATCAAAAAAATTGAAAAAAAGTGTTGACAAACGAGGCGCATAGCTGTATAATACACACCGTTGCAAAAAGTGAGCTCAACGGGGTGTGGCGCAGTTCGGTAGCGTACGTGCTTTGGGAGCATGGGGCCAAGGGTTCAAATCCCTTCACCCCGACCAGTTTTTTGTGGCCCCTTGGTCAAGCGGTCTAAGACACCGCCCTTTCACGGCGGTAACAGGAGTTCGAGTCTCCTAGGGGTCACCACTCTTTTTGAGAGGGCCTTTAGCTCAGTTGGTTAGAGCGGTCGGCTCATAACCGATTGGTCCGGGGTTCGAGTCCCTGAAGGCCCACCAAGGCATACACCGCGGTCCGGTAGTTCAGTTGGTTAGAATGCCAGCCTGTCACGCTGGAGGTCAGGGGTTCGAGCCCCCTTCGGATCGCCATTTTGCCTCGGTAGCTCAGCTGGTAGAGCAAGGGACTGAAAATCCCTGTGTCGGTGGTTCGACTCCACTCTGAGGCACCATGCTGCGGGAATAGCTCATTTGGTAGAGCGCCGCCTTGCCAAGGCGGAGGTGGCGGGTTCGAGCCCCGTTTCCCGCTCCATTTTTTTAACGGCTGCGTTTCCTCCTTTTACGCGGCCAAACGGCACCATAGCCAAGCGGTAAGGCAGCGGTCTGCAAAATCGCCATCTCCGGTTCGATTCCGGATGGTGCCTCCAAATCAGCTCCATCGAATTTACGATGGAGCTTTCTTTTTGTAATTTGATATACATGAATCCTGCGGCTTCATTGCCAATGCCTAACATATTCGGCACAAATTGCGGCTTCGGTTTTTTGCCGCAGGTTTATTCGGGAGGATATGATGAGAACATTGTTCGAAATGGATAAAAAGAACTACGACTCGAGCGGAAAAGTTTTTTACCGTCCGTCCGTTCGGAGCATTATCATTCGCGGCGGCAGGGTTGCAATGGTTCACAGCCTGATGTATGATTACTATAAGTTCCCCGGGGGCGGCATCGAGAGCGGTGAAACTCGGCATCAGGCACTGATCCGCGAAACTGCCGAGGAATCCGGTTTGTGCGTTGTCCCTGATTCGATTCAGGAATACGGCTGCGTTCGCAGAATCGAAAAGAGCGACAAACCGGGGATTTCGGTTTTTGTTCAGAATAATTTCTACTATTTTTGCGAAGCGGAACCGGAGCCGGGAGCGCAGAAACTCGATGACTATGAGGCGCGGGAACGATTTACTTTGGAATTTGTTGAGGCAGAACATGCAATTGATGTTAACAGAAACAGAGCTCACGGGCCAAAAAATCAAACAATGCTTGAACGCGAAGCGCGCGTTCTTGAGATTCTGCGTGAAGAGGGGTACTTGGATTAATCATGTCGGAATATATACTTGATTTGAGAAAAACTGTCGGGCATCGTCCGCTGCTTCAGGTCGGTGCGAGCGTTATTGTTGTCGATTCCGAGGGCCGCATACTCTTGCAGAAGCGGCGCGATAACGGACTTTGGGGCTATGCGGGCGGTTCCGTGGAGCTTGATGAGGAAGTTGAAAAAGCGGCAATGCGCGAACTTTTTGAAGAGACGGGACTTTTTGCGAACGAGCTTGAACTTTTCGGTGTTTTTTCGGGAAAAATCCTGCATTACACCTATCCGAACGGCGACGAGGTTTCAAATATTGATATTGTTTACCTTTGCCGCAGTTATTCCGGAGATCTTACACCGCAGGCAAGTGAAGTGTCGGAGCTGCGTTTCTTTTCCGCCTCCGAAATGCCGCCCGAAAACGAGCTGACGCCGCCCAATCGCCCCGTGCTGAAAAGATACATTGAAAGCCTGGCTGAGTGTTGAATTTTGCTGCTGCGGACAATTATTGAACGAAGTATATTTAGAAAGACACTGTAAAGGGGATTGACTTTCCACCTTGGCGGCGTTATAATCATGCTTGTAAAGCTTTGCGCCTTTACAACAGTGCCGCATAGAACATTAAGGAGGCATATATGCAGAACAAACTCGAATTAAGCCTTCTCATTGATTACTACGGCGCGTTTTTAACCGATAACCAGTGCGAGATGCTTAAGCTCAACTGCGAGGAGGATTTTTCCCTTGCGGAAATTGCAGAGCAGAAGGGCATTTCGCGGCAGGGTGTGCGCGATGCATTGCAGCGCGGTGAAAAAATCCTTCTCGAAATGGAAGAAAAACTCGGTCTTGCCGCAAGGGACAGGCGGCTGAAAGTTTTAATTGCGGAGCTTTCGGCAGAGGTTCGCAGGTGCACCTTCAATGAAACCGCTCGGGAAAGAATCAACACTCTGTTATCACAACTGACTGAAATCACGGAGGGCAAAGATGGCATTTGAAGGACTTTCTTCAAAACTTCAGAACATATTCAGAAAACTGGGCGGAAAGGGCAAATTGACCGAAAAAGAAGTCAAAGAGGCAATGCGCGAGATAAAGCTTGCGCTGCTCGAGGCGGATGTTAACTTTTCGGTTGTGAAATCCTTTATAAACACTGTTTCGGCGCGGGCAGTGGGTTCGGATGTTCTCCAAAGCCTCACTCCGTCCCAGCAAATAATCAAAATTGTCAATGAGGAGCTGACTCAGCTCATCGGCGGCAGCGTTGTGAAGGTTGAGTTCGGGCCGCGCAAACCCTCTGTTTTCCTGCTTGCGGGTCTTCAGGGTGCGGGCAAAACCACAATGGCGGGCAAACTTGCTGCCTACCTTGCAAAGACTCAGGGCAAAAAACCGCTGCTTGTTGCATGCGACATATATCGCCCTGCCGCGATCACCCAGCTTCAGGTCGTGGGTGAAAAGGTCAATGTTCCCGTTTTCGAACGCGGGACGCAGGATCCCGTTAAAACCGCAAAGGAAGCGATTGAATATGCTTCCCGCAACTTCTACGATCTTGTTATAATCGACACGGCAGGCCGCCTGCATATCGACGAGAACATGATGGACGAGATCGCCGCCGTCAAACAAGCCGTTAACCCGGCGGAAACGCTGCTTGTTGTTGATGCAATGACAGGTCAGGACGCTGTCAACGTTGCAAGCTCCTTTAACGAAAAACTCGGCATAACCGGCGTTATACTCACAAAGCTTGACGGTGACACAAGAGGCGGTGCGGCGCTGAGCGTTCGCAGTGTTACGGGCAAACCCATCAAATTCTCCGGCATAGGTGAAAAGCTTACCGATATCGAACCGTTCTATCCCGACAGAATGGCTTCAAGAATTCTGGGCATGGGCGATGTTCTCACTTTGATTGAAAAGGCGGAACAGGCTTTCGACGAAAAACAGGCGGAAGAGCTCACCAAAAAGATTAAAAATGACAAGTTTACTCTTGAGGACTTCCTCGAGCAGTTCCAACAGGTCAAAAAACTCGGCTCAATGGAAGAGATTCTCGGCATGATGCCCGGGGTCGATGCAAGCAAGCTCAAGGATGCAAAAATTGACCAAAAGGCAACCGCAAGAGTCGAGGCGATCATTCGTTCGATGACTCCGCGTGAACGACGCAATCCGGAACTTTTGAACGCAAGCCGCAAAAAACGCATTGCGGCGGGCAGCGGAACGACCGTTCAGGAAGTTAACCGACTGCTCAAACAATTTGAACAGTCACGCCAGCTGATGAAGAGATTTGCGGGAATGGGCCGCAAAAAATCAGGCAGGCGCAAAGGCTTCTTCGGCTTCTGATGCAGGAAAATGTTTTCCAATCTGCATCAAACAACAAAATCACCAACAGCGGGCTTATGCCCGATTGGATATTCAACAAAGACTTTCTATTTAATTTGGAGGAACTATCATGCTTAAAATCAGGCTTCGCAGAATGGGCGCAAAGAAGGCTCCTTTCTATCGTATCGTTGTTGCGGATTCCCGCGCACCCCGTGACGGTGCTTTCGTAGAGGAAATCGGCTATTACAACCCCCTCACCGATCCCGAACAGGTCGTTGTTGACGGCGACAAGGCAAAGCAGTGGATCAAGAACGGTGCGCAGCCCACGGAAACCGTTCGCGGTCTGTTCAAAAAGCACGGCGTTATCGACTGATGAGCGAAGAAATCATTACCGAAACTCAGGCTCCCGATATTGCGGCTCTTGTTGAATTCATTGCAAAGAGTCTTGTTGACGAACCGAGCGAGGTAAAGGTTGCCGTCAAGGCTGACGAAGCAAGCGAGGAAACCACAATTGAGCTTTCCGTTGCCAAGGACGATATGGGCAAAGTTATTGGCAAACAGGGGCGTATCGCAAAAGCAATCCGCACCGTTGTTCGCGCCGCTTCGGTAAAAAGCGAAAAGAAATACAGAGTTGACATTCTGTAACCGTACCGGAACTCACAAGTTTTGTCTATGGATTATTTTCGTATCGGGCTGTTTCTGCGCCCGCACGGCATCAAGGGTGAGCTGAAATTGCTCCCCTTGACCGATAATTTAAAACGATTTGCACGCCTTTCGGATGCCTTTATCGAGGCGCCCGAGGGCGTTTATCAAACAGTCACTGCGGAAAGCGCAAGGGTTGCCGCCGAGAATTCCGTGATAATTAAACTCAAGGGAATTGACACCGTTGAAGCCGCCGAAAAACTTCGCGACAAATACCTTTGCGTGGACAGAGAACACGCCGTAAAGCTTCCCGCAGGTGCATATTTTGTGAAGGACATCATAGGCTGTGAGGTTTTTTCGACATTGGGTGATGCGCTCGGCAGAGTGGTCGATGTGTACGAAACACCGTCAACGGACGTTTATGTTATTAAAGGCGCAAAAAGGCTTTCCGTTCCTGCACTGAAAAAACTGCTTTCAAGCGTTGATATCGAAAACAAGCGAATTGTTTTTGATTCCGAAATTCTTGCGGAGGTTGGACTGTTTGAGGATTGATATTCTTACAATTTTTCCCGAAATGTTCAGCAATATCCTGTCATCAAGCATTCTCGGCAGGGCGGCATCAAAGGGCATTTTGGAATTCAAAACGCATAATATACGTGATTTTTCGCAGAACAAGCACCGTAATACCGATGATTATCCGTTTGGAGGCGGGGCGGGCATGGTCATGCTTGCGCAGCCGATTTTTGACTGCATCGAAAGCGTCGCAGCCGAAGCTCCGGAAAAGCCGCGCTGCATTGTGATGAGTCCGCGCGGCAGAGTGCTGACACCGGCACTTGCAAAAGAACTCGCTTCGGAGAAGCGTCTTCTTTTTCTTGCGGGGCATTATGAAGGCATTGACGAACGCGTATCGGAACTTATCGATGATGAAATTTCAATCGGCGACTATGTTCTGACGGGCGGCGAATTGCCCGCAATGGTCGTTATCGACTGCGTTTCAAGGTTCATTCCCGGTGTGCTCGGAAGCTCCGAATCAACCGAGGAGGAAAGCTTTTCCGACTGGGGACTGCTGGAATACCCTCAGTACACGCGTCCCGCGAATTTCAGGGGCAGAGAGGTTCCGCCCGTGCTGCTGAACGGCAACCATGCCGAAATTCTGCGTTGGCGGAGGCAGGAAGCTCTCAAAAAAACAAAACAGATGCGTCCGGACCTTCTTGAAAGGGCGAGTCTGACTGCGGCGGATAAAAAATACCTGCAATCGTTGGAAAATGAGTAATATATATTGCGTCTCTACTCATTTTTTGAAAAATTGCTCTTGCATTCTGTGCAGAAAAATGCTATAATTCTATGGTTAATTGGATGGTCCGCTGGTCGCAGGTCGGCTAAGAACATCTGTAAATAAGGAGATTACTATGTCAGACATCATCAGAGAACTCGAAAAAGAGCAGCTTCGTTCCGATCTTCCCAAGCTCGAAATCGGTGACACCGTTCGCGTATACGTTAAGGTCGTTGAAGGAAACCGCGAAAGGCTCCAGAATTTTGAAGGCATCGTCATCAAAATGCAGGGCGGCGGCATCCGCAAGACTTTCACCGTTCGCCGTATCAGCTACGGTGTAGGTGTTGAGAGGACTTTCCCCTATCACAGCCCGCGCATCGGCAGGATCGAAGTTGTTCGCCACGGCGTTGTCCGCAGGGCGAAGCTCTATTACCTCCGTGAGAGGACCGGTAAGGCTGCAAAGATCAAAGAACGCATCGTTACCAAGTAATCAAGATTTTCCTTTTTCTGAAAAGGCCTCCCGACCCAAACGGGGAAGGAGGCTGATTTTATATCGATTTTGCGCAGGCATTGCGGGGCTTTGCCGCCGCTGCAAAAAGCTGCCGAATTCCGTTTCGCGCCGATGTCTGCCGCAAAAAAAGAATTATCAACCCGTTTCGGAGGTAAAACCCATGCACACGATAAATTGGTATCCCGGGCACATGGCAAAAGCCAGACGTATGCTGGAGGACAACTTAAAGCTTGTTGACATGATAATCGAAATTGTCGATGCACGCGCACCGATGGCTTGCCGCAATCCCGATTTCGAAGCTCTTTTCAAAAACAAGCTGCGTGTTGTTGTTCTTAATAAAAGTGACCTTTCATCAAAAACTCAGAATCGCGCATGGATAAGTTATTTTGCAAAGCAGGGAATCACAGCTGCGGAGTTTATCTCAACTCAGCCCTCAACACGCAAACGTGCAATTGAGCTTATTGAAAAAACGGGGGAGGAGACCGTTCGGCGGTATCGCGAAAAAGGCATTAAAAAAACTTTGCGCGCAATGGTCGTCGGCGTTCCGAATGTCGGAAAATCCACTTTCATCAATCGTATTGCGGGCGCGGCAAGAGCGCAGGTCGGCGATCGTCCGGGCGTTACGCGGTCAAAGCAATGGGTCAAAGTTTCGGACTATCTCGAGCTTCTTGACACTCCGGGTTTGCTTTGGGGCAAGTTGGATAACGAGATACTTGCAAAGCATCTTGCATATATTGGTTCAATTCGCGATGATGTGCTTGATATCGAGGAAATTTCGGCCCTGCTGCTTTTTGACCTTATGCGCATATGCCCGGAGGCTTTGACGGCAAGATACAAAAAGCTTGATCCGGAACAGAATATTCCCGAGCTTCTGCTGGAAGGCGTGTGCCGCAGCCGCGGGTTTATTCTTTCGGGCGGAGTTTTTGATACGGAACGCGGCGCAAGAATAGTTCTTGATGAGTATCGGGCGGGCAAAATTGCCGCCGTTGCTCTTGAAAACCCCACGGATAATTTCGAATCCCAGCAAGCGGAGCAAACCGATATAAACAATGAAAAAGATTAACGAGGCCGAACGGCTTGAGCAAATGACTCAATACGAACGCCCGTTCTGGGAACGCGGTATCGCCGTTGCGGGAATGGATGAAGTCGGGCGCGGACCGCTCGCGGGCCCAGTTGTTGCCGCCTGTGTGATCCTTCCTCCGGGGCTTATGATCGAGGGCGTGAACGATTCCAAAAAGCTTACAAAGAAGCGCATGGAAAAGCTTTACCCACTGATTACAGGCGGAGCGACAGCTTTCGGCACAGGATGGGTGTTTCAAAAGGAAATTGATGAGATAAATATTCTTCAGGCAACAAAAAAGGCGTTTGCCGAAGCTTACAGGAATGCTTTGGCGCATTGCCCGGGCGATTACGTGTGCAGCGACGTTTTTGTTGATGCCGTTAAAGACCTTGATATTCCTGCCGTGCAGCACAGCCTGATTCACGGCGATGCATTGTGTTATTCCATTGCGGCGGCAAGCATAGTTGCAAAAGTGGAAAGAGACAGATACATGATCGCCGCAGCGGAGAAATTTCCGCAGTACGGTTTCGAAAAAAACGTCGGTTACGGAACAAAGCAGCATATGGACGCGCTTCGTGAATTCGGTCCGTGCGAACTTCACAGGCGCAGCTTCATCAAAAAAATTCTTGCGGAACGCGGTGAATGCTGACCGCATTGCTGTATACACCCGATCGGAGGTGCGATTGGAACGGCTGAATATTGAAAACGGAAGCAAACAGCAGCGCATCGGTGCAAGAGGGGAGCGTTTGGCAAGGCTTTACCTTCGTTTGCACGGGTACCGAATCCTTCAGCGCAATTACCGTGTTGCACACAAGGAGATTGATATAATCGCAAAAAAAGGAAGCACCGTTGCCTTTGTCGAGGTCAAGACCGCTCTCGATTCAAAGGAGCTGCCGCCGATGCTGCGTGTCGGTTCTGCAAAAAGAGCAAACATGGCTTACGCTGCAAAGTATTTTGCGGCAAATTACAGGCCAAAGGCGGTTTACTATCGCTTCGATATAATTGAAGTGATACTTTCGGAACACAAAATCAGACATATAGAAAATGCATTTACGATTTAAACAAAATAAAAAATCCGTTATCGACTTTTCCCGCAGCTTTCAATTTTGTTGTTTGCTGCTTTTTTTTGCGTTCGGCACTTCAAATTTTGAACATAATATGGTAAAATAAATAAAATCGGTGTATGATGCGCGAACGTGAGCGGTGTGACAGAGGTCAGCCGGACGCATTCGGCATCTTACAGCAGGCTTTCATAAGGAGGATGGCATTCAATATGACGCCGACCAAATTTCCGACCGAGCAAATACTGATCGCTTCCATTTTGGCAACGATTGCCTTTTTGCTGATCTACATGGTCTATGTAAGCATCAAAAAAAGCAGAGCCGTTCTTGTGAACGGTGTACGCGACAAATCGGACAATCTCCTTGTTGCGTGGACGCTGCTTGCTTCGCTGCTGCTGCATATTCTTTTTTCCTACTATATTGTCGGACACAAAACCGATATAGGCTGTTTCACATCGTGGGGAAACAAAATATTCAGAAACGGCTTTCAAAACTTCTATAATCCTCAAACCAATTTTCCGGATTATCCGCCGGGATATATGTATGTTTTGGGGTTGATGGCGCGCATAGCGGATCTTTTCGGTCACGGCGTTTATGCGGCGGACGGCTCGTACGACATATTCTATGTCACAATGATAAAACTCCCGTCGATAATTGCCGATATAGGCTCGGCGTATCTTGTTTACAGGCTTGCGCGCAAAAAACTTCGCTTTGAGGCCGCGTACCTTCTTATGTGCCTTGCAGCATTCTGCCCCGTTTTCATCTATGTTTCCGGAGGATGGGGACAGATCGATCAGATTCTTTCGATCCTGCTTGTAATAAGCATTATTCTGCTCAATTCGAACAAACCGATTCTTGCGGGATTTGTTTACGGATTATCAATCCTGCTTAAACCGCAGGCTTTGATGGCGGGTCCCCTTCTTGCGATTGCATATTTCTGCTATATTTTCGATCCGGATTTCTTCAGTCCGACAGGCAGAAAATGTACGGACGGAGTCGGAACGCGAATAATGAAAACCGTTGCTGCGGTCGCCTGCGCCTGCGCGCTTCTCATTGTATCCGTAATTCCGTTTGCCGATGATACCATGCCGTGGTATTCCATTATCCTTCAAAAATATATGGGAACCGCTACTTCTTATAAATACGCAAGCGTAAATGCATACAATATTTACACATTGTTCGGAAAGAATTGGACCCCGATAACCGAGAAGGCAATTCTCGGGCTGACTTACGGCCAGCTCGGCACCGTTCTGATGGTTCTTTCAGTCGGTTTCGGCGGTGTTCTGTATTTCTTCGGCAGGAAAAAGCATTCCGGCGCGTTGAGTCTTGCAACCGCATTCACATTCGCCTCGCTTTTCACTCTCGGCCACTACATGCACGAACGCTACCTGTTCCCCGTGCTGCTTCTGCTGCTTGTTGCTTACATCAGCTACGGCGACAGGCGACTTATCAGCATGTTCATGTGCTGGAGCGCAACAGCGCTTGTGAACTGCATTGCAGCATTTTATTACAGCAAACTGCATGAGTACCACCTCTATTGGGATGAACGCCTTGTGTTCTGGTGCTCACTTGCAAACGTCATATTGTTTATAATATTCTGCGGCATTTGCACGGATATTATGCTCCGCGGAAGAGTAAAAGCCGATGTTTTCGCGGATGATGATGCTTCGGCGAAAGCACAAAAAACTGTTCCTGCACGAAAAGCAGAGAAATGAGAGGAAACGAAATGAAAAAGATAAACAAAAAGACACTCACTGTCAGCCTTGCAATTATTGCGGCAGTATGTGTTATTTTCGGCATCGTTCTGCTGCTTGCTTCCCCGAAAAGCGGAGGAAGCGCAAACATTGCAAACGGCAGCTTCGAAAGCCTCGACTCAAGCGGCTTTATGCCGAAGGGGTGGGAATACACATCCTATTTAAACGATACTTCCGTGTCAAACGCGGTTGTCGTGAAGGATGCTGCGCGCGGCAATGTCGTGAAGCTCACGAATGCGGAGCTTGATGATGCACACTTCACGCAGACAATTTCCGTTCAGGCAAACACGATTTATAAGCTGAGCTGCTACATCAAAACCGAAAATGTAAGCGGCGGAGCGGGTGCAAATATTGCTCTTGAGGACCGAACCTGTTATTCAACGCCTGTTCTCGGCACAACTGATTGGACAATGGTTGAGCTTGTCGGCAAAACCGGAAGCGGACAGTCCAAACTTAAAATCGGATGCAGACTCGGCAATTTCAGCAGCACGAGCATGGGCATTGCCTACTTTGACGATTTTAAAATCGAAAAGCTCACAAGCTACAACGGCGAAATTCAGAGCTTTGAAACAAAGGCTCCATCATCACAATCCTCGGATAACACAACGGGTATGAGTGATGCGGAATACACCGCAAGAACAAAGATGATCGTTATCATGCTCTGCATCTACATCCTTTTGCCAATTGCGATCTATTTCCTGCTCAAGCTTGAAAAATCAATGGACAAGGCGCGCAAAGGCGATCCCATCAAAACCCCTGCGCAGCTTGCTCCGAGCATTTTTGACACGAAGCCTGTTATTCCCCAAAAAACGGATACAAAGCTTCACTATACAAAAAAAGACTGGATATTCGTTATTGCATTGACTCTTGTTTACGGCATTCTTGCCGTCACGAATCTCGGCTCCACAAAAGCACCGGACAGCGAATGGAAGGGAACGCCGGGCACAACCGTAACGCTGACATTTGATGATACGGTTACCATCGGCAGTGTTTGGCATGACGGCGGAATTACCGGCGGCAGCGGCTCAAAAGGAACGACTGTATTCAAGCTCACCGGAGACGACGGCAAATCAGTCGAAATCGACCAGCGTTTCGGAACAATGTACAGGTGGGTTCGCAACAGCAGCCTGCACAGCACAACAAAAAACATCACGCTGACAGTTGTGAGCGGCGAAGCATGGATAAACGAGCTTGCGTTCTTTGACACGGCAGGCAACCTGCTTCATGTAACGGTGAACGATGCATCCGCAGCGGCTCTTGTCGATGAACAGGACTGCGTGCCGGAATACCCGAGTTACATGACCGGCATGTATTTCGATGAGCTCTACCACGCACGAACCGCATATGAACATCTGCATAATCTTAATGTCTACGAGGTTTCGCATCCTCCGCTCGGAAAAATAATCATTTCCGTCGGCGTTGCGATATTCGGCATGAATCCCTTCGGTTGGCGAATCATGGGTGCGCTGTTCGGCGTTGCAATGATTCCCCTGATGTATGCGTTCGGCAAGCGCATGTTCAAGCGTCCCGAGCTTGCGCTGCTTGCGGCGGGGTTGTTTGCATTCGATTTCATGCATTTTTCGCAGACTCGAATTTCGACCATTGACGTATACGGCGTGTTCTTCAATATGTGCATGACGTACTACATGTACAAATTCATAAAAATGGATCTCGGCGACAGCCTTAAGGACACTCTGATACCGCTCGGGCTTTCGGGTTTGTTCTTCGGTTTGGGCTGCGCAAGCAAATGGATCTGCATATATACCGGCGCTGCGCTTGCGGTTATGTTCTTTGTTAAGATGATAACCCTTTGGGTAAAGGCAAACAAGATTAAAAATGCCAAGCTCACAAAAGCGGAAGAGGCCGATCCTGCGGTTGCGAACGCGAGAAAGTTCCCGGCACGGTTCATAAAAACCTGCCTGTTCTGTCTCCTGTTCTTCATCATCATTCCCGTTGCGATTTACTCGGCAGCATACAGACCGTATTACACGGCGCAATGGAAGCCTAATGCGGAGCAAACAAAGATTGCACGCCTTCGTGCCGCCGGACAGCTCGGGTACAATGAGGAGCCCGAGGGAGAAGTTTTGACCTTCTCCGAAAAGGTCAAGACTTATGTGGACGGCGTTATTGACAATCAAAAATATATGTTCAGCTACCACAGCGGGCTTAATTCAACGCATCCGTATCAGTCCGCATGGTATGAATGGCCTCTCGGAAACCGCCCGGTGTGGTTCTATTCCGGAGGACAGAATCCGGACACAACAAAGTTCGGAACCATTTCAACTTTCGGCAACCCCGCAGTATGGTGGATCTGCTTTGCAGGCACGTTGACGCTGTTCATCATGTTCCTGCGCAACAGGTTCAGGCTCAATGCGGAGATATTCTTCATCTTTGCCTGCATGGCATCGTCCATGCTGCCCTGGATGCTGATTTCCCGCTGCGTGTTCGTATATCATTACTTTGCGACCGTGCCGATGATAATACTTGCCTCTGTATATGTGCTCAAGCACTATGAGGATAAGTTCTACTACATACCGCTCGAACGCGGCGACATGATTTCCGACGGAGCAAAATTCGTTCCGAAGATCAAGTTCATTTGGCTTGCTGCTGCGATCGTGCTGTTTGCGGTTTTCTATCCCGTAATCAGCGGCATTCAGGTCAGCAGGGAATATATACGTGCACTTGAATGGCTGCCCACATGGACATTCTTCGGCACTTGGTAAAAAATACCGAACACAAGCCCGATGCCCGTGCTTTCGATGCGGACGGGGTGAAGAAGAAAATGCGTGCGGCGGACAATTCGACAGAAAACCTGTCGCAGCCGGCTTTTGGGCGGGCATATTGTTCGCTGCCGCGTAAAGGAGTAAGTTTCAATAATGAGTTCAAACGAAAAAAACGGCGGCACAGCCGCAAAAAAAAGCTTTTTCCAGCTGATTAAATTCGGCTTGGTGGGAATCGGCAACACACTTATAGACATGGTCATCAGCACGGTGCTGAGCATCGTGCTTGCAATACCGTTTACGGGCGGTTGGACGGTTTATGTTTCAAAAGTTGTCGGCTATTGTGCCGGCATTCTGAACAGCTATATTCTGAACAGCCGTTGGACCTTTAAAGAAGAGCGCAGACAGGATGCGCGCGAAATCATAAGCTTTATTGCAGTTAATCTGGGTGTATTGCTTGTTTCGCTCGGTCTTATCTGGCTGTTTACCAATGCTTTGCATATTGATGATTGGTGGATGAGTCTTGGGCTTCCGCAGTGGCTCACAAAGATAATTAACGGCGAAAGAGCGTGCATGCTGCTTTCGACCTGCATCTGCATAATCGTAAACTTCATCGGCAACAAGCTTTTTGTGTTCAAACCTGCTGAGGCTCCTTCCGTGAAAAACGACGAAAAAGAGAAAAAAGTCAATCTGAACACTAAAGATTAAATGTTAATACTCGTTTAACGGCTTACCGAGTGAAAAAATCACTCGGTATGGCTTTATTCGGACAAAGGGGGAAATATGCTGGCAAGAATCACAAGTTATGGGTTGACGGGGCTGCTCGGCTATCCCGTGACGGTTGAAACGGATATAAGCTTCGGCTTTGCGGGTTACGAAACCGTCGGCCTTCCGGATAATGCCGTTAAGGAATCCAAGGAGCGCGTCCGCTCTGCAATATGCAACTCGGGCTTTCCTTTTCCAAATGTGCGGCTTGTTGTAAATCTTGCGCCGGCGGATGTTCGCAAGGAGGGTACGGTTTATGATTTGCCGATAGCGATAGGCATACTTGCGGCAAATGGGGATATCGATCGCACCGCGGCGGAAAAATGGCTTATAATCGGTGAGCTTGCTTTGGACGGCAGCGTTCGCGGTGTTAACGGCGTGCTGCCGATGGTAATCGACGCTTGCTCACGCGGATACAACCATATCATTCTCCCAAAGGAAAACGCGGAGGAAGCTGCTTTCATACACGATGCAGTCGTGATTCCTGTAACGAGTCTTACAGAGGCTGTGCTTTTCCTGCGCGGAATGAAGATCATCAATCCGCAGCCGTGCAGTCAAACAAATATAGACGACCATCCGAGTTTTGACAGTGATTTTTCGTTAATAAAGGGTCAGCAGGCGGCGAAACGTGCAGCCGAAGTTGCAGCAGCGGGCAACCACAATATTTTGCTTATCGGAACGCCGGGTTCGGGTAAAACGATGCTTGCAAGAAGCATTCCCTCAATATTGCCGACTTTGTCAAACGAAGAGGCACTTGAAATAACAAAGATTCATTCCGTTGCGGGCATATTGCGCGGACGCGGCGGAATTGTGAGGGAGCGTCCGTTTCGTGCGCCGCATCATTCTGCCTCCATTCCCGCGCTTGTCGGCGGCGGAACAAAAGCACTTCCGGGTGAAATCAGCCTTGCACATTACGGTGTGCTGTTTTTGGATGAATTCCCGGAGTTTCAAAAGTCGGTGCTGGAAGCATTGCGGCAGCCGCTTGAAGACGGCTTTGTGTCCATCACCCGTGCAGCGGCAAAAGCGGAATATCCGGCGGACTTTATGCTCGTTGCGGCGATGAACCCCTGCCCGTGCGGAAATTTCGGTTCAAGAATCAACCCATGCAGATGCAATCCGTCCCAGATTGAGCGTTATCGAAACCGAATCAGCGGCCCCATGCTGGATAGAATAGACATTCATGTTGAGATGACAGAGGTTGCGTATGAGGATCTTGCGTCCAAACAGGCGGGCGAAAGCTCGGCGGCAATTCGTGAAAGGGTTTCGAAAGCGCGATGCATTCAGCGTGAACGCTTTAAAAACGACGGCATAATGTTCAACGCGCAGATGAGTTCGAAACATATCAAAAAGTATTGCGCACTGGAGCCCGATGCGGAAAAGCTTATAAGGCTTTCATTCGACAGGCTGCGGCTGTCTGCAAGGGCATACGATAGATTGATTAAGGTTAGCAAAACCATTGCCGACCTTGCGGGCGAGGAAAAAATTACAGGGGCATGCGTTGCGGAAGCCCTTCAATATCGCTCTTTGGACAGCAAGTATTGGAGCAAACTGTGACGTAATCGGCACTGCGGCAGCCGAACGGAGGGCAAATGGAGTATCAACAGGCGGACAGGGATTATATCCGATTGAGCATTGCTTTTGAAGGCAGGGCGAAGCAGGCAAACGAACTGCTGAGAAATTTTGATTCGATTTCGGAGTTGTTTGAAGCGGTAAAAAACTTTGATTCCGATATTTTAACCATGATAAAACGGGAGCAGGCCGAAAAACTGCGGCTCACGGCATCGGATGTCTATATTGATGATTTCATTTCGAACCTTGAAAAAAACGGTGTTTCAGCATTGACTCCGAACAGTGAAGCTTATCCGACCGAATTGAAATATATTGCGGATCCGCCGTTTGTGCTTTATGCAAGAGGCAAATGCACACGATTGCAGGCCGAAACGCCGTTTGCAATAATCGGCGCAAGAAGGTGTTCGGATTACGGAAAAAAAGTGTCCGCTCATATGGGCTGTGAGTTGGCAAAAAACGGCGTTACCATAGTTTCCGGGCTTGCCTACGGCTGCGACAGTCTTGCGGCGCAGGGAGCGTTGAGTGCCGCCGAACAAAAATATCCAACGGCGGCGATACTCGGACAAGGCGTCTGCACGGCAAAAACCGACGGCACCGCGGAGATTATGGAAGCAATAATCGAGAACGGCTGCGTGATGAGCGAATTCCTGCCTTTCACGCGTGCTGCAACGTATTTTTTCCCAATGAGAAACAGAATAATCAGCGGAATGAGCTGCGGCGTGCTTGTTGTTGAAGCGGGTGAAAAGAGCGGAACGATGATAACTGCAAATTGCGCGTTGGAACAGGGCAGAACCGTGTATGCCGTGCCAGGAAGAATCACGGACAGGATGAGCTTCGGAACGAACGAGCTGATACGAAAAGGCATGGCGGAACCTGTATTCAGTGCAGAGGATTTGCTGTTTCATCTCGGAATCAATCCTGAGTGCAGCAAAAAATCAGAGCTGCGCGGCAGGGGCAGCAGTGAGTTGAAATTGACGGGTAATCAAAAGATATTATTTGATTTGATTGAATTGGGCGAAAAAAACTTTGACGAAATCTGCGAGCTTACGCAGCTCCCGGTCGAAGTTTTAAACTTGCACTTGACAGAATTGGAATTTTCGGGTTTAATAAAACAATTGCCGGGCAGAATCTATACATTGAGCTGATCCGTAAGTCGTATCACCGGCAGAATCGCAAACCCGATCAGGAAGAGTTTGAACAATTCGCTTCTTGTGAAAAAAGCTGTTGCTGAACTGCCGCCGCGGTGCGGCAGAATCGGATTTTACTGTAAATTAACTGTAAACGACCAAACGGTCGAAGGAGGATTATGGCAGAGACATTGGTTATCGTGGAATCGCCGTCCAAAGCGAAGACGATTGAAAAGTATCTCGGCTCAAAATACAGGGTCATTGCATCGAACGGGCATGTTCGCGATTTGCCGAAAAGCCAGCTCGGTGTTGATGTTGAACACGACTTTGAACCCAAATATATTACCCTTCGCGGAAGAGGCGAAGTTATCGAAAAAATACGCAAAGAAGCAAAGCACGCAAAACATATCGTGCTTGCAACCGACCCTGATCGCGAGGGAGAAGCGATTTCGTGGCATCTTGCAAAAATGCTGAAGCTGGATGAAAACGAGCCCTGTCGTGTTGTGTTTAACGAAATCACAAAGACAGTCATTCAAAAGGCGGTCAAAAATCCGCGCTGCATTGACAGGAACCTTGTTGATGCGCAGCAGGCGCGGCGCGTGCTTGACCGTTTGCTCGGCTACAAAATCAGCCCGCTGCTTTGGGCAAAGGTTCGAAGAGGACTTTCGGCGGGCCGTGTGCAGTCGGTTACGACAAAACTCATCTGCGACAGAGAGCGCGAGATACTTGATTTCGTGCCGAAAGAGTATTGGACCGTCACAGTAAAACTTCATCTTGCCAAGCGTACATTCGAGGCCAAATTCTATGGTTTTGACGGCAAAAAGACGGAGCTTCAGACGGAAGCCGATGCAATGCGCGTTGCGGATTTGTCCACAGGAGCGGTTTATTGCGTTGCGGACATCAAAACAGCAAAAAAAACGCGTCATGCGCCTGCACCGTACACAACGAGCAGCATGCTTCAGGATGCATCGAACCGCGCTTCAATGCCGCCGAAGCGAACCATGCTTTGCGCTCAGCAGCTCTATGAGGGCGTTGATATCGGCACCAAGGGCAGCGTTGGTTTGATTACGTATATGCGTACGGATTCGGTTCGAATTTCCGCCGAAGCGCAGCAGAGTGCGAGAGAATACATTGCGACAGCGTTCGGCGCAGCTTACGTACCAGAAAAGCCCAATGTTTTTAAGGGCAGAGCGGGTTCCCAGGATGCGCATGAGGCAATTCGTCCGACCGATGTAAAAAACACGCCCGCATCGGTGAAACAGTATCTCGAACCGGGGCAGTATAAACTTTACAAACTGATTTACGAACGATTCCTTGCAAGCCAGATGAGTGATGCGCTTTACGAAACTTCAACTGTTACGCTTGAAACGCAGACTCAGCCGAAATGCACATATCGAACCAACAGTTCAAAAAAAATCTTTGACGGATTCACGGCGGTTTATTCCGTTTCGAACCCGTCGCAGGATGACGGCATAGGCGAAAAGGACACGACCCTTCCCGCTATGGAAGTCGGCAGTGAACCTAAGTTTGTTTCTCTGAACCCGAAGCAGAACTTTACCGAACCGCCTTCAAGATACACCGAAGCATCCCTTGTGAAAACTCTTGAAGAGCTGGGAATCGGCAGGCCGAGCACGTATTCCCCGACAATTTCGACAATTATCGACAGAGGGTACGTAGAAAAAGAAAAGAAACAGCTTGTGCCCACCGATCTCGGGTTCGTTGTGAACAAAGTTATGGAGGATAATTTCCGCAATATTGTTGACGTCAAGTTCACGGCGGATATGGAGTCACGATTGGACTCAGTGGAAGAAGGCAAGGAACGCTGGCAAAATCTGATTGAAGATTTCTATCCTCCGTTTGAAGAATCTCTTGAAGAGGCATTCAAGACCGTTGAGCGTATTGAAATTCCCGATGAGGTTTCGGATATCCCCTGCGATAAATGCGGCGCAATGATGGTATATAAAACAGGCAGATTCGGAAGGTTCCTTGCCTGCCCGAATTATCCGGAGTGCAAAAACACAAAGCCCATTGTTGAAAAAGTCGGCGTGAAATGCCCCAAATGCGGCGGGGAAATAATCAAGCGCAAGGGCAAAAAAGGCAGAGCGTTTTACGGCTGCGAGAATTATCCGGAGTGTGATTACGTATCGTGGTATCTGCCGACAGGCAAACCGTGCCCGCGCTGCGGAAGGATGACCGTGTGGAAAATGGGCCCGAACGGACGCTATATTGTCTGTTCCGAAAAGGAATGCGGCTTTGTTGTTCCGAGCGGAGAGATTAAAAACACTTATCCCGACCTTGCGGATAAAGCGGAGGCACGGGACTGAAAGGGGAGTTATTTCATTTCCCGGTGATTTCGCAAGAGCAAGAAGGGGAGATGAATTATTCTTAATGCAGCATGATGCCGACAGGCATAAAAACATCAAACGCGAACAAGGAGGAGGAAAGCAATGAAATCGGTTTCTGTTATCGGCGGAGGATTGGCCGGCTGTGAGGCGGCGTATGTGATTGCCGAAAGCGGCATACACGTCAACCTTTTTGAAATGAAGCCGGGCAAGCATTCGCCTGCACACAAAACTGATGACTTATGCGAATTGGTTTGCTCGAACTCGCTTCGCTCAGATAAGCTGGATAATGCCGTCGGCCTCTTGAAAGAAGAACTTCGCCGAATGAATTCTCTTGTAATGAGAATTGCGGACGAAACGCGCGTTCCGGCGGGCGGTGCGCTCGCGGTGGATCGCACTGATTTTTCAAAACGAATCACGGAAGAGCTAAAAAAACATCCGAATATTGAGCTCATTTCCCGGGAAATAACGGAAATCCCGACTGAACCTGCGGTAATTGCCACAGGACCGCTTACAGACGGTGATTTGATGAGAAACATTGAAAGCCTTCTCGGCGACAGTCTGCATTTCTTTGATGCGGCTGCTCCGATCGTAACGCTCGAATCGCTTGATATGAATCGGATAAGCAGAGCCTCGCGTTACGGACGCGGCAGTGATTATCTGAATTGCCCTATGACAATGCGTGAGTATTATGATTTTGTGCGCGCGCTTGTTTCGGCGGAAACCGCTCCGCTGCACGAGTTTGAAACCGTAAACGTTTTTGAAGGGTGTATGCCGGTTGAAGTCATGGCGAAGCGTGGTGACCTGACCCTTGCGTACGGACCGCTGAAGCCTGTCGGCCTTGCAGAATGCACTGCAAGCGACGGCAAAAAACCGTTTGCCGTTGTGCAGCTCAGACAGGATAACTCCGAGGGCACGCTTTTTAACATCGTGGGATTTCAAACCAATCTCAGGTTCGGCGAGCAGAAGCGCGTTTTCGGAATGATTCCCGGGCTTGTGAATGCGGAATATGTGCGTTACGGCGTTATGCACAGAAATTCCTTCCTTCAATCCCCGAAACATCTGACTCCTTTTTACTCCCTGCGTGAGCGTGAGGATTTGTTCTTTGCGGGGCAGCTCACCGGTGTAGAGGGCTATGTTGAAAGTGCTTCATCCGGGCTTGCTGCGGGAATCAATCTGGCACGGCTTGTAAACAATCGACCGCAAATCGATTTTACAAGACGAACGGCAATCGGAGCACTTGCACATTATATAAGCGAATATAACGGAAGCAGCTTCCAGCCGATGAATGCGAATTTCGGCATTATGGAAACCTTGCCGGATGCGCCGCGCGACAAACGCCGCCGTTTCGAGGCACTTTCGCAGCGTGCGCTGCAAACGGTTGACAGCATTGCGGCCAAACTGAAACAACAGGAAAAATGATAAAGGCTTGAGTTGATGCGCCAAAAGGCCGGCATCGAACATGAAAAGCTGCAATAATATGTTTTGAATCGGAAAATTAAAGAGGAAACAAAATGGACATAAAAGGAACAACCATTGTTGCCGTGCAAAAAGACGGCAAATGCGCTCTTGCGGGTGACGGACAGGTCACTCTCGGTGAAGCAACAATAATGAAACACACGGCGCGAAAGGTTCGCCGCATATATAACGACAGCGTTGTTGTCGGTTTTGCGGGCGGCGTTGCGGATGCATTCACGCTTTGCGAAAGATTCGAAGCCAAACTGACCATGTATGGCGGAAGTTTGCGCCGTGCGGCTGTTGCGCTTGCTCAGGATTGGCGCAGCGATAAGGTCATGCGCAAGCTTGAAGCACTGCTTATCTGTGCAAATGCTTCCGACCTGCTCATTGTGTCCGGCACGGGCGAGGTTATTGAACCCGATGACGGCATTGCCGCAATCGGCAGCGGCGGCATGTATGCGCTTGCAGCGGCGCGCGCACTGAAGGAAAATACCGAGCTTCCCGCGGTTGAAATTGCGGAAAAGGCTCTCAGAATTGCCTCCGGCATCTGCGTGTACACAAATTCCAACATTGTCACGGAAGAGGTGTAAAGATGAACGTATTGACTCCGAAACAAACAGTTGAACAGCTTGATAAGTACATTATCGGACAGGACGAAGCAAAGCGCACCGTTGCGATCGCGTTGCGCAACAGGTATCGCCGCAGCCGCCTTCCCGAGGAAATGCGCGAGGAAATCATCCCGAAAAATATCATTATGGTCGGTCCGACGGGCGTCGGAAAAACAGAAATTGCCCGCAGGCTTGCGAAGCTTGTGGATGCCCCGTTTGTGAAGGTTGAAGCAACAAAGTTCACCGAAGTCGGCTATGTCGGGCGCGATGTCGATTCCATGATTCGCGACCTTGTGGAGGCTTCCATTCGCCTTGTGAAAGCAAAACGCACAGAGGAAGTCAGGCTTGCAGCCGATGCTGCTGCCGAGAAACGCATTGTGGATATCCTTTGCGGAAAGCCCGCAAAGCAGACTCCGAACCCTGCGGACAGCTTTTCCGACGGGCTTGCAAAGCTGTTCGGTTCGCTGACTCCCGGCGGCGAGACAGGAGTTGCGGTTAAAAAGAATGAGCCGACAGAGGAACAGACGGCGGAACATATCTCCAAACGAAACAAAATAATCAGCGATTTGCAGGCCGGTCGGCTTGAGGATGAAATGATCGAAATCGAGGTTGCGGAAACCGCAACAGGTAACGATACCATGCTTGCAATGGGAATAGACCTGAATCTGAATGAAATGTTCGGCGGGGTTCTTCCCAAAAAGACAAAAGCACGCAAAGTAACGGTTCGCGATGCAAGGCGCATTCTTTCAAATGAAGAATCGGAAAAACTTGTTGACATGGATGCGGTCGTGCGCGATGCAATAGACAAAGCGGAGCAGGACGGCATTGTTTTCATCGATGAAATAGACAAGATTGCCGCAAAGGGTGCGGGCAGCGGCCCCGATGTTTCCCGAGAGGGCGTACAAAGGGACATCCTGCCGATAGTCGAGGGCTCTGTCGTTTCAACCAAATACGGCCCCGTGCGCACGAACTATATGCTGTTTATCGCAGCGGGTGCGTTCCATGTTTCGAAGATAAACGACCTGATTCCGGAGCTTCAGGGGCGTTTTCCGATCGTTGTGAAGCTCAATGCGCTCACAACGGATGATTACGAGCGGATACTGACCGCTCCGCAGAACGCAATAACAAAACAGTATGCCGCATTGCTTGAAACGGATAATATCCGAATCGAGTTCAAACAGGAGGCTCTCCGCGCCGTTGCGGAAGCGGCTTTCCACGCAAACGAAACCGGTGAGAATATCGGTGCGCGGCGTTTGCACACAATAATTGAGAATCTTCTTGAGGATATTTCCTTTAATGCAACGGGAGATCACCCGATGATCGATGTTGTGATCGATGAAAAATACGTTTCCGAACGTATTTCCCGAAATAATGCCGATGATATGAATAGGTATATCATCTGAAAGGAACACTATCCCAAAAGGTATAAATTCTACCCGAAGGAGGAAGCAAGTTGTGAAGTTTTTGAAAAAAAACAAACACCTGCTGATTGTCTTGGCTTTGTTCATTGCGCTTGCCGCAATTGCGGCAGGATGCACGGGAAAGGCATCCGGTGCGGAGAACAAGGGTAACGACGATTATGTTGTAACTATAGGCGGAGCGGATAAAATGCCGCATGGAACGGATTTCGGCAGCACGGATTCGCCGAGCAGCACGCCGATTCCGACAGACACGCCTGAACCAACCGCAACGCCTGCACCGACGGCAGCGCCGACGCCGACGCCTGCACCGACTCCGGAACCCACACCGACCCCGGAACCTATGCAGGAAGTTAACTATGTTCCGGGTTACACGAACGAAACATTTGTGAATATGCGGCAGGAGCCGTCAACATCCGCTGCAATTCTCAGAATCTGCACGCTTGGAACGGAGTTCTACATAACAGGAAAAACGAGCGAGTGGTTCCAAGTGGATCTTGACGGGCAGACGGGTTACATTTTCCGTCAGTTTGTCACCGTCGGCACATATGCAACACCGAAACCTGTTGTGACTCAGCCGCCGATGTATGACCCGAATCCGAGTGAGTTTTCGGACAGCGATATTCGCCTTGTTGCCGCACTTATTCACGCAGAAGGCCCGGGCAGTTCCTACATCGGATACAGGGCACTTGCAAGCATAGTTTATAACCGTGTAAAGAACAAATCTGGAAAATTCCCGAACAGTGTTCCCGGGGTCATCTTCCAATCCGGTCAGTTTGGTTATTCGCGTGCGTATCTGAATTCAATAACGCCGAATTCAAAGGCGATGGCTGCCGCAAAATATGTGTTTTTGCAGCACGGCAGCACTCTGCCGAAAAAAGTTCTGTTTTATCGCGCCGCATATCTCGGCACGGAATGGACGGATTACACAAAATATTACGCAACGATTGAAGGTAACTGCTATTTCTACGGCATTAAGTATTTTTAATACTTAAGCGGGTTCGGCTGCGCCTGTTTCATGCAAATTTGCAAATCGAGCGAAGTCGCTGCGCCGCAAGGACAGGAAATAATTACCGCTGATTCAATTTATTAAAGATTCATACAATAATACCGCAATTTCAATCGAAAGGCGGTATTATTTTTATGAAAGCTGTTATAATGGCAGGCGGGGACGGCAGGCGTCTGCGGCCGTTGACCTGCACGAAACCGAAACCCCTCATTCCTCTGCTCAACAGACCCATTCTTGATTACACAATGGATCTTCTTGCAAAGCACAATATCAACGAGGCGGTATTTACGCTGCATTACCTTGGTGATATGATTAAAAAACATATCGGAAGCGGCGGAGCATGGGGAATTTCCGCAAGCTATTCGGAGCCTGGCAGGAAACTCGGCACCGCAGGGAGCGTCCGTGCGGCTTTGGGAGGGATTTCTCATGGGAATACCTCCGACGGAGAATCTTCCGGCGGTCAAATTGCTCAAAAAGGGGCGGGGGAGAGCGTCCTTGTTCTGAGCGGTGACGGAATTACGGATATTGACCTTTCAGCCGTGATTCGCGCGCATGAGCAAAGCGATGCTGCTGCAACGATAGTTCTGAAACGTGTTGCGGAACCCACGGAATACGGCGTTGCATTGCTGGACGAAAACGGCACGATAAAAGGTTTCTTGGAGAAGCCGGAGCGGAGCGAAGTGTTCAGCGATTATGCGAACACAGGAATATATATCCTGAACAGCGATGCACTGGAACTTATCCCGAAGGATACGGATTTTGATTTTTCAAAGAATTTGTTTCCTGAAATGCTGCGTCGCGGAATGAAAATCCGCGGTCATGTAACTGACGCGTACTGGTGCGACATCGGCGATATTGCCCAATACAGACAAGCACAGCAGGATATGCTGAACGGAAAATGTGCGTTTTCGACAATAGCAAAGGATTGCGGCGGCGTGCTGATTGAACCGAATGCAAACATTTCCGGGCGCGCAAAGCTGATTCCGCCCTGTTATATCGGCAGCGGCGCAAGAATTGCGGACGGAGTTTGCATTGAACCGTATTCGGTTGTCGGGAGCGCATCGTCAATTGAAGAGGGTGCAAGCGTAAAACGGTCGGTTTTGTTTGAGCGTTCACACATAAGATTTGATTCCGAGCTGCGCGGAGCGGTTGTGTGTGAGGATGCAAAAATCGATGAACGTGTTTCGCTTTTTGAGGGGAGCGCGATCGGAGCGGGAACTCATGTCGGTGCGGGCGTGACTGTTCTTCCGAATGTTTGCATTTGGCCGCATAAACAGATTGAAAACGGAAGCAGCTGCAAGGACAATATCGTTTGGGGCAGCACCGCGCGCCGTGTTGAATTTGACGGCTGCATTGTTCACGGGTATGCGGATGAACAGATGACTCCGGAGGCGGCGCTGAGTGTCGGAGCGGCTTTTGCTTCAAGATTTGCTCTGCCCGCAAAGGCGGCTGTCTGTGCATCGGGTGAGCCGATTTCGGTCGTGCTGAAGTATGCGGCACTTGCGGGCATTGCGTCGCAGGGCGTTGATGCCGAGGCCGTGAATGCCGCAAGCATGTCTGCATTCTCGTATACAGTGCGCAAAACGGGCTGCGCGGGAGGAATCTATGTTAATAACAACGGCAGAAACGCCGAACTTGTGCTGTTTGATGAAAACGGCATTGAACTTTCGCCCGATGCAATGCGCTCTGTGCGCGCCGGTTTCCTTTTCGGAGAACAGAAGCCCACTCTTGATGCCGAACTCGGCATAATCGGAAATCTGAACGGGCTTGAAGAAGCCTATGAGCAGCGTCTTCTCTGCGGCATTCGGCGTGAACTGATGCTGAATAACAAGCGCACGCTGCGTATCAGTGCGCCCGAACAGTCCGGCAGGGTGATAAGCAGGGTTTTGCTGCGGCTCGGCTGGAATGTTGAAAGAAGCTATGCGGAAAATGGATTTTCCCCCGTGTTTGACGAAAACACGATTGCGGTTCAAATTGATAATGACGGCAAAATCAGCTTGTCAATAAGCGGGGATACCATATTGGGAAACAGTGAGGTGCAGACGGTTATCGCGAGGTCGCTTGCCGTAAACTGCGGCGGCGGAGCATTCGGACTGCCGGAAAAGGAAGGGGGTGCCGAACTGTTGGTCGTGCCCGTTTCATTGCCGGAGCCCTATCGTGATGAGATAAAAAAGCAGGGTGTTCAGCTTATATACTCAAAGGAAAGCTTGGCCGAGCAGCGACGCCTTTCCTTTGCAAGAAACGCATATTACCCCGCACTGTATGAGCCGGAAGCGGCGGTCGTGAAGCTTTGTGAGATGTTTGTTTCGGGAGAGTTGAAAGATTATGCGGAAGCTCTGCCAAAAGTCTATACTTCGGAAAAGAGCATACGCACGGCATGGAAAGATATCGGCAGAATGCTTCGGATGCTTGCAGAGGGCGAAAAAAACGGAGAACTTGTTGACGGTTTGCGCCTAAAGCGTGACACGGGCTGGGTGTGTGTTCGTCCCGCCGGAACTGCGGGTGCTTCCTTCCGCATCGTTGCCGGCAGCAGGGACAGCGAGTACGCAAAGGAACTTTGCGATGTATATGTTGAAAAACTGACGAGGCTTCGCGACAGCGAAAAAGATAAGAACTCATAAAGCATCTAAAACCCTGAAAGCCGGTTTGTGCTTCGGATTAAAAACGAAAACAACGGAAAAGCACGGAAGTTCCCGTGCTTTTTCGTTTATCGTGATTTATGTGAGGTTTCGATGTTGATATACCTGCTCAGTTTTTATCGGCAGATTTGTTTGATTTAACTTTGCCGACAATGAGCTTGGTCAAAACACCGATAATGAGTGCGGTTGCAATGTTCGGAATTTCAACCACGCCTCCGAAGTTGAGGGAGAGCCCGCCGATGCCCGTGACGAGAATCGCACTTACAACGAACAGGTTCTCGGATTCGCCGAGATCAACTTCATGAAGCATCTTAAGGCCGCTGACAGCAATGAAGCCGTAGAGTGCAATGCAGATACCGCCGACGACGCAGCTGGGAATCGTGTTGACGAATGCAACAAACGGCGTAAAGAATGAAAGCAGAATCGCCATGATTGCAGTAAGACCAATGGTGGAAACGGAAGCATTGCCCGTGATGGCAACGCAGCCGACGCTTTCGCCGTAGGTTGTATTGGGGCAGCCGCCGAAAATCGCACCGACAATGGAGCCGACGCCGTCGCCGAGAAGAGTGCGGGGCAGACCGGGGTCCTTAATAAGATCGCGGTCAATGATTGAACCGAGGTTCTTGTGATCCGCAATGTGCTCGGCAAAAACAACGAACGCAACGGGCGCAAACAGCGCGAAGAGCTTTACAACGGCGGCAACATCGATTTTGCCCGCACCTTCGTTGATTGCGCCGAGGAAGGTGAACTTGGGCAGGGAAATGAAGCTGCCGAAAGTTACGGTTTCAAAATTGTTTGCCAAGGGGGAATAATCAACGATTTTAAGGTAATCAATGCCGCATTTGTTGCCGATAACGGTGAATACGGATGCAGCGGCATACCCTGCGGCAATGCCGATGATAAAGGGAATCAGCTTCATCGTTTTTGTGCCCTTAACGGATGCAAGCACCGTTGCAAAGAATGTGATGATGCCGATAAGAATGCACACAAGGTTATAACCGTCGGGAGAGGCGGCGGTGTTGTTGACATTGTTGATTGCGGAACCGCAAAGGCTGAGACCGATAAGCGCAACTACCGGGCCGATGACAACGGGGGGAAGGAGCTTGTCAACCCAGTTTGTGCCGGCAAAATGAACGATAAGAGCAATGATGACGTAAACAATACCTGCAATGAATGCGCCGATAAGAATTCCGAAATAGCCGAATGAACATGCGCCGATCAACGGGCTGATGAATGCAAAGGAGCTGCCCAGGAAAACAGGGCTCTTTTTCTTTGTGAAAAGAATGTAGACAAGGGTGCCTGCGCCTGCGCCGAACAATGCTGCGCCCTGGTCAAGGATTGCTTCACCGAATGCGCTGTTTACAAGGGTCGGAACAAGCAGTGTTGCCGCTATGATAGCAAGCAGCTGCTGGAATGCGAAAACAAGATTCGCACGGAACTTGGGTTTGTCGTTGACGTCATAGATAAGTTTCATCGTCGTTTTCTCCCTGAAAGTATTTCGGACGGAAGGGTAAATTCGAAACGGAAGAGTGCAGAAGGGCAAAATAAAAGCTTTGCCGCACAGCAAAGCATACAGAAAAACAAAAAGCAACAGCCGATTCGGGCATAATGCCCGGGACACAGCTCCAATTTATTCATAAGTCCGTAAATCTTGCCGGCATCTCCGTACCGCTCTTAAAGATCCATCTTGAATAAGATAACACTTTTGGCGATGTATGTCAACAATTTGTGACAATATATTGCTGAAAACTATTAAAATCATGTCAAAAAAACATGAAATACAGCATCTGTCAAAACCTGTAAAAAAGAGCTTGTTTTGTGGTATAATTCAATAATGCTCGGCAAACTTCGGGCGATTCAAAGCCGATCTGATATATACATAAGGAGGTGCGGCAATGAGTAAATACGAACCGCTGTGGAATTACGTTATGCAGCATGAACAGGGGCAATTCAGCCTAACCTTCGATGAAATCGAGAATGTGCTCGGCTTTCAAATCGATCATTCTTTTCTGAAATACAAGAAAGAGCTTGCAGAGCGCGGAGCAGAGGTTCTCCGCATTTCGCTGAAAAACAAGACGGTACTTTTTATGCTGTCGAAATAAAAACTGCGCGTACGGGCTGCGCGGATAAGAGCAGCGGAATTCAATCGTTGATAATCTTTTAAAATAACTTTAAACAGACTGCAACAAAAACACATATGTGTTTGCGGCAGTCTGTTTTATTCCAAACATTCAAGTGTTTGTCAGAATTCTGCGATTTGTTTCGGTGCGAAATTTAAAAAGTCGGCCGAACATAGTGAGTAGCGTATGCCGTCCAGCGTTCCGTTAAAGCCGAGCCTGCATGACTGCGCATGAAGATGCCCATACACAACCTGCTGCACGGGATACTGCGAAATAAGCTCCGTAAAAGCCGTCCGCATGCCGTTTTCGGCAACAGGTGGATAATGCAGCATCGTTATGACAGGCGCACGCCGAGCCGCCTTAAGCGACATTTCAAGCCGTATCAATTCGCGGTTGAAAATCTTTTCGTCGGCTTTTCCGAAGTTGGCAGCCGAAGGAAGCATCCAACCGCGTGAACCGCATACCGAAAACGCACCCATATCAACCGAATCATTCTGAACAATATACATACCGGCGGGCAAAACGGCGCGTATCCTCGTCGGCGATGCCCACCAGTAGTCGTGGTTGCCGCGGATAAGAATTTTTGTGCCGTTAAGCTCCGCAATTGAGTTCAGATCGTCAACGGCATCTTCAAGATACATTGCCCAGCAGATATCGCCCGGAACAAGCACACAGTCGCTTGGGGAGACGAGACTCTGCCATGCATCAAATATCTTTTCTCTGTGCCTATCCCAATTGGAACCGAAAACATCCATTGGTTTATCGGCTTTGCCGTTAAGATGCAGATCTCCGATTGCGAATAGTTTCATCAGAATATTACCGTTCAGTCAGTCTGCTGCCGATAAAGCAGCGGGGCTATGCGGGGATGCAATGCAATGCTGTCAATCGTCGCCGTTTTCGCGGTCTTCGTCAATATAGCCTTCATCGTCATCATCGAAGCTGCTGTCAAGCTCCGGAATTTCCGTTTCGGGAATTTCCGCTTCGTCAAGGGGCACACCGACGTCCTCCATATCTGAATTATCCATTTCGTCGAGTGCGGCAATGGTCTTATGCTGCTTGCCGAGCCTTTCCTGACGCAGACTCTCTTTATAACATGCGGCACAAAGCTCCTTGCCCTTCATGGCGGGATTCTCGCCGCATTCAATGCACATCAAAACCTCGTTGTCATCATCGGAGGCTTTGCGCTTTCTTGAACAAACATCGCAAAGCTGTTGGTCATCACGAATATAATTCAACTCACATCTTGGACATTTCTTGTAGCCCATGGTTTAACCCTCGAAAAAATAATTTATTTATTGCCGATTTGATTTTATGAACACGGGTGCGGCAATCGACCCGCATTGCTTTGATAAGCGGTGATTGAGACGGATACGCTCTGCGCTTTTTGCCCGCATCAATCAACGCCTACCATATTATGCTGACATTGCCCCGTCATGTCAATAGGCAATTGCATAAAAATTAAAAATTTGTCCCCAAAAGTTTTCCGAAAACAAAGCTGCGCCGCCGTTTAAGCTGCCGCTTGATATGCCGGGTTTTGTTTCGCAAACGCTCGGAATAATCGGGCAGCAGATGAAAAACATGATTCTGCGCCCTTTTTGCCGAAACAAACTTAAACCGGAGTTTTTTCGGACGCCGAAATTGTTTCCGCTGCGGGGGCGGAAGGATTTGAATCAGCTTCCGTTTCGGAATCATTGCCGATTATGTCACCGTAAGCAACCGCTTCGAGCCTTTCCAGCAGCTCCTGCTTACCGTCACCGGTTTCGCTCGAATATGCAATTGCATACGGAGGTGCGCCGAGTTCGCGGGCACGGGCAACCGCAGCCTGTTTGCGTCGCGTTTTTGCCAGTTTATCGGCTTTGGTTGCAATGAGCGTGTACGGAATCGCATAATAGAGTATGTACTTAAACATTTGTTTATCATCGCGAGTCGGCTCGTGGCGAATATCCACAAGCATGAAAATATGCTTCACCCTTCCGGAGGCAAGGTAGCTTTCGATAAGTTCGCCCCATTGTGCCTGCTCCTGCTTTGACGCCTGTGCAAAGCCGTATCCGGGAAGATCTACAATGTAGAAATCCCCGTTGATGCGAAAATAGTTTATAAGCCGCGTCTTTCCGGGTTTTTGTGATGTTTTTGCAAGTTTATTCATGTTGCAGAGCGAGTTTATAATTGACGATTTGCCGACATTTGATTTGCCGACGATTGCAATTTCGGCACCGCCCTCGGAGGGATAGCCCCCGTTTTTACCGACGCTCGTTACAAATTCAGATTTTTTAATCCTGAGCATATTCAAAAATCTCCTGAACCGTTGTGCAAGGCATTTTAGCAGGATTTCATGAAAATGTAAACAAGAAAATTTTTATATACAGCACACCGCCGGTGCCTCCTGCGTTTCCGCCGGGTTTTTTGCGGCGGTTTATCGGCATTGAACCCGATGTGCGGTCGGATGTGCACGAACTTCAAAGAATGCTTTTGCACAAAACAAAAAATACGCTTTCCGGATGAGTTTTGTCGAATCAGAAACTATTTCAATTGCTTTTCCGATTTTCGCCGTAAAAGGGCAAAAAAACCTGAATAAATTATTCCGAAAATGTCCATTATTTGAATATAAGAAAAACGTTGAATAACAATTGCTTATCAAAGATTTGTTGTTTGACGTGTTAACCGAAAAACAAACTTGAATCGGAGGTCGGCAATGGCAATCAACAAAGTGGAAATCTGCGGCGTGGACACCGGGAAACTTCCGCGTATCAGCTATAAAAAGAGCACTGAGCTGCTCGAACGGATAAAATCAGGAGATGAATCGGCGCGTGATGAATTTATTCAGGCGAATCTGCGGCTTGTGCTGAGCGTTATTCAAAGGTTCTCAAACCGCGGCGAACAGCCGGATGATTTGTTCCAGGTCGGCTGCATCGGGCTGATTAAAGCGATCGATAATTTCGATTTGAGCCATAATGTCCGCTTCTCCACATATGCCGTGCCGATGATTATCGGTGAAATCAGACGATTCCTTCGCGACAACAGCAGCATAAGGGTCAGCCGCTCTCTGCGCGACACGGCCTATCACGCGATGCAGGTCAGAAGCAGGCTGGTTGATGAAAAGGGTGTTGAACCAAGTTTAAACGAAATAGCTGCAGAATTGGGCGTTCCCGAGAGCGACGTTGTTTTCGCCTTGGATGCAATTTCCGATCCGATTTCGCTCAATGAACCTATTTTTCGGGATGACGGTGATGCGGTCTATATTGTGGACCAGGTCAAGGATGACACGGCGGACGATAATCGCTGGCTGGACGGCATTGCAATTTCAACAGGCATGAGCAAACTCTCGGAACGGGAAAGAAAAATTTTACAACTTCGCTTCTTTAACGGGAAAACACAAACGGAGGTTGCAAAATCGGTCGGCATAAGTCAGGCGCAGGTGAGCCGCCTTGAAAAAGCAGCTCTTGCAAGGATGCGGAAGTTCGTATAATGCGTTCCGCTCAGCGCAGTAAGCCCGCTTTGCGCACTACACGTACGGCGAAAAAATTTATTCCATGCCTTTTTAACATACTGTTAACTTTGGCTGCAAACTAATCAGGCTGACAAGAAAATGTGGCAATTATATGTACTAAACAAGTCAAAATTAGTACAAATGCTGTTTTGTGGCTTTTTTTGGTGGCAACAGGGCAATTTTTGTTAAAAATTCTTGAATGCGGTATTGCAATTTTTAGCCGGACAGAGTAGAATATAACCAGTGAATACAATATATGTGAGGTAAAGACTATGATTATCAAAGACGTATCCGCTGCAGAACTCGAAGTAATGGAGATTATCTGGGCAGCAGGCAAACCCGTCATCATCACCGACATTTGGCAGGCAATCGAGGGCCATGACTGGACTTATCAGACCGTTCAGACTTTCGTTAACCGCCTCAACATGAAGGGCTTCATCAAAATCGTCGGCAAGAAGGTGCGCAGCTTCGAATATCTGCCCCTTCTTACCCGTGCAGAATATGTTGCACAGACCCGCGGTCATCTGCTCAACGGCAACGAGGGCGCAAGTCTCTCCGATTTCGTCGTTGCAATGCAGAAGCTCGGTCGCTGCAATGCTGCCGATCTTGAAAAGCTTGCCGAAACCGTAAAGCTTCTCAGGGGCTGATTCGATGACGCGGCAGGCTCTGCCCGAGCAGTTTCTGCCGGATGAAAACTCCTAAAGTATTTTCAACACTTATCTCCCAAAAACCGCAGGGCTTTCCGCTCTGCGGTTTTTTCGGGTGCGGACTCCGTGAATCGGCTCTTGACTCCGTGCCGAGTGCTGACAACGAGTTGTTTCCGGTTTGATGCAGACAGCCGTATGCAGCAGGAAACATAAAACCCGCACGGAAATGCTGCCGTGCGGGTTGATTATGCATGGTTGGCGGCTGTAAGCCGCTCAAACTCAGAACTCGATTTTTTTCTCGATATAGGGAACAAGTTGGTCAATGGGCAAACGAATCTGCTGCATTGTGTCCCTGTCGCGAACGGTGACGGTGTCCTTCTGCATATCGTTGGCGGGATCGCCTTCAACAGTTTCGAAATCAACTGTTATGCAGAGCGGGGTTCCGATTTCGTCCTGGCGGCGATAACGTTTGCCGATTGCACCGGTCTCATCGTAATCGACCATGAAATGCTTGGACAGCATTGCATAAAGCTCTTTGGCTTTGTCGCCGAGCTTCTTCTGAAGCGGAAGAACGGCGGCCTTGTAGGGAGCGAGCGCGGGATGCAGATGCAGAACGTTGCGAACATCGCCGTTTTCGAGAGTCTCCTCATCATAGCAATCGCAGAGGAATGCGAGAGCCATGCGGCCTGCGCCGACGGAGGGTTCGATACAATAGGGAATGTATCGGGCATTCGTGAACGGATCCATGTATTCCATGCTCTTGCCGCTGTGTTCCGCATGAGCTTTAAGGTCATAATCGGTGCGGCTTGCAACGCCCCAGAGTTCACCCCAACCGAACGGGAAACGATATTCGATATCGGTTGTGCCGTTGGAATAGTGGCAAAGCTCTTCGGGTGAATGTTCACGCCTGCGCAGCCGTTCCTCACTCATGCCGAGGCTGCGGAGGAAGTTGTAGCAATAGCTGCGCCAGTAGTCGTACCATTCAAGTTCCGTGCCGGGTTCGCAGAAGAATTCAAGCTCCATCTGCTCAAATTCCCTTGTGCGGAAAATGAAGTTGCCCGGAGTGATTTCGTTGCGGAAGGATTTGCCGATCTGTGCAATCCCGAACGGGATTTTTTTGCGCATCGTGCGCTGAACATTTTGAAAGTTGACAAAAATGCCCTGCGCGGTTTCGGGGCGAAGATAAATCTCGTTTGCCGTGTTTTCGTTGACACCCTGGAAGGTTTTGAACATCATGTTGAATTTGCGGATGCCGGTGAAATCATGCTTTCCGCATTCGGGGCAGACAATGCCCTTTTCGTTGATGTATGCTTCCATCTGTTCGTTTGTCCAGCCGTCGGGGTGAACATCGGCAAGTCCGTTTGCTTCGGCATAATCTTCGATAAGCTTATCGGCGCGGAACCTTGCTTTGCAGGCTCTGCAATCCATGAGCGGATCATTAAAATTGACAACGTGCCCGCTTGCAACCCATACTTCGGGGTTCATCAGAATCGCGCAGTCAACGCCGACATTATAGGGGCTTTCCTGAACGAATTTGCGCCACCATGCGCCTTTGATGTTGTTAAGGAAAAGAACGCCGAGCGGACCGTAGTCCCAGCAATTCGCCAACCCGCCGTAAATTTCCGATCCTGAGAAAATGTAGCCCCGGTTTTTACACAGAGCTACAATCTTATCCATAGAAAATTCTGTTCTCATAGCGATACCGTTGAAAGCAGCAATCAGACGTTACGCTGAACCTTGCCGGAACGCAGGCAACGGGTGCATACATTCATCTTCTTAGGAGTACCATTGACGATGACGTTAACACGTTGTACGTTGGGAGCCCAGATACGCCTGGTCTTCCTGTTGGAATGGCTGACGAGATTACCGCTCATTGCGCCCTTACCGCATACTTCACAAAACTTACCCATTTCGTTACACCTCCTTGCCGAATCTGCCGTGTATGAGGTTGAATGCGATTGAAGGAAAAACCGCAGAATGCGGAAAATACCCTGCAAAACCGCATACGAATACACGGGACGAAAATCAAACATCGGTATTTTATCACCTTTTTAAGCAATATGCAAGCACTTTTGCGGCAATCGGGCATATATATTAGCAAAATTTCAAATAATGCTGATGGAAGCTGCACCTGAATGAGCAAAAGCGGCGGCAAATCCGAGCCGCCCGGAGTTTTCGGAATGCAGCTGCGAGTGCAAATAAAAAAGGTTGAAAGGAATCTTTTATGAAATCGAAAAAAATCGCCAAAACATGGGTGTACATCGTTTCTATTGCGGCTGCGCTTGCGGCGGGAGGGATATCTTCCGTCTTTGCAATGTCCGCCATGAAGGAGTACGGCGCGCTCAGACAGCCACCGCTTGCGCCGCCGTCGTGGCTTTTCCCGGTCGTGTGGACAATTTTGTTCGTTTTAATGGGGATATCGGCGGCAAGAATATATATTATCGGCAAGCAGGACCGCAGCGGAGGAACAGTTCGGTGCGGAGACAATTCGGATATCGGCGGGCAGGCGGCGTGTGCGCTCCGCATTTACCTCGTTCAGCTCATTTTGAATATGCTCTGGACGCCGCTTTTTTTCACGCTGAATCTTCGCCTTGCGGCGTTCGTTCTGCTTGTGATGCTGCTCATCACCGTGATTGTAATGACATGCAGGTTTTTCAAACTTGATAAAGTTTCGGGTACTTTGATGCTGCCGTATATCGCGTGGCTGCTTTTTGCAGGTTACCTGAACCTCGGAACATATATTCTGAACGGCTGAATTCTGCCGAAACAACAGGACGAAGGCGGCAGAAATATTAGAAAATATTAGAAAAAATATATAGGCAAAAAACTCGGTTTCGCGGTTGAATAAGGCATGAATTAGCGTTATAATCAATCTAACGGGATTTTCTCGGGAAAAGGTTGAACAGCATTGAATCAACCGCTGCCCGGCTTCCCAAAAACAAGCGAACTATTTTTTCTAAAGGAGTTTTTGCTATGAAATATGATCGTGTTTATAACTTCTCCGCAGGCCCCTCCATCCTCCCCGTTGAGGTTCTTGAGAGCGTGCGCGACAACCTTCTCAACTATGAAGGCAGCGGCATGTGCGTCATGGAGATGAGCCACAGGTCCAAGGTTTTCCAGCAGATCATCGATGAAGCCGAACAGGATCTGCGCGACCTTATGAACATTCCCGATAACTACAAGGTCATGTTCATTCAGGGCGGTGCAACGCTTCAGTTTGCAATGCTGCCCATGAACCTTATGAAAAACGGCGTTGCTGACTATATCGTAACCGGCAACTGGTCCAAAAAGGCATATAACGAAGCAAAGAAATACGGCAAGATCAACCTTGTTGCAACCAGCGAGGATCGCAATTACAGCTACATCCCCGATTGTTCCGATCTTCCCATCAGCGAGGATGCGGATTATGTTTACATCTGCGAAAACGAGACGATTCACGGAACCACATACCAGACTCTTCCCAACACCAAGGGCAAGATTCTTGTTTCCGACCAGAGCTCAATGTTCCTTTCAAAGCCCTGCAATGTTTCCGATTACGGCGTTATCTACGGCGGCGTACAGAAGAACATCGGCCCGGCAGGCATGGTAATCGTAATCATGCGTGAAGACCTCATCCGCGAGGATCTGCCCCAGTTCGTTCCCACCTACATGAGCTATGCCACCCATGCAAACAACGGCTCAATGTACAACACCCCCAACTGCTGGAGCATTTACGTCTGCGGTCAGGTATTCAAGTACCTCAAGAGGATCGGCGGCCTTGAAGTCATGGCAAAGATGAACGAAGAAAAGGCAAAGATCCTTTACGACTTCCTCGATGAGTCCAAGATGTTCCGCGGCACGGTTGAAAAGGAATTCCGTTCTCTCATGAACGTTCCCTTTGTAACTGCTTCCAAGGAAACGGATGCGGAAGTTGTTGCCGCAACCAAGGCAGCGGGTTTTGACAACCTCAAGGGCCACAAGAGCGTCGGCGGTCTGCGCGCCTCCATCTACAACGCAATGCCCAAGGAAGGCGTTGTTGCTCTCGTTGATTTCCTCCGCAAATACGAGCAGGAGAATTACAAGGGCTGAGCCTGAGTCCGTTTGCTGTCACTAAAAATGCAGCCGACTGCTGCGGGCAGCGTTTCGCACCCTGCCCGCGACAGTTTTCACCCAATTGATAAATTATACATTATTAAGGAGATTATACTATGCGTATTCTTGCATCAGACGGTATGGAAAAGAATGCTGTTGCCGCACTGCGCGCACAGGGTCATGAAGTCGTTGAACAGTTCTATGAGCCGGCAGAGCTTGCAGAACAGGTAAAGAACTTTGATGTTCTCGTTGTTCGTTCCGCAACCAAAGTTCGCGTTCCCATCATTGATGCGGCATGCGAAACCGGCAAACTGAAGCTCATCATCCGCGGCGGCGTCGGCATCGACAATATCGACCACAAATATGCCGAAGAAAAAGGCATCAAGGTCATGAACACTCCCCGCGCTTCCAGCGATGCTGTTGCAGAGCTTGCAATGGCTCATATGCTCTCCTGCGCTCGCTTCATCAGCGTTGCGGGTCACACCATGCGCGAAGGCAAATGGGAAAAGAAGGCATACAAGGGCATTGAGATTCACGGCAAAACCCTCGGTATCGTCGGTTTCGGCAGAATCGGACAGGCTCTCGGCAGGATGGCTAAGGGCATGGGCATGAATGTTATCGCATTCGATATTTTCCATATTCCCGGCATCGAAGAGCAGACCGGCATCAACTATGTTGAAATGGACGAGCTGCTTGCAAAATCAGATTTCATCAGCGTTCATGCTCCCGCAGTTGACGGCGGCGCAATCATCAATGCTGCAAATATCGCAAAGATGAAGGACGGCGTTGTTATCATTAATACCAGCCGCGGCACAAATGTTGACGAAGCAGCTCTGCTTGATGCACTCAACAGCGGTAAGGTTTATGCAGCAGGTCTTGATGTTTGGGCAGAAGAACCCAGCAAGAACGAGGCTCTTTACAGCCATCCCCATGTCAGCTGCACCCCCCATATCGGTGCTTCCACCACCGAAGCTCAGAAGCGCATCGGTGCTGAAATCGTTGATATCATCGGCAAGTTCTTTGCGTAACTGCGTAACACAGAATTGCCGAACATAAAGGCTCTTTGCTCAGCACAGGGCTGACGAATAATGAGTTTTTTCTTCGCAGTCGAGGGAGAGCTTCGAATTGCGACAGAACCTGAAATTGCCGCAGCAGCTTTGTGATTTCCGTTTCGGAATCGGCACGGCTGCTGCGGTTTTGCTGTACCGTGAACAAACAATAATTGGAGGGAGCTAACCTGAATATGAACGAAAACGATGAACTTAATCTGTTTGTTATCTACACCGCAAAACCCGGAATGCGGGAAGCGTTTCTGAACGATGTGAAATCGAGCGGGATCCTTCAGCGGATACTTGATGAAAAGGGCTGCCGGCGGTACGAATACTTTGCCTCTGTTCAAAATCCCGACACACTGCTGCTTGCCGAAACATGGGAAAATGCGGAACTGCAAAAAATCCATATGACGCAGCCGCATATGACGGAATTGAAGACGATTAAAGAAAGGTATATAGAGTCCACCGAAATCGGCAGGATGATTAAAAACTGACGGCTTAATCAGTGTTAGTGAACCCATGTTAACATGAAAGAGCGGCGGTCGGCCGAAAAAACAGACAAAAACGAAAGAAGTGCAGACGGGCGAAATCGCTCTTCTGCACTTCGATTAAACATATTCGCTTTTTAAAATGAACGACAGCAAAGCCGATTCATTTTGAAAAACGGTAAAGCAGGATGCAATTAATACTTGCGTTTCCTTGCAGCTTCAGCCTTCTTTTTGCGTTTTACGCTGGGCTTTTCGTAATGCTCACGCTTTCTTGCGTCAGCAAGGATACCTGAACGAGCACATTTACGCTTCCAACGTTTAATTGCGCTTTCCAAGGATTCATTTTCACCAACACGGATTTCCATTATCAGTTTCCCCCCTCTCTCTTGCGGGAAATGAATGATTCAACCCGACCGCGGCCGACTCGAATTACTGATACATTATACTCAATGTTCATCGTTTAGTCAACCTGAATAATGCAAATATATTGAAAAAACAGGAATATACTTATTTCGCCTTATGAGAAGCCGCTTTATCGCGCATTTGAAATGCGTCGGACGGCGGTTCGGTGCGGCAATTTTTTGCAGCGAAGTTGTGATATAATAAGTGAATACCGATTAAATTCGGATATGCGGCACGAAACTTACAAAACTGTAAGCACGGCTGAAAGCCTGTTGTAAGCATGGCATGCTATACTTTTGTTTGTTGAAAGGCGGATAACATCGGATGTTGTGCCTGCCTGCTTAAAAAGCATGAGTTAAATCGCAATGCATTACAGAGCCGGCAAAGATTGGTTTAAGCAGACACTGCTGCCGAGCGGAGTCGGCCGTTACACGGTCGGAAACTCAAGCGAAATCGAAAAAACGGAGAGGAATGAGCAAAATGAAAAAAGAGCTTTTCAAACTTGCGCTGCATGGGCTGAAGGGGAAAAAGCGCAGCAGCCTGCTTACGGTTATTATTCTGACAATTTCATTTGCCGCTGTGCTTGTTACGCTTTGCATAACGGGCAGCATTATAAAAACGAATGCGGAATACAGGCTGAACACCTACGGCGCATGGTACGGCGCAATACCGTACGGAATTGAGGGCGATGCGGAGTTTTTGAGCACGGTGAACGGCATCGGAGAGATCGGAGCGGCGACGGTGTACGGTCAGGCAGTATCAAAAAGCGGCGTCGCGGTCACATCCGTAGGTTCGGCGGACGGGAATTTGCTCAAAATCGGACGAATCGAATTGCAGGACGGAGAGTTCCCGCAGCATGACAGTGAAATAGCGTTGGAAGCTTCCGCTCTTTCGAAACTCGGAAAGAATTATACAATCGGACAGGAGATTTCCTTCACAGTTCTTTTTGATGCCGAATCCGAAGAATCCGTTGAAGAGAGAAAAATCCCGGTTGAATGCACCTTCACGCTGTGCGGCGTTTTGCGCGAATACTCGAGCCTTTGGCAATTGAGCGAGAACAAGCTTTCAAAGCCTATTTGCGGTGCGCTTGTCACAAATACGGCGGGAGAAAATTTGCGGACCAAAGCAATTGAAACAGCTGCGCAGATGAATGAGCAGTCCGAAGAGGGGGCGGCGCATGTTTCGGTCGCGGCAGCAAACCGTCAATTCTTTTTTGAAGTTGATGAAGCGGAACGCGGACAGGCAGCGGAGAGTATCAATGCATACATGCAAAAAACACGTCGCGGAACAAATGCGGACAAAGCTGTTTGCATAAACACCGCCGCATTTTCGGATAAAGGTGAAGCGAATTATCATTCGTTTTATATTTGCCTGATTCTTGCCGTGACCGTTATTGCAGTGGTCTGCATATACGCTGTTCAGCTTCGCAAGCAGGTCAGAGGAATCGCTCTTTTCCGAAGTATAGGCATAACAAAACGGCAGCTGAGACTGTTGCTGACGTTTGAAACGCTGATTCTGTGCCTGCCTGCGCTTGGAGCGGGAACGCTGCTCGGAACCATTATAACAAAGCTGATTTTGAAGCTGTTTGTGTATGCAAAATCCGCACCGGTGCAGGTGGACGTTCCGCTGTCGCAGCTTGCAGTCACGGCACTGTGCTGGATTGCAGGGATATTTGCGGCGCGAATGGCTGTTTTCCGCATCGCACTTTCAGAGCCGCTGACGGGCAGGATGCATACAGCCCGCCGACGTGCGCATGCGTTTGAAGTTTTTCGCCGCACTGCGGTCGTGCTGCTTGCCGCTGTATTCTGCGGTGCGGTTATATTCAGCATTCTGGAATCACTTTATCCGAGAGCCGATATGCATAAATGGCAAAATCAACCTGCATATGTTCTGAATGCGGAATCTTCGGAGGTTGCATTTATCAGGGATGGTCGAAATGCACAGCTTATTACTGCGGATATGCTGAAAACCTATCAGAGTATACCCGGCGTCACAAAGGCAGCTGCATTTAATTCGATGACGGTGGAGCTGATGTTCGACGGCGACAAAAACAGCAGCCTTTTCACCGCTTTGCGTGAATATGACCCGCGGTTTGAGGACGGTGCAGCCGTGTGCCTGTATGCCTTATCGAAGGAAAGCCTCGGCACATTGATTGACCCTTCCGCTGTTGACGCGGCGGCATGGCAGGCGTTTTCAAACGGAGAAGGCGTCATAATGTCCTTTCCTGTCGGAACGGACGGCGGAGTGTTTTTTAATCGTGAACACTTCGGCGCAGCCGATTTATCGGCGGGTGATGAAATTTCAGTCGGTTGCTACGGTTCAAAACTCATTCGGGAGGAAGATGTATGCAGGTTAGGCGCTTACAGCAAGCTGCTCACAAAAAACGTAAGCATCGCTGCCGTGGCAGAATTCGATCACGAAAAAACCAATCTGATTCTCACAGGTGCTTATCAGCCGTACACAGTATTCTGTTCGGACGAATTCCTGAAAAACATCCTGACGGAATGCGAGCCGGGCAGCCTTTGCGGGAGCTTTGTTACCGGTGACAAAAACGCTGTTGAAGCCGAATACGGCTATAACACTGCGAATGTATATACCGACCTTAATGCCGGCTATGTTTCAACGGACAGTGTGCTTGCTGAAATAACTGCCAAACAAAGCATTTCAATGAACAACAACCGTGAACAGTATGCAGCGTATATACAGGAGGATCTGCAAAAGCTCATATTGATTTACTCGGGATGCGGCTGCATCGCACTTGTCATGCTGCTGCTTATCGGAAACATTCTGACGCTTGAAGCGGAGGGAGAAGAGCTCGAATTCGGCATTCTGCGTGCGCTCGGAATGTCCAAACGTCAGCTTCGGTGGCAGCTGAATTGCCGTGCCGCGCTGCGCGGCGCAGCAGCAGTATTGTGCGGCTGGCTCGTGTATGCGGCATATATGTTTGCTTCCGCAATTTCGCGTTATAACCATCGGCAGGAAGTGAATGCAGATATGAATGTGCTTGATTTCGTGCAATCCGGTCTTTCGGGACTTGCACAGGGGGGAGCGAACGCGCTGACGGTTGTGCTCATTACGGTTAGCTGCGCAGCGATACTCATCCTGCTCTCCCGTGCAGCAAAGCATCGACTGACGCGAAACGATCTTGCGGCAATGCTTCGCGGACGCTGAACGGCCGTTTTGAACGAAAGATGAATCTTGGACGAAAATTTATTGTGAAATATAAGGAGAAAAATTATGTCAATTATTTTGCAGGCAGAAAAACTGTACAAAGAGTACAAAACATCATCCGGAGCGGTGAACGCATTGAACGGAGTCGATCTTTCGATTGAAAAGGGACTTTTCTATGCGATAATCGGAAGAAGCGGATCGGGAAAATCCACACTGCTTCATGTTCTGAGCGGACTGGACAGGCCGACATCCGGAAAAGTGCTTATCGACGGCGTGGATATGTTCTCGTTCTCTGACGAAAAAATGGCAATCTTTCGCAGGCGCAGCATGGGCTTTGTGTTTCAGCAGTTCAATCTGCTGGATGAGTACTCCGTGTTGAACAACATTTGTATGCCGCTGAGGCTGGACGGCAGGAAGCCGGACGAAACATTTCTTGCAGAGGTTACAAAGATGCTCGGAATCGAAGAAAAGCTGAAAAAGTACCCTTATGAGCTTTCCGGCGGTGAGCAGCAGCGTGTTGCAATAGCGCGCTCGATTCTTGCAAAGCCGCATATCATTTTTGCGGATGAGCCGACGGGCAATTTGGACAAAAAAGCGGGGGAGGACACGCTTAACCTGCTGAGCAGCTGTGCGGCGCGTTTCGGACAGACTCTGATAATCGTTACCCATGATCTCGAGATCGCAAAAAAAGCGGACAGAATAATTAAAATTGAGGATGGAAAGATTGTCTCAAATCAGCTATAATAAACAATGAACCCCGAACGGAAATGCGGATGTTGTTGAATGACTGAAAACAGGCAGGAGGTGCAGTGCCGTGAACAAACATATACTTGTCACTGAAGACGATAAAAACGTTGCCGATGGGCTGCGGGAAATTCTTGAAAGCGACGGCTATACCGTTTCATGCGCGGACTGCGCCTCTGCCGCAATGCAGACAATGCGTGACGGCGGTGCGGATCTTGTTATTCTGGACGTACGCTTAGGGCAGGATGACGGTTACGAGCTTTGCCGCAGGATAAGAGAGTTTTCAAATGTGCCGATACTTTTTTTAACTGCATGCAGCAGTGAAATCGAGCTTGTGCGCGGCTTCCGTGCCGGCGGGGATGATTATGTTGCAAAGCCGTTCAGGATGCATGAACTTCTTGTTCGCATTGAAGCTCTGCTGCGCCGCACATCAAAAAAGAGCAGCGGAGTCCTGAGAACGGGAGAACTCAGCTACGACAGCGCAAGCTGCCGCATCAGGCGGAAAGGGAACGTGCTTGAGCTGACCGCAACCGAAACAAAGCTTGCTGCGGCACTGATAACGCATTCGAAACAGACCGTGTCCCGTGAGGAGCTTCTGTATCTGGTTTGGGATAAGGATTCGGCATTTGTGGATGCAAACACCTTAAGCGTGAATATCAGTCGGCTGCGCGACAAACTCGGAAAGGTTAACGGCAAGCCCTACATTGAAACCGTGCGCGGCATAGGTTACCGCTGGACATTGCCCGTTACGGAGCAATAAGAGTTTTTACGGAAGAAAACGAACGGAGAAAACGCAATGCAATGGCTGATTTGGCTTGTCGTCCTGCTTGCAGCGGCGCTCGGCGGTGAATTATTTCATATTTGCAGGCAAAGACGTGAGCTCGACAGGCTTTCAAAGTCGGTTGAGCATTTTTTGCTGTATCCGGAGGACGATATTGAAGAAACATTGAACGAAGGCGCCGTTGCGAATCTTCAAAACGCATTCTCCGAGCTTACGGCACAGTTTTCGCTCATGCGTGCCGCTTCCGCGCATCGTGAAGAAGAAATGACGCATTTTGTTGAAAACATTGCGCATCAAATCAAAAACGCTGCGACCGCATTGCAGATTCGACTGGATATTCTGCAAATGAAATTGAAGCTTCCGGATGAGGTTGAAGCTTTGAAGAAGAGTCAGCTTTGCATGAACCGCCTCACAGACGAGGTGGACAGGGTATTGAAATCAAGCCAGCTTGCATCCGGCAAAATAACGATGGTTCCGGAAAAAATCGATCTTTCAGAAGCAATAAAGGAATGCTGCGATGAACTGAGCCCTCTTGCCGAAGCCCGCAGCGTTGAACTGCTTTTTGAACCAAAGAATTCAATTTGCATTTCCGCGGATGCTTTTTGGCTGCCGCAGGCGATAAGCAACATAATTAAAAACGCCGTTGAGCATACCGCCCGCGGAACTGCCGTTAACGTCATAATCAAAGACTGCATACAGAACATTGAAGTTCGCATTGAGGATCACGGTGCGGGCATTCCGGAGGATGAACTTCCGCTCATGTTTGAACGATTTCATCGCGGAGCCGCCGCAAAAGCAGGCTACGGAATCGGCTTGTCAATGGCGAATGATATTGTCAGAGCGCACCACGGCAGCATCAGAGTCGTGAATATGCAGACAGGCGCGGCATTCACAATCACTTTGCCGGTGCTCGACGGCATAAAGCCGTATCTGGATGCGGAAGGGGATTAAATCCCGTGTTTTTACTGAAACTTTTTGGGCAAAATACAGCCGCAGATACAAATTCGCATTTAAAGCCAATGCACAGGACGTCAAGCTCACGGCGGCAGACAGGCATAACCGTTAATTCTTTGTCGAAAACAATAAATATATTGCAACTTTCGCTCAAATTACTGTATAATTGATAGCATGGAAAAACAAAGAAATAAAAAAGGGTCATTGCCCATCGGTGTGCGCATCATCGGCATTATCATTGCCGTGCTTGCTGCCGCATACGGTTTATATGCCGGAATGGGTAATTCCACAGGAAATTTTGACGGCGAAATGCAGATATTCGCACTTGACGTCGGTCAGGGCGATTCATTCTTCATTATTTCGCCGAACGGCAAAACGATGCTGATTGATTCCGGCGAATCCTCAAACTCAAAGCAGATTGAGCAGTTTATCCGCGAAAAGGGTGTTCGGCAGCTTGATGTTGTTATCGGTTCGCACACCCATTCGGATCATGTCGGTTCAATGCCGTATCTGCTCGATGCCTTTGATGTCGGAAAATATGTAATGTCCGAAGCGGGACTTGAAACGAGGATTCAAAAACGAATCAACGCCGTGCTTGAAGAAAAAGACATTCCATGCAGTTATGTATGGGCGGGAGATGTTATTGATTGGGACAGCGACTGCAAGGTGACTGTTCTTTCGCCAGTACCGGAATTTGATGAGTATTCAAAGACGGATTGGAATGAATGGAGCCTTATCATACGCGCGGAATACGCAAATCACTCGATGATTTTCACCGGAGATGCAACCGTGCGTTCCGAACAGGCTGCAATGCTGAACAATGAGAAATATTTGTTCGATGCTGATGTTTTGAAAGTGCCGCATCACGGTTCAACGACAAGCTCCTCTCTCGGTTTTTTGGAGGCTGTCAGCCCGGAATACGCAATAATTTCCGTCGGAAAAGGCAACAGCTACGGACATCCCGACTACGATACAATCCAAAAACTGAAGCAGGTTAATGCTGAGATTTACCGTACGGACGAGCTTGGCACAATAAACATTGTTTTCAGTGCGAATGACATAAAAATTACATACTGAAGCCTGAAAAAATTTCGGGTAAATAAGGATTGGAGGAAAAAATGTATTGTCCTGATTGCAAAATTGAGGTTGAGTCCGGCGAGTACTGCCCGCTTTGCGGAAGAAAACTCGTGGGGGATTCACACAGCACGGGAACCGTTGTTGATGACAGCTTCAGCGGTGAAGCGGCTCAGGTTTCCGGAAAAAAACGCTGCAAATTCAATTTCAGCAAACCGCTTTGCGCTGTGTTTGCATTGCTGTTGATTTTGAGCCTTGCGATGCCGTGGTTTCATCTGAATGTGAAATATGTTTCGGCAAATGTTGTTGACGACAGGCTGACAATTCTTCAGCTTAAACCGCAGTTCTCATATTATTGCGGCATGGTGTCAAGACTTGCCGGAACTTTCGGCACGGATATGAATCAATACGCGGATTTGATCACGGCAGCGGAGGGTATTTTGCTTGCAGCTGCAAGCTATTTTATGCTCTGCGGAATTCATTTCCTGCTGTTCGGGATTATAGGTTTGTTTTCAAGGGGAAAACTGCGCTACTATTTTGCTCGTGTCGGCAGCACGATGTACATTATCGGATTGCTGGTGTTGATAATTGCGGTGCTTATCGGCAATGCAAAACTCGGCGCTGCCGTTGCAGCGTTCGGTGCACAGAATGAGCTGCAAATCTCCGCCTCTGTCAAGCTTACTGCGCACCCGTACATTGCGCTTGCGGCCGCACTCGTTTTCAGAATCTTCGGAATTCGCCTGCTTCGTTATTTGAACGGCGTAAGCTGCCTGAATCGCGGAATAACGGATATTGCAAAACGCGAGTTTTCATTGATTCACTGCGTGAAAAAAGTGCCGAAAACGTACTCAAAGCCCAAACATCGCGGAAGAACGAATTACACGTCCTACGGTGATACGGAAAGCTTCAACGATGGAATCGTAGACTGATATTTGATTTTGAATAACTGCTCAAAAAAGCTTTGCACGCTTGCGTGCAGGGCTTTTTTTGAATACCCGATGAATATATGCATTGGGAAGAATACCGATATGCTCTGCGGGAAGAATAAACCCGACAGAAGGGATGCATGGAGGAATTGTCATGACGATGAATGAAAAAGAACGGGGCATGAAATGCGGCAGAATACATCGGAGCAGGAGAGTGATGCTTCCGATTCCGGCATTCATGCTTTTATGCATGGTTTTTATTGTGCTTGCGGGAACTGCGGCGGCGATAATGCCGTTCCCGTCATCGGAGCTGCTTCCGGTTGATGAGCTGCTGTCCGTGTTATATGCGGCAAATTCCTCGCATTCTGATGAAAGCTGCGAACAGCCGAACATCCCGGCTTCCGTGAGCGGAGAGCGCGGTGAAGAAGATTCAGCTCGCGTTGTGGAAGCATTGCAGAATTTTTTGAATACGGGTGAAACGGTCAATTTAGAAAAAATGCTGCACCCTGCTCACCTGTCTGCACTGCGGGAAGGCTGCGGCAAGCTTGTTCCGACGTCGGGCGTATCAAAACTCGGTGAATCAATTCGTTCGCTGCTGCTGCACAGACTTGTCGTTAAGCTTTGCGGTGACGAGGCGGCCGACTTTTATCCCGAGCGTGTGGAATGCACCGTGGTTTCGGTTGAAAAAACGGATGCAGAGGAAACGGAACGCATAATCGAAAGCGCACGGAGCAACGGTGCAGCTGATGCCTGCGGAGGAATGAATATACGACTGGCAGTAAGCTTTTTGAAAGATGAAAAATTGCTCTGTTTCGAGGAATGCTCTTTGATTGCATTTGAATCGGACTACGGCTGCTGCCTTCTGCCGGAGAGTCTTATAAACGTGATTGCGTGATTTAAGATAGATACATTAAACCCCCGAGAAATCCACTGACGGATTTCTCGGGGGTTTTTGTTCGGATATCGCTTAGCTTATTCAGCTCTTTTCGAAATACCTATCAGGCAATGCCGAGGAACTGCTTTGCATAAGTGTCGATATACTTGTCGTTCATGCGAATCTTTGTGTTGTTCTTCCACTCAGTGAAACATTCGGAGTAGTGATCCTGTTCCGTTTTTTCGATGTAGAACTTCTTGGCGTTCCTGTAAGCTGCATCATCGTTCTCAGCTTTGATAACGGTATCGCCTGCATCAAGCCTTTCGTTGATGAAGATGAAGTGTACGCCGCCGCCGGAAGTCTTTGTGGTGACTTCTGCGATCTTCTGTCCGTCGGTGGTGGTGTATATCTTGATGCCGTACTTCTTGACGGGGTCGGTCTCGTTGTCGGCGGGTTTATCGGTGGTGGGAGCATCGGTTGCGGGTGCATCCGTTGCGGGAGCATCGGTGGAAGCAACATCGGTGGTTGCGGGAGCGTCCGTTGAAGGAACGTCGGTGGAAGCAACATCGGTGGTTGCGGGAGCATCGGTTGCAGGAACATCCGTTGCGGGAACATCCGTTGCGGGAACATCCGTTGCGGGAGCATCGGTTGCATCGGGTGCGGGGGATGCGGACTCAGCGGGAATCTTCCAATCATCGCCGTAGAAAAGCAGGCAGGCTGCTGCACCGAAACCGTCAAAGTATTTGCTGAGAAGGTTTTCGTTCATGATGTAGCCGTGCTCTTTGTAGCCGCCGGGGGAATCGGGATCGGCAGTGGGCTCGGGAGTTGCATCGGGGTTGGGAGTTGCCGAGGGGTCGGGAGTTGCGGACACGAATACGGTGTCGCTCTGGTAATCGCCGTTGGTGACATACTTGTCAACAAACTCGTCGAGGGAGATGCCGCTCTCAAGCGCTTTGCGGATTTCATCAAGCTTTTTGTTCTGTTCATCGGTGAAAACGCCTTCAACGGTATCGCTGACCTTGTCAGAGTTGTCATACTGAACGAGAAGGTGCTTGACGGTGAACATATCGTTGGGAGTGTAGAGGGGAATCATGCCGGAACCGCTGATGTAGGAGTTGTAAGCGGTCATGAACGCGGAAACGTCCTTGCCGTAGCTATCCCTCTGGGAGAGAGTGTTCTCGCTGATGTATTTTTCAAAAGCGGATGCGTCGAATTGAACTTCGGAATAGATTTTTTCCTGAAGCATTTCCATCATCATGGATTCAAGCTCGGACTGCTTGAGGGACTTCATGTATGCTTTGTAGGAAGTGCCCTGCTTTTTAAGCGCCGCCTTGAACTGTTCAAGCTTGTTTTCGCGGATGGCAGCCTCGTCGGTGATGCTTGCATCGACTTTGTAGCTTGCAATTGCCTGATCAAGCTTAGCATCAACGTTCTTCTGAAGCTCGTCCTGACTGATTTTTTTGTCAAGGCCGAGTTCATAGCACTTGTTAAGAGTCACGCCGTAGGTGATGAGCTGGTTTTTAATAAAACCGTTGAAATCATCCATGCTCTTTGCGTAATAGCTGTACTGCTGATAAATCTGCTGGTACTGTGAAAGTTTAATTTTCACCTTGCCGATTTTGCCGATGGTGGGGTTGTTGTCGGTTGCGGAGCAGGCGCAGACACCGAGCAGCATTGCAGCCGCCATAAGCAGTGCAATAAGTTTTACAAATACTTTCTTGTTCATCATTAGTCTCCTTCCGGTTAGTTCGTTGGTCGAATCGAAACTTCAATACATTTTAATAGCAATTCAGGTTTTTGTCAATAGCGGTTGGCAATTATTTTCAGCGGTTCGGCACGGGAAGAGTCGAGCTGCCGGTGCCGTAATGCAGCTCGCCCTGCACAGCAACGTATTTGTCAGTGTAGAGCTTTTCAACATCGCCTGCCGGCTGACCGTCCGCACCGATAAGCTGCCTGTAAACTTCAACGATGTAGCCGTAACGGGGCGAAATGACCATTTTCGAATATCCTGTCGGCCAAAGCGGTTCGGCAATGCGTTTGGGTTCGGGAGGGTCGAGCTTTTCTATGGTATCCGACCAGATTTTGTAATGCGTGCCGTCATCGGGCTGCGTGCCGTAAACAAAGGTGTAAACGGTTTTTGTCCGCATGTCCGCATAGGCAAAAAGGAACATGGGGGATTCCGCTGCATTGCTCCACACAAGGTCGGGTCCGTAATACGAAACGGTTGCGTCAAGTCCCATTGCAACATAGCTTCCTGGGATTGAGTGATGGGAGCGGCTGACGATGCGAATATCGGGGCCGATAAGCAGCAATGAATTGTACAGTGTTGAGCTTACCTGACAGATTCCGCCGCCGGGAGTGTCGATATATTCTTTGCCGCCGGAAATCCCGTGCGCGGGAAGCCAGCCGAGTTCTTCGGTGCGCGGCCCAAGAAGCTCGTTGTAGCTGAGCTCTTCGCCCGGTTCGAGAATAACGCAGTTAAGCAGCCCGGCCGCTTTTTGAACGTTGCGGGAACGGGACTCGTTGCTTGTTGCAAATTCGGTTGAGAAACGGGAGAGTTCACGCATTGAGTCAATGAGCGTGTTCACATCGCCTTCGGGTTCAACTTCCTCGAGAAGGAGCGAAAGAGACGCGTTATAATTCCCGGAATTGAACGCTTCGGAAATCTGCTTCAGCATATCTTCGCGGTTAAGACAGAAGCCGTTGCTGCCGGTATGAAAAAGGATCTCTCCGACAACTGTTCCGTCGGGAGCTTTGACCGTTTGAGTTTTGCAAACGGTTGAAATATCGCCGCCCGTGCCGTAACCCGGTTTGCCGCCGCCGACACGGTTCAAAAGCGTCACATAGGGCTCAATAGGGGGGTGATCCAGCTGAGCAGCTGCTTCGGATACGATTGCAGCAATGCTCTCCTCGTCCATCCGAAGGGTGTAGCTGCCGACTTCAAAACCATTTTCGGCAATTTCAATGCGCTTCAGATAATTCTGATAAGGGTCGGCATCGCTTCTGCCGAGCTTGAACGCAGAGCTGAGCAGCTCGTTGATGTTTGTCGTAATGCGAAAATCCGATGCGGTGAGAACAATGGTAACATTGTCTACCGTTACGGAAATGTTGATTTTCGAAAACTCGGCACTCAGCGCGTCAAGCATTGCATTGCGTGCGTTTTCGTAATCCATTCCGCCGACGGGAACACCGGAAATTGTGACGCCGGGAATAATACAGTTGTCCTCAATATATTGGTATGACGTGCCGCTGCTTTTCCCGGAAACGAGCATGGTTCCGTCCGCCTGAGCGGTGGTTTTGAGCCAGTTGTTTTCTCTGTAGGTGCGTACGGCGCGTTCATGATCCGCTTTAAGTGAAAAATGAACGATAACAAGGGAAACGAGCGCAAAAACGAACACCGCCAGCGCACAGACGAGAACGCCGAAAGGTGAACGGAAATCTATGCCCAAAACACCCTTCCGATTGCAGGAACGGGTTTGGGACACTGTGGAACGATTATTGTTGTCCAAGGAGCAGCCTCCGTGAAAATTTAATCTTCAATGTGTTTTTTTGCCGATTGCGCTTGATTGAAGAACAGCGTATCGGAAAACAAGCACATTATTCAACATCTATCATTATAGCCAAATTTGTGCCGAACTTCAACATTCGGGAATGATATAATTTTGCTGACGCATCGATTGGCAATTGAAACGGAGGCGGAAGATGTTCGGGACGAATACGATGAACAGGGAGCCGGAATATCAAATCGACAGGAAAATTAAAATATATAATAATTTTTAAAAAAAGGGGTTGCAATTGTCCGCAGAGTGAGTTATAATACAACACGTTCCGCAGGGAAGCAACGCTGGTGTAGCTCAGTAGGTAGAGCACGTCATTGGTAATGACGAGGTAGTCAGTTCGAATCTGATCACCAGCTCCATAAACCGCTCAAATTGTTTGAGCGGTTTTTTTGTGCCATATGTTCGGTGCGGAACCGCAGCGGCAAGTCTTTTGAAAACTCTCAAAAAGTTCACGATTTCAAAGGTTTATTAATCCGTAAAAATGAGGACTGCCGCGAAATTTGCTGCAGTCCTTCTCATCGTTTTTGGTCAGGCACTTATTGACCGTGCTGCTTATTCGGCGCAGGTCGGATCTGCTTCCGATACTTTATTGCCGTAACGGTTGTATGAATCGGCAAGCCGCACAAAATCGGCCGCTGCAAGCTCTTCGGCTCGGACGGTCGGCAAAAGTCCGGCATCGGCAATCACTTCGTCAACATTGTTTTTCGGAATCAATTGCAGCATATTGTTTCGGAGCGTTTTTCGACGCATCGCAAATGCGGCACGAAGCACCTTTATAAAATTCGGCGGAAGCTCGCTGCCGTTTCGTTCGAATTTCAGCACACAGGAATGAACCGACGGCTCGGGGTAATATGCTGCGGGTGAGAGTTTCAGTTCGGTTGAAATGTCGAAAAGATACCGGGAAACAATCGAGAGCGGCCCGTAGTTCACATCACGCGGTGCCGCAAAGAACCGCTCTGCTGCTTCAACCTGCATCATCAGCACCATGCGCTTAACAGGGAGTCCGGATTCAATCAGCCGCATACAAATAGGTGATGTTATATAGTACGGAAGATTTGCAGCAACAGTAAAAGGCTCTCCGCCGAATGCATCGGAGATTTTTGCAGGCGGAACCTTCAGAAAATCGCTGCAAATGAGCTGCACGCTGCGTTTATCCGCGAATTCATCCGCAAGAATTCCGACAAGTGTGCGGTCTATTTCAACCGCAAGCAGATTTTTCGCTTTTTCCGAAAGAGCGGATGTCAATGCACCGAGCCCGGGACCGATTTCAAGCACGTTTTCGCCTTGGCAGTCTGCAAGTGCTGCAATGCGGCTTATCGCTTCGGTATCGATAAGAAAATTCTGCCCCAGAGCCTTGTTCGGGGTCAAACCCAGTTTTTTTATCATTTCTTTTGAATCTGTCATGACTGAAATTTTAATGCAGATTTGCATATATGTCAACAGAATCCGAAAAATAATGCGCATATTGAGAGTTTTTTATCCCAAAAAGCTGATTGCCGACGGAAAACCGCCCTGACGGTTTAAAAAAGACTGCCGCCGTGCGAATAACCATGTGCAGCGGCAGCTGATGTTAAACGCGCTTTCTTTAAAAAAAACAGAAAACAGCGAATCGAAACACGATATTGCTGCCGACGACATAAACCACGGGCAATGCGGCTTTACATATTCTCACTTCGGTAGTATAATTATAATGCATGATTATAGCTCGAAAGATTTGAAAACAAAAGAATTAAATCGGGGTATGAGTATCGAGGTATAAATATCGAGGTATAAACAGGAATGAAACTGACTTTCGGAACAAAAACAAAAAGATTTTTTTGCTTTATCCTTTCCTCTCTGATGCTGCTTTCTTTATGCTGCACGGTTTTTTTCGCTGCGGGATGCAGCCGGGAGACGGCGTCCGGGGACGAACAGGCGTTCACATTGTTCATGAATTCAATACGCAACGGGCAGTTTACGGAAGCTTTTTCCTTCATCAGTGCTCATGTTGCGCCGGAGAATGCCGTTGACGACAGCATTGAAGCATATAAAAACACAATAACTCTCGCGCAGTTCGAAAAGCGTTACGAGAGCCTGTTTTCGCTGCTCGGCGTGAACGATATTGAATACAATATTGCTGAAGAGAACGTTTCCGGAAATTCAAAAAAAGTCATTAAATACACGATGACATATAAAACACAATCCGCGGGCGACCTGACAAGCGAATACGAGATGACTCTTCTGAAAGAGAATAATCTTTGGCGGGTTGTATGGCAGCCGAGCCACATTTTTCCGGATATGGCCTGGGGCGACACGTTCGACAGGGCAACGCTTGCGGCAGAGCGCGGCGATATCGTTTCTCACGGAGCTGTTGTTGCAACCAATGTCCGCCTTGTGACTGTTTACGCGCTTTTAAGCGAAATTGCGCCGAAAAATGTGCTTACGGATGAAATAATGCAGGAAAATGCGGGCATGAGCGAGCAGGATGCGGAAAAGGAAGCGGACAGGCTTTATTCCGATGCGGAGTATCTGAATACACGCTTCTCGGCGGAATTCGATGCCGCTGCTGCCGAAATTGCCGCTGTGCTCGATTTGGACGCCGCAGAGCTGCGAACAAAATTCGGAAAGAACACAAACGAGTTCATAACCGTTTATCAGGCGATGCCCGATGAAGTTACCGTTGAACAGCAGGAACAGCTGAATGCCGTAAACGGAGTTCATGTTGACACCGAACACTACGGTTCAAAGCGGTATTACCCTTACGGGAGCCTGCTTGCGCATACATTGGGCTATATTTCGTTCGCAACATGGGAGGAGATACAGACATATAACGAGGGACGCGATCCGAATGACGGATTGTATACTACTGACAGCAAAGTCGGTAAAAGCGGCATAGAAAAGCTTTACGAAAGGGAGCTCCGCGGCAAGGACGGCTATTATTTCTTCATCCGCGGAACGGACGGAGCCGTTAAAAAGGTCATCTATCGCAAAGATAAAGTTGACGGCAGCGATGTGATGCTGACGATCGATTTCAAATTGCAGCAGCGCACAGAGGAACTGCTGGATCTTGTGCTTTTCGGTACGGACACGGCGGGTGCGGTCGTTGTTATGAACCCGAAAACGGGAGAAGTGAATGCAATTGCTTCCAATCCTTCCTATGATTTAAACAGGTTTATAAAGGGTATGAGCGGCGATGAATACAAAGCCCTTGAAGATCAGGAGAATGAGCCGCTCAGAAACCGCGCAGCAAGGGAGCTTTACCCGCCGGGATCAACTTTCAAGGCGTTCACTGCTGCTGCTGCGCTTGATACGGGTACGGTGAATGAGAATTATGTTTTCACAGGCTATATTGATAATGATTACTGGAAGCCGACCGGTTACGGGGAATGGCCTTGGCCGCGCATAAAACGCACGCGCGTCTATCACCGCACGGAACCAATGAACATGACGAACTGTATGCTGCATTCCGACAATATTTACTTTGCGGATGTTGCACTGAAAATCGGTCAGGAGAAATTCATTGCATATTTTAATGAAAAACTCGGCATGGACAAGTCGCTGCCCTATGAATTGGGGGCCGCCCGCTCCCAGCTTTACAGCCGCGGCAGCGTGATGGACAACAAAATGCTTGCGGACTCCGGCTACGGACAGGGCCAGGTGCTCGTGACGCCGCTTCAGCTTGCGGCAATGTTCTCCGCATTTGCAAACAACGGCGATATGCCGACCCCGCGAATCATGGACGGATTATACGTAACGGACGGCGTGGAATACAAATGCATTCGGGAAAGCGAATACTCCGTATGGATGGAGGACGCAATTTCGACAAATGCAATAAACAAAATAGTCCCGATGCTCCAAGGCGTTGTGGATCCGAACAAAAACGGAACGGGTCGTTCGCTGCGTGTCACGAATGTTGACGTTGCGGCAAAAACGGGTTCGGCCGAAATCGGCAAAGACAAAACCCGCATGTATTCGTGGTTTGCCGGTTTTCGCCTTAACGTTGCGCAGGAGGATGAGCGTGTTGTGATCGTAATGCTCGATGTTCCCGATTCGGGCGCATACTCATCACTGAAATTTCAGATAGCGCGCGAGCTTTTGAAGCTGGACGACACCCCCGATCCGAATGCTCCGCCGGCGGAATAAAACAAGCTTTGGATGAAATGCCTGCGGTCAGCGCCGACTGTCTGCGGGTTTGGAGGATGCGGTTATTTTGCGGATAAACAGCAGCATTGCGGCGAACATCATTGCCGAGGCTGCAAACCGCATATAGAATCTGTATGCCGAAAAAAACGAAAGAGCGTATAATCCCATGCCCGCAAAGAAGTACTTTGAAGCGTGTTTTTCCGTGCGGAGTTTCGATGCGGCGCGCTCAGCGCGGACCCTGACGGATACACGCTCGGCGGGAGGAAATGCAGCTTTGATTTCGGAATCGATTTCGGCATCGTCGGGCAGGAAGCGTTCGCGAATTTGCGGAATCGTTTCAAGCAGCCTAAACTCAACTGCGGCGGCACCGACGGTGCGCACGGCGGATTCCGCTTCCGGTTCGGGTTTCGAAACTGAATATATCACGATGTGTGAAATGCCTTTTTCAAGAGTCTCGCGAATAATCGGAAGAATATCATCAAAAGTGATTGCTTTTTCAGTTCGGAGCAGATAAAACGAGCGAGTTGCACTCTGTTCGGAATACGCTTGATTCGGGTATTCCGAGGATGAACGGTGCAGGCTGCGGATCACTTCGTCCACTTCGGGCGAAACGAGTATCCTGCGCCGCAAAATCGACTCGGATGTTTCTCTGCGGAGTTTTTTGATGTGGGCATTAAACCGCAGACTGCGCAAAAGGCTTGCAGTGAGCAGTATTGACGCGGAAATGAGCATTGCGGCAAACAAAGACGCGGCGCCGTGATGCAGCTTTCGCGAAACAAGCAAATAAAGTGCGGCGGTCAGCAGCAGTGCCGAAAACACGTTGTCGCATATGCGCGCAAAGCGGGATTTGCCGCCGTTGAAGCTCCGATTATAACTTTTCAACAATGTGTCATTCATAAAATCAGTATGGCACATAGATATGTTTTTCATTCACAAACGGTTCAGGATGTTGTATAATATGCATATGAAGATTGGAATTTACGGCGGAACATTTGACCCCGTTCACATGGGGCACATATTTGTTGCCCGTTCCGTGAAACAGGAGCTTGGGCTTGACAGGGTGGATTTTGTTGTTGCGGCAGATCCGCCGCATAAGCATTCCGCAGAGCGCACTCCGGCTGCATTAAGATTCGATATGGTCTGCGCCGCTTTGAAGCGCGAACGCGGAATGCGCGCTTCCGATATCGAAATTCGCCGCGGCGGAGTCAGCTACACTGTTGACACGCTGCGCGAAATGAAGCGGATAAACAAGAAAGCCGGGCTGTATTTCATTGTCGGAGCGGATATGCTTGAAGATTTTCCTAAATGGAAAAACCCGAAAGAAATACTGGAGCTTGCAACCCTTGTTGCCGTCAACAGACGCGGTCAGGAACGCGATATCGAAGCTCTTGCAGACGGGATAAGGGCTGAATTCGGCGGCAGAGTCGAGATTATTTCTGCGGAAGGGCCGGACATATCCTCAACGGAAATCAGAAGGCGTGTTCAAAACGCACAAACCGTTGAAAGGCTTGTGCCGCTTCCCGCCGAAATGCTGCTTTACGAAAAGCGCTTGTATCAGCCCAAAAGCATAGAGCAGCTTGCGGAACGTGTTTCGAACGTTTTGGATGAATACAGAATGCGTCACACAATGCTGACCGTGCGTGAAGCTGTCGGACTTGCTCAGTATCACGGGCTTTCAACAGAAAAAGCGCGGCTTGCGGCTCTTTTGCACGACTGCGCAAAGCTTGGGCGTGAAGAGACCGTTCGATATGCCGAAAAAATGGGTTATGCGCTGACAAATGAAGAACGTGAAAATCCGTTTTTGATTCATTCGCGCATAGGTGCACTGCTTGCAAGGGATCTGTACGGAGTGCAGGATACGGAAATATTGAACGCAATAGAACGGCACACCGTCGGATGTGCGGAAATGACCCCGTTTGATGAGGTGATTTTTCTTGCGGACAAGCTTGAGCCGTCACGTGATTACAGAAGAATACGGGATTTGCGCGAGCTTGCTTTCAGAGACCTCGACAGGGCGACGATAGCGGTTCTTCGGAACACTATCGAATACACTGAAAATAAGGGAATGCGCATTCATCCGCAAACGGAAATCACCATTGCAGCACTCGAAAAACGGGTGAAAGCCCGCCTGCACGGCGGCGATTGAGATAACACGACAAATCGGCAACGGCGGTGAGTTTTAAGCCGATTTTATCCCGGCTGAGTTCGATACGGGCAATATCGAATAAAAAGACGTACGATTAATAAAAATAATATCAATATAGATATAATCGGAGGAAGAATGGAAACTAATAACGAAAACAAAAACATCCTTTCGGAACCGGAACTCAGGTTTCGCGAGGAGCTTAAAAATTGCGTAAAGCGCATTGTGGATGCCGCCGATGCAAAAAGAGCAAACGATATTGTTGCGGTCCATGTGGGAGACAAAACAATCATTACCGATTGGTTCGTGTTCATGAGCGGCACATCGCCGATTCATGTAAAGGCGCTGAGTGATGAAATTGAAGATTGTGCCGCCGAAATGGGGCTTCCGATGCGCCGCAGGGAAGGCTATTCCGAAGGCCGTTGGATCGTGCTTGACTTTGCCGGAATTCTTGTGCATATTTTCCATCCGGAAGAGCGCGAGTATTACAATGTTGAACGGCTGTGGATGGATGCAACAACCGAAATTATTCGTCCCGAAAAATAAAACTCGGATAAAGTAAAAAATTTGAAAAACATTGCACCCTGCTCCTGCGGGAAACAGCGATTTGATTGTGTATCGGCAAGAAGGCCATGTTTTCAACCTGTTATTTGAAAACGGATAAGCCATTGTGCTGCCGATACATGTAAAACGGGGAGCAGGGCGTTTTATATTTTGCACCGAAATGCTGCGAAAGCAAATGTGAACATCAGGGACGGAGGAACGTTATGAATAAATCAAACAGAGTGCTTGTTGTTGAGGATGATGCCGCGATCGTTCGTGCGTTGAGCTCGTTTTTGACGGATGAGGGCTTTTTGTGCAAAAGCGCAAACGGGCAGACCGAAGCGCTGCGGCTTTTTGAACAGGAGGAGTTTGATATTGTGCTGCTGGATGTTTCGCTTGCGGACGGCAGCGGCTTTGTTGTTTGCTCCGCCATGAAAAGCAAAAAGGATATACCCATTATTTTTCTGACGGCTTCGGGTGATGAACACAGCGTTGTTACGGGACTTGAGCTCGGTGCGGATGACTATATTGCAAAGCCTTTTCGGCCGCGGGAGCTTGTTTCGCGCATCAAAAACGCTCTTCGACGGGCGGGAAAACCGCAGGCCGCGGTCAGTCTCGGCGATGTGCGTGTTGACCTTGAGAGAGGAGCCTGTTTCCGCGGGGATACGGACCTTTGCCTTTCGGCATTGGAATACAGGCTTTTGCTGACGCTCATAAACAACCGCGGGCATGTTTTAACGCGCGCACAGCTGCTTGAACACATTTGGGATGTTGCGGGCGACTTTGTGAATGACAACACCTTGACCGTTTATATTAAACGGCTGCGCGAAAAACTGGAAGCCGATCCGCAGACTCCCTGCATTATTAAAACGGTGCGCGGCGTTGGATACAAAATAGACTGAATATATGCGGTTTGCCGCCGAAGAATAACGCAAAGGGGGCATGGAAAATGAGAGTACTCAGAAATCCGGATGTTTGTGCGCTGACGCTGGCAACGGCCGCGGTCGGTATCGCCGCAAGCGGAATATGTTTTTATTTAAATCAGAAAGCGGGGCTTATTGCGGCCGCCGCTTTTGTAATTGTGATTTCGGCTCAGCTTGTGAACGCTGCGCTGCGTCACAGGCATTTCAGAAAGCTTGCGGACGAAATCGACGGCATTCTCCACGGTGCGGAGGACATATGCCTTTCAAAGTATCGTGAAGGCGAAATCAGCATACTTGAAAATGAACTCACAAAGCTGATTGTTCGTCTTCGCGAGCAGGCAGATGCACTGCGTTCGGACAAAACAAAGCTTGCGGATTCAATTGCGGATATTTCTCATCAGATAAAAACTCCGCTCACGGCGCTTAATCTGATTGCGGAATCTTTGGGCAGGAGCGGCATGAATGCAGAAAAACGCATGGAGCTTCTTCTTGAACTTCGCAGGCAGCTGACAAGGATCGAGTGGCTTGTTTCCGCATTGTTGAAGCTTGCAAGGCTCGATGCGGATTCTGTCACTTTCAGCAGGAAACATGCCGAACTTGCGGCAATTGTTGACGGAGCGGTTGAGCCGCTGGAAATCATGGCGGAGCTGAAAAATGTGCATTTCGAAATTGATGCTTCCGGGTTTGCATACTGCGATCCGGATTGGATGACGGAAGCTTTGGGCAATATACTTAAAAACTGTGTTGAACACTGTGAAAACGGAAGCATATATGTCACTGCATCCGAAAATCCGATTTATTCGGAATTTCGAATTCGCGACACGGGACGCGGAATTGCGGAGCAGGATTTGCCGCATATTTTTGAAAGATTTTATACCGGTTCAGCCGGCATGAACTGCACGGAAACGGGGAGTTTAAGGAATAATACCCATACCGAAAACGATACGGTTCAATGCGGAGCGCAGATTCCGCAGCTGCAAAGCGTCGGCATTGGGCTTGCGTTGTCAAGAACCATCATTTCAAAACAAAACGGAACAATTAAAGCGGAAAATCATCGGCAGGGCGGCGCAGTGTTCACCATACGTCTGTATAAAAGCGCAGTTTAACAACACTTCGATTGGATAATGTTTGAGCCGTTTCCGAAGCTGCGTATTCGGTGTTTGTGACATATCTGTTATTTTCAAGTCACACACAAGTCATATTGCGCGGGTATAATTTCAACCATAAACAAAAGAGTCGAAGACAATACATTCGGATTGCGCGTATAAAAGGTTTGCCTGCCGCATTTCGAACGGATGATGCTCAAAAGGAGAAAAAATGGAAATTTTGAAGGTTGAAAACCTGACAAAGGTTTACGGAAAAGGCGAGAATGAAGTTCGTGCGCTCAACGGCGTAAGCTTTTCGGTTGAAAAGGGTGATTTTGTTGCGATTATCGGGCCTTCGGGCAGCGGCAAATCAACTCTTTTGCACACATTGGGCGGCGTTGACCGCCCCACGGGGGGCAAAGTGCTTGTGAACGGACAGGATGTTTATTCGCGAAGCGATGAACAGATTGCAGTTTTTCGCCGCCGCGAAGTCGGGCTTATCTATCAGTTCTACAACCTGATTCCGGTTTTGAACGTTGAAGAGAACATGTCCCTGCCCGTGCTTTTGGACGGACGAAACGTGAACCGCGACAGGCTGCGTGAACTGATTCGCGAGCTTGATCTTGTCGGACGCGAGAAACATCTTCCGAATCAGCTTTCCGGCGGACAGCAGCAGCGCGTGTCTATCGGCAGGGCATTGATGAATTCGCCTTCGATCGTGCTTGCGGATGAACCGACGGGCAATCTGGATTCAAAAAACAGCCATGAAATAGTTGAGCTTTTGAAGCGAATGAACCGTGAATACAATCAAACTCTCATCATGATCACTCATGACGAAAGCATTGCCCTGCAAGCTCGGCGCATTATTGCAATCGAGGACGGAAAAATCGTCCGTGACGAGGTGATTTCAAAATGAACATCATGAACAAAGTCACTTTGCAGGCGATGAAGAAGAACAGGGTTCGCACGATCGTAACGATAATCGGCATAATCCTTTCCGCCGCAATGTTCACCGCCGTCACAACTTTCTGCTCAAGCATGTACGGCTATATGCGCGAGTACTTTGCATATGACAAAGGCGACTACCATGTTTCGTTCAGCGGCTGTTCAAGCGAAACAATAGATAAAATCAAAGCCGACGAGCGCGTTTCAAAGGCCGCTGTTGCAAAGCCCATAGGTTATGCCGAAGCCGGTTCAAACAATGCCGACAAGCCCTATTTGTATGTTCTTGAAGCGGATGAAAGCTTCATGAAAAATATGCCTGTTCATCTTACGAGCGGCAGACTGCCCGAAAATGAAAACGAGATAATTCTTCCCGCACATCTTCAGGCGAACGGCGGCGTATCACATAAAATCGGCGACAGATTGAAACTGACTCTCGGCAGACGTGTTGCGGAAGACGGGTCGGAGCTTGGGCAGAACAACCCGTATTCGTACGATGAGGAAAAGCTGACTGCGGACAGAATTTGGGAATATGTCGTTGTCGGTTTCTATGAACGCCCCGGGTTCGAAGAAATGATTGCTCCGGGTTACACCGCGCTGAGTCTTCTTTCCGAACCCCTGCGGGAAGGCGAAACCTATGATGCCTATATCCTGATGAAAAATCCGAGAAAGAATCTTGATGCGTTTGCGGAAAAGCTTTCGGGAGCTTTCACTGAGGCATCCTATCAAACGAGTTTGCTCACAATGGACGGCTATTCGGTGTTTAACAATTATTCGAATATGCTTGTGAGGCTTGCCGCAATTTTCTGCGTGCTGATTTTCATCGGCTCGGTTTCGCTGATTTACAGTGCATTTTCAATTTCTGTAAGCGAAAGAACAAAGCAGTTCGGCTTGCTTGCCTCGATCGGTGCAACCCGGAGCCAGATAAGGCGGTCCGTTCTTTTCGAAGCATTTGCGCTGTGCATATGCGGCATACCTATCGGCCTTTTTGTAGGCATCGGAGGTATGGGACTGACGCTGTGGCTTTGCGGAGATTTGTTCAAATCCGTACTTGACGCACCGTTCGGTATGAGCTTTTCCGTTTCATGGCAGGCCGTTGCCGTTGCTGTGGCGGTCGCGGTGTTGACAGTTTTCGTTTCCGCATGGATACCGTCGCGGCGTGCAATGAAAATTTCACCCATTGAAGCAATCAGACAGGCGCGGGATGTGAATGCGGGCAAGAAGAATGTGCGCTGTTCAAAGCTTTTCATTCGGCTTTTCGGTGCAGAAGGCATGCTTGCAAAAAAATACTATGCACGCAGCCGCAAAAAGTATCGCGCAACGATAGCTTCTCTTGCAATGAGCCTTGTGCTTTTCATCTCTGCAAGCGGTTTCTGCATGTATCTCACAAAGTCGGCAGATGACGCATTCACGGAAAAAAGCTACGATATATGTTATCGGGGTTTGTCAGCGCAGAATTATGCGGAGTTTGCCGCGGGCGCCCGAGAATACTTTGATGAGATAACTTTCTGCCTGAACACGCTCGACAACAGCTTTGTGTACCTGCCGGAGGGAGACACAACGGCGGAGTATAAAGCATACACAAAAGCGCAGCGCAGCGCACATGAAGGGCTGCTCAAAGTTGAACAAAACTGTTTTGCGTATTACATTGATGATGCGGCATTCGGACGGATGCTGACCGAAAACGGCATCGATGCCGAGGCTTATTTTGCAGCCGAAGAAAAACTGCCCGTCATGCTCAACAGCGGTTACGATGTTGTTTATTCGCAGGATAACGGCGAAAACAACAGAAGAACATATAATTACAGCTTTGTTTCGGATGGGGTAACGACCCTGATGCGGGCAAAACCCGCACCGCAGCTCGACGGATATATTTTGGACGGCATGTTTTGGTCCGGCAATGAAATAGGAGAGGGCGTTCTGCAATACTACTATTGGCCCGCTCAAGAGGAAGATGCTGACGGCGGAAGCAGCTCCGACGGGGAAAACTCCTCCGATGGGGAAGATTTCGAATCCTCAGGATTTGATTCTTTCGGAAGACCCATAGACCGGCCCGTGCGCCCGGTTGAATATGAAGAAATACATATTGCAGCAACCGTCAAAACCGCACCCGCAGGGATTGACCGCGGACGCGCAATGAAGCTCATTCTGCCGTTCTCCGCGTTCAAAGACAAAAAGGCATTCAATGAAGGCTTCATGAATGTATACATCTGCGCCGATGACCCGGACAAGGCGGAGAATGATGTTAAGTCCGTATTCGAAACCCGTGGAATCGAATTTGCGCCTCAAAGGCTGTACAACCGTGCGGAGGACGAACGAACCGTCAGCAACATGATAATCCTTGTGAAGGTATTCTCCTATGGTTTCATCGCGTTGATTTCACTGATTTCGGTTGCGAATGTGTTCAACACCGTGTCAACCAATGTTGCACTTCGCCGCCGTGATTACGCAATGCTCCGTTCGCTCGGAATGACGAACAGGGGAATGAACCGAATGATGAACTATGAATGCCTGCTCTACGGAACGCGTTCGCTGTTGTTCGGTTTCCCGCTTTCGGTCGGCATGACCTACCTTTGCTACCTGTCCGCAGCGGAGGCTGCACAGATGAGCTTCACAATGCCGTGGACGGCGGTTGCGATTGCTGTAGTCAGCGTTTTCATGGTTGTGTTTGTTTCAATGCTGTACTCAACAAGCAGGTTAAAACGCGAAAACCCGGTTGATGCACTGAAGGATGAAAACATCTGATCGAAACAGTTATGATTGACAGACTGTGAATCAAAAAATAACCGACTGTACCGCAATGTATGCGGCGCAGTCGGTTTTGTTCAAAATAAAGCTGATTTCGTTGTTTCTATATTGCGGAATGGTTATTTGCAGTGCGTCTCGTTGTATTTCTTAATGCCGAGAGCCAACAGATCCATGGCGCGCTCAAGATCCTTCTGCTTGAGGACGTAAGCAATGCGAATCTCGTTCAGACCCTTGCCGGGGGTTGCGTAGAAGCCCTCGCCGGGAGCAAACATAACCGTGTCGCCGTTGTCATCAAAGTCGGTGAGCAGCCATTTCTGGAATGTATCCGCATTGTCAACGGGCAGTGCAGCCATCATGTAGAACGCGCCCTGCGGTTCCTTAACAACAACGCCGGGGATTTCGAGCAGCTTATTGTAGCAGGTGTCGCGGCGGAGTTTGTATTCCTTGCGAACAGCATCGAAATAGTCGGAATCAACGCTGTAAAGCGCGGCGGAAGCGATCTGATCAAGGGTTGCAACGGAAAGCCTTGCCTGACAGAACTTCATGAGGTTCTGCTGAAGCTCCTTGTTGCGGGTGATAATGGTTCCGATACGTGCGCCGCAGGCAGAGAAACGCTTGGATACGGAGTCGATGATAACGGCGTTTTCGTTGATATCTTCGAACTGTCCGATGGTTGCAAGCTGCTCGCCGCCGTAAACGAATTCACGGTAAACTTCGTCGCCGATAACAAACAGGTTGTGTTCTTTTGCGACATCCGCAATGGTGCGCAGCTCTTCATGAGTCAGAACAACGCCGGTGGGGTTGCCGGGGTTGGTGAACATGATTGCGCGGGTGTTTTCGTTGATAAGAGCCTCGAGCTTTTCGCGGAAAGCATAGCGATAACCGCCTTCGGGAGAGGTGGTCAGGGGGCGAATGGTGCCGCCTGCACTCTTGATGAATGTGTTGTAGTTGGGGTAGAAGGGTTCCGGTATGATAACCTCGCTGCCGTCGTCAAGAATGCTGAGCATCAGCATTTGCAGCGCTTCGCTGCCGCCGGTGGTGATGAGAATATCGCTCTCTTCATAGTGAATGCCGAGTTTATCATAATAGTCCTGAACGGCTTTGATAAGCACGGGCAAACCGGGGGAAGGAGCGTATTCAAGAACGGGAAGCTCAAAATTGCGAACCGCTTCGAAATATGCGGGCGGGGTTGCGATATCGGGCTGACCGATATTCAAATGATAAATCTTTTTGCCGTTATTGGTTGCTGCAACGGCAAACGGATGGAATTTACGCATGGGGGAAAGGTTGCATGCCAAAGCCTTCTGCGAGATTTTCATGGAAGAAGCCTCCGAAAAAGTTTTTTTGAGGAAGAAAAAGCGGATAAAACAGCAGAATCGCTTTTCGCGCCGCCGTCCGGCCGGAGATTATCCTCATACGGTGTGATTGTAGCATTTTTTTCGGGTTTGTGCAACAATGTTTGCGCCGAAAAAAGGTATATTTGAAGGAAAAGTGTTGGCAGGGAAGCATGACTGCGTTTGCGGAGAGCAAAAATCAGATGACATAAATGTAAAACAATTGTGAACTTTTTTTATGCAAAGCACATGCAACACATATATTTTTCGCAAAAACATATGTTTAAAAGATAAAATAGTATTTCACAACGGCATGTGCAGCCGATAGGGTCAAGAGAATATTACAAAAATGGTATTTGAACCGGCATTCCATTGTGGTATAATAATGCGAAATGTGGATATGTGAAAGGATACTGTTTGCAAATGATCGTTGTCATACCTGCATATGAGCCGGATGAAAAGCTTTTGCGTCTTGTGGACGAACTGAAGCAGCAAACGGACTATAAAATCATTATTGTTGACGACGGCAGCAAAAATGCGGAAAGCAAAGATGTTTTTTCAAAGCTTGAAGCGGATTCCGCTGTTACAGTGCTGCACCATAAAGTCAACCGCGGCAAAGGCCGCGCAATGAAGACTGCGTTTGAATACATAAAGGATGCGGGGTTTTCCGATGACGGTATAATAACCGTTGATGCGGACGGGCAGCACCTTATAAAAGATATCGTGGCAGTCAGTGAAACATGGGCAAAGAACCCGAATGCGCTTGTTCTCGGCAGCAGACGTTTTTCCGGCAAAGTACCGCTCCGCAGCAGATTCGGCAACGGTGTAACACGCGGCGTGTTCGCAATTTCAACGGGCGTTCGCGTTTACGACACGCAGACGGGGCTTCGGGCTTTTTCAACCGAAAAGCTTGACGACATGCTCAAAATCGGCGGCGAACGCTATGAATACGAGATTAATCAGCTCCTGACATGCACCAAAACGCATGTGCCGATAATCGAGCACACCATAGAGACCGTGTATCTTAATAAGAATGAGACTTCTCATTTCAACACTGTAAAGGATTCATGGCGGATATACAAAACGATTTTTACGTTCGTTTTTTCAAGCTTTGTCAGCTGGGCTGCGGATTATATCCTTCTGCTTGTGTTCAATGCGATACTCGGCGGCATTACGGGCGGTGCGGCGGTCAGGCTTCTGTCATTTAATCTTCCGCCAAAGTTCTTCGCGCTTGTCGGAGCACGCACGATAAGCTCCTTGCTGAATTACTTCCTTAATCAGCGGCTTGTTTTTCAAACAAAGTCCAAGGGCAGTGTACTGCGCTATTACATTCTTGTAGTGGTGCTTTTTGCGTTGAACTACGGTCTGCTTCAGCTTATGGGAAAAATCGGCATCGCGCTCTGGCTTGCCCAAATAATCGCACAGCTTGTGATTTACCCGCTGAGCTTTGTAATTCAGCGAAAATTTGTTTTTTGCGAGAAAAATACCGCAGCATAAAACATTGCGGTGTCGCGCGGTTCATGCCGTGTAATTTTAAGGAGATAATATATGAAAGCAAATAAGGCAAAAATTATTCTTGTTGTTGTTTTGGATATAGTATTTTTTGCGGCAATACTGTTGTCGTTTGCATGGTTTCATCATGCAAAGCCGCAGAAGCTTTCACCGACGAGAACATTCGACCCGAGAGTGTCGCCTTCACCAAGCCCGTCGCCGGATTGGTGGATTCCGAAAGACACACCTGCCCCCGGCGAAACACCGGATCCGTCGGCATCCACTCAACCCACTGTTGCCCCCACCTCCGAACCGAACGATCTGCTTCACGGAAAATATTCCGAAAAGTTTACTTCCGGTGAGGTGGTTCGCGATGAAAACGGCTATCGCAGCGGAAATGTATGTGTTGAGATGAGCAAACACACTATGACCGTTCAGGGGCAGCCCGTATGCTACTATGTTGCCGACATTTACATAAAGGATATTACAAGCCTTCGCTGTGCAATTTCCGATTCGCCGGACAGGGATGAATGGGTGACGGAGCTTGCAGGCAAGAACAATGCAATCGTTGCAGCTTCGGGCGACTTCTTTGTTTTCAAGCGGAGCGGACTTGCGATTCGAAACGGACAGGTTTACCGCGAGGAGCTGAACAGAAGTCAGGATGTTTGCGTTGTCTATTCCGACGGCACAATGGCAACTTATTTTGCCGGTTCGGTGGATTTAGATTCGATTTATGCTAAAAACCCGTATCATGCGTTTTCGTTCGGCCCAAAGCTTTTGAACAACGGCGAACCGATGACGGAATTCAACACGAGTGTTGCAACATGGAATCCGCGCTGCGCGATCGGTTATTATGAACCGGGGCATTACTGCCTTGTTGTTGTGGACGGAAGGCAGAGAGGCTATTCCCTCGGGCTTGAAATGACAGAGCTTTCAAAGCTCATGAAACAGCTTGGCTGCACGGAGGCATACAACCTTGACGGAGGCATGACCGCTATGATGGCATACGGTACTGAGTTGTACTCACAGCCCTGCGGCGGCGGCAGACAGAATTGCGACATTGTTTATGTTGCGGAACCGCTGTCCTGAGCGTTCGGATTTCGAAACGGAAGCTGAAAACTACTTGAAATTTAAAATCTAACGGGGAAATAATAATGAGAAAATCACTCTTCAATTTCAATAACAAACGCCGCGTGTTCCGCGTGCTGCTCTCTCACCTGACGGCAATGCTCGCATTGCTCGTGCTGATTTGCTTCGTTATCGACAGGTTCAACACGGCAATGGCATTTATGGACAGTGAACTTTCAAAGTGGTATATTGCGGTGCTTGCAGTCCTTGCACTCATATCATCGATACTTAACATCGTTGCGTTGTGGGTAAATCCCGATAAAATGAAGAAAAATCGAACGCCCGACAACCATTGACGGTGCAAAACGGCGTTACCATTTGTGGATATAATTACGACTGTATGAAAAATAACACAAAGATTTTACTTGTTGTTACGGCGGATATTCTTGTTTTTGCGATTATACTGCTGTCTTTCGCATGGTTTCATCATGTTAAACCTCAAAAATTTGATGCGAACCATGCGTTCCCTCTGCCGGAAAAACGTGAAAACCTTCTGCACGGCAAATATGAAGATAAGTTTACCGCTGACGGAAGCGTTCAAAAAACCGAGAATTCCTATCGCAGCGGCAATGTATCCGTTGAGATTTTGAGCCGGGATATTACCGTCGGCGGCTATCCCGTGCACTACTACATGGCGGATATTTACATTAAGGACATTTCAAGCCTTCGCAGTGCGGTGTCGGAAGAGTCCGACAGGAGGGAGCGTGTTGAAAGCCTTGCTGCAAAACATAATGCAATAGTTGCAACTTCCGGCGATTTTTTTGTTTTTAAACAGAGCGGGCTTGAGATTCGCAATGGGTATGTCTATCGCGAAACAATAAATAAAACGCAGGACGTATGCGTTATTTATCAGGACGGCACGATGGAAACCATACTTGCAGGTTCGGTTAATCTTACGGCTGTCTATCGAAAAAAACCGTATCACACTTTCTCTTTCGGCCCGAAGCTGTTGGACGGAGGGCAACCCATGGAGGAATTCAACACGAGTGTTGCAAACTGGAATCCCCGCTGCGCAATCGGCTATTACGAGCCGGGTCACTACTGTCTTGTGGTTGTTGACGGAAGACAGGAAGGGTACTCCATGGGGCTTTCAATGAAGGAACTTTCAAAGCTGATGTTTGATCTCGGCTGCAAGGAAGCATATAATCTTGACGGCGGCGAGACAGCAATGATGGCTTTTGACGGAAAACTGACTTCAAAGCCCAGCAACGGCGGAAGAGAAAACTGTGATATCGTGTATATCGGCGAACCGCTTGAATAAAGCTGCACGCAGGAATTGTTCAGAATATTCAGAGTAATACATGTATGCCGCACCGTTTTTCGGCGCGGCATTTGAACAATTAAATACTTATTAAAACACGGAGGCCGACCGATGCTGTATATATCAAGATTTGAATTTCCGGATGCCGAAACCGAGACAGATTTCCGCTTCGGGTTGAAAATGACATGCTATGATTCAATCTATCCGTTTGGCGTTCTTTCAGAAAAAGGGCTGACGCAGCTTGATTTTGAAGATATAACGCTGCTTTGCGGCGGCAACGGCACAGGAAAGACAACCGCACTCAATATCATTGCAGAGAAACTGAAACTGACAAGGGCATCGGTGTATAATCGCAGCTGCTTTTTCGAGCGTTACCTTGAGGATTGCAGTTTTATATGCGAACTTGAGATCACTCCGCACAGCAGGATTATCACGAGTTACGACGTATTTGATTTTATGCTTGATCTCCGCAGCCTGAACAGCGGGGTTGACAGGCGGCGCGATGAACTGTTTGATGAATATCTTTCACTAAAACACAAAAAATCAAGTGTTCGTTCACTTGAGGATTATGAGGCTCTTAAGCGGCTAAACACGGCGCGCAGCAAGACCGCTTCGGAATTTATTCGCAGGAGCTTGCCGGCAGGCTTGCGCGAACGGTCAAACGGGGAAAGCGCATTCATGTATTTCCAAAACAAAATTGAGGAAAATGCTCTGTATCTGCTTGATGAACCCGAAAACAGTCTTTCTCCGGAAAAACAGATTGAACTGCTTCAGCTTATTGAGGACAGCGCAAGGTATTTCGGATGCCAGTTTATAATTGCGACTCATTCCGCGATTATGCTTTCCGCCCGAAACGCAAAGATTTATGATTTTGATTCATTCCCGGTGGGAGTTTGCGCATGGCAGGATATTCCGAGTGTTCGCTGTCAATATGAGTTTTTCAGAAAGCATGATGCCGAGTTTGAATAATCATCGGACGGAACCATGCAGAAAAATCGGCAAATTTAAAGCTCACGAAAATAAGTCATTCGGAGTATTTCAGACATTAATCAGCAAATTCATAGCCGTCACTCGGCGAGGGCTGCCTGTCTGTTTCATCGAACAAAAGCCTTCCGATGAGCGAATCGGACCTTGCGCCCTGCTCGATGAACCATTCTGACGGGATATAAATCGTCGGTTCGATTGTCGGATCGGCGATAAGTTCATATTTTCGATAGCAGAGCAAAATTCCACAGTCATAGAACATGAACATGCGATCCGAATAAATCGGTTCAGGCAGACAAATGACAGTATCACCAAAATTCGAAACTGCGGTTTCGTATGCTTTTTTACCGAAATCTGCCGCAAAATCATCGCTGAACGCAGCACCGAAACAATCGTCAACGGAAAGAATCCGTCCCGATAAGATATCTATGTTTATCGGTCTTGTTTCAAAAACCGCATATCCGTTAACGGTCGGAACATCATAATCCGCATTGAGTTGTTCGAAGGGAACATAAACGCACATTTTGATTGAAAGCAGGTCGTTATCATTGTACATAACGTCGTAAGTTATGTACCTGTCAGCAGGCTGCTCACGCGCATATTCCACGAAGGCTGTTTTCACGGCAGCGTTCACAAGGGCGGAGTTTCTGCAAACGAAAACAGGGCATACAACATAGCAGCCCGATGTTCTCACATGCTCCTCAAACCCGACATATGGCGTTTGGCTTTCCGAAGGCTGATTTTCGGGAACATCGGCCGTCGGCTGAACCGATGCAGCGGAGAAAACGTTCACACCGACAGCGGATGATGCACCGGAGGCGGCGGAAAGCGTGAAATATGAACCCGACCGCTCCCTTACGTTGTGCATCTGCGGTTGTGCCGTTTGCGTGTCCAAACGGATTTGCTGCGATGGAGCATATGTTGAACAGGCGAAACAAGGCAAAACCGCAGCGGCCGCTGTCAGCATTGCAAAGAATCCCGCCGCAATGCGCGGAATGCGGCGGATAGTGTATTGTGTTTTTGTGTTGAGATTCATATCGAATGCCTCGCAGAACATATGCCTGATGCAGCTCAACGACCGAATAAACCTGCCCTTTTATGTGCAGTTTACTTAATAATCATAAGCTCGCTGTCCGAAATCGCATGCTCAATCATTTCGGAGAAATCAACCTTTGCTTCGCTTGCGCGCAAATCCTCAAGCACAGGTTTTGTTACGGGATGCTTGGGAACAAACACGGTGCAGCAATCCTCATAGGGAAGGATGCTTGTTTCGTATGTTCCGATTTTTCTTGACAGATCCATAATATCATCCTTGTCGAAACCGATGAGCGGACGGAAAACAGGCATGGTCACGGCATCGTTGGTGACGCAAAGGCTTTCAAGCGTTTGACTTGCAACCTGTCCGAGAGCTTCGCCCGTGATGAGTGCACGTGCGCCTTCCTTTTCGGCAATGCGCTGCGCAATCTTCATCATAAGCCGGCGCATGATGACGGTGGTCTCTTTACTCGGACATTGCTCGTAGATGGTCATTTGGATATCCGTGAAAGGAACAAGATGCAGCCGGATCGGACCTGCATAGCGTGAAAGCAGGCGGGTCAGGTCAACAACTTTGTCGCGGGCGCGCTCGCTTGTGTAGGGATAGCTGTAAAAATGAACCGCACTCAGTATAAGCCCGCGTTTTGCCATCATATAACCTGCAACCGGGCTGTCAATGCCGCCGGAGATGAGCAGCGTTGCACGCCCTGCGGTGCCGACAGGCATTCCGTTTGCGCAGGGAATCTCCTCGCAATACAGGTATGCTCTGTCGCGTATTTCAACGGAAAGAGAAACCTCGGGTTTGTGAATGTCAACACGCACGGATGGGTAGCGTTCGAGAATCAGATGCCCGAGTTCGCGGTTGATCCCGTCCGAATTCATAAAATAGTGCTTGTCCGAACGGCGGGCAAAAACCTTGAAGCTGAAATTCGGATTTTTTTCAATCTCTTTGTCCATAAGCATATATGCCGTGCTGCATACACTCTGCCAATCCTTATCAACGGCAAGCGCGGGACTGACGGAGTGAATGCCGAACACGCGGGTGAGCCTTGAGATTGCTTCGTCAAACTGTACATCCGGAATATCCATAACATATATCCTGCCGTGTTCGCGGTCGATTCTTGAGGGAATGCCGCGAAGGGCGGAACGCATGTTGTCAACGAGCTTCTGCTCAAAATAGGGACGATTCAGCCCCTTAAGATGAATTTCGGTGTAGCGAACAAGAATAACTCTTTCCATTTTATAATACCTTTCGTGTTTATCTTCCGAGTGGAACGTTTTTGGGTTAAACTTTCGAGTGTGCTTTATCTCCTGCGGAACCGTCGAAGCAGGGAGAGGCTGTCCTCGATCATCTGAGCGGCCGTATCGGCTTCTTCCTCGGTGTTGCCGGCGCCGAAGCTGAAACGGATTGCGCCGTCCTGCCTGTCGCCGGTGATTCCCATTGCGGTTAAAATGCGGTTTTTGCCGCGGTTCCTTGCCGCACAGGCGGAGCCGGTTGAAACAAGCAGGCCTTTGTCCATTAATGAATGCAGCAGAACCTCACCGCGCACACCGAGAAAGCTGATGTTCAAAATATACGGCACACTGTCGTTTATTTCGGGTCCGTTGAGCTTTATATCCTTGATTCGGGACAAGTTGCTGTAAAGGCGGTGTTTGATGCGGGTCATATTTTCGAGCCTTTCGGTGCGGTTGTCCGTCCAAAGTTTTGCGGACACGTCAAGAGCCATGATTGAAGGTACGTTCGTGGTTCCGGAGCGAAGATTGTTTTCCTGCCCTCCGCCCGTTTGCCCGCCTTTGAAGCGCGTTCCGCGGCGCACATAAAGCCCGCCTATGCCTTTAGGAGCGTTAAGCTTATGTCCGCTGAAGGAATACATGTCGCATTGCACGGCGGGCATTTTGATGTATGCCTGCACCCCGTCGCAATGGAAAACCGCTGAGGGGCTTTTTTCGCGCACGAGGTGATATATGCCGTTGATATCATTCACGGCGCCGACCTCGTTGTTGACGTGCATGATGCTCACATAGCCCGTTGATTCGGTAAGTGCGGCGGAGAGTTCATCCATGCGCACACACCCGGTTTTGTCAACGCCGACAACAACAACATCGTATCCCTGCGCTTTAAGCGCGGCAAAAGGCTCAAAAACGGAGGGATGCTCAACTGCGGATGTTATGATGCGGCATTTGTCGCGGCGCATTGCAAGTGTCCCGGAGAGGGCGATATTGTTGCTTTCCGTTCCGCCGCTTGTAAAAATAAGCTCGGATTGCTCCGCATTAAGGTAGGATGCAAGCCTTGCTCTTGCAGCGTTGACATCCCGCTCGACAGAAACGGCGGGGGAGTATGCAGCTGCCGGGTTATAAAACTGCTCGGTCATGTATCGAAGAGCCGTGTTTGCAGCCTCGGGGCAAACCGGCGTTGTTGCACTGTTATCAAAATAAATCATATAAATTACCAACCTGTTGTTTATTGAGCAATCGCCGGATGCAGTGCCTTAAGACACAATGCCAGCAAATGCACGTTCGGCATGTCCGGCGATTACTAAATAAATATGCTGTCGATTCCGCTTTTGTTAAGAATGCCGTTCGAAGGGAGTTTCAAAGCAGCACACGACTCCGATTTATCCGTTGGGGAATGTCGGTTCATCCGTGGGTTCGGCGGGCTGATTCGGAGGCGGATAAAGTGCGCTCAGCACATCGTAATTCCGCTTCAGTTCGCTCATATACTGACTGATGAGCGCAGCATCGGATTGTGCAATTGCATTTTGCAGCTGCGTGATTCCGCCTTCAAGAATGTGGCGCGCCGTTTCTGTCAGTGTCTGAACGGTGTCAAGATAATGGCGCACAGTCGCAATAAGCTCGTTTGAACGCGCAATAAGCTCATCGAGCGGAATATCCGTCCCGCCGCCGGTGTGTACCGTGCAGCATTCAAGATGTTCCGCGTTGCTGATGAATTCGTCTGCGGTAAGATCCGTGCGCACCGCGTTAGGCATGTATTGATAGAGTTTATCGTTGCTCAGTCTTGCATAAAGCGATGTTGAAGGAATCAGCACAATGCATTTTGCATAGCGTGATTCGGCGGGGCAATGCTGCCCTGCCGGCATTTCGGAATCCTTGCAGTACACAACGGTGCAGTGCATATCACAGTATTCAGTGGGCATTTTTTCAACCGCGCACCAGTCGGTAAGCGGAGGGTTGTTCGTGTCGTGCAGACATTCTTCGGTGGCAAGCTTGCCCGAAACCGGGCAGATCGTGGCTTGGGTCAATCCGATGTCGGACGGGGAAACATCGAGGAGCGGACGATCCGAGAAACCGTCATGCACCTTGCTCATGAAAGCCTGCCAAAGCGGAGCGGCACTGTTGCCGCCGGTCGAGCCGGAGGCAAGCTTTTCGGAATACTTGTCATGGCCGATCCAGAGGGAAGCGGTATAGTAACCGGTAAATCCGGCGAAATAGACGCTTGTGTAATCATCATTTGTGCCGGTTTTGCCCGCAACGGTGATACCGGGTATGATTGCGCTTGTGCCCGTGCCGGAAGAAACAACGTCCTTCATCATGTCGGTGAGCATAAATGCGCTGGATTCTTCAAAAACGCGCCGCGTCTTCTGATAGTCGCGCGCATCGATAACGATGCTGCCGTCCTCGGCAACAACGGTCGTGAAGGAGATGGGTTCCATATACATGCCGCCGTTGGCAATGCAGGCATATGCGGCCGCCATTTCAAGCGGAGTGATTCCGCTGGTGCCGAGCGCAAGTCCGGGGCCGTCAACGTTGATTCGTGAAGGATCAACGCCGAGCCGCTCAAGGTACTTTGCACTGAGTTCGGGGGTCACAATGTCGAACAGAATCCTTGCGGCAACAATGTTGAGCGAGGATGTGATGCCTCGGCGAACGGAAGTCAGTCCTTCCCAACGACGCGAACCGATTTTCGGGTATCCTCTTTCACCGCCGTAACCGTCGATTGCAAGCTCGGAATTCAGCACGCATGTTGCCGGCGTTGCGCCCATGTCGAGCGCGGGACCGTAAACCGCAAGCGGCTTGATGGATGAACCGACAGGCATACTGCTCTGGTAAGCGCGGTTGAGCTGACGTTTCTGAATCGGCTCTTCACGTCCGCCGACCATGGCAACGATATAGCCCGTGTGCTGATCGATAATGACCGATGCCGCCTGCGGCTGCGCACTTGTGATGCCGGAATTGGGGTCTGTAATTTCAGATGCAGCCGAATTGCGCAGACGGGGATAATTCTGCCATTCGGTAATGGTTTGCTGAACGGTGTTCTGAATGTCCGGCTTAACTGTCAAATAAATGTGGTATCCGCCGGTGCGCAGTTCCCTTTCGATTTCGGCACGGTTTGCAGGCGTGTCCGCAAGGTCACGCGCTTCAAGCATGTGCGTCACAACATCATAAACACCGTATTCAACAAAATATGCCATGTCATAGAGCTGCTTTTGAGCGCTTACTTCAAGGATGTTGACATGTTCAACAAGTGCGGCGTCGTATTCGGCGCGCGTTATGAAGCCCTCGTCATACATTGCTTTAAGAACAACATTCGTCCTGTCGTTGGTTATATCCATTTTGTTGCGTCCGCTGCTGTAAAACCGTTTATAGGTGTTCGCACGGGGATTGGTAACGTTCGGCTTTTGAACCATGCCCGCAAGCATTGCGCATTCGCGAATGGTCAATTCGTCGAGTTCCTTGCCGAAATAGTCTTTTGCGGCTGTTTTAAAGCCGTAGTTGGAGTCGCCGAGGTAAACATCGTTCATATAGGCTTCAAGTATTTTGTCCTTTGAAACGGTGCTTTCAAGCTCATATGCAAGGTATGCTTCCTGAATTTTGCGCTTATAACTCTGAACATTGGAAAGTACTTTGTTTTTGATAAGCTGCTGGGTGATTGTTGAGCCGCCGTGGGTGTTGGTGTTGCGCAGCGTGTTGATAACAGCCGAAAAAAGCCGCTTGAAATCAAGGCCGCTGTGTTTATAAAAGCGAACATCTTCAACCGCAATAAGCGCATTTTTAAGATTGTCGGGAATTTCGTCGATATTTGCCCAATCGCGGTATTCCATGCTGGCAAAGGTCGTTATCATATTTCCGTTGCCGTCGTAGATGTAGCTTGTGCGGTCGCTTTCCGTGAGCGCGGAAATATCAAGCGTCGGCGTGGTGTCGATATATGCTTTTGCAATGCCGAGCACAAGGCCGAGTCCGATGAAACCGCAAAGTATTCCCGCAACAACAACAAGTTTTATGACTGTGAACACGATGGCGAGCAAGGTTGAACGCGGTCGTTTGCGCGGCGCAAAAACTCCCTGCGGTGCATCCGCTTTGTTCGGCGAAGTGCGTTTTGCACGGGAATGATTTTTGTTATTCGGTTTTGAATGCATTGATTCGTTTGCTCCTTTTTTGTCTGAAAACAGTTTGGCAAAAAAACTGCGCACGGAAGCGAAGGTTTTTTTGAAAAAACCCGAATTCCCGCCGTCGCCGGGTTCTCCGTTCGCATTTGTCGCCGCAGCGGGACTCTCAAAAACGAGAGTGTCGCCGTCCGCTGCGCTGTTATGTTCATTTTTGAAATTATCCATCTCAAAATACCTTTCGCATATTTTCCCATTCAAATTATACCACAGTGTGCACTGCTTGGCAAACCGAACATCAAATATTTGCAGTTTTGCCGCAAATATCCGCAATTATCCGCGTTTGCTCCCGCATTGCGGGTAACACTCGTGCCGTGTGCGGAATATTTTAAAAAGAAAACGATAAAAAGGAGGGAATGCAATGTCGGACTGCACGGGGGGCGAAAGCAATGCTGTTGTAAGGAAAAGAAACGGAAAACGCCGCTTCCGAAGAGTGCACGGTGTAAAATCAGCCAATATCCGCAGGATACAAAAACCGAATCTGCATTTCGGCCTGCGGGGTATAATCTGTGCTGCGGCTGCGCTGTTTATTGCGTTCGCAATCCTGTTTGACTCGGCGTTTTCCGTGCCGCTGCGCGCTCTTGCAGAGGAAAAGGCAGCCCGGCTTGCAGCGGAACTGCTGAACTCTGCGGTATTGGAAGTCATGGGAGCCTATTCGGAGAAACATGATCCTTCCGAACTTGCAAAAGTGCAGCGAAACGAGAGCGGTGCGGACATTCTTTTTATTGACGCCGTGAAAATTAATCTGCTTGCGGCGCAAATAACCGATTGCGCCCAAATTCGGCTTCGGGAGCTTTCGAATGCTTCTGTCGGCGTATCACTCGGGACGGCAAGCGGAATTTCATTGTTTACCGAAAAAGGCCCTCGTATAAGCGTCGGGATTTCTCCTGCGGGAAGAATCGATTCCGGACTTTCCGCTGCATTTTCTCCTGCCGGAATCAACCAAACAAGATATTCGGCATATCTTAAACTGACTGCAAACATTCGGATAATACTTGCCTCATTTGAAAAACATATCGCCGTGTCCCATACCGCCGCACTTTGCGAAACCGTTATTGTGGGCGATGTCCCTCAGGCATACACAAACGTTGAATCGGTTGATGACGCATTGAACCTTTTGCCGTCAACGGGCGATACAGAGTAAGTATTGACGGGAATTTTTGTGATAAAATGCCAGACATATACCAATGCTGCGCGAAAAATCCGTCAATTAAAAATATTAATTGATGTTTTTTTCGCAACGGCTGCAAATCCGTAACATGCCGCGTAAACAGCTTGAATTTCGGGAGAAAATTATTAATGTTAAAATTTTTAGAAAAAAATAAAAAAAACACTTGCACTATCCGGCAATATATGGTATGCTTGACTCGAAGAACGGAAGAGAGCCGAAACGAGGGCGATCGATCCGATTTTCAAAAGCTCCAAGCCGCAGTTCCTCGGGTCTTTGTGCATTCCGGCTGTGCTGACAACAAGGACTTCCCCGTTTCCGATCTCCGCCCGATAAATGTTTTGGCTTGCAAAACTCATTTTTGACCGGGAACGGTTCAATCGACAGCAATCGGGCAAGCTATCACCATACCATTGCTATGGAGGTTTAATTATGAAAAAGAAAACTCTCACCCTCATCCTTGCGCTTACATGCGCAGTTGTGCTTGCCTTGGGCTGCTTTGCCGTGCAGGCACTGACGCTCAGCGGAAGGAATGCAGCCGATGTTGCTTTGAACGATGTTGATCCTTTTGAACAGAACCGGGATGCGTCCGAGTATTACTACTACTGGACTGACGAGAACGATCCGAATTCCTGTTATCAGATTCCTTGGGCATGGGATTCGCAGGATACTTCCGAATTCGAAAATTCGGAAGCTGTTGAGAGTGACACTTCGGCTGTTTACGGCAAGCTCTATGCAGAAGCAAATGACGAGCAAAAGCGGATGATTGAAAACATCGAACGTGAATTCGGTGGATTCAATTATGATTACAAGAAAAAGATCTTGCAAATTATGGGGAGGCTGCCCTCGGATACTCCGATTCTCACTGTTGAACAGGCACGCGCAATCTGCGCCGAAGTTAACGACATGGGAATTGAAGATTGGTGGGAATGGCGCAGTGAACTTGACAGAAGACTTTGCGCAGTTACCGGCGCCCCGGACTATGAAGGCGGAAGCGGAATCGGATTCACAGTATACTACTTGAACGGTGAACACACACGGTATCTGCAAGTAACGATAGGCTTCGCAGCGGTGTTTGATGCTGCAACGCACACAGTCGTGGAATACATAACTGAACCGATTGCATAGCATTGCGTTAAAACGGCTGACTGAAACCTGTTCTCGCAACGGCAATTCTGCCGTTGCGAGAACAAAAAGAATCATTTCTACCGGATTCAAGGAGAAAATTATTATGAAAAAGAAAACTCTCACCCTCATCCTTGCGCTTACATGCGCGGTTGCGCTCGCTCTCGGCTGCATTGCTGCTCATGCAGTCACTTCGGACAGAAGCAAAGCTTCCGAGCAGGAACAGGATGTTTCCGAAAGGGTTGATGCTGTGAACGAGCAGGAACAGGACGATTCCGAAAAGGTTGATGCCGCAAACGATGAAGTGATTAACACCATCAGGAACAGGAGCTATGGTGACGAAACGTCACTTTATGAGTACTGCTGTGCGCATGCTTCCGATGAGCAGAGGCGGCAGCTCGAAAGCTTTGAAATGGGTTATAAAGGGGCTACGTCAGAGCTGCTTAGAGAGGGTTATATCAGGCAGATTGAGACGATAATGGGAGCGCTCCCGTCGGACACTCCGAGACTGACGGTTGAACAGGCAAGAAGCATTTACTTTGAGGTTCGGGCGGAGGGCTACGGTCTCGGCTCGAGGGAACTTGAAATGGAGTTGATAAGGCGTTATAACGAGATCGCCGGAGCTCCCGATTACGATGGCGGATGCGGAGATTACATTACCGTCTATTCCTGCAATCCGGAATTTACCGAGGGGATAATCATCGTTTGCGGTTCGATCGGGGTTTTTAACCCGAGTATTACCCCTTACGCCGGTTATATAGACATTGTTGAATAAGCATTCTTAACGAAAAGGAGGACAAAGGAATGAGCAGGAAAACTCTTACCCTCATAATCGCGCTTACATGCGCAGTTGTGCTTGCCTTGGGCTGCTTTGCCGTGCAGGCACTGACAGCCGGAGACAAGCAGAAAACCGATGCGCCCGTTAATTCTCCCGATTCAACCAATGTTGAAAAGGTCAATTACAGCTCACGCATTCAGTTTGATGATCCCAAACTCCTGACAAGGAGTTACGAGAAGGCAACGGATGCACAAAAGCAGAAGCTTGATGAAATTCAGGCCCGCGACACTGACAGCTTGGGCTGCTTTATGGTATGTGTTAAGGATGTCATGCTTGCAATGGGCGACCTTCCGGAGGACACACCCTATCTCACCCTTGAACAGGTGCAGGCGATCTGCGACGAAGTTGCACAGATGGGATTCAGACCCGTGGATTTTGATGATACCGAACGCGAAGTGATGACGCGGTTTAATGCAATCACCGGTGCGCCGGATTATCAGGGCGGAAGCGGAATCACAAACACGGTCTACTTTCTGAATGCCGAACACACCGAGTACGTTCGCGTATGGCGGGGCACGGTAAGGCACTACGACAGTGCAGGAAGCGAAACGTGGCTGCTGCGTCCGTAATCTGCGCAGCCGTGAAAACACGAAGCGTGACCGATAATTAATCACGCTTCACAATAGATTGGGAACGGGCACAATGATGATTCGCTGTGCACACCGTTTTCGTTCAAGAATAACGAAAAGGAGGACAACAGCATGAAGAAAACTCTTACCATCATCATCGCACTTGCATGTGCTGTTGCGTTTGTCTTGGGCTGCACCGGCACTTCGGGCAGAAGCAAAGTTTCCGAGCAGGAACAGGATGATTCCGAAAGGGTTGATGCTGTGAACGAGCAGGAACAGGACGATTCCGAAAAGGTTGATGCCGTAAACGATGAAGTGATTAACACCATCAGGAACAGGAGCTACGGTTACGAAACGTCACTTTACAAGTACTGCTGTGCGCATGCTTCCGATGAGCAGAGGCGGCAGCTCGAAAGCTTTGAAATGGGTTATAAAGGGGCTACGTCAGAGCTGCTTAGAGAGGGTTATATCAGGCAGATTGAGACGATAATGGGAGCGCTCCCGTCGGACACTCCGAGACTGACGGTTGAACAGGCAAGAAGCATTTACTTTGAGGTTCGGGCGGAGGGTTATCTGCCCGGCTCAAGGGAACTTGCAATTGAGTTGGAGAGACGTTATAATGAGATTGCCGGAGCTCCCGACTACGTGGGCGGGAGTGGATTGTACATTACTGTCTACTCCTGCAATCCCGAATTTACGGAGGGAATATTCATCATAAACGGTGTTGCGGGGTCTTTTAACCCGAGTTTGGATCCTCATGTCAGTGTTAAGAACCGTTTTGAATAAGTTTCTTTAACGAAAAGGAGGACAAAGGAATGAGCAGGAAAACTCTTACCATCATAATCGCGCTTGTATGTGCTGTTGTGTTTGTCTTGGGCTGCACCGGCACTTCGGGCAAAAATCCGAGTACGGCCGCTCCGACAGAACAGGCTCAGCTTCCGACGGAAGCTCCGGATTACAGTGATTTGGATGTTTGGAAAAGCGCGAATGTCTGGTCAAAGGCATATGGCTCGCTGTATGAATACTGTATGGCTCGTGCCGACGATGAGCAGAAGCAGAAGCTTAAAAACATTGAGCTGAGTTTTCAAGGCATTGGGTCTGAGAGGAACTACACAAAGCAGATACTGCAAATCATTGGGGATCTTCCGGAGGATGTGCCTATGCTCACACTTGAACAGGTGCATGAGGTGTTTGCAAATCTGCCCGAATACCGTTCTTCGGAGAACGGGTATCAGAACGTGACTAAGAAGCTTAATGCAATCACCGGCGCCCCCGACTATGAGGGCGGAAGCGGAATCGGATTTAAAATATACTTCTTGAACAGTGAACACACACAGTATCTTATCGTTTGGGACGATTATTATGCTGCTGTCAGAAGTGTTGCCGAGGGCGAACCCGGCTACACAATCGATGAGGAGCTGTTCGGCGGAAGCGGTGGAAAAAGTCAAAACTGAATCGTTCAGCCGAACGCATGAACCCTGCCCCCGGACGGCTTATAACCGTCCGGGGCATTCTTTTGTGCGGCACGAAAAAATAAAAAGCGAGTCGATATTGCCCGAATATACTTTCATTTTGTTCGCTGCTCTCATTGAATGCACGGGGCTTGTCTGCTATAATTACGATAGCAAAATATTTTGATGAGGGGGAGCTTCTTAGAATTATGAACTCAACCAACGGTATCATAACTGTTTTTGCCGGCTCCGCAAGCAGGCCGTTTGCACAGAAAATGTGTGATTATCTCGGCGTTGAACTCGGCAAATCCACAACCCATATTTTTTCCGAGGGCGGAATCTACGTCCGCGCCGATGAATCCATCCGCAACAAGGATGTTTACATTGTTCAATCCATCGGCAAGGATCCGAACAATGCGTTCACCGAGCTTATTTTTTGGATAGATGCGTTCAAGCGTGCAAGTGCAAACTCAATAACCGCAATTATTCCTTATTTCGGCTATGCAAAAGCCGACAAAAAGGATGAACCCCGTGTTTCCATCCGCGCAAGGGTTTGTGCGGACTGCATCGAGATGTGCGGTGCCGACAGGGTCGTTACAATGGACCTTCATGCGGCACAGGTTCAGGGTTTCTTCTCGAAACCCGTCGATCACCTTTATGCAAGTGCATTGCTCTGCGAATATGCGCGGCACCTCGGCATTGTTAATGAAAATCTCGTTGTCGTTTCTCCCGATGCGGGTTCGGCAAAGCGTGCAAGGGCATACGCAAACATTCTCGGCTGCAATGTTGCAATCGGCGACAAGGTTCGCATCGGCCACGACGAAAACCCCAATGCACTTGAGATTATCGGCGATGTAAAAGGCAAAACCTGCATGGTTGTTGATGATTTCACAATCAGCGGCAACACCCTCTGCAAGGTTGCATACGGCCTTATGGACAAGGGCGCGAAAGAAATTTATGCGTTCCTTTCCCATGCGATCGTTAAGGAGGACGCTGTTAAGCGCATTGAAGAAAGCCCCATCAAGATGCTTGTCACAACCGATACCGTTGACAACACCGATGTGCTTAAAAATTCAAAGAAAATCAAAGTTGTTTCCGCCGCGCCGCTGTTTGCGGAAGCCGTGCGCACCATTCACGAACGTGAACCCATGGCATACATGTTCGAACATTTGCCCGCACGCCTTATGGAAATGAGCTTTGAGGATACCGATAAATAAATCGTGTGCTTCATTGCACTTTCTTTCGAATGCAGTCCGTCGCCGGCAACCGGCGGCGGATTGCGTGGCATTACAGTAAAATCAAGCGAATACAGCAATTTCGAAAACGGATTCAAACGGAGCTATGCAGGACCTTTTTTCAAACAATGTTTCAAAATCCGCTCCGCTTGCGGACAGAATGCGCCCGCAAACGTTGGATGAATTCATAGGACAAAGGCATATTGTGGGCGAGGGCTGCCTTCTTCGGCGCGCCATAAAAATCGATGCACTTCAAAGCAGCATATTTTGGGGTCCGCCCGGCTGCGGAAAAACAACGCTCGCTTCAATAATCGCAAACACAACGCGTTCGAACTTTGTAAAGCTTAATGCCGTGACATCCGGAGTTAAAGAGGTTCGCGAGGTCATTGCCGAGGCCGAAAATAATCTGCGCCTTTACGGAAAGGAAACTTTCCTGCTCTTGGATGAATGCCACAGATGGAGCAAGGCACAGTCCGACTCCGTTCTGCCCGCGCTTGAAAGCGGCACGATTAAATTCATCGGCTCAACCACCGAAAACCCGATGATTTCCATGACGGGCGCAATAGTCAGCCGATGCAGACTGTTCCAATTTTATCCTTTATCGGAAAAAGATGTTATGCAAGCGATGACGGCTGCTCTTAATAACTCGGAAAAAGGGCTCGGCATGTACAAAACATCGGTTGATGAAGCGGCAATGATGCATATTGCCCGCATTGCAAACGGAGATGTGCGCTGCGCACTGAATGCGCTTGAGCTTGCGGTGCGAACAACCGAACCGTCTGCAAACGGAGTGATACATATCACGGCTGAAATTGCGGCTGAATCAATTCAGCAAAAAGTCATTAAATGCGATGAGCAGCAGCTGTATGATATGCTCTCCGCATTTTGCAAATCCCTCCGAGGCGGGGACAGCAATGCCGCACTTGCGTGGTTTGCAAGGCTTATCTATGCGGGACTTGACCCGCGGATTATCTGCCGCAGGATCATTGCGCATGCTTCCGAAGATGTCGGCATGGCGAACCCGACCGCAATGCAGCAGGCTGTTGCGGCGGCGCAGTCACTTGAACTCATAGGAATGCCGGAGGCAAGGCTCAGCATTGCACAGGCGATAGTTTTCCTTTGCGAAAGTCCGAAATCAAATTCCATAGTTCTTGCTGTTGACGGTGCATTTGCCGAAGCGGAGAAGACGATTGACGAACCTGTTCCGATTCATCTCAGAGATACGTCATACAAGGGCGCAAAACAGCTTGGGCACGGCGCAGGGTATAAATATCCTCATGATTACCCGAATCATGAAGTGGAGCAAAAATACATGCCGCCTTCAGTTGAAGGACATGTTTACTATGTTCCGACAGATATGGGCATTGAATCGAGAATCAAGCAGACGCATGAGCGAAAAGGCAGGATTTAGATTAAAGAATACGAAAAAATAATATATTGACACATTCGCCCCGATTTATCTTTGATGAATGCGGCGGATGTGTTATTATATATGTGCAGCGGTTCGGACAAACCCGCATCGAGCGGATTGTTTGCCGATACACCTCTGCAAAAACTTCAGGAGGAAACGTTATGAAGAAAATCATCAGTATCATGCTAAGCCTGTGCCTTGCGGTAACGACGCTTGCGGCAGCCCTGCCGTCTTCCGCTGCTGCAAAAACACAGGTAACCCCAAACCTCATCAACACCGGCGATGTTGAAATCGACACCGACGGCAGCGATGGCTACAGCGGCGACTATGTCGTTATTTACAACCCGAGCACAAACCCTTACGGCGATATGTCCACGGGGAACATGAGCGGCCTTATCGAAACCGAAGTCGGGGTCGGCGCAGCCGGTGCAAACCGCGGCAGCCTTCCCGTTTCCGACAAGGGTTATGTTGTCGATATCGATTCCGAGCTTGCCGAAGCGGACAAAAAAGCCGGTGTTGATTCCCGCAGCAACATCGGAAGCATCGGCACGGAATCCCTTTCCTTCAATGTCGGCGACACACATGTTTTCAGCCTCTATTCAAGCTATTGCCCACTGCCCAACTCAAATGTTGAGTTTGAAGTGCTTGCAAAGGGCGAGCATTGCTATATCTGGACTCCCACATCAACGGCGGCAAACGTCTATCCCCTTGATGAAATCGACGAGAGCTTTGCCCAGATTTGTGCGGATGAGTTCGATTCGAAGTTTGCATTGATGCAGTCTTCATTCGGCGATCACGCAAACGGAAGCCAGGGCGACGGCAGGCTGAACATTCTGTATTACAACATTGACGACGGCTGGACTCCCGGCAACGGCTATGTTGCAGGCTTCTTCACTTCATCGGATCTTGCTTCAAACGGAATGCCCTGTCTTAATATCGATACATATCCCGGTGTTTACTATGTTAATACCGAGGGTGAAGTCATCATCGACATTGCAGATACCTACGGCACAATGGTGCACGAATATCAGCACCTTATCAGCTACTCCGCCGGCGGTTCCGACATGTGGATAGACACGTGGATAAACGAATGCATGAGCGCGGCTTCCGAGGAAATCTGCTATCCCGGCAGCAGCATTTCCAGCAGGGTGCAGAGCTGGATGAACTACAGCTTCAAAACCAATAACGATTGGCTCACTCCGCCCGCAGAACACGAGTATGTTTCCGCATGGCGCCTGCACAACGGCTTCTCAATGTACGATTGGACCGACTGGATCGAAATGGATGACAGGCTTGCGCTTTATGCTCAGGTATCGTTCTTTGCTCAGTATATCTACACGCAATACGGCAACCAGACTTTCCGTGCGCTTCTGCAAAAGCTTGCCGCAGGAAAATCCTTTGCGGCTGCGTTCCAAGAGGTCACGGGTCAGACGGCTTCCGAATTTGTCGGCAATTTCCGCGTTGCAATGACCGCAAATGCGCCGGATGCATACGACGGCATTTACGGTTTCAGGATGCAGGAGGGATACAACCCCGCGGATTATCACGATGTTCAGAATCTCTACAACCTGCTTTCACCGGTTGTTTTCACGGGAAACAGCTGCTCCATCGGCGGCGGCGGTGCAATAACCGTAAAACCCGTTGACGGCATTTACTTCCCGCCGCAGGGTGCGGACAACGGCCTTAAGTATTTCGGCGTGACTCTGAATGCAATCCCCCCCGAACCCGTTGCGCTCACGGCGCTCAGCATTGACCCCGTTTCCGCACAGGCTTATGTCGGCGGCGAAATTCGCCTGTCTGTACTCCGCACACCCGAGAATGCAAACAATTTCGAGGTAGAGTGGACTTCTTCAAACCCCGCTGTTGCAGCAGTTCGCGGCAATAAGCGTTATGCAGCCGTCACCGGCGTCGCTCAGGGCACAGCAACCATAACGGCAAGAGCACACGATTTGCTCAACGATCGTTACTACACGGCCTCCGCACAAGTGACGATTGCAGGGCTTCCGAGCTTTGACGAGGCGGCAAACGTGCAGAACGGCACGCTGAATTTCACAAACAACAGCAGCCATCCTTGGGCGGTTGATGTTGTGAACAGCATCGGCGGCGCAAGCGTTGTAAGCACAAACGCAGGCGTCGGCGGTTCTTCCGCAGGGTTCAGCGTTACCGTCAACATGAACGCAGGCGAAATAATGAGCTTTGATTGGCGCGTCAGCAGCGAAAGCAATTACGACAAACTCAAATTCAGAGTCAACAACACGGACAACACGAATATCTCCGGTGACCGTGACTGGACAACGGTTACATACACCGCTCAGACAACCGGTTCCTACACCTTCGAATGGGTGTATTCTAAGGACAGCAGCGTCAACAGCGGAAGCGACTGCGGCTGGGTTGATAATATCAGCATTCCCGGTTATATCGGCGCACAGTACGCTCCCGGCGATGTTGATATGGACGGCAACGTGACCATTTCGGATGCATTGGCTGCAATGCGGTATGCGATGGGCACGATGCAGCTTACCGAGCAGCAGATTCAGCTTGCGGATGTTGACGGCAACCCCGGTGTTTCCGTTTCGGATGCATTGACCATAATGCGTATGGCGATCGGTGTCATCTGAGAAAACTCCGTCCGACGGAAACTCTGCCTAAAGGCTGTTTTTGTGAACCGAGCCGCAACTGCAAGCGGTTACACACAAAAACACGAATTATCCGGAGTATCTCCGAGTGTCGAACGGCATTTGCACCCTTGACAGCTTTTGCACAGCAAAAGTCCGGTGGATAATGCCGTATTCCGCACGATGATTTGGCATGGGGAGCGACCGGCAAGGCTGCTCCCCTTTGGCACGAGGATCCTTGACAGGACGGCTGTAATTGGTTGATGCGAAAACGGGCATTGCGAAAGTGCGTCGAATGCGGCGGGAACAAACAATATGAGTTCGGGACGAATATGAGTAACAGAAAAAATACGTATAAATCTAAATCAAACAACGAAACTGTCGATAAAAAAGCAGAATCGGCATTGCAGCATTGTTCACGGAACAATGGGGTTCGCACCCCCGGTCCTTCTGTTTTGACTGCACTTCGTAAACCGGCTGCTTTTGCGCTGCTTATATGTATCGTAGCGACCGCAATTCTCGGATGCAGCGGCGGCGAGAGCCTTGCTCCCGTAAAACCCGAGCGATCTGCCGAGCAAACCGATTCCCCTGTGCCGAACCCCACACAGGTTTTGTCAGGCGATTATATTCCTCCTGTACAGACGCCTTTGCCGCTGCCCGCAGACGAACCGAATCCGTTTGAAACAGAATTACAATTCAATAACGAAAACTTCGCGCGTGCCTTTAAATATAAATACGGCACAATCTGCGTATCGGACAGAAGCAGCATTGCGGAGCTGCATCTGCGGCGGTGCGGACTGATGTATATTGACGATTTAACAAAATTCGGTTATCTTCGTGTGCTGGATCTTTCCGAAAACATGATTTGCGATTTATCTCCGATTGAAAAGCTTACCGCATTGCGAAAACTGAACCTCGATACGAACAATATTTCTGACATATCACACCTGAGCGAACTGACGGAGCTGCTGGAGTTGGATATTGACAAGAACAATATCTCCAACCTTTATCCGCTGACGCCGCTCAAGAATATGACTAAACTACTTGCGCATGAAAACGAGATTCATGACCTTCAGCCGCTTTCGGAGCTTACAAAGCTTCAAAAGCTTGGTTTGCGGAGCAACAGCATAAGCGACCTGCGCCCGCTTTCAAAACTCGTTGAGCTGCGTGAACTGTATCTGCATGATAACAGCATTTCGGATGTTTCACCGCTTTCGGAGCTTCACGAATTGCGCAGGCTGAACCTGCACGATAATGTGCTGAGCGATATTTCCGAGCTGCGCAGCCTTGAGAATATGGAACGGCTGTGGATATACAATAACAGCATTTCGGATATTTCCGCTTTGGCGGGCATGAAAGAACTGTCCGTTCTGTATGCGGGAATGAATTCGATGGAGGATATTTCCTCTCTTACGGAGCTCGTCAACCTGACGGATGTTTCGCTGCACAACAATGCAATAACGGATGTTTCGGCTCTTGAAGAACATGTGAATCTGAAAAAACTCGATTTGTCCGGCAATCCGATTGATGATTCTGCGGTGGAGGTGCTTTGCACATTGACGGGATTGGAAAAACTGGATTTGCAGCGAACGGGTATTTCACAGGAAGGCATTGCGGCAATCCGTGCTGCATTGCCGAAGGCGAATGTGCTTGCCTGAAGCCGGACAACAGCTGTTTGCTGCGTTTACGCACCGTTAGTATTGAAAAAACCGAAACAGACTGAAAAAAGTATAAAAAATATAAATCAAATTTGCGGAAAAAAGCGGTTGATTTAATACAGGCACTGGTATATAATAGGTTCAGCGGACGATATTGTCCTGATTGATACGCAGGAGTTGTTCGCGCTTAACTTACAATGAATAAATTCATTAGGAGGATTCCGGAATGCCACTCGTAACCAGCACCGAAATGTTCAAAAAGGCCTATAACGGCGGATACGCCATCGGCGCATTCAACGTTAACAACATGGAGATCATCCAGGGAATTACCGAAGCTGCAAAAGAAGAAAACGCACCGCTCATTCTTCAGGTCAGCGCAGGCGCAAGGAAATATGCCAACCACACATATCTCATGAAGCTTATTGAAGCAGCCGAAATTGAAACTCAGCTGCCCATCTGCGTGCACCTTGACCACGGCGACACGTTCGAGCTTTGCAAGAGCTGCATCGACGGCGGTTTCACCTCCGTTATGATTGACGGTTCACATCATTCCTTCGAGGACAACATCAAACTCACCCGTCAGGTTGTTGAATATGCACACGATCACGGCGTTGTTGTTGAGGGCGAACTCGGAAGGCTTGAGGGCGTCGAGGACGATGTCAATGTTTCCGCAGAGGATGCAAGCTACACCAACCCCGCGCAGGTTCAGGAATTTGTTGAGCGTACCGGTGTTGACAGCCTTGCAATCGCAATCGGCACCAGCCACGGCGCATACAAATTCAAACCCGGCACAAAGCCCATGCTTCGGTTCGATATCCTTGAAGAGGTTGAGCAGCGTCTTCCCGGTTTCCCGATCGTTCTGCACGGTGCAAGCTCTGTTATTCCCGAATTTGTCAAGATGATCAATGAACACGGCGGAAACATGCCGGATGCAATCGGTGTCCCCGAGGATATGCTCCGCAAAGCGGCAAGCATGGCAGTCTGCAAGATTAATATCGACAGCGATCTCCGCCTTGCAATGACCGGCACCATCCGCAAATACTTCGATGAGTACCCCTCTCACTTCGATCCCCGTCAGTATCTCAAGCCCGCCCGCGCTGCCATCAAAGAGATGGTTCGCCATAAGATCGTTGACGTTCTCGGCTGCAACGGCAAGGCATAACAAAAACATATTCAGGCAGCAATCACGCGGCTATGGGTGTGATGCCCGAACAGTGCTTACTTAACGTACGATATATGCAGCGGCAGTGCATTGTGCCGATTAAACGGCTTTCTGTGCTGCTCGCTGCATATTGCTGCATTATAAGGCGGAATTTGTCGCCGCGGAGCAAAATACAAACACAGGAGAGCAGAGTTTGGAAGAACAGCTTTATAACAGCATTATCCTTATCGATGAGGATGAAAATGAGATAGAGTTTGATATTATGGACATTATCGAACACAACGGCGAAAACTACTATGTTTTGCTTCCGGTTGATGATGACAGCGATGAACTCGAATACGTAATTTTGCGTGAAACAGGCGAAGGGGAGGAAAAAACCCTTGTCGGTATCGATGACGAAAAAACGCTTGATGATGTTTTTAAAAAATATCAAAAACACAGCACTGACGAGAACTGATTTATTGATTCCCGAAAAGTGAATTATTCAGTGTATCTCCGACAGTTTTAACCATATAAATACTCCCGAAAGGATTCAACCACAAATGAGCATAATGAGCAGCCGCAACCTGACCATGATGACGGATCTTTATCAGCTGACCATGATGTACGGCTATTTTAAAAAGGGCATGGCGGGCAACAAAGCGGTCTTTGACCTTTTTTTCCGCGATACAAAAGCAAATTCTTCCTATGCAGTAATGGCGGGCACGGAATCTATCGTTGAATATATCAATGATCTGCATTTCTCGGAGAACGATGTTGCTTACCTGCGTTCGCTTAATCTTTTTGATGAATCGTTTTTAAGCGTACTCCGCGGACTGCATTTCACGGGTGAAATCTATGCAATGGAAGAGGGGACCCTCGTTTATCCGTATGAACCGCTCGTTCGCGTCATTGCACCGATAATGGAGGCACAGCTCGTTGAAACAGCGTTGCTGAACCTTGTTAATCATCAAACGCTTATCGCAACAAAGGCAAGCCGCGTCTGCTATGCCGCAAAGGGTGATGCCGTAATGGAATTCGGTCTGCGCCGCGCACAGGGTCCGGATGCAGGGAACTACGGCGCACGTGCTGCCGTTGTCGGCGGCTGCTGCGGCACAAGCAATGTTCTCACGGGTCAGCTTTTCAACATTCCCATCCTCGGCACACATGCACACAGCTGGGTAATGAGCTTCCCGACGGAGCTTGATGCTTTCCGCGCCTATGCGGATATTTTCCCGGGAAATTGTCTGCTGCTTGTTGACACATATGACACGCTGCGCAGCGGCGTTCCTAATGCAATAACAGTTTTTAACGAGCTTCGCAGCAGAGGTTATGAGCCGGCGGGCATTCGTCTTGACTCGGGCGATCTTGCTTACCTTACCAAAAAAGCAAGAAAAATGCTTGATGAAGCCGGGTTTGAAAATGCAAAAATCTGTGTTTCGGGCGACTTGGACGAGACGCTTATCAACAGCCTGAAAATGCAGGGAGCATGCATAAACACTTGGGGTGTCGGAACAAAGCTCATAACTTCAGACGACAAGCCCGCACTCGGCGGCGTTTACAAAATGTCCGCTGAAATTATTGACGGCGTCGTTTATCCGAAAATCAAATTGTCCGAAAATGCTGTTAAGATCACAAACCCGGGCATTAAAACCGTTTATCGCCTGTATGACAAAGATCATATGGCGATTGCCGATCTTATCGCTTTGCGCGATGAAAAGTTCGACACGACAAAGCCGCTCACGATTTACCACCCCGAACAAACTTATAAACGCATGACACTTACGGATTACACAATGCGTGAGCTGCTTGTGCCCATCTTCATAGACGGAAAACAGGTTTACAACTGTCCGACGATTCAACAGATTCAGGCATATGCAAAGCAGGAGCTTGACACCCTCTGGGAGGAAAGCAAGCGTTTGATGAACCCGCAAGTTTACAAAGTCGATTATTCGGACGGGCTGTACGATTTGCGTCAAAAGCTTATCCGTGAACATCGGAAGCTTCCCGCGAATGCGTAAAACTGTGTTTGAACACTTCAAAATAAAGAACGATATTGCGGACGGGTGTATGCGTTTTGCACTGCGCCTGTCTGCGGGACTGCTTGCGGCTTTAGTGCTCTCGGCAGCGGGCTGCAATGACAAAAACTCAAGCATTATGCACGATGTGACATTGCCGCCTCACGGATTCCGGGCCGACAGTGCCGAGCCGACAGCGGGTACATATCCGACGGCCGATGCAGCACCTACGGGCGGCATAATGCATTATGATGCGCTTGGAAAAGAAATTCGCGACACGGAGCATTTTGAGCAATATCTCCGATTTGTAAACTTTCGCGTTTTCGAGGAGGGCGACGGCACATTCGTTGACGGCATGGTCATAAACAGCTACCCCGAAACTCTTTTTTGTGCTGTGAACATAATTTTCGCGGACACGACGGAAGGCGGCAGCGAGGCCTTCATTGCTTCCGGCAGTATGCAGTCGGCAGACGGCTCGTTCATGCTGAAGCTTGAGCCGGGGGAGAATCTGCTTTTTGCAACAGTATTGACAGATACAGTGCTGACGGATAAACCTTTTACTCTTGAATTCGATGCTTCTGTCGGTGTTCAGCCCGGGCATTGATGACGGAATATAACGTACGGACTTATTTTCCCTTTTTGCTTGAAATCTGCGGCAAAATAGGATATAATTTGTATAATCTCCCAAGACACGGCCGGAACGGTCGGTCTGCGGAGGCAGCAATATGTCGGCGCATCCGCCGCTGCGGAATCATTGCAATGCGGTTTGCGCTGCAACAACAAAGAATAAAGGGCAACGGTTAATAATTATGGAAAAAACACTTTCGCTTATTGTACCCGTTTATAACGAAGAAGAGGTGCTTGAAACCTCATTTTCCCGTATGGATGCGGTTATGAAAAAAATCGGTTATCCTTACGAAATCATTTATGTAAACGATGGCAGCCGTGACGGCTCAATGAAGATTCTGCGCAATATCGCAAAGAACAATCCACAGGTCAAGGTGCGTTCCTTCAGCAGGAATTTCGGGCATCAGCTTGCCGTAACCTGCGGCATGGATGCTGCCAAAGGTGATGCGTTGATAATCATTGACGTTGACTTGCAGGATCCGCCCGAAGTTATCGAGCAAATGGTCAAAGCATGGGAAAACGGTGCTGATATAGCATACGGCAAACGCCTCAAGAGGCAGGGAGAGACTATCTTCAAAAAGCTCACGGCTGCTGCATATTACCGCCTGCTGAAGTCAATGAGTGCGACCGCAATTCCGCTTGATACCGGTGATTTTCGTCTTATCGACCGCAAAGTTGCGGATGTGTTCCTCAAAATGCGTGAACATAACCGCTTCCTGCGCGGCATGAGCGGCTGGATGGGCTTTGACGCCGTCCCAATTGAATTTGTCCGCAACGAACGCTTTGCGGGAAAAACCAAGTACACGCTCAAAAAAATGATTCGCCTTGCAATGGACGGAATCATTGGTTTCAGTGATCGTCCGCTGACGCTTTGCGGCGGTTTCGGCGTGTTCACAAGCATCATTGCGGGTCTCGGTCTTATCGCGCTCATCGTGCTTGCCTGCTGCGGAGTTAAATTCCCCGCATGGCTGTGGGCAGTTGACGGCGTTGTTCTGCTTCAGGGACTCACTTTCCTCTTCCTCTGCATTCAGGGCGCATACATGAACCGCATGTACGATGAGCTTAAGCAGCGTCCGCTCTATATCGTTGCGGAGGAGCTGAACTTCTGACACCTTCCGAAGGCAGGCGGTTCGGCTCGTCGGCGCATTAATTTTTTCTATTTTTTCGGAAAAAATATCCCGAATTATATAGTTGTTTTTTCCCCGTAATGGGGTATAATAAGGTCAAGGCCGGCTTCTTTTTCGCCGCCGGCTTCCGATTCAAACATTTATAATCTTTTGAGGAGGCTTTTCACTCATGGCAACCAAAATCGGCATCAACGGCTTCGGCCGCATCGGCAGGCTCGTTTTCCGCGCAGCAGCAGCGGATCCCGACGTTACTGTAATGGGCATCAACGATCCCTTCATCGACCTTGAATACATGGCTTATCTGCTCAGGTATGACACCGTTCACGGCAGGTTTGACGGAGAAATCAAGGTTGAAAACGGCAAGCTCGTTGTCAACGGCGAAGCTATCAGCGTTTATAACTGCATGGATCCCAAGGAGATTCCCTGGGGCGAATGCGGCGCAGAATACGTTGTTGAATCCACCGGTAAGTTCACCACCACCGAACTCGCAAGCCAGCATTTCGTAGGCGGCGCAAAGAAGGTCGTCATCTCCGCACCCGCAAAGGATGCAACTCCCATGTTCGTTATGGGTGTAAACAACAAGGAATACAAGTCTGACATGAACGTTGTTTCCAATGCAAGCTGCACAACCAACTGCCTTGCACCTCTTGCAAAGGTTATCAACGATAATTTCGGCATCAAAGAGGGTCTTATGACCACCGTTCATTCCATCACCGCAACCCAGCTTACCGTTGACGGTTCTTCCCGCAAGGATTGGCGCGGCGGCCGTGCGGCAGCACACAACATCATCCCCAGCAGCACCGGTGCAGCAAAGGCAGTCGGCAAGGTCATCCCCGCTCTTAACGGCAAGCTGACCGGCATGAGCATGCGCGTTCCCACCATTGACGTTTCTGTTGTTGACCTCACCTGCGTGCTCGAAAAGCCCGCAACTTACGATGAAATCAAGGCAGTTATGAAGGCAGCAAGCGAAAGCCCCGAATTCGCCGGCATCATCGGATACACCGAGGACGCTGTTGTCTCTTCCGATTTCTATCACGATAAGAGAACTTCCATCTTCGATGCAACCGCCGGCATCATGCTCAACGATCATTTCGTAAAGCTCGTTGCTTGGTACGACAATGAATGGGGTTATTCCAACAAGCTTGTTGACCTCATCAAGCATATGTCCTCCGTTGATCATCCCTGCTGTTGCTGCTGCGGCAAATAATTCCGCGGTATAAACAGAAATCAACGCACATAATTAAACCAAAATAACGAACGGGAGCATTGCCGTATGACAATGCTCCCGTTTTTTTGTTCACTGTCCTGCTGCAATACACGGAGCAGCCGGAATGCAGCGGCAAACAGCGTTATTGATTCAAACTGATTCTGCACACTTTCGTTGCAATATCGTTGACGAAAGCTTCGTCATGTTCAACAAACAGCATGGTCGGCTTGTATTCAAGTATCAGCGTTTCTATCTGAAGTCTTGATATAACGTCAATGTAGTTCAGCGGTTCATCCCAGATATAGAGGTTGGCTCTTTGGCAAAGGCTGCGGGCAAGCAGGACTTTTTTCTTTTGCCCCATGGAAAATTCCGACATATCTTTTGTGAACTGCGTACGCTTGAAATCAAGCTTTCTCAGAATCGTTTTGAACAGGGTGATATCAATTTCGCTTTCTGCGGCGAAGTCGTCTGCGCTGCCGGAAAGAAAAGACATATCCTGCGGCACATACGACACGGTCAGTCTGCTGCCGATTTCAAGTGTGCCCGTATGTGCAATTGGTTGGCCGGTTAAAAGCTTCAGCAAACTGGATTTACCGCAGCCGTTACGCCCGACAAGCGCGATTCTGTCCCCGCGGTTGAGCGTAAAACTAATTCCGTTTGCAACGCATCTGTCACCGTAAAAAATGGAAAGGTCTTTTGATAAAAGCAGATTCTGCCTGAAATACGGCTCGGGATGCAGCTTCAGCCGCTCGTCATATTCAACATCATGCATTAGTGCCTCTCGTTTTTCAATTTCGCGTTCAAGTCTGCTCTCCTGTGCCTTTGCATGACGCATCATCTTTGCGGCTTTTGCGCCGATTGCGCCGCGATCACACGGACCGCCGCCGATTTTTGTTGCTTCAACTTTGTCCGACCATGAAGCAATTCTGTCCGCTGCATTGCGCAGGTTGGCAATTTCGGCGGTCAGACGGGAGTTTTCACTGCGTTCATAATCGTCACGCCGAGTTTTTTCACGCTGCCATGATGAATAATTGCCGTGAATGACTTCTATCGTGCTGCGATTAATTGACAGCACATGGTCAATGCATTCATCAAGGAATGCCCTGTCGTGCGACACAAGAATGAACCCTCGTTTGCTCTTGAGATATTTCGCAACGAGTCGTCTCCCGTCAAGATCAAGATGATTCGTCGGTTCATCAATGAGCAGAAAATTGTTTTCCTTGAGAAAGAGTGCGGCAAGCAGCAGTTTGGTTTTTTCTCCGTTGGAAAGCGTTGCAAACGGACGGGGGAGCACACTTTCATCAACACCGAGAAGTCCGAGTTCCCGCTCGGCGCGCCAAAAGTCGTATTCAGCAATACCGGAAACAGTCAGAAGGATTTCGGCAGCGGTCAGACTTTCATTTGTTACGGCAAACGGAAAATAGTCAAAATGAACGCTTGCTGTGATGCTTCCTTCGTATGCATAATCGCCCATTAACAGCCGCAGAAAAGTCGTTTTTCCGCGCCCGTTTCGTCCGATGAAACCAAGTCTCCAATCGGTATCGATCGTGAAATTTACGTTTTCAAAAATGTTGTCGAAACTGCCTTCATAGCAGAAAGTTAAATTGCGTACTGAAATTATGGACATATGAACCTCCTTGTTGTTTAAGCCTGCGGGTTATAAATGCGCTGAAAGCCGAAGTCTGCGGGCGGTTCGGAGGGTTTCGTTAAGGTGCACATAAAACACATTTTATGAAAATAAAAAACGGAACGTGAAACATCATTCACATCCGCTTCTGAGCAGAACTATAAAGCTCATACAGGGAAACACAAAGTCTGCATTGCATTTATCCTGTTAAATATGCGGAAGTCCACCGGGATGTTATCAACCGAATCGCAGCGCAAACTCTTTTGCACACTTTTAAGCGCAGCAAAAAAAGTTTTGCTTTGAATAAAAACTCAGTCGATCACGGTCACTCCGGTATACCTCTTTGTTTAAATTTCGGCGGATGAACCACCGATTAAAATGATTATAGCACCGAGCCCATCGTATTGTCAACAACGAATTTTGATGTCGGCTGCTTTGTGCAAATAATGATGATGTAAATAAAACCGCATAACGGAATTGAAAGCATCCGAATGCTGTCTGCATGTTCGGATGCTTTCGGTTTTTTTGTCAGATTGTTAAATCAGTTGTTCTTTTTCTTGGAACGGAGAAAATAGGGCCAATCGAGTCCGCTGTTTTTGTCGCGGTTATCGCGGGGAGTGCTTTGGCGGGAAGACTCAGCGGGCCTTGCCGGGCGAGGTTCATCGCCGTAGCTGCTGCCGTAGCCCCTGTTGTCGTCATATGCAGGAGTGTTGCCGTATCCCGGGCGACTCTCATAATCGGGTCTGCCGTACTCTGCACTGTTCGAGCCTGAACCGCCGCGAATGCCGCTGCTGTAGTCAGCGGGGTTTCGATGGGGCTCCTGCCTGTCGCTGTAGCTGCGATCAACGTAGTCGCGCCTGCCGGGTTCGTCACGCATGGGTGCAGTACCGTATTCACGTTGTGCGTTCGGAGTATTTAAGCGGTCGTCACGGATATCATATTGTTCACGGTCGGGAGCGGCGGGACGTGTATCAACACGAATGCCTCTGCCGTCGCGGGAGTCGGGGTCGGGACGAACGCCGGAATTTACAGCATTTTGACGCGTCCTTGAGGGGTCGTTATCCAGTTCTGCGGGCCACTCAAAGCCTGTTGCAATAACGGTAACACGAACATCGTCTCCCATTGCGTCATCAATGCCCATTGCGAAAATGATGCGTGCTTCTTCATCCACAGCCGAGGTTATGAGGTTGGTTGCATTGTCAACCTCCATCATGCCGAGAGTGGGTCCGCCCACAACGTTGATGAGAACGCCCTTTGCACCGTCAATGGTTGTTTCAAGCAGCGGACTTTTGATTGCCTGCTGGGTAGCTTCCGTGCAGCGATCTTCGCCGCTTGCGGTGCCGATACCCATGTGGGCCATGCCCTTTGCGGAAAGGACTGTGCGAACATCCGCAAAGTCGCTGTTGATCATTGTGTGGCAGGTGATAAGGTCGCTGATTCCCTGAACGCCCTGACGGAGCACATCGTCCGCAACGCGGAGCGCATCGTTAATGGGTGTGTTGCCGACAATGGAAAGCAGTTTTTGGTTGGGAATGATAATGAGCGTGTCAACAACATCGCGCAAATCGCGTATGCCTTGAAGTGCATTCCTCATGCGTGAGCGGCCTTCAAAACTGAAAGGCTTTGTAACAACACCAACGGTCAGTATGCCCTGCTCTTTGGCGGCTTTTGCAACTATGGGTGCTGCCCCGGTGCCGGTGCCGCCGCCCATACCTGCGGTGATGAAAACAAGATCTGCGCCGCGAATTGCGTCGTTGATCTCATCAATGCTCTCTTCTGCTGCAGCCCTGCCGACGGCAGGTTCCGCACCTGCGCCGAGACCTTGGGTTGCCTTTTCACCTATCTGAACCTTGATGTCTGCCTTGGAGGTGAATAGAGCCTGTCTGTCGGTGTTGATGGATACAAATTCAACACCGCGAAGACCAAATTCAACCATACGGTTCACTGCGTTCCCGCCTGCGCCGCCGACGCCGACGACTTTAAGCTGGGCAATATTGCCCTGTTCGTTATCGAGTTCAAGATCAAGTGCCATTATTGATAAAACCTCCTTTGTCTTCGGTTGATTTAAACTTTGAGAATGCATCGAACGGTTTGCTCTTTTCAAAAACCAATCGGTGCATACTGTGGCAATCTTTGCATAATTGCTATGCATTTTGTCGGTAAGCGAAAAAATCTCTGATGTTGCCGACTATATTATCCACCAGTCGTCTGTTGCCGACAGCAAGTGAACCGCTGCCGTAAAGCATGAAATGCGCAAGCGCAAATGCCGGTGCGTAGTTAACGGCGTTCATAAGGCTTGTCCGCGGCATGGAAACATACACGCGCCTTCCGAGAAGTCGGGAAAGCCTTTCGGCGCCGCCGCGCATAAGCGCAATTCCGCCGCCGATGAGATAGACGGGGAAGCGCGCCCGAGCGTTTTGTTCAATGCCGCTGATGATGCTTTGAATTTCATCCGCAAGCTGAACGATGCGGGCTTCGATAACGGATTGAATTGCGCCGCAGCTGAGCGTTGCAAGTCCCTCTCCGGGAATCATAATGCGTTCAACTGAGTTGCTGTAATCAAGCCCGAATACATACCTGCGTTTGATGCTTTCCGCCGTGCTGAACGGAAGACGCAGCCCGTATGCAATATCACGCGTGAAGTGTTCGCCGCCGATTCCGATGCTTTCGGAGCAAAGCAGAGCGTTGTCATATATGAGTGAAACATCACAATGCTGACCGCCGCAATCGATTAGTATCGCACCGTTTTCGCGGTCCGGTTCGGGAATTGTGAACAATGCCCCTGTCAATTGGGATGAAACAAACGGATCGGCGGCAATGCCTGCTGAGCGAAGCGCATCCGAAACGACTGCGGCGAAAGCCGAGTCAACGAAGGTATGCGCCGCATCCGCCGAAATTTCCTTTGCGGACTTGCCGACGGGCGAATGCTCCGCCGCCATGCCGTCAAGTTCAAAGTTGAACAGCGAGCTGTGCATCAGCGTAAAGCCTTCCGGCGGAGTGAAATCCGCCGCCTGCTCAAGCAGAAGATCGATGTCCGGTTCCGTGACGCGGTGCGATCTGGATTCAACAGGCTGTCGGCAGGAGTTGAGCAGGGTCTTTGTGAATGGTGCGGGAACTCCGACGCAGGCACTGCGAAGGCGGATTCCATGAGAGCTGCGGAGTGCAGAGGCAATGCTTTCAAGTGTATCGCTCAGTGCGGCCGCGTTCGGAAGCTCACCGAATCGATACCCGGAGTAGGTACGTTCTTCGGCATTTTGAACAATGATTGCGCCGTCAGCCGCAGGGCAGACAACCATGGCAAGAACTTTGCTGCTGCCGATGTCGATTATAACACTCTGTTTCATTCAAGCTCTCCAAATGCAGAATCCGCTGCCCAAAAAACAGTTTTCGGCGGGGTATGTCACATTTTCTCAACGAAAACGGCATGTGTGCGGACGGTGCATATATGTATGCTCATTATAGCATATATGCAATATTATGCGCAACACCCGGGCAGCGACTTTGCGTAAAAAAGATAGAATAACCTAATTTGTTTTATAAAATCTAACGCAATGTTTTATCAAGGCTCGTCCGTTGAATTCGGCGGAGCAGTCACCTGCTGCGGTGCATCCGTTTCAGGCGGGACCGATGCGGCCGAACTGCGCGGAGTGAAGTCAACAACGGTTGAATCCTTAAATATGTTGACCGTCCCCCCGCTCGGATAGACGGGGAGAAGGCGTGCGTAAGCCTTTGCTGCGGTTTGAATATTTCCTTCCGCATACCGCCAGTCATCCAGAACAAAAGTGTAGCCGTGCTGAAGCTCAAGCTTTATTGAGGCTGCATTGGACAAATCAATTGCAATAACGCTTTCTGCAAAATCACATTCTTTTACTGCCGCAAGCAGCTTCATTGCCGTGACGGTGCGGAGACAATGGTTCCTTTCGGTTATCACGGTATTATGCACAAAGCCGATATTCGCCATGCCGCGGAGCAGGATAAGCTCACCGCTGCTTTCCGCGCCGATTGCAAGCACAAGCCCTTCGGCATCGATAAGCGTATATGTTCCGTTTGCTGCGGGTATGGCCGCCGCAGCATTGTGATCGGCAACATTGATACTGATTTTATTCGGAAAAACCCTGCGCACGCCGGTGCAGATCAAATTCGGAATGCTTGATACGTTTTTTGATATTTCATCCGTGTTGTAGGAAAGAATATGCCTGCCCGTCTGCAAACCTGCAAGGCCGATTATCTGTTCGGCACTGTATTGCCCGCTTCCGGAAACAATGAACGAGTCAACGCAGGTAAAGCGGTAGGCTGTATAGCCGCAAAACCCAAGCAGTGCGATAAGAAGAAGAATTCCGAGCGAACTGAAAATGTCACGTCTGTTTTGTCTCCGCCGCTTTTCCTCGTGGCTGATGCCGCGTGCGGGTGCCGCTGCGCGGGTATCCAGCCCGTCGGATTCAACACCGTGCGGAACCTTGCGTGCACGTGTTCCGGCCGCACCGCGGGCACCGTGTACGGAATTGCCTGAAGCGTCCGCGGAGCGATTGCGGGAATGCCTGCTGCCGTACTCAGGTTCGTTATTGCTGCCGCTGTTTCTGTTTTTTGTGTTTTCCATATGATTCTCCGCGTGATTTTCGGGGTTCTGTATAGCGTGAAATATTGAGCAGTACGCCGATGCCGGCAAGGAATATAACAAGCGAGGTACCGCCGGAGCTGATGAAGGGGAGCGTTTGCCCTGTTGCGGGTATTGAATTTGTAACAACGGCAACGTTGACCGCAACCTGCACGGCAAGTATGGAAGAGAACCCTGCCGCAACAAGTGAAGCGAACCTGTCGCGAACGGAGAGCGCAATTCGAATGCCGCGGTAGATAATAAAGCAGTAGGCCGCAATTAACAGTGCAACAGTCACAAAGCCGAGTTCCTCGGCAATGATGGAAAGAATGAAGTCACTTTCACGATAAGGCAAAAACAGGAGCTTTTGACGGCTTGCATCAAGCCCCTGACCGAACCACCCGCCGTTGCCGAATGCATAAAGCGATTGAACGATCTGATAGCCGGCATCGCTTTTGTTGCCCCAAGGATCAAGCCATGCAGTAAATCTGCTTTCGCGATATGACGCAGCAAACAAAAGAACAACGAGAGCAGCTCCGCCGATGAGTGCCGCAATGCCGAGCTGACTAAGGCTTGCTCCTCCGATAAAAAGCATGATTGCAAACACAATGCAAAGGATTATGAGCATGGAAACGTTCGGCTGAAAATAAATCAACACGGCGGGAACGACAAGCAGTGCCGCCATCGGCAAAAACCCACGAACGAACGACGGCATATCCTCATGGTGGTCAGTCATGTATTTTGCCATGCAAATAACGATTATGAACTTTGCAAGTTCGGAAGGCTGAAATTGCAGCGGACCGATTTTAAGCCAACGCTGTCCGCCCTGCAGGTTTTTGCCGAAAAGAAGAACGGCAATAAGGAGCAGGATTATAAGCAAATATGCCATCCATGCAAAGCGTCGGTAGAATTTGTAATCCACGAACGAAAGCCCGAACATAACGGGAATGCCGATTGCAAGGAAGAGCAGCTGCTTTTTCACATAGTAATACCCATCGCCCTGAAAGGACTGGGCATAATAATAGCTTGCGGAAAACAGCATAACAACGCCGAATGCGCAGATTGCCGCAACTGTAAGAAAAAGCAAGTAGTCCATGCCGTGTCTGCGCGGGCGCATTGTCGGCATGGGTGCAGCGGCGGGAGAACTGCCGCCGCGCCTTTCGGTGGAACGAATATGTGTTGCGTTGCTTTCCATCTCAACCTCTCTTATCGATTATTCCGAAACGGGAGGGACCGTTTCGGGCAGAATGCGGCATTTTTCGGCGGAAACTCAAGCCCGATGGGCGTGAATCAAAACCGCCTCAGAGTGAGTTTACTATTTCCTTAAATATGTCACCGCGCTGTTCAAAATTGTCGAACATGCCCCAGCTTGCGCAGGCGGGGGAGAGCAGCACTGCATCGCCGGGTTCGGCAAGGGATGCTGCTTTCAGTATCAGTGCGCGGAAATCATCCGAACAGGGGTAGATGTTTTTAAACCCTTCCTCTTCAGCCGCACGCATGATAGCTTCGGTGTTTGAACCGTTTACAACAACAGCCTTAACTCTTCCGTTGAAGGCGCGGAAGACGGGACGATAATCACTTTGCTTATCATAATTACCGACGCCGAGCATAAGCACTGTCGGCTTTGTCATTGCTTCAACGGCTTTAACGGTGGATTCGGGGTTTGTGCCTTTTGAATCGTTGTAAAAAGTGATTCCGTTCAGGCAGCGCGTGTGTTCAATTCTATGCTCAACACCTTTGAATGATTTCAAAACATTGCAGATGACATCCGGCTTTACTCCCATGGACATAGCAAGGCAAACCGCACAGAGCGCGTTTTCAAGATTATGTGCGCCGATGATGCCGAGTTCGTTTGCGGGAATAAGCTGCGTTTCAACTCCGTTCATGCGGAAGATGATGATGCCGCTGCGGACAAAGGCGCCGTCCCGAACCTCATGCAGCCTTGAAAAGTAAAGCTTTTTTGCTTTTGTTTCCGCGGCCGAAACAATTGGATCATCCGCATTCAGAACGGCAAAATCCTGTTCGGTCTGGTTTTCAAAAACGCGCATTTTGGCCGCAATGTACGCTTCCATCGAGCCGAACCGATTGATATGATCCTCGGTGATGTTCAAAAGCCCGGCTGCATCGGCATGAAAGTCACGGATGCTTTCAAGCTGGAGAGCGGCGGTTTCCGCAACAACGGTGTCGCCCGGGCGCGTTTCGGATGCATGTTCGGTAATTGGAATGCCGATGTTGCCGAGAACAAACGTTTGGCCTTCGCCGTTTGCTTTGAATATTTCGCCGGTAAGCGCAGTGGTTGTGGTTTTTCCGTTCGTGCCGCCGATGCACACAAAATGCGTTCCTCTGCTGCAATAACGATAACCGAGTTCAATTTCGCCGATAACTTCAATGCCGCGGCTCTGTGCCTTGCGGACAAATGGAGCGAAAATCGGAATAACGGGGGAAATAATCATCAGGTCCACTCCGTCCAAAAGTGTTTCGGGAGCTTCGCCGAGTTTGTCGGTGTATTCAATGCCGGAAAGGGCTTCCTCAAGCCCGGGAATGACAGGTTTCATATCGTTAATGATAACGTTATACCCGTTTCTGTAAAGCAGTTTTGCGCTCGAAATGCCGCTTTTTGCCATTCCGACGATCAGTGCGGTTTTTTTCATATCGAATCGCGTCCTTTCGTTGTTTATAGGTTTTATTCGGTGAATTAAGCTGCCTGCGGAACAAATTCGTATCTGCGGCAGTGCAGTCTTTTAGATGCGGCCGTTCGGCGCAGCGGGGTTTTGAGAAGTGTGCCGATGCTCCTTCTTAAAAACCCGGTATCATTATCAGTCGTGCCAAGTGCCAACAAAAATCACGACTTTCGGCGCCGAACGGCGGCTATGTGTTCAAAACGGTTCGCCCGAACCGCAGGAACCAATGGTGGGTATTCTGAAATGCAGCGTTATGCTGCACAATAAAGCAGACTTTTATTTGTTTGCTCTATCAAAGGAACAGTGCGAGTGCGGCAACGCAGGCAAGTGCGGTCACTATCATGTATCCCGAAACGACTTTTGTTTCGGGATAGCCCAAAAGCTCAAAATGGTGATGAAGAGGTGCCATTTTGAATATGCGCTTGCCGTGACGCAGTTTGAACGAGCCGACCTGCAGCACAACGCTCACGGCGGAGGCAACAATGCATACGCCCATCAGCAGGAAGAGGAACGGGGAACGGCTGTAAATGACCATTGCGGACATTGCGCCGCCCAGTGCCATTGAGCCTGTATCTCCCATAAAGACTTTTGCGGGATAGCTGTTGCTCTTCAAAAAGCCGAGGCAGCCGCCGGCGACCGCAAACGCAAAAACGCTCATGCAAAGCATTCCGTCGCGGTTTGCAACGAAACGGGGTTCGTTAATGAAGCTGCTGTCGAAAACTTTTGCAAAATAGAGAAAAAGCACACCCATTGCAATGCTGTAAATCAGCGAGACGCCGGAAAGCAGACCGTCCAAGCCGTCGGTCAGGTTTGCACTGTTGACAACGGCAATTATCATGAACATCGTAAAGGGAATGTACCATCCGCCGAGTTCGATGCTGCCGAAAATCGGGTCATACAATGTTGAGCCGATAAAACTGCTTTTATAGGCATAGTACGCCGCCGCAAAGGACAGAAGAAGCTGTGCGATAATTTTTTGGTATGCGCGGAGACCGAGATTGCGCTTGCGCTTGACCTTTATAAAGTCGTCAAGGAAGCCGACAAGCCCGAACGCAAGCATGATAAGCACGGCAGGAACCGAAAAATCGAATGCAATGCCGTATATGCTGAATGCCGCAATTGCAATAATGATCGCGATTATGAACATAATGCCGCCCATTGTCGGAGTGCCTTCCTTTGCGGAATGTGCGTGCGGCCCCTCGGCACGTTCAACCTGCCCGTACTTGAGTCGTCGGAGCATGGGAATGAACAGGGGAGAAATGAGCATGACCGCTGCTGCGGCGGTTATGAAAGCGAAAATCATCTTTTGCATAATACGAACCTCTTATATTTTTTCTTTGCACGGAACCGAAACGGCCCGATGCGCAAAACTGTGCCGAATACGGAATTATTTGCGCCCGCAGCGCATATCTTCAAGAATTTCGGCAACGATTATTTTTTCATCGAACGGATGCTTGATGCCGTTGATTTCCTGGTAATTCTCGTGACCCTTGCCTGCAAGAACAACCACATCGTCCTTCTTTGCAATATTCAGTGCGTAACGTATCGCTTCGCGGCGGTTTTCAATAACAACGTACTCCGTTTTTTCGCTGCGCACACCTTCAAGCACCATGTTGATGATGCGCGTCGGATCTTCCGTGCGCGGATTGTCGGATGTTACAACACAGAAGTCTGCAAGTTTTGCCGCCGTTGCACCCATTATCGGACGTTTGGCATTATCCCTGTCGCCTCCGCAGCCGAACACGGCAATGACGCGTCCTTTGGCAAAACCCTGAACGGCAGAGAGCAGGTTGGACAGTCCGTCCGGTGTGTGTGCAAAATCCAGTATAACGGAAAAATCAAAGCCTTCCGCAGGCAGAGATTCCATCCTGCCGGAAACGCCCTTCACGCTTTTCAGCCCTTCCGCAATGGTGTCCAAATCAATTCCGAGTTTCATGCAGACCGATGCTGCAAGCATTGCGTTAAAAACATTGAAAAGCCCGGGAATGGAAACATTGATTTGCTTGTTTCCGTTCGGCGTCAGCATTTCAAATTCGATGTTGCGCGCACAGATTTCAATGTCGGCGGCGCGAACATCGGCTTTTTCGCAGCGAATGCCGTATGTGATGCTTGGGATATTGATTCCGCGAAGCAGCTCCGCACTGTGGCTGTCATCAGCATTCATAACGGCAAATTTGCTGCGTGTGAACATAATTTTTTTTGCCGCAAGATAATTTTCAAAAGTTTTGTGATAATCAAGATGATCCTGCGTAAGGTTCGTGAATCCGCCTATGAGATACTCGATTCCGTGAACCCTGTCCTGATCCAATGCGTGCGAACTGACTTCCATCACGATAAGCTGAACGCCCTCGTCGCGCATAAGTCTGAACACACGCTGAAGCTCAACGCTTTCCGGTGTGGTGCGGTCGGTGGGGATGATTCTGTCGCCGATAAGGTTTCGAATCGTGCCGATCAGTCCGACTTTATAGCCCGCCTTTTCGGCGATCGCTTTTATCATGTATGTTGTTGTCGTTTTTCCGTTCGTGCCGGTGATGCCGATGACAGGGATTCCGTCAAGCGGATGACCGTAAAACTCAATTGCAAGTTCGGCCATTGCATGACGTGAGTTTTTCACAATAATTTGCGGCACGGAAAGAGGAAGCTCCCGTTCAACAAGGAGCGCGGCTGCGCCGCGGGCAACTGCGCTTTCGGCAAATTCGTGCCCGTCTTTGAAAGTGCCGCGGATGCAGCAAAACAGCTCACCGCCGGTGAGTTTTCTTGAGTCGTATTCGATTCTGCTGATGTCGCAGTCGCTGCCGATTATGCGGCAGTCGGTATTTTTTGTCAGTTCACTTATAAGCATTGCTTTTCTCCTGTTATAAAGCAAGTATTGATTTTGCAGCAAAAAGTCTGCCTGTTGCGGAAATTAACCGCCTGTAGTCGAATAGCCGAAATAAACCGTTACGGATGAGCCGAATTCAACCTGTGTGCCCGCATAGATGCTTTGTCCGATGACATATCCGAACGGATCGGCGGGGTCGGCAATCATTGTAAGCCCGAGCTGTTTGAGCTCATCATGCGCCTGGAGCGCGGTTTTTCCGATTAGACTCGGCATGGTAACATAATACGGCTCAGCGGTCGGTTCGGCGGTGTTCACACCCTCAAGTCCGGTGTACAGCAGAACGGACGAGCCGATAACAACGCTTTGGCCCGCTGCCGGAACCTGCATTGTTACAACCGCATCGCATTCGAAAATGCCCTCAAGTCCGTACTGCGCAAGCAGTGCGGAAGCGTCAGCCGCGGACATTCCGACAAGGTTGGGCAGCTGAACCGTCTGATAGCTTGTTTCCGGGGTTAATCCGGGAACTTCCTTCAGCGTCAACACATTTTCAAGCACACGGCGAACGAAAGGTGCGGCAACCGTGCTGCCGAAGATTGAACTTACCCGAGGCTCATCAACAAGGATGAGGCAGAGATAACGGGGTTCGTCCGCGGGAGCGAATCCGATGAATGAACAGATATAATTTCCCGAGGATACGCGGCCGTATTCGTCATATTTCTGCGCCGTTCCCGTTTTTCCGCCAACGGTGTAGTTTGCAAGCTTTGCGTTTTTGCCCGTTCCGTTATCAACAACACTTTGCAGTATCTGACGAACGTATGCGGAGCTTTCCGCGCTGATGACCCTGCGAACGGGGGACGTATCGGCCTTGAATACCGTTTCACCGGAGGCCGATATGATTTCGTCAACGATATAGGGTGTGTGCAGTTCGCCTCCGTTGATTGCGGCACAGACTGCGCTTGCAAGCTGAATCGGCGTCACGGCAATGCTTTGCCCGAAGCCGATGCGTGCAAGATCGTTTTGGGTAACGTATTTCTGGTGAGTTACGATGCCTTCGCTTTCACCGACAAGTCCGCTGCCCGTGCTTTGCCCAAGGCCGAACGCATAAAGATAATCATAAAACTTTTCGGTACCCATTGTCAAGGCGAGTTTCATGAAACAGCAGTTGCAGGAATTTTCCGTGGCGCGGGTCAGGTTCTGGGAGCCGTGGCCGGCATGTTTCCAGCATTTGATGCGTTCGCCGTTTACAATATAACCGCCGTTGCAGTAGAAACTGTCCTCAAGATGAGTACTTCCGGAATCGAGTGCTGCCGCAAGGGTAAGGATTTTGAAAGTTGAACCGGGTTCGTATGCATCGGTTACAATGCGATTGCGGGAAAGCTCGGCAAGCATCTGCATGTCGTCCCTCGGAGGGGAGTTTGGGTCATAGTCGGGTTTTGTTGAAATTGCAACGATGGCACCGGTGTTGACATCCATGATGATTCCCTGTGCATTTTTTGCATTGTTGACCTGAACAGCTTCGGTAAGCGCGTTTTCAAGGTAACTTTGAATGTTTGCATCAACGGTAAGCTTCAGTGTTGAACCGTCCGTGGGCGGAAACTCCTGAATCATACTGTCGGCAATTTGGTTTCCCCTGCTGTCCGTTTCGGCAATACGTTCGCCGTCCTTGCCGGTGAGATACTTGTTGTATGTCAGCTCAAGCCCGCTTTGCCCGGTTCCGTCCGTGCTTGTGAACCCAATGGTTTGTGAAAGCAGAGTGCCGAACGGATAATAGCGCTTTGTGTCCGGTGAAATTCCGACACCGCCGCCAAGCTGCAAACTGCGGATTTCGTCGCAGGCTTCTTTGCTCACCTGTCGTTTGAGAATAAATTCACGAAGTTTTTTGCTTGAAACTCGTTCAAGAACTTTTTCATAGTTAAGGTCGAGAACACGACTGAGTTCCGTGGCAACACGAACTCTGTCGCTTTCGGAAATGGAATTCGGCCATATCACAATTTTGTAAACGGGGCCGTCTTTGGCAAGTGTCTGCCCGTTGCAGTCGATTATCATGCCGCGTTCGGCCGTAACGGTTGTCGGGCGCGTCCACTGGCTTAATGCCTTTTGCTGAAGCTCTTTTGCGTCAATAACCTGAAGCCAGAAAATGCGAATAAGGAGGAAGAGAAAAAATAAAGCAAAAACAGGCAAAAGCCATGCAATCCGCTTGTATGTTGACCATTGCGGTTTCAGGGCTTTTTGTGCTTTTTTATTCTTTTTGCGATGTTTTTTGCCGGGGGGAACGGCTGTGATGCTCATTGCAGAATTACCTCCGAATATATATGACAAACGCCGGTCGGCTCAGAAAATGAACAAAGGATATATTTCGTTTTCTGCCGATCACCGCTTGTGTGCGCGCGGCGGACTCCGTTTTATCGGCAGGCGTTTTCGTCCGCCGTTTGCCGCTATTTTCTCGGGTGCAGGCCTGCGGTTTCGGCAGCGAGTCGTGCCGCTTCAAGGTCGATGGAGGAGCTGAGATCCATGTCAAGTTCTCCGAACCCGCGCCGGGCGGCGGCTATGCCGGCATTGATTTCGTTGATGTCGCGCTGAACTCCGGCAATGCGCTCAAAACGGAGAACTACCAAAAGCGCGGACATTGCGATCAACGCAACAAAAAGGAAAGCAGTCAGCTTAATTCCGACTTTGCGTTCACGCAGCGTGACGGAAAGCGGAATGCGCGTTTTCTGCGGGCGAATCTTTGGCTGGGTTTCTGCGGGCGCGGCAGTTTCCTGCCTGCGCTTGGGTTGAGCCGCTGCAAGCCTTGTGTCGTAAAGATAATCGCTTTTGTATGCCAATGAGCCGTTGTTTGGCGCATAGACACGCATTTCTTCAACAGTTCTGCCGTTAAATCTTGAATCCTTTGCCATTTTATTCGTCCCCCGTCGTATTTATGAGTTTCTGCGCTGCGCGGAGTTTTGCGCTGCGCGATCTTGAGTTCAAATCCAATTCGGTATCATCCGCAACAAGCGGCTTTTTGGTAAGTATTGCAACCTCGGGCTTAAGTCCGCATACGCAAACGGGCGCATTAGGCGGGCAGGTGCAGGGGTTTGCAAGGTTCTTGAAAACGTTCTTGACGATTCGGTCTTCAAGAGAGTGAAAAGTTATGACAGCAATTACTCCTCCCGGATTCAGAAAGCGGATTGCATCGCGCACCGCTTGTTCAAGTCCCGCAAGCTCACCGTTGACCTCAATTCGAATTGCCTGAAACGTTCGCCTTGCCGGATGCGGCCCGTCGCGCCTTGCCGCCGCCGGTATTGCATTTTTGATAATTTCGGCAAGTTCGGTTGTTGTTTCAATGGGCTTGTCCGCACGCGCCGCACCAATCGCATTTGAAATGCGTGAGGCAAAGCGTTCCTCGCCGTAGTCGCGTATGATTCGTGTCAACGCAGCCGTATCATAGCCGTTTACAACATCATGTGCGCTGAGCGGAGCGGATTTGTCCATTCGCATATCGAGCCGCGCCTCGCTCCCGTACGAAAATCCGCGCTCTGCATCGTCGAGCTGATGCGAGCTGACGCCGAGATCAAGCAGGATTCCGTCCGCACCGTTGACTCCGCGGGCATTGAGCAGTTCGGTAAGTTGAAAAAAATTGCCGCGAACAGCCGTGAAATTCGGAAAAACCGAAAGCCTTGCGGAGGCTTCGGCGATAGCTTCGCCGTCGCGGTCAATGCCGAACAATCTGCCGCCGGCAGGGAGTGAACGCAAAATTCCGAGGCTGTGACCGCCGCCGCCGAGCGTTCCGTCAACATATGTTCCGCCGCGTTCCGGACGCAGCAGGGACAGAACCTGCGGAAGCATTATTGGGGTGTGATAAGAGCTTGTGTTTATATCATTGAGCATCTTTTATTAACCTCCGAATGCGGATGATATGAGCGATGCCGCAGAAGAATTACCGGGAGTTTTATCGGAATAATTCTGAACATCGGAGCAAAGCTCATTAAGCGTGTAGTCGGCTTCCGCTGCCTCGAAATCATCGGGATTCCAAACGAGAATGCGATCTTCAACGCCGCAAAGCAGAACCTCATCCTTAAGGTTTGCATACTTTGCAAGCCATTGCGGAATCAGTATGCGTCCCTGTTTGTCAAGGGTACACTCTTCCGCGCTTGAAAAGATCTTTCGCTTGGCACGCATGAGGGATAAATCGGAGGGACGCGAGGAGGTTAGATCCTTTGCAAATTCAACAAACTTTTCGTACCGAAGAATCTGAAGGAATCTTTCTTCCTTTTTGACATCGGCAGGATTCAATCCGATAAGAACAACAACATGATCGGAGGTGTCGGGACGCCACTTAACGGGGACGAAAATTCGCCCCTTGGAGTCCAAATTGTTTCTGGATTGCCCCAACAGCATGTCGACACCGCCTTAATTTCGATTGAGTACACCGAAAATCCGCATTTCTGCAAAAAGCGCGGAATTCATGGTCTTTATTGCAGAATAAGCCGGATTCGGCGTTTACTATGTAATGCATTACCCGTATTGTGGGATGTGTGTTGATTATATCATCAATCGCCCCACAAATCAACACCTTTCACCACTTCAATGAAAAAAATTTTGAATTTTTTTTAAAACGGGGAATCAGCCCTTGAAATACATCGGCAATACTGGTATTATAGCCCTGCCCGAAGGCAAACGCAGAACGAGACGTATTGAAAAAGTCTGATTTGACAATAAAATGTAAAATGCGACAAATACGTGCGAACCGCGTATACAGTATTCCGAAATTTATACAACGTAAGGAAAATGACTATGAAACTTGTTCTCGCAAGCGGCTCACAGCGCAGGCGCGAGCTGCTGACAATGTGCGGATATGACTATGAGATTATTGTCAGCAATGCTGATGAAACGATTGATGAAAATGACCCGGAGAGTTTTGTTCGTGCTCTTTCGTTTCGCAAGGCGAAAGACGTGTTTGACCGTCTTTTTGCGGCGGGGCGGCGGGATTTTGCGGTTATCGGATCCGACACGGTCGTTGCTTTTCAAAAGGAGGGGGAGGCAAAGCCCGTGATTATCGGCAAGCCCAAAGATGCGGAGGATGCAGTGCGCATTCTTTCAATGCTGTCCGGAAAAACCCACAGAGTTTTCACCGGAGTGTCCGTGATTGCGGATATCCCTGATGAAAACGCCGACGCTCAGTGCAGCATTCGGGAAAAAGAGGAAATTCAAACTGAATGCAGCATTGCGGAGGTCACGTTTGAAACTCTGTCTCCCGACGAGATAACGGATTATGTGAATTCGGGCGACTCACTGGACAAGGCGGGTTCTTACGGCATACAGGGGCCGTTCGGCATGTTTGTCCGCGAAATTCGGGGCAATTATTTCACGGTTATCGGTATGCCGATTCCTGTGCTGTACAAAATGCTTAAAAAAATAGGGATATTACCACACGGTTTTTACGAACGTATCGAATAGAGTAAGTGAGAAAGGTTTCTGCCGTGTGCGGCAACTCGGCGGTGCGGAACACTTTGCTTTGCCGTAAAAAGCCAAAAAAACCGAAAATTTTTGAATCGGAACGGGTTATTCTTTGCAAAAAAGGGAATAATTTCTTATAGGGACAGGGAGTGCAAAGACTGAATGCATTTCCCGTGCCGAGAAGGAATTGTTTCGGAGGTCGTTCAAAGATGTTCAAAACCGTTTTTGCAGCGGATATAGGTTCAAAATGCATTAAATGTGTTGCTCGGGGGCAAGTTGCGGCGGAGGAAACGGCAATCGCTCTTGAAGCAGGGGCAAAACTCACGGTCGCCGCAGCGGGCAATGCAGCACTGCTGCATCGCAGCGGTGTAATTCGGCCTGTTCGTGATGGTGCGGCGGCAAACACGCGTATGCTTGCGATGCTGCTCGGTCGGCTTGCATGCGAAAAAACCGGCAAGCGTACAACGGCATCGATTGAGCTGCATGCAGCGATACCGCATATGCTGCCCACGGTGAAGCAAAATGCTCTCAAACAGGCGGCACGTCTTGCGGGATTTCGTGCGCTTCAGGTGCATGATCCGCTTTTGATGGGTGCAATAGGGGCTGATGCGGATTTGTTTTCGGACAGGGCACATATGATTGTGAACATCGGAGCGGAAACAATGACTTGCGCTGCATTCGCAAACGGCGGAATGCTTTGGCAGGGGTTTTCGAATGAGGGCAGCGCGGCTGTGGACAGGGCGATTCAAAATTGGTTCCGCGATGAACACAGGCTGCTGATAGGTGAGCGCATGGCGGAAATAATTAAACAGAACCTGAATAAACTGAGCTTTGATATTGAGGGGCGTTCGGCCGACGACGGTTTGCCGCAAACGGTACGCGCAAACGGCGCGGAGCTGCGGGCGGCTGCACAAAGAGGGCAAACGGCGCTCATTCGCTTTGTTAAGGATGCCGTGAAGGCTTTGCAGCCGGAGGCCGCCGCCGACCTTCTTGATACGGGAATAACGCTGATCGGAGGCGGCGCATTGCAATTCGGCCTTGCGGAGTGTTTCAGCCGCGAACTTCCGGAAATACCGATTTTGACCGCAAAAAATGCCGTGACCGCAGTTGCGGACGGGATGAATGCAGTGATTTTTAAAAAAGAAAGCAGAGTTACGGCATTCAAAAAACTGTTTAACGAAATCGGGTCAGCGCGTTCCGCAGCGACTGCTGCCGAAGCCTCGGTGTGATTTATATATACATAAGCAACTGAAAACATCGGCAGTTCCCTGTCTAAGGGGCTGCCGATATTTGTTTCGCCGTATATAATTTGATGCGTCGAGCGGGGAATCATTCCTTGCCGGTTTGACAGGTTTGCGGAATTGAAAATGCGTCGATTATCCTTTCCGCGGTTTCATCCGCGCTGAGTTCGGATGTGTCGATTCGAATATAGTTCTCAAACGGGATCTCTCCTGGATTGCTTACCAAGCGGTACTTGCTGTCTTCATGCCGCAGCCTTTCCTCAGAAAAATTCAAATCGCGTTTGGAGGCCTTATGCCGCAAGCGGTTTTCCGTTCGGTTTCGTTCAAGCCTGACGGATTGAGGCGCAACAAGCTCTGCACAATAGATTTCTGCGCCTTGTGAGCGAAAAAGCTCCGCAACGGAACGAATGTAATCGCCGTCCTCAGGGCAATCGAAAGCCCACATATAGGTAAAAATCAACCCTTCCCGTTCGGTTTTCAAAAACTCTTCAAAAATCGTTCTTCGAAGTTTTGCAACAACGGAGTGGTTATACTCGCCGAAAATCTCAATGACGGGTTCAATCATCATATGGTTGTGGAAAAGGCGCAGCGCCGTTTTTCTCATGATTGATTGCCCGACGGTCATCTTTCCGACAGCACCGCTGCCGACAAGAATAAGAAGTTTCATATCAGACCTCTTTGAATCTTTACGAACAATGCACTGCGATCCGCACTATCTGAAAAGTCCCACAACGTCGCTGATTGTAACAACTATCATAAGTGTGAACAGCAGGGCGAGTCCAACAGCGTTTACGATTGCTTCGACCTTGCGGTTCAGCGGACGGTGGATAATTGCTTCTATCAAAAGGAACAGCAGCCTTCCGCCGTCGAGTGCGGGGAACGGAATAAGGTTGAACAACCCGAGACTGAGCGAAAGGATAACAGCGATATTGACAAGATTAATCATTGATTCCCGCGCAACATCAACCATGATTCCGACCGTTCCGACAACGCCGGAAATATCTCCGCTGTGTATGCCGTGTTTGAACATGCCCGCAATGCCCTGGGCTGTTGCTTTCACGATGAGAACGAGGTATTCTCCGGAACCTGCTGCCGCCTGAAGAACGTTCAAATGCCGGTAGTCCTCAACAAGCCCGCTTATCGTTATGCCGATAACGGTTCTGTTTTCAGTTGAGCTGAAGGCGTCGCCGACGGCAAGATCCAGCTGCGCTCCGCTGCGCTCAACAGTCATAACAAAATCATTGCCTGCGGCACCGATAAGTGCGGAAACAGAGGAGTAAATGTCCGTGTCAGCCGTTTCGGTCGGATATTGACCGTTAATTGCAATGATGACGTCACCGTTTTTCAATCCGGCCTTTTCTGCGGGACTGTTTTCTTTAACTGAAGCAACGATCGGAACCTCGTAATGCGTAACAGGGTCAACAGCGTAAACCGGCATCGGTTTGCAGAGATAGAACACGAACGCGATAAGAAAGGCGGTGAGTATATTCATGAACGGACCGGCAAGAATAACAATAAAACGCTTCCAAACGGGCTGAGCGTTGAATCGGCGCGGGTCGTTCTCCAAGGCTTCTTCATCTTCACCGTCAAACTGACACAAACCACCCACGGGAAATGCACGAAGAGAGTATTCGGTTTCGCCCTTTTTGAATTTTAAAAGAGCCGGACCGAATCCGAGCGAAAAGCCGAGTATGCGGAAACCAAGCAGTTTGCCCGCCGTAAAATGACCGAGCTCATGAAGGAAAATCAGCAGCTCAAGAATAAGTATCGCAAGAAGTATGTAAACAATTGTCATAATGTTTCCTTTCCGAAGCATTCACAGGCCAACCTGCGGGCTTCTTTATCAAGATAAAGTATGTCGTCAACGGAGCCGATTTTTTCACGGGGAATTCTTTCCATTGAGTATTCAACACATTTTGCAATGTCGGTAAAACCGATGCAGCCGCGAACGAAAAGCTCAACGGCCGTTTCGTTGGCGGAATTGTAGGCGATGGGCAGACTGCTGCCGTCGCGGAAAGCGTCATATGCAAGAGAAATTGCGGGGAATCGTGTGCAGTCGGGTTTTTCGAACGTGAGCGAATGCAGAGCTGCAAGGTCAAGGCGCGGAAGCTGAGAAGTGATGCGGTGCGGATAGGTGAGCGCATACTGAATCGCAAGGCGCATATCGGGAGGGCTCATCTGCGCAAACACTGCACCGTCACAAAATTCGACCATCGAATGCACAACGGACTGCGGGTGAATAAGGATCTCGATTCGATTCGGTTCAATATCAAACAGCCACCCGGCCTCCATAAGCTCAAGTCCTTTGTTGAACAGCGTGGATGAATCAATCGTGATTTTTCCGCCCATGCTCCACGTGGGGTGACGGAGCGCCATTTGCGGCGTTACAAGGGCAAGCTCATCGGCCGAAGCGTTGCGGAACATACCCCCGGATGCTGTCAGAATAAGCGAACGAACATCCTCACTGCGGCCTGCGGCAAGGCATTGAAAAATTGCACTCTGTTCGCTGTCAACCGGAAGTATTCTCCCGCCGAATTCAGCGAGAGCGCGGTTCACAACAACATGTCCGCAAACAATGCTTTCTTTGTTTGCAAGCGCAACGGTTTTTCCTGCACGGAGTGCGGAAAGCAGCGGGAACAGTCCTGCAAAGCCGCTGACACCGTTCACAACTATGTCAACTTCGGAAAGAGCCGCAAGCGAGTTTACTTCGCCGCCCGAAACAACAGTGATGCCGGGGCAGCGTTCGGAAACTTCGCGCGCGGCGGCTTCGTCATACATGCCGATGAACTTCGGGTGAAACTCATTTGCGCTGCGAATCACCTGCTCTGCGTTTTTGTTCGCAGCTATTGCATAAACTTCGAACTCATCCGGGTGAAAGCCCGCAACGGAGAGAGTTTGTGTTCCGATTGAACCGGTTGAACCGAAAACGGCGATTTTTTTCATTTGTTGCTCCTCCGTACAACGAGAATTTTTTCTGCGTAAGCCCAATGGAAAAAACCGTAAACAACAACGGAGCGGACAAGCCGCCTTTGCAGCGGGCTGCGGCAATCAGCAGACCGACTGTTCGGCATCCGCTTGATGCATATTAAATGAAAAATGCAAATGCGACCGCAACGATTGGCGCAGCGACCATTGCGCTGTCCAATCTGTCCATCACGCCGCCGTGACCGGGGAAAAGATTGCTGTAATCTTTAACACCTGCCCAGCGTTTGAATGTGGATGCAAGCAGATCTCCGAACTGCCCAACGATGCCCGCGATGAAGCATACTGCAATAAGAGTAACGAGAGAAACGTCAAGTCCCCAGAGTTTTTGAGCAAAATAGACAATAACGCCGCCGAGAGCACCGCCGACAACGCCGCTTACTGCGCCCTCAACAGTTTTATTAGGGCTGATATAGGGACAGAGTTTGTGCTTGCCAAACAGTGAACCGACCATGTATGCAGTGTTGTCAGCCATGCAGGGACCGGCAAAAATGCAAAGAAATGCTGCACGCGAAATATCGTTTCGGCCGAACCCGACAAGCCCGAAGCAGGCAAGCAGAGACACGGGGTAGACAAGCAGCGCAAGCGAAGCGATAAGATCTTCATTTGTGCGCCGCGCGTTAAGGATTCTTTCAACCATGATTGCAACAAATGCGGCAGCCGCCATCGGAAGAATGAATCTTGCGCCGAATTTATACATTACGGCGAACATTGAGCCGCCGAGCAGAATTTGCGGAAGCACGGCGGGGCGAATTCCTCTTTTGACAAAGATCGTGAACATTTCATAGACAGCTGCAACTGTGAAAAGTCCGAGAACAGCCGCCTGAACCCAGCCCCCGAACCAAACAACGAGGCAGAGCAGACCGATTAACAGAACGGCGATTAAAGTGCGAACAGGCAAATCTTTCATAAAACAAAATCCTTAAATCAAAATTATTCTGCGGCTGCGCTGAAAGGAGCCGCAAAACGGCGCAAACCTGAACAAAACTTCCGCAAAATCAAAGCACACGGCCAAAGCGTCGGGTTCGATTCAAAAACTCGCGCAGGCAGCCAAAGTAAACTTCGGGAGTGAAATCGGGCCACAGCGTTTTTGAAAAAACAAACTCGGCATATGCGGCCTGCCAAAGCAAAAAGTTGGACAAACGCTCCTCACCGGCGGTGCGGATGATGAGATCAAGTTCGGGCAGTCCTGACGTATAAAGCCTGTCTGCTATTGTTTGCTCGGTAACGGCATCGGGTGCAATGCCCTCCGCTGCAATGCGGCGGACAGCATGAACGATTTCGTCACGGCTGCCGTAGTTAACGGCGATATTGAAACAGAGGCCGGTGTTATGCTTTGTTCTTTCAACGGCATCCTCCATGAGGGAACGGAGTCCGGGTTTAAATGCCGAAAGTTCGCCGAGGGTGCGTATCCGGACGCCGTTCAGGTTCAGCTCGTCGATTTCTTTATAAAAATATTCGGAGAGGAGCTTGAACAATGCATCGATTTCGGCTGCGGGGCGAGCCCAGTTTTCGGTTGAAAATGCATAGACCGTGAGAGCCTCGATTCCGAGGGAATGCGTTGTGCGGACGATTTGGTGCAGGGATTCCATTCCCGCACGGTGTCCCGCACTGCGCGGAAGCAGGCGTTTCTTTGCCCAACGGCCGTTGCCGTCCATTATTATGCCGACATGGTGCGGCAGCTCGCCGCCGAGTGAAAGTGCGGCAAGTTCTTCATTTGTGAATTTGGGATAAATCTTCATAAAACATAAAAGAGGCCGGAACAGGCACCACGCCCGGGCAGTATCATAAAAATACGACAACAAGACTGCTGCAAGCCGAGAACCTGCAGCAGCCGCGTATTCTCAATGGGTTGATTCAGCGTCCGCCGCATCCTCCACACGGAGGGAATCGACGTTTGTTTTGAATTCACAAAACACAAGCTGAACTGTCGGAATGCTGCGACCGGGCAGGGGAAGGCAGCGAACAACACGTTTGGAGTCGCCTTCAACGCCCTTGCGTGAACGTGCCTCGACCGTTTCAACGCGGTAGCCCGCACGCTCAAGAATTGCAGCGGCCCGATCAAGCGGATAACCGAGTATGTTCATCAAACGGCAAGAAGCTCCTTCTCTTTTTCGCTTGCAATGCGGTCAATTTCTTTAATGGCATTGTCGGTGGCCTTTTGAGCCTTTTCTTCAAGCCTCTTCTGGTCATCCTCGGTGATAGTGCCGTCCTTGCAGTCTTTTTTGATGGTTTCGTTTGCTTCGCGGCGGATTGCACGGATCGCAACTTTGGATTCCTCGGCTTTTTTGCGGACGATTTTAACAAGCTCTTTGCGGCGCTCCTCGGTAAGTTCGGGGAAAACAAGGCGAATGAGCTTGCCGTCGTTCGACGGGTTGATGCCGAGATCGGATTTTTGAATTGCTTTTTCCGCGGCTGAGATCATTGAAGCATCCCACAGCGAGATAACAAGAAGACGCGGTTCGGGTGAGCTGACGGTGCCCATTTGGTTAATGGGAGTGGGCGTGCCGTAATAGTCCACCATGATGCGGTCAAGCAGCTTGGGGTTTGCCCTGCCTGCACGAAGGGAGCCGAGATCCCTGTTGAGCACTGCAATGGTCTTGTTCATTTTATCCTGTGCGGTTTCGATAATATCCATGGTAAATCCTCCTCTTGAAGAATGAATTAACTGTATTATTTTATATTAAGGCCGCGGCGTTGTCAACCGCAGTCGGGGGTGTTTTTTTGTATTTTTGCGGCAAAATCCGCAAATTGACTGCGCAAGGGCAACTCCGATTGATGCTGCTTATGGGTTCGACTGCCGCCGAAGCAGCGTTTAATTTAAACAAGTTCGAATCCCGGCTGCGCATCAACTATCGTGCCGGCATTTTCGCCGTTAACGGCGGCAACAAGGGCTTCTGCGGAGTGCATTTTGAAAAGCACCATCGGAATGCCGTATTCGCGGCAAAAACTCATTGCCGTTAAGTCGGTTGCCTTGAGGTTTTTTGTAATGACTTCATCGTAACTGATGCGGGCATAACGCTTTGCCTCCGCACAGACATTCGGGTCGGCGGTGTATATTCCGTCAACATTTTTTGCAAGCAGCAGTGCGTCAGCGTGAATCTGAGCAGCACGGAGTGCCGATGCCGTATCCGTGGAAAAGAAAGGCGCGCCCGAACCGCAGGCAAAGATAACAACCGTGCCGGCGTCAACGGACTTGTTCGCTTCGCGTGCGGAATAACTGTCCATAAACATATCCATTGAAACAGCGGAAAGCACGCGAACGGGAACGTTAAGGTCGATGAGTGCCTGCTCAAGAGCGAGTGCGTTCATGGCGGTTGCAAGCATGCCTATGTTATCGGCGCGGCTTCGGTCCATTGTTCCGCCGGAGCGTCCGCGCCAAATGTTGCCGCCGCCGACAACAACACCGAGCAGACAGCCCGCATCATGAAGCGCTTTAATTTGCAGTGCGGTTTCCGTGGCCTTTTCAAAATCAATGGGCGTTTTGCCCGAAAGTGCTTCGCCGCTGACTTTTAACAGTACTCTTTTATATTTCATTGTGGTTTTACCTCCGATTTTAATTCATGTTGATTTGACCGCCGGCCCGTTTTATTTCGTGTCCTTTTCGGGTTGAGCGGGGGTGTGAACAACATTAATTTCATTAACGCGCCTTCCGTCCGCCGCCTTTATCGTGATTTCAAGGCCGTGCGCGCTGAATTTATCGCCGATATCGGGAATCCTTCCCAGGTGTTCCATAACCCAGCCGTTAAGGGTCGATGAATCGGTTTCATCCGTGATATCAAACATATCGAAAAATTCATCGAGATCCATTGCGCAGTTGATATCATAATTGTTTTCGCCGAGTTTTCGCACGTTTTCAACGATTTCATCGTGTTCGTCCCAAATTTCGCCGACAAGCTCCTCAAGAATATCCTCCATTGTGACGATGCCGAGTGTGCCGCCGTATTCATCCGTAACAACGGCCATATAGGTTTTTTCCTTTTGCAGCAGCTTTAGGAGGTTGCTTATTTTCAGCGTCGGCGGGATGAATATCGGTTTTGTCATGATTTCGCGGACGGAATGCTCCGTAATGCCGCCGTCCGTGTAAAAATCCTTATGGTGAACTATGCCGATGATGTCATCTATCGTTTCTTCGTAAACGGGCAGACGCGAATGTCCGGATTCGGTAAAAATCTTTGCAATTTCGCCTTTTGATTCATCAACATCAACCGCTTCTATATCAACGCGGTGGGTCAAAATGTCTTCAACCTGAACGTCGTTAAACTCGATTGCGCTGCGGAGCAGAGAGCCCTCGTTCTCGTTGATGCTTCCGCCCTGTTCAACTTCGTCAACAAACATCAGCAGCTCTTCCTGCGTGACCTTTCTGTTGCTGTCGGTTTTGAGCAGTTTTGCAAGCAGCTTTTTAAGGCCGGTGAAAAGCAGGGTGAGCGGGGTAAAAACGATCATCAGAAGGTTGATTAGGGGAGCCGAAAACATGCTGAACTTTTCAGGATTCTCTTTTGCAAGGCTCTTGGGGCTGATTTCGCCGAAAATCAAAACAACGATTGTAACAACAACGGTTGAAATTGTTGCGCCCTTGTTTCCGTACAATTCAACGAAAAGCACAGTGCCGAGTGACGCCACAAGAATGTTAACGATATTGTTTCCGATAAGAATGGTGGACAAAAGCTTGTCATATTTATCGCAAAGATGCAGCGCAAGCGCGGCGCGGCGGTTGCCTTTTTCCGCAATTGTACGCAGCCTTGTGCGGTTAAGAGACGAAAAAGCTGTTTCCGTTGCGGAAAAATATGCGGAAAGAATGATGCATATCATCATGGCAACGATCATTGAAATGTGGTTCATTGGGTCAAAACTGCTCCTTGTTGAATTTGCAGGGATGGGAACGCGGGCAACAAAAAAACGCTCCGAACGCAAAACTTTCGGATACGCATTTGAGCATATGCGGAATATATAACGAAAAAACCGGGCAGAAAATGCCCGCCGGAGCAATGCTCGGCTGAAACGCAGCAGTATGTTACCGCGCCCTGACACTCATGATTACCGTTGTCGTCATCGGTACTCAATGTCTGTCCCTCCGTAAAAAATCGATGCTACTATTATAACTTATCCGTGAGCCGCTGTCAATAGCACCAAAGCCCGCTCCTGCATTTCGAACAGGAACGGGCTTCAGGCTTCGCTTTTTGTTCCGCTGCCTACGGTAAAAAGCAGGGGCAGCGGGCAAATTCGGAGGGTTTATCAGTTGCCGGCATACATCTCAATTTCGTAAACATTGAGATGATAGGGATACCCGGTTTGATTCGTTTTGCGCATGTTGATTTTGAACAAACGCCTTGCCTCGGGCATATCAATATGGTCGATAGATATGTCAGCGGTATTGCCGGTTGTGACATGAATCCTCTTCCAGAACCATGCGATTTGGCAGACTCGGTTTTGCGTGGATCTGTCCATATTGAAGTACGCTTCTTCCGTGAGATACCTTTCGTTAAGGATATAAACATCCCATGACGAAGTGTTCAGGTTGGAACTTTCACCTGCGGAACCGGCATGATATATCTTGAGTATCGGATTTGCAACGGGGGTATGAATGTCAAATGCAACCCAACCGTTGACGCCGGAGGCATGCCACTTGTCGGCTTCGGGATCACTCATCTTTCCGTCAAATGCGTGCTGCGGTCCGTTCTTCGCATAATCCGGATACTTCTTATTGAAATAATAGATGGTGGCGTTAAGCGCAAGGTTGACCGAGGGTTCGGCGACCTTTGTGAACACTGCGGTAACAATAACGTCACGTGCAGGCATCGTGAAGGTGCCGCCGCTGTTCGCCGCACCGTTGACAACGTAATGACTGAGCTCGTACCCTTCATCGGGAACGGCTGTCAGCTCAACTGCTTCCCCGAAAAAGGCGGACAGCTTGGAAGCCGAAACCGTGCCGCCTGTGGGCTGAACAACGGTAATGCTGTACGCATTCGCGGTGAATACGGCGGAAACCTCAGCATTCCGTGCGGGCATGATGAAAGTATTTCCGTTAATCCTCTCGCCGTCAAGCGTGAAGTAATCGAGGGTATAGCCTTCCGCAGGGGTCGCGGTAAGCTCTATTGTTGTACCCGCAGTTGCGGAGGTTGCGGAAGCCGAAACCGTGCCGCCTGTGGGCTGAACAACGGTAATGCTGTACGCATTTGCGGTGAACACGGCGGAAACTTCAACATTCCGTGCGGGCATGATGAAAGTATCGCCGTTAATCCTCTCGCCGTCAAGCGTAAAGTAATCGAGGGCGTAGCCTTCCGCAGGGGTCGCGGTAAGTTTTACGGTTGTACCCGCAGTTGCGGAGGTTGCGGAAGCGGCAACACTGCCGTTTGAGGGCTGAACAACGTTAATGCTGTATTTTACCGCGCCGGGTTCTGCATCAAAGGCGGTGCTGAGCTTGATACTCTCTTCCTGCTTGCCTTCCTGAACCGTGTAGAACACGCGTCCTGCATCGCTGCCGTAATCAAGGCCGGTGAAGCTGACTGTGCTGCTCTGAGCTTCTTTGGAAGCAATCTGCGTGTAGTTCCCGTTTGCGTCACGCAGATAGAGACGAACCGTGCTGCCCGTCGGAGCATGGGTGAGACTGAACGTATCGCTTGCGCCCTTGTTGTTTTTTGCGGAAGCGAACTTCATGAGCACAATGTCCGTGCGGTTGCGTTCGGTCGTTTCAAACATCTGCCATTCGTAAATACGGATAGCGCCCCATGCGGAAGAGCCGCTGTTGGAGATATAGAGTCTCCATTCCTGTGCGGTGACGGGTGTAATCAGTTCATCGGTGACAGCCGAACTGTTGTTGTTTGTGCTGTATACCGTTACCCAATTGTTTCCGCTTTTGTACTGAACGGAAAAAGCAATTGTGTTCATGTCCTGGGCCTCGCCGCCGTATTGGGCGTGTTCAATTCGAATTCGTTTGATGGTTCGCGGTTGGTCGAGTTTTATCGTCATCCAGCCGCTCTGCGCATTGGTGGCGCACCATTTGGAACCGTTTTCGCTCGTTCCGTCAATGGCCTTCCATGCGGGTTCGCCGTCATTCTGTGCGGAATAGCCGGTGACGGTTGCGTTGAGACAAACGTTCGCGGGTTCCGTAATATCGCTCAGCCTTTCGGTATCGCCGTTTTCATAGGGCCAATCGATTGTGAAGCGGGAGCTTTTGCCGCGAACACCGTTTGCGTTTACGGGAACGACCTCAACGGTAACATCAGCCTGATCATCGTTGCGGACAAGGTTCGGAATATAATACGCGGTGTTGGGCGTTTCCATGATGAGCGTCCTTGTGCCGTCCGCATTGAGCCTGTAAATCTCGTAGGAGGAGGCGTTATTGCCGTTCCACTTGATGCGCGCTTCGGCGGTGTATGCATCGAGATAAATGATTTCTTCAAGCCTTGCATTGCTTGCACTTGCAGCCGCCGCTTCGGAATCGGTGACGGCAAGCCTGCCGATGTTGACCTGATAGTCGGAAACATTGCTTGTGCCGCCGATTTCAAAGCCGATCGCATAGAGTTTTTTGCCGCTGAGGGAAGCGAGGGAAACATTGCTTGTTGTCCAGCCGCCGCTGCTTGCGTCAAGGGCAAAAGTTGCTTTTTGGCAATTTGCATAGCTTGAAGTGCTGCTGTCGCCGTAGTAGGCAACAAGTTTCATCAGCCCCCTGTCATTCTTGGCGGTCACGGCAATATTAGTGCTGCCGTTGATGTCAAGATTCGTGCTGTAAAGCATGATATTATTGGGCTTGTTTGCCGTCAGCGAACCGTAGAATTTGATTGAAGAACCGCCGTTGTATGCGTCTTCAAAGTCGTATGCGCCGCTGAGCTTTTGTCCGTTGGAATCGATTATCCATGTCCATGTGGGCATAACATCCTGAACGGACTGATAGCTCCATTCCGCATCGCGGGATTTGACGCCGTCAATATAGAAAGCCTTTCCGTGACCGGAGTTGAAGTTGGTTACAAACGGCGCAGAAATGATAGTCGTGTGGTCGGCAAAGAACCTTGACATGCCCGCCCAGCCGCTTGAGGAAGTGCTTCTGGGGTCGCCGCCGTTGACATAGAATTGACGTTCAACCTCGTGGAAATCCGCACCGTCACCGGAAAGACCCATTGTGGAGTTCGGGCAGTAAAGAGCAAGAGAGAGCTTCAATTTGTTGTTGTTGAGCAGATAATTTGAGCTGAAATTTGTGTTCATGCAGTTCTGCTGAACATCAAGCCCCGCAAAGGCCTCGTATTGGCTTTTGCCGAGGTTTTGCATGGTGGAAACGGTCGTGTTGACATCTTGAGTCGTCCAATTGTAGTTCATAAAGAACTCGTTAACGCCTGCGGAGACCCAGCCGCTGTTGCTGCCGTTAACGGCATCCTGATAGCTGAGATTGCCGCTGTCGGTGATTGAATCGTACCAGCCGATAAGCATGTTCGGCCTTTGCTGACGCATATATGCTATCATGCTTCTGAGATTACCGGCGGTTGTGTAGTCAACGGCGGTTTCTTCATTGAAGAAATAACCGTCGAAGCCGTAATATTCCATAACTTCAATCAGCTTGTCCGCAACGCTTCTGTAATTGCGAACAAAGTTCTCCACAACGGAGGAATTGCCGCCCCAGTCGAAGAAAATCGTGCCCATGACGGGAACGCCGTTTGTGTGCGCCGCATCGGTGAATTCACCTGTCGGCACAACGACTTGCCCTCGTTTTGAACCGGACCAGTACACAAAGGAGGTTGCGTACTGCCAGTAGTTAAAGGCATAGCTTGAAAAGCTTTCCTGTCCCTGTGCGTTTGTTGCATCGTGTTTGGAGTTTGCAAGGGAGCAAACCATGAGTTTAGCATCGGGGTTTGCATAGTCATTGACCGTAAATCCCGTGTATCGGTTTGCAAGGGGAACAACGGATCTTGAGTAGTCGGAATCCGGATCGTTTGTCGGTTCCCAGCTGAGCAGCGTGTCAACCGTGAATGCCGGGCCGATAGGCATCAGCGAAGTGCCGTCCGCATATGCCTCGTTCAGCGAATCCGCGTTCGCAGCCTTAACAACGGCGGAAAGAGTGTTGAAAAAGCTCCGTGACGGCAGAACGCCGAAGCATAACACTGCGGCGAGAATCGCAGCGATGATTTTTTTTATCGTATTTACCCTCATATTGTTTTCCTTTCAATAATAGACTGATGGATTGCTTAAACAAATTTAAACCGTAATGATGCGGTAAAGCCCGGTTTAAATCATTTAATTATGCCCAGTTTCGTGAACTCGGAGATAATTTCGCCCAAATCAGCCGCTGCCTGAGGGATCTCAACATCATATTCATCAAGAATGTGCGAAAGGATCTCCTCCTCCGTTTGTCCTTTTTGAATTGACTCATAAACAAACAACGACAGTTCATTAAGCAAAATCATTCCCTTTGTTTCCGTGCTGCTTCCCCCAAGCGGCACCAAAAGGTTGTCTCCGGCAATTGTTCTTAAAACGTAATTTTTGCTTATTTGCATAAGCTCCCTCCGTAATTATCTTCTTTTGTGATATTCTGCTGCAAGCCGTGTATATGCGTCCATTTTTTTGCACATAAAGGTCGGTTCTGCATCGAATCGCCCGTTTTCGGCAAAACAAACGGCGGGACAAGCTTCACAGATATTGCGAAAACGGCAAGCGGTGCATTTTGCCGGAACCATGATGTTTTCGCGCATTGCCCGAATGTCGTTCCATGCGGCGGAAAATCCGCGTTCTTTCAGCAAAGCGGACGGTTCGCGCATCATTCCGCAGGGTCGAAGCTGCCCGTTGTATGTGATCCAAAACGCCGCAGCTCCCGCACGGCAGCGTATACGCTCCGTCGGAATATCGCCGCACTCCGTTTCGGCAGACGGAATATCCGTGTTGAGTGCAACAGCTTCCGCACGTTTTTCAATAATCGCCGGGTCAAGCGTTCGCAGCTCGTGCGCCCACCTTGCGGCAGCGGATTCCTCCGGCGTGAACCTATCGCAGGTTTCGCATTCGCCGATTTCGCAGGGCAGAATTTGGGAGTTCTCATCCGCACGGACGGGCGGGAACATATACGTTGCCGCCTGCAGCGGCAGATTATGCTCATTTGCAAAGCGTTCAACAGCGTCAAGATCTCCAATATTGTACGGTGTTACAGAATAGTTGATCTTGACGGGAACACCCGCTTCCGTGAGCATTGCAACCGCACGGTAGGCTCTTTCAAAAGCACTGCCGCTGCGGCAAAGTTTTTCATAGGTTGCTTCGGATGCTCCGTAAAGCGTGATATTCACCCTCTGCGGCGGGAGCTTTCGGAGCAATTCGACCTGTTTTTCGCCGATCATCGTTCCGTTTGTGTTTATCGAAACGATAATGCCGAGTTCACGGCATCGGCGATAGATTTCTTCAAAATCGGGCCGAATAAAAGGCTCGCCTCCGGTCAGCAGCAAAAACAACATGCCGCACTGCTGCGCTTCCTTTGCAATGTTCAGCCATTCCTCCGAGGAAAATTCGTCCGTTTTGATTTCGCCGTCATTTTCTTCGCGATGGATATAGCACATGCGGCAGCGGAGATTGCAGCGCGCCGTAAGCTCAAACGTTCCGGAAAGCGGAATGCCCCTTTTTGCGCTCTTTGCAAAAAGCCTGTTCACATACTCCGCATATTTCACTTCATTCACCTCCTTCCAGTGTTTCTTTCAGCAACTGAACCGCGCGGAAGTCCGCCGTGCAGTGCAGCTCAAAAATGGGAATGCACTCTGCCGCGCGGAAAAAGAGTTCCGCATGGCTTTCGCGCATCGCTCCGCCGTAAAGCCCGACAATATTGCTCATAATTGCCCTCAAAGCGCGAACACCCGAAAGGCGGGTGATTCTGTTTTCCGGAGCCTGTCCGAGCGAAATAATTGCGGCAATCGGCAGAGAAAAGTTTAAGCAAATGCCGCTTGTGCCGCAAAACGGCAGTCCGAAAGCATTTGCCGCGCCGTCAACAAAGCCGACAGCGCATCGATCCCCATTGAGAATCAAAGCGTTTTCATACTCCTTCCAAAGATTCGCCTGCGTGGATTTTCCGATTCCGGAACGCCCGCAAAAAAGTATTGCTCCGAATCGGGTCTGAACCGCTGCGGAATGCAGGGTAAAAATGCCCCTTTGCAGCAGCTGGAAGGGCAGGTTGATGCTCTGCCAAATCTGCTGCATACACTCCTGCTCCGGCGGGAAATCCTGCGGAAGAAAAACTTCGATATTAAGCGCGCTGTCAATGCCGAGCGCATTAACATCAAGTGCGCTTTCGCTCAATGCGCCGCCGAAGCGGGAAGCAAGCATTGCGCGCTTTTCCCCGCGCTCAAGCGCGGCTCTGTCAAGCGTTTGCTGCAAAAAGCCTTCGCCGCTTTCAAACAGCCTGAAGAAGGCGTTTTCATAAACGAGTTTTCCGCAGGCGGCAGGCGGTTCGGCCCGCCGAACCTGAATCGCGCAGTCAGCGGTTTCGAAGCTTTCAAAGTATTCAGTCTCCCAAAACAACGCACTTCGCGCATCAACATCAAGCTGCGCTTCCGAATGAATCTCGAAAACTTTGCCCGCAAAACGAAAACGATAGAAAAAATGCTTTTTCATCTCAAAAACTTCAAAACGCGTCTGCGCGCATTGCGCGCAGACGCGTTGGTGGGTGGTGTTAGGACGCAAATACCATTGTTTCGTTCACTGTAAAGTAGCAGTAGCCTTCAACGGTAACGCTGCATTGAATCTCTCCTTCGCCGAACAGCTTTGTGGAATCCGAATCGGAGAAGATAGTGTTAAACGGCGGGAGCAGCTGACAACTCGTTCGGTCGTGATTGTACGCTTGTGCAACACATTGAGAGGCTGCAATCGCTTCGCCGAGGTCAAACTCAATAACATCGAGTTCGGGCTTTACATAAGTTTTTTTCACGGGTATTCTCCTTATCTGCCGGTGATGGAAGCAATTGCGGGCTCACTCGCAACGCCGTTTGCATCATAGGCAAAGATGTAATATGTATCCGTCATTCCGCGGCGCGGAGCGCGAACGGTGAGGCTGAAGGCGTAGTAATCCATCCAGCCGAAATAGGTGAACAGGCTGTTCATCGGGCGCATGTTCTCACGTACGGGAACGAGTGAACCGTCGTCCGCAAGCCTGTAAACGCTGACATGGTCAACATCCGTGGATGTTTTAACGCTGATTCTTGTGAACCAACCTGCAAGTGCGCGGCCGCTGTAGTGGAGTTCGAACCTTTCGGGCGTGAACACGGGTTCTTCAACGGGCTGATATGCAAGGGTAACAAGGCTTGCAATATCTGCCGCGATCTGTGTGCTTGTGGCGGGGGTGATGTCTTTTGCAAGCTTAATGCCGCTGACGGACAGGATGGATCTTGTTCCCGTTCCCGTTCCCGTTCCCGCTTTGGCAATATTGCCGAGAACAAGCATATGCTTCGTGCCGTACTGCTGTACGCAAGCCGTAACATCATAGTACATTTCGGTCATCTTCATGTCGGAGGAAATTGCTTTGCCTCCCACATCATTTGTATTGAGATAACCGAGAATCGGCTCACCCGCAACCGCTTTCGCGCTGATCATAACGGTGTCACCCTCAGTGTAGCCTTCGAGGGCAAATCCGATATAGTTGCCGTTGGTGAGATAAACCTCGTTCTGCGGGCCGCGCTTCTGATAGTTCGCGATGTTTGCAATGCCGGTGTCGCCGTCGTACTCAACGTAAACCATTGAGTTATCGGTAATTTCATCCGGAATCAGATCCGCGCTGTTTTTGACATAGTCGTAAACGGGAGCGTAGGCAAGATACTGTTCGTTTTTGACGTACTTCGTTTCATCTGCAAGGGGCTGATAAACGCGGAACGCATCGAGATAAACGTTTGCGGTCTGCGCAGCTGCTGTATCGCGCTTGCCGAAAGTCCTGTTCTGACTGTTCTTTGCCGCAATGCCCGTGCCGCCGTTAAGAACGCTGTTTTCGTCCATGAAGGAGGTTTCGACTTCGCAGCCGATGAATTCCTTCAGTCCCGCTTCGCGCAGGATTCGGTTCGTGTCAATGCCGTTCGCTCCGCGCGTACTGCCTTCCGCACCGGTTTCGCCGCCGTCCCAAGGTGTCGGGCTTGCAGGGCCGACGATCGCACCGGCGGTATTGGTGAGGTAGCCGAGGATTCGAACGCTGTAATCTGCGCGTACAAGATTCATTGCGCGAACAACGGGAACCTGATAATCAAGGATGCCGGGGCCCGTGATAATGGGATTGCCGCCAATACTGTTATCGCCGCAGAAATAGGTGTCAACGATATAAACCTTGAAGGGGTTGCCATCCTTGGAAACGGCGGCAATGATAAGTCCCGTATTTGTGCCGCATTCGGAAATAATGTCAAAACCCGTTCCGCTGAAACTGAATTCAACGGCATCGGTTGTGTAGGCGCGTTTGCCGCCGTTCAAATCGAGCGTTGCTTTCAGTGCGCCGCCGTTGCTGTAGTAGGCAAAGCCTTTGTATGCATCGGCATAGCCGTAAACGCTGTTTTCGTTGTCATTAACAACGGTCGCGGTGTTGTTTGTGCCTTCGGCTTTCCATTCGCCAGTCGTCCCGCCGCGGTTGGTCATAAAGTTCTCTTCGTAAAGAACATTTGTGGCGGGAAGGAAGGTGATGGATGTTGCTTCGGTTATATAATTACCGGTGAAAACAAGCTTTGTCTGAATGGTTTCACCCTTGTTTACGCTCTGCGGAGTGTAAAGGATGGATTTATCGGTGTCATTAAACCCAACATGCTTTACGGTTTCATCAACAGTCTTGATGCTCACAGCTTTTTCTTCAACATCCGTAAGCTTGTAGCTGTTCTGTACGCCGAAATCATAGACGAATGTCTTGTCGGGCGGCGCATAGGTGATCTTCAACGTACCGGGGTGATAGATAATGCTGTAGTTTCCTAAAACAGTACCGTTGGTACTTGCAACCGTGGAAGTTCTTGCAAAGTCAACAACATATATGCCCGGGTAAATCTCTTTCCTTTGGGCTGTAATATTTGTTACTTGGTTTTCCGTTCCGTCTGCAAGCTGATATGATGTTGTCGTTTCGGAATCGGAAACAGTTATATCATTGCAGCCGTCCTGAGTGATTTTAACATCATGAACAACATGCTCGCTGCCGTCGTAAGGCACTTCAAGGCTGCCTGCCCAAAGATGAACAACCTTGTTTTCTGCCGGAACATAGACAACATTAATGATGTTATCTTCGGATTTTTCGGTTACGGTAAACGGCAGTTCAATCTGAACGCCGTCTGCAACGTCTCTATTGTCAGCGGTCTTAGCTATTGCCGCTGCTTTTTTATGGTTAAGCTGGTTAACATCCGTACCGTTTGCAAGCGTGATCAGAGAACCGATTTTCTGACCGGTCATTGTGGTTGAACCGAGATAGTTTTCACCGGTTGTTTCACCGACTGCGTTCAGCCAATACCTGACGGTAACGCTTGAAGTTGTGGGCTTCTGCCTTGTGAGCCTGATTTCAAGCTCGTCCATACCGCCGACCTTCTCGGTGTCGAAACAATAGATGTCGATGCAGATCTTTTCGCCCGCATTGATGCCGGTTGTGCCGTATTTGTTGTTAAGAACGGTGGAGAGGGAATCACCATCAATGAATGAGTACCATCCGCCGGAAAACGACATAACACTCTTGAGCTTGTCGCTGAATCCGGTTCTTGTTCCGGTTTCTCCAAACCTTACGGTATCAAGGTTTGGAAGACAATTGTTAAATGCTCGTGTCGCATATTGTGTGCCGAAAGTCCCGGGATAAGAGCAGTTCCATTCTTCTCCCCAACCGTTGTAACTGGAGGTTCCTCCCATCGCATCATAGTAGGGAGTGCCATTAGACCAAGACCAGATACCCTTACCTGCGGTACCTGAAAAGAAAGCAAGGTAATCCCAGCAATTGCTTGCGGTTACTTGGGAAGCATCATTTGCCTTGTAGATGAAAAAATAAACGTCATCATTGGCAGCAAAAACCTTCTTTCCTCCGAAAGCAGCATTCAGTTCATCGTTGCCTTGAACAGCAGCATATATTTCTTGATAGTAAGAATCGTTTTTGGAAATGATTTCAATGTCACTGCCAAGATCATAACCCTCCGGCCACAAAAATTCCCCGGAGAACTTTCGAACAGTATAGGACTTTCCGTAACCAAGATCCATCGAACCTTTAGGCACTGTGGTGCTTGAAATTGTGTAGTTTTGATCAGTTCGATTGTTCCAAGTTGCAGCCAGTATAGGGCTTTCACTCGGGGCGGGGGTATAGGGTGCTATGCCGACGTCGCCTACGATAGGATCGGAAAGAGACGTGGTTTCCGGATCTGCATACTGATTTTCCGTTCCGTAATCCCAAACATTGGTTGCTTCATCATCATTACGATTCAATGCAGTGCGAACCGTGTCCCAATCCCAATTAAGTGTGTTGTGTTTGGAAGGATCGGGGGTTGCAGAGGGATCGGGAGTTGCACTTGGCGAAGGAGTAGGCGACCAAGAAGGAGCGACAAGATAATCTGTTTTATCGCTCGCATAAAGTCCGCCGAGGTCGGTGTACTGATGCGCCGTGTCATTGTGCCGGTGCTCGTGTTCGAACGTTCTCGACCACGTAATTTTGGGAACGACCGTTTCGGATATGGTTCCGGAACCGTCGCCCGTGTCTCCGTCCGCTGCAAAGAGGGACGCGGGGAACATGCCGAAAAGCATGATTCCGCAAAGCAGCAGAGAGAGCAGCTTTTTGATGTTCTTCATTGAAAAACCTCCTGAATATTTTAAAAATAAAAAACAAACTTTATATGAACCGCAGCAGCCCGAAGGCATTGCCGCAGCACTGCGGAAAACGGCGGCGCCGGAAAGGGGCAAAACTAACACTGAATTGAGAGAATTTGGGGTGTGAATATAGTCCGTAGATTCAGGCTATTCAGCGCGCGTTGCTGACCGAGCCGAAACGCACAACCGAGTGAATGGGAGACAGGAAAACGCACAGAGCCAAGTATTATCCCGCTCGCTCGCATACATTATACCGCAAGACCATACGAATTTCAACATTTTTTTGAGTATAAAATGAATATATATAATCTGTTTGGAGAAAATACTTGCAACTGTGACAAAAGAATTTAAAATCACAAAAATTCTTATATAATTGAAATGAAATATTAATAATTCAATACGTTCCGCATCTGACGGTTTCGGGTGATGCGGAACGCTGTCCGCTGCATTTATTCATTGCAAAAGAGTGCAAGTCTGTCGGCATGGGTCTTTTGCAGTTTTGAAATATATGTTTCAATATCCTTGGGGTTCGGGACGCGTTCGATTCTTCCGCCGCTCGGGAAAACGCGTTTGTTCATTGCGCCCGCACCGTGAGCAATGATACTCAGCGAATCCTCCATCATATCGATGTTGTAGATGCAGATGCTGCCGGGTTTTGCATAGCCGACGTTTTCCATGTTGCCAGCCATGTATTTTTGACGGTACATATAATAAGGAAGCATACCCGTTTTTTCAGCACCGAGCGCACCGATTTCGGTCATTTTTTCAACTTCCGAAACATCGGGAAGAGCGTATTCGGAAAGATTTTCACGCAGACGGGAAGAACGCTTTATTGCAAGCGTGTGAACTGTCAGACACTCCGGAGAAAGCTCAACGAGTGCGTTTACGGAATGCTGCATGTCAGCTGCCGTTTCGCCCGGCAAACCGGCGATAAGATCCATGTTGATTGAATCAAAACCGATATCCCGCGCAAGGTTGAAACACGCCTTGATATCCTCGGATGTGTGATCGCGGCCGACAAGCTGCAATGTTTTATCACACATCGTTTGCGGATTTACGGATATGCGCGTTGCGCCGCGCTGCTTGATGATGCGAAGCTTTTCAACTGTTATCGTGTCCGGCCGTCCGGCTTCAACCGTGAACTCCGTGCCGGGTGCAATATTATAGGCCCCCTCTGCAAAATCCAAAAGATCGCGCAGCTCGTCCGCGGTCAGCACGGTGGGCGTTCCGCCGCCGAGATACAGCGCACGAATATTCAGCCCGAGTTCGCGAACCATTTGCGCACCGTTTGCAATATCCGTCTTCAGTGCGGCAAGATAGGGCTGCATGTCCGTCTTTGCCGTGCGGAGCCGTGAAGCAAAAGAGCAGTACAGGCAGCGTGTGCGGCAGAACGGAATGCCGATATAAACATCAACATCGTTTTTCCGCACGGAAGCAAAAATCGGTTCCTGAACGGAAACTATCCGCTCCGCAAGTGCAAATTTCTGCGGCGTGACGTCAAAATCGTTCAACATCATGCTTTTGGCTTCGGCAGAACCGCAGCTGTGCTGAAGCTCGCGCAGCAGGCGCGTCGGGCGTATACCCGTCAGAGAGCCCCACGGGAGGTGCGCATCGGGATATGCCTTTCGCATTGCGCGGAAGACAGCGATTTTAATGCAGCGTTTTGCGAAACGCTTTTCAATAATTGAATCATCATTGCGAAAGGGCGTTCGGCATGAGTATGAATGCTCCCGACCGTTCGAAACAAGGGCGGCTTCGGCAATAAAATCCGTTCCGTCGTTTGAAAGCACAACACTCAGCGTCTTTTCGCCCGCGCCCGCTGTGTGAATTTCAGCGGGGGACAAAACGGGAGATATCTCCTCTCCAGGCAGAAAAAGCCGTATTTCTTCGCATATATCGTTAAAAAAATCATGTCTGTTTGTGAATAAAAGCATATCATTAGCCTCTTTAATGCAGCTGCGGCATTTTCTGTGTTTTCCGTCAATAGTCTTGGTTTCCGCCGCCGCGCAGATACGGATTGTGTTTCCGTTCGAAATCCAAAGTTGTTTCACCCATGTGGCCGGGGAATACGCGGTAATCGCCTTTCAGCCTGCCTGTCAGCAGGAGCAGGGAGTTGTAAAGTGCATCATTGTCACCGCCGTCAAGATCGGTTCTTCCCACGCTGAGACGGAAAAGCGTGTCGCCGGAAAAAATCACACGTTCTTTTTCGATAACATAGCATACGCCGCCCTTGGTATGCCCCGGGGTGTGCAGAACGCTGAATTCAATGCCGGCAGCGGTGAAGCATTCGCCGCCGTGGAGGATGATGTCCACTTTGCAGGGCTTCACAAGCGCACCGCCGAGGTAGGCAAGGCTTGCTTTTCCGCCTGCAAGTGCGCCCGCATCCGCTTCGTGAATTGCAACAAGCGCGTTTTCATGCGATTTCAATTCCGCAACACCCATTGTGTGATCAAAATGACCGTGCGTCAGCAGAATATGGGTGCAGTGCAGGTTGTTTTGATTTAGAACTTCAACCACCTTGTGCGAATTCGCCGGATCGATAACAACACAGGGAATCCTTTCGGAATTTGAAGGCGTTTCGGCGGATTCGTTAAAAACGATATAGGTATTTACGGAAAGCGGACCGGTTGGGACACAAAGAATTTTCATGCGGCTTTTCTCCTTTTTAAACATAGACTGAATATAGCGAAATTAAAACGTTTTTTTGCTGTCCAGCAGGATCGTGACCGGACCGTCGTTGACAAGCTCAACCTGCATATCCGCGCCGAAAATACCTGTTTCGGTGTGCAGTTGAGTGCGAAAAGCGTCGATGAGTTTTTCGTAGACGGGGATCGCCGTTTCGGGACGAGCGGCAGCACTGAAACTCGGGCGGTTGCCTTTACGGGCATCGCCGAAAAGCGTGAACTGTGAAATCAGCAGAATTTCATACCCGAGTTCAACGGCGGAAAGGTTCATCTTGCCGTCTGCATCTTCAAAAATGCGGAGTTGAGTGCATTTTTTAACGATATAGTCAATGTCGCTCTGCGCATCGGAAGGTTCTATGCCGATAAGCAAAAGCAACCCTCTTTCGATTTTGCCGACACATTCGCCGGCGACGGAAACGCTTGCGCGGCGGACTCTTTGAACAACAGCTCTCATACGGATCTCACCCTTGAAACGGATTTTACACCGTTAATTTTCATAAGATTTTTTATAATGCTGTCGAGATGCTCGGCGTTTTGGACCTGAAACCCCATTGTGGCTTCGATCATTGTGCCGTCCTCAACAGGCTTTGCGTTGACAAGATTGATGTTGATTTTCATGTTCATCAGCATCTGTGAAATATCCATCAGCAGCCCGACGCGTTCCGAAGCGGTGATATGAATTGTTACGGGGAATTTTGCACTTTCGCCGTCCGCCCATGAAACATCGATTATCCTGTCCGCATCGGCAAGCAGTGCTGCGGCATTCGGGCAGTTTCTGCTGTGAATCGAAACACCTCTGCCGCGCGTGATATATCCGAAAATTTCATCGCCGGGCAGGGGAGAACAGCATTGCGCAAAGCGAACAACCATGTTGGCCTCGCCTTTGACAATGACGGCTCTTCCGTTTGCGTCAAAACTTTTTGCGGGAGCGTGTTCCTGCTCTTCAAGTTTGCGTGCAAGCTCCTCTTCGCGCTGAACTTTTCGCCGGGCTTCCATCAGTTTATGCAATGCCTGCCCGGTTGTGATTCCGCCGTAGCCTATGGCCGCATAAATATCATCCATTTCGTTCATGGAGAAGCGTTTCAACAGAGGTTTGCACAATTCGGCCTTCGTAAGGTCGGCAAGCTTCTGCCCCTGTCGTCTTGCGGCATCGGCAAGCATTTCTTTGCCGCGGACAATATTTTCTTCACGATTCGCCTTTTTGAACCATTGTTTGATTTTTGCTTTGGCTTGGGATGTTTTTACAAAGTTAAGCCAGTCGCGGCTCGGCGTTGCCTGCGGGTTCGTAATGATTTCAACAACATCGTGGGTTTTAAGCTTGCAGTCAAGCTTCACAAGCGCACCGTTGACTTTTGCGTGCTGTGTGTGGTTGCCGACGTTCGAATGAATACGGTAAGCAAAATCAACGGGCGTTGAGCCCAGAGGCAGGTCGATAATCTCGCCGTTCGGAGTCAGAACAAAAACATAGTCGGAGAAAAAGTCATGCCTAACGTTGTCAACGTATTCTTTTGTTGAGTTTGCATCGGAATCATAGTCAACAAGTTGACGCAGCCACGCAAGCTTTGTGTCCAGCTCATCCTGCCGTGTTCTGCCCTCTTTATACATCCAGTGTGCGGCAATACCGTATTCTGCGGTGCGGTGCATTTCCCAAGTGCGAATCTGCACCTCAAACGGCATTCCGAGATCACTGAAAAGCGTCGTGTGCAAAGAACGGTACATGTTGGTTTTAGGCATTGAAATGTAATCTTTGAACCTGCCGGGGAAGGGGCGCCAAAGCGAGTGAACAATGCCGAGCGCACCGTAACAGTCCTGCACGGTATCAACAATTATGCGAAGTGCAACAAGATCATAAATCTCGTTCAGTCCGACTTTTTTTATGTTCAGCTTGCGATAGATGCTGTAAATATGCTTTCTGCGTCCGCTGACCTCCGCTTTGATTCCGGCATCCTTAAGTGCAATTTCAAGCTTGTGCATGGCTTTTTTGAGCAGTCCCATGCGTTCTTCCTGCTTCGGTTCGATAAGGGACTGAAGGCGGCGGCATTCTTCGGGCATCAGATAGCTGAACGATAAGTCCTCAAGTTCGACTTTTATGGCACCCATTCCGAACCTGTCCGCAAGGGGAGCGTAAACATCCATGGTTTCCCGTGCTTTGCGAACACGCTTTTCCTTTGAACAATAACCGAGTGTGCGCATGTTATGCAGTCTGTCCGCAAGCTTGATAACAACAACGCGAACATCGTTTGCAATTGCAAGGAACATTTTGCGCAGATTTTCGGCCTGTCTGTCTTCTTTTGACAGCATGTGGGAAAGGTTGCTGTTGGTCAGCTTGGTAACGCCGTCCACCATTCGGGCAATGTCCTTGCCGAACATCTGTGCAATTTTTTCAACGGTGATATCGTGCCCATCCTCAACCGTATCATGAAGCAGACCCGCAATGACCGTGTCTGCATCCATGTCCATATCGAGCAGAATGAGCGCAACGGCTTCGGGATGAATATAATAAGGTTCCTGCGATTCGCGTTTTTGGTCAGCATGAACCGATTTTGCAAAATTAATTGCCTTTACTAATAATTCGGTTTTTTCCTTCGGAAACTTTTTTTCGAAGGCAGCGGTCAATCTGTCCATAGCACACCCACCTTTGGCTAAATTTTACCTTTGATAAATTTTGCAGGAATGAACGTTCGGTACCGTTCAAAAAGCAAAAAATGCATTCGGCGCAGGCACGCGGCCCGCGCCGAACGGTTGGCTCTGTCAAATCGGCAAAGTGCCGAGTCGGAGTTCTCGGAAGAAGGTTCGCAAAAGGTTCCGAAACGGGCATTGCCGGGAACATTCATTCGCGAGAGTTATCTTTGATATCAGTATTTGATAACTGAGTAAACATTATAATCACGGAGCAGGTCGGCACCGCCGAGATCGGTAAGTTCGATTGCAAAATCAGCAGCAACAACTTTTGCCCCCATTTTTTCCACAAGGTCGATAACCGCTTTTGCTGTTCCGCCGGTTGCAAGCAGGTCGTCAACGATTGCAACGCGCTGCCCCGGAAGAATTGCGTCTTTGTGAATTTCAAGGCGGTCGGAGCCGTATTCAAGTCCGTATGACACGGAGTTTACTTCGCAGGGGAGTTTTCCGGGTTTTCTGGCAAGAACAAAACCTGCATGAACCGCATATGCAACGGCGGAGCCGATAACAAAACCGCGTGCTTCCGGACCGATAACGATGTCAACATCAAGCGGGCGAAGCTTCTCGGCAATGGATTCAACAAGCGTTTCGTATGCATCGGCATTCTTAAGCAGTGTGGTGATATCGCGGAAGAGTATGCCCTCTTTCGGAAAATCGGGAATACTGCGAATCGTTGCAATCAGTTCGGTTTCGTTGATAATCATGGTTAAATCTGTTCCTTTCGTTTCATCCCCGCACGGCTTATACAGCGGGAATGTTTGTTTGCTGTTATTGAAAAATACTGAAATTTTTGCCGAATAAACCGAGTCAGCCTATATCGGCATAAAACTGAAAACTTATTCATCGGAATCATCCTGCTCCGAGTCCGGGAAATTGCGCGTGCGCAAACGTTCGACAGCGGAATATAAAGTGCTGGCGCACAGCGGCGCAGGCCGAATTTCGCTGCTGTTCCGCAGTGCACCGCCCGGAGTGAACTCGATAAAGCCAAGCTCGATAAATACCCGAACGGCGAACAGCGCACAGTAAACAGGAACGTTCAGCTTGTTGGACATCTTGCCGCAAAGCTCCCCCTGAGAACAGGGTGAAGCAGCAAGAATTGACTGCACAAGCTTGTAGCTGCAAACCATGAAATCGCGATCGCAGGCAAAATGCAGTGCGACCCTGCCGAAGTCGCTGTTCGTGCACGGCATCCGAAGCATTGAAGCGGAACTCATTCGGCGTGAAACCGCCGTGTAAACACCGCTGCAAGGGGGATTGTCGTAGAAAACGACCTTGCTGAACCCGAATGCAGGCAGATTTGCAAGCTGCGGTGCAAGCAAAACGGTGTTGCAGCAAACGGGTGAATCCGCAACGCAAGAGTAACAAATGTCAACATTGCCGATTTGACTGCTGCGAATTTCGTCAAGAATCTTTTTGGCGGATTCAACAGAAAAAACAAGCACAAGCAAACCGGATATAGAGCGGGAACAAAGCTCGGCGAGGGTTGTTTCGCATATTTCCGGGAGCTGCTCCGGTTCGGACAGCCGATAAGACAGGTTTTCAAGCAAACCGTTGCAGAAATAGCGCATACCTTTTTCAATATAGGCATCGATGTCACGCGGCTGCTCCGCTTTTGCGGAAACAACGCGAAGCTGAATGCTGTCAAAACCGTTCCAATTATTGATGCCGGGCGTATAAAGTATGTCAACCGTGTCGGCATTCAGCAGCCGATAATAACTTGCGGCCGAGGCAAACCAAACTGCATCCAACGGAGCCGCAGAGCTCGAAATGCTCGGGCTTACGTCCATTTTTGTGTGTTGAGCATCGCTGCCGAAGCGGCGCAGCCTGCTCACGGCCACATGGCGGGAGCGGAAGACGGGGGAAGGGTTGCTCTCTCCGAACGGGGCGAGGCGGGTCAGTTCGGCAATCAATTCTCCGGTGACCTGCTCAAGCGGAATATCGAATTCGTATCGTTTGCACGGGATGAACACGGAGTCATCATAGCCTGTTTTAAGGCAAGCGTTGAGTTTTAAGCGAAAATCCTCAAAAAATGCGGATTCCATTGTTATTCCGGCCGCTTTTGCATGGCCGCCGAAACGAACGAAAAATTCACGGCAGCAACAAAGTACCTCATGAATGTTGACTCCGTCTATTGATCGCGCAGAGCCCTTGAGTATTCCGTCGGATTCCGAAAACAGTATCGTCGGGCGGTGATACATTTCTGCAATGCGTGAAGCGGCAATGCCGATAACACCGGCATTCCATGTTTCGGAACGGAGGACGATTGCTCTTGTGTCCGAAAGGTCGCAGGGTTCAAGACGGCGAATTGCATCGTTAAGAATGTTTGCTTCATCCTGCTGACGCAGCTCGTTGAGCTTGTTAAGGCGGGCGATTATCTCGTCGGCACGATTGGGGTCGCGGCAAAGAAAAAGCTCAACTCCGAGTGAAGCATCGCTCATTCGCCCGGAGGCGTTAAGCCGCGGGGCAACAGCAAAGCCGAGAGTGCATGCATTATACGGCCGACGTGCAGTGGGAACACCGTTCAAAAGACGGTAAAGCCCGTTGCAGCAATTGCCGCTGTTTATTGCATCAAGCCCCAACTTAACAAAAACACGGTTTTCGTCAAGCAACGGAACAACGTCCGCAACCGAGGCAAGCCCCGCAAGGGAAACATATTGCATTGCAGCTTCAAGTCCGGCGAGTGCGTGGAGCAATTTAAAGGCAATGCCCGCACCGCAGAGGATTGAATTCGGATACTGTGAATTGCTGACCGTGTGGCAGACAACGGCGGTGCATTTCGGAACGGTTTCGGGCGGAATGTGATGATCCGTCACAATAACATCAATGCCGAGTTCGCTGCAATAGCTGATTTCATCGGCGGCGGAAATACCGTTGTCAACAGTGATTATGAGGTTCACCCCGCACGAATGCAGCTTGTCGATTGCACCGCGGCTCATGCCATAGCCTTCTTCCCGACGCGACGGAATATGATAGCCTACATCTGCACCGACTGAATGAAAATAATCAACGAGCATGGCGGTTGAACAAATACCGTCAACATCGTAATCTCCGAAAATGCAGATTCTTTCGCCGTTCTCAAGTGCAGCATGTATCCTTTGAACGGCCTTGTCCATATCGGGAAGAAGAAACGGATCATGAAAATCTTCAGCGGAAGGGTGAAGAAATCTTTCAATTTGTTCCGGAGTGACGGCACCTCTTGCACGGAGCGCACGAACAAGCAGGGGGGAAAGCCCTGTAAGATTATCTTGTGCCTGTTCGGCAGAAAAATATTTCGATTTTTGATAAATAATCAAATCGAACCTCCGGCTGAATCGCTCAATGCCTTGCAGCAAAGTGCAAAGCGGCAATAAATCGCGGCAAAGCCATTAAATAAACAAGGTTTTGCAGTTAAAATAAACAGAAAAGGGAGCTTTGCATCGAGGCTGAGGCAAAACAAACCCTTGCAATGTTCAAATTTGGATTAATTATACCGCATTAGTACCGAAATTTCAATAGCCGAAAGAGAACGAAACGCTAATTTCAAAAAACTTGATTAATAAGAATAATATTAAAATAACAATGAATCATTAATAAATGAGCCGACAATTGAAAATTAAAGCTTCGGAACCGCTGCGTGTAAATGTTTTTTGACTGAGATTCCGAAGCTTTGTACGTTTTGGGCGGCCGATTACTCACGCCGCAGATGTTTTTGACTCTTCATCCGTTCGTCCGGTTTCGTCGGAGCAGATGCCGCTGCGGTCGAAACACGGCATTGCGGAACTGCGATACGGAAGCAGACTGTTGAATTTGCCAAGGAGCTTGACACCGTGCTCGCAAAGTATGAAGCATACGCAATAACAAATTCCTCCGAGAGTGCAAACAAGCATGTCCTGCATTGTGTCAATAAGCCCGATGTCGAGGTAGCCGTTGATGCTCAGCTCTTCGCCGTTGACAATAACGGATTGAATATCCGAAATTGAACCCGCAACGCCTTTCTCGCTGCCTAACAGATAGGAATTTATGCCGGACACAATTGTATCCTGCTGCATATCCATTCCGAAAAACGTGTCCATGGCGTATTCGTAAAATTCCCACACGGCGGCAATTGCAAGTGTGAAGCTGAGAGCGGACACAAGCTTCAGTGCCTGCGAATGGCTTTTGTTGCCGCTGTCCAAAACGTCCGGCAGCACCGCGCCAATAACTGCAAAAAGAAAGCCGGATGAGACATGCAGCGATTTGTCCCAAAACGGAATTATATAGTAAAATTTATATATCTTGCCGAAAATCGGTCCGCCCATTATCAACAGCATAAACAGCAGTTTCAGAATCGGCGGGAATGAAACCCTGAGAACATGCTCGGCAAGCCACGGACTGAACAAAAGAACGGATGTCATGATGCAGATAAGCATGTTTTCGCGAAGGTTCCAGCCGAGTTTCTTTGCGAACAAAAGTGATACGGCTGTGGTCAATGCAATAAAAATCTGCGCGGCGCAAAAACCGTAATCCGCACAATTTTTCTTGGCGGCCGGTCTCTTTTCAAAGCCGTTTGCAGAGTTGAAAACCTTTTTTTCTGTTTGGGAAGATCTTTTCATTGCGGTTGCCTCCTTTTCCTGATGTTATGTTAATCCTTCTTCGCAAACTTTCCGTGAACCGAGTGTGAACAGCGGTTGATATTCAAATTGTGTCGAAAAAGAAAACAGCACACGTCTCTGCCGAAAAAATACTCTTTTTTTTCAAAAATCGGGCGATAATTAATATTCGCTTGATGTTTTTGTGCTAAAATAATACTGACGATGGGAAAACGCCCCTTGAAAGTGCACACGGCACAGGAAGCAGCGGACGGGAAGCCGCGTCAAAACAAAGGTAATTGTAAACGTAACAGAAATAATATTGATTTGAGTCTGTATTTGCAGAAAAAACCGCGAATCACGCAGTTTCTGCGCCAAAAGTGAGTTCTCAGGCTTATTTCAAACGAAAGCGAGGCAGCTGACAATTATGTTTAAGATTCTTATTGCAGAGGATGATATTGAGCTCAGGCAATTGTTCTATCGTGTTCTGACTCTTCACGGTTATTCGGCAATATGTGTTTCCGACGGCAAGGAGGCACTTGACGTGCTGGACAAGGAATATGTTGATTTAATCATTTCGGATATTATGATGCCGAATATGAACGGTTATGAACTGGCTTCAAGTCTGCGCGAAAGCGGGATTACGATACCGATTCTGATGATCACGGCAAAAGATTCTTTTGTTGATATGCAGATGGGCTTTGCTTCGGGAACGGATGATTACATGGTTAAACCCGTGAACGTTAACGAAATGGTGCTGCGCGTGGGCGCTTTGCTGCGGCGTGCACAAATGATCAGCGACAGAAGGCAGACAATAGGAAACACCGTGCTTGAATACGACTCAATGACGGTGACGGCAAACGGCAAAAGCATGGTTCTGCCGCAAAAAGAATTCATGCTTTTGTACAAATTGACCGCATATCCGGGAAGAATATTCACCCGTCAGCAGTTAATGGATGATATATGGGGGTTGGACAGCGAGACCGAACCGCGTACGGTTGACGTACACATCAACAGGCTGCGCGACAGATTCAGAGATAATGACGATTTTGAAATCATTACCATACGCGGATTGGGCTACAAGGCGGTGAAACGGCATGGCGCATGATGAAATAAAGAAAAACTGCATATCGGGCTGCGCGGCGGAAAAGAAAGCGGAGACATGCGGCGGGAAACAGAATTCAAAACGAAAAAAAACAGATGTTATTGATATTGCACAGCAGTTGAAAAATGAGAAAAAAATACGAACATATTTCACGCTTGTGGTGTTTATTATACTCACATGCACTCTGATTATCGCAATGTCTTTAACGTTCGTGCTTTACCGGCTCGGAATATGGACGGCGCAGCGGGTTGGAATATTCACGGTGCTTGCAGGCATTTCAGTTTTGAGCCTGCTGCTCGGCACTGCAATAACGGTGATACTTTCCGGAAACATTGTGCGCCCGGTTAATGCGTTAAGCACAGCAATGCAGCGTGTTGCGAACGGGGACTATGACGTGAAGCTGGAAACCAAGAGCAATTTTGAAATCATCAGGCGCGTATACAGCGATTTTAACCATATGGTTGACGAGTTGAATGCAGTCGAAACGCTGCGCAACGATTTTGTTTCAAACGTTTCGCATGAATTTAAAACTCCGTTAAGCTCCATTGAAGGCTATGCGATGCTTCTTCAGGATGAAAGTTTGTCCGCTGAGGCACGAAGTGAATATACGGAGCGCATTGTTGTCAGTACGCGCCGCCTTTCAACGCTGGTTTCAAATATCCTGATGATAACAAAAATTGAAAACCAGACAATGCCGTTCACTCTGAGCAGCTATCGCGTTGATGAACAGGTTCGCCAATCCATTCTGCTTTTGGAAAACAAATGGAGTGAAAAAAATATCGGCTTTGAAATGGATATGGACAGCATTGAGTTTTGTGCGGTTGAAGGACTGCTCGGCAATGTTTGGTCAAACCTTATTGACAATGCAATAAAGTTCAGTCCGGAAGGAGAAATAATATACATAAGTCTGAAGGAAAAAGATGACATGCTCAGCTTTAAAATCGCCAATCGGGGAGAGCCGATGTCGGGTGAAACGCTGAAGCGCATTTTTGAAAAATTCTACCAGGGAGATACATCACACAAGCGTGAAGGCAACGGCCTCGGGCTTGCACTTGTGAAAAAGATAGTTCGTGTTCACGGGGGAAGCGTTTCTGCCGTTAACACAGAGGATGGATTGATTGAATTCACGGTGAATCTGCCTGCAAAGCGCAGCTGTGAAAGGTGCTGCGGCAGCAATTAATACATCAACAGCGTCCCACATTTGCAAGCAATTTTCGGGGCGCTGTTTTATTGCGGAATTCAGTCGGCAGTGCAGCCAATCATTCGGTTATCCTTTTATAATAATCGAGAATTCTTCCGATGCAGCCGGCGCTGTCCGGATTAACAATAAGATCTGCACATTTGCGGTAGGTTTCGATACGTTCGGCATAAAGTTTGAGCACGGCTTCGCGTCCGCCGCGGATCAAGGGACGGTTGGCGGTTTTTGCGTTCAGCAGTATGCTTATATCCCTGTTCAAAAAAACAACGATTCCGCTGCCTTTGATTATTGGGATGTTTCGCTCAACAGTCAGTATTCCGCCTCCGGTTGCAACAACATGTCCGCCGCGTTCCGCAACGCCGAGCAGAGTTTCGCTTTCAATCTCGCGGAAGAAGGCCTCGCCGTGTGTATCAAAGATTTCATCAATTGACATGCCCTGTTTATCAATGATAAGTTTATCGGTGTCGGCAACGGGTTTTTCAATTGCCCTTGCAAGGCGTCGCGCCGTGCGTGATTTTCCGCTTCCGGGCATTCCGACAAGATATAGATTAAGCTTTTCTTTTTGAATGCGTTTTGCTCTGCGGATTATCATGCGGAACACTGCAACGGCGTCGCTCCGGTGCGAAAGCATTCCCTCCGTGCGTGCGGCAACGAGCTCTTTTTCCCGTTCGCAGTTTTCGATCGGCAAGCCGTTCATGCGCTTATATCGCCCGATTTCTTCACACAAATCGAACCGCAGCTCCAAAAGGCGCGCAAGTTCGGTATCAATTCGGTCTATCTCGGCGCGGAAACCGTCCAATTCGTTCATAATAAAGCTCCTTAAATCGAATAATTTACATATAGGGATATTACGGCGTGCAGAGAATTCGTTACTGCCTGAAAACAAGATCGAGCAGAGCGATTGCGGCGGCAGCCTCGACGGCGGCACATCCGCGCGGGAGTATGCATACGTCGTGACGTCCGCGGGGAGTAAGAACAGTTTCCTCACCCGTGACAAAATCAATGCTCAATTGCTCTCGCATAACAGTCGGAACGGGGCGGAAACAGGCACGGAACACGATCGGCATACCGTTTGCAATGCCGCCGTTAATTCCGCCGGAATTGTTCGTTTTTGTTTTTCCGCCCGAAAGAATGCGGTCGTTTGCCGAGGCACCGTCAAGGTCCGCAAAACCGAACCCCGCACCGAATTCGATTCCGTGAATTCCGGGAATTGAAAACACAATATGCGAAATCATGCTTTCAACACCGTCAAAGAACGGTTCGCCGAAAAATGCCGATTCGGGTTCGAGCAATGCGACACATTCAACGATTCCGCCAAGGCTTGTTTTGCCAGCGGCAGCCTTTTCAAACAGCTCCTCAAACGCACTGCGCCTGTTCGGGGCAACAAGCGGAAAAAACGGGTCAAGCATCGGCTGCTCACACATGCACGGTTCAAACCGCAAATCGGATATGTTTCCGATACGAAGAACATGCGAGAAAACTCGGATTCCGTGTTCACGGAGAAGCTGCTTTGCAATCGCTCCGGCAAAAACGAGCGGGGCAGTCAGCCGCCCCGAAAATGCACCGCCGCCGCGCGGATCGTTATACCCGCCGTATTTCCGATTTGCTGCATAATCCGCATGGGACGGACGTGCAGCGGTACCGCAGTAATCTGCGGGTTTCGCATCGGAATTGCGGAAAACGGCGGTCAGCGGCATTCCCGTAAATCGGCCGCGGAAAAAACCCGAAAGAATTTCAAAAGAATCCGCTTCACGCCGTGCGGTGCTTTCGATGCTTTGCCGCGGACGCCGCCGTGAAAGCTCAAAGACGATATCTTCAAGATCGGGCTGAAAACCCGCGGGAAGTCCGTCCAGCGTGCAGCCGAGAGCGGGACCGTGAGATTCGCCGAAGATTTCAACACGAAAAATATTACCGAACGTATTCAATCACTGTTCCTCCGAGAGCCTTAAAATCATTAAAAAACTGCGGTGCGCTTTTGTTCACCGCTTCAAAGCCGCGAATCACAACGGGGTTTGAGCAAATGAGTGATGCAATTGCCGCTGCCATCACGATGCGATGATCATGAAATGAATCAACCGTGCCGCCGCGGAGCGTTCCCGTTCCGTGAATTATGATGTTGTTTTCGCCGCATTCGGCACTTCCGCCGAGGGAACGAATGCATTCAAACATTGCGTTCACGCGGTCGCTTTCTTTTCCGCGAAGGCGGGCAGTACCTGTAATAACCGTGTCGCCTGTTTTGCCGCAGGACAATATGCAAAGAATCGGAAACAGATCCGGAGAGTTGGAAATATCGATATTGTCTTTGAAAACGAATTTGCGAATCGCAAAATCCGCCTGTTTTTTTTCGCCGTTCAACGGCGGAGGGAGACAAACTTCCGACCCGAGAGCGTTTGCGGCAATGAAATTTGCGGCATAGGAGCAGTCGTATGAACAGGCAGCTGCGGACGGACCCCCAAAAGGCGGGCGCAGTGTTCCGTGAGCAAGATGGTACCTGCTCTTGTCATTCGGTTCAATACAGCACCCAAATCGGCGGATAACATCCAGCGTAAGCTCAATATACGGCCGAGAGGACGGGTTCGTTATTTCGAGTTCGAAAAACTCGTTTTGACTGCCGGAAAGAGTTTCCGACGCAAGCAGGATCAACATGCCGCTTGCAAACTGTGAACTCTCCGCTGCGCTGCATGAATACAGCGGCAGATGTTCGGCACGACGGGTAAATTCAATGAACTCGCTGTGCCGTTCGATACGGCAGCCGAGACAGCTTTTAAATTCATCAAAATTTCGCTCAAGAAGGGTTGAGCCGGCAAAAAAACGAACCTGCGAGTGCCGTCGGAGAAGAGAAGGAAGCAGCAGCCTCAGCAGCGTTGCGGATTCTCCGACATGAACCGAAAGAGGGGATACTTTTCCGCTTTCGGCATCGGTATTAAAAAAAGCTTCATTCACGGCAATGACGGCATTTTTGATATCCTCACCGCAATTATTCGGAAGATGAACGAACTCCGCTGGCCGAATGCCGCACAGCCCTGCAAGAATCAAAAGTCGTATCACTTCGCTTTTGTATGGGGGAGGCTCAATGCGGCCGATGAGTTTTTTTGCCGAAACAATAACGCAGCTCATATACAATGCCTCAAAACACACAGAAACTGTTAAGAAAAGCGATTGCGGATTCAGTTGAAACGCGATGCGTGAACACATGCCCGAATTCTTTGATGAACACCATATCGATGCCGCTGCGATCGCCCTTTTTGTCATGCAGCAGCAGTTCGGCGGCAGTTTCGGTACAGTAGGGCGCATAGTTTGTTTTCAAACCCTGCTCACGAAGCAGTGAAATAATTTTTTGAGCGATGCCGCGTTTTGTGAAACCGAGTTTTTCACCGAAATCCGCAGCAGCGGCGAGCCCGAGTCCGACAGCTTCGCCGTGACTGAGCGAAAAGCGGCTTGCCGCTTCAAAAACATGGCCGAATGTATGTCCAAGGTTCAAAATGCGGCGCGTGCCGTTGTCAAATTCATCTTCTTCGACAAATTTACGTTTGATTTCGCAGCAGGCGGATATAAGCGCAGCGTTGTTAATAATGCCGCCTTGCAGCAGATTCAGTATGCTGTCGCCTCCGATAACGGCGTATTTGATTATTTCACCGATGCCGGAGTGCAGCTCGCGCAAAGGCAGGGTTTTTAAAAAGTCCGTGCAGCAAACAACAAGCACGGGTGCGTGAAAACTGCCGACTGCATTTTTGACACCGCAGAAATCCACTCCGGTTTTTCCGCCGACGGAGCTGTCGGTCATGCCGATAAGGGTTGTCGGCATTGCGATAAAATTGATTCCGCGCATGTACACGGAGGCGGCAAACCCGCCCATATCGCCGATAACTCCTCCTCCGAAACAGAGCAGCACGTCCGAACGGGAGGCATTGCCTTTTAAAAGAAAAGCAAGAATGCTTTGCACTGTTTCAAGCCGTTTATTCTCCTCGCCTGCCGAAACAACAAGGCTGAGAACGTCAATCCCGAATGCGCGGAGAGCGGCTGAAACATCCCCAAGAAAAAGCGGCGCAACATTGCTGTCCGTCAGAATAAACACTCTGCCGCAGGGCAAGAAACGGCAAATTTCAATGCCGAATTCGTTAAGCGATGTTCCGATGAGCATTTCATATTGCATACTTTTGCCGTCGGAGTTGAAAACAATGCGCTCCATACCGATTTCCCTTCAAAAACAAGACTTTCGAAAAGCGGAATTAATGCAATGCCGCTTTCAGCCGTCGGATTTCTGCATTTATCATAACCCATTTTATCGATTTTTGCAACAAGACAAAACAAGTCAGAATGCGCCCGGATTCGATGCAGGAAAGACTGCGGCTTGCGAATAACAGTGATAAACATAAGGCAATCGACGATTGGGCATTAGAAAAGTGACGGCATTCGGCAAATACGGATTGAAAAGCCGTCCGGAACACACCGACCGGGCTTTTGGGCGCAAAAGGGTTCGTTCCACGGCCCATTTCCGAAAAAACGGCTTGAATTGAGAAAAGTTCATTGACAATGGAGGATGAGCGAAAATGAATGTTACAATTGAAAAATGCGGTGATGAACTCATTGCTGCACTTGCAGGTGAGATTGATCACCACAATTCAAAACAAATCCGCGAGGCAATTGATGCCGAACTCGAAAGAGGCGGATATAAATTGCTGACGTTTGATCTTGAATCTGTATCGTTTATGGACAGCTCCGGAATCGGGATCGTGCTCGGCAGATATAAGGTCGTGTCTAAAGGGGGCGGGCGGCTGAGGATCATCAATGCAAACAGGAGAGTCGAACGCATATTGCGTATGGCGGGTATTTTTTCAATTGCGGAATATCGGCAAAGGAGAGCTTGAATCATGAAGAACACTGTAAAATTCGAATTTTTGAGCCTGTCGGAAAACGAGGCACTTGCGCGTTCGGTTGCAGCGGCGTTCATTATGCCGCTTGACCCGACACTTGAGGAGCTTGCGGATGTGCGAACCGCCGTCAGCGAAGCGGTCACGAATGCGATAGTTCACGGATACAAAAAAAAGAAAGGCACGGTTCGCATGGAATGCAGGCTGGACGGAAGACTGCTGGTTATTTCAATTACGGATTTCGGCTGCGGTATTGAGAATATTGAGCAGGCACGGCAGCCGTTTTTCACGACCGATGCGGACGGGGAAAGATCGGGAATGGGTTTCGCAGTTATGGAAGCGTTTATGGATGATGTTGACGTTGTGTCAAAACGCGATATAGGAACTCGTATCACGCTTAAAAAATTCTTCTCGGAATCGGATTATTCGGCAGTTTGCGACGGCATTGCGGACAGCAAAAGCGACTTGCACGATGAAAAAAGCGAAAATGATTCGGAATGCATTTCCGGAAGGAATACAATCGAACAGACACGCGGAATAATAAAGGCGATACGTCCGAGTATAAATGTGCAAAACATAAACGCACGAACATCGGATTGATATGAACTTTGAACAAAAAAACGGCGGGGAGCATTGCACGGCGGATAATTCTCCGCAGGATGTATTTCACTGCGATGCCGATGAAAATGAATTTGCCGGTTTTATTTTGAAAAACCTGCCGCTTGTCCGTGCAATTGCAAGGCGTTTCTCCGGACGCGGAGCGGAACCGGAGGAACTGGTTCAGGCCGGTTCGGTTGGGTTAATAATTGCTGCAAAAAGCTTTGACAACACCCGAGGCGTATCTTTTGCAAGCTATGCGTTCCGCTTTATCGAGGGCGAAATACGTCGGTTTATTCGCGAAAACACTTTGATTCGCCTTCCGCGCAGCGCAGTCGAAAGGCTGCATATTGACAGCGGCGATAGAGTTTCAAATGCGGATTACTCAGGTTCGCGTGCGGACAGCATCGAATTGCCTTCCGTATGCGTTTCGCTTGATGAAGAAAAAACAAAACTTTATGATTTTAATAATACCTTGCAAACGGAAAACTTTGAGGAGCGGTCAAATGCAAATATGCTTGCCCAGAAATTGATGGGCAAACTTCCGCCGATTGAACAAAAAATCATTTATCTACGCTACTTATGCGATTTCGGGCAGGCAGAAACCGCATTGAAGCTTGATTTAAGCCAAAGCACAATTTCAAAATATGAAAAACGTGCCCTGCTGAGAATGCGCCGCATTGTTTCGGAGGAATAGAACACTGCCTGTCGGATACGGCGGTGCATTGCGTTTCATAATGAATATTTTTTTCACATCTTTCGCAAAATACAATCAAACAAAGGGCGATGAAAAAAAGTTGCCCGCGAAAGGTGGTTTGTGTTTTGAAAAAAACATTTGGTATTTCAGCCGACAGCGGTGCTGCGGTGAATGATAAAAAAACAATCGAAGCGACAAAAGCGGGAAGAGTGCGTATAGGGCGCATTATTTCGGCGGTTCTGATTCTGCTTGCACTCGCTTTCGGTGCGTATTTTGCGGGACAATCATACTCGTATGAAGAAAAAGCGGAGTCCATGTTCAGCGGTGCAAGTTTTGTCTGCGCGGAGGTGCATAATGATTCCGTTTGACGAAAAAAACATCATGACCAACACAATATTTCCGCCTGCATTCGGAGCGGATGAAAACATGAAGCAGGGAACCAATGACAGGGAAATCCGCTACAAAACCTATACTGCCCGCGTTCATAATCAATGCGGCAGCAATGCAGGAGGAACAAACTGATGGCAAATGAGGTAAAACACGGGCGAAGGCTCACTCCGGAAGAAAAACTTGAACACCGAAAATACCGTGAAACAGTGAACGCCAAAGTTCCGAAAAGCAAAACCTTCAGCCAATGCATTCTTGCGTTTCTGACAGGCGGTGCGATTTGCTGCATCGGGCAGCTTATAGGGGATTTCGGAACGGCGGTATTGAACCTTGCGGAACAGGAACGTGCGGCGTTCACTTCGATCGTTTTGATTTTCATAGGTGCATTGCTCACGGGAATCGGGGTTTACGATAAACTCGGTGCAATTGCGGGCGCAGGGTCGGTCGTTCCGATAACAGGGTTTGCAAACTCGATCGTTGCGCCTGCAATGGAACATAAGCGTGAAGGGCTTGTGATGGGTGTCGGAGCGGAGCTGTTCAGCCTTGCCGGCCCGGTGCTTGTTTACGGAATCACATCATCAGTAATTGTCGGAATAATTGCATGGCTTACCACGCTGTGAGCGCGGTTTGTTCCGACCGGTGTTGCTTTTTGGTTGAGTTTTGACTATAATAAAGCGGGTGATGCACACGGCAATACAGGTTTTGCCCGATAAGCCGATGCAGCCCGCCAACAAGCTGAACACGAAACGGATAAAACACAGCAATGATAAACACTTATTGCCTCTTCTGCTGTTCCGGCAAGGAGAACTCGGTTATAAAAATGTTGAAAAACGAGGGCTTTCCCGCAATTGCACCGACGGTTATGCATTGGACGGGCGGTGCGGCGCAGCCCAAAAAAACGGCTCGGCGGCTGATGCCGGGCTATGTTTTTTTTGATGCGGACACGGAGCCGGCGTGGAACCGAATTTTGAAGGATTCCGCTGTTCTGAAGCTTTTGAGCTACGGAGACGGAGAATACGCTCTTCGAGGTACAGATCTTGAATTTATGGATTGGATAAAGAAAAACAACGGCATAATCGAGATGTCTTCCGCGGTAAAAGTCGGCAGCATGATAGAATTCGTTGCAGGTCCGCTGAAGGATATGAACGGAAAAATAATAAAAATCAACCGAAGCAGGCGGCAGGTACAGGTATCGTTCGGTTCGGAAAACGGCATTATCAGCAAAGTTTGGTGCTCAATGGAGTTCGTTTGCAGCAACGCGGATTCGTATTCCGCCGTGAAAGAGAACAAAAAAGAATTCGACAGCGCAAATCCGTAACCGATTGTTGAATAATGAATGAAAAGCCGCAGACGATACGGTTTTTTGTTTTTAAAAATTCTGCATGATAAACAGCAGCCATGCCGCATAAAATGCAGCATGGACGGATTTTCTTCTTTTTTTGCAATATTGATGCTGTGCGCGGGTTTGTTTTTGAGCGTGCGCATAAATTTCTTTCAGTTTACGCACCTTGGATGTGCAATTAAAACGGCTCTCGGCCTCGGGCAAAGGCGTGCAGCGGAAAATGTGCGCCGCAAACAGAAAAGCGATGCTTCCGGAGTGACGCCCTTTCAGGCACTTTCTTCCGCACTCGGCGGGTCTATCGGAACGGCAAATATCGCGGGCGTTGCAAGCGCGATTGCGATAGGCGGAGCAGGCGCGGTATTCTATATGTGGCTTGCGGCACTGGTCGGGATGGGCGTCAAATTCTGTGAGATAGTGCTTGCGCTGCGCTATCGCGAAAAGCGCGGAGGACAGTGGTGCGGCGGTGCAATGCTTTATATAGAAAAAGGCTTCAGAAAAAGCAACACGGGAAGCCGCTTTCTGCAATCGGTTTCAAAACCCCTTGCAGCGGGCTTTGCGCTTTTCGGACTGCTTGCTTCTTCCGTCGGAACGCCGCTCGTGCAGTCAAACACGATCGCAATGAGCGTGAATGATGCCGTGCTTCTGTTTTTGCCGAAAGCGGAACAAAAAACCGTATGCATTATTGCGGGTGCGGCAACTGCTGCGTTGGTAGGCATTGTAATACTCGGCGGAATTCAGCGCATAGGGAAGGCCTCGGAAATCATCGTACCTTTCATGGCGATAGGTTATATTGCAATTTGCATAATAGTTTTAAGTAGGTTCAGCAGCCGCATACTTCCTGCGTTTCGCGATATTTTCAGCGGCGCATTGGGCATAAAGCAGGCAGTCGGCGGGGCGGCGGGCTTCGGTGCGGCGCGTGCGCTGCGGATCGGCATGGCGCGCGGAGTGTATTCAAACGAAGCGGGGGTCGGCTCCGCTCCGATGGCTCATGCCTGCGCAAACACGAACGATCCCGTAAAGCAGGGAATGTACGGAATTTTTGAAGTTTTTGCGGACACGATAGTGATGTGCACAATGACTGCGCTCGTTGTGCTTGCAAGCGGGATACCTTTGCAGGTTGGCGGAGAAATTTCGGGAACGAGCATCGCATTGCGAGCGTTTTCAACCGTTCTTCCGGAGCGGACAACAGGCATTTTTCTTGCGGTTTCAATGCTATTGTTTGCGTACACATCCCTGCTCGGCTGGGCGGTCTACGGAATGCAATGTGCCAAATATCTTTTCGGCAAAAGAGCGCAGTTACCCTTCTGCATTTTGTACACGGTTTTGACATTTGCGGGTGCATTGATGAAGGTGGACTTTGTATGGACGGCAGGGGAAACGCTCAACTATCTCATGGCAGCGCCGAACATGCTTGCTCTTCTTGTGCTGAACCGGGAGGTGCGGCGGGAAACAGCTTTTGCCTGAAGCCAAAAAACCGAGATGCTTGCTTAAAATATTTTATATTTGCGTTTCGGTATTTACTTTTTCCCTATTTTGATGCAAAATAACAGGCGGATAATCATGCCTTTCGGCATTCAGGAGGAATACTATGGATTTTATCGTTGAAGTATCCGCACGTCATGTGCATCTGACTCAGGAACATGTTGAGGCTCTTTTCGGAAAGGGTCATGAGCTTACCTTTGACCGTCCCCTGTCCCAGCCCGGTCAGTTTTTGAGCAAGGAAAAGGTCACCATCAAAAACGGCGATCGCAAAATTGAGCGTGTTTCAATCCTTGGACCCGTTCGCAAAGCATCCCAGGTTGAAGTTTCAAAAACCGACAGCGTTGCTCTGCGTGCAGAGGGCTTCATTCGCGAGAGCGGCGATCTTGCAGGCACTGCGCCTGTTGAAATCGAAGGTCCCGAGGGAAGCATTCAGCTTTCGGAAGGCCTTATCATTGCAAAACGCCATATTCATATGACTCCCGAGAATGCGGCGGAAGCGGGTCTCAAAGATAAGGATGTTGTCAGCGTTGCTGTTAACACCGACGGACGCAAGACCATTTTCGGCGATGTTGTCGTTCGCGTCAGCCCCTCCTTCACCCTTGCGATGCATATCGACACCGATGAAGCCAACGGTGCAAACGTTCCCCGCAGCGGATGTCAGGGTCATATTGTGAACGTTGAGTTCTGATTTAACTCTCGAAAAACGATACTGATTATAAATCAGCATAAGCAAAAGCACCCCCGCCGGGTATTGCCCGAGCAGGGGTGTTTCCTTAACAATCGATAAAAGTGACCGAAAGCAGTGTTATTCAAACCTTATGCTCTCTGCAACGCGCTTGGAAAGGCTTGCAGAGTCCTCGTAAGTATTGGAAAGCTCAACGGCAACGGACACGGGATTGCCCGTTACACAGCACGAAACTGCGGTCGGGCAATAGAAAGGGTGAAAACCCCAGCCGTCTATCCATGCAGCGGATGAAATTCCGTGATACGAAACGGAATACACACTCTCGCAGTTTGAAGAATCACCGTCCACAAAATGATAATTATCCCAGTCGAAGTATTTGACGTGTCCCAAAGCAAAGGGAGCGAAAGCCTCACGGTATCCATACTCCGCATACCCCTCGGCACCGTATGAATGAAATCCGACTGCACCGGCAAGATTTCCGTTTTCATCATAGAGCAGCTTGCGCCCGTGTAAATTGAAACCGAAATCGGAATAAGACGAATCGGTGTACACACCTTCGTCACTTCTGACCGTCCAGCCCTCCGGCAGGTCGAACGTAACGCTGAAAGCGCGGGTTGAGTCCGTTGCCGGAAAATCAACCTTGACCTTTTGGCAGGG